>ERZ827469.91-NODE-91-length-126454-cov-15.311767_pt1 | contig 126454 bp, 144 predicted proteins | sample MGYA00519917_ERZ827469 | MGnify/ENA primary metagenome ERZ827469 (study PRJEB31778, sample SAMEA3449314) | human gut metagenome | biome: human gut; feature: human-associated habitat; material: faeces | place: United Kingdom | collected 2010/2012 ... | reverse complement strand
CTGAACGCTAATTATTAATGTCTAATAAACCATTGAGATTGAGGGAATCTAAGGAGATTCTATCCAATAAGCGAGCTCCAAATGAAAGGACTCCAAAACCTGGGTTTTGGAGTCCTTTTGTTATTGACTGATTATACTCGTTCAACATAAATTTGTTCAGCAATTCTTTCTGGGATAACCAATTGACGTGAGTGGTAGGCGAGTGTGTGTGTTTTGGCATAATCATCGACTTTTATCAACTCGACGACATCATTAATGGCTAATTCATGTTCTTCAAGGTAGTTTAGTAAATGAGCTTCATCGTGTGTTCGACTGATTTTGTAAGTTCCCAATGTTTCAATTTGACTGAGCGTTTGATGATGAATTTCTACTAAAAAGTCACCCTTTTTTGGAATTGTTCCACCGTGTGGACAAAATGCGGGAAAATTAAGATTTTCTTCCAAACGATCGATAAAAATGGTAGAAACCGTATGTTCTAAAACTTCAGCTTCTTGGTGAATTTCATCAGCATTGTAATGAAGATGGTTGGCTAGAAAAACTTCTATCAAACGGTGTTTTCGGTAAAGTTCTGAAACCAAAAGCAAGCCTTTTTTGGTCAGGTAGTAGCCAAGCTCTTTATCTTTGACAATGAGGTCCTCGGCAATCATTTTTTTGATCATTTCAGAAACAGCTGGCGCAGATACTTTCATTAATTCAGCAATGCGTTTGTTCGTGATTTTAGTTCTGGTTTCTCCAAGTTCATGAATACATTTTAAGTAATCTTCTTTATTTGGCGTCATATCGTCTCGCTTTCTGTTCTTATATTATAGCAAAAAATCTGTTTTTCTTGGGAGATTTGGCGTTTTAGCGGAATGATTTTAATAAAAAGGTAAGCAAAAAATCAAGGCAGGTTATCCTAGCTTGATTTTTTAATTATTTGAGGATCAATTCATTAATCAAAATCGTAGTCTTTCACGACCTCAATGCTTGTGATGGTAACATCAGTCGTTGGTTTATCATTGTCATCAGTGTCAACCGCAGCGATTTTATCAACTACATCCATGCCATCAATAACTTGTCCAAAGACAGTATAATTTTTATCTAAGCTTGGGTTACCGCCGTTAGCATAAGCATCAATAATCGATTGAGGATAATTATCTGATGAGAGTTGACTTGATTGGTCATCTGAATTTTGGTTGATGAAAAATTGGCTACCGTTGGTATCAGCACCAGCATTTGCCATGGCAAGAGCACCACGAATATTATAGAGGTAGGGTGAGATTTCATTGACAAATCCATTTCCTGAGTCGATACTCTTGTCTTTACCATTCCAGATAGATTGACCACCTGTGCCATCTCCGTTAGGATCACCTGATTGAATCATGAAATCTGAAATCACACGGTGAAATAGCAGACCATCATAATAACCGTCCTTGGCGTGTGTGAGGAAATTCTCGACCGCCAAAGGTGCGTATTTTGGAAAGAGTTTTAAGGTAATATCTCCCATAGAAGTGTGCATAATAACTTCTGCTTCGTCATTTGCGACATCTGTTGATAATTGAGGAAAGGCAGATTGGTCAGCACTCAAAGCTTTCTTTAATTCTTTTTGGTAAGCTTTTGATGAGGATGCGCTGGCGCTTGCTGAAGCAGAAGCAGCAGCTTCTGAAGAACTCGCTGCTATTTTTGCATTGACATAATCATCACCCCGAATAGCGCGTGTAATGCTTTCACAACCAGATAAACTAGCTAGGCATAATACCATTAATCCAAAAGACCAAAATTTTTTCATGTTGCCTCCTAAACAGCTCAAAATCATCAACAGCTTGTGGATATTCTGGTGATAACACGTGTGCATAATCATCATTTGAAATCAACTTATCCACAAGTTTATAAATAGAAGTGATATTAGTTATTCCATTTTATCATATTTTTATCGAAATAACCTAAAAGCTTAAAAAATGCTATAATAAGGTTATGTTAACGTAGAAATATAAATTCTTGATTTAAAAGTGTTTTGAGCTATTTTTTATAATTGTAGTAGAGAAACTAACCAAAAATTAACCAAGCAACATATTTTTAATCAATTAGGTATAGAATAAAGTGCATTAGTTTTTTACTAGTGCATTTTACTGTATATTAAATAGATTTTTTTAGTGACAGATTTTGAATTGGTAATTGGTATTTGCAGATTAGTTTCATGTTGCATTAAAGTTAAATTATTCTTAAAAAATATTGACGTTTAAAAATAGAAGTGGCACAATAAGCATAGGAAGAAGTATTTATATTGAAAGCAGAAATATTATTTGACTATTACTTAATTTAAAGTCGTTGCATAGAAAGGGAGAATAACGGAAACAATATTTTTTAACTACTTTAATTAAACTTAAATCATTTACCTTGACGAAACTTATGAAAGTGTGATTTGTTATGAAAAAGATATTATTTATAATAGTTTTTTCTTTTAATGTATTGTTTTTATTATTCGGAACTAATTCGGCTTTTGCTTTGGAGAGTGATGTTTCTTATACTTTAACGCAGGAGCAAATAAATACAGAGTTTGAAGGGTTAAGTGATAATCAGACTGTAGTGGCATTGCCTGACGGTGGGATTATTTTTAGTGTTAATCAAGGATATGTCTTTTCTAATGAAGAGGTTACACAAAATCAGGGTTATGTAGCTATAGTGGGTCAGCTAAAAGATGAGTATCAAACTAAAGAATTTGTCACTTCTGTTAGTGTGATTCCAGAAGTTCCGTTGACTAGGGCGGCTGCACCATCTGCTACGGCTAAAGTTTTGCGAAGTGGATAAGTCTATCGTTCGGCGACTTTTAGTGGTACTGGATGGCGGTTTTCCGGTCTAGGATTTAAACCGGCAGATGGCACAGGTGCTTATTTAGCATGGCAGACATTTAATGATGATGGACGCGTTGGGGATTATAATGAGGCAACTAGAACATTAGGAGGAACTCCTACGGGTACCCTTTTATATAGAGGCACGAGAATATATGTGTTGAGTCGTTATGTCTATCCGTTGTACTATTACACTTATAATCCAGTAGTTGGAACGTACTATATAGTTGATAATATTTGAGGAAAAAGATGTTAAAAAAAGTATTGCCTATATTAGGATTTATTATACTAGTTGTCAGTGTATCTGATGTTTAGCAAACTAAAAATTGGATATTGTCAAAAATAGGTTACTTTTTAGAGCTTTACGCATATCGTAACAACAAAATAAGAGTAATTCAGTACCTCTGCAGTAAGCATGCTTCTTTGGTACTGAATTGCTCTTATTAAGACGCTTGTAAGGACATTGTAACACAATTTAATGGATTTGTTTGTGAAAATTATAAATTTTTATTTAGGTGCTATGAATCCGTATAAGGTTATATCAGAATAGTCCATATGATAGTAAAGAATAATCTATTTGAATGGAAAGCTATTGACAATAACTAAAAATACAATTTTTAAGAGTCATATTGCGTGTTTTGTAAATATTTTGAGCTATAGTGTAGTGGCTGCATGTTTAGTGTTTTTGAGTTTTATGGTGGTTCGTGAGCTTAATAATTAGCATCAAAGCTATAAGATAGAGTAAGATGAAGCAAATCAAAGTAGCGGTGTATGTATGGGTTATTGCATATGACGTTGCTAATAACATTGGTCCGAAAAGAGCAGCCATTGCCCAAGCTGTTAAAATATAACCGTGTAAAATGGCTAATTCCTTTGCGCCATAAATATCGCTGAGATAGGGTGGAATTAGAGAGAACCCTGCCCCATAACAGGACATTAAAATAGCCATTGCAATAACAAATAATATTGGAGAATGGGAAAGCATGATCATTATTGTCATAAGAATATTAACAATGAATAAAATTAAAAAGGTTAAAGGACGACCTATAAAGTCTGAAAGACTTGCCCATAACAGTCTTCCAAAACCATTAAAAACTCCCATAATTCCTACAATAATTGCTGCCTCACTAGCAGATATTCCAGCTAAATCTTGAGCCATTGGAGCAACAACTGAAATAAGTCCCAGTCCACAAGAAATATTGATGAAAAAAATCATCCATAACATATAGAAATCCCATGTTTTTAAAGCTTTTTTAGCAGAGACGCCTTGGGTGATATCCGTTGGTAAATTATCTTTAGATAAAATGTAAAAATCTTTGCTTGTAGGGAGTTTGATAAACTGTGAAACAAGAATCATTACAACGAAATATATTACTCCTAGTATATAAAATGTATTAATAATTCCAGAATGTATTATTAACGACTGTGCCATAGGACTAGTTAAAAGAGCTGCGAAACCAAATCCCATAATAGCTAATCCAGTAGCTAAACCACGTTTATCTGGGAACCATTTAATAATAGTGGATACAGGTGTAATATACCCAGCACCTAATCCGATTCCACCAATAATTCCATACCCTAGATAGAGCAGAACAATACTATTCTTTGCAATAGCCAAACCAGTTAATATGTTGCCTAAGGCATAAAGAAAGGCAGATATACTTCCAGTTAATCTAGGACCAAATTTTTCTACGAGTTGTCCCATAAAAGCAGCGGACATTCCTAAACAAAAAATAGCAAGCGAGAAGGCAAAAGCAATGGCTGATTGATCCCATCCTGTTTCTGCGATAATTGGATTTCTGTAGACGCTCCAAGCATAGGTTGAGCCTAGCATTAAATGTAAGATAACACCACATGTTGCGATGAAGTAACGGTTAGTTTTCATTTTTTCTCCTTTTACGAATATTATTTTATATATAGTCATATTCGTTAGGATTTTATAGTAACTTTTTTATAAAAATAAGTAAAATAATAAGATTTTAAATAAGTGAGTTTATATTCTTAGTAATTAACCTAAAGGTATTTTATTAAAGAAAGTCATCGTGTGGATAGTTGGAAGTAAGGTTTAGAAAAGGTGAAGCTATCATATTTTCTATAAAGTTGGAAGTTTATCTCAAACAGAATAGTTGTGCTAGTATGAACTTTGTAGTAGCATAGCAGTGTACAAAGATTTCCATAGTACTGTGGTTAATGTTAGCGCCAACATGTGAGTAACACAGTATTATGAGTTGGAAAGGAAATATAAGTGATGATTGAAATTACATTTTTAAACGCAGGAAACCAAGAACGAGTGGTGACGTTTGACTCATACGAGGAATTCGAACGTTCACAGCAAGCTTGCTCAATCGATATTGCTGACTATTACAAAGTCACTAAGGTCGTTTATAATGGTCATGTACTGGACTATTCAGGAAATTATGGCAACTTATTTTACTACTTTTTAAAACAAGATTTAACACAATATCGCTAATATCATGTTTGTTATTTAATGATGCGGTGCTTTTATGGGGGAACAAAAATGAAAACATATGATTTATTAGTTATTGGCTTTGGTAAAGCTGGAAAGACACTTGCTGCTAAGATGAGTTCTCTTGGCAAGAAAGTTGCTCTTGTTGAAGAAAGTTCTTCAATGTATGGAGGAACTTGTATCAATATTGGCTGTATTCCAACAAAAACATTAATCCATGCAGCTGAAAATCATTTAACATTTGAGCAGGCAATGGCTGAAAAAGAGGTGGTTACGCATCGATTAAATCAGAAAAATAAAGCCAATGTGGTCAATGCTGGTGTAGATCTTTATGATGCTAAAGCAAGTTTTGTCTCTAATAAGGTTATTAAAATAGTTGCTGGCGAGGATAGTGAACAGTTAACAGCTGATACTATAGTGATTAATACAGGCGCCATTTCAAATCGTTTGCCTATCCCAGGATTAAAGGAATCTAAAAATGTCTTTGACAGCACTGGTATTCAAAAATTAGAAACTTTGCCACAAAGGTTAGGAATCATTGGAGGGGGTAATATCGGGCTTGAATTTGCCAGCCTTTATGCTAATCTTGGCAGTAAGGTCACCGTTTTTGAGACTGCTAACCGTATTTTGCCACGTGAGGAGGATATCGTTGCGCAGCTAGCAAAAGAATACATGGAAGAAGACGGTGTTTCCTTTGTTTTAAATGCTCAGATAAATGCTTTAGAAAATGATGAAGAGGATAATGTTATTTTAAGCAATCATGGTCAGAAAATGAGTTTTGATGCTGTCCTTTATGCGACTGGTCGTAAACCGAATATTACTGACTTGGGACTTGAAAATACAGATATTGTGGTAACAGACCGTGGTGCCATTGAGGTTGATGATTATTGTGAAACTAGTGTTCCAAATGTTTATGCTGTTGGGGATGTCAATGGCGGGCTCCAATTTACTTATGTGTCATTGGACGATTATCGCATAGTTTTTAATAAATTAACTGGACAGAGTGATTATAACGCTAGTCAGAGAAAGAATATCCCTACTACATTATTTATTAACCCTGCTTTGGCACGTGTAGGTTTAACAGAAAAAGAAGCTGCAGAGGCAAATCTTCCCTATAAAGCAAATGAATTAATGGTTTCAGCTATGCCTAGAGCTCATGTTAATGGCAATCTTCGAGGTATTTATAAGGTTATTGTTAATGAAAAAACACAAGATATTTTAGGAGCAACTCTTTTTGGTGAAGGGGCTCAGGAAAATATAAACCTGATTAAGTTAGCTATGGATAACCATATCCCATACACTTATCTTAAGAATCAAATATTTACGCATCCTACTATGGCAGAGAACTTTAATGATGTTTTTAATTTTTAAAATAAAAGGGTGATTAGAAAGATTTGAGTAGTTCCTTGTCAAGTAGTTAGTGAAATAGTAAAAATAGTTAAGCAACCTGATTCCTTAATTCTAAAGGAGTCAGGTTATTTAGTTTAGTTCTCTTTAAATATGGTTATATAGACTAATTTGAATTATTGCTTATATAGTTTGACATATATTGACGTTATTGATATATGAGGATATAGTAACGTGAAATTATAAATGCTTAATTTAAGGGCATTTTAAACTTTTTTATAATTGTAGTAAGGGAGCTAACTAAAAATTAACCAAGCAACATATTTTAATCAACTAGGTATAGAATAAAATGCATTAGTTTTTTGCTAATGCATTTTACTTCAGTGAGAAAGTCAAGATATTAGTGACTGTTGATGATGTTTAGAAACATTGATTTTATCACGTTTTAATCAAAGTAAAGAATATATAAATTATTGTCATTTATCATTTTATAGTGGTTTAATCAGTCAAAAATCAGTCAAGTTTTGGCTAATTAAACTTTTTATGAGATGGATATTTAATAAGTAAAACAATATATTTTTTAATCAATTAGGTATAGAATAAAGTGCATTAGTGTTACTAATGCATTTTACTGTGTATTTTAGTTGAAAAAACTATAAAATAGTGGTACAATGTAAGTACAAATAGAGTACGGAGGTTTTAGTTATGTCAATGGTAACAGTACGTGTAGATGATGAACTAAAGAAAGAAGCTTCAAAGATATATAAAGATTTAGGGCTTGATATGGCAACAGCCGTTAGAATGTTTTTGATTCAAAGTGTGAGAACACGCAGTTTGCCTTTTGATGTAACTTTAGAAAAGCCATCTATTTCTGATGAGGAATTTCTCAAAATGATAGAAGAAAAAATACCATCTAAAAAGGTAGATTTTAATAATCCTGCTGATGTAAAAGAGTTTTTCAGTGACGAAGACTTTTCAGAATATGAGGAGGTGTTTAATGACTGATTTAAATATCTATTCTGTAGTGGTTGCTAGAATAGAGTATATGAGATGAAAGCCATCATGGATTGATATTGTAAGATTTTATGAAATTGATAGTGATAAAGTCAAAATAAAAATTATTGGTCACTTATCAGGACGTGATGTTGATAGATTAAAAGTTTTCTATCAGATAGGGATATATATTAAGGGAGGTGCTTTTTATGAAAAAGAAGTTATTAGCGGTATTGTTAGCGGTTATGTCAGTATTCTTACTTGTTGCGTGTTCATCAAAAGATGATTTAAGTGGGAAGTATTATGGTGTTAATTATAATGGTGAAAAAGAATTAGCTTTGGAGATAGATGGTGATTCTGGGAAATTATATTTTGAGGGTGAACATTCTATAACTAGTGTTGATAGAGAGCATGGTACTTTTACTTTTGTAGATGGAAAAGAATATATTGTATCATATACGTTAGATGATGATGGAGAAATTGATATTGATTATGGTAGTTATGTTTTTTCAGGTTCATCTAAGGCTACTTATTATAAGGAAAATAGCGAAGCTTTGAAAGAAGCTATTGAGGACGCAAAAGATGACGACTAGAAAAAATTCTAGTCGTCTTTTTTTGTTTTATCAGGATTTTTTAGATGATTGTTTATATAATTTTCAAATTCTGGTTTAATGTCATAATGATTTGAAAAATTATAGATATTCCAGTATTCTTCTGGTGTTTCTTCTATATAAGTAGTTATATCTGCTTTTATTCTTCCGTGTTCTGCTTCCGCTTCGAGTTTTGTAAGATAGTTAGGAGAAGAATAAGAGGTTTTGGAGTGTTTCCTTTTGATATGTTCTAGTTCATGTAAGATAATCTGTTCTTGTTTTTGTTGTGGTAGATTTGGATTTACAACCATAAGATTTAACTGTACATAAGCTTTACCACCGCTATCAATGTTTCGGTAAATAATTCTAGTACCTAATTCGTCAAGAAGTTTGTCAATCGTAGTCCTTAAGCTTGCCATCAAAATAATCCTTAATTACCTGTGTTAGAATTTCTCTGTCATGTTCTGTCATAGGTTTTCCGTCATAACTGATAACGTCATTGTTGAGAATTTGTTCAATGTCAGTTTCAGTTAATTCAGAACTATTTTTGATGTCTGTTTTTCCTAATAAATAGTCGGTTGATACATTAAAGAAATTAGCAAATCTTTCTAAAGTTTCTGCTTTAGGTTTTGTTCGACCATTTTCCCATTGAGCATAAGTTGGCTGTTTGATGTTAAGTGCTTCAGCCATTTGTTTTTGAGTAAGTTTTGCCTCTTTACGTAAGGCTTTTAAGCGTTCTGGGAACATATTTTCCTTTCTTTAAAAAAATTTATTTTTTTGTCAAAAAAAGCTTGACAATATAGTTAATCAACTATATAATATAAATATAGTTAGTTAACTATAGTGATTATAACCATTAATTTTTGATTTTCAGTAGTCATATTGAAGTAATTAAGCATATTAATTATTTCAATATACCTATTGACAATCTATTGTTCAAAAGAGATAAAGAGTGCTTTAAAAAAGCAAAATTAGAATTATCCCATGAACGAAAAAGATGTTAGGTATAGTAAAATTAATTTAATAAAAAACACGTCAGATTCTCACTGACATCAGTTAAAATCTAACGTATAATATAGTTTGGTTACTTGTATTATATGCATTTTGGCTGATTTTGTCAAGACTTTTGCGAATTGGTATAGCGTTAAGTTTACTACATCAAATTTGTTAAAAGTAGATTGATAAATCTGACAATGGTGTTAAGGTTTGGGCGGAGCGAAAGCTCAAAGTAGGAAAGATTCAAAAATGGGTTGGAACTGCTTTTGGTTTCCTTGAATTGTACAAAAACCACGAACTGTTTTACGTCAAAAGCGTAAAGAGACCCGCGAGGGTGGACGGTATGTTCTTTCTTTTAAAAAAGAACGGGCTATGGGATAAGGTGTTTTAATAGTGCCTTTTTAGCACTAGCAAGGGGAGTATTTTGAGTAATACGGAACTTGGTGACTTATCCCAAAGGAAAATGCAATGTAGTGTTGTTATTTACTTTAGTAAATGGCATTTGGCGACGATATGAGCCCACGAATGCTTTAACCATTGTATTTTCTTTGATTTTAAGCAGGTGTTTTCGCTGTACTTAAAATCAGTATTGAAGTTAAAGTTGTTTTTAGTGTACTTTAAAATATTTAAAGTATTGAAATATTAAAGTGGCTTAGCAATAAGTCACTTTTTGTTTTGAAAAAGGGTATTAGCGTTTATAATACCCTTTTCCAAGATAAAAGAAAATATGATAGAATGGAGGAAAAATGATAAGAGATTATTCGATTATGGATTTAGCAACGTTTTTAACGGCTCTAATTGCTCTTTTTGGAGTTTTGAATAGTATTATAAGGAATTCTAGAGATACAAGTGCTATTTTGAGAGAATTTACAGCACAATCAAAAGAACATGATGGTTTATCAAAAGAGCATACTGGCTTAACTAATGCTATTAGTGGAGTATCACGGAAAGTTTCTGACGAGTGTGAACAGCTTTCAAAAGAACATTATTCTATTAAAAATGATACGAGATATATTCGTAATGAAATGTTACGTGAAGAAAAGGCTAGAGAAAATCTGTATAATAACACTTCTCGTGCAAAAGAGATTTTGGAGACAATGGATATGATGAAAGAAGTCGTTATCCAAAATTCGAAATTAAATGCAGAGGTTGCTGAATTAAAGGTTAAAAATCAAAAACTTTTAGTTCAAAAAGATGATAAGTATTCTAAATTGTTAGATGCTATTGGTAGGTTTAAAACTCAATTAGCTGAATTTGAAATGTATGGTGAATCGGAGGATATACGTTTTATTTTAAGAAAGATTGAGAATGAATTATCAGAATATGTTGATTGAATGTACAGGTTAATCTTGTACATTTTTTGTTTTAAAAAGCCTACTAAATAAATTAGTAGGTTTCTTAAAGCATATTAGTTTGTGTTTTGAATTTTATAATAGGTGAGGTGATTTTTATTTGAAAGAAGATATTATTTTTTGCCAATTTAAGGTAGATGAAAATGATATTCAGAAAACTAGTATTAATCTTAATATTTTAGCATTAGGAGAAGTCGGTGAGGGAAAAGGTTTTAAAAACATAGGAAAACAGTAAAGTCTAATATTATATGTTATAATAAGACTAGAAAGAGAGGTATGTAGTTATGGTTTATACGATAGAACAGATACAAGAAAAGATTAATCCATTGGCAGAGAAGTATAACCTATCTGCTGTCTATCTTTTTGGTTCGTATGCAAGAGGTGAAGCTGATGAGAATAGTGATATTGATTTAGTTATTGTTTCAAGAGGTTCAGAGGCTTTAGGTTTTGCATTTTATAAACTTTATGATGAATTAGAGGCTGTTTTTGATGATGTAGAAGTTGATTTAATGACTATGGAAGGACTTTCAACAAATTCTACATATATTGGTAAAGAAGTTTATAAGAATTTTGAAAAGGATAAGGTATTACTATATGAGAAGAGAGCAGTTGGAACTGGATTATTCTTATCTTAGGCAGATGTTAAGCTTTGCAGAAGAAATTGAAAATACTTTAGATAAAGTAAAACATTATGGTATTGATTTATATGATGAAATGGTTGTTGCTTCGCTAGCAATGCATATCGGGCAAATTGGTGAGCAATTAGATTCTCGTAAGTTATCTAGTGATCTTCAAGAAAGATATGCTGATTTATTGCCTTGGTCTGAAATTAAGAGATTCAGGGATAAAGCATATCATCACTATGGTGGAACAGATTCATATGAGATTGTTCAAATTGCTTTAAAAGACATTCCAGTTTTGATTGAAAATTTACAAATTATTATTAGGAATGTTGAACGAGAGTTGGATAAAGATTATTAGTTATATGTAAGTCATGAAGAAAGTTCATGGCTTTTTTCTTTTGCAAAAAATTAAGAAGAGGTGATGTTGAGTGATATTTTTACTTGTTTTAATTTTATTTGGTTTTGCAACGTTTGCAACATGGGCGATTGTTCATGGTGGTGATACGAGACATTAGTTAAGATAACTATTGAAAATGGAGGATTATTATGAGTGCTAACAGGGATGATTATTATAAAAAAGAATATGAAAGAATTGTCAATCGGTTTATTTGGAACATATCAATTTATGGTTCAATGTCTGATTGTTATGACGCTTGTTATCAAGAAGCTGTTGATGAAATTGAAAAACTCTATGAAAAAGCATACGGTAGTGAAGATATAACATCAGGTTTACGCAATTGGGCTGTAAATACTATCAAACGCTATTACTTAATGAATAAAAAGAAAGTTAGTGAGTGGGTGAGTTAAAATTTATATTAATATAATCGATAAATGGCGTTATGATAGTGAGTTTCAACCAATGATAAAATTTTATGGGATTGAGATTGTTAATGATAAAACAGGTGAAATATATCGTCCAGTTTATCCGTTTGCAGAATATGAAAATCGAGCAGTATTAGTTGAATTTGTTGAATTGTATGAGAAAGAGTTGCTAGATTTTTATATAAATGGTTGGAATTATTCTTTTGGAACGTTTGTTCATGAAGATAGAGAAAATGATACGAAAGATAAGTTTCGTGATTCTTGGTTTAAAAAAGGGGTGGTGTTTTATTGAATGGTTTTAAGAAAATAGTAAATCGAAAGAAATTTATTTTGGTTTCGTTAATTGCTTTAGGTTTATTAGTTCCGTTAAAGATTGGTTATGATTATTATTCAAGTGATTATCATAGCGATTTAACGGCTAAAGTATATAATGATACAGTTAATGAAGATGTCAACATTGTTTTTTATAAAAAGGGTTGTCCTTACTGTGAAGCTGGAATGAGTAAGATTAAGAGTGAAGCTAAACAAAGTGATGTGACAACGTTTTATGTTGATGTTAATTCAACGGACGGACAAGCGTTAACAAGTCGTTTTGATGTGGTTAAAGCACCGACTATCGTTACGATTCGTAATGGAGCAATTACTTTAGATTATTACGCTTATGATGATAAAAATGGTGATATTGCTGTTAATGATAAGTATATTGAGGAGGTGTTTGCGGATTAGTTAAAGGAGAAAGTAAATGTCAAATAATGTAGTTGAACAATGGTTAGTTAAGCATAAGTTGCTATATCAATTAAGAAATAAAGCACAGTCTAATTCGATTCGTGTTTATTTCTTGAAAAAGTCAGGTGAGGTTGTTTTTGTAAAAACTTATAAACGATATGATGAAGCTTATATTGTAAAAGTTTCTTCTTTAGATTATGCAACATTACGCCGTTATATTGCTAACGGTAGTTTTATTATTTTTAAAGGTAAGTCAACAACGTCACTTGTTGATTTTTTATTAAAGTCAAAAGGTCGAAAGTGGCTACATATTGAACGTCAGATTTTAGATTAAATTGAAAGCGAGATGATGTAGTGAAGTTTGCAAGAGCACCAGCTAGTTATTTAGTGTTGTTGAGTTAAAGATAGTTTTTGCTATCTTTTTTTGTTTTATAAAAAAAGTTAAATAGGAGTTTTAAATTAATGAAAAATAATAATGTTGTAGGTCATGGATTTTTCCGTAAATCAAAAGCATACGGTCTAGTATGTGGTATTGCATTAGGATTAGCTTTTCTAGGTGGTAAAGTTAACGCAGATGAGGCTGTTGTGCCTGACGGAACAGATGTTCCAGTAGTTGCTGAAGCTAGTCAAACGATTGTTGAGCCAGCAAGTGATGAGCTAAATACAGCGATTAGCGACGCAGAAAATACAGGTGTCACAGTTTCGCAAACCACGTCAGAAACAGTTGTTAATCAGGAAGAAGCGCAAGCCGATTATGCCACACAAGCAGAAAGCTTGGAAGCAGTCACAGCGCAACAAGAACAGATTAATACTGAAAATGCGCAAATCACAGCTGATAATCAAGCCCTAAACGAAGCTTACGAAAGTGCTAAAGCACAGGCAGAAAGCACGAATCAAGCTGTTTCAGAAGCTCAATCAACTTATGGGGCAACAGTAACTGAAACAACAGTTGATTATGGTGATGGCACGTTAACTACTGATTATCAAGCAGGTCAAGCTCAAGCGGAAAGTATTGCTGAAGCTAATGAGCAAGCTGTTAGTGATTACTTAACTGAAAAAGCAGCCGTTGATGCTTATAATGCGCAAGTGAAAGCTCGTGAAGATGCTTTAAAGAGTAATAACATTGCTTCAGATGAAGCCAATTATCTTTATGTCACAGGTGAGTTTGATACTAATGCGACAGGTCTTGCTTACTATCAAAACATTAAAGTAGTGACACTTGACCCTAACGCTAAAACAGCTCAAAGTCTTGGCTGGCAAGATAACACAACGATTTCTAATGCGAATGGCGTAACAGTTACAAGTCATGATACTGCAAATGACCCAGCGATTTATGGCACGACGTCAGATTTTTTTTATAAAGTTACAGAAGCGACTGTTGGCGATACCTTTACATTAAATAATATTGGTAAAGCAACTGATGGTACTAATATTAATGCGATTGTGACGATTACCAAAGCTAGTGCTTTAACTGATAAAGAAGATTCATGGTTTGTTATCGGGAAAACTGCTGACAATGGTATCGCTGTCGATTATTGGAACTACGATAACTTGGGATTATCTTTCCAATTTGTAGATGATAGTGGTAATGCTGTTAAATTGGTGGTTGCTTCTGTGGTTGGGGACGTCGATAATGACCAAACGTCTAAAATCGAATTTGATGGTAATACGCTTAACTATGTTAACCCAGATGGTTCAGGTCTGATTGCCAATGCGGATAAATCTCTAACAGGTCTTGGTTTTGCCGTAGATGGCTACCAACAAGCACCACAGGGGACATATCTTATGGTTGGGTCTTCAACAACGGTTAACTACACTCATACGTCAGATGATAATGTTGTTGATGGCAATGGTAATATTGTCAACTACATTGAATTTGACCTCTTTGGCACAACGTCAATGGTTACAACTGAAGAATTTAAGTATCTGCCAGACCCAACACTAACCTTGACAAGTGTTACCTTACCAACTTCACCAGTGGAAACACCACTCAAAGATAATCTAACAGCGACTTATCATCTTAATGAGTATGATGTGGCTTTAACGACGGTTAAAGATGTTTTAAATGACCAAGGTATTTCAATTGATGGTGGCGAGCTTCAAATCGGTGAAACAGGTCATTACACGCTTGAGGGGGCTAAAGTCTTAGCGAATGGTAAAGATACGCTTGTGAAATATGACTTTGAAGATTATCTTGACATTGAACATGATGAATATCAAGGCTATAGCATTTATGCTTTTGTACCAATCACCTTAAAAGACGGGACAGTCATCCAATCTGGCGAAGATCTCAAAGCTTATGCGCAGGCTGTTTACGACGATGTCACAGGTCACTTCTATGTATCTCTTAATTCTGATTTCTTAGCACAAGTGGCTAAAGACTCAGACTTCCAAGCTAAGGTTGATATTGAGTTCGTTCGTATCGCAGCAGGTGATGTTTATAATGATTTCACGAACCATCTTGCTTTTGAAGATGAAGATGGTAATGTGACAGAAGTTCCTGTACCATCAAACGAAGTGGTTACCCATACGGTAGAACCACCAGTTGAAGAAGTGCCAGAAGAACCACAAGCACCAACTGATGTGCAAACGCCAGAAGTGGCAGAAGATGTGCCAGTTGTTAGTCAATCAGTTTTACCTGAAACAGGAGATAATGTTGTTTTAAGCTTAGTTACAGTTCTATCTGGTATCTTGATGACAATGGTTGGATTCTTAGGTATTCGCAAACGTAAAGAAGATTAATGATGTGACCTTGGCATGTCTTAAAACTGCCTTTTTATTGTGTAAAAAATAAAGTGAGGAAAATTTAAATGGAAATTATTGATAACTTGAAATTGAAAAAAGATTTTGTTGGTAAGTTCTTTTACGAACAATTAGGTCAAGCGCTACGTCGTGTGAATGGGGAAGCTGGAAATTATCAACGTCATATTGTAAATAATGAAAAACATGGTGTCTTTCATATTATTACACCTGCTCTTTCTCAAACGTTTCAATTTGATGATGAGCTTGAAATTGATGGTGATTGTTTCTTCTTAGAAGATACAGCTTGGAATGGTCAAGATGTAGCACCAGCTATGAATGTATTGGCAAAAGGTTTTAAACGTGTAGGAGGTAATAAATAATGGCAAAAGTTGGTTTGAATTTTGGTGAGAAGTTACAGGTTGCAGATAAAGAATATCGTATTTTAAATGATGGACTTGTTTCAGCTAAAGAAATTTTGGGTGATTTGAAGTTAATTGCAGTTGTTGAAGAGGATTTGGTTTATACAGACGATACATCTCAACCACGCCGTCAAGATGGAACATATCCACAAATTCCTACGGGTGAAACACGTGGTTTGGTGCTTTCTGTATCATCCTCTGTTTTGAAAAAGTCAGTTAATGTGACAGTATCAGATATGACCGAGGTTCGTTTTGCGGAACTTGGTATTAAGTATCGTGATGTTATTGAATTTGATGATTTGACTTTTGCCTATGTGTCAATTGGTAAACGTTCTGACCGTATTAAACTTTTAGCTTCTAATGTTAAAAAAGTAGGTCAAACACCTAATCAATCTCAACCAAAATCACAGGAGCAAGATAAAAAATAGGGGGTAATCTATGCGATTATTGCCTGAATATAGAGGGCGACGAATTCGTCCGTACATGCGAAAGCTAAATGTGACTTTAGCTTTCGTTTTTTCTTTTGTGTTGTTGTTACCATCAATTGCTTTTGGTTATGTTAATATTGACGCTTTAAAAGCAGTAGATGTTAAAACAATTGTGATTTTAGCTGTTTTAAGTGTTTTGGCAATTGTTTTAGGTATTTGGTTTTCATGGTTTTTTAGAGAACAAACGCCTTTTGGTAAGAAAGTTGACCGTTTAGGTATTTTATCAAAATATTTTTTTGAACATGGTTTTTATTATGAGAAAAAGCGGTCAGGTCAAAATGTAAAGTCTAAAATTAGATATCCAAAAATTTATGTGAAACAGCGTAAATATGATTTGGATATTTCGTTTGAGATGGCTGGGAACAAATTTCAAGATAAGTTTTCAAAAATGGGTGGTGAGCTTGAAAAAACGTTGTTTATGGATTTTATGGAAACAGTAGATGACGTTAAATATAAGACGTATACTATGGCTTATCAAGCTTTTCTTAATCGTATTAATGTTACAGATGTAACGTACGAAAAAGGAAAAGGCTTGTTGCTGATGAAAAATTTTTATTGGGATTTTGATTCAGACCCACATTTGCTTGTTGCAGGTGGTACTGGTGGTGGTAAAACGGTTCTTTTGCAAACATTAGTTTTAGCTTTAGCTAAAATTGGTGTGGTTGATATTTGTGACCCTAAGCAGGCTGATTTTGTAGCGATAGCTGATATGCCAGCTTTTAAAGGTCGTGTTGCTTTTGATGTTGAAGATATTATACAACGTTTTGAGAAAGCAGAAGTAATCATGATGGCACGTTATAAATTCATGAATGATGAACGTGTTCGATTGAAACATAAGAGTTTAAAAAAATATTATGAATATGGCTTAGAGCCGTATTTTATTAGTTGTGATGAGCTTAACGCTTTAATGGCAATGTTAGATTATAAACAACGTGAACGATTAGATAAATCACTTGGAAACATTTTGTTTTTAGGTCGTCAAGCGGGTGTTTTTGATATTTCTGCTATGCAAAAACCAAGTCGTGAAGATTTGGGTTCTAAATTGCAAGCAAATATTAATATGCGTTTGAATGTTGGGCGTCTTGATGACGGAGGCTATGACATTATGTATGGTGAAGTTAATCGTAACAAAGATTTTAAATATCTTAAATATATTTCTGGTCGTCGTGTCTATGGTCGTGGATATGGTGCTGTTATGGGTGATGTGGCTCGTGAGTTTTTCTCACCGAATATGCCTAAAGGATTTGAGTTTTATGATGAGTTTATTAAATTAGAGCGTCATGAAAATCGTTTTGACCCTGATGAAAATCCAGAAATTTCTGTTGATATTGTTAACGATAAAGAACTTTTGGCGGTTGCCACAGAAGCGACTAATCAGGCTAATCAGATATCGGCTAACAAAGTTCAAACAGAAGAGACTAAATATAGCTTAAAAGAAGTTGCTGATAGTATTGGTGCTTCTCGTCCACAAGTTTTTAAGGTTGTGAAAATGATTGAAGATGACGGTTATACAACTTTTGAGCATGATGATACTGATAAACAGGTATTAACTAGTTCGGAAGTGGCTTTAGTGAAAGAGCTCTTTGACTTTAAAGCAACAAATGATTTAACGTGGTCTAATGCTGTGGAGCAGTATTTTACCAAAGAAAGTGAAGATTAGGGTAGGTTTACCCTTTTCTTTTTCCAAGAAGCGATAGCTTGATAGCCGATAGCATGGGCGAATGCCCATGCGGTTATCGGCGGTTATCAAGCGGTTATCGCTTCTTGGAAAAAGAAATTAACCCCCGTATTTCTAATAGGGGGGTAGAGATTTGCGAAAATGGCAACTGGCAACGCCCAAAACTTATATGTATCAAGGGTTTGCGAGATTTGATAAGTGGTTCTAAAATCACTGTTTTTTGGTTCTAAAATTTTTAGGGGGTGGTTAAAGTAGATGGAAGCTTACTACTTGCAACGATTTCGGAAGAAAACAGGGCTTAATCAGTCTGATTTTGCTAAAACGGTTGGTATCTCTCAATCGTTAATTTCTAGATATGAATTAGGAAAAAAGACATTAAGTGTTGAGACGTTTCATAAAATCAAAAGTGCTTTTGGTTATTTTGATTGTGATAAGGATAGGTTGCGTTACATGATTGACTACTTACGAATCACTTTTAAAAGTGTTCGTGATTTGGAAAAATTTACAAGGGAATATTTGTTAATTCCATTTCGTGAGTTTGGCTCGTATGAAACAAAATTGATGATGTACACTCACCTTTGGAAACGTGGTGATGTTTGGATATTTGATTATCATGATAAATTTGAGACTAATAATTATCAAATAACCATTCAATTATCAGGTAGTGGCTGTCGCCAAATGGAAGTTATGCTTGAGCACTATGGCTTAACATGGCGAGATTTACTAGCTAATATGCGGTCAGCATTTGGTGATAGTATGAAAGTAACACGATTGGATATAGCTATTGATGAATTGTATCTCGGTGTTGGTCGTGAAAATGAACAGTTCCAATTGGAAGATTTGATTAGTAAGTATTATAAAAAGGAATTGTACTTTGATAAACTCCGAAAGTGGAACTACATTGGTGGTGGTTCACTTGGTTCATCTAACAATGATAACGAGGAAGAAAGACAAGGTATATCGATTTACTTTGGTTCTCGTCAGTCAGAGATGTATTTCAACTTTTATGAAAAGCGCTATGAATTAGCAAAACAAGAACGCATTACAGTTAATGAAGCTTTGGAAGTCTTTAATATTTGGAATCGTTATGAAATTCGTTTAGCTCAAAAGAAAGCTGATAGCATTGTCAACGAATATATTAATGGTGTTGACTTAGCAATTTTAGGGCGTGGCTTAATTAATAGTCGTATTACTGTTTATGATGGCACGAATGATTATGGCGCTTATCTGGTTGATAGTAAATGGCAACGATTATTTGGTGGTTCAGAGGGTGTTGTTATTTCAATTGACCCTGAGCCCTATGATATTAGACGAACAATTGCATGGCTTCGCTATCAAGTATCTAATAGTTTAGCTTTGGTAAGGGAGTTTGATAAAATCGTCGGCGAGGATAATTTGGATTATGTTTTAAATTCAGGTGAGTTAACAGATGAAGCTAAAAGGACGTTGGTTGCTGTTGAAGCGTTTGTTCGTTTAAATCAAGGTGAGTATGATGACTGCGTTTGAATACTTTATAAGGAGATAGGTGATGACAGTAAATTCTTTTAATACAGAATTACTTGATTTTTTGGTTGTTCGAATACCTGATAAAAAATTAATTGAGTATGTGGTGATGATGTTACCTGATAGGTACTTTTATTATCCTGAAATCGAAACAGACCGTTTTTCAAGCTATCGTGAGGAAGTTAATGAATTGATAAATAATGCTAGAAAAACAATTAATGATTATTCAGGAATGAATGCTACGTATCTTCAAAAAGAATATCATAGTGAGCTTGAACAGTTAGTGGCTAGAAAGAGAAAGCTTTTAGTGTTTGGTATTTTATTACAGGAAGAAGATAAACGACGTGAAATTTTATATGAGCTAATTCAGGATAATCATTTAACAAAACATTTAAATCGTATGAAAGAAGTGTTTAGAGAATGAAAAATACTAATAACGAACAAGAAAAGATGACATTCAAAGGTTGGCTGTTTGAAGTTTTGGTTTAGTAAAAAAGAAAAGGAGTATAATGAGTATTTTATTGAAAGATTATTTTTGGATAGCTCTTGCAAATTTTTTACGATTAAGACGTCAAGCCTTTCAAAAGCAACTGATTTTTAGTCGAAAAACTTATCAATTTGGAAGAGCTAAACGGATACGCTTGCCACCAACTTACTTTTTGTAGGTTGTTTTTTGTTGCTGTAAAATGGGAGGGAATTAAAATGGCAGAGATGAATCAAAATGATAAAAAATTATTAGCTGTTGCTAATCAAGTGTCAGAATTGTTGTTAGCTTATAAGTATGATGAAGCATGGGAAGCGGTAGGCGAGTTGAATGCTCTTTTGAAAAAAGAAGATTATTCATTACCTGAAGAAGTTCTTGAGACTATGCGTAAGAATGTTAAATCTTATTATTATCAAGAAATACAGGTTATCCGTCAAGCACACCGTGTAATGTCAGCAATTGGTCATAGCTTAGCTGAAGTTTCAAATTAAGAGTAAGGCGGTTAGTTAGTCTAATCGCCTTTTTGTTTTGGAGGAAATATTATGGATATTACAATTCGTTTGAGAAATACGTTAAACGGTCAAGAAAAAGAAGTAGCACTTCCAACTAGCTTAGAGAGTATTAAAGCACGCTTTGGATTAGATGAAACAGATGATTACGATAATTTAGTGATTGTTGATTCTAATGTTGATTTTATTGATGAGTATGATTTGCTTGAACATGTTCTTAAATTTTCAGAATTAGTTGAAGATGTTGATGAACATTTGGTTTATGCGTGCCATGAGTTCTTTGGTTATGATGTTAGAGGCTTTTTGTTCTATGTAGATGACTTTGATGATATGACTTTGATTTATGATGTCAATACAGATAGAGAGCTTGGTGAATATTGGGTTGATGAACTAGGTATTCAGAATATTCCGAGAGACCAATTGGAGACGTACTTTGATTACGAAGCGTATGGACGAGATATTGCTATTGAAAGTTCTGGTGGCTTTGTAGCTGATGGTTTCCTAGATGTTCATTGAGGTAGTTGGTATGATTAGAGCATTGATTAGAAATCCAGATACAGGTCAGCGCCAATGGTTTGTTTTTCCATTGTATTTTGGAAAATTGATGGCAATTGGTTGTTCAGGTAATCTCAATAATACCGTTGAGGTTGTGGAAGTTGAGGGAACTTCTAGATTTGGAACAGGTTATTATACTGTTGAAGAGCTAGAAGCTTTAAATCAAATAGCGGAGGGATATTATTAATGGAGGAAATTCGTGAAAAATTAAATCATCAAGCTTCTAGACAAGAAGTGGAAAAGGTTGGTGACATTGTTAAACAAAGACTTTTAGAGCGTATCCCGAACTATTATCAAGGTGGAGCAAATGGTCTATTAAATCGTATTATTAACCGTTTGGGTGGTCATTTTGTTACAGCTTTCCGTTTAGGATACGCAGGATTTGGTGTCAATCAGTTTTATATCAGCTATGATTATTACGATTCTACATTTAAGCATGTCAAAGTAGAGTACAAAACAGTATCAGATGATTTGTTTTTAACTTCTCATGACATAGATGCGATTGTTAATGGTCTAATGATTAAAGTTGAGGATTATCTAGAAGAATTTGGGTAAAACAATAGTTGTTATTGCTTGATTTTTCTAAAAGCGTACGCTATAATGTACGTATAAAGAGGTGATAATATGTTAAATACAACTGTTACAAATTTCAGAAAAGATATTTACAATTTGCTAGAACAAACCATTAAGTTTAACGAACCTGTTAATGTGTCTACTAAAAATGGTAATGCTGTTGTTTTAAGTGAGGATGAGTATAATGGAATGGTTGAAACATTGTACTTATATTCAGTTCCTGAACTTAAAGAGCAACTTAAAAAAGATATGAACGCACCTTTAAGTGAGTTTGTTTCAGAAGATGAGGTAGATTGGTGACTTATCAAATTGTTTATTCTAAAACAGCTGTGTCCCAGATTAAACATTTGAAAGCTTCTAAATTAGATAAAAAAGCTAAAAATTTGATTGAGTTAATTAAAGAAAATCCTTATCAAACACCACCAACTTATGAAAAGTTACAAGGTGATTTATTTGGTCTTTATTCACGTCGAATTAATATCAAACATAGATTGGTTTATCAGGTTTTGGAAGATGAAAAGGTTATTAAAATATTAAGTATGTGGACACACTATGAAAAAGGATTAAGGTAGTCGTTTGACTACCTTTTTTAGTTTGATAAAAAGTGGAGGAAAAATGAAACAAGCATTATACATATTGATTGCCTTTATTTTATATTGTTGGAGTGCTGGAAGTATTATTGATATTTATTCGAGACGACATGAAGTTGAAGAAGGAACATATCAGCCTTATTTTAACGTATTAAAACTATTTCAATATGAATCCATCAGAACAAAATTTTATACAGATTTTTGTTTGGCTAACACAATCCATGTGATGACAGAACTTTATTTTTGCTATTTATTAATGAAATGGTGTTTGCTATGAAGAAATTTTTTAAAGTTCTTAATGAAAATCGAAAATTTTATCTTGGAGTATTTATTGTTAGTTTTATTTTGTCAATAATTATCAATGATTATTTTCAAAAAGAGGTTTTTAGTCCTTTTATTTTTAGATTGATTTTATTGGTATTAAATAATTTATTATTAGTTTTTATAGTAATTGATGATGAACGATAATACGATAGGGATTGCTACTAAAAAGATATAAAATCTAAATCTAGGTAGTAGGTTTTCTAATAATTTAAAGTCTTTTTTAGTTTCTTTTGTTTCAAATATAATATTAATTAGTGTTTGAGATACTGCAGTAAAGATAAACATTGTGATAAAAGCAAATAGAGTAACTAATGGACTGTAGTCAATAGTCACGTTTAAGACATTAATGATTATAGAAATGCTAGTTAAATCAAAATCTTTAAGGTTTTGATAGAGTTGTAAATAACAGAAAATGGTTAGTATATAATATGCTATTGTAAAAAGGTTAGCGAATTTAAAATGGAGAATTTTTTTAAGAAGTAATACGCTTAAAAATGAGACAGTTAGCGAAACAGTAGGTAATATTGTAGCTATGAAAGCATTGGCAAACATTTGGATAATTGCTTCAAAAATTGGGGTTAATCCATTGGTAAATAAGCTGAAATTATTAGTGTTTCCTTTGAGAATAGAATCGCTTGGAAGATTAATCCAATTAGATATAAAATTGAAAATAAAAAGTAATAATATCATTTTTGGATAAAAAGAAAATAGTTTTTTTCTGATATATTCAATATTTTCAGATAATCTAGAAGAATTAACTTCCTGAACTTCATAGTTTATAGTTGTTTCATAAATATTTCCATTAACAGTAATACTAGATTCCTTTTTATTAGTGATAAATTCCCATATTTGAAGAATAGTTTGAATAATTGGAATGAGATAAGTAATAGTAAAAGTTAGTATTAATAAGAAAAATGACATTTTTTGCTCCTGTTTTTGTTATATGTTAAATATTATACTACAACGTTTTAGATAAATGTGTAAGAAGTCTGTTGGTTTTAAAATGGAGGTCTATAATGATAGCAGATATTAGGATACGTGATTCAGGTTATAGTGAACCGCTATGTAAACTTGATTTAATGCGTTTTTCAGAAGAGCAAATACGCGACCGTATGCGTGAGCGAGGATTCAGTGATGAATCCTTTTTTATTTGTGGTTTCGTTGATTGGGGCGTTGATACTCAAATGATTTTAAGTGAAGCCTATGGTTTAAAAAGATGTATTCAAAAATTTTATCATGGTGATGAATCCATTGTTATTCATCTTTTAAAAGAACATATTGATGTGAAATATATCATTTCCCATTATTATCGTTTTATCTCAAAGGATGAATATGACACAGCGCTTTATTTGTTAGATCATACTAATATTATTCAATTCATGTTAGCTAAAGCTCTTGATGATGGTATTTTAGCCTCAATCAAAGGAAAAGGCTTTTATATTGCAGATACTAAATTTTAGGGAAAGGAGTAAGTTAAATTGAAATTAAAAGGGGGTGTTATCACCCAGATTAAAGCATTTTTAATGAAATTTTCAAAAAAAGAAAAGCAAGGCAAACAACCAAAGGTTAAGGAGCTATCCAAAAGAACCGCTAATATCATGACTTATGGTTTTTTGCTTTTCTTTGTGTTTATTGGTTTTATTGGTCTAGTAAGAGCAATCTCATTATCTAGTCAAGTAAATTCATTGAAAAATAAGGTGGCTGATTTTGAAACAACCTTAACGGATAGTGCTAATCAGACCTCGACGTTAGATGTGTCACGTGTTCAATATTACATGACTAATTTTATCTATACGTATATTAATTATGATAAAGAATCTGCGGAGGAGCGGGAACAGACCTTACAAGACTATTACGCTTTTGATTCTTCGACTTATACGGAAGAATTGAATGAGACACGAACGTTAAAATCACAACGTGTAATTAGTGTTGAGGAATATAAATCTTATGATTTGGCAATTGTAAAGGTTGGCTATGAAGTTAGTGGCAACAGTTATGTCATGAACTTAGCTGTTCCTTTTAAGATTAAAGATGGCTTGCTGACAATTGTTAGCCTACCTTATAGCTTGGCGGATGACCTTTATCAAGGTGATTCTAAATCATTTGAGAAGAATGATTCGTCTGATTTGGTGAAGTTATCATCTAGTGAAACAGATTCAATCAAAGAGTTTTTGGAAGTATTCTTTGATAAATACGCTTCAAGTGATGAGACGGATTTAAAATTGGTGATGAAAGAACCAGTCTTAATGGGTGGTTCGTATCAGGTGGATACGATTGATAATTCAACAGCTCTCTTTTATGAGGGTGATGATGGTCAAAAGGTTGTTCAAGTGTCTGTCACGTTTACAGATAAAAATACAACTGATAAACATACTGAAAATTTCACTTTGTATTTGTCGCAATCAGATAATGGTTGGGTTGTTGAAAAGTTATATAACTATTTTAAAAGTTAAGGAGTAATAATTTATGGATATTTCAAACTTACGTTCATTTATGTCAGGTGACGCAATTTACCTTTTGAGTGTGGTTTGTGGATTTTTTATTATCAAATATTGGAAATCTGGTGAGATGATTAAGATTTTTACTACACTTATCATTTATGCCATTATTGCAGTATTACTTAAAGGTACTCAAATGCTTAACTTCCTTTCAGGTATTTTGGAATGGTTTGGTATTAATTCAGGGTTATAAAATATGGAAGAAGAACAATTGTTTGATTATGGTAGGGGCATTAATGCTCCCTATTGGATACAAGAAATTAAGTCACCTAAAGGAAAACGTATTTGGTATTTTTCAACGCCAATGCAGGTTTCCTTTTTTGTTGTTTTTTTCTTAGTTTTGATTGTGATGTTTCAACTCTTATCACCGTTGCTGTCGTGGTTAGCGTTGCATACGCATTCGATTTCTAGTTTGCTTTATGCTATCTTACCGTATAAAATCGCAAAAATTTATACGGAAACAGAACCAGAGGGTAAAAAAATGCATGTTTTCATTGTTGACTGGTTGAAATATTGGTTTGAGTTTAAGTTAGATAAGCGAGCTATTTATCAAGGTGAGCGAGTTGATATGGAAAAAGAGTTTGTTTTTGAGAAAACTCATTTATAAAAGGTAAGAGCCTTGACTGTTTAAAATCAAGGCTTTTTAGTTTTAAAAAATAAAGGGGGTAATTAAAAAATGGTAAAGCGTTTGGAATATCCGATAGCAAAGACTGATGGAAATATGGCTTTACGTAAGGACGGTGTTGTCACGGCTTTTTATCGAGTTCCGAACACACCAATTACAATTACAGATACGGATAAAAAGAAAAAACATAAGATAACAGTTTCACAAGTGGTTAAGAAGCTAGCAAAATATAAGTATTTTGAAGTTTCTTTGATTCCTAGAGACTATCTATTAGAAGAAAAAATGCGAGATTTTTCAGAGGATTTAGCTGATGATTCAAAAGTATTAGGTGAACAAACACTTAATAGAACTGTTGGACTATTGACTAAAGAGATGGAAATTCCTTACGAGTATGAATGGATAGTCGGTATTAATATTGAAAAAACGATAGTAAAAAATAATTTAACTGAAGCTGTTACGAATCAATTATCAGAAATAGCGGAAAATATTGCTGGCTTTTTAGGTTTTGAAGTTGAGACCTTAGAGAATTGGTATGAAGATTATCAAGAGATTGAATCCATTATCTATCGCCTACTATCACCGTTAAAAGCAAAACGATTAACAAATGAAGAATTGTTCTATTATCAACGGTATCAGTTCTTAACTTATATTCCTCATTTGAGGGAAGATGTGATTGCCAATCGTGCTTTGGAAAATGTGACAGATACTGTGATTACCGTTGTTGAAGAGGGAATTTTAAAACTATCTAGTATTTACGGTACTTCTTACCTTTCTATTTTGCCAATTGGTCGGTATTCAACGATTTTTAATGGTTTTCATTTAGGTGAGTTGCTTCAACGATTAAGTTTTCCTGTTTGGTTGAAAATGAAAGCAGAGTTTATTGATAAGTCTGGTTTAAACGGTCAAATGGGGCGGTCGAATAATCGTTATCGTAACATTATGAATGAAGCGGCTAGTACGGATACGGTACAGCAAGATGATATTTTAATGGGTGCTTATTCGTTGAAAGATTTAATGAAAAAAGTTGGTAACAAGGAAGAATTGATACGTTTTGGAGCGTATGTGACGGTGGCTGCTTCAAACATTAAACAGTTGAAACAACGTCGTCAATCGTTACTTTCTTACTTCCAAGATATGAGTGTTAGTTTGCATGAGGCAGGTCATGATACGCCTTATCTTTTCCAAAGTTTGCTTTACGGTCAAGATTTGCAAGTTACTACTCGCAAATGGAATCATTTAGTTACTTGTAAAGGCTTTGCGGAGTTAATGTTGTTTACAAATACACGTTCAGGTAACCGTATTGGTTGGTATATTGGACGAGTAGATAATCGGCTGACTGCTTGGGATAATATTGATGAAGCGGTTCAAGGTTCTAAGAACTTAGTTCTCTTTAATGCGACCGTCGCAAATAAAGAGGATATTGCTGGTAAAGTAACGAAAAACCCACACTTGATTATCACAGGTGCAACAGGTAATGGGAAGTCCTATCTTGCCCAATTACTTTTCTTGTTGACAAGCCAACAAAATGTGAGAATTTTGTACATTGACCCAAAACGTGAACTCCGTGAGCACTATCAAAAGGTGATTAGTCAACCTGATTTTGCAAGACGTTTCCCAGAACGTAAAAAACAAATTGAGAATATCAATTTTGTGACCCTTGACGCTACTCTTGAATCGAATCATGGGGTACTTGACCCAATTGTGATTTTGGAAAAAGAAAATGCGCAAGCAACAGCTAAAAATATGTTGCTTTACTTGTTACGTCAAGCGACACAGGTTGAACTCACTCAAACAACGTCGTTGACAAATGCGATTACAACGGTTTTAGAACGACGTGAAGCTGGTGAAACAGTTGGTTTTAATCATGTGATTGAGCTACTTTGTCAAGACGAGGATAAAAAGGTTGTTGAAGTTGGTGAGTATTTTAAAGCCATTATTCGTAATTCAATCTTAGAGTTAGCCTTTTCAGACGGCAATGTTAAAGGGCTTTCTTATGATGAACGGGTAACTGTTTTAGAGATTGCGGATTTGTCATTGCCAAAAGATGGTGTGGAAGATATTTCAGACCATGAAGCAAATTCAATTTGCTTGATGTTTGCACTAGGTGCGTTTTGTAAACATTTTGGTGAACGTAATGATGATGAAACACTTGAAATCTTTGACGAAGCATGGATTTTAATGCAGTCATCAGAGGGAAAAGCGGTTATCAAGTCTATGCGTCGTGTTGGACGGTCTAAATATAACACGCTTTGCTTGGTTACTCAATCGGTTCATGACGCTGAAAACGAAGAAGATTCTACTGGTTTTGGAACAATCTTTGCCTTTTACGAAAAATCGGAACGAAAAGATATTCTGAAACATGTAGGCTTAGAAGTGACTGAAAAAAATCTAGAATGGCTGGATAATATGATTTCAGGACAATGTCTTTATTATGATGTTTATGGCAATTTGAACATGATTTCAGTCCATAATCTTTTTGAAGATATTGACCCATTCTTAAAACCAATGAAACAAACAACGTCAAGTGTACTAGAAAATAAATACGCTAGCTAGTTAGGAGGTGCAAATGAGTTCTGAAGATACAACAAGTATTTTAGTTAATCTCTATAATAAAGTATCTGGTGTTTCGATTTTTGACTTAAAAGCCTATATAGAACCGACTGCTAGTCTTAATATTAGTGCCGTCTGGAAGATTTTAACAGAAATATTTGTCAATGGTCCATTTATGATTTTAGATTTGATTGTTGGCTTTATTTCGTTAATTCTTCGCTTTTTTGAAAGTTTTGATTTATATGATGTTTATAAAAATACCGTTTATGACACGTCTAAAAACTTATGGAATGGTTTAGCAGGTTCAGGGAATTATAACAATTCTCTTTTGTATCTTGTGATAGCCGTAACGGCTTTTAGTATTTTTATTGGTTATACTTTTTCAAAAGGTGATGTTGGACGTCGATTATTGCATTTATTTGCGGTGATTATGCTTGGCTTAGGGTATTTTGGCACTATGCAAAATACATCTGGTGGTATTTATGTTTTGGATACAATTCACAATGTGGCAACCTCTGCTAGCACGACGATTTCTAACATGAGCATTGTCAATCCTGAAAATGATGATAACACAATCAGTTCAGAAACATCTGTTGCGGATAATTATATTGCCAGAACGGCTTATGCAGCCTATATCTATGTCAATACAGGTCGTCTTGATGGTAAATATATGAACAATCAAACAGGTGCAACAGAAGATTTTGATGATTCAAAGGTTCTTGGTTCTGTAGTAGATGGTAAATTTCAAAAAGTAAAGCCAAGCGAACGTGATGCTGATAGAAAGCAAGGTGGTTATTTAGATGATATAGGACATGGTGCAGATGATGGAGAGGAAAAAAATCGTTGGGTTTCAGCTGTTAGTGATTACATTGTGATTAAATGTCTCTATGTGATTTTGAAAATTGTTGAAGCGATTATTTTAGGCTTACCGCTAATCTTGATTCAATTAATGTCTTTTGTGGCACAGTTATTAGTGATTTTCTTAATGATTGCTTTTCCATTAGCCTTAATTGTGTCACTAGCACCAAGAATGCAAGATGTGATTTTTAATACCATCAAATTAATGTTAGGGGCTAGTTTTTTTCCAGTATTGACTGGCTTTTTAACCTTAATGGTCTTTTATATTGAAGCCATTATTAATGTTTTTGTATCAAGCGGTTTTGATAGTTTATCTGAACAAGATTTAGTTAGCTTTAGTGATTTTCAACCTGTTTTTGAACTAGTGATTTCAACAGTTGTACAAGCGATTGTGTTTGTGGCGATTTGGAAGAATAAAGAAAAGGTTTTAACCTTTATTTTGGGTCATAATCAAGCAAATAGCGTTGCTAGACTTGCGGACGGTGTTGTTAATGCGCCTAGTCAATTTCGTGATACAGGTGGAAATATGTATGAACGAGCGAGTGATATGGCGACAATGGGAATGCTTGCAACTGGTGCAGGTGCAGGGTTAGCCTTAACAGCTAAAGATGGTTTGGAGAAAGCTTTTTCAAAATTTAAACCAGATTATGGTAAGGTAACACCTGATCTAGCTGATAATTCTGATTATGATGACCAATTTGAAGATATGGGTAATCCGTCATATAGTGATGATGATTCTACTGTTGAAGATGTTGATTTTACAGAAGTTGACCCTGACATGGTAGATGTTCCACTATATGATGAGGGTGAACCAAGTATTGAAGATGACACCATTGATTATGATGGTGTTTATCAAGAAAGCTTACCTAATGATTCTCTTGATGATAATGAAAATGTTTCTATTGAAGATTTTGAACAAGATTTGTCAAATGAAGAAGCCATTGACTATCATCAACAAGCGGATAATGCTCAAAGTGATAAAGCTATTGAAGATTATTCAACGGATAACTTTTCAAAAGATTCAGCGATTGAAGAGGTAGAAGTTCCTCAAACAGAATCCCCTTTAACAACGTCTGATGAGTTACCGAATGATTATCGAACGTATCGTAAACAAGCTAAAGTTGATAGATTGGAAGATGAATTATCCCACTATCAATCTAGTGATGATTTAGGACAGTTAGAAACAGGTCAATCAGCTTTTAAACGTGGCTTAGCTAAAACAACAACTAAAAATAGACAATATCGTATGAATAAAAGACGAATGTCTGATATTGAACAACGATTAGCAGAATTGCGAGGTGAATAAGATGAAAAAACGACGCTTGGGCTGTCTCTTTTCTATTTTATTATTGCCTTTCTTTATTACTATCGTTGTTATCATTGCTTTGTTTGCTGGTGCAGATGAAAGTTGTGATGTTTCTTCTGGTTCAACGTCTGGAGCCACTGTTAGTACGGTAGTTTCGGATACGGATTGGACGCACGAGGGGTCAACGGCTTATAACAACGCTAAACTGGTTTTTGATTCTTGGGTGTCTAAAGGGCTAAGCGGTGCTTCGGCTTCTGGAATCGTTGGCTGGGTTAACTCCGAGGGTGGCTTCTCGCTTGTTGACCGAGCCGAGGGGCATTACGGTACAGATGAGTTAACCAATGGATTATCCGCTGGTGTTATTCCAAGCGGTGGCTCTGGTTATTCTGTTGGCGGTGGTGGGATTTATCAATTCACACCGTATACTAAATTTGCGGAAGCTGGCGACAGCAAATGGCTTGACGTAGACGCTCAAAATACCTTTGTGGCACAAGCGATTCTGTCTGGTGATTGGAACGCTTCTATGGACTTGACGGGTGGCAATCATTCATTCCAACAAATGGCACAGATGACCGACCCGCAACAAGCAACCTTAGTCTGGCAAGCTTATGAGCGTGGAAATACCGCTTATATTGACCAAAGTCAAAAACAAGCGGACGCTCAAACCACTTATGACATGTTTAATGGCGCTTCTTATAGCTATGATGAGAGTAAGTTTAATGAAGCGTTTGGCACAAGTTCAAGTGATTCTAGCTCTGATTCCAATTATAAGGTTTCAGCCGTTAGCACTAGTAATTGTTCGTCATCATCTTCTGGTGGTACAGGGTCTTGGTCAACGGATGGAGGTACGGTTTCTTATAGTGCTTACAATGCTTGGAAAAGAGACGATTTACCAGATGACCTAAAACAATATGCTTTAGACCCTGCAAGTGTAGGTCTAGGTTTCAAAGATAGCACGGGTTGGAATGTGATTGCTTACTCGGGCGGTCAATGTACTGACCTTTCCGCAAGTCTTATGTATGCCTTGTGGGAGAAAAATGGTTCTCATCCAACTATGACAAGTGGTAACGGACAAGATATTGCCAAGAATTGGGCAAGTAACTTTGGCGGGTCAACTTCAACAACACCAACTGCGGGGGCAGTTTTTAGTCAAACGCCAAGCTCTGCTGGTAATGATGTTGGTCATACAGGCGTAGTTAGTCACGTATTTTCGAATGGTGATATTTTAGTGGTTGAACAAAACTATTCTTCTCTGTCAGGTGAAAATGGTGGCTTTGGTAAATACACGTGGTCTTATCGTTATGTACCAACTTCTCAATATGCGTCTGGTTGGAGTTTTTATGACCCAAGTAACGCAGGTTATAGTATTGTTTCTGAAGCGTCGTCAGTTGGATAAAAGGAAGGGAAGATATGAAGAAAAAGATAATTATGCTACTAATGATAGTGATTGGTTTCTTATTGGTGTTTAGTAAGCCAATCAGTCATTATGTAATTGGTTTAAGGTCTAATGACTATCAAGTTAGTCAAGTTTCAAAAGCAACGATTGCGAAAAATGAAACAGCAGAAGCCACTTATGACTTTTCAAGTGTTCAGTCCGTTTCCGTAAAAAGCTTATTAACGTCAAGTGGAACAGATTTGCCAGTTATTGGTGGCATTGCTATTCCTGACTTATCTATTAATCTTCCTATTTTTAAAGGCGTGACGAACGACAATTTGCTTTATGGTGCAGGAACGATGAAAGATAATCAAGTCATGGGTGGTGAAAACAATTATGCTTTGGCTAGTCATCACGTTTTTGGCTTAACAGGGTCGTCTCAAATGCTCTTTTCACCGTTAGAAAAAGCAAAAGTTGGTATGACAATCTATTTAACGGATAAGTCAATGATTTATACTTATAAAATTACGGAAATCGAATCTGTTAGTCCTGAACAAACGGAGGTTTTAGCTGATGTTGTTGGGGAATCAACGTTAACCTTAGTGACTTGTGAAGATAAAGAAGCAACGAAACGTCTTATCGTCAAAGCAAGTTTAACTGATTCGAGAGCTTATCAAAAGGCAACAAAAGTTCAAGTGAAAGCTTTTAACTATTCATATAATCAAATTCAGTAAGGAGTTAAAAATGAAGAAAAAGGTCGTTATCGGCTTGCTAGTGTTACTAGTAGGCTTGATTATTTTATCGGTTCGTTCGTGTCATAGGAATGAACAGTCACGGTCATCACCATCAAATACAGATACGGTTACACAACAGTCAACTAAGAAAAGTTCATCTACAAGTGAATCAGAATTGCTTTCAGCACAAGATGAAGCGACACAAACGCTTGAAAAGTCAGATGAACCATTAGATGATGAAGCGACTAAAAAAGTGACTGCTTCGTTGATGGTTGCTTTTGATTATTTAACACAGATTAATAATCAGTCTGATGTTCAAGTAACGTATAAAGACAAATTATCAGTTACTAGTCAAGCAATGGCACAAACAGTTGTGACAATGTTAAAAGCTGGTTATCAGCTTGATATTAGTACGTTAAAAGTTTATGCAAGTGATAGTGAAAACGTGTATCAATTCACAGTTGATTTGACAAAAGACGGTGCAGAAAATCTTTCGCTTGCAGGAAATTATGTGACAGGCACACAACAGTTGGAAATTGCGAGTTTGCATGGTATTCCAACAGGCATTCAATATTAAATTTAAGGAGAAGATAAATGAAAAAATCAAAAATTTTAACAATGGTTACAGTATCAGCGCTTGTTTTAACGCAAGCAGGCACAGCTTTTGCGGACGAATCGGATATTGCAGGAACAGTTGATGATACAGTAGTGGTAACACCATCTACAACAGGTTCAGATTCTTCAACGGATACCCAAACAGATACGTCAAACGCTGGTGATGATGTTAATGATACAATTGATAGTGGTTCAGGTGTTATTGAAACACCAACAACGCCAACAACTGATGATTCATCATCTGAAACAACACCATCTACGGAGACAGATGTTGTGGGTGAAACAACTCAAACAGAAACGTCAGAAAGTGAGAATTCAGACACGCAAACGGATAGTGAAGAAACACAAACGGAAACATCAGATAGTCAAACAGAAGATGACACATCTCAACAAAATCAAGAAACAGGAACAGTTGAAGTTCCAACAACAACTGGTGAAACGACAACAGTTAATACAGATAAGTCACAACCAACTAACAATCCAAACGTATCATCTCAAACAGCTTACGACGCTGGAGCTAGTCAGGTAGGAACAACTTCACAAGTGACAGGTCAAATTGTTCGTGACGTAACGACTGTTAATCCTGTAACGCTTATTAGCGGTGTAACCATTACAGATATTCAAGCGGGTGTTGCGACACTTTCAGATGGTTCAAGTGCTAATTTAACGGATTTGGGTGTAACTGAAAATGAAGATAAGACTTTCTCAGCGACAACAATTGATGGCGAACAAGTGACACTTCCCGAAACTGGTGAAAGTACGGTTGGTGTGATTGTTGGTTTGTTAATTATTTTGGCAGGTCTTAGTCTAGGCTTTAAAGACAAATTAAAAGCCTTGATTGATAATGTTAAAGCAAAATTTAAAAAGTAATAAATTGAGCCATGATTTTTAGTCATGGCTTTTATTATTTGATGTCTTGAGGAATAATATTTAAATTATTTTCATTTAGTAAACGTCCTATTTCAAAAATAATGCCAAATTCTTTATATTTAGGACTAATTTTAGCATGGTAATGTGTATTTTTAAAATATGTTCCGTTAAAGTAAATCGAATCATACAATATAGATAAGTCTATGTAGTGGTCAATTGTTATTTCTGTGTTGTTTTCTAATAGTGCAGTAGCTGTTGAGTGGTGACCGTTTTCTATTAATACTAAGTTTAATGGAAAAACATATATGTTGTAGCAATGATTTTCATTGGGCTTAAAGGGGTTATTAGCTAGTTCACCTATTAATTGTAAATTTTTTAATAATCGCTCCCTTCTCCAAGGGAAAGTAATTATTGGTGTAGAATGGATTGAAATTTTTATTTGCTTTTTGAATGAAATTTCTTTTGGGCGAAGTGTTGTTGGAAAGTTTAATAAATCATTAGTTGGTTCAGGGAATTCTTGAAAATTTGATAATAAATCCTCTATTAATTGGTTTTCGATTGAAAGACTTAAATGCTTTATGATATGGTTTAAACCATTAATTTTTTCTTGTTTTGTAGTTTCTTTGTCGTTGATAATATCATTAACTGCATGTAAATATGTGTTAAATTTCTTGTTATTTTTAAATTTTGAAAGTTGGTCTCTTATGGTGTATTTAACGTTGATATTAGGTGTAAATTTAGTCATTTTAGTGTTCCTTATTGTAAAAGTTTATAAGTTTTCTGAATTGAAGTCAGACTTACGTGTTATTTATCGTTCGGCTGATAAGATTCATGAAATTGTAACTTATGATGTAATAGCAGATCGAGATAAACGTGTTATAGATTATGAATCTAATTTTATCATAAAATATCTTTCTATTTTTGAAAGTAGTGATAGAGTAAATGATAGAACTAAACTTTTATTGGAACATGAAAATCGTATGGAAGATTTTAAAAAGTAAAATATATTGTCATGATAAGTTATCATGGCTTTTTTGTGTAAATGAGGTGAAAATATATGGAAGAAAATATTAATAATTTTCCTGATGTGATGGTAAACAAGCAGGAATTGATTGAAAAATACTTTCCTTATTTCAAAGTAGGAACATTGAACAAATATATTTTGAATATTGCTGATAATGAGCAATTTAAGCATGTGATATTACGTCCATCAACTCGTATGACAATGATTAATGTTAGAGGTTTTTACCTTTATTTGCGTTGGTGTGAAGAACGGAGATTTAAATGATATAATGTAAGCATTGATTAAAGATATGCTTGCTATTGTTAGATAGGAGGTCATATGTTTTATAAAGAATTGGAGAATGGTAAATACCGTTATTATCAGAAATATTGGAATATAAGAAAGGAGTGTTGGTTACAAGTTTCTGTCACATTAAAATCCAAGACACGTGCTGTGCAGGCAGAAGCGAAACGAATTTTAGAAGATAAAATTAGTAAGAAGAATAGTGTTCGTTTATTACAAGCTGAAACTGTAAAAGAGCTGTATGAAGAATGGTTAGTTATACGTAAAATGGAAGTAAAACCTAGTACATTACAAACACAAATGGGTATAATGAATGGTTTTATAAAAATTTTTGGTAATGAAAAATTAACTAGGATTAAATCGGCTGCTTTACAAACATATTTATTAGCTAAAGATTGGTCATATGGCTATCGGAATTTAGTTAAGGTTTATTTATCGTCTCTTTTTGATTATGCAAAAACGGTTGGTTATCTTGTAGATAATCCAATGGATAGAGTTGTCTTACCAAAATATAAAGTAACACAAGAAGAGATAGAATTAAAGAGAGAGCATTATTTATCAAGACAGCAAATACGACTTTATCTGAATATTCTTGATACAGAAGGAAAAAATCCAATATTTAATATATTAGTTGAATTCTTGTATTTGACAGGTTTACGTATTGGTGAAGCGCAGGCGTTAATGTGGTCTGATATTGATTTTGAGACTAAGATACTGACGGTAAGACATACTGTTCAAAGGGCAAATAAAAAATCAGATTATCGAATTACAACACCAAAAACAATTCATTCTTATCGAAAAGTTTACTTTAATAGTAGAGTAGTAGAGTTATTGGACGAATTAAAATGTTTGACATCTGTTGTAAGTGATAAAGATTTAGTTTTTACAAATGGTCGTGGAGATTTCTTTGGTTTGGATGCATTTAATTTATATATTCAACGTTATTTTGATAATCAGAAAATTGGCAAGCCAGATAATTTTAAGTTAACTAGTCATGTTTTTAGGCATTCTCATGTTAGCTTGTTGGCGGAATTAGGTTTTCATGTTCGTGAAATTATGGAACGAGTTGGACATAGTGATGAAAAAACGACGATTCAAATTTATACTCACGTGACAGAAAAAATGAAACAAAATAGTTTTGAGAAGTTAGAATCTGTTGCATTATAATTAACCAAAAACTAACTAAAAATTGAATAAATAAGTAGAAATAAGTGGTAGGTAGTTGTTGGATGAAAAAACTGAAAACTGTAAAATAGTAGTAAATAATAGTATTTGACAATAAGTATTTTTGAAAAACAAGGTTAGGTGATATAATAAGGTTATGGCAAAATCAAAAAGTAGAAAAAAAGGTCGTAAATCACGGCGACCAACAAAAGCAGAAATAAAAAGACAGAAAGCACTGCAACGTTTTATTTTGGCAATTGTGACAGCTGTTATTTTTTTCTTTGCGATTGCTCGTCTAGGAATTTTTGGCATAACAGTTTACAATATCGTCAGATTCGTGGTGGGAAGTTTGGCTTACTTCCTAATGTTTGCGGTACTTATCTATTTAATTGGATTTAAATGGTTTCATAAACAGACAGGGCTTGTCGGTGGTTTTGTGGTGACAATGATTGGGTTGTTGCTTGAATGGCATGCTTACCTATTTTCATTGATAGCTTATCGTGACAAGGAAGTCTTTTCCACAACAGCTCGCTTGCTTTATGGTGACATTATCAATTTTAAAGTAAGCAAGTTTGTCGGTGGAGGAATGCTTGGTGCTGTTCTTTATAAACCCGTAGCCTTTCTTTTTTCAAATGTTGGCACATTTCTGATCGGGACGTTGTTTATCATCTTGGGGCTCTTTTTGATGAGTCCGTGGGAAGTTTACGATATCGTAGAATTTTTTAAAGAAAAATCCCAAGAATGGGCTGCTAAAAACGAAATTAGAAAGCAAAAACGCTTTGTAAAACGAGAAGAGAAAAAAGCACTTGCTGAACAAAAACGTCAGGAAAAAGCTCAGAAAGAGGAAGAAGAACGCTTGGCTCAAATGACTGTTGACCAAGAAACAGGAGAAATTTTAGAGAATCCTACTGACAATGAGACTTCGCTATTTGATAATCTTCCAGAAAATGACTCACCTACTGAACCTGAAATTTTGGCATATGACCACACTTTGGATGGCTTAGAAGAACCGCCACTTGAAGATTATCCGACAATGGATTCGTCACCGTCGCAAGAAGCTACGCAAGCTATACTTGATGAAGAAGATGACGGCGAACCGTTAGAAGTTGATTTCACGGCGAAAGCAAATCTTCTTTATAAACTACCAACGATTGACTTATTTGCACCAGATAAACCTAAAAATCAGTCTAAGGAAAAAAATCTCGTTCGCAGAAATATCAAAGTCTTAGAAGATACGTTTAATAGCTTTGGGATTGATGTCAAAGTTGAACGTGCGGAGATTGGACCGTCTGTTACGAAATACGAAGTCAAACCAGCAGTTGGGGTGCGTGTTAACCGCATTTCAAATTTGGCCGATGATTTGGCACTTGCACTTGCCGCTAAAGATGTTCGTATCGAGGCACCAATTCCAGGAAAATCGTTGGTCGGTATCGAAGTTCCTAACTCAGAAATTGCAACGGTAACCTTCCGTGAACTTTGGGAACAAGCAAATACAGACCCTAATAAATTATTGGAAGTACCACTTGGTAAGGCTGTTAACGGAACAGCACGTACTTTTGACCTTGCTCGTATGCCACACTTGCTTGTCGCTGGTTCAACAGGTTCTGGTAAATCAGTTGCCGTTAATGGGATTATTGCAAGTATCTTGATGAAAGCTCGCCCAGACCAAGTCAAATTCATGATGATTGACCCTAAAATGGTTGAATTGTCAGTTTATAATGATATTCCGCATTTGCTAATTCCTGTAGTAACCAATCCACGTAAGGCAGCAAGAGCACTTCAAAAAGTGGTTGATGAAATGGAAAATCGTTATGAACTCTTTAGTCATTTTGGGGTGCGAAATATCGCAGGCTACAATGCTAAAGTTGAAGAATTTAATGCGCAATCTGAACAAAAACAAATTCCTTTACCATTGATTGTAGTTATTGTTGATGAGTTGGCTGACTTGATGATGGTTGCCAGCAAAGAAGTGGAAGATGCGATTATTCGTCTAGGGCAAAAAGCGCGTGCTGCGGGTATTCACATGATTCTTGCCACACAACGTCCGTCTGTTGACGTCATTAGTGGTTTAATTAAGGCTAATGTGCCATCACGTGTTGCCTTTGCTGTATCATCAGGGACAGATAGCCGTACCATTTTGGATGAGAATGGTGCTGAAAAACTTCTCGGTCGTGGTGACATGCTTTTCAAACCAATTGATGAAAATCACCCAGTCCGCTTGCAAGGCTCTTTCATTTCTGATGATGATGTGGAACGCATTGTTGATTTCATTAAAAACCAAGCTGACGCAGATTATGATGATAGCTTTGACCCAGGTGAGGTTTCTGAATCAGATTTGAAATCTGGTGGTGGCGTCCAAGAAGGTGACCCACTCTTTGAAGATGCTAAAGCTTTGGTACTTGAAACACAAAAAGCAAGTGCCTCAATGCTCCAACGTCGTTTGTCTGTTGGATTTAACCGTGCCACCCGTTTAATGGATGAATTAGAAGCAGCAGGTGTCATCGGACCAGCCGAAGGAACAAAACCACGTAAAGTTCTGATGACTAACCCAAATCCAGAAGCATAATAAAAAAACGTTAGCTCAATTGGCTAGCATTTTTTATGTAATCGTAAAAATTAAAATCAGTATCATAATGTAAAAGAGAAAAGTCAAAATAAAACCAGAGCGCCAGAAAAATTTCCCAAAACGGCGGTAAGAAAAAGAATGATCTCTCCTAAGAAAAGTTACCGTTAAAATAATAGCGAGTAGTGACAGACAAATCAAATAATAAAAGAAAATACTACTCCCTAAAAATTTATTTCCCACCAATCCGATTTCAAAAGCAAAAATCGGAAAAGCAATGTCGGTAAATAGAATGCCAAAACGTTTTAATTTGAAAAATGTCACTAAAATATAAGCAAAAATTGGTGTCAAAAACACAAACGAGAAAGAAAATAATTTGTACATCATCATACTTTATATTTTATACTGAAACCTAAAAGATGTAAATGATTAGAGGGCTTTTCCTAAAATTTAGTTTGACTTTCTTTGTTAGTAAAAATGGACATCAATAATTTAACGTGGAATGGAAATAGGTTATTAGGAAAATCAATAGTGTCTGACGAAAAAATAGCTGGAAAGTGCTTAAATTTGATAACAGTTAATAAAAGTTGTCAAATCAAGGATTTTTAAGAAAATAAATGCAATAAACTCCTTGCTTTTTCCAAAAATTAATGTATAATGATAAGGTATGCTATTGAGCATATCTGTGGGAGGTAAAAATCTTAATTACCGCCAAAACCACAACAGGAGGATTTTATAAATGGCTAAAAAAGTCGAAAAAGTTGTTAAACTTCAAATTCCTGCTGGTAAAGCTACACCAGCTCCACCAGTTGGTCCAGCTCTTGGTCAAGCAGGTATTAACATCATGGGATTCACTAAAGAATTTAACGCTCGTACAGCTGATCAAGCTGGCATGATTATCCCAGTTGTTATCTCAGTATATGAAGATAAATCATTTGATTTCGTAACTAAAACTCCACCAGCTGCTGTTCTTTTGAAAAAAGCTGCAGGTGTTGAAAAAGGTTCAGGAACACCTAACACAACTAAAGTTGCAACAGTTACTCGTGCACAAGTACAAGAAATTGCTGAAACTAAAATGCCAGACTTAAACGCTGCAAATATTGAATCTGCAATGCGTATGATTGAAGGTACTGCTCGTTCTATGGGATTCACTGTTGTTGACTAATCAATAGCAACCCAATCTGTGATTAATTGAGGTAACCACACTGTACCGTTGAGATTAATTCACGTTAGACCCGCAAGACTTCATCGTAATTTGATGAGTGACGTGGGAGATTTTAAATCAAATCGATATGACCACATTACAAGGAGAATTTTAAATGGCTAAAAAAAGCAAACAAATGCGTGCTGCACTTGAAAAAATCGACAGCACAAAAGCTTACAGCGTAGAAGAAGCTGTGGCTCTTGCAAAAGAAACTAACTTCGCAAAATTTGATGCGTCTGTGGAAGTTGCATACAAACTTAACATTGACGTTCGTAAAGCAGACCAACAAATCCGTGGTGCAATGGTATTGCCAAACGGTACTGGTAAAACACAACGTGTTCTTGTATTTGCACGTGGTGCTAAAGCTGAAGAAGCTAAAGCTGCTGGTGCAGACTTCGTTGGTGAAGATGACCTTGTTGCTAAAATCAACGACGGTTGGCTTGACTTTGACGTAGTTATCGCTACACCAGACATGATGGCTATCGTTGGACGCCTTGGACGTGTTCTTGGACCTCGTAACCTTATGCCAAACCCTAAAACTGGTACAGTAACTATGGATGTTGCTAAAGCAGTTGAAGAATCTAAAGGTGGTAAAATCACTTACCGTGCTGATAAAGCAGGTAACGTACAAGCTATCATCGGTAAAGTATCATTTGATGCAGATAAATTGGTTGAAAACTTCAAAGCTATCCACGAAGTTGTCGTTAAAGCTAAACCAGCTACTGCTAAAGGTACATACATGACTAACTTGTCTATCACAACTACACAAGGTGTAGGTATCAAAGTAGATCCAAGTTCATTCTAATGTGATGATACAACAGAAAATCCGTTTCGTTGAAACGGATTTTTTTATGGACTGTGTGATTAATATAGAAAACAAAAAGGGAGCATTTTGTCATTGTAACATCATGATTTTGAAACCTTGAATCTTTCAAAATTCAGAGAATTTTGCTAGGTAAAACAGGTAAATTATGATAAAATAGTAAAGATAAAAGAAGGAGTAACTTGTAGTGGAACCTAAGTATAAACGTATTTTAATTAAATTATCTGGTGAAGCGTTAGCTGGTGAAAAAGGTGTGGGAATCGATCTTACAACCGTTCAAACTATCGCAAAAGAAATTGCTGAAGTACATAGTTCAGGTGTTGAAATTGCTTTGGTTATTGGTGGGGGAAATCTTTGGCGTGGAGAACCAGCTGCTGCAGCTGGTATGGATCGCGTACAAGCCGATTACACTGGTATGTTAGGTACAGTGATGAATGCCCTTGTAATGGCTGATAGTTTGCAACAATATGGAGTTGATACTCGTGTTCAAACAGCTATTCCAATGCAAAATGTAGCAGAACCTTATATTCGTGGTCGTGCACTTCGTCATCTTGAAAAAGGTCGCATTGTTATTTTTGGTGCTGGTATTGGTTCACCATACTTTTCAACAGATACAACAGCTGCCCTTCGTGCTGCTGAAATTGAAGCAGAAGCTATTTTAATGGCGAAAAATGGTGTTGATGGTGTCTATAATGCCGATCCTAAGAAAGATGCTAATGCCGTGAAATTCGATGAATTGACACATGGCGAAGTCATTCAACGTGGACTTAAAATTATGGATGCAACAGCTTCTACTCTTTCAATGGACAACGATATTGACCTTGTTGTCTTTAACATGAATGAAGCTGGTAATATTAAACGTGTTGTCTTTGGGGAATCCATTGGTACAACTGTTTCAAATAAAGCTGAACACCACAAAAAATAAGAAATGAGGATTAATAAAATCTATGGCTAATGCTATTATCGAAAAAGCTAAAGAACGCTTTGAACAATCACACAGTTCATTGGCACGCGAATTTGCAGCTATCCGTGCTGGTCGTGCTAACGCATCTCTTTTGGACCGTATCCAAGTAGAATACTACGGTGCCATGACACCACTTAATCAATTGGCTTCTATCACCGTTCCAGAAGCACGTGTTCTTTTGATTTCACCATTTGATAAATCATCTTTGAAAGATATTGAACATGCTATCAATGCTTCAGACCTCGGTATTAACCCCGCGAATGATGGTTCAGTGATTCGTTTGGTTATTCCTGCGCTTACTGAAGAAACTCGTAAAGAACTTGCTAAAGAAGTGAAAAAAGTTGGTGAAAATGCTAAAGTTGCTATCCGTAATATCCGTCGTGATGCTATGGACGAAGCTAAAAAACAAGAAAAAGCTAAAGAAATCACTGAAGACGAATTGAAAGTTCTTGAAAAAGATATTCAAAAAGCAACTGACGAAGCTGTTAAACACATCGATGCTATGACAGCTAACAAAGAAAAAGAATTGCTTGAAGTCTAATCAAAAAAGAAGGTATGGGGGTGGACTTTCCACCTCCTTTTATAAAGGAAAGAATACATGAATAATTTACTTGCCACTATTATCACAGGTCTTGTGATTGATGAGAATGCGAAAGCGTATTTTGTGCAAAAAGATGGCGTGACTTTTATGCTAGATAAGGCAGAAGGTGAGCATAAGATTGGCGATATGGTCAAAGGGTTTGCTTATACTGATGTGCACCAAAAAGCTCGTTTGACAACAGCTGACGTTGCCACAACACGTACGACTTATGGTTGGGGTGTCGTGACAGAAGTACGTCGTGATTTGGGTGTCTTTTTGGACACTGGACTTGCGGATAAGCAGTTTGTTGTTTCACTTGATGTGTTGCCAGATATGAAGGAATTGTGGCCTAAAAAAGGTGATAAACTCTATGTTCATCTGGATGTGGATAAAAAAGACCGTATCTGGGCAATTCCAGCGCAGCCAGAAGTTTTCCAAAAAATGGCTGGACCTGCTTACAATAATATGCAAAATGAAAAATTGCGCGCCATTGTCTATCGTTTGAAACTATCTGGAACATTTGTTTATCTCCCAGATAATAACATGCTTGGCTTTATTCATCCAAGTGAACGTTATGCTGAACCACGTCTTGGTGAAGAAGTAACGGCACGTGTCATTGGTTTTCGCGAAGTTGACCGTACGCTTAATTTGTCATTGAAACCACGTTCGTTTGAAATGTTGGAAAATGATTCTCAAATGATTTTGACGTATTTACAATCAAATGGTGGTTTTATGACCTTGAATGACAAATCATCGCCAGCTGATATTAAAGCAACGTTTGGCATCTCAAAAGGTCAGTTTAAAAAAGCGCTTGGCGGCTTGATGAAAGCACGAAAAGTCAAACAAGACCAATTCGGAACAGAATTAATTGACGAAGAAAAATAGCTTTGAAAAAGAATCCTGATGTTTTAGAAAGTGATGAATAGTATTTTTGAGCAATAAAAAAAGCTTGCCCAAAAAAGCTTAAGGTTTGGAATTAAATAAACTTGCTATTTAGTTTTCGGACTCGAGAAAAAATGTTCAGTGGACCGACTCGCTTTTCAATTTTCAGGCTCGTGAAAAAAATGTCCAGTGGACAACTCGCTTTTTAGTTTTTAGGCTCGTGAAAAAAATGTCCACTGGACATTTTTTTTGCTATAATATATTCACCATAATTTGGAGGTCATAGAATGGAACGTGCGATTTTTGCGGGTGGTTGTTTTTGGTGCATGGTACAACCTTTTGAAGAGCAAGAGGGGATTCTATCTGTTCGTTCGGGTTATACTGGGGGACATGTTGCAAATCCCACTTATGAGCAGGTTAAGGCGCATGAGACTGGTCATACAGAAGCGGTAGAAATCATTTTTGATGAGGAAAAGATTTCTTATGCGGATTTAGTTGAGATTTATTGGGCACAGACGGACCCAACGGATGCTTTCGGTCAGTTTGAAGACCGTGGTGATAATTACCGCCCTGTTATTTTTTATAGCGATGAGCGTCAGCGTCAAATAGCAGAGCAGTCAAAGGTAGCTTTGCAAGCTTCAGGTCGTTTTAAAGAGCCAATCGTAACAGCAATTGAGCCAGTTCAACCATTTTATTTGGCAGAAGATTACCATCAAGGTTTTTACAAGAAAAATCCTGAGCACTATGCCGAAAGTAGTACCATTAGACATCAATTTTTAAAGGAGAATTGGCAATGAGAAAATCATTTTATACTTGGTTAATGACGCAACGTAATCCTAAAAGTCATGAGCCAGTAGCCATTTTAGCGGATTTAGTTTTTGATGATACAACTTTTCCGAAACATACTGACAATTTTGAAACCATTAGTCGTTATTTGGAAGATGAAGCAGATTTTGCCTTTAATCTTAGCGAATTCGACAAAATTTGGGAAGAATACTTAGCGCATTAAGAGGTGAATCACCTCTTTTTTTGTGTAACAAAGCTGGTACAATATCATAAGAAATTTATTCTCTGTGAATTTGCGTGAATCGGCTTTATTTTCAAACTTTTTGTGCTATAATGGATGGCAATTACGATACAAAAACATAGAAATTTCAAGGGAGAGTGGGCTATATGCACGTAGATCAAATGATTTAACTCAATAACTGGCATTTGATAGGCTTTTAACTGACTTATAGGTCTGTCTAAAAGAAATCAAATTTTAAAATCTTATTTTGTTAATAATCTATGACTCTATGGAGAGTCTGACATATTTTAAGGAAATTTACTATGTTTAAAAAATCGTATCGTCATAATATTGCTTTAGTTGGAGCAAGTGAATTTTTCGGTTTTTTCGGAATCACAAGCTTCTGGCTTCTCTTTCTTAGTCAACATGGCATGAGTTTTGGTCAAATTGGGATTTTAGAAAGTCTTTTTCATCTGACCAGTCTCTTGTCTGAAGTGCCTTCAGGTGTCCTAGCTGACCGTTTTACTTACCGTACAAATCTTTATTTGGGACGTTTGATGTCAATATTGTCGTGTCTATTTATGCTATTTGGGCAAGGTCATTTTTGGATTTATGCATTTGGAATGGTACTGAACGCATGGGCATACAATTTTGATTCTGGCACAAGCACTGCCATGTTATTTGAATCGGCTAAAGAAGCAGGGTTAGAGGACAAGTTTCTCAAATTTTCAAGTTTTGTGTCTGCTGTTGCTGAAGCAACAAGAACGTTAGGCGCTGTTGTTGCAGTTTTTTTTGTTCATGGTTTATTGGATATGACGTATGTTATCCAAATTTTCTTCTCTTTGATAGTCATTATTTTGATTACTATGATGAAAGAGCCAGCGTTTAAGAAAGAACGAGAAGAGCCTGCAAGTTTATCGTGTATTTTAAAAACGGTTGTTCAGGAATTTAAAGTGAATCGACACTTATTTTATTGGCTCATCACTAGTCAAGTTTTTTGTGTCATGATGTGTATGTTTTATTTTTACTATCAAAATGAATTAGATATTTTCCCGTCATGGCAGATTAGTTTGCTGATGCTTATCTCTAGTGTTATCAATATTGGGGCTGTTTGGTTGGCAAGTAAGATTGGTCAACGGTTTAAAGCAGTCGCTCTTCTTCCTATCTTAGTTGGGGTGACGGGAATGCTTTACGTTTTAGCAATCACGAAATTACCTCTGATTTATATGATTATTTATTTGATGGCAGATGGGCTTTATGCTTTCTTTTTACCAATCTTTAATAATGATCTTCAAGTGATGATTCCAAGCGATGTGAGAGCCACAATGCTTAGTGTTACTACCATGTTTTTCAGTCTGTTTATGATAGTCATTTTTCCGATGACTGGCTTTTTGATTGACTGGTTGGGTTTTTCACTAACATTTCTACTTTTAGGTATTGTATTAATGCTTTTAGCTCCGCTTTTCATTTTGAAGCGCAATGATTTGAAATAAAGATAGTTAAGAAATCACGCAAGTCGTGATTTTTTATGTTAAATAAGCTATAATAGGCTTATCAAATACAAAAGAAAGAGGGACTCTATTTGCAAGAGTATTCTGTTGAGATAACATTAAATCATCCTGATGATGTATTGGCGTTGTTTGGGTCAAATGAACGTCATTTGAAGCTGATTGAAGATAATCTTGGCGTTATTATCCATGCACGAACTGAGCGTGTGCAGATTTTGGGAGACGATGAGGAAAGTGTCGAGCTTGCGCGTGTGACTATCCAAGCGCTTTTGGTTTTGGTTTCGCGTGGTATGCTGGTTAATACATCAGACGTTGTGACAGCTCTTTCCATGGCACAAAATGGTTCAATTGATAAATTTGTTGCACTTTACGAAGAAGAGATCATTAAAGATAATTCTGGAAAGCCTATCCGTGTTAAAACTTTGGGACAAAAAGTTTACGTGGATAGCGTCAAATCACATGATGTGGTTTTTGGGATTGGACCAGCAGGAACTGGGAAAACTTTCTTGGCAGTAACTTTAGCGGTGACAGCTCTCAAACGTGGACAAGTCAAACGTATTATTTTAACGCGTCCAGCTGTTGAAGCTGGTGAAAGTCTTGGCTTTTTACCAGGGGATTTGAAAGAAAAAGTTGACCCTTATCTTCGTCCAGTTTATGATGCCCTTTACCAAATTTTAGGAAAAGAGCAAACAACACGTTTAATGGAACGTGATATTATTGAAATTGCTCCGCTGGCTTATATGCGTGGACGAACACTTGATGATGCTTTTGTGATTCTTGATGAAGCACAAAATACGACAATTATGCAAATGAAGATGTTCTTGACACGCCTTGGTTTCAATTCGAAAATGATTGTTAACGGTGACACTAGCCAGATTGACTTGCCTAAAAAAGTTAAATCTGGTCTGATTGATGCGACTGAAAAATTACAACACATTAAACAGATTGATTTTGTTCATTTTTCAGCTAATGACGTTGTTCGTCATCCAGTTGTTGCTGAAATCATCAATGCTTATGAAAAAGCTGCACCAAAACAGCGCAGCTATTCTCTAAAAGCGTCAGAAGAATCTGTGGCTGAGTCAGGGTTTGCAAGCTATGAAACAATTGGTCAACCGGCTAGTGATAAAGAAGCAAATAATGATTAGAAAGAAAGTGGGACAGTTACAGGTTAATCACAAATTGGTGATGCAGGTAATGACCTTTACAAAGCTGCAACAGTAGCAGCTGTCAATAAATTCCACAACGCTATGGTTGGTGAATTAGAATACATCCATAACCCTAACGGAGACGAACAAGTTGCTATGATTGAACGTGGAAGCAAGGAAGCTGTTCTTGTCACCCTTGTCAGCGGCGACAAGTATTTGGATTCTGAAACAAACTTGGCAGATGGTACTTACACAGACCAAGTTTCAGGACGCCAGTTTAACGTTTATAACAAAGAGGTTTGAAATGATGATAGACTTATGATTAGAACTAATCCGTAATACTTCTCCTTGAAGAAGTAGCTTTACCCTGAGCTACTTCTTTTTCACAAGAAGATCAATCTTGCTATCAGTTAAAAAGTGAAAAACGATGAAAGTTGACCTGCTAAATTCTTGAGATAGTGGGGATGAGTGTTGTAAAGCGTACAGTAGCGGGCTTTATTTTATTATGGTATAATAGCCTTGATATAATTAGTTTGAAAGAAGATTTATATGTACGTTGAAATGATAGATGAAACTGGTCAAGTTTCAGAAGCAATTAAAAAACAAACCCTTGATTTATTACAATTTGCAGCTGAAAAGACAGGTAAAGACAATAAAGAAATGGCCGTGACTTTTGTGACAAATGAACGTAGTCATGAGTTGAACTTGGAATACCGTGACACAGACCGTCCAACAGATGTTATCAGCTTAGAATACAAACCAGAATCAAGTCTGTCATTTTCAGAAGAAGACTTAGAAGAAAATCCTGAACTGGCTGAAATGCTAGATGAATTTGACGCATACATCGGTGAATTATTCATTTCGGTTGATAAAGCGCGTGAACAAGCAGAAGAATATGGACATTCATTTGAACGTGAAATGGGCTTCCTTGCAGTACATGGTTTTTTACATATCAATGGTTATGATCATTACACCCCTGAAGAAGAAAAAGAAATGTTTACTTTACAGGAAGAGATTTTAACTGCCTATGGACTCAAGAGACAATAATTCACCTAAAAAGTGGAAAAATCGTACGTTAGTAGCGAGTATGGAATTTGCCATTACAGGTATTATCACAGCTTTCAAAGAAGAAAGAAACATGCGCAAGCATATGATTTCAGCTATTTTGGCGATCATAGCTGGCACTGTTTTTCGAATTTCGGTGACTGAGTGGCTCTTTTTGCTACTGGCAATTTTTTTAGTCATCACGTTTGAAATCATTAATTCGGCGATTGAAAATGTGGTTGATCTTGCTAGCAATTACCATTTTTCAATGTTAGCTAAAAATGCGAAGGATATGGCAGCGGGTGCGGTTTTAATAATTTCAGGCTATGCTGTTTTAACAGGATTGATTATTTTTGTACCGAAAATTATTGCCTTGATTTTTGCTGAATAGCCAAAACTTAGTTAGAGAGAATTGAAAGGAGCAGGGCGTTTAACGTCCTTTATATATTATGTTTAAATCAGGTTTTGTAGCGATTTTAGGTCGCCCAAATGTTGGAAAATCAACATTTTTAAATCATGTTATGGGGCAAAAAATTGCTATCATGAGTGATAAAGCTCAAACTACTCGTAATAAAATTATGGGAATTTACACGACAGACACTGAACAGATTGTCTTTATTGACACACCTGGGATTCATAAACCTAAAAATGCACTTGGTGATTTCATGGTAGAATCTGCTTACAGCACTCTTCGAGAAGTTGAAACAGTCCTTTTTATGGTGCCTGCTGATGAAAAGCGTGGTAAGGGGGATGATATGATTATCGAGCGTTTGAAGGCTGCTAAAATTCCTGTTATCTTAGTCATTAATAAGATTGACAAAGTGCACCCAGACCAACTTTTGGAACAAATTGATGATTTCCGTAGTCAAATGGATTTCAAAGAAATTGTGCCAATTTCAGCTCTTCAAGGGAACAATGTTGAAACATTGATGAACATTTTGAAAGATAATTTGGAGGAAGGGTTTCAATATTTCCCTGAGGACCAAATTACTGACCACCCAGAACGTTTCTTGGTGTCAGAAATGATTCGTGAAAAAATCTTGAAATTGACTGAACAAGAAGTGCCACATTCTGTTGCGGTTATTGTTGAGTCTATGAAACGTGACCCTGAAACGGATAAAGTGCATATCCGTGCGACAATTATGGTTGAACGTGATAGCCAAAAAGGGATTATTATCGGTAAGCAAGGGACAATGCTCAAGAAAATCGGTAAAATGGCACGTCGTGACATTGAAATCATGCTTGGTGACAAGGTTTACCTTGAAACATGGGTTAAAGTTAAGAAAAATTGGCGTGATAAAAAACTTGATCTTGCTGACTTTGGTTACAACGAGAAAGAATATTAAGCGTAGCTTAGGTAGTTTTGTCAAAAATAACACTAAAACAGAGTGCTTGTTTAAAAGCAGCACTCTGTTTTATAATAAGCGTAGAAATGTTAACTCAAGAATTAAATAAATTTTAGAAAGGATAGAGGATTCGTTCGTGTTACTTTGAACATGAACTAAAGGCTGTCCCTCTATTCTTGAAATGATGTTTAGAAAGGAAAGGAGAGAGGTTCTCAATTGAACCCGAGCGGAAAAGCTAGTGAAAAAGATGATGCGACTGGAAAATTAGGATTTTCCGCCTCATCCTTATTTGTTAAATTTTGTTTAGAAAGGAGTGCCAAGCGGTTGGTTGACTAGAACCCGCCTACGACTCTTTGAAAAAAGATAATCTTTCCTAGGTGTCTTATCACCTTCGTCAAGATTCCTATTTTTCTTTGAGTCGCTTAACGGCTTGGTATCGTATTGTTATGCCTGAATTACCTGAGGTTGAGACGGTTAGACGTGGTTTGGAGAGTCTGATTGTTGGTCGAAAAATTGTAGCTGTTGATGTTCGTGTGCCTAAGATTGTCAAGACAGATTTGGTGGCGTTTGAGACTGGGATTTTGGGGCAAACGTTTCAGAATATTGGAAGGCGTGGAAAATATTTACTATTAATGTTGAATAAGCAGGTGATTATTTCTCATTTGCGAATGGAAGGTAAGTATTTGCTTTTTCCAGAACAGGTGCCTGATAACAAACATTTTCATGTTCTTTTTCAACTTGATGATGGGTCAACGTTGGTTTATCAAGATGTTCGTAAGTTTGGGACAATGGAATTGTTGTATCTAAATCAGATAGAAGCTTATTTTCAAAAGAAAAAGCTCGGTCCTGAACCGACAAAGGAAACATTTGACTTATCAGAGTTTACTAGAAAATTGAAGGCTTCCAAGAAGATTATCAAGCCTTATCTTCTAGACCAAACTTTAGTTGTGGGGCTTGGAAATATTTACGTTGATGAGGCGCTTTGGGCAGCGAAAATTCACCCAGAACGTGTTAGTTCGAGTTTAACAGATTCGGAAATAGCTTTGTTGCATGACGAGATTATTCAGATTTTGCAGCTAGGGATTGTAAAAGGTGGAACGACAATCAGAACGTATCATAATGCCTTTGGTGAGGATGGCAATATGCAGCAGTTTTTGCAAGTTTACGGTAAGACGGGCGAACCTTGTCCACGTTGTGCAACGCCGATTGAAAAAATCAAAGTAGGAGGTCGTGGGACACATCTTTGTCCTGCATGTCAAAAACGATGACAAAAATTATTGGAATCACTGGGGGAATTGCTTCAGGAAAATCAACAGTTGTGGCTGAAATTCGAAAGCAGGGCTATCAGGTTATTGATGCAGATCAAGTTGTGCATGAATTGCAAAAAAAAGGTGGCAAGTTGTATCAAACTTTAGTTGAATGGCTTGGACATGACATTCTACAAGAAAACGGAGAGCTTGACCGTCAAAAATTAGGACACGCTATTTTTGGAAATAAAGAGATAATGGCAAAATCGTCAAGGCTGCAAAATGAGATTATTCGTCAAGAATTAGCTAATCGTCGGAATCAATTAGCCCAGACAGAGGAAGTCTTTTTCATGGATATTCCGCTGTTGATTGAGCTTGATTATATGGATTGGTTTGATGAGGTCTGGTTAGTTTATGTTGATGAAAAGACGCAGTTAGATCGTTTAGTGATGCGAAATCATTACACACGTTCTGAAGCACAACAACGTATTGCAAGTCAAATGTCAACAGAAGCTAAAAAAGCTTACGCTGATAAATTACTAGATAATCGTGGTAATCTACAAACGCTAAAAGGGCAGGTTGATCAATTGTTAAAAACATTATCGGACTGATTTTTAGCTGTATTTTTAGTGATTAAAAAATAATACTTGTATAGGCAACTGTCTTTCTCATTTGACTAATATTGTGCTATAATATCAATTGACGTTTTTTAGAAAAGAGGGTGAACAATGATTAACAGCGAAATTAATTGGAAACAGAATTTGCGGGTAGCTTGGCTTGGTAACTTTTTTACCGGGGCAAGCTTTTCGCTTGTTATGCCTTTTATGGCTTTATATGTTGAACAACTTGGAGCACCTCAAAATAAGGTAGAATGGTATGCTGGTTTAGCGGTGTCACTATCAGCTTTGACTTCGGCTCTTATTGCTCCAGTATGGGGACGTTTGGCAGACCGTTATGGTCGTAAACCAATGATGGTAAGAGCAAGTTTGGTGATGACTTTTACCATGGGGGGGTTAGCTTTTGTTCCTAACGTTTTTTGGTTATTAGTCTTGCGTATCTTGAACGGTTTGTTTTCTGGTTATGTCCCTAATTCAACAGCCTTGATTGCCAGTCAAGCTCCCAAAAATCGTTCAGGTTATGCACTTGGAACACTAGCAACTGGTGTTATCGGTGGTAGTTTGGTAGGACCGTTATTGGGTGGTGTTCTTGCTGAAATCTTGGGTATTCGTCAAGTTTTTCTTTTGGTCGGTTTTATTTTATTGATTTGTAATCTGATGACTATTTTTCTTGTTAAAGAGGATTTCCAACCAGTTACTAAGGCAGAAGTTCTATCAACACGTGACCTATTTTCATCAATTAAGGATAAGCAAATTTTAATTGGTCTTTTTGTGACTAGTATGATTATCCAAGTATCAGCACAATCTATTGCTCCAATTTTGACCTTGTATATTCGTCATCTGGGTCAAACGGAGAACTTGATGTTTGTCTCGGGTTTGATTGTGTCTGCACTAGGATTTTCAAGCATGCTCTCAAGCTCGACTCTTGGGAAAATTGGTGATAGAATAGGTAATCATAGATTACTTTTGATTGCTCTGTTTTATAGCTTTAGTATGTATGTGCTTTGCGCCCTTGCTCAAAATTCATTACAATTAGGCATTGTCCGCTTTTTGTACGGTTTTGGTACGGGGGCATTGATGCCGAGTATTAATTCATTGTTGACTAAAATCACACCACGCGAGGGAATTTCACGTATTTTTAGTTATAATCAAATGTTTATGAATATAGGACAAGTTATTGGACCTTTTATTGGGTCAGCAATCGCAACTGATTTGGGATACCGTTCGGTTTTCTATGTGACTAGTCTTATCGTCTTTATAAACTTTGTTTGGAGCCTTATCAATTTTAGAAAATACTTGAAAGTTAAGGAAATTGTGTGAGAGTAAAGATTAATTTAGAATGTAGCAGTTGTGGCAGTAAGAATTATTTGACAAGTAAAAATAAAACAACTCATCCAGAGCGTATTCAAGGTTTAAAATATTGTCCGAAAGAGCGAAAAGTGACCTTACATATTGAATCTTAGGGATTTTTATGTTAGAATAATCAAGACCATAGTGTAGGAAAGGAATAGAACTCAGACTGAAAGTGCCAAATCATGACCAACTCAATTGATTTGAAAATAACTTTCTGACGCGTTCTTAGTGAAAAAGATGTACAATATACTACTGACAACTTTGCTGGTATTATCTGTTATTATTGTAATTGCTATTTTCTTGCAACCACAAAAAAATCCAAGTGGCAATGTATTTGATAACAGCGGTTCAGAAGCTTTGTTTGAACGTACTAAAGCGCGTGGCTTCGAAGCGTTTATGCAACGTTTTACAGCAGTTCTAGTTTTCTTTTGGCTAGCAATTGCTTTGGCGCTAGCGATTTTATCAAGTAAATAGATAGCAACTAACGAGGCTAAATAGTGGCTTACGTTGGCTGCGCATCTTGAATTTTGTACGAAAATTCATGGGCTGGTCACTCAGCTCATTTTTTATTATGAAGTCGTAAAAGTCTTGTTTACGACCTATTAGAATGAAGTAGAATACGAGAGGAAAATTATTGAGTTAAGCCTAGCTAGGCATTTTATGTCTGATTTTTACTAGGAATACTTACAATCACAAATTATGAACGAAAAAATTATTGCTTATTTAGAGGAGCATGGAAAAGTCAATATTAATGAATTGGCTGCTGGGCTAGACATGGCTGGCGCTGAAAAATTTCCAAAGCTTATCAAAGAGATTTCAAAATTGGAAAGCCAAGGAAAACTGCGTTTTGATGACTATGGGAACCTTGCTCTTCGTAAAAAAATAGAGAAGAAAAAAGAAATCACCGTTACGGGTGTTTTTCGTGCTAACAAAGCTGGTTTTGGTTTTTTAGCGGTTGACGAAAATGAAGATGACATGTTTGTCGGACGTAATGACGTTGGTCATGCGGTTGACGGAGATACGGTTGAAGCGGTTGTTAAAAAGCCAGCTAATCGCTTGAAAGGTACAGCTGCTGAGGTTCGCATTGTCGGCATTGTTGAGCGTAGCTTAAAAACGGTTGTTGGGAAATTTATTCTTGATGACGAAAAACCAAAATACGCTGGTTACATTAAATCCAAAAATCAAAAAATTCAACAAAAGATTTATATCAAGAAAGAGCCTGTTCTGCTTGACGGCACTGAGATTATCAAGGTTGACATTGATAAATACCCAACACGAGGCTATGATTATTTTGTTGGTCATGTGCGTGACATCGTTGGACACCAAGGTGATGTTGGTATTGATGTGCTTGAAGTCCTTGAATCAATGGACATCAAATCAGAATTTCCAGAAGATGTTATGGCTGAAGCTAATGCAGTTTCAGATGCGCCGTCTGAGAAAGACATGGTTGGGCGTGTTGATTTACGTAATGAAATCACCTTTACCATTGATGGTGCAGATGCCAAAGACCTAGATGATGCTGTTCATATTAAATTGCTCAGCAATGGTAATTTTGAGCTCGGTGTTCATATTGCGGACGTTTCATACTATGTCACAGAAGGCTCTGCGCTTAATCGTGAAGCTGTTGCTCGTGGGACATCAGTTTATGTGACTGACCGTGTAGTTCCAATGCTGCCTGAACGTTTGTCAAATGGTATTTGTTCGTTAAATCCTAATGTTGACCGTTTGACACAATCATGTTTAATGGAAATTGACCGCAATGGTCACGTTGTTAATCACCAAATTTGTCAATCAGTCATTAAGACAACTTTCCGTATGACTTACAGCAATGTCAATGACATTATTGCTGGTGATGAAGAATTGATTGAGCAATATCAACCAATCGTTGACTCTATTCATCATATGACTGCTCTTCACAATATTCTTGAAACCATGCGCATGCGCCGCGGTGCTCTTAACTTTGATACGAGCGAAGCCAAGATTATTGTTAATGATAAAGGAATGCCAGTTGATATTGTGCTTCGTCAACGTGGTATTGCTGAACGCATGATTGAATCTTTCATGTTAGCAGCTAATGAAACAGTTGCAGAGCATTTTGCAAAACGTAAATTGCCATTTATTTACCGTATCCATGAAGAACCAAAAGCTGAAAAATTACAAAAATTCCTTGATTATGCTAGCATTTTTGGCGTTCAAATCCATGGTACAGCTAACAAAATCACTCAACAAGATTTGCAAGATTTCATGGCAAAAGTAGAAGGTAAACCAGGCGCAGAAGTGTTAAACATGATGCTTCTTCGTTCAATGCAACAAGCACGTTATTCTGAACATAATCACGGACACTATGGTTTGGCTGCGGAGTACTATACTCACTTCACAAGTCCAATTCGTCGTTATCCTGATTTGCTTGTTCACCGCATGATTCGCGAATACACACAACTCACTGATGAGAAAATCGAACACTTTAGAAATGCGATTCCAGAATTGGCAACGTCATCTTCAACCCTTGAACGTCGTGCTATTGATGCTGAACGTGTCGTTGAAGCCATGAAAAAAGCCGAATACATGGAAGAATACGTTGGTCAGGAATTTGACGGTGTGGTTGCTAGTGTCGTGAAATTTGGGATGTTCATCGAATTGCCAAATACAATCGAAGGACTTGTTCACATCACAACTCTGCCAGAATTTTACAATTATAACGAACGTACATTGACCCTTCAAGGTGAAAAATCAGGAAAAGTTTTTCGTGTTGGTCAACCGATTAAAATCAAATTAACACGTGCTGATAAAGAAACTGGCGATATTGACTTTGAATACATTCCAAGTGAGTATGATGTGGTAGAGAAAGTTAAAAAATCACGCAAAGACCGTTCTGGTAAAGAAAAACGTCGTCCAAAAGCGGATAACCACAAAGGTTCAAAATCAAACAAACCACGAAATCGTAAATCTTCCGCTTCAACTTCTAAAAAGTCAGGCAAGAAACCTTTCTACAAAGAAGTTGCTAAGAAAAAATCACGTAAAGCTAAAAAATAAAACTGCTAATTAAGATAATCACTAATTTTCAAGAGAGGTATCTAATATGCCAAAAGGTGACGGAAATGTTGTTGCACAAAATAAAAAAGCGCGTCATGACTATAACATCGTTGATACAATTGAAGCAGGGATTGTTCTGACAGGAACAGAAATCAAGAGCGTTCGCGCTGCACGTATTCAGCTCAAAGATGGCTATGCCCAAATCAAAAATGGTGAAGCTTGGCTAATTAATGTTCATATTTCACCTTTTGAACAAGGAAATATTTGGAATCAAGCCCCTGAGCGCACCCGTAAATTATTGCTAAAAAAACGCGAAATCGAAAAATTATCAAATGACCTAAAAGGAACAGGGATGACTCTTGTACCACTTAAAGTCTATTTGAAAAATGGCTTCGCTAAAGTTTTGCTTGGTGTGGCAAAAGGGAAGCATGATTATGACAAACGTGAGACCATCAAACGTCGTGAACAAGACCGCGACATCAAACGCCAAATGAAAAATTTCAATGCAAGGTAAAATGGATTTACAATACTGATAAGAAGTTAAAGTATATAAAAATTAATTGAATGTTTAATTTTGATAAAAAACAGTTATAAAAAACGCTTACATTTTTTGTAAGCGTTTTTTATAATGTTTTTATAAAGAAATGGAGGCGTACTTATGCATACAGATTATGAAATGAATATTATTTACCAGTCCAAAAACCAACAATTTCATTTATTTAATGGGGAGATAAGTTATATTTTTAGGGTATCAGGAGATGGTAAATTACTACACTTATATTATGGTGAAACTTTACCAGATAATGACTATAGTCATTTAATTGAGATGCATCACAGACCTATGAGTACTTATCGAAATGAAAATGATTTATTATACTCTTTAGAACACTTAAGACAAGAATTTCCTGAATATGGTACAACTGATTTTAGACATCCAGCTATTTCTATATTACAGAAAAATGGATCTCGTCTAACAGATTTTGTTTATATAGGCCATGAAATAGAAGATGGAAAGCCAAGATTAGAAGGTTTACCAGCGACTTACGTTGATAGAGATAGTGAAAGTAAAACACTGAAAGTTTACCTTTTAGATGCTATTACGAGCATTCAAGTAGAGTTATTATATACAATATATAGAGATTATCCTGTTATTACTCGTAGTGTACGAATTATAAATAAAGGAAAAGAGAGTCAAATAATTGAAAATATTAGCAGTTTATCATTAGATTTACCAGATGCTGATTATGAATGGCAACAACTCTCTGGTGCTTGGGGACGTGAGAGAACCATTAAATCGCGTACTTTACAACAAGGGATTCAATCAATTGAGTCTACGCGAGGTATCTCAAGTCATCAACATAATCCATTTGTTACTTTAAAAAGGAAAAATACTGATGAAAATCAAGGAGAAGCTATTGGTGCAGCTTTAGTTTATTCAGGAAATTTTTTAATTCAAGCAGAAGTAGATACATGGGATGTTACCAGACTTCAAATTGGTATCAATCCATTTGGATTTAATTGGCAACTTAATTCTGGTGAGACGTTTACAACACCAGAAGCAATTCTAGTTTATTCAAGTACAGGTTTAAACGGTATGAGTCAAACTTTTCACCAACTATTTAGAAAACGTTTGGCTCGTGGTGAGTGGCGAGAAAAAGATAGGCCAGTTTTAATTAATAATTGGGAAGCAACATATTTTGATTTTGATGAAGATAAGTTAGTTAGTATTGCTAAAAAAGCTTTTGATGTTGGTATAGAATTATTTGTATTAGATGATGGCTGGTTTGGAAACCGAGAAAATGATTGTGCTGGATTAGGGGATTGGTATGTAAATCCTAAAAGATTACCTGAAGGGATTAGTAGCCTCTCGGAAAAAATTCGTAGTTTTGGTATGAAATTTGGCTTATGGTTTGAACCTGAGATGGTGAATAAGGATAGCGAATTATATCGTAAACATCCAAATTGGATTATTTCGACACCAAATCGCAAACCTCATCATGGTAGAAATCAATATGTTTTAAATTTTGGTTTAGATGAAGTTGTTGAAAATATTTTTGATCAAATGTGTAAAATTATTGATGAATCTAAGTTGGATTATATAAAATGGGATATGAATCGACCGTTAACTGATGTGTTTGATAGTCATTTGTCAGCAAATCAACAAGGAGAAGTGTTCCACAGATATATACTAGGTGTATATCGTTTATATGAAAAACTGATAACAAAATATCCTAACATATTATTTGAATCTTGTTCTTCAGGTGGAGGACGCTTTGATCCTGGAATGCTATATTATGCTCCTCAAGCTTGGGCTAGTGACGATTCAGATGCAATTGAAAGACTAAAAATTCAGTACGGAACGAGCATGCTTTATCCTATATCATCTATCGGATCTCACGTTTCGATTGTTCCTAACCATCAAACAAACCGTATTGTACCTATCAAAACTAGAGGAAATGTAGCATTTTTTGGTGCTTTTGGATATGAGCTTGACTTAAATGAATTGAATGAAGACGATCTTAGTATTGTTAAAGAACAAATTAGCTTTTATAAAAAATATAGAAATTTAATCCATAATGGTACTTTTTATAGATTATTGTCTCCTTTTGATAACGACAATCAAACCTCATGGATGGTCGTCAGTCACGATAAGAAAATTGCTATTGTAGCTCATTATAAAACATTAAATGAGGTAAATGCCTCTTATCGACGTTTAAAATTAAAAGGACTGGATAGTAATAGGCTCTATCAAGTGGAACAAAATGGTTTATATTCTGGTGCAGAATTGATGAAAGCTGGTTTAGTTTGTTCAGATGCTTCTAGTGGACAAATAAATGATCAGAACCAACGTCCAGAAACATTTGACTTTGATTCTAAAGTTTGGGTTATAAAACAGGAGGAGAGCGACGATGAACAATAACAAAAGTATACTTCAAAAAGGAGCAATTTTAAGTATTTCATTAATGCTAACAAGTTCTCAGGCAATAAATGGCATTATTCCACAAATGAAACAGTCTTTAGGAATATCGCAAAGTCAAAGTGAACTTTTAGGTACTGTTCCAAGTGTGACAGTTATTATATTTATTTTGTTATCTAGTTATTTTGCAAAGAGAGTAGGAATGAAAAAAACAATAATTTTAGGATTATTGTTAGCTGGTGTAGGTGGTATCCTACCAGCTTTTATGGCTAATTTTCAAATAGTACTTATTAGTCGAGTAATACTTGGAGCTGGTTTGGGGTTATACAATTCATTGGCTGTTACATATATTAGCTCTCTATATAGTGGTGATACTAGAGCAACGCTATTGGGAATTAGAAATTCAATGGAAGCTTTAGGGCAAACAATTCTTATTTTTTTAGCTGGACTTCTAGTGAATATTACTTGGACAGCTTCCTTTTTAGTTTATGCAGTAGCGTTTCCTATAGCTTTCTTATTTGCAATGAAAGTTCCCGAGATTAGAAATGAACAAAATGACATTTCCAAAAATGATGTCAAAGAAAAAATGAATCCGATAGTTTTTGTTCTAGTCTTATTTGCAATTTTACTGGTAATGAATAGCATTGCTATTTCAGTACGATTTGCATCTATTGCTACTGAAATCAAAGGAGGAGAGTTTAATGCTAGTAATTATTTGGCTTTAATGCCTATTTTAGGAATACTAGCAGGATTTATATTCGGACCAGTAAATAAATGGATAGGAAAAGGAACACTATATTTAGGAATTATATTTTATATCGTTTCAAATCTATTAATTGCCACGTCAAATGGTAACATGACGTTTTTATTGATGGGGTTGTTCTTATCGAGTATAACAGGATCATGGTGTTTCCCATTTATTTTTAGTAACTTAGATAAAGTAACTACAAAGAATACCATTAACTTTGCTACTTCATTGATTTTTATTGGCTGTAATATTGGTAACTTTATTGCTCCTATTGTTATGGAATTGGCACAACTTCTGACTGGAAGTACACACTTAACAGCCCCATTTTATGTGTTTGCCGGAATCTTTATGCTTGTTTTATTTGTGACCTTTTTTATGACGAAGAGAAAAACTGATAGGTTAGTGACTAATTCAATTTGATTAACAAATACTGAACTATCGTTCATAACTTTTTAGTTTAATTAAAGTATTGATGATTTATTGATTTTAGAAAAAGTATTTGGCTTAAATAAAAAGGAGAAGTATCAAAATAATGTTGCATAAAAAAATCATTATGAGATGACATTTTCATTATTTTAGAGTTGGTATAATACTTGATATTGTGGACGATTGCTCAGAATATTGCTATGGTCATCAAGAAATCTAAGAGTTTGAGTTATCCATTTAACGCTCCTTAATCCATTTCTTGCAATTAAAATATGACTGTGGTAGAATACGATTAAATTTTTATATAACAAAACGGAAGGTGTTAATGACTTTCCGTTTTGTTAAGTTAGGGACAGCTCTTTTTATTCAGTTTTATATTATGATACAGGCAATATAGTTATGTTAAGAATAATCAGAAAATAACGAGAATTGTTAAAATCTAAAAATAGGAAGGCAGATAATGGAAAATTCTCTTTACTTAGTGAAAGAACCTAATACTCATCTGAAAGATTGTTACTTTAATTTCTGTGGATATTCAAAAACAGAACCGAGACATAGTTTTGGACCAGCTATTCGAAAGCAGTACTTAATACATATAGTTTTAGAAGGCCAAGGCTACTATTTAGTTAATGATCAGAAATATTATTTGAGGAAAGGTCAAGGTTTTGTGATTCCTCCAGGGATATCGACTTTCTATCAGGCAGATGAAAATAATCCGTGGTCGTATGTATGGTTGGGGTTAAGTGGTGATCTTGTCGAATATTATCTCAAAGAAATCGGTGTTGGAAAGGATCACCTTACCTTTAAAGTAGATAATTTAAGTTTATTTAAAGGATTAATTTTTGAAACTTTATCTTATGATCAAGATAATCTAGTTAGCGAGCTATCTAGACAAAAACAGGTTTATAAATTTTTAGAACTTTTATTGAGCTCAGCGAGTCATTTGAAGGAAGGAATTGTTACCAAAAAGATGAATCCTTTTGTACGTCAGGCGATAGAAATAATTCGCGAAAATGCTTATCAAAAAATATCTGTAAAAGATATTGCTACAATGCTATCATTACATGAAAATTATCTATCTCGTTTATTTAAGCTTGATATGGGAATATCAATAAAAGAGTATATTAGTGAGATTAAACTTTCAATTGCAAATGATTTATTATCATCGACTGAATATTCAATTCAGCAAATTAGTGATAAGATAGGTTTTTCAACAGTGCAATCTTTTTCAAAAGCCTTTAAGAAAGCAAATGGTGTTTCACCTGGTATATATCGAAAACATCGATTGGGCTTAGGGATTATTAAAGTTGAATAGTTTTTCATGGAATTGGTTTCGGTGTCAGTTATATGGAGTGGATGAGAATGAAGTAGGCACTCCCAGAGAGGATGAAAGTCATTCTCTTTTTTATTTCAAAAAGAAAGTGTTACATATTGGTATAGTAAAATCTCAGAATCCTATTGTAGTATTCTAGGTAGCTATGTTAGTTTTCATCAGATTTCTTATCATTGCTCTGATGCGAATGCATTTACTTTTCATTTTAGGTTGAATTATATGAGCTTTTTCTACAGTCAAAGAATTGCAGTAAGCCAGAATTATGGAATCTAGATTATAGCCTTTTTATAATTTCTTGTGGGCCATATTGAGCAAAACCTCAACAAAAATCATAGCGATAGCCTGCGTATCTACAATAGATTGTTTTGAAATGGAATTTCCAGGAAGAGTAATGACATGATTAAAGTATTTCGCGGCAGCAGCGTGCTCATTTAATGTAATCAGATAGGAATTCTGTGGCATATTTTTTGAAACAGCACTTAATGTGTTATTGAAATTGGTTGACGACCCTGAAATAGAAAACATAATAAGTGTATCTTCTTCGTCAATAATATTTGAAAGATGATTTCCGCTGTTTAAATCACTTGCTAATTGACTAGCGATACCTAAATCTTGTAAACCAAAATGTAAGTACCTTGCAGGGAGTGATGATAGAAAAATACCAAGAATATGCAGACGCTGTCTTTTTAAAATACAATCAACAAGTTCGTCAATTGCTTGACGTTCTAAATGTTTCATTTGATTTAGAATAAGGTTATAATTATCCGCAATTTGGTCAAGAATATCTTCATTTTCTTCTTTTGGCTTTTGATGAATATAATTGATAGCATCGTAGCGAAAATCTTTAAAACCTTTATAGCCCAAAATTTGGCAAAATCGTAGGACGGCAGATGTAGAAGTATGTGAATTTGTTGCAATTCTAGTAATTGTCAACGTTTCTACTTTCTCAAAGTTTTCTTTGAGAAAGTGATAAACTTTTGTTTCAGATTTTGAGTATTCTGGTTCGTGGAGTTGCATTTTTTGTAAAATATTCATAGTAAAAATACCTTTCTAATCAAGTATTTTAATTATTTTTGACAAAAATGTCAAAAATAATTATAAAAAATGTCAAAAAACATTGACAAAGTTTTTGAAAAGAACTACAATGATTGTGTTAAAATTTACAAAATAAAATGACAAAAATTACAAAAGGAGGTTAGCTATGGATTATAAGAAGTTAGCACAAGAAATTGTCACAAATGTTGGTGATGTTGACAATATTCAAACCTTGTCTCATTGTATGACACGGTTGCGGTTTCAACTAAAAGATGCTTCAAAAGCTAATAAGGAAGCTTTAGAACATTTAGAAGGGGTTATTGGAGTTGTCTATGCTGGTGGTCAATACATGGTCATCTTGGGACAACATCTATTGCAAACTTATGATGTGATAATGAATGATTTTAACATTGCATCAGGTGGTAGTATCGATGAAAATTTGGATGGTGACTTAACCCCTAAAGAACCGTGGACATGGAAGAATGCAGGCAGTAAAATTATTGGCTTTGTATCAAGTTCAGTTACCCCAATGATCCCTGGTCTGATTGCTGGAGGGATGTTAAAGGTTGTCTTATTATTGATTGTGACCTTTATTGATAGTCATTTTGCTACTTCATCAAGTTATTTGTTATTATCAGCTATTGCAGATGCCCCATTTTATTTCATGCCAATTTTTGTTGCTTACGGTGCGGCTAATAAATTAGGTGCTACACCAATTTATGCTATGGCTTCGGCAGCAGCATTATTGCATGGGAATTTTACAGGTTTAGTAACAGCAGGTGCCCCCATTACGTTATTTGGAATAAGTGTTAGTTTGCTTTCGTATGGAACATCACTTTTACCTGCTCTACTAATTGCTATTCTTGCTTATTATGTCGAAAAATTTCTTAACAAGATTATTCCAAATATTTTTAAGGCAATTTTTGTCGGAATGGGGACTATTTTTGTAGCAGGAAGTTTAGGTTTTATTATCTTAGGTCCACTTGGAAATATGTTTGGACAAGGTATCGCAAGTTTGTTTATGTTCTTGGAAGGAACTGTGGGACCAATTGCTGTGGGGCTTTTGGCTGCTGCTCTTCCTTGGATGGTTATGGCTGGAATGCATACCGCATTAGCACCATTTATGACACAGTTACTGACTAATCCTGGATACGATGCCATGATTCGTCCTGCCTTTCTTTTACATAATATGGCTGAAGGTGGTGCTGTTATTGGTGTTACGGCACGTACTAAGGACAAAGCTAAACGAGGTGAGCTTCTATCGATTGCTATTGGTTGTATCGTGGCAGGTGTCACAGAACCTGCAATTTATGGGGTTAACTTGAAGTACAAGAAACCAATGTATGGTGTTATGGCTGGTGGTTTTGTTGGTGGTATCGTTGCTGGTATTCTTGGTGCTAAAGCCTATGAAATGGGGTATTCAAATATTCTTGCTCTACCAATCTTCGGTAAAACTGTTTTAGCAGCTGTTGCTGGGATTATTGTGACTATTGTTGTTGCAGCGGTTGTAACTTATCTACTTGGAATTGATACTAGCAAAGAAGATGCTAAGTTGACTGTCACGGAACCTGTTCGTCAGGTTGTACCAGATGATGCTATCCTTGCTATTGCTAATGGTGAGTTGGTTCCATTAGAAAAGGTGAATGATGAAGTATTTGCTCAAAAATTAATGGGAGATGGTATTGCCTTCAAACCAACAAGTGATTTTATCACAGCGCCTGCTAATGGTGAATTAACAACTGTCTTTCCAACAGGACATGCGTTTGGTGTAACACGTCCTGATGGCGTTGAACTATTGGTTCATATTGGTATTAATACCGTTGAGCTAAACGGAGAAGGCTTTGATGTTTTGGCAAGAGCTGGTGATAGTATTCGCGCGGGTCAACCGATTGTGAGAATTGATCGAGACAGGATTAATCAAAAAGGTTATGATACAACAACTATGTTAATTATTACCAATGCTAATGGAAAAACGATTGAACTACCTCAAATGGGTGATGTGAAGCAAGGGCAACGTTTGGATAAGGGGGAAAACTAATGTCATACGAATTACCAAAAGGGTTTCTCTGGGGAGGAGCCACAGCAGATTTTCAATATGAGGGGGGCTTTGACGAAGGAGGACGTGGTTTACTTTCCCATGATTATGAAACAGATGGTTCACAAGAAAATCCACGTCATCATACCATGCAAATGCCAGATGGTAGCATTATCAATCCGCGTAGCTCATTTTTCTATGCCGATCCTGTTCCGAAAGAAGCACAGCCTGTCTTTTTAGAAGATGAATATTATCCTAGTCATCGTGCAGTTGATTTTTATCATCATTATAAGGAAGATATTGCTTTGATGGCTGGCATGGGATTTAATGTTTTTAGATTTTCAATTTGTTGGTCACGTATTTTTCCAACAGGTGAGGAAGAAACGCCTAACGAAGAGGGGTTAGCGTTTTACGATGATGTAATTAATGAAATGGCAAAATATGGCATGGAACCTTTAATTACGATTTGTCATGATGAGTTGCCGATGCATTTGGCGTTGAGATATGATGGTTGGTCATCACGTCATGTCATTGATTGTTATGTAAAATATTGCAAAACTCTCTTTGAACGTTACGGCAACCGTTGCCGTTATTGGTTGACTTTTAATGAAATCAATGCTGTGCGAGGCTTTGGTCCATGTGGGACACGACAATCAGAAGGGCAAGATCGTTATCAAGCTGCCCACCATATGTTTGTAGCTAGTGCGCGTGCTGTTAAACTTGGACATGAAATGATGCCAAATAGCCAATTTGGTGCAATGTATGCCATGAGTGAACTATATCCAGCAACTTGTAAGCCCGAAGATGTTTTTCATCGCTTGCAGGAACGTCGTGAAAATTGGTATTTTATTGACATTATGGGGCGAGGTTATTACCCACGTTATGCAAAAGAAATCTGGCATCGTCGAGGCGTGAAAGAAATTGTTTTTGCTGAAGGTGATGAAGAAATCCTTAGAGAAGGTCAACTTGATTTTATTTCTTTTTCTTATTATCGCTCTAATACCACTAAAGCTGGAGATGACTGGTTTAATGTTGGTGGCTCTACGAATCCATATCTTAAAGAGACGCCGTGGGGATGGCCTGTTGATCCCTTAGGGCTGCGTCACGTCATGAATGAGATTTATGATCGCATACAAAAACCAATTTTTATTGTTGAGAATGGTATGGGTGCCATTGATGAGCTTGATGAAAATGGTATTGTTCAGGATGATTATCGTATTGATTATTTACGTGATCATCTTCAAGCAATGGCTGATGCTATTATCATTGATGGTGTAGAATGTTTAGGTTACACCATGTGGGGACCTGTTGATTTAGTCTCACTTTCAACAGGAGAAATGAAAAAACGTTATGGCTTTATTTACGTGGATATGGACGATAAAGGTAATGGTAGCTTGAAACGTACTCCTAAAAAATCCTATGCTTGGATGAAAGAAATTATCGCCTCAAATGGTGCTAAGTTATCTGAAATTTAGAAAGAAAAATTCAATCAATAATGAGTGTCATCTCCTTTTGTCATTGATTTTATAAACAAAGCCAGTTCTGAACGTCAAAATTCAGAACTGGTTTTTGGTTATACGGTGTTAATGAAAGGTCTCTATCAAACTAAACGGGGGTATTAGCCTTAAGTAGTTGACAAGCATTGTCTTAGTGTATAGAATTAAGCTACTGAGAATTGTCTATTAAACCACCAAAGCCCGAAGGTATCTTAATGCCTGCGGGCTTTTTGACGTTCTTTTCAAGTTAACGGATTTGCTGATAAAATAGAGCAGAATACAGCTACGATAGCAAGGACGACGTCTGAGAGCTTGTCCACTAGTAGCACTTCCCTTCTAGTGTAAACTTGCTCAAGGGGAAGTATTGCCTAAATAGCATGGCATATACTTGTGTTATTGTGTATGTAAAAGTTATAGTAACGGTTTACGACTAAATTCTTACGTTTTATGACTTGTATCATCATTTTCTTACGAATGTGTTATACTAAAAGCGTGTTAAGCTCTCACCGTAAATGTAAAGGGGAAGTATTCGTTATGAGTGTAAAAACGTTACAAGAGTTTCAGACATTGACAGATACAGAACATGCTTCTGTTAGTAGTGGCGGTTTAGGTTATTATAAACCAGTTATAGAAAGTGCAAATGGTTATGCCTGCTGTTGTAGTAACGGATAGTGGGATTATAAAGTAACTAAGGGTGTCTTCCAAGCTATGACTGACGTTATTACGAATGATTGGATAAAGTCTATAGGGCAATCTTATTTTATTATTCCAGATTATAGAGGATAAAATCAATGCAAAGTTCAATAAAGAAAATATACTAGTTGAAGTCTATAATCTTATTCTTGATAGTGAAACAACCGATACAGAAAGAAAAGAATTAGTTATCTTTAAAGATGAGGTTGAAAAAGGTTTAGACTTTGATAATGCTTTAATGAAATTAGCCGATCACTTACGTTTAATAGATTTAGATAATGTGTTGAAACACAGAAGCATGAGTAAAAAAGTTAACAAATTTTACATGAAGATAAATTCAGTTGGTCAATTTAAGAAAAATTTTGGTATCTATTTTCCACCTATGTTTTAATTAAGTTGAGAGCTTACACAATATTATGATAAAAAGGAGATTGTTCAATGAGATTAAAATGGTTTGCTGGTGGTAAAGAAAGAAGAGACAAAGCTCTAATTATTCTTGATAAATTAATAGCCAGTTTTCATAATAATTATGGTGTGCAGCCTTTAACAGATTTATTCTTAAAGTATAAGAGTGAATTAAAAAACGGTAGAACATCAACATCGTTTGTTTTGAGTCGTATGAATATCGAGCTTTCAAGAGTATTCACTCAAAATGAAATTAGATTAACTGAAGAGCAGTCTAGATTACTCAAAGATTTAAGAAGTTTATCAAATATCAGATGGGGTTATTATTAATGTTTAGCCAGTACTGGGGATAAAGAGTTACTCATCTTTATCCCTAAATTATTTCTAAAATGTTGCAAAACACCATTTTGGATATTCGCAAATATTGATATATAGCTATTTTTACTAATTAAACTTTTAATCGAGCCATGTAATGACTTTTTCACGAGGCTTACGTGAGCGTGGGTGTTTAGGGTCACGTAGACGATAACCAAATGATACCATGCTTGCGATGCCTTCGTTGTCAGGATTAATGATGCCTGCACTAGCTAAAATGCTATTGACTTTTTCGTAATTAAACCCTTCAATTGGGCAAGAGTCAATGCCAAGCATGCTAGCTGTGGTCATCATATTTCCAAGTGCAATGTAAGTTTGTTTGGCAGTCCAGTCAAATAAAGCACGTGGATTATCAGCCATTTTCATATCATTTTTTTGGAAAGATTCGTAGGTTGCTAAACGGCTGTTAAGAGCATCATCTTCACCGAGACCACGTCGAATAAGGCTATTTTTGACCGATTCAGAATCATAGCGTGCATTTTTTTCAGCAATGAGGAGAACAAAATGACTTGCTGTATCTAATTGGTATTGAGCCCCCCAAGCAACAGCTTTGAGTTCATCACGAAGTTTTTCAATTTGTTTACGGTCAAGAACAACGAAGCGCCAAGCTTCCAAACCAATAGAAGAAGGGCTCAACCAAGCTGTATCAAGGATAAAATCCATATCATCATGGGAAATTTCTTGGTCGTTGTAAACGCGGACAGCAACACGGTGGTCAAAGGCAGTGCGAATTTGTTTTTTGATATCTTCTTTTGACATAGTTTTCTCCAGTTTTCTTTCTATGGTAACACTTAAAAGCTATTTTTGCTAGTTTTTAGCAAAAGAAACAAGCCCGTCTAACCAAGCATGGTAAACGTCAAGAAATTCATCGCCTTCAGCTTCGTTCCAACCATGCTAAGCGTAAAACACCATTTTCAGTATCTAAATCATATGCTTCAATTTGAGCTTCAACGGTCAAAAACAAATGTTTTAAAACGGAAGCGTGTGTCGTTTATAAGAAATAGTAGGCTCTTGACTATACATGTGCACGTCTGATGAATTTTCGTAATAAGTTTCCCATTTGCTAGCATCAAGCAGACCGTTGAGAATATTGTCAAAGTCAAGGTCTTTAAGGATACCCTCGTTTGAAACAAAGTTATCAGTCAAACCTGGTGTGAATTTTCTGGAAAATTAATAGATAACATCAAATATACATCTTTTATTTGTTAATAGAACAGTATAACAAATATTAGTTGTACACACAATTATTGAAACTCAAAAATATAAAAATCGGAGTTACTTGCTCTCCGATTATCTCAATTTTTCTGAATTGATATTCATGATAGAAGCCAAATCATTGGCGTAAGCATCACCAAGAATAGCTTTATAACGGGTATGCAGATTGTCCCAAGCTTCTCGGATATCTGGTAAAAGTTCTCTGCCATTGACTGTAAGATAAACTTTTCGAGTACGTCCTTCAGTTAGTGTTGTGACATAACCTTTATAGACCAATTTTTCGATAAGGCGTGTCAAGGTAGAAGGTGCAATATAAAGTATTTGTGCAATATCCTTTTGCAACCTACCATCTTCTTCCGCAAGAATAAGAAGAATAAAGGCATAAGTTGGAGCCATTCCAACTGTTTGGAAAGCTTCCGCCGCCAATTTGTTGAGGGCACGATCCATCTTTTTTACAGTAAAAAATAGGCAAGAGTCAAGTGATTCTTGAATATTTTTTGACATGACATTCTCCTTAATATAAGTTTTTATAGAGAATATGATAACACACTAAAATGAAGAATACAAATGAGGTAGCTTTTCAAAAGCGACGTCGGACAATTAATATAACAGAGGCTAAGATATAGTATCAAAACATTGTGAGAGATGCTTATTTTTTCTATTAAAAGTATTCTAATAAACTTAGAAAATTTACAAATCTTACAAATCATTTTTTCTATGATAAGTTAAAAAATGAAATAGCAAAAAATTTTCAATAACTTAAACAGGTGTGATTTTTGAACATAAAAAAGAGATAAAATTATCTCGCCGAAAATAATTTTATCTCTCTACGTATGTGACATGTTGAATGTTTAAAAATGATAGTTATTATAGCAATGGTAGAATAACATTAACCCAGAACCAAGAAAGTGGCATGACGAGAATCATGGCTGGTATCATATCGGCAATTGGGAACATTTTCAGTTTTACCATACGGAAACCTGTGGCAAGCATTAGAAAACCACCGCAGGCTTTGAAATCAGCAATCATATCAGGTGTTGTAAGTGGCACGATGAAAGCTGACAAGGAGAAAAGGCAGCAGAAAATGATAAATTGTGGAATGGCAACAAGTGATACCACATAACCTAGATTGCAAGCAAAAATAGCTGCTGTGAAGAAGTCCAAAATTGATTTTGAAATCAAGATTGTTGAATCACCAGTCATTCCTGCATCTAGACTACCATAAATACCAGTACCGCTTGCGCAGAAAAGTACGATAACAGTTAACAAGGTAGCAAGGTAATCTTCATGAGATAGTGATGAATGGTCGTTTGGCACGATTTTTGCCATGCTACGTTGCATGAGGGCACCGCCTTTGTTAATCCAATCACCGAGATGAAGTGCAAGTCCAATCCCTGTTCCGATAACGATAGCAAAGATAACAGCGGGCATGTATTTCATCAATCCGATAGATGAAATCCCCATTCCCATTGAGCAGACCCCAAAAATCATATTGATTTGTGTCTTGAAGTCTTCTGATAATTTGTTTCCAACAAGACCACCTAGTAGCCCTCCAAAAACGACTGATAGGGCATTAATGATGACGCCAGTAGGCATACAATTTTCCTCCTTCATAAGAACAAAGTCATTAACAGTTTGAAAACATTAGTGTTGACTGCTAGACCGTGTTCTATTATTGTGAATTCTTTCTTTTCTGTTACATTTTAACATCAACTTTCTAAAAAACAATTCAGATTTTTGTGATATACTATTCTAAAATGGAATAGTATTAAGAATAGGAGCAAGAAATGAATTTCCAAAAATTTCAAGTCTTTCTTAGCTTGTGTGAAACGTTGAATTACACCGAGACAGCAGAACAACTTTATACAACGCAAGGAAGCATTTCAAAGCAAATCATTGCGCTTGAAAAAGAGTTGGGTGTGATTTTGTTTAATCGTAAACATCGTCAAATTTCTCTGACAGAAGAAGGGGAGATTGTGCGAGTTTATGTTCAAAAGATTATGGGCACTTTTCAAGAAATGCAAGAGACATTAGAAGATTTGTCTGAACAAGAAAAACATAAACTAACCATTCATGGTATTCCGAGTATGTCTTCTTATCTTATTATTTCAGATATTGCAGCTTTTCAAAAGCAGTATCCTGATTACACGGTTGTTGTCGAGGAAGAAGAGGCTGACCAGCTGATGCATAGTTTAGATGATGGCATCTGCGATGCGGTCTTTACGCGTTCTTTTACCAAAGCTGCTCCTGATATTTATGATAGTCTAACCTTAGATTATGACCGTTTTGTCTTGGTTTTGCCTGAAAATCATCCCTTAGCCAACAAGGAAAAACTTGATTTGGCTGAATTGAAAGATGAGACATTCTTCCAACTTGGCAATAAAACGCAGTTGCTCCAAAAAGTACGAGAACTTTGTCATACTTATGGTTTTGAACCGAAAATGGGCTATCAAGGAAATCGTATCAATCTCATCATTGACTTTATTGAAAAAGAAATGGGTGTTTCGGTGATGATGGAAAAATTGGTTGCACCGTTTAAAACGAAAGCAATTATCTGTCGTCCGTTGGAGGTTGATATGGTGTCAGAAATGAACTTAATCCGTCGTAAGAAGAAAACAACACCAGCTTTGGATGTATTCTGGAAAGGAATGCAAGAGAAATATTCCAAACAGGAATAGGAAAACGCCTAACTTGAATTGTTTATCGGTGATTGAAGGTTTACACTTTTAATATGAAATCTTTAAGAAGGAAGTAAATCTTATGTCAGAACAACCTTATGATTTGCGTAAAGTCTTGGAAGAACTTAAAGAAATTCCAGGACAATACCATGAAACGGATGTTGAAATCGATCCAAACGCTGAAATTTCTGGCGTTTACCGTTATATCGGAGCTGGCGGTACCGTAGAACGTCCAACTCAAGAAGGTCCAGCAATGACTTTCAATAACATTAAGGGATTCCCTAATGTTCGTGTCAATATTGGTACAATGGCAAGCCGTAAACGTGTTGGTCATATTCTTCATCATGATTACAAAGACCTTGGCCATCTTTTGAACAAAGCCGTTGAAAATCCAGTGAAACCTGTTAAAGTTTCTAAGGACCAAGCACCTGCTCAAGAAGTTGTTCACTTAGCAACTGATGATGATTTTGATATTCGTAAGCTCATTGCTGCGCCAACAAATACAGAATACGATGCAGGACCTTACATCACAACTGGTTTGGTTTATGGTTCAACGCCAGATAAATCAATGAGTGACGTTACAATTCACCGTATGGTTTTGGAAGATAAAGATACTATTGGTATTTATATCATGCCTGGTGGTCGTCATATTGGTGCTTTCTTGTCAGAATATCAAAAACTTAACAAACCAATGCCAATTACAATCAATATTGGTCTTGACCCTGCTATCTTGATTGGGGCAACATTTGAACCACCAACGACACCACTTGGTTACAATGAACTTTGGGTTGCAGGTGCACTTCGTAACGCACCTGTTCAATTGGTTGATTCTATCGCTGTTGATGAAGTTGGTATTGCACGTTCTGAATTTATCATTGAGGGTGAAATCCTTCCAAATGAAACAATTCAAGAAGATATTAATACGCATACAGGTCATGCCATGCCTGAATTCCCAGGTTACAATGGTCCAGCCAATCCAGCTTTAAATGTTATCAAAGTTAAAGCGGTCACTCACCGTAAAGATAATCCAATTATGCAAACAACAATTGGGCCTTCTGAAGAACACGTGTCAATGGCAGGTATTCCAACAGAAGCTTCTATCCTTAACTTGGTTGACAAAGCTATCCCTGGTAAAGTGCTTAATGTTTACAATCCACCAGCTGGTGGCGGTAAATTGATGACAATCATGCAAATCCGCAAAGAAAATTCTGCAGATGAAGGTATTCAGCGTCAAGCTGCCTTGCTAGCATTCTCATCTTTCAAAGAACTCAAAACAGTTATCCTTGTTGATGAAGATGTGGATATCTTTGATATGAATGATGTCATGTGGACCCTCAATACACGCTTCCAAGCCCACAAAGATATTATGTCGTTGGAAGGTATGCGTAACCACCCACTTGACCCATCAGAACGTCCAGAATATTCACCAGAACACATCCGTGTACGAGGAATGTCATCTAAACTTGTCCTTGACGGTACAGTACCATTTGACATGAAAGACCAATTTGAACGTGCTAAATTTAAAGAAGTTCCTGATTGGAAAAAATATTTAGATTAATTGCTAACTCATTTTAGATAACAAAACTGTTGATAAAATGAGATAGAAGATAAGGAAAGTAATCATGAATAAGAGGCTGGAGTTAATCTTCCAACCTCTTATTTTAAGAGACAAAGGGCGTTTAAAGAGCAAAGAAAAATGGTGGTAAGCCAGAAATCTATGATTTCCTCTGCATACCCCTGCCAGAACGACTATAAAGGTGCGGTTGACTGTTAAGGTGACAAAGTTTTCAGTCGTTTACGGCTGGTAGTAACTAGCTAACGATACAGATTTCCACCCCCTCACTCTCCCTTTTCTTGGTTCGGGCTGAAATCATCCAGTGGATGATTTCACTGCACAGCCTAGGTCATCTTCAATTAAGAATTTTTAAGTTGATAGTCGTTAATACGCTAGCTAAGCAAGTGGCAAGCTAAAAAAACGATTGTCCTTATACGCTTTGAAAATCAGACTTAGAGCTTGTTGACTTATTTTGACGAATTTCGGTTATATCTGCATTTGCATTGTTTAGTCTAATGTTGATTTTCAGTGAGTATTCATTACAAAAGTGAGGTGCTTATGAGCAAAAAACGTATTGTGGTAGCTATTTCTGGAGCTTCAGGCACAATCTATGCTATCAATTTATTAAAGAAACTAAAAGAATATCCTGACATTGAAACGCATGTGGTCATGTCTGACTGGGCACATGAGAATTTAAAACTGGAGCTCGATATGTCACATGATGAATTTGCCAGTTTGTGTGATGTGCTTTATCCTAACAAGGATTTGGGGGCCAAAATTGCTTCAGGGTCTTTCTTGACAGACGGTATGGTGATTGTTCCAGCTTCTATGAAAACTGTTGCAGGTATCACTTGCGGTTTTTCAGACAATCTTATTGGTCGCGCAGCTGATGTGGCTTTAAAAGAACAACGTAAACTCATCATTGTCCCACGTGAGACACCGTTAAATACGATTCATTTGGAAAATTTGACAAAATTATCACGGATGGGTGTACAAGTCATTCCGCCTGTACCAGCCTTTTACAATCATCCTAAGACTTTGCAAGATATTATCGACCACAATACTGCTAAATTACTAGATGCTTTGCACATTCGCAATGATTATGCTGGACGTTGGGATGGTGATTAGATGGCAACATTTGAAGTGACAGAATATGGGTATTCTATTCAAGTGCAGGTTGACTATATTGGCGCTGACTTGTTTATTCAATTGACAGGTGGAAGCCACCCTCATATTGGCACAGTAACCACTTATTGTAAAGAAAATGCGGACAAGCAAGTGGTGCGTTTTCCAAGCCATTCAGGGCGTTTTCATAAAGATGACGTTTTGGCTGATGTTCTTTTGGAAGAAATAGCAGAGCTGTTGCCGCAAAATTGTGTGATCACCTCAGGTGTCCATGTTGACGGTATTAGCAAAGAACAAATTGCTGGCGCTTTTGAAATGACCAAAGAACTTGCTAGTAAGATTGGCACATGGTTAAAAATTGAAAAATCACCAATCAGTCACCCAAAATACCAAACAATAAACTAGTTTAGACAAATACAACTCAAAAAACGAAACTCCTTTTAATCCATTTCAGTGAAAAAATAAATAAGCCACTCGTTTTCAACAATCGGGTGGCTTTTGGTTGTTGCGTTAGTTTTTCATTTGTTTGCCATAATGTGTGACAAGGAGTTCTGTGAAGATGTCAAACATAATTGGGGAAATGGAATCATATTCCCAGTCTCCTGAAAGAGTTGGGAGTGTGATGACTTTATCAAAATGCTTGCGATATTTGGCATTTGGATTGGCTGTTACTAAAAGTGTTTTGCATTTCAAATTGGTGATTTTGCGAATGTAAGTGGAATCGCCGCCTGCTGAAAAGATAAGCAATAAATCATCTTTTTTGAAATAGTTAACGGCATCATCAAGATAATCTGTTGAATAAGATGACACATAAACTCCCATTTTTCGCATCAAGGTTTCAAATAATTTGGCACTTAAAAACTTTTGGCACCACCAGTCGCAAATAAATGCTCGCTTTGTGATAAAAAACTTGCTAAATCAGTCATAACCTTATCGGTCAACGTTGTCTTGGTGAGTTCGAGTAATTTGGTGAGGTGCGTGAAATATTCATTGTCCTCATCTGCCATTCTATTGCCATGATATTAACCTTTATCGTCGAATTTATTATGTATAGCGACAAACGTGTCGAAGGAGCTTTGCAATAAATAAGAATTCTAAAAATCTCACTTGACAACGCTTACAAAATCAACTACAATAAAACTATAATTAAACAAGGATTGTTACTCTTCGGGAGGCATTACCGTTCATCAAGTAAAGGGGTGTGGTATGTCTTCGAAGAGTTTTTTTATGCAGGACAAATAGCATAAATAGAAAAGGTAGATATGATGAGAGTTGTGAAGAAAATCAATAATAATGTGGCAGAATGTCTTGACAATAATGGTAAATCGTTGGTCGCCTTTGGACGTGGTATTGGTTTTCCAAAGACGCCTTATGAGCTAAGGGATCTTTCAAAAATTGATATGACATTTTATAAATTGGATCCTCATTTTCAATTACTTTTGGATGAAATTCCAGAAGATTTGATGTTGCTTAGTGTGGAAATCGTGCAAAATGCGCAGAAGGAGTTGTGTGGAAAACTCAATCCGACTTTGATATTTAGCTTAGCAGACCATATCCAATTTGCTATTCGTCGATTGAAAGAATTTAAGGAAATGAAAATTCTTTTTTCACAGGATGTTGCCCAGCTCTATCCTAAGGAAACGAAATTAGCAGAAGATGCCTTGGTTTTGATAAATACTTCATTAGGTGTTAATCTTCCACACAGTGAAGTGACTAGTATTGCCATGCATTTTATTAATAGCCAATCCGACTTTGATATTGACAACGAAAGTCAGGCTATCGAAGAATTGATTGAGATTATGACACAGATGATTGAAAATCAATTAGCAATTCGTATTGAGCGTGAGGAATTTAATTACCAAAGGTTTCAAGCACATGTTCGTTATTATCTGAAACGACTACGTGAAAATGAATCATTTATTAATGGGAATGAGACTATTTTACAAAGTCTCAAAGAAAGTCAACCTCATATCTATCAAGTTGCAGTCGTTATCATGGATTATATTCATCAAAGTATGAGATATAGTCAATCTGATGACGAGTTACTCTACCTGATGATACATATCAACAGGTTGTATGAAAAAAATAGCGGAGAAAAATAGCGAAGCTCCGCAAAGGAGAAAGTTATGGTCGATAATAACAAAGTTATCGCAGAAAAAGTGCTTGCTGCAGTTGGTGGCAAGGAAAATGTGATGAGTGCAACACATTGTATGACACGTTTGCGTTTGAATTTAAAGGATACTTCCGTTCCTAAAAAAGACGAGGTAACCAGTATCCCAGGTGTTCTTGCTGTTGTTGAGTCTGGTGGACAGTATCAAGTTGTCATTGGGCAAAATGTTGCAAAAGTTTATCCTGAATTTGCTAAATTAGCAGGGGTCACATTGGAAAAACAAGTTGACGAGAATCTGGATAAACCAAAGGAAAAATTAACATTAAAAGGTGTGGGAATGGCAATCCTTAATTATATGTCAGGCTCAATGACACCTTTAATCCCAGCTATGATTGCTGCAGCAATGTTTAAAACGATTCAAGTCGTTATTGGACCAGATTTACTTGGATTGGTTTCTGAAAAGAGCAATATGTATGTTTTATGTGATATTATGTATAGTGCTTTTTTCTACTTCTTGCCAATTTTTCTTGGTTTTACAGCTGCTAAAAAACTTGGTGTGAGTCAGGTCATGGGGATAATGTTAGGGGCGATGTTGCTAGTACCTGACTTTGTTGCTTTGGACGGTCAAAAATTTACCATTTACGGTTTTCTAACAACAACTGCTCATGATTATTCGCAAACGGTTTTACCTGTTATTATTTCTATTTGGGTAATGAGTTATGTTGAACGTTTTTTCAAAAAAATAATTCCTGATGTTTTATCAACGATTTTCGTGCCATTTTTAACGATTTTTGTTATGGTTCCTATTACCTTTGTTGTTTTGGCTCCAATTGGTAATCTTGGTGGTGAATTAATTGGGAATGGTTTGATTGCTTTTGGTAATGTTGGTGGCTTTCTTTCGATTGCTGTCGTTGCAGCCTTGTGGGAATTTCTTGTTATGTCAGGAATGCACCAAGTTTTGATTGTTTTTGGGATCACTGCTATGATGCAAAATGGTTATGATAGTTTTGTTCTGACAGCAGGTGGTTATGCAACTTGGGCAGCATTTGGCATGGCTTTTGGAGCGTTTCTGCGTTTTCGTGAAAAAGATGCTAAGGCTTTGGCGTTTGGTTATTTTGTTTCAGCGATTATAGGTGGAGTAACCGAACCAGTTCTTTACGGTATTGGACTTCGCTATAAACGTCCTTTTCTTGCCCTTGCAGCAGGTGGCTTCTGTGGTGGACTTTACGCAGGGTTAACCCATGTTGGAACTTATGTTATGGGAGCTACGAATTTTCTAGCTGTTCTTGGCTATGTTGGTGGTGGAACAGTGAACATGATAAATGGCTGTATTGCGGCGGCGATTGCTTTTGCTGTAACTGCTGTTTTAACGTATCTTTTCGGTTTTAATAAAACAGAAAGTGTTTTGCAAAGAAATTAGGTGGTTTTTATGAAAAAAATTCTTTTGCGTGCTGATGATTTAGGTTATTCTGAGGCTGTTAATTATGGTATTGAAAAGTCGGTCAAGGAAGGGCTGATTTCAAGTCTTGGTGTTATGGTCAATATGCCTGCTACGCAGCATGGCGTTGATTTAATCAAAGATTGTCCTTTGGCTCTTGGGGTGCATACCAACATTTGTGCTGGGAAGCCTTTGACAAATCCTGAGCTTATTCCGAGCTTGGTGGATGAGAATGGTAATTTCAAATCTTCTAAACAATTTCGAGCAGCGAAAGAGGATTTTGTCGTTTTTGAGGAAGTTGTCTTGGAAATTGAAGCGCAGTATCAGAAATTTTTAGCCTTATTTGGGCGTCAGCCAGATTATTTTGAAGGGCATGCGGTAGCGTCAAGCAATTTCTTTAAGGGATTAGAAACTGTCGCAGAAAAGCACGGCTTGAAATACTCAGGATTTTCAATAGGTGGCGCACCATTGACAATTGGGAACTCTCTTGTGCAATTCAATATGGAATCAATGGCGCCGCATTATGAGCCTTTTGACATGCTAAAACGCATGGTAGCAAAAGCCGATGACCATGTGGTACAGTTGGCTGTTTTTCACCCTGGTTATCTTGATGATGACATTCTAACGCACTCTAGCCTAACCATTCCTCGAACACAAGAAGTTGCTATGTTAATCAATCCTGATGTCAAACAATGGCTCAGAAAGCAAGATGTTGAACTCATTGATTACCGAGATTTGTAAAACAGTATTTGTTGGCTATAATCTGCTTTTCAATGTCATGTGCTTGTAAACCAGCTGTCTATTGGACAGTTGGTTTATTTATTCTAAACAAGGATAAATAGTAGTTAAAATAGAATTGTAAGCTATAACAAAATATTTTAAGATAGAATCATAAAGATTGTTTAAGAAAGTAGGTGTAAAAATGATTATTGATAGTAATTTATACTGGTTTGATGAAGATATTTTTGAGTCTGAAGAAAAAATGGAAGCTTTTCTAGCGAGTGCTCCTAAGCAGTATGATACCAAAGTCCATGCTGGAACTTTACCAGACGGACGTCCGCAAATTATCATTGAACGTCTTAGTTTCCTCAATTGAAAACCAATCTCAATCGTCAATTTCGTGGTTAGGTGACACATTGCCAGTAACTGTTGCCGCAAAATTAATTATGAATTGCTGCGTTCATAATACTGACAGGTGTTAAATGTCAATGATTTAACCCTTAAACCAAATTCCTCATCAATCTCACGCCCCACAGTTGTCTCGGCATTTTCCCCTTGAAACACATAACCAACCCAGTAAAATATAGTCAGTCATGTCATATTGCTTAATCAAAAGAATCCTATCATGATTTTTATTAAATAACATCGCACTAATTGCTGTATTAAAGACTGGAAAACGAAAACTCGCACATTGTGAGTAATAAGGAATCTCTCCCTCATTTTTTTTAAATTTTTTCTCCAAAGGATGTCCACATTCGGGACAATAAGTTATTGTTTTGTAAAACATAGAAGCTTCTTTTTAAAGTTCTTAGGCTCATTTTAGCAGTAGTCGTTTTGGCTTGCCTTGCAATAGAAAAATTCCCAAGAGTGAACTGGGAATTTTTTGAGCTATATTAATACCATTATCCTTCAAAATAAAGCAATTCTTTTGGTGTGTGTGTAAAGACTTCAAAACCAGATTTTGTGACGTGTCCGCAATCTTCGATACGTACGCCAACTTTTCCAGGGATGTAAATGCCAGGTTCGACAGAGAAGCACATGCCTTCTTGAATTTCCATATCGTTACCTTCCATGATTGAAGGAAATTCGTGACAAGTCATACCGATACCATGTCCAAGACGGTGGTTGAAGTATTCACCGTAGCCGGATTTTTCAATGACATTACGTGCAGCAGCGTCAACTTCGCTAGCAAGAACACCAGGTTTGATGAATTCTTGAGCTGTTAATTGGGCTTCTAAGCAAAGTTCGTAAATATCTTTTTTGAATTGGTCAGGTTTACCAACGGCAACGGTACGTGTCATATCACTAGCATAGCCATGCATATCTGTTCCAAGGTCAAACAAGAGCAGTGAGTTATTTTCAATTTTGTTCGTACCAGGGATACCGTGTGGATTAGCAGCATTATTTCCAGTCAAGACCATAGTGTCAAAACTCATTTTTTCAACACCTTGTTTTTTCATTTCAAACTCAATCATGGCAATGACATCAGTCTCTGTATTGTCTAATGAAATATTATCAAAACCAACTTGAACCGCTTTATCAGCAAACTGACCAGCGATTAGCATTTTTTCGATTTCATCTTGTGATTTGATGAGACGCATTTTTTGAATAAATGGTGTCAAGTCTTCAAAACGTCCGTCAAAAACAGTTTGCAAACCTTGAAATTTTGTCACATTGAGGTTGTCAAATTCAGCAAAAACTTTCGCGCTGTCAGTTGAAGGTAGACTAGATTTGATTTTTTGCCAAGGATTTTCAGAATCCATATAACCAAAAACTGGGAAAGTGACAATTTGGCTTGCGCGTGCCACTTCAAGTGCTGGAACGAAAAGCACAGGTTCACGGTCGCTATACACAAAAAGGAACATTTGGCGTTCGTGTGGGTCACAGTAAAATCCAGTTAAATAATTTACAGTGACGGGGTCGGAAAAAACAGCAATATTAGCTTTTTCTTGACTAAGATATGGGCGGATTTGATCTAATTTTGACATAAGGAACCTTCTTTCTAATTAATCCCATTTTTTCAAAAAAATCAGAAAAAATCAAGACTTGAGTCAAAAAAAGTGATCTTACGGACAAAAAATAATAAATGAGATAAAAAGAAGTTCTCTCATAATTTGAATGAAAGTTTTCAAAAATTATTTTGAAAAACCTCAAATTTTGACTTTTCAAGTAGTTTGATATAGAAATCAAGCAATTAAACGCTTACAATATATGAAAAGTTTTCAAAAAAGACCACTCACCCCCTTGAAAGTGTTTCCAAAAGATGATAAAATATCCGTGAAAGCGAAATTTTCAAATAGAAAGGAAGTCCAATAATGAACACTGATGATACGATTACAATTTATGACGTTGCCCGAGAAGCAGGCGTCTCTATGGCAACAGTTAGTCGTGTTGTAAATGGCAATAAAAACGTAAAGGAAAACACACGTAAGAAAGTTCTTGAAGTTATTGATCGTTTGGATTATCGTCCAAATGCCGTTGCCCGCGGTTTAGCAAGTAAAAAGACAACAACAGTAGGTGTTGTTATTCCCAATATTGCCAATAGCTATTTCTCAATTCTTGCTAAAGGAATTGATGATATTGCCGCTATGTACAAGTATAATATCGTACTTGCTTCAAGTGATGAAGATGATGATAAGGAGGTTAACGTTGTTAACACCTTGTTTGCTAAACAAGTTGACGGTATTATCTTCATGGGACATCATTTGACTGAAAAAATTCGTGCAGAGTTCTCTCGCTCACGCACACCAGTTGTACTTGCGGGTACAGTTGACTTAGAACACCAACTCCCAAGTGTTAATATTGATTACAAAGCAGCGGTTGTTGATGTTGTTGATATTTTAGCTAAAAGCAATAAAGAAATTGCCTTTGTTTCTGGTCCACTTATCGATGATATCAACGGTAAAGTGCGTTTAGCTGGTTACAAAGAAGGTCTTGAAAAAAATGGCTTATCATTCAAAGAAGGTCTTGTCTTTGAAGCTAATTACAACTATAAAGATGGATTTGAACTTGCACAACGTGTGATTAATTCTGGCGCAACAGCAGCCTTTGTTGCCGAAGACGAATTGGCAGCAGGCTTACTGAACGGCTTGTTCGAAGCTGGCAAAAAAGTTCCAGAAGACTTTGAAATCATCACAAGCAATGATTCACCAATTACATCATACACACGCCCAAACCTTAGCTCAATCAGTCAACCAGTTTATGACCTTGGTGCTGTCAGCATGCGTATGTTGACTAAAATCATGAACAAAGAGGAACTTGAAGAAAAAGAAATTCTTCTTAACCATGGTCTTATAACACGTGGCACAACACGTTAATAGTTGATTAGTTATATCAAATTAAAATCAGTCCGAGGACTGATTTTTTCACTTTTGGTGAAAAAAAATACAAAATAAGATATAATAGAAATTATGAAAGTTTTACTGTATTTGGAAGCCGAGGATTATTTGAGAAAATCCGGCATAGGACGTGCGATTAAACATCAAGAGCGTGCCCTTACAATTGTGGGGCAAGAATATACAACCAACTCGAAAGACGATTATGATTTAGTACACATTAATACTTATGGGCTTAAAAGCTGGCATCTTTTGATGAAATCTAAAAGAGCTGGCAAAAAAGTGCTTATGCACGGTCATTCAACCGAAGAGGACTTTCGTGATTCATTCATTGGTTCAAATTTAATATCACCAATTTTTAGATGGTATCTTTGTCGTTTTTATCAAAAGGCTGATGCCATTATCACCCCTACGGAATACTCAAAAAATTTGATTGCAGGTTATGGCATTAAGCATCCAATTTACGCTGTTTCAAATGGTATTGATTTGTCACGCTATATTCCAAATTCTGCCAAAGAAGAAGCTTTCCGTCATTATTTTGATATTAAACCAGATGAAAAAGTTGTTATTTGTGCTGGGCTCTACTTCATGCGCAAGGGCATTGACGAATTTGTAAAAGTCGCAGAACAAATGCCAGACGTCCGTTTTATCTGGTTCGGTGAAACAAATAAATGGGTTATCCCACATAAAGTCAGAAGTATTGTTACTCGCAAACACCCATCAAATGTGACCTTTGCTGGTTACATTAAAGGTGATGTTTTTGAGGGAGCAATGAGCGGAGCAGATGCCTTTTTCTTCCCAAGTCGTGAGGAAACTGAAGGAATTGTTGTCTTGGAAGCTCTTGCTAGCCACCAACATGTCGTGCTACGTGATATTCCTGTTTATCACGGCTGGGTAGATGAAAGTTGTGCAGAATTCGCGACTGACATTGACGGATTTGTAGGAGCGCTTCGAAAAGTCTTAGCAGGAAAAAGTCAAAAACAAGAAGCAGGATACAAAGTGGCTGAAAGCCGTAGCATTGATAAAGTTGCTCATGAATTAGTTGACGTCTATGAAAAAGTAATGGAGTTGTAAAATGAGAATAGGTCTTTTTACAGATACCTATTTCCCTCAAGTTTCAGGGGTTTCAACAAGCATTTGCACCCTAAAAGAAGAATTGGAAAAAGAGGGACACGAGGTTTATATATTTACTACCACTGATAAAGCCGTTAAACGCTACGAGGATCCAACGATTATTCGTCTGCCTAGCGTTCCTTTTGTGTCGTTTACTGACCGTCGTGTAGTTTATCGTGGGTTGATTTCCTCTTATAAAATAGCAAAGCAGTATAAATTGGATATTATTCATACTCAGACTGAATTTAGTGTTGGTGTTTTAGGGAAAATGATTGCTGCTGCACTCCGCATTCCTGCGATACACACTTATCATACTCAGTATGAGGATTATGTTGGTTACATTGCCAAAGGGAAAATCATCAAACCTGGCATGGTTAAGTACATTATTCGCGGTTATTTGAACGATTTAGACGGCGTTATTTGCCCATCACGTATTGTTTTAAATCTGTTAGAAGGTTACGATATTAAAATTCCTAAACGTGTTATCCCGACAGGTATTCGTGTGGAAGAATACGAACGCAAGGATATTACAGCAGAAGATGCTAAAGCTCTCCGTGATAAATTAGGCATTGCTGATGATGAAACCATGCTGCTTAGCTTGTCACGTGTTTCTTACGAAAAAAATATCCAAGCTATCCTAAAACAATTTCCAGAAGTTTTGTCGGAAAATAAACGTGTTAAGTTAGTTGTTGTTGGTGATGGACCCTATCTCCAAGATTTGAAAGATTTGGTAGCAGAGTTGGGTATTGAAGAAGCTGTGATTTTTACAGGAATGGTCCCACATGACGAGACAGCTTTGTATTATAAGGCAAGTGATTTCTTTATTTCAGCTTCTACTAGTGAGACACAAGGATTGACCTACACAGAAAGCCTTGCCAGCGGAACGCCTGTCATTGCTCATGGCAATCCTTATTTGGACGATATTATTGACCAAAAGATGTTCGGGACACTCTTTTATCATGAAGAAGATTTAGCAGATGCAATTTTAGATGCGATTGCCGATACACCAGCAATGGACGAAAGGACATACAAAGAAAAAATGTACGCTATTTCAGCAGAGCATTTTGGAAAATCAGTCTATGCCTTTTATTTAGACGTCTTGATTTCAGCCAAAAATAAGAAAAAATCAAAATTATCATTGACGGTGCGAAGCCAAGATGAAAAAACATCTATCAAATTTGCTCAATCAGCGATAAAAATGCCAGCTAAAGCTGTTAAAGCGACAGCTAAAACATCAGCCAAAGTTGTTAAGGCTCCAAAACGATTAATTAATTCAATTCGAGATTTCATTGATTAAGTTCTTGAAAAATAAATTATTCGTGTTATAATAACTTACGAAGACGAGTTGAACAGGGGTAAACCTTTAGAGCGAGTGCCGGTTGGTGAGAAGGGCGCAGGGTTGGCTGATTCAATACTACTTCCTTGCTTTTATGCAAACATAAAACGGTAGCTACGATATAGCTAGTTTGAGGTTTACGACTCTTTTTTGTCGTAGATAAATGAAGGTGGAACCACGTTACGACGTCCTTTTGGGACGTCGTTTTTCTTTTATCTCGAGGAAAAGTCTCATAAGCTGATAATATTCCTTTTGCTTGGTTCCCCAAAAAGGAATTGTCAACATTGTAAATTATAAAAAGGAGAGAAATATGGTTAAAATCACTTTTCCAGATGGCGCTGTGCGCGAATTTGAATCTGGTGTAACACCTTTTGAAATTGCTCAAAGCATTAGCAATTCACTAGCTAAAAAAGCCTTAGCTGGTAAATTTAATGGTCAATTGATTGATACAACCCGTGAAATTACTGAAGACGGTAGTATTGAAATCGTGACACCTGACCACGAAGATGCTCTTGGTATCTTACGTCACTCAGCTGCTCACCTTTTTGCACAAGCAGCAAAACGTCTTTTCCCAGACCTTTGCCTTGGTGTAGGTCCTGCTATTGAAGATGGTTTCTACTACGATACTGATAACAAAGCTGGTCAAATCTCTGATGAAGATCTTCCTCGTATCGAAGAAGAAATGAAAAAAATCGTTAAAGAAAACTTTCCATGTATTCGTAAAGAAATCACAATTGATGAAGCACGTGAATTGTTCAAAAACGACCCTTACAAACTTGAATTGATTGAAGAACATGGTGCAGACGAAGGTGGTCTTACTGTTTATTCACAAGGTGAATTCACTGATCTTTGCCGTGGTCCACACGTGCCTTCAACTGGTCGTATCCAAGTTTTCCATCTATTGAACGTCGCTGGTGCTTACTGGCGTGGAAATAGCGACAATGCGATGATGCAACGTGTTTACGGTACTGCTTGGTTCGACAAAAAAGATCTTAAAGCTTACCTTAAACAACGTCAAGAAGCTAAAGAACGTGACCACCGTAAACTTGGTAAAGAACTTGATTTGTTCATGATTTCTCAAGAAGTTGGTCAAGGTCTTCCATTCTGGTTGCCAGACGGTGCGACAATTCGTCGTACGTTGGAACGCTACATCGTTGATAAAGAAGTAGCTTCAGGCTACCTTCATGTTTATACTCCACCTTTGGCTTCAGTTGATTTGTACAAAACATCAGGTCACTGGGACCACTACCGTGAAGATATGTTCCCAACAATGGATATGGGTGACGGTGAAGAATTCGTTCTTCGTCCAATGAACTGCCCACACCACATCCAAGTTTACAAACACCATGTACACTCATACCGTGAATTGCCAATCCGTATTGCGGAAATCGGTATGATGCACCGTTATGAAAAATCTGGTGCTTTGTCAGGTCTTCAACGTGTTCGTGAAATGTCACTTAATGACGGTCATTTGTTCGTAACACCTGAACAAATTCAAGAAGAATTCCAAAAAGCTCTTCAATTGATTATCGATGTTTATGAAGATTTCAACTTGACTGAATACCGTTTCCGTCTTTCACTACGTGACCCTAAAGACACTCACAAATACTATGATGACGACGAAATGTGGGAAAATGCACAATCAATGTTGAAAGCTGCCTTGGATGAAATGGGTGTTGAATACTTCGAAGCAGAAGGTGAAGCAGCCTTTTACGGTCCAAAACTTGATATTCAAGTGAAAACAGCTCTTGGTAACGAAGAAACATTGTCAACTATCCAACTTGACTTCCTTCTTCCAGAACGTTTCGGTTTGACATACATTGGTGCTGATGGTGAAGAACACCGTCCAGTTATGATTCACCGTGGTGTTATCTCAACAATGGAACGTTTCACAGCTATCTTGATTGAAAACTACAAAGGTGCCTTCCCAACATGGCTTGCACCACACCAAGTAACTGTTATCCCAGTTTCTAACGAAGCTCACGTTGACTACGCTTGGGAAGTTGCTAAAGTTCTTCGCGACAAAGGTGTTCGTGTTGACGTTGATGAACGCAACGAAAAAATGCAACTTAAAATCCGTCAAAGCCAAACTAAGAAAATCCCTTACCAATTAATCGTTGGTGACAAAGAAATGGCTGATAAGACAGTTAACGTTCGTCGCTATGGAAGCAAACAAACTCACACAGAAGCAATCGATGAATTTGTTGACAATATCTTAGCTGACATTAACCGCAAATCACGTCCAGATGCTGAATAATACTTCCATTTGCACAATAATATAAATTCGGCAGAAAAGAAGTCTAATAGTGGGCTTCTTTTTTACTTGTGGAAAATTTCTTCTGATTTAGTGTAAAAATCCTATATATGCAAATTCAAATTGGACTAAACATTTTTATCTAATGATAAAAGCGTTTACACGATGAAAAGATTTAGGGATAATTAAATAAGCTTATTCTAATTTATAGAAAAATTCCATATATGCAAAAACTTAAAGATAGACATTATCCATGCTAAAATAAATCCACGCTTGTGGGAAAGGAGATAGAATGAAAACAATAAAACAAGTGTTATTGGTATTGTTTAGTGCCATTTTAATGGTTGGTATGATACTAGCGGGAATGTCTAGTTTGAAAGTAGATGCCTCAATAACGGTATCTTGGAATTTCAAAAACTCAAGTTTTAAAAATATTGGAACGATTTCTAGCACAACGACGGTTGATGGCTTGACGTTGGTAGCAACAGATAGCTTGACCATGCAGGTTAAGGCTAAAAATGCGACGGTTTCTGGAACTGATGATACCTATGCTTTGGCGCTTAGTGGGAGAGGTGACCAAAACGGCAGAGCTGTCAAGGTTCCAGTGTCTGGAAATGACGTGATTAAAGTAACCTTGCAAAGTTCTTCAAGCACAGACGCAAGAACTTTGATTGTTGCTGATTCAGCAGGAAATCAATTGACAACAATGTCTGCTGGGACAACAGCTAGCACACAACCTTACACTTATACAGGTGGTGGGGATGCTATTTGGGTATATTCACAAGATAGCAGTATTGATATTTTTAAAATTCAAGTTGATTCAAACGGCATAAGCAGTACATCAACTACCACAACAACTTCAGATACTTCTGCAACCAACACATCAGACGATATAGTCGTAACAAGCTATTCGGAATTGCTTTCAGCGATTAGCCAAGCAGAAAATGCTGGTGGTGGCAAAATTTACGTATCAGGGACAGGCATTGCTTGTAGCGGACAAATTGCGCTTTCAAAAGCCAATGATAATGTCCAAATTAAAAGTTGTTAAGAGTTTTTATTTGCATATTCTAAATTGGTATCTTATGATATACCGTAAAAGATACATAAAGAGGTATGATATATGGTTTTAGCTTATAATAAAAGTTACAATTTAAGAACTTATCAAAAAATTTATAATCAAGTAGAAAAAGTATTTTAAGTTATAATAACACTATGAAAATCGGAGATAAAGCATTTTTTAGTTTTTGGGAAAATAGCAGAGCTGTGACAAGTGCCAATCAGGCAAAGGAAGTCTTGGAGAAAGTCATGGCAATTGCTCAAATGCCTTTAGAATTAACTGGGAACGTCAGCCAGACACGCGAGTTGATAAATCAGTTTTCGGATAACTTGGCACCAGATCATGTCTTTTGGCAAGAATTTGCGGAGGTTGTTCAACTTGCCTTTCCAGCAGAAAGCATGGCAGCCGATAATTTACTGGCTCACCAAATTCATCAATTTCGTTATGTGATTTCTGCCTACCAAGCACAGTGGGTACGAGAATATTTTCCAGCTCAAAATGACCGTTTATCCTTGTTGACTTATCTAAAAGGAAAGAAGGGACGACGTTTTTGGCGGAAGCAATTTGATTTTGATTTGACAGAATCGTCACGCCTTCACAATAAAGCTCCTAAAAAGCCTATTTTGGGATTTTCGTTACCCATTAACTTGAAAATTGTAATGGGATTTCACACGGAATTTATCCTAGATAGCCAAGGGCGTTTTGCAAATGAAATTGACCCACAGGGTACCAATCATAATGGTATTATCAACGGTGCTAGTTTTAACTATGCGAATCAGAATGACAAAAGGCATTATGAACTTGATATTGCTCCCATTAAACCACACGATCCTGCCTTTCGGAAACAAATCTTAGCCAATCAAGGCAATCGTTTTTCAGCACCACTTTTAATCAAAAAACGCCAACACGAACAATGGGAGCACAGCTATTTTAATAAAAAAGGGCATTATGCCAAAGCAGGAAAATCTGCCTATCAGCAAGTCAAGGCTTTGCGGCGCTCCTTCCAAAGGGAATTAAGAAAGTTGAAAAAATAACAGAACAAATATGAGGTATTTCTGCGGCAAGTCCAGCTGGGCTTGCCATATTTAGTGCAATTTATGGTATGATGAATGTAAGAATTTACGTTTTAGAGGTGTTAAATGGCTAAGGTTTATGTGGCAGATGATGAAAAAAATATTCGTGAATTGATTGCGTCATTTTTACGTGAACAAGGACTTGATGTTGAGATTTTCGAGACAGGAGACCAATTGTTGCTGCGTTTTATGGAAGAAGAAGCAGATGTAGTGATTTTGGATGTTATGATGCCAGGGACAAATGGTGTTGAAATTGCAACCATGCTTCGTAAACGCTCTGATGTGCCCATTATCCTATTAACAGCACGTGATAGTGATGCTGATTTTGTTAAAGGTTTTTCAGCAGGGGCAGATGATTATTTCACCAAGCCATTTTCACCGTTAAAATTAAGCTTGCGCGTGAAAGCTATTTTGGCACGCCAACCGCAATCGCAAGAAGTGGTTAAAGGAACCTCAGATGTCGTGACTTACGAAGCGCTGAATTTATCCGAGAAAGAACGCACGGTCACCTATGACAATCAAGTCTTAAAACTGACCAATACAGAATTTGAATTATTAAAAATGCTGATGAATCATGCAGAAGAGGCTGTTTCACGTGATGAACTTTTGCATCACATTTGGGGATACGAAAGTAGCATAGAAACACGGGTAACGGATGATACCATTAAACGCTTGCGTAGAAAATTGAGAGGAGTCGATAGTCATGTCCTTATTGAAACGGTTTGGGGCTATGGTTTCAAACTCACGAAAAAACAATAAAAAACAGCTCAATCACCCGAAAAAAATATTGCAGAAAAAGCGTCGAAATTTGCGTTTCAAAACGACACTATTTGTTCAGCCTTTAACCATTATTATCGTTTCTTTTGCTATTATTCTTTTAGTATTTAATGTGCTTTTGAAATTATTTATTGCTGAGCAAGCATTTACAGCTGTACAAAATCAATATGATACTTTGGACACTTTATATGTCGGTGATACTCCAGAAACGACAGCAGAAGGAAATATTTTTGAGACTACTTATGTCATTGCAGACGACTCTTTTGATATTAAGTACATTTCAGCTTCTATGTACGATTTATCAGAGAAAAAAATTTCTGAAAAGATTATTGATTATTTTTCAGATAATGATGATATTGAATGGTTTGATGATATTGATGAGGATGATGCAGACTATAGTGATTACCAAAATAGTTTAAATTACTTTAAAAAAGTTGAAATTGATGGTTCAGCTTACATGATCAAAATGCAGGAATATCCTGGCACATTAGCAGACAGTTATGTCAAACAAGACAATAATGATGGTTCTCCAACGTATTATATTTTCGTTTTTGCCAATGTCACACCGATTGAAGAACTGGAAGATTATATTAATTTTATATTATTAGTTTTGATGGTTATTGTCGGAATCGTTGCTAGTATCAGTATTTTTCTTACCGCTCGAAAACTTGACCGAAATTTTGGTAGTTTGAAATCTTATATTTTACGTGTTGGCAATCGCGAAAAAAACTTGCCAACAGAAAACTTTGCCTACCGTGAATTTAATGAAGTTGGGCAAACTGTTGAGCGGATGAATGATATGATTGATGCTAACCAACGTAGTCAACAACTCTTCTTTCAAAATTCTTCTCATGAATTGCGGACGCCTTTGATGTCTATTCAAGGCTATGCTGAAGGTATTAAAGAGGGGGTTATTGATGCCAAACAAGCAGCTAGTGTCATTGTTGATGAAAGTCAGAAAATGACTGATTTGGTGGATGATATTTTGACACTTTCGAAAATGGAATCCGTCCAAACACAATTACAGCTGGAAAAGCTGAATATTACAGACCTTCTTTATGATGTTAGTTGGCGCTTGAAAGCCAAGGCTGATGAACGCGGTATTACCTTTGAACATCACTTTGACGATGATTATTTGGAAATAGAAGCCGATGAAAAGTTATTGGAACGTGCATTTACCAATATTTTATCGAATGCTGTCCGCTACGCTAAAACACAAATCAGTATTTCAGGAAAGCTGATAGAAAATCAATTACAAATCACTATTTCAAATGATGGCGAAGCTATTTCAGAGCAAGACCAAGAGCACTTATTTGAACGTTTCTACAAGGGAAAAGGTGGTCATTTTGGCATTGGACTTGCCATTACTAAGGAAATTGTTGAGCGCCATAAGGGAACAATCACTGTAATCTCAAATGCCCAAGAAACGAGTTTCATTATTTATTTGCCAGTAAAGTAACGAGGTAATAATAAAAAATACGAAGCTGAGCACCTTGTCTCAACTTCGTATTTTTGTTCTCATTTAGTCTACCTCAAATCTTTCAATCGTCTTACAATTTTGTAAGAGCGCAAGTGCTGAAATCTAGTAAACTAGACTTAGAAGAAATTGCCACACTTTTGCCACAGCTTTTCAATACTTTAGCTGAGATTTTTCAAAAAAGCTTGGTTATAATAGACATATAATATCGAAGAGAGGAAAAGATGACAGTTTCAAAAAAGTTTAAAATTGATTTGATGAGTGTACTAGCAGTGCTTTTGATAATCTTGTCTATTTACGCTTACAATAATCTTGGTTACACTTTAAGTAGCAAAGAAGCTTATCAAATTGCTTACCAAAACGCTGGTGTTGCAAGCAAGGAACTTCTTTCAAAATCTTTTGAGAAAAGCCGTTTGGGATTAAAGGCAACTTATCATATTACCTTAAAAACTGAAACGACAGACTACAGTTACACCATTGATGCCTCAACGGGTTCTATCATGCAGCGGCAATTTCACGAAAAGTAACTGTTAAGACCCTTTAATTTAAGATATTATTTTAATGAAACGAAAGAGACATGGCATTTAGCCGATGGTAGCTAAGTGATAAGGAGACTAAAATGAAAAAATCTAAGAAATCAATACTTTATATATTACTTTTACTGGTTTTACCGTTAGCACTTATTGTTTATCTTCTAGAATTGTTTGGTCTGAAGATTATTAGTTGGCGACGTTGAAGTGACACTTTCATTTTTGAGACAAGGGAGGGGAATCTATGGTAGAAGCTGGAACTCAGAGAAAAAATATTCAAATTTTAACAGGAATTGGTTTTATTATTTCTATTGGATTGTTAATTTTCTTTAAACAACACCCAACATATTTCCAAGTTGGAGGAATCTTTCAAAGTTCCCTTGGACAACTTGGGTTCTTTGCACCGCTTATCTTTGTGCTCTTACAAGTGATTCAAGTCGTTTATCCGATTATTCCTGGTGGGATGACAAGTGTTATTGGTTACATTGCATTTGGACCTATCTGGGGATTTATTTATAACTTTACGGGTATTTTTGCAGGTTCTCTATTAGCTTTTGGGCTTGCTAGACGTTATGGTGAGACTTTTGCCAAAGCCTTTGTCTCACAAGAAACTTATGATAAGTACGTCGGTTATCTAGACCTCAATGATGGTAAATTTTACGCTAAATTTTTAGGAGCAGCCTTTGCTTTACCAGGATTTCCAGATGATTTCCTTTGCATGGTATCTGGGCTTTCAAAAATGACTTGGAAGAAATTTATCACGATTTTCCTCATTACCAAACCAGTGACGCTTTATATTTACACCGTTGTGGCGTATAAAGGGTTGAACTATTTATTAACACTATTCCATTAATGATTTGATTGAATAAACAATAACTTCTTTTTGACATATGACAGCAAAAAATCCCTTGCTCAATGTGAGTAAGGGATTTTTTGTTTGATTTATTATTCGGCAGCTTTTTCCCATTTTTTAGCCAATCGGCGTGAAATTGTTGAAATGGTAAAGTTAATCACAAAGTAAATGGCAGCAATCAAAGCATATAGTGTAAAAACTTGGTTTGCTTCAAAGTAACGTCCCATCAAGATTTGGCTTTTACCAAATAATTCTTGAATAGCGATAACTGAATATAGCAATGACGTATCTTTGATAACTGTTACGAATTGTGAAATGATAGCTGGCAGCATTTTACGGAATGCTTGTGGAAAAATAATGTAAATGAAAATCTGTAAATTTGTCATCCCTTGTGCTAGACCAGCTTCGGTTTGCCCATCATCAACACCATTTAGCCCTCCACGGATGATTTCAGCAAGAGCAGCAGAAGTAAAGACAGTAAAGGCAGTAATTCCTGCTGGTGTTGATTTCATTTGAAAAATAAGGAAAATAATGAAAATCCAAAGCAAGTTTGGAACGTTTCGGACAAATTCAATATAAATACTTGAAATCCAACGCAGAATCGGATTTTTCCCATTACGCATGACAGCAAGTACTGTTCCGATAAGTGTTGATAGTACAATTGCAATAAATGAGATATAAATCGTTAGCCATAATCCTTGGAGGATAAAGCTAATGTTGGTAGGTGTTAATACTGACATTTATTCTCCTCCTAAAGTGAATATGATTTCTTGTTTTCTTCTTCTTTACGACGTGCCCATGTTGCAAGAGGGAAACACATAATGAAGTAAAGAAGTGCTGCACCAGCAAAGGCAGGAACATAGTTAGTAGTTTCATATGCCCAAGCTTTTGCTGTAAACATGATGTCTGCTCCTGAGATGATAGCGACCGTTGATGTATTTTTTATCAAGTTAACCACTTGATTAGTGAGTGGTGGCAAGATTGTACGTACCGCTTGCGGTAGGATAATTAAACTCATGGTTTGACTATAAGTGAATCCTTGTGAAAGAGCAGCTTCTGTTTGCCCTTTTGGCACAGCTTCAATCCCCGAACGAATAACTTCGGCGATATAAGCACCGTGGTAAATCCCAACGCAAAGAACAGCTGTAAAGAATGTTGAAATCATGATAACACCGTTGGTCATAATCGCAAGACCGTAATAAACGAAAACGAATTGCACTAGAAGAGGTGTATTCTGGAAAACTTCAACATAAACACGGGAAATTGCTTTTAGAACTCTACTTTTAGATGATGACATCGCACCAAAGATAACCCCTAAAACAAAGGCTAAAATCAAGGCGCAAATAGACATTCCCAACGTATATAAGAAGCCTTTTGCAAATTCACCAAAATTGGCAAAGAAATCTGCCCAACGTGAGAGGGCAAATGGACTCGCAGCTGCGGTTAATAAAAACATGTCAATTTCTCCTCTCTTAATTATCGTTAGCCTTTGCAGGCGTCAAATCGTATTTATCATAAAGTTTTTGCAAACTACCATCAGCTTTCCAATCAGCAAGTAAGTCATTGATGTAATCAATCACAGACTGATTAGATTTTGTTGCTGCGATACCGTATTCTTGGGTGTTGAACCCTTCGTCAATGATTTCTGTTTTCTTGCTGACATAACCAGTCAAGATAGATTTATCAACAGAGAAAGCACTGATACGATTAGCATAAAGTGAAATGGCTAATTCTGGATATGAACCGAGTTGAACAAAATTAAAGCTTAGATTGTGTGCTTCACCATATTCTTCAATAGCTGATTTAGTTGTTGAACCTTGGGCAACACCGATTGTCAAACCGTCCAAATCAGCAATGCTATCATAACCTTTTGATTTATTAACCAAGAAACCAATCTCATCATAATAATAAGGGTTAGAAATCGCATAAGAAGCCTGACGTTCTTCAGTAATGGTATAAGTTGCGATCAAGATGTCAATTTGTCCATTATCTAAAAGCGCTTCACGTGTTTGAGCAGTAACTGCTGTAAATGAAACTTTAACCCCTAATTTTTTGGCGATTTTTTTAGCTAAATCAACTTCCATACCTTCGTATTTTCCAGTTTCGGCTGAATAATAACCAAAGTTTGGAACGTCTTGTTTAACACCGACTTTTAAAACGCCAGCGTCTTGAATTTTCTTGACTTGTTCAGATACGCTATCTGCAAATGTTGTTTTGCCAGTAAAAACTGTCAATAAAATCACTGACAGACTGGCTAAAATGGCTAAACCTAGTTTTTTCTTCATAAGCATCTCCTTATTTCTGAGAGACAGTGTCACTTGTGTGATTAATGACTTTACTCAAGAATTGCTTAGCACGTGGTTCAGTTGGATTGTCAAAGAAACCTTGGACATCAGTAGTATCTACCAAAATTTCCCCTTCAGCCATAAAAATAATGCGGTCGGCAACTTCACGGGCAAATCCCATTTCGTGCGTGACAACGACCATGTTCATTCCTTCTTTGGCAAGATTTTGCATGACAGCAAGAACATCACCGATTGTTTCAGGATCAAGAGCAGAAGTAGGCTCATCAAAAAGTAATAACTCTGGTTGCATTGCCAAACCACGAGCAATTGCCACACGCTGTTTTTGTCCACCAGAAAGCATTCCTGGGAATGAATCTTTACGATCCCACATGTTAACATAAGTCAAGTATTGCTCAGCGATAGCTTCAGCTTCTTGTTTTGATTTGCCAAGAACTTTAATCGGTGCTAAAGTCACATTTTCTAACACTGTTTTATGTGGGTACAAGTTAAAATGTTGGAATACCATGCCAACTTCTTTGCGAAGTTGCACAAGGTCTTTAGCTGTTGCAGAAGAAACCTCATGCTCGTTTACTTTTAAGCTCCCTGTGTCAATAGATTCAAGAGCATTCATTGTACGGATAAGTGTTGATTTACCAGACCCTGAAGGACCTAGAAGTACAACAACCTGACCTTTTTCAATTTCTAAGTTAATATTTCTAAGGGCATGATATTCCCCATAGTATTTTTCGACATTTTTAAATTCAATTAGTGCCACGCTTGTCTCCTTTTCAAAGATAAGATTTCTTTGTCAGGTAATCTTACATCTGACATTATAAGTTAGTCTATATTAACATAAGGGGTAGCAATTGTCAAATATATTCAGAAAATTTCAACAAATAAAGGGTTAAAAATAATAATCTTATTGTTTCAAATGTTACTTTATGATGTCAAAAACGCCCAATATTTCCAATTAAAGTCGAATTTTGATATAATTTAGGGCAGAAGTCATTTTGGTGACTGAACATGAAATCGTTGTTTGAGAATTTTTTAATAACTTACGAAGAATAAAGAGGTGGCATATGAAAAAAATTCTTATCGTGGATGATGAAAAACCAATTTCGGATATTATTAAATTTAATTTAGCTAAAGAAGGTTATGAAACTGTAACGGCTTTTGATGGTCGTGAAGCTATTACAAAGTTTGAGGAAGAAAATCCAGATTTAATTATCCTGGATTTGATGTTGCCAGAGTTGGATGGGCTTGAAGTGGCTAAGGAAGTTCGCAAGACAAGTCATATTCCAATCATCATGTTGTCTGCTAAGGATAGCGAGTTTGATAAAGTTATCGGTCTTGAAATTGGTGCAGATGACTATGTGACCAAACCATTTTCAAACCGTGAATTGTTGGCGCGTGTTAAAGCGCACCTTCGTCGTACAGAAAATATTGAAACAGCAGTTGCTGAAGAAAATGCTTCGGCTTCAAATTCAGAAATCACAATTGGCGACTTAAAAATTTTACCAGATGCCTTTGTAGCACAAAAACGTGGTGAAGATATCGAATTAACACACCGTGAGTTTGAATTGCTTCATCATTTGGCAACTCATATGGGACAAGTCATGACTCGTGAATATCTTTTGGAAACCGTTTGGGGCTATGATTATTTTGGTGATGTGCGTACGGTTGACGTAACGATTCGTCGTTTACGCGAAAAAATTGAAGATACACCAAGCCGTCCAGAATATATTTTGACACGTCGGGGTGTTGGGTACTACATGAAGTCATATGAATGATACAATGTTACAAAATTTAACTTATTTTGAACAAGCCATTCTCTTTCTTTTAGCATTTGTCGCAGTTTATTTTGTTTATTTAGCGATAAGAGATTATCGAACTTCTGTTAATATTCGACGTTTGAGTGGTAAAGTGCGAGAGCTTATCACAGGAAAATATACAGAAGATATTATTATTGAAAAAGATAGAGACTTAGCTGAGTTAGCTGACCAATTAAATGATTTGTCAACAGTCTTTCGTTTAGCACAGGAAAATTTGGCGCAAGAAAAGAATCGTTTAGCAAGTATCTTATCCTATATGACAGACGGTGTCTTGGCGACTGACCGTGCTGGAAATATCACAATGATTAATCAAACCGCGCTACAACAACTCAATTTAGAGCAAGAAGAAGCTTTGCAGATGAATATTGTTGATATTTTAGGAGCTGATAGTACTTATAGTTATCATGATTTGGTGTCAAAAACACCTGAAATTGTCTTGAACCGTCGTGACGGAACAGGTGAATTTATTACTTTACGTATTCGATTTGCTCTAAATCGTCGTGATAGTGGCTTTATTTCAGGGTTGATTGCTGTTTTGCATGACACAACCGAACAAGAAAAAGAAGACCGTGAGCGTCGCCTTTTCGTTTCTAATGTTAGTCATGAATTGCGAACACCATTAACATCTGTAAAATCTTATCTGGAAGCTTTAGATGAAGGGGCACTCAAAGAAGACATTGCGCCAAGCTTTATCAAAGTGTCTTTAGATGAAACAAACCGTATGATTCGTATGATTTCAGACTTACTTAATTTATCGCGTATTGATAATCAGACGGTTCAACTGGAAGTGGAAATGACCAATTTCACAGCTTTTATGACATCAATTCTTAACCGTTTTGATCAAATTAAAAGCCAACATACAATCAGTGGAAAACAGTATGAGATTGTCAGGGATTATCCGATTAAATCAATCTGGCTTGAAATTGATCCTGATAAGATGACGCAGGTTTTGGATAATATCCTTAATAATGCTATCAAATATTCACCAGATGGTGGAAAAATCACAGTTAGCATGAAAACGACGGAAACACAGTTGATTATCTCAATCTCTGATGAAGGGCTTGGTATTCCTAAGAAAGATTTGCCATTGATTTTCGACCGTTTCTATCGTGTGGATAAGGCTCGAAGTCGTGCCCAAGGTGGTTCAGGACTCGGCTTAGCTATCGCAAAAGAAATTGTCAAACAACATAAAGGTTTTATTTGGGCACAAAGTACTTACGGAAAAGGGTCGACCTTTACAATTGTACTTCCTTACGAAAAAGATTCTGAAATTTATGATGAATGGGAGGATGAAGAAGAGTAGATGTCTGAAAATGCTTTTAAATATAGTATTTTAGCCTCCGGTTCAACTGGAAATTCTTTTTATGTGGAAACACCACAAAAACGTTTTTTGATTGATGCGGGTTTGACTGGTAAGAAAATTACCAGTCTTCTTGCTGAAATTGACCGCAAACCAGAGGACTTAGATGCTATTTTTATTACACACGAACATTCTGACCATATCAAAGGGGTTGGGGTGTTAGCACGTCGTTATAATCTTGATGTTTATGCGAATGAAAAAACGTGGCAAATGATTGATGAGCGAAATATGATTGGAAAGCTTGATTTCGCTCAAAAACATATTTTTGAACGTGGTAAAACATTGACACTTGGTGACATTGATATTGAAAGTTTTGGTGTTAGCCACGATGCCGTTGAGCCACAATTTTATCGTTTGATGAAAGATAATAAATCGTTTGTTATCTTAACAGATACAGGTTATGTTAGTGACCGCATGGCAGGAATTATTGAAAATGCTGACGGTTACTTAATTGAATCAAATCATGATGTTGAGATTTTACGTTCTGGTGCTTATCCGTGGAGTTTGAAACAACGTATCCTATCTGATAAAGGGCACTTGTCAAACGAAGACGGTGCTGGGACAATGATTCGAACCATTGGAAATCGCACGAAGAAAATTTACCTTGGACATTTGAGTAAAGAAAACAATATCAAAGAATTGGCTCACATGACCATGGAAAATAATCTTATTCAAGCTGACTTTGGGGTTGGTTATGACATGAAAGTCTTTGACACCTCACCAGAGGAAGCAACACCATTAACAAAGTTATAAAAGTTTAGTTTGTGAAAACTGTCCGTTGGACAGTTTTTATTGTGCATTTACACTATAAATTCAAGACCAAAATAAATTGTATTAAATAGAAGAAATTAAGGGGATTTTTTGGAGAAATTCCCTTTTTTATGACTTTTCTGGTATAATAAAATAGTCTATGGTAGAAAAAGCGTTTTAATAACTCAATGAATGATTGAGAAGAAACGTTTTAATAAGATAAGGATATAGACTATTTTTTGAAGGGAGATTTATCATGCAAGCTTTAGACACAAAACTTCAGCAAGATTTCGGAATTGTTTTTGAAGATAAAACTTTGCTAGAAACAGCCTTTACCCACACTTCTTATGCTAATGAACATCGCCTCCTAAACATTTCACACAATGAACGCTTGGAATTTTTAGGAGACGCGGTTCTTCAACTTTTGATTTCGCAATATTTGTTTAAAAAGTATCCGAAAAAACCAGAGGGAGACTTGTCAAAAATGCGTTCCGTCATTGTACGTGAAGAGTCTCTAGCAGGTTTTTCACGTTACTGTGGATTTGATGAATTTATCAAATTAGGAAATGGTGAAGAAAAATCTGGTGGTCGTAATCGTGATACAATTTTAGGTGACTTATTTGAGGCATTTCTTGGAGCTTTGTTGATGGATCAAGGTGTTGAAGCCGTCAATAAATTCTTAAACCAAGTGATGATTCCACAAGTTGAAAAAGGTAATTTTGAGCGCGTGAAAGATTACAAAACAACACTTCAAGAGTTGTTACAAGGTCATGGTGATGTGACGATTGATTATCGTGTTTCAAACGAATCAGGACCTGCACATGCTAAAGTCTTTGAAGTGACTGTGTACGTTAATGATAAAGCCAAAAGTCAAGGAATCGGAAAATCTAAGAAATTGGCTGAGCAAGATGCTGCTAAAAATGCTCTAGTCTTGCTTCAATAAGACATTTGAAAGGAAATTGATGAGGCAAATGTCCAACCTGTCCTAGGTGATATGTGATAAACCTAGGAAAAAGAATGCTAGTTAGATAGCTTCTTTTCGGGAAGGTGATTTGCCTTTTTATCTCTTATTTTATGTATTTAAAAGAAATCGAGATGCAGGGCTTTAAGTCCTTTGCAGACAAGACAACCATTGAATTTGACAAGGGAGTTACAGCTGTTGTAGGTCCTAATGGCTCTGGTAAGTCCAATATTACAGAAAGTTTGCGTTGGGCGCTTGGGGAATCTTCTGCCAAGAATTTGCGTGGTGGCAAGATGCCAGATGTCATTTTTGCAGGAACTGAGAATCGTAAACCATTAAATTATGCTCAGGTTATTGTGACCTTGGATAATTTTGATGGCTTCATTAAAGATGCCAAAGAAACGATTCGTGTAGAACGCCATATTTATCGTAATGGCGACAGCGAGTATTTGATTGACGGACGTAAGGTGCGCTTGCGTGATATTCATGATTTATTTATGGATACAGGCTTGGGACGTGATTCGTTTTCTGTAATTTCACAAGGACGTGTCGAAGAAATTTTCAACAGTAAACCGGAGGAACGTCGTGCTATTTTTGAAGAAGCTGCAGGTGTTTTAAAATACAAGACACGTAAGAAAGAAACCCAAACCAAGCTTAATCAAACACAGGATAATTTGGACCGTCTGGACGATATTATCTATGAACTGGAAACACAAGTGAAGCCATTGGAGCGTCAAGCACAAGTGGCTAAAGAATTCCTTGGCTTGGAAGATGAGCGTAAGCAACTTCATTTGAATATTCTGGTTGAAGATATTCAGGCCGATAAGGAGCGTTTAGCAGAATTAAATCAGTCTTTAACAGCTATTACAGCTGATTTGGCAGCTTATTATGAACAGCGCCAGCAATTTGAAAGACAAAATCAAAACTTGAAAGAAAAACGTCATCAATTGTCTGAAGAAATATCAAGAAGACAAGAAGGATTGCTTGATATTACCAGAGCAATTTCTGACCTCGAGCGCCAAATGGATTTGATTGCCTTAGAATCAAGTCAAAAAGAAGAGAAAAAACAAGCTGCAAGCTCGCAATTGGCTGATTTAAAGGAAAATCAAGCGAGATTAACAGAAGAATTGACACAAAAAGAGCAGCGACTCTCACAATTAGATGCCAAATTAGCCCAGACAACAGCTGATATTCAAGCATTGCAGGCTGAATTAGACCGTTTTTCAACCGACCCAGACCAAGTTATCGAAAAACTTCGCGAAGAGTTTGTTGGGTTAATGCAAAAAGAAGCTGATTTATCGAATAAATTGACAGCAACGATTGCTGATATTGACAATCAAAAACAATTGTTAGAATCAAAATCAGAAGAATTGGCACAAACACAAGAAACGCTAGCAGAAGTAAAATTAACGGCAAAAGAAGCTTTAGAAAACTTTGAAGCAGCTCGTGAAAAAGTCAAAGTCTTGCTTGATGACTACCAAGCATTACACGTGCAAATTGTTCAAGCCGAAAAAGATTACCAACTAGAGCAAACTAAAATGTTTGACAAACTGGATGTTATCAAATCAAAAGAGGCTCGCAAGGCTAGTTTGGAATCTATTCTTAAAAATCACAGCAATTTCTATGCTGGGGTTAAGTCGGTTCTACAGGCGTCAAGTCAGCTAGGTGGTATTATTGGTGCGGTTAGTGAGCATTTGACATTTGAGCGAGATTATCAGACTGCTCTTGAGATTGCACTTGGTGGGTCAAGCCAGCACGTTATTGTCGAAGATGAGGGAGCGGCTAAACGTTCGATTGCCTTTCTAAAGAAAAATCGTCAAGGACGTGCGACATTCTTGCCTTTAACGACTATAAAACCACGTCACTTATCGCAACAAAATCATTCGATTTTGGCTTCAAGTCAAGGTTTTCTTGGTGTTGCAAGTGATTTAGTTTCATTTGATAATCGTTTGGAAAATATCTTCCAAAATCTTCTTGGGGTAACTGCGGTTTTTGACACGGTTGACAATGCTAATAAAGCTGCGCGTGCGCTTCGTTATCAAGTGCGTATTGTAACACTTGACGGTACAGAAATTCGCCCTGGTGGTTCTTTCTCAGGTGGAGCAAATCGTCAAAATAATACCACATTTATAAAACCTGAACTAGATAATCTTATGGTTGAATTACAAGACTTGCAAGCTCAGCAAATCAAACAAGAAAAGCGTGTGCAAGAACTCCAAGATGCTTTGAGAGCTAATAAGGAAACTTTAGCTAGTTTCAAAGCACAAGGAGAGGAAGCGCGTTTTGCTGAACAAAAAGCAGAGCTTGAATACCAACAATTGGCTGAACGCTTGAACGACATTAACCAGCTTTGCGAACGCCTGCAAGAATCAGAAACAGATGGTGGTTCACATGATTTGGAATCACAAAAAACAACACTTGAAGCAGAATTAGCAGAAATAGCTGCGCGTAAACAAACTTTAACAGTTGAAATTGAGCAAATTAAAGAAAACAAAAATACCATTACGCAAAAAGTTGAAGCTTTGCGTCAACAAGTGTCACAAGCAAAATTAACTGAACGTGAATTGTTGAGTGAGCGTAAATTTGAATCGGCTAACAAAACACGCTTAGAAGTTAGTTTAGCTGAAAATAAAGCTGAAATTGCAAAATGCGAGAATTTGTTAGCTTACCATGCTAGCGATAATCAGACTGAAAGTCTGCCAACCTTGCAAAAACAATATGATGTGGGTGTTACTAGAAAAGCTAGTGAAGAAGAGTGCTTAGTTAGCCTCCGTTTTGAATTGGAAGATTGTGAAGCTAATTTAGAAGAGCTTGAAGAACAAGTTGCAAAAGAAAATCAGAAAAACGAAGAATTAATTCGTCAGCAAGCGCAATTAGAAGCTCAAATCAATCAAGTTTCTGACCGCTTGCGTGCCTTCTCACATGATTTGACAGAAGATTATCACTTGACCTTGGACGAAGCCAAGGAAGCTAGTGAACCAATTGATAATATGGAAAGTGCATGTCAACGTTTGCAAGAATTGCGCCGTCGTATCAAGGCATTGGGTCCAATTAACTTAGATGCCATTTCACAATACGATGAAGTGAACGAGCGTTTGACATTCCTTAACGCCCAAAAAGAGGACTTGGTTCATTCTAAGAATCTTTTGCTTGATACGATTAATGATATGGATGATGAAGTGAAAACACGTTTCCAAGTGACTTTCAATGCTATTCGTGATTCATTTAAGCAAACCTTTACTCAAATGTTTGGTGGTGGTTCAGCTGATTTATCACTAACAGAAGGAGACTTGTTAACAGCTGGGGTTGAGATTTCCGTGCAACCGCCAGGGAAGAAAATCCAATCACTTAACCTCATGTCCGGTGGGGAAAAAGCCCTCTCGGCTTTAGCTCTGCTATTTGCCATTATCCGCGTCAAAACCATTCCATTCGTCATTTTGGACGAAGTGGAAGCTGCGCTTGACGAAGCTAATGTGAAACGTTTTGGAGACTACCTCAATCGCTTTGATAAATCAAGTCAGTTCATCGTCGTTACTCACCGTAAGGGAACAATGGCTGCCGCTGATAGCATTTACGGAGTAACCATGCAAGAATCAGGTATTTCTCGTATCGTTTCTGTAAAATTAAAAGAAGCCGAAAATCTAGTGGAATGATAAAATCCACTCTTAAGTTTTAGCAAGAATAACGAACAACCTCCCAACTAGAATCAGTTGGGAGGTTTTGTTGTATTCAAAAGTTTTAGTTTGTTACCGCAGTTTCTGTTTGTGATTCTGTTGTTTCGTCAGCTTGGTTGTCTGATGAAGAAGTTGTGAGTGTGTCATCACTTTCTTCTTGACTATCTGAGAGTTCTGCTGTGTCAGATTCGGTTTGTGTGTTCTGGCTGTATTGGTCTGAAATTTTGTAAAAGACATTGCTGACAAATTGGTTAGTTGATTCATAATCAAAACGGCTACCTTGTGTTGCAAATAGGCGGTCACGACCGTAATCAGACGGGTCAGTCTCTGTTATGCCAAAATGCCAGCTAGGAATTTGGCTACCAGCAGCGTAATAATGTAAAATGAAACCACCTCCACTTTCAGTATAAACGTTAGAAATAGCTTCACCGTTTTCATTATAAACAAGAGCAGACAAGATTAATTTGTCGTCAATAATACCTTGTGGTGAAAATTCAAAAGTGTAACCATTAGCGTCCATCCATGTGCCAGCAAGACTTGAGAAATCTGATTGCGCTAGCGCATTGAAATCAAATTGACTAGTCTGTTGACTGACTTGACGGGTGCTAATAAGATTTTCTCCATCTTTTATCAGTTGCTCTGTGACTTGTTTTTCAGTAGGTGCTTTCAGTAAATCCGCGCGTTTGCTAGCAACGTGGTTCTGTGTTTTTGTTGAAGAACTTGTTGATTTTGAAAGTTTTTTCTGAGCGTGATGATGTTGGCTAGAAACCGTAGAAGCGTGGTTGTGATTTGAATGGTATTTTAGAGTAATGACACCGCCACCAACCGCAAGCAGTACCAAACCAGATACTAGGAAGTATGATGTTCCTTTTTTCATTGTAATCCCCTTTATTTTTAACTTCACTATATATATTCGAAAAAGAATTTTAAAAACTGGAAAAAATTTCAGCTTTATTTAGAAGATTGAAAAGAATGTGTTATTAGCAAGAAAATTGCTGTGTTTTTTGCTAAAATAGAGTTATGTAATTCTTTAGGAGTATAATAATGGTAAAATTAGTTGCAGCAGATATGGATGGTACATTTTTAACAAGTAATGGCTATTTTGATAGTAAGCGCCTCCATGATGTTCTAGAAAAATTTAAAAAAAACAATATACTATTTGTCGCAGCGAGCGGACGTTCACTTATGGCTTTGGAAAAAATGTTTGCTGAGCATGCTGATAAAATGGCATTTATTGCTGAAAATGGGACTTTGGTAAAAGTTGGTAAAGATATTGTTTTTGAATCTGGTTTGAGTAAAAAACAATATTTGGAGGTCATTGATACCCTTCTTGAAAGTCCATATATGTTAGGTTATGATTTCCTGTTATCAGGTGAAAGTGGGGCTTATTTACATCCAAAAGCTAGTGATGATTACCTAAATTTTATTAGCAATTATTATGAAAATGTTCAACGTGTGGCTGATTTGGCGCAGGTTGAAGATAATATTTTAAAAGTCACTGCAAACTTTTCAGAAGATACTGTACGTCAAGGCGAAGCATGGTTTAATGAACGCATTAGCTACGCACAAGCGGTGACGACAGGCTTTAAATCTGTCGATATTGTTATCCGTGACGTCAATAAACGAACAGGACTAGAAGCACTTTGCCAAACCTTTAATATGGATAAATCAGAAATTGTAGCGTTTGGCGATAATCTCAATGATTTTGAAATGCTTGATTTTGCTGGGAATGCAGTTGCGACAGAAAATGCTCGACAAGAAATCAAAGACATCTCAAATGAAATCATTGGGCATTGTGATGAGGAGTCTGTCATGGCTTATATGGAAGGATTGGTAGAATAATGGAAGATATTAAATTATTAGCTTTGGATTTAGATGGCACACTTTTTAACAGTCAAAAGGTTGTTTCACCAGAAAATAAAAAAGCTTTGCGAGCAGCACGTGATAAGGGAATTAAAGTTGTTATCACGACTGGACGTCCTTTAAAGGCGATTAGCGGTTTGCTTGAAGAGCTAGATTTGATTTCTGATGAGGACTATATCATCACTTTCAATGGTGGTTTGGTTCAAAAGACAAATGGCGATATTTTAGATAAAAGTGAGCTAACACGTGCGCAGCTCAAGCGTTTACACAGCACGCTTGATCCACTTGCTCTTCCATTTGATGTGCTTAGTGATGGAATTGTTTATAGTCTTGCCAGTCAAGGCAATCAGTCCCTTTACCCACAAGCCAACCCCAAACTTAAATTTGTAGAATTAACTTCTTTTGATGATATTCCTGAAAATATTATTTATAACAAAGTCGTTAGCGTGACAAATCCTGAATTTTTGGACAAGCAGATTTTGCAATTTCCGAAAGAATTATACAATGAGTTTGAAATTTTCAAATCACGTGATATTATATTGGAAATGATGCCTAAAGGCGTCCATAAAGCAGCAGGGTTAAACCAGTTGATTCAGCATTTGAACTTACTCCCTGAAAATGTTATGGCTATGGGAGATGAAGAAAACGACCTCTCAATGCTTAAATGGGCTGGTTTAGGTGTTGCAATGGCAAATGGTGTTGCTATTGCGAAAGAAACAGCTGATGCGGTAACAACACGTACCAATGACGAATCAGGTGTTGCAGAAGCTGTTGAAAAATACATTTTAAATGCGTAATAGAAAGGAAAAGTGGATAAGGTAACCTTATCGATTTTGGTACTTAGTATGGGATTATTTGACCGTTTATTTGGAAATAAGAAAAAAGAAGTTGGGGAGACGGTTGACAGCCAAAGCCAAGAAGAAACACTTCAAGAGGTTGTCGAAACATCAGAACAAACTGAAGCCTCTTCTGATACAGTAAAAGAAAGTGTTGAGGTTTCAGAACAAGCAGAAATCGTCAACGATACTGTGGAAGAAGTTCAAGACGTTGTTAATGTCGATAGCGAAGCTGAATCTGTTGAAACAGAACCGTTTGTTCAGTCTAAAAACAGCGAAACTGTGGTTAAAAATACGGCTAATCAAGCTGAAGAAATTTCAGAAGCAACCGCAGTAGCTAATGAGGTTGAGCCAGACCAACATTTTTCAGATATCATAGCGGATTATTATGCGAAAAAAGCAGCCGCTCAAGAGGCTATTGAACGTGGTGAAGCAGTTACTTTTGAAGCTGTCAAAACACGTCAAAAAACTGAACCAGAAGAAGTAGTTGTGCAAGAAGCAACCGAAACCGAAGAAGAAAAATACAATCGCAGTCTGAAAAAGACCCGTACTGGTTTCAGTGCACGTTTGAACGCCTTCTTGGCTAATTTCCGTCGTGTTGATGAAGAATTCTTCGAAGAACTAGAAGAAATGCTCATTCTTTCAGACGTTGGGGTGAATGTCGCAACACAATTAACAGAAGATTTACGTTATGAAGCCAAACTTGAAAATGCTAAGAGAGCTGACGATTTAAAACGTGTTATCATTGAAAAATTAGTTGACATTTACGAAAAAGACGGTGTTTTCAACGAAAAAATTAATTTCCAAGAAGATTTAACCGTTATGCTTTTTGTTGGGGTTAATGGTGTCGGAAAAACGACGTCAATCGGCAAATTAGCCTACAAATATAAAAACGAAGGTAAGAAAGTCATGCTTGTTGCTGCTGATACATTCCGCGCTGGTGCGGTTGCGCAGCTTGTTGAATGGGGACGTCGTGTCGGTGTGCCAGTTGTAACAGGACCAGAAAAAGCTGACCCAGCTTCTGTTGTTTTTGACGGTATGGAAAAAGCTGTCGCTGAAAATGTTGATATTCTTCTCATTGATACAGCAGGACGTCTGCAAAATAAAGATAATTTGATGGCAGAGCTTGAAAAAATTGGTCGTATCATTAAGCGTGTCGTACCAGATGCACCGCATGAAACACTCCTTGCGCTCGATGCTTCAACAGGTCAAAATGCGCTTAGCCAAGCTAAAGAATTCTCAAAAATTACACCGTTAACTGGGCTTATCCTAACTAAAATTGACGGAACGGCTAAAGGTGGTGTTGTTCTTGCCATTCGCCAAGAACTTGATATTCCTGTCAAATTTATTGGGTTTGGTGAAAAAATTGGTGACATCGGTGAATTTGATTCTGAAGACTTTATGCGTGGTCTCCTAGAAGGGATTGTTTAAAAGCTAATGTTAGAATTTGTCAAAGAGCATTTATCAACAATTCTCTTAACGTCGTCTACTCTTGTTTTAACAGCCATTTATGCCTTTGAGGCAAACTGGGTTATCATGCTTATTTGGGCATTCGTGTCACTCATAAACATTGGACGGCTAGTCTATGCTTATAAACATACTAGCTAACTATTTCATAGTCAAGAATAGAAATCTGAGCTTTGCCTCAGATTTCTTTATTTTTTTCACAATCAATATTGTCAAGGTAAGTTTTCAACTCATGTTTTAATTGGTCATGTTCTTGAATGGCTTGTTGTAATTTTTTATCAGAAACTTGAATGGCTTTTTGTAACAACTTTTTACGGTCGCTAGACTTGGTTGGGTCATATTGGTATTTTTCAAAAAATTGGCGAATTTCTTTGAGAGACATTTGACTTTGTCTAAGAAATTTTATGGCGTACAACCAATGAATAGAAGCTTCATCAAAAATACGGTTGTTATTCTCATCACGTTGTAAACTTGGGATTAAGTCAAGGTCACAGTAGTGGCGAATAGTGTGTAAGGTTAGCCCAGTTCGTTTGCTAGTTTCTTTAATTGTATATGACATAATGAAATCCTCTAAAAAATAATAGTAAATAGTTGACTTCGGGTTACCCGAGGGGGTTATAATCATGGTATCAAAAAAAGACTACAAAAGTAAAGGAGAAACTTTTATGGCAACATTAGTTCGTGTTCACGGTCAAGGGATTGACCAGTTACAGTTGGATGAGGTTGAACTTCGTGAATTAGCCTCAAATGAAGTGAGAATGACTGTCAAAGCGAGTCGAATTACTGGCGACCAGCTAAACTACATCAAGGGATTACGTTTGCCAGGAGAAGCTATTCATGAAATTAGCTCTCTTGGGTATGAGGCTGCTGGAATTGTGACTGCTATTGGAAAAGCGGTTGATGAAAAATGGCTTGGTAAGCGAGTTATGCCTGTTGGACCATATGATTTTGAACGTTATCCAAGTTTGGGAGATGATATTATTGTTCCAGCCAGTCGTCTGGTTGAGATTCCAGATAATATAGATTTTGCAGCTGCTGCTAGTACTTGGGTACCATACCTAACAGCTTACCCTGTTTATAGTCAGAGTAATCTAAAATCTGGTGATTACGTGTTGATTATTGCAGGGACTTCTGCTGTTGGTCAAGCGGCGATTGATTTGGCACGTGAATTAGGAGCAATTCCAATTGTGACAACCCGCTCACGCCGTAAAGCAGCGCAACTGCGGCAGCTAAAACAATTGAACCATGTCATTATTAGTAATGAAGAAGATTTGGTTACTAGAATTTCTGAAATTACTGTTGGAAAAGGTGTTCAATTCATTTTTGATCCTATTGGTGGTGATGCATTGCCTGATTTGCTTCAAGTGGCTAGCGTAGGGGCAAAAATTTATGAATATGGCATTCTTGGTGGCAGTGAGTGCCAATTTTCGGCAGGACTTTTGCTTGGTAAAGGTTTAATGCTTAAGGGATGGACAGTAAGTGAACTTGTTGAGGATGACTTGGCAAGAAGCCAAGCGGTGACTCACATTTGTGAAAAATTAGCACTTGGTGATTTTAATCCTACTATTGCTAAAACTTACCCTTTAAGTCAGATTTGGGAAGCTTATCGTAAACTTGAAAAGAATGACTTTTTAGGAACGATTATTATTGAACCATGACATAGTAGCATAAGATTCTAATCACCAAGCAAAAACCCCCTTCCAGTTTTGGAGGGGGGCTTGTGTTTAAAAGACACGATAAACATAAGGATTATCAGGTTCACTAGTCTCTTTCATTTCTGTAATATGAAGAACTGGGAGTGTTTGTTCAAGGGTTTGGTTGTATTCGAGGCTGATTGTGCCTGTTGCGGTAATCCAAGTGTTATCAGCGTAGTTTGTATTGTTTCCAGTTGTCAATAAGCCATAAACACCAGAATCCGCAATACAGTGAATGATACCAAAACGGAAAAGGAATTGATAGCCTTCGTGGCCAGGCTCGTTATAAACAAATCCAGTATAAGTAATCTCACGTCCCATAAATTCGTCAGGATAGAGATAGATGAGTTCCATGACTTCCATATAATTTTCGGTTGTGATTTTAAGTTCGCCTGAACCTTTGTATTTTTTGAGTTCTTTCTGCATTTCTTTTTCGTAAGCAGAAGATGTAAAATACAAACTTGTGTCAGGTTTCAGGTATTGGACTGTTGTTCCATCATCACTAACCGTACCAGCAGAACCAGCAGCAAGTGGGAAATTATAGCCTTTGGCAGCCACTGTCGTTGAATCCAGCGTTACCGTAGGAACTAAGAGTCCTACCAAAACTGGAATGACCAAAATCATCGGACTAGTCAGCTTCGCTATTTTTCCATGTAAATGGCTGTGCAATTTCAGGTTTTTCATCCAAATAACCAGTTGAATAACTGCTAAAAGGAATGATAAAACCATGGAAATGTAGGCTAAATAAGCATAGTGAGTATTGATGTATTGATCCAATTTCCCAGAGATTTGAAGATACATGGTTAATTCAAAGTAACCCGCTAAAATTAAAAATCGAATCATCAAATCACCCCCACAAGTAAACAGTAAATAATAATCATCCCAACAGATACTGTGATAAATTGAACGATAAAGCGAGGTTTAAAGGAATTTACCATCATCATTAGGTTTTTAATATCTACCATTGGTCCAATCAAAAGAAAGGCTAGAACAGGTGCTGTACCAAAACTTGATAGCAAGGAAGCTCCGATAAAGGCATCTGCTTCACTACAAAGAGAAAGAATGAATGCCAGTAACATCATGACTAAAATGGCTGTAAGGGCATTACCACCAATTCTGGTCAAAATGCGTGTTGGCAGGTAAATCTGCATTCCTGAAGCTACCAGGGTACCAAAAACCAAATAACGTCCAGTATCAAAAAATTCATCAATTGCGTGCGCAAGAGCTAAGAAAATTTTGCGATACCATGTTTCACCAGAATAATCATGAAAATGTGTTGGTTTAGCATTTTCTTTGAGGATATTTTCATCAACCACAAATCCCAGCATGATACCCAACGTAATAGCAACAATGATGGCACCAAGCAGTCGTAAGCCTAAGAAGCGCCAGCTATTTCCAAAAGCTGAATAGGTGGCAAAAAGGACGATTGGGTTGATAATCGGAGCTGTTGCCAAGAAAGGAACAGCGGTGTAACTAGGAACTTTTTTCTCCAAAAAGCGCGTGATAATGGGAACAATACCACATTCGCAGGACGGAAAGACAAAACCGATAAAAGTTCCAAAAAGGATTCGTAAAAAACGATTTCGAGGTAGAAAACGTTGTACCAAATCAGGCGTAACATAAACCTCAATGAAGCCAGAAAGAATAGTTCCTAGCAAAACAAAAGGCAGTGCCTCGATAATGATTGAAATAAAAATCGCAAACCATTGTAAGACACTAGCAGGTAAATTATTAAAAATTTCCATAAAAATTAATCAGTCGCTTTCTCAGCTTTTTTGTCCTTAACTTTCTTTTCTTTTTCAGGGTCGCTAGAGATTTTAGGAATACTTGCAAAGCTTGCAAACATTGACTCTAAATCATCTTGACGTTTATGTGTGATAGCCATAAGGCACCTCTTTTCTATATGTAATCACCTCTTATTATACTATCAATCCTCAAATAGTACAAAAACTAAGCAGACAAGTTAGCTATTTTAATGCGAAATAGTGTGTCATTTAGATATTTATCTGCCTAAGAAATTGGCGTGAATTTCTCATTATTGCATTTAAAAATCTAAGAGAAAACCTTAGATTCAGCTGATTTATGATATAATAGAAGCACTATGGAAAATGTAACAAAAATTGCTCAAGATTTAAACCTCAAAGAGAGCCAAATTGCCAAAGTTCTAGACTTGACTTCACAAGGAAATACCATTCCTTTCATTGCTCGTTACCGTAAGGAAATGACAGGTAATTTGGATGAAGTACAAATTAAGGCTATCATTGACTTGGATAAAAGCATGACAGCTTTAACTGACCGTAAGGCGACTGTTCTTGCTAAAATTGAAGAACAAGGTAAGCTTACTGCGGAACTCAAAAAAGCTATTGAGAACGCTGAAAAGTTGGCCGATGTTGAGGAACTTTATCTTCCTTACAAGGAAAAACGTCGTACCAAAGCCACTATCGCCAGAGAAGCAGGGCTATTTCCACTAGCTCGTTTAATTTTGCAAAATAAACCTTCGCTTGAAGTAGAAGCAGCGAATTTTATAACAGAAGGATTTGAAACAGCTGACAAGACACTTGCTGGCGCTTGTGAAATTCTCATTGAAGCTTTTTCAGAGGACAACCAGCTCCGCTCATGGGTTTACAATGAAATCTGGTCTTACAGCTCAATCATATCAACAGTTAAAGACGAAGCTGCCGATGATAATAAAACCTTCCAAATTTACTACGATTTTTCAGAGAAAGTTTCTAAAATTCAAGGTTATCGTATTTTGGCGCTTAATCGTGGTGAAAAACTCGGCATTTTAAAAGTTGGTTTCGAGCATAACATTGATAAAATGGTGCGCTTCATGGGAGCTCGTTTTAAAAATAAAAATGCTTATATTGATGATGTCATCGCCAAAACGATTAAGAAAAAAATCGTTCCTGCTATGGAACGCCGTGTTCACAGTGAGTTAACAGAAAGTGCAGAGGATGGTGCAATCGAACTGTTCTCCGAAAATCTTCGCAATCTCCTTTTGGTGTCTCCTTTGAAAGGAAAAATGGTGTTAGGATTTGACCCAGCCTTTCGTACAGGAGCTAAGTTAGCTGTTGTTGACCAAACAGGAAAATTGATGACTACCCAAGTTATCTATCCTGTTCCACCAGCTAGTCAGGCTAAAATCGAGCAATCGAAAAAAGATTTAGCAGAGCTCATTCGCACATATGGTGTTGAGATTATTGCTATCGGAAATGGGACTGCTAGCCGTGAAAGTGAAGCCTTTGTGGCACAAGCTTTGAAAGATTTTCCTGATGTTTCTTATGTGATTGTCAATGAAAGCGGAGCTTCTGTCTATTCAGCATCTGAATTGGCACGTCATGAGTTTCCAGATTTGACTGTTGAAAAACGCTCGGCTATTTCCATTGCGCGTCGTTTGCAAGACCCACTTGCAGAATTGGTTAAAATCGATCCAAAATCAATTGGTGTCGGACAATATCAGCACGATGTTAGTCAGAAAAAACTTGCCGAAAACCTTGATTTTGTTGTAGATACCGTTGTTAACCAAGTCGGCGTTAATATTAATACAGCAAGCCCTGCGCTATTAGCCCACGTTTCAGGATTAAATAAAACAATTTCTGAAAATATTGTCAAATACCGTGATGAAAATGGACGAATTGCTTCGCGTGAAGACATCAAAAAAGTTCCACGTCTGGGAGCTAAGGCTTTTGAACAAGCAGCAGGTTTCTTGCGTATTCCAGGGGCAGAAAATATCCTTGACAATACAGGCGTTCACCCAGAGTCTTATAAAGCCGTTGAACGTTTATTGAAAGAATTAAATATCACAGATTTAGATGATTCAGCAAAAATAAAACTGCAATCTGTTTCAATTGAAACGATGGCTGAAACCATTAATATAGGGCAAGAAACACTTAAAGATATTATTGCTGACCTCTTAAAACCGGGACGTGATTTGCGTGATGATTTTGAAGCACCTGTGCTCCGCCAAGATGTTTTGGATATTTCAAATCTTGAAATTGGGCAAAAATTAGAAGGAACTGTCCGTAATGTCGTTGATTTTGGTGCCTTTGTTGATATTGGTTTGCATGATGACGGCTTGATTCACATTTCACAAATGAGCAAGTCCTTTGTCAAACACCCAAGTCAAGTGGTTTCTGTCGGAGACGTTGTGACGGTTTGGGTTTCAAAAATCGATAAAGAACGTGGAAAAATCAATCTTTCCTTGGTAGATTTACGTGAACTTAACTAATTTTGTCAAAACAGTTTCACGAGAAGATTTCGGAAAAGAATTTCGCCATACGGCACTTTGGAATCCACGTTTGCGGACAACGGGTGGTCGTTTTTTCCCAGCTGATGGGCATTTGGATTTTAATCCCAAGATTTATGAAACATTTGGTGTTGACGTTTTTCGAAAAATTGTTCGCCATGAGCTTTGCCATTACCATTTGTATTTTGAGGGAAAAGGCTACAAGCACGCTGATGCAGACTTTAAAGCATTATTGCAAGCAGTTGATGGTTTGCGTTATGCGCCAGCCATGCCCCAAAAGACGGAAAAATACCTATACCGTTGCCAAAAATGTGGACAAGACTATCACCGAAAATGCCATGTCAATACTCAAAAATATCGTTGTGGACATTGCCATGGCAAGCTCTTAGAAATCAAAACTCGAGAAACGTAAGGTAAACTTCAAAAAAGATTTTTTCTTCAGTATAAAATCAGTCGTAGGACTGATTTTATTTTAAAGGCGATGAGGTATAATAACTATAGTGAGATAAAAAGAAGGAAGGGACTAAAATGAAATCAGCTCTTTATAAACAGCGAAAAAATAAACTGGTTTGTGGTGTCTGTGCCGGAATTGCTGATAAGTTTGGTTGGGACTTGCCTTTGACGCGTGTCCTGACAGCATTGCTGATGTATTTTTATGGCTTTGGCATTGTCATTTATATTCTTTTAGCAATTTTTCTTCCTTACAAAGAAGATATCACTCGCGACCATTACGGAACGGGGCCACGCCGACGTAAGGATGCTGAAGTCGTTGATGAAGATGACGACAACGACGGTTGGTTTTGGTAAGAATTGACAGTTCAACTTCAATGTAGCAAAAACTTGACACTTGTAAGGATAACAGGAACTTATAAAGGTCTTTCAAAACAGGAGGAACTCAGAGCAACATAGTTGTTCTGGGTTTTTAATTTAGTGGCTCTTTATCAACATGAAACTGACAATATTTTTGAATAAGTCTGCGTGAGCGCTTACTTTTATAGGTTAATGTGATATAATAATGAAAAAAAGAGGAAAAGGATTGAACAAAAATTGATGAGAAACTGAAAATAGTTTGTGGTTTAGACAATCTTATTTTCTAAGATTTTCAATTTATTTACATAGTCACGAGGTGATTGGTAAATGGTTCATGGTACATCAAATGTCGGTTACTGTAAAAATGTTGGTGGACAAGGTCAAGCTAGATGTTATCTATGGTGATGATAACTTATTAGCTAAAGAAATTACAACATCAGATATTTCACGGCCTGGGCTTGAGATGACAGGGTATTTTGATTATTATTCGCCAGAACGTCTGCAATTGTTAGGGATGAAAGAGTGGTCTTATCTTACTAAGATGTCATCGCATAATCGTCATCAAGTCTTGGCAGAAATGATTAAGCCAGAGACACCTGCTATTATTGTGGCGCGTAATCTAGCCATCCCAGATGAAATGTTGGCAGCCGCTAAAGAAAAAGGTATTGCTGTTTTACAAAGTCATGTGCCAACAAGTCGTTTATCTGGTGAGATGTCATGGTATCTGGATTCTTGCCTTGCCGAACGTACTAGTGTTCATGGTGTTCTTATGGACATTTACGGTATGGGAGTTTTAATTCAAGGTGATTCAGGAATTGGTAAAAGTGAAACAGGTCTTGAGTTAGTCAAACGTGGTCACCGTTTGGTAGCTGACGACCGTGTCGATGTATTTGCCAAAGACGAAGAAACACTTTGGGGTGAACCCGCAGAAATTCTCCGCCATTTGCTTGAAATTCGAGGTGTTGGTATCATTGACGTGATGAGCTTGTATGGTGCTAGCGCTGTTAAAGACTCATCACAAGTTCAATTGGCAATATACTTAGAGAATTTTGAATCCGATAAAATCTTTGACCGTCTAGGAAATAGCAACGAAGAAATCGAGTTATCTGGTGTAAAAATTCCACGTGTGCGTATCCCAGTAAAAACCGGACGTAACGTGTCAGTCGTTATTGAAGCAGCAGCCATGAACTACCGTGCTAAACAAATGGGATTTGATGCAACTAAGACATTTGAGGACCGCCTCACTCAGCTTATTAGTCAAAACGAGGAGAACTAATGATTGATCCAGTTGCTATCCAGTTAGGTTCTATTAGCATTTGTTGGTATGCGATTTTCATTGTTTCGGGATTACTTCTTGCTGTTTATTTAGCAATGAAAGAAGCTCCGCGTCGGAAGATAATTCCTGATGATATTTTAGATTTTATTTTAATTGCATTTCCGCTTGCAATTATTGGTGCTCGTGTTTATTATGTCATTTTTGATTGGTGTTATTATGCTAATCAGCCATTGAGCGAAATAGTTGCCATTTGGAACGGTGGCCTTGCTATTTACGGTGGATTGATTACAGGAGCAATCGTATTGTTTGTTTTTTCTTATTACCGAGCAATCAATCCACTCGATTTTTTGGACATTGCAGCACCTGGTGTCATGATTGCGCAAGCTATTGGACGATGGGGAAATTTCATAAATCAAGAAGCTTATGGTAAAATAGTAGATAATCTGAATTACCTACCAGATTTTATCAAGAACCAGATGTATATTGATGGTTCGTATCGTGTTCCGACATTTTTATATGAATCATTGTGGAATTTATTAGGATTTGTGATTGTCATGAGCCTGAGACACCGAGCACGTTTCTTCAAACGAGGCGAAATTGCCTTCTTTTACCTTATTTGGTATGGCTGTGGACGCTTTGTTATCGAAGGAATGCGGACAGATAGTCTAATGTTACTCGGAATTCGAGTATCACAATGGCTTTCTGCTCTACTCGTTTTGATCGGTGTGGTCTTGGTTATCTGGAGAAGAAAACAGAAAGATGTTCCGTATTATCAGGAATAAAAAATAGATAGATGGGAGAAAAAATGTTTGAAGTAGCACTATTAATTATTGCCATTGCTTTTGCTGTTTTGGTTGGCGTTTTTATACCACTTGGTGTTAAACTATATAAAACAGTTGATGTTGTAAATGAGACAATTGATGAAACAAAGCAGACCATAAAAGTGTTGACCAGTGATGTTAACGTCACTCTTCATCAGACCAATGAAATCCTGGCTAAAGCTAATGTTTTAGTTGAGGATGTTAATGGTAAGGTGGCAACAATTGATCCACTTTTTGTGGCAGTTGCAGAGTTGTCTGAGACTGTTTCGGACTTGAATACACAAGCTCGTAACATCACTCAAAAAGCTACTCAAGCCTCATCAAATGTTAGCAAAGCTGGTGCAGCATTTGCTGTTGGCAAAGTTGCCTCAAAAATATTTCGTAAAAAAGGAGAAGAAGCATGAGTAAACTATTGAAAAACGTAATTATTGGTGTTGCCTCTGGTGCAGCCGCAGCTTATTTCCTATCTACTGAAAAAGGTAAGGAATTCCAAAAGAAAGCTGCTAAAGCTTATGAGGCCTATAAAGAAAATCCTGCTGAGTATCATCAAAAAGCAAAAGATAAAGCAACAGAATATACAGATTTAGCTGTTGATACTTTTAACGATTACCGCCAAAAATTTGAATCTGGTGAATTAACAACCGATGAATTTTTGGATACTGTAAAAGAAAAAGGGAAAGCCGCAGCCGACTTTGCTTCTGAAAAAGTCTCAGGATTCACTTCTAAAGTATCTGAAGCGGTTAACGAAGCAGAAGAAATTAAAGAAGAGACAAAAGCAGAAGTTGATGACATTATCATTGACTACACACAAGACGAAGAAGCACCAGCAATTAAAATGCCTGAGACTACTACCGAAGAAGCTGATGAAGAATAATAAAAAGGTCCAGTGGACCTTTTTATGTTCGAGCCCTAAAACAGGAAAGCGAGAAGGTCCAGTGGACCTTTTTATGTTCGAGCCTGAAATAGGAAAGCAAATTTGTGTTTAGCGGACTTTTCAGAATGTAGCTAAATCTACTTTTAACCAAAAATAAGTTACAATTCAATTTTAGAATTATTTGCGAGCGAACCAAACATAAAAGCGATAATTACCGCTGTGATAAAAGTGGCTGAAACAGCGATAAAAGCAGCCACACGGAAATTTTGAGGGAGTGGTACTGAACACAAAAAGTTCTGTATTCGTTGTACCATCCCCGCATAGTTGATTAGTTTAAATAGTTCAGTGAGCTATTGAGGTTACAGATAAAGCTGACAAGGTTAGTATCATTTGTAAGAAATTTTTGTGAAGCTAAAATAAGAAAAATATAAAAACAACCCCAAAGTGGAGTTGTAGTGGTTCATTTCAATGTCTTAAAGACCAAATAATACTTGAAACAGCTGACGTAATAGCTAGGCTAATAAGAGAGGCAAATAAGAAAGCCCAGATTGGAGCTAGATTCAAGACCAGCAAAAAGAATGAAATGACGACAGTCGAAATTCCAAATAATGCAATACGAGCAAAAAACATTAACTCTTTTAATTTAGCATTTCTGTGGTCAATTTCTTGAAATTCTTGAAATTTTGGTGCATTATCTTCTTGATAATGCCGTTCTTCAAGCTCTTTGTGTTGCTTTAATGGTGTTGGCATAATCCTCTCTCCTCTGATACTTAGATATCATACCATAAATTAACAAATTTGTCACCTTTTTTAAAAAATCCCTTGACTGATGTTAAAAAATATGTTTAAAATAGTTATTCCTCTTTTTTGTTTCAAAATGAGGATTTCTTTTTGAGCCTCTCCTCTCATAAAGTTTTTCTCATTTTGAGATGACACTAAAACTTTTTAGAAAGCTATAACAATAAGATTTTAGAGGATATCTGTGACTAATTGTTATAGGAGTGGTATAATTAAAACGTTATGGAAAAAATAATTATTACTGCGACAGCTGAATCTATTGAGCAGGTCAAAGAGCTTTTAGATGCCGGCGTTGATCGTATTTATGTGGGTGAGGAAAACTATGGTTTACGTTTGCCTCATAATTTTACTTATGATGAACTTTCTGAAATCGCTAAGCTAGTTCATGATGCTGGAAAAGAACTAAGTATTGCTTGTAATGCGTTGTTGCACCAAGATATGATTAATGCAGTTCGCCCGTATCTTGATTTTTTGAAAGACATTAAAGCCGATTATTTAGTAGCAGGAGATGCAGGTGTTTTTCACATCAATAAAAATGAAGGCTACGATTTCAAGATGATTTATGATGTTTCTGTTTTTGTCACATCAAGTCGTCAAGTGAATTTCTGGGGAGACCATGGCGCTAGTGAAGTCGTTCTTGCTCGTGAAATCCCGTCGGTCGAATTGTTCAAAATGTCAGAAAATCTTCGCTACCCAGCTGAAGTGCTTGTTTACGGAGCTACTGTCATTCATCATTCAAAACGTCCATTATTGCAAAATTATTACAATTTTACGCACATTGATGATGAAAAAACACGTGAACGTGGTCTCTTCCTTGCTGAACCAAGCAATAAAGCCTCTCATTACTCAATTTTTGAGGATAAACATGGCACACATATTTTTGATACTGATGATCTTGATATGATGCCAAAATTGACAGAGTTAACTGACCATAATTTCACTCATTGGAAATTGGACGGTATTTATTGTCCAGGACATGATTTTGTTGAGATTGTTAAATGCTTTGTCAAAGCTAAAGAATTGATTGAAGCAGCTGAATTTACACAAGACCAAGCTTTCTTATTGGATGAAGAAATTCGTAAATTACATCCAAAAGGTCGCACACTTGGAACTGGATTCTATGAATTTGACCCAGAGGAAGTGAAGTAAAACTACCCCAAAATGAACTCTTGTCATGATTGAGTTACTATTTCAGGGCATGACAAGTTAGCTAATTAACTGAAATTGTTGTAAAGATATTTATCTTTAAATTTTACTATCTTGGAAATAGGAATATAATAATGTCAGAAAAAACTTTAAAACGTCCAGAGGTTTTAGCACCTGCTGGTACTCTTGAGAAATTAAAAGTCGCTGTTGATTATGGAGCTGATGCAGTCTTTGTCGGTGGACAAGCTTACGGTCTTCGTAGCCGTGCTGGTAACTTCACGATGGAAGAATTGCAAGAAGGAATTAATTATGCCCATGCGCATGGTGCTAAGGTCCACGTCGCAGCAAATATGGTTACCCACGAAGGAAACGAAACTGGTGCAGGAGAGTGGTTCCGTGAACTTCGTGATCTGGGCTTGGATGCCGTTATCGTATCTGACCCAGCACTTATGGTAATTTGTTTAACAGAAGCACCAGGTTTAGAAGTCCATGTGTCAACACAAGCTTCGACAACCAACTATGAAGCCTTTGCTTTCTGGGAAGAAATCGGTGTGTCTCGTGTTGTTTTGGCGCGTGAAGTCGGAATTGCTGAAATTGAAGAAATTCGTAAACACACCTCACTTGAAATTGAAGCTTTCGTTCACGGCGCAATGTGTATCAGTTATTCAGGGCGTTGTGTCCTTTCTAATCATATGAGTCACCGTGATGCTAACCGTGGCGGTTGTTCACAATCTTGTCGTTGGAAATATGACCTTTACGATATGCCGTTTGGTCAAGAACGTAAAAGTCTTGAAGGTGAAATTCCAGAGCCCTTTTCTATGTCATCAGTTGATATGTGTATGATTGAACACTTGCCTGATTTGATTGAAAATGGTGTCGATAGCTTTAAGATTGAAGGTCGTATGAAATCAATTCACTACGTATCAACGGTCACAAACTGCTACCGTGCAGCCGTCGATGCTTACCTAGAAAGCCCAGCAAAATTCGAAGCTATCAAAGGTGAATTACTTGATGAGCTTTGGAAAGTTGCCCAACGTGAATTAGCAACTGGTTTCTACTATCAAACACCAACAGAAAACGAACAACTCTTTGGCGCTCGTCGTAAAATACCACAATATAAATTTGTCGGTGAAGTTGTTGCCTTTGATGAAGAAACAATGACAGCAACAATCCGTCAACGTAACGTTATTCTCGAAGGAGATGCTGTCGAATTCTATGGACCAGGATTCCGTCATTTTGAAACTTACATCAAAGATTTGCATGATGCTGATGGCAATAAAATTGATCGTGCTCCAAATCCAATGGAATTATTGACAATCACTGTCCCTCAAGCCGTTCAAGCAGGAGATATGATTCGTGCTCGTAAAGAAGGACTTGTGAACCTTTATAAAAGCGACGGTTCTAGCAAAACTGTTAGAGCATAATCAGTAATAATTATTAAAAAATGAACGACTCTTAAACGTAATGGCGTAGGTAGGGTCGTTCATTTTTTGTCTAGTTCTTGAGATTTACGGACAGTTGGTGGTACCAATGTCAAACGATTGATATCGCTGATAGCGATGATTGTTGAGATATTCTTTTGGAAGTTTTTGAGGATTAATTTGTTATTTTTGGGGTCGTATTTGACCAAATCACCTGTAAAACTGCCGTCTTTGTAAATAGCATGGAGCGCTAATTGCTTTTCTTGCGCTTCTTTGATGGTTGTGATGATTTTGTGAGTTTTCAGATTAATATCTGCGGCTGGTTGAGCACGAAAGTCAATATAAGCCTGTGCTTGCCTTTTTAAACGTTTGATAAGATTTTTCATAGTCATTTACCTAAAAAATTGATAAAATGATTATACACCTTTTGAAGAAAAAAATAAATAATCAAAAGTTTAGAAAGTTTTTTTACGAATATATATATTAGGAGGAAGATTTATTATGTCAGAATTTAAATTTGAAATTGTCGAACACTTACTTACCCTATCTGAAAGCGATAAAGGTTGGACAAAAGAATTGAACCGTGTTAGTTTTAACGGAGCAGAGCCAAAATTTGATATTCGTTCATGGAGCCCAGACCACAGCAAAATGGGTAAAGGTGTGACACTCACAAATGATGAATTTAAAATCATCTTGGACGCTTTCCGCGGCTAAGTTAGAGATAAAAAGTTGGCAGATTTTTCATCTGTCAACTCTTTTTTTATGCAAAATAAGCAGTATTTTTCAGAGAGAGAAATAAAGGTTTACTGATAGCTGTAGTAGCTATAAGTTTTCCAATTTCAGGAATGATGAAGGGGACAACGCCAGCCAAGAAAGTAGCTTGCCAGCTCATATTTGCTAAAAATTGTAAGCCAATCAATGCTTAAACAATTACCGAGTAGATTGCTAACAAAAAATCTTAGCCAAAGAGCTTTCGATATTGGTTAGGTAAGAAGTTAAGGCAGCGTAGAAAAGAAATCCCCAGAGAAAACCAGATGTTGGACCTGATAATGCTGCAATGCCGCCGCTACCGCCTGCGAAAACAGGAAGTCCAATAGCGCCAAGTATCAGATAAAGCGCCACACTGAACGTGGCTTCACGTGAACGGAAGATCGAAGCAATAAGCCCAACAGCAAGCGTTTGAAGTGTAAATGGAACCGTTCCAATAAGAATCACAATCTGTGAAAGTATCGTAATTAAAGCAGTACCAAATGCTGGGAAGATGAGTGTTAAAAGCTTATTTCTAGACATAACATTTCCTTAGTTATTTTAGTTAATCTCAAACTTTATTTTGGTTGACTAAATTTCATTCAAAACTAATCAGAATGTCAAGAAAAAAATCGCTTTTTTAGCGATTTCATTTTCCTTTATGTTTGAGATAGTCTGCTACCCCAATCACTCCAAAAACAATTCCCAGAATGATAAAGATTGTTTTATGCGTTAACAAACCATAAGTTAAAAAAATGATAGCAGAAATGAAATAGATAATATTTTTAGACATAGCAATTCCTTTTCAATATAATACTTATCTACATTGTAGCATAAAGTAGCTTTCTTTGATATTCTAAGGCTAGTCAAATCATGTATTTTTCTTTATAATGAAATTTGGAAACGTAATCATAATCACTAAAAAAGGCGAGAAAAATGGCAGATTTACAATATAAGAATTACATTTTTGACTTTTATGGAACACTTGTGGATATTTGGACAGACGAGGAAGACGAGAAGCTTTGGGAACAAATGGCTGCGCTTTATGCTGCTTATGGTGCTGATTATTCTGCTGCGGAGCTTAAAGCAAATTATAATGAACATATTAAACGTCAAGAAAATCAATTACGCAAACGTTATCAGTTAGAACATGTTGAGGTTGATTTGGTGGTTGTTTTTATTGAATTGCTGTTAGAAGCACCGCACAAGCATGCCACAGATAGCATTATTTTAGACCTTGAAACATGGGGAAATCTAATTGCCCAAACTTTTAGAATGTTGTCGCGCAAGAAATTTCAAACTTACGAAAATACCTTAGCGACTTTGAAAACACTCAAAGAAGTAGGAGTAACAGTTATTTTATTGTCAAATGCACAGCGAGCTTTCACCCAAGCTGAAATTGAAATGACAGGCTGCAGAGAATTTCTTGATAAGATTTATATCTCGTCTGATTACAAAATGAAAAAACCACAAGTTGAACTCATGAATCTGGTCTTGAACGACAATCAACTCAATCCAGAAGAAACCGTTATGGTTGGCAATGATTTTACGAGCGACATGGCAATCGCACAAGCAGCAGGCATCGACGGTATCCTGCTTAACACATTCCTATACAACCAATCAGAAATCGAAACCCTCAATACTATGAACGCCAAAGTAATTGAGGATATCAGTGAGTTGGTGGTGGAGTGAAAAATCATATCTAACTTTATATTAGGGAGATTTTAGGTATTTAATCAGAGACGGTAACAGCTGTATGATTGATATATTCATAAATAGGTGTTCTGATAAGCCTCAGAAATTCTCCCTTAAAATGCTTAGGTGGAGAGGGATTATCTTGAGTAATCCAATTTTTAATAACAACTACAGTAAGTGATGTAACGAGTTGAACCACTTCTTCATTTGAGAGATTGAATTGTCCTTCTTTTGGGACAATATTTGAAGCACCCCGCTTAGTGTAAGTAGAGACAATAAAATCTTCAAAATTAGGATCGATATTTGTAGTATAGAGACACCTTATCCACTGTCTCTCCTTCCAAATTGCTGGTAAAACATTTTCAGCTATGTAATCTAAAGGGTTGATTACTGAAGAGATTGTAATTAAATACTTGGAAAATCTCTTTATTGATGAGATTATGATCATATAATTTATTTTAAACTTTATATCTGATTTTTGATTATCCCTATAAATATTACACTTTCAAGCTTTTCGAAGTATAGAAAAACACTCATTTTACCACGAATATACCACGATTAAACGAGCCTTGATATGACGATAAAATAGCACTAAAAAGACACCATTGACACATTGAAGTGGTGTCTTTTATTAATAAGCAGTCAATCCTAAGACTAACTGCTTTTGCAAAATAAAGGTAATCACTATTTTGTTTGTTTCTTTAGAATAATATAGCTTGCAATCACAACTACAAAGAATACTAACACGAAAACTAAAGTATGAAATATTCCTATCGGATAAGGTGCAATCCACCCTTCTAGTTTGAAAACCAATCCTGAAATATATCCTGTAATCATAGAAATAGGCATAAAAGCAACTCCGATTATATTAAGCCAATTTACATAAAAGGGGGATTTTTCTTCCGATAGTATTCTCGCTATAAAATATCCAACAATCCCTATAGCTTGAATAATCATTGAACCCCAAACTGCTTCCATTGTTTGTTCTGCATACCAATTACCAAATGCACAAAACAGCCCAATAGCAACAAAAGCTGTTGATGATATATAAAGTACCTTACTCGTAAGCTCTTTATTTTTTTGTTTTTTGTCTGCTACTGGTTCAATTCCCTTTAGGATATAGTCAGTTGTTACTCCAAAAAAATCACTCATTATAATTATTTTTTCTAAGTCAGGCGTACTTTGTTCACTTTCCCATTTGGAAACAGCCTGCCTTGAAACTCCAACTTTATCCGCAAGTTCCTCTTGTGATATTCCTTTTGATTTCCTTAAATATTGTATTCTGTCTGCCATATTCATTAGCTAACACTCCTTTCTTTCATGGTGTAATTTTAGCAATATTATCAGTTGCATAGCCACCATTTAGATATGGAAATATGTCAACTGGCAGTTGCAATGATGTTTTTTGACAAATCAGCAGAATATTCTTGCTTATAACGTAATTTAAACATATCCATATTATAACAGTTCCATATATCCGCCACAACAAAAATCAGCACACCCCCCTTGACATTTTTCTGTCTTGAAAAATACACACTTTTTCTTTCTTCCTCTTGATTACCAACCACAGAAAAGAAAAAGCCCTGTCAAGAGCCTTGCCACCATTGGTGGTGCTTTGCACTCTTTACTGGGCTTTTTGTTTGCTGTATCTTTCATTCAAGAGGAAAATTAAAGACCTCTGTTCCATTTCTCTTTCAGATAATCTTCATAGTCCGTTTCATCAAAATCTAACTGTGGCGAAGTGTCGGGAATGTTATTTCTGCTGTCTATGTCCGCAAGTTGACGGAATATCCAGTCATCATAAGGGTCATGGTATTTATACTCTTTGGGCTGTTCTCTGTATCGGTCTAACCCTCGCATTTCCTTATGTACTTTCATCATGCGTTCTATTTTTTGACGTTGTATCAACTGCTTGATTTCCATAAGTTCTTCTAACTCCGTAACCTCATTGGTAATGTAGTTATGGATATACTGTATGAGTTTGGTTTCCATGTAAAATCTGCATTCTTTTTCATCATTGAAAAATTCATTTTCAGACAGATAATCTAAGGAAACATTGAAGTCCTGTTCCCGTTTGATAATATCCATGATATATGGTTCGGTGTGGTCAATATACTTCCATTCTCCTGATAATAATTCATTGGGCGTTACTCCCAGCACGTCCATTATCTTTTCTAATGTGTCAAAGGTAGGATAATTCACACCCCGTTCAATCTTGGAAAGGCTCTGCATATTGATACCGATTTTATCCGCAAGTTCCTGTTGTTTCATTCCTCTGTGTTTTCTTATGGTCTGTATATTCTCTCCTAAGAAACTGATTTTCTTTTCATAATGTTCCATAACTTAGTATAACCGCTCCTTTCGTTGCTTTTCTCGGTGTTTATAAGCATATCATACTTAATATTTATCATAAAGTCAATCAAAACTTCTTGACAAGTAATTCTAATGGCGTTATTATCGTATTAGATAGGGTGATTAAGCACGCTAGGGTCAATCACACGCTTGAGTAAGCATAGAAAAGATGTATTTTCATTTTGATAGCATGAATAAGCATGGACTATCAGACCGAAAATAAGGTTTCTGACTGGGGCTGTTCCGTTTAGCCACGAGCCTTACAAGGCTCGTGAGCGTTAAGAACGGATCAGACACAGGAAGAAAGGGAACGCCTTTAGGCGTTCATAAAGGGCGTATATGTAACACCGCCCTGCGTATACATGTCATAGTACCTAGAAACTGTGATAAATAAAGGAAAAAACACGATTTTTACCCCGCAAAAAAACGGGGCATACGAAAGGAGTAATGCACTATAACTACACACAAAAATTTATCCGTTAAGATTGATTACATCAGCATTGTATTTGATACTGTAACCGCTGAAGATGTAATCATGCACATTTTAGGTTTACCGACTGATATTTTCAATGTCTATCCGGCAAGCATTAAATACAAAACCTATCAAGCACGCTGGCAGATTGGAGATATTTATGTATCGGGGGACGCAAGAAAGACAGAGGACAACCCACAGGGGCTAGGCTGTTATCTTGTTATGACTGGCAGAGGTTGTGATGATATTTTCCGTATTCTCGACAGTAGGAATTATACCTTTGGGGATATGTTCCGACGCTGTGAGCGAAGATACGGACTGGATAATTTCCATTTCACAAGACTTGATATTGCCATTGATGATAAGAACGAAAAGCCATTCTTTACCATAGAGCAGATAAAGAAGAAATGCGAAAAAGAGGAATTTATTTCTAATAGTGAGGGCTACCACTTTGACGAAAGCAAGTTTGATGATTTCGACACCGCAAAGACTGTTTATATCGGTGCTGGTAAATCGGGATTGTCCTACCGCTTTTATGATAAGGATAAGGAAGTCTGTTCAAAACATAATAAGACACTTGATGAAGTCGGCAGTTGGAAACGGACAGAAATGCAACTGCGTGATGATAAGGCTCATGCTTTTGCCATGACATTCAAGGACAGACCGCTGGAACTTGGAGAACTGGCTTTCGGGCTATTGGCAAACAACCTACGCTTTGTCGTACCAAACAGAAACGAAAGTAATAAGAGCAGGTGGAAAACTTGTCGGTTTTGGGAACGCTTTTTAGGGGCTGTGGAAGTCTTAAAACTGCAAGTACCAAAACAGCAAAATTCCCTTGAAGAAACACAGCAATGGCTCACAGAGGGTGGCGTGATTTCCGCTGTCAAAAGTTTTTACTTCTTGGAAGAACATGACGCATTAGGTGGACTGGAAAAAGTGGGAACTATGCTTGATAAGGCAAGATACAGCAATTCCCTTTCCAGTAAATTAACCGCTCATTTACAGAGGATAAACCGCACCGACCTTATTCCCTATATCCAGTATGACACGAAACATGGGAAAGGGGGTATCTGATGAATAACAACGATATTCCCGTATGGGAAAAATACACCCTTACCATTGAAGAAGCGTCAAAGTATT
>ERZ827469.90-NODE-90-length-128781-cov-16.783602_pt1 | contig 128781 bp, 112 predicted proteins | sample MGYA00519917_ERZ827469 | MGnify/ENA primary metagenome ERZ827469 (study PRJEB31778, sample SAMEA3449314) | human gut metagenome | biome: human gut; feature: human-associated habitat; material: faeces | place: United Kingdom | collected 2010/2012 ... | reverse complement strand
CAGGGGCACCTCAGCGGACTTGCCCATGCCAACGCCGACGTTGCCCTTGCCGTCGCCAACGACGACGAGAGCGACGAGGCTCATGCGACGACCACCCTTGACGGTCTTCGACACGCGGTTGATGTAAACGACGCGCTCCTCGAACTCGGAGGCCTCGCGCTGCTGCTTCTGATTACGAGCCATGTGCTACATACCTCCTAGAACTCGAGGCCGGCGGCACGAGCACCGTCGGCGAGGGCCTTGACGCGGCCATGGTAGATACGGCCACCGCGATCGAAGGCGACCTTGGTGATGCCGGCCTCGATGGCGCGCTTGCCAACGAGCTGACCGACCTTCTCCGCAGCCTCCTTGTTCGAGGTGTGGGTGCCCTTGAACTCGGCCTCGAGGGTCGAGGCAGAGACGAGCGTCAGGCTGGAGCCCTTGCTGTCGTCGATGATCTGGGCATAGATGTTGGCGTTAGTACGGGTCACGCGAAGACGCGGACGCTCGGAGGTACCCGAGACCTTGCCGCGAACACGACGCTGACGACGCTTGAGGCCTTCCAGCTTCGCCTTATGCTTGTTCATACGTAAACTCCTAAAAAGGTTGGTCTTGCCAGCACCTGACGGGGTGCTGGTCTTATGCGAGTGAGTCGGTTACGACTACTTGGCGGCCTTACCCAGCTTGCGGCGGATGTGCTCGCCAACGTAGTGGATACCCTTGCCCTTGTAAGGCTCGGGAGGACGATGGCCGCGGATCTCAGCGGCGATCTGACCGACCTGCTGCTTGTTGATACCCTTGACGTTCACGTGGGTGTTGTCGGGAACCTCGAAGGTGATGCCCTCGGGAGCCTCGACATGAACCGGATGGGAGTATCCGAGCTGCATCTCAAGATCCTTGCCCTTCAGCGCGGCGCGATAGCCGACGCCGACGAGCTGGAGCTTCTTGGAGAAGCCGGTGGAAACACCCTCGACCATGTTATGGATGAGGGTGCGGGTCAGGCCATGGAGGCTCCTGGCCTCACGCGTGTCATCCGGGCGCTTGACGAGGATCTCGTCGCCCTCGCGCTCGATGATCATCATGGGCTGGAAGGTGCGCGTCAGCTCACCTTTGGGGCCCTTCGCCGTAACCGTGGCACCGTCGATGGTGACCTCGACACCTGCAGGAACAGCGATGGGCAACTTGCCGATACGAGACATATTTCGTTACCTCCCTTTTCCTACCAGATGTAGGCGATGACCTCGCCGCCGATGCCCTTCTTGCGAGCATCGCGGTCGGTCATGACGCCGTTGCTAGTCGAGATGATTGCCGTGCCGAGACCGCCGAGCACGCGGGGAAGCTCGTCTTTGCCAGCGTAGATGCGCAGGCCGGGCTTCGAGATGCGCTTGATGCCGCGAATGGTCTTGGCCTTCTTCGGGCCGTACTTCAGCGTGATCTCGAGGCTCGCGCGGGGCTCGCCCTCGACGACCTGATAACCGCGGATGTAGCCCTCTTGGTCCATGATGCGAGCAATCTCGATGAGTTTCTTGCTCGACGGCATGGAAACCGTCTGCTTGCCGGCAGAGTTTGCGTTACGCACGCGCGTAAGCATATCTGCGATGGGATCGGTCATTGTCATGTTGATTTCTCCTTTGATCCGTGATGAGCCGAGGTGCGGTTCGGATATCGCCCTTAGCGACTCCGCCTTTCACGTCGGCACACCCTAAACGTGATTGAGCGTCCTACCAGGAAGACTTGGTCACGCCGGGCAGCTCGCCTTTGTTGGCCAGTTCGCGCACGCAAACACGGCACAAGCCGAACTTGCGATAGTAAGCACGGGGACGTCCGCAACGCGAGCAGCGGTTATGCTGACGCGTCGAGAACTTCGGCTCGCGCTTGGCCTTGGCGATCATCGATTTCTTAGCCATGCATTCCTTCTTTCTTATGATCTAGGCCCGCAACCCTATCGTGCGAGCCCAAATGCCTGAGGTTACGCAAGCAAGCCGCCTGCAAGAGGCGGCTGCTTGTTTTACTTGCTCTTGAACGGGAAGCCCAGCGCGGAAAGCAGCGCGAAGGCGCTCTCGTTATCCTCCGCCGTGGTGACGAACGTGATGTCCATACCGCGGGTGCGATCGACCTTGTCGTAGTCGATCTCGGGGAAGATCAGCTGCTCGGTGATGCCGAGCGTGTAGTTGCACGACCGTCGAAGCTCGTGGGAGAGATGCCGCGGAAGTCGCGCACACGCGGAAGAGCGGTCGCCAACAGGCGGTCAAGGAACTCCCACATGCGGTTGCCGCGCAGCGTCACCTTGCAGCCGATGGCCTGGCCCTCGCGAACATGGAAGCCTGCGATGGACTTCTTGGCGCGCGTGACGCAAGGCTGCTGGCCGGTGATGATGCGCATGTCGTTCATAGCGGCATCGAGAAGCTTGGAGTCGCCGGCGGCAGCGCCAACGCCCATGTTCACGACGATCTTCTCAAGACGCGGAACCTGGTTGATGTTGCTGATGCCGAGCTCCTTCTCGAGCTTGGCGACGATCTCCTTGGAGTACTTTTCCTTCAAACGAGGAGTTTCTGCCATGATGGTAAAAACCTTTCTTACGATGGATTAAACGCAGGATTTCCGACCCCGCGTCCCCGTCTGAGACGGGGCCATAGGCGCACAAGGCACCCGAAGAGGAGACATTATAGGAAATCTCCTCTTCGGTCAAGCTTGTTACCTGATTTATTTCTCGTCTTTGACGACGATGTCCTTGCCGCACTTCTTGCAGACGCGGACCTTCTTGCCCTCGTCGGTGAAGCGCTTCGCGATGCGAGTCGCCTGACCGCACTCGGGGCAAACGAGCATGACGTTCGAGACATGGATCGGAGCCTCGATGGTCATGATGCCGCCCTGCGGGTTCTGCTGCGTCGGGCGCATGGCCTTCTTGACCATGTTGACCTTCTCGACGACGACGCGAGACTTCTCGGGGATGGAGCGGAGCACCTTGCCCTGCTTGCCCTTGTCCTTGCCGGTCAAGACCTTGACGGTATCGCCGCGGCGAATGCTCATCTTGTTCTGCTTCTTCTGCTTGTTCTGCTTGGCCATTCTTGCCACCTCCCTACAGCGTTTCCGGTGCCAAAGACACGATCTTCATGTACTTCTTCTCACGCAGCTCGCGAGCGACGGGCCCGAAGATACGGGTGCCGCGCGGCGTGCCGTCGTTGTTGATCAGAACGGCAGCGTTCTGGTCGAAGCGGATGTAGGAGCCGTCGGCGCGACGGACCTCCTTCTTCGCGCGCACGATCACGCAACGCACGACCTCGCCCTTCTTGACGTTGCCGTTGGGCGCCGCTTCCTTCACGCTGCAGATGATCACGTCACCGAGGCCCGCATAGCGGCGCTTCGAACCGCCGAGGACCTTGATGCACTGCACCTTGCGAGCGCCGGAGTTGTCGGCCACCGCGAGCATGGATTGCATCTGAATCATATGCTTGTTCCTTACTTTCTAAAAGATAGCTTGCATGCAGCGCACACGTGCTATTTGGCCTTCTCTACGATCTTCACAAGGCGCCAGCGCTTCATCTTAGACAGCGGGCGCGTCTCCATGATCTGAACGGTGTCGCCGATGCCGGCCTCGTTCTTCTCGTCATGTGCATGGAACTTCTTCGTGAAGGTCATCATCTTGCCGTAGACAGGATGCGGCTTGCGCTCCTTGACCTCAACCACGATGGTCTTGTCATTGACGTCGCTGACGACAACGCCCTGACGGACCTTACGCAGATTGCGCTCTTCAGTCATTTCTCAACACCCTTCCTAAGCTTACGCGCTCAGCTCACGAGCACGCATCTCGGTGAGGATGCGCGCGATATCCTTCTTCACCTGCTTGACGCGAGCGGTGTTGTCGAGCTGGCTCGTGGCCATCTGGAAGCGCAGGTTGAACAACTCAGCGCGGGCTTCCTTCAACTTCACCTGCAGGTCTTCGGCAGAAAGTTCACGAATCTCTGCTGCTTTCATTTATTCCTGCCCTTCCGTTTCGCGAGTAACGATCTTGCACTTGATGGGCAGCTTGTTGATCGCAAGGCGAAGAGCCTCGCGAGCGGTCTCGTCGTCGACGCCGTCGATCTCGAACATGATGCGACCAGGCTTGACAACTGCCACCCAGGCCTCGGGGTTGCCCTTACCGGAACCCATGCGGGTCTCAGCGGGCTTGCTGGTGATCGGCTTGTCGGGGAAGATCGTGATCCAAACCTTACCGCCACGCTTCATGTGGCGGGTCATGGCGATACGAGCTGCCTCGATCTGGCGGTTGGTGATCCAGTGCGCTTCCTGCGCCTGGATGCCGTAAGAGCCGTGGTTCAGACGGGTGCCGCCCTTGGCCTTGCCCTTCATGGAACCACGCTGCACCTTGCGGTGCTTAACGCGCTTGGGTACGAGCATTACTTGCGCCCCCTCTCGTTACGATCGTTGCGTCCGCGGCGGTTCGGGCGAGAGCTGCCCTCGAGAGCCGGCTGCGGAGCCTTCTGGCCCGGAAGAACCTCACCGTGGTACACCCACACCTGCACGCCGATGGAGCCCATGGTGGTGGCGGCGGTGCAGAAGCCGTAATCGATCTTCGCACGGAGGGTGTGCAGCGGCACGCGACCCTCGCGATACCACTCGCGGCGGCTCATCTCGGCACCGCCGAGACGACCGGAGCACTGGATGCGAATGCCCTTGGCGCCCGACTTGCGAGCGGACTGGACGGCCTTGCGCATGGCACGACGGAAGGCGACGCGGCCCTCGAGCTGCTCGGCGACGGACTGAGCGATGAGCTCGGCGTCGAGCTCGGGACGCTTGACCTCGACGACCTCGATGGAGACGGAGCCGTTAGCGACCTTCTCGAGCTTCTTGCGAAGCGCGTCGATCTCGGCGCCCTTCTTGCCGATCACGACACCCGGGCGGGCCGTGGTGATGATGACCTTGACCTTGTCGCCGGCGCGCTCGATCTCGATCTTGGAGACAGCGGCACGGGCAAGGTGCTTCTCCAGGAACTTGCGGATGGCAAGATCGTTCTCGAGGGTTTCGGCGTAGTTCTTGTCGGCGTACCAACGGCTACGCCACTCCTCGGTGATGCCAAGACGGAACCCGGTAGGGCTGACTTTCTGACCCATGGACTTTATGCCTCCTCTCGCGGTGCGACGATGATGGTGATGTGGCTGGTACGCTTGTTGATGCGCGAAGCGGAACCCTTGGCACGAGGGCGGATGCGCTTGAGCGTCGGGCCCTCGTCGACGTAGGCCGCCTTGATGACGAGCGAGTCGCCACGAAGGTGATTGTTGTGCTCCGCGTTCGCAACAGCGGAATTCAGCGTCTTCTCAACCGTCTCCGCAACCGCGCGGTTGGTGAAAGCCAAGATCTCACGAGCCTGCTCAACGGACTTGCCGCGAACCAGGTCGACGACGACGCGGGCTTTGCGAGGAGAGACGCGAACGTAGCGCGATACTGCTCTAACTTCCATTGTTCACCCCTAACTATCGCTTGCCCTTGTCGGCCGAATGACCCTTGAACGTACGGGTCGGGGCGAACTCGCCCAGTTTGTGGCCAACCATGGACTCGGTAATGTACACAGGCACGTGCTTGCGACCGTCGTGGACGGCGATGGTGTGACCGACCATCTCGGGGAAGATGGTGCTCGCACGGGACCAGGTCTTGATAACGTTCTTTTCGCCAGCCGCGTTCATAGCCTCGATACGACCCAGAAGGCGCGGTTCTACGAAAGGACCTTTTTTCAAACTTCTGCTCACTATTACTCCTTAAGTACCTACGCGCTACTTCTTGCGACGGCGGATGATCAAGCGGCTCGACGCCTTCTTGGGATTGCGGGTGCGATGGCCCTTCGTGGGAACACCCCACGGAGTGACGGGATGACGACCCGCGGACTTGTTCTTGCCCTCGCCGCCGCCATGGGGATGGTCGACCGGGTTCATGACGGTACCGCGGACGGAGGGACGGATGCCCTTCCAGCGGTTACGGCCTGCCTTGCCGATCTTGATATTGGAGTGCTCGGCGTTGCCGACCTCGCCAACGGTCGCGCGGCAGGTGATGAGCACGCGGCGCATCTCGGAGGAGGGCATGCGCACGATGGCGTATTTGCCTTCCTTACCCATGAGCTGGCAGGAGTTGCCGGCGGAGCGAGCCACCGCAGCGCCCTTGCCGGGCTGCAGCTCGAGGTTGTGGATGAGCGTACCGACGGGGATGTTGGCCAGGGGAAGCGCGTTGCCGGGCTTGATGTCAGCCTCGGGACCGCTCACGACCACATCGCCCACCTTCAGACCCTTCGGGTGAATGATGTAGCGCTTCTCGCCGTCGACGTAGTGGAGCAGAGCGATGCGCGCGGAACGGTTCGGATCGTACTCGATCGTCGCGACCTTAGCGGGCACGCCGTCCTTGTTGCGCTTGAAGTCGATGATACGGTAACGCTGCTTGTTACCGCCACCCTGATGACGGGTGGTGATGCGGCCGTAGTTGTTGCGGCCGGCCTTCTTCGGCTTCGGGGCAAGCAGTGACTTCTCCGGCTTAGACGTCGTGATCTCGGCGAAGTCCGAGACCATCTGGAAGCGTCGGCCGGGGCTTGTCGGCTTGTACTGTTTTACTCCCACAGTTCTACCTTTCCTTCTTCGGAGCCTACCTTATGAGCTGCTACCTGGTGACGGCAAGCAGCCGCTTCATAGGTCGCCCTCATCGAGACCCTTGCTCGCGCGCCTCTCCGCACACCAAGGACCTCATCTGTCATTCGCGGTCAAACGATTGCCGATCTTGCCCGAATGGAGGCTCCGAGCAGCGACGCCGCTTAACCACGCGCCCGGGTGTATCCATGCACACGCAGACGCAAAGAGACATTATAACCGGGAGAATTTCGATTTTCAAGAACAGATCAACCACGCGAGCAGGGCACACAACTTGCGCACAAGGCGATGCGCCGGGCAATATCGACCCGACGCGCTTCCGCCTACGAATTGCCTCCACGACCATCCTCGGCAGATTCAGGGCATCGCGCGCCCTCCAGCAGCTCGCCGACGCGCCGCGCCAGGCCCCGCCACGACAACGCCGAAAGATCGAGCGTGCACGGCGGCAGGGACGCCGCCTCGAGGATGCCCGCCTTCACCCGCTCGGCGAACGCGGGCAGGTCGGCAGGATCGGGCTCGTCCACGCCGATCATGCGCGGTAGATCGATGAAGGCGACGGGCGCGTAAGGTACCCGGGCGGCAAGCCACGGGCGCACGCCCGGCAGATCGCTCACCGCAACACGGCATCCGCATGCCAGCGCCTCAACCACCACCAGGGGAAGGCCCTCGTAAAACGAGGGCAGGACGAACACGTCGGCGGCGCGGTAGACGCGCACCAGCTCCTCCTGCGGCAGGCGCCCCGCAAACTCCACCGCTCCCCCAAGCGAGGCGGCCCGGGCGGCCAGCTCATCGTATTCCCCTGCTTCGCCGTGGCCGCCGACGCAGGTGCAGCGCACGGCCACGCTCTCATCCCGCAAAAGCGCAATGGCGTCGAGCAGGCTTCCCACGCCCTTCTTACGCGATATCTTCCCCACGTAGACGAGGTTGACGGGTTCACGCGCCTCGGCGGCGTTCCTGTCCCGAAGCGCATCTCCGGACGCCATCCTCTCGCGAGCGGGCTTCTCCCCACGCGAGAAGACGGCGTCGTCGAAGCCCGTCCCGACAACCGTCACCTTGCGGGGGTCGACGCCGTAGCATGCGATGATCTCGCCCGCCTGCTCCTCGTGAAGCGCGAGAACGCCGTCGAGGGAGCGGATGGCGGATACGATGCGCTCGCGCTCCAAGCCGTGGGAGCGCATCTGCCTGATGTCGGTGGAGTGGCAAACCGCGAAAACGGGCAGATCCGTCTGCTCGCGTACGATGGCGGTGACCAGATACAGATGATGGCACAGCACGACATCGGGTCTGAACTCCGCCATCGCCTCGTCGAGCGCGCCGCGAAACGCGGCTTCGAACCGAGCGAGCTGATCGGTCGTCATATCACGATAGCGCGACGAGGGATAGGGCATTTCGTCCGACATGCCGAACACGTGGAAGGGAAGCTCCTCGCTGTCGAAACGAACAAGCCTGACGTAAGATGCGCATTCGAGCGAGCATGCGTCGGCGGCGGAAACGCCGGCGATGACGCCGATGTCGTGCCCCTCGTCCGATAGCGCTCTCGCAAGCGAGGCGAGGTAGACCCCGCTTCCCGTGCTGTCGGGCTTTTGCGCGCTGATGGTGAGGATCCTCATCGGGAACCGCCCTTTCGCCTCGCGTGCCCCTCGCTCGCACGCCGAGCCCCGCCCGAGCCTCGTTTGCCGCCGCGGGCCTCTTCAGGTCCCTTCCCCGCCTTGCGGGACCGGCGGCCGGGTTCGGCTGCGTTCTTGCCTCGGGACTTTCGCCCACCTGCCTCCGAGCCCTTCGCAACTCGGCCCCGCGAAGCAGCGCGGCCCTTCGCGCCGATCGCGCGATCGCGCGAGGCGGCGCTCCCGTCATGTTTCCTCGGCCGGATGAGGCACTTCTCACCGTAGCCGATGAGGTCGCGCCTGCCCGCGCGCACGAGCGCCTCGTGGACGAGATCGTAGTTGGCGGGGTTGCGATACTGGATGAGCGCGCGCTGCAGCGCCTTCTCGTGCGCCGAGCGGGGAACGTAGACGGGCTGCATCGTGCGCGGATCGACGCCGGTGTAGTACATGCAGGTGGAGATGGTGGAAGGCGTCGGGTAGAAATCCTGCACCTGCTCGGGCATATACCCCAGATCGCGGCAGTACTCCGCAAGCTCGACAGCCTCTTTGAGGGTGGATCCCGGATGCGACGACATAAGGTAGGGAACGAGGAACTGCTTTTTGCCCGCCTTCTCGTTCTCGCGCGTGTACGCCTCGACGAAGCGATCGTAGACGTCCCCGCCCGGCTTGCCCATGCATCGAAGCACCTTGTCGGACACATGCTCGGGCGCGACCTTCAGCTGCCCCGACACGTGATGGTTCACCAACTCGCGCAGAAACGTGCGGTCGGGATCGGCCATCAGGTAGTCGAAGCGTATGCCCGAGCGCACGAACACCTTCTTCACCTTGGGCAGCGCGCGCAGCTTCCGCAGAAGCTCGACGTAATCGACGTGGCTCACCTTCAACGCGGGGCATGGCTCGGGCGTCAAGCAGCGGCGATCCGGGCAGGCGCCCGATTTCAACTGCTTGACGCATGCCGGCGCGCGGAAGTTCGCCGTCGGACCTCCGACGTCGTGAATGTAGCCCTTGAAGTCGGGCTCCTCGCAGATGACACGCGCCTCCTCGAGCAGCGACTCGTGGCTGCGAGCCGACACGATACGTCCCTGATGGAACGTGAGCGCGCAAAACGAGCATTCGCCGAAGCAACCGCGGTTGCTCGCCAGGCTGAACTTCACCTCGGCGAGAGCGGGCACGCCGCCTGCGGCATCGTAGGAGGGATGCCAGGTGCGCGCATAGGGCAGGCGGTACACCGCGTCCATCTCCGCCGTGGACAGCGGAAGCGCGGGCGGGTTCTGCACGACGTAGAGATGATCCGAATAGGGCTCGACGAGCCTCTTGCCCGAGACGGGATCGGCGTTGCGGTACTGCACGGCGAAGCTGCGCGCGAAGTCCAGCTTGTCGGCGTTCACCTCATCCCACGTGGGAAGCAGCTCGTAGTCGTAGACGTGATCGAGAGACGAGGTTTTGAACACCGTCCCGTCGATGAAAGTGAGATCGCGCACGGAAAGGCCCGCGTTGAGCGCGTCGGCTATTTCGACGATAGAGCGTTCCCCCATGCCGTAGGAGATAAGGTCCGCGCCGGAATCGAGCAAAACGGAGCGCTTCAGCTTATCCGACCAGTAATCGTAATGGGCCAGGCGGCGAAGGCTCGCCTCGATGCCGCCGAGGATGATGGGCGTTTTCTTGTAGGTGCGGCGAATGAGGTTCGCGTACACCACGGCGGCGTGGTTCGGCCGCCTCCCCCCTTCGCCTCCCGGCGTGTACGCGTCCGAATGCCGGCGCTTCTTCGCCACGGTGTAGTGGTTGACCATTGAATCCATGTTGCCCGCCGAGACGAGAAAGCCCAGGCGCGGTTCGCCGAGAACGGTCACGGAGGCATCGTCGTTCCAATCCGGCTGCGCGATGACGCCCACCTTGTACCCATGGGACTCGAGCAAACGCGTGATGATGGCGTGCCCGAACGAGGGGTGATCGACGTAGGCGTCGCCGGATACGTAGACGAAGTCGAGCTGATCCCAGCCGCGCGCCTCAACCTGAGCGCGCGTCATGGGCAGAAACGCCTCGACGCCGGGACGGTCGGCCGCCGATGCGCGGCTTTGCGAATTTCTTCGAGGCGGATGACTCTTACGCGCGTCCTTTGCTCCCAAGCGAATTCCCTTTCATACATGAGGAGCCGGCACGAAGCCGGCTCCTCAACTTATCCCACTACGTCGAATCGGCTACTCGGCCGCAGGCTCCTCGGCCTGGTCGGCGGCCTCGGCCGCAGGGTCGACCACGTTCACGACGGCATGCTCGAGCGCCCACTTGTTGGCCTTCATGCGCTCGGCGGACTCGCGCAACGCGAACCCGCGACCCGACTGCTCGAGCTGCTGGCGAAGCGCCTTGGGGTTCATGCCCGGGTTGACCGAGCGGCACGTCGCCTCGATGTCCTCGTCGGTGAGGACGAGCTTCTCGTGACGGAACACCGCATCGAGGGCGAAGCCCTGGACGAGCATCTCGCGCGTCTGGAGCATGAGCATCATGCCCACCTGCTGCTCGCCGCCGTTCTCCTCGAGGAACTCCTCCCAGCTCTTGCCCTGCTGCTGCAGCTCGCCGCGGATGTTGTTCATCAGGTTGGAGCGCATGGCCTCGTAAACCTCATCGGCGATCTTGCCCTCGAAACGACGGCCGAGCTCGGCGGCGACCGCCTGCATCTTGTAGGTCTCGTACTGCTCGGCGTCGCGAGCCTCCAGGCCGCGCCTAATGGTCGAGCGAAGGTCGTCGAGGCTCTTGTAGATAGGAAGGTTCTTGGAGATCCATTCGTCGTCGATGACGGGCGTCGCGGGTTTCTGGATTTCCTTCAGCGTGATGGTGCACTCGATGACCTGCGTGATCTCGTTGAAGTCCTCGTCAACGCCCGGGCCCTCGAACGTGAAGGTGCGGGTCTCGCCGGGCTGCATGCCCAAGATCCCCTCGTCGAACCCTTCGGGCATGTAGCCCATGCCCGCTGTGTACGTGCGCCCGTCGGTGGTGAGGCCCGCGAGCTCCTCGCCGTTCTCGGTGCACTTCATGGCGATCATGCAGCTGTCGCCCTTCTCGAGCGGCTTGGGGTCGGCGGCGACGTACATGGTGTAGGTGTTGGCCATCTCCGCGATCTGGGCGTCGACGAGCGACTCGTCGAACTGATACGCGGGAACGGTGATCTCGACCGGATCATAGGACTTCAGCTCGTACTCGGGCTTGAGCGTCACGTTGAGGATGAAGGAGAACGCGCGATCACGCTGGAAGGGCGAGGTGGGTTCGGCCTTCGGCGGGAACGACGGGATGAGGTTCTTCTTGTCCAGCGCAAGCGGAACGAGCGCCTCGACGGCCGATGCCTCGACGATGGAGTCGAGGTTTTTGATGCCCATGCGCTCCTCGGCGACCTGAGCGACGGTCTTGCCCTGCTCGGGCTGCAGGCCCATGGCGTTGGCGAAGCCGATGTGAGCCGCCTGAAGCGCGTTGTTGACTTCTTCAGCGGTGGCATGGGCCTCGAGGCGAACCGTGCCGTCGCCGAGCTTTTTCTGGGATACCTTCATGTTGATGACTCCTTAACTTGTCCGTCCCGCCCCCCGCGGGACGTCTCATGAGCTTGGGAGTATTGTAGCCTATTTCGCCGTATCGGCCTGAAATCCCCGGGCGTGCTCGGCGAATACGACGGACGCGCCGCCTGAGCTCCCACAGGACATGCCGAGCGCACCGCCCGCGCGACCGGCGCGCGCACTGCACCCTCGCGCGGGGCGCAAGCGCGATCAGCATGACGAGCGCGCGGCTTGCGAGGCGTTCATTCGCCTCTCACCGCTCGGTATAAGAGCCCCCAACGTGAGACGAGGGGCCTCCCGACGTTGCGGAAGACCCCTCGTGGTGCAAGTTCGGCCGCCCCTGCCCGGCGAATACCTAGCCGCGCGAGCGAAGTCGAACGCGGTTGATGCAGGCGAAGATCTCCTGGCGGCGCGGCATCGCAAGGCCCGCCTCGGGATTGCGCGTGTTGCCGACGGCCGTGATGCCGTTCTCTTCGATCTCCTTCATCACGGCGTCAACCATCTCGCGAACGCTGAGGCGTGCGAGATAGTCGTGCTCAACGCACCAGCGCAGGATGTTGGCAAGCGCCTTCCCCTGCTCCACGTCGACGAGCTGCTCGACGAAGCGCAGGTCGCAGCCAACCGTGCCGACGAAGATGTCGACGCCGTTGAACGCCTTCACCTTGATGCGCTCGGGGGCGTCGGGCTTGCCGGTCTCACGACGCTCGGCGTTCTCGCGCTTCGCGATGGAAGCCGTCTTCCACACGAGCGGATGAGGCGGCGTGGAAACGTAACGCGGCTCTCGCGGCATGGCGAAGCCGGGGGCGCCGACGACGGGTTTCTCCCCGCGCGTCGAGCAAACCTCGCGCACGCGCTCGGTGATATCGTGCGGCATGTAGGAATCCATCTGGATCACGGTGTCGGCGACGGAGAAGAACGCCCCCGAAGAACCCGCGACGATGATGGTGGAGATTCCCGCGCGCTCGTACAGGTCGCGCAAACGCTCGACGAACGGGGTGATGGGCTCCTCCTCGCGCGTGATGACCGCCTGCATGAGCTCGTCGCGAACCATGAAGTTGGCGGCTGAGGTGTCCTCGTCGAGGATGAACACACGCGAGCCCGCCTCGGCAGCTTCGATGGTGGACGCAGCCTGGGAGGTGGAGCCGCTGGCATCCTCGGTCCAGAAGCTTTTGGTGTCGGCGCCGTTGGGCAGGTTGTTGATGAAAAGCGAGATGTCGACGCCGCGCACGCTGCGGCCGTCCTCAGCGCGCAGCTTCACCGCTGTCTCGTCGCACACCACGAACTCACGACCGTCGCCTGCGACATGATCGTACACGCCCGACTCGATGGCCTTCACGAGCGTCGACTTGCCATGGTAACCGCCGCCGACGATGAGCGTGACGCCTCGCGGAACGCCCATGCCCGAGATGGAACCGGCGTGGGGAAGCTCGATCGTGCAACGCATGGACTCGGGAGACGAGAACGCCACCGCGTCGGCCATGGGACGCTTCGAAATGCCGCTCTCGCGCGGCAGGATGGCTCCATCGGCGACGAAGCACACCAGCTCGCGCTCGGCGATGGCAACGCGCAGGGCGTGCTGATCCTCGGCAAGATCGGCGATCGCCTCAAGCTCGCCTTCCGCGTAGCTTACATGCAGCAGGGACTCGCGCACGATGCGGGGCAACGCCTCGAACAGCATCGTGGACATATCGCGGGCGGTGACCCCGCGATCGCGAGACGGGAAGCTCGCCTCGAAGCGGACCTCGACGGCCTCTTCGCTCACCTCGACGGCCGAGCGCTTCAAAATCTCGGGGCCGGGCTTGCTGACGAAGAACTCGCCGCCTTTGATGAAGTCGGGGAAATGACAGGCGTTCTGGGAAACAGCACGTCCGAATCGGCGCAGCAGCGCGTCCTCGAGTGCGGTGCGCTTCCACGCCTCGTCGAACAGCTCAGCCGGGAACTCGGCGACGTCTTGGGGGACGCGAACGGTGAGCGACGAGGGGTTGGCGAACGGGTCGGCCTGGACATGGTTGATGAGAAGGTCGAAGCCATCGAAGGAATACGTTCCCACGAGACCGCGGTACGAACCGAAGTTATGCCCGTCCATGCCCTCGATGAGGTTCTGCAGCTCTTTATAGTTGCCGGTACGCGGCTTGCGCGGACCTTTGGCGTCGCGACGCGGGCCACGCTCGTCGAAGCGCCTGTCGCCGCGCGGTTTGTCGCCAAACGATTTGCCGCCGCGGTCGCCGTAGGGCTTGCCGCCACGCGGCTTGTCGCCGTAGGGCTTGCGGTCGCGGTCGCCGTAGGGCTTGTCGCCGTAGGGCTTTCCGCCACGCGGCCTGTCTCCGTACGGTCGAGAGTCTCGTCTATCGCCGCCACGGTAGGGCTTATCCCCTCGCTTGCCGTCGAAGTCGCGTCCGCCCTCACGCGGAGCGCGCTTGTCATCGTATCCCATCAGGCACCTTCTCGCTTTCCCTATTTCGTTTTGCCAAACTGCGAAGCGGGATCGGGGCGCATAAGCCCACCTCACCCGAAGCCGATGCTATTGTATCGGCTCGAACGCGCTTAGTGCGCGTCATATCAAATCACCATGCGCTCCCTCGAGCACGCGGCGCAAAAAAGCGCCCCGAGAGCGATCCCGGGGCGCCTTGCATTAACTCTCGAAGATATCAGAGCGAATTTACGCGCTGAAGATCTCGATGGTGTCGCCTTCCTTCAGCGTGACCATGGCCTTTTTCCAAGTGCGGGTCTTGCCGGCGGCGTAACGCACGCGCTTGGGCTTCGGCTTCACGTTGAGCGTGTTCACCTTCACGACGGTGACGTCGAAGATAGCCTCGATAGCCTGACGGATCTCGACCTTGTTGGAGTCCTTGGCCACCTCGAAGGTGTACACGTTGTTCTCCATCATGTCGTAGCTGTGCTCCGTGATGATGGGGCGAATGATGACCTCGCGGGGATCCTTCATTTATGCAAGCACCTCCTCGATGCGATTCAGGCAGGTGTCGACGATCACGAGCGCCTTGTTGTCGATGAGCTCGTAGGTGTTGATGTCGCCTACCGGGACGATGTTCACCTCATGGATGTTGCGGAACGACAGGAACGTCTCGACGTCCTCGTTGCCGATGACCAGCGTGATGCGCTTGCCCTCGAGGCCGAGCGCCTTCAGCGCCGCGACGGCGTCTTTGGTGCAGGGCTTCTCGAACCCGAAGTCCTTGACGATGACGAGCTCGCCGTCGGCCAGCTTGGCGGAGAGCGCGGAGCGCATCGCCAGCTTGACCTCCTTGCGGTTCACCTTCATCTCGTAGGAACGGGTGTGCGGGCCGAACACCACGCCGCCGCCGACCCAATGGGGTGCGCGGATGGTGCCCTGACGAGCACGGCCGGTGCCCTTCTGACGCCACGGCTTCTTGCCGCCGCCGCGAACCTGGCCGCGCGTGCGGGTGTTAGCGGTGCCCTGTCGCCAGGAAGCGCGCTGCGCCTTGACGACGTGGTGCATGACGTGCATGTTCGGCTCGATGCCGAACACGGACTCAGCGAGCTCGGCAGTGCCGGCGGCTGCGCCCTTCACGTCCTTGATCTCAATGGTTGCCATATTATCTGCAGCTCCTTGTAACCTAGTACGGATTAAGCCATGCGAACGCGCACGATCGCGTTCTTGCCGCCCGGAACCGCACCCTTGACGAGGATGAGGTTCTGATCCTCGTCGATGCGAACGACCTCGAGGTTCTTGACGGTGACGGTGTCACAGCCCATGTGGCCGGGAAGCTTCAGGCCTTTGAAGACGCGAGACGGAGTCGCGCACTGGCCCACGGAACCCGGAGCACGGTGGAAGTGAGCGCCGTGACCGCCCGGGCCGCCGCCGAAGCCGTAGCGCTTCATGACGCCGGCGAAACCCTTGCCCTTAGAAGTGCCCGTGACGTCGACCTTCTTGACGTCCGCGAACGCTGCGACGGTCTGCTCGTCGCCGACCTTGTACTCGCCGGCGTTCTCAACGCGAACCTCGCGCAGGTAACGCTTCGGCTCGGCGCCCTGCTTGTCGAAGTGACCCTGCATGGGCTTGTTGACACGACGGGGCTTGATGTAGCCGAAGCCCATCTGCACGGCCTCGTAACCGTCGGTCTCGGTGGTCTTGACCTGGCAGACCTTGTTGGGCTCAGCCTGGATGACCGTGACGGGGACGACGGTGTCGTCCTCGGCGAAGATCTGGGTCATGCCGATCTTCTTACCAAAGATAGCGTTAATCATGTAGCACAACCCCCCTTACAGCTTGATCTCGATGTCCACGCCAGCGGGCAGGTCGAGGCGCATGAGCGAATCGACGGTGCCGGGGGTGGGGTCGAGGATGTCGATGAGGCGCTTGTGCGTGCGCATCTCGAACTGCTCGCGGGAGTCCTTGTTCACATGCGGCGAGCGGATGACGCAGTACATGTTGCGCTCCGTCGGCAGCGGAATAGGACCGGAAACCTTGGCACCCGTCTTCTGGGCGGTATCGACGATGAGCTTGGTGGACTGATCCACGATCTCATGATCGTATCCCTTGAGTCGGATGCGAATCTTTTGATTAGCCACTTACCTTACCTCCAAAGTGAGCTTCGACGGGTCGCCTTAGGCGTTTCCGCCAGCCTTGCTGATAATTTCTTCCTGCACGCTCTTGGGAACGGGCTCGTAAGAGTCGAACTGCATGGTGTACACAGCGCGGCCCTGAGTGCCGGAACGCAGGTCGGTCGCGTAACCGAACATGTTGCCCAGCGGCACCTTCGCGTTGACGACGATGGCGTTGCCACGCTTCTCCTGGCCCAAGATCATGCCGCGGCGGCTCGGGATGTCGCCCATGACGAAGCCGGTGTACTCCTCGGGAGTCTCGATCTCGACAGCCATGACGGGCTCGAGGATGACCGGGTTGGACTTCTTCAAAGCGTCCTTGATGGCCATGGAGCCTGCCACCTTGAACGCCGCCTCGGAGGAGTCGACGTCATGGTAGGAGCCGTCGATGAGCTCGACCTTGATGTCCTCGACCGGGTAGCCGGCCAAAACGCCGGAGTTCAGCGCCTCCTGGATGCCCTTGTCGATCGAGGGGATGTACTCCTTGGGGATAACACCGCCGACAATCTTGTTCTCGAACTCGTAGCCCTTGCCAGCTTCCTGCGGGTACATGTTGATGATCGCGTGACCGTACTGGCCGCGACCGCCGGACTGACGCACGAACTTGCCTTCGGCGTTCATGACCTCCTTGCCGGGACGCTCACGGTAGGCAACCTGCGGCTTGCCGACGTTCGCCTCGACCTTGAACTCGCGGAGCAGACGGTCGACGATGATCTCGAGGTGCAGCTCGCCCATGCCGGCGATGATGGTCTGGCCGGTCTCATGGTTGGTGGACACGCGGAACGTCGGGTCCTCCTCGGCGAGCTTCTGCAGCGCGATGGCCATCTTGTCCTGCTCGGCCTTGGTCTTCGGCTCGACGGCGATGTCGATAACCGGATCGGCGAACTCCATGGACTCCAGGATAACCGGAGCGTTCTCGGCGCAGAGGGTGTCACCGGTGGAGGTGTCCTTCAGGCCGACGACCGCGACGATGTCGCCTGCGGAGCACTTGTCGATGTCGACGCGCTGGTTGGAGTGCATCTGCAGAAGACGGCCGATGCGCTCCTTCTTGCCCTTGACGGCGTTGAGCACGTAGCTGCCGGACTCGAGGGTGCCCGAGTACACGCGCAGGTAGGTGAGCTTGCCGACGTAGGGGTCGGTCATGATCTTGAAGGCGAGCGAGGCGAACGGAGCCTTCGGATCGGCGGGACGCTCCTCCTCCTCGCCGGTATCCGGGTTGGTGCCCTGGATAGCCGGGATGTCGACCGGGGAAGGCATGTAGTCGACGACAGCGTCGAGCAGCTCCTGAACGCCCTTGTTCTTGTAGGCGGAGCCCACGAACACGGGGTTGATCTTGCAGGAGATGACGCCCTTGCGGATGGCGGCCTTCAGCTCCTCGACGGAGACCTCCTCCTCCATGAGAACCTTCTCCATGAGGTCGTCGTCACAGTCGGCGGCAGCCTCGAGAAGCTCCTGGCGGTACAGCTCGGCGTCCTCGGCGAACTCGGCCGGGATCTCGTCCATCGGCTCGGGGTAGGTCATGCCCTTCTCGTCAGCCTTGAAGTCCCACGCGGTCATGGTCACGAGGTCTACGATGCCCCAGAAGCGATCCTCGGATCCCATGGGGATCTGAGCGGCGACGGCGTTCGCATCGAGACGGTCGCGCATGGTCTGGATGGCATGGAAGAAGTCCGCGCCGACGCGGTCGTACTTGTTGATGAAGGCGATACGCGGAACGCCGTAACGCTCGGCCTGACGCCAAACGGTCTCGGACTGCGGCTGCACGCCTGCGACGGCGTCGAAGACGGCGACGGTGCCGTCGAGAACGCGCAGAGAGCGCTCGACCTCAGCGGTGAAGTCCACGTGGCCGGGGGTGTCGATGATCTGGAAGCGATATTCCTTGCCGTCGGCCGCGCCACCCGGATACTTCCAGAAGCACGTGGTAGCAGCAGCGGTGATGGTAACGCCGCGCTCCTGTTCCTGGACCATCCAGTCCATGGTAGCGGCGCCGTCATGGACCTCGCCGATCTTGTGAGTCTTGCCAGTGTAGTAAAGGATGCGCTCGGTGGTGGTAGTCTTGCCCGCGTCGATGTGGGCCATGATACCGATGTTGCGCGTATCCCTCAGATCAATCTTTGCCATGTGTTCCACCCGTTCCTAGAAGCGGTAGTGCGAGAACGCACGGTTGGCCTCGGCCATCTTGTACATGTCCTCGCGCTTCTTGACGGAAGCACCGGTGTTCTCGGACGCATCGATGATCTCGTTCGCCAGGCGCTGCACCATGGTGTGCTCCTTGCGCTTACGCGAGAAGTCAACGATCCAGCGGATGGCAAGCGTGGTCGCACGACGGGAGTTGACCTCCATCGGGACCTGGTAGGTAGCTCCGCCAACGCGCTTGGGCTTGCACTCGAGCGTGGGGCGGACGTTGTCCATGGCCTTTTTGAAGACGGTCAGCGGATCCTGGCCGGTCTTCTCCTCGACCATCTCGAAAGCACCGTAGACGATGCCCTCGGCGATGGACTTCTTGCCGTCAAGCAGAACCTTGTTGATCAGCTGCGTGACGAGACGATTGTTGTACTTTGCGTCCGGCTGCGTTTCGCGGCGGACTGCTGCTGCACGACGCGGCATGTAAATCTCCTTCATTTCCTGCGCACTTCGAGGTGTCTTTCTCCCACCCATTAGGTTCCGCCGATCCGACCCCTTGCCGGATGACGTCATTCGAACCCGTGCGACTTAGCGGTTACTTATTTGGGGCGCTTGGCGCCGTAGCGGCTGCGTGCCTGCTTGCGGCTGTCCACGGCTGCGCAGTCGAGAGCAGCGCGGATGACCTTGTAGCGAACACCGGGGAGGTCCTTGACACGGCCGCCGCGGATGAGCACCATGGAATGCTCCTGCAGGTTGTGGCCGATGCCCGGAATGTAGGCCGTGACCTCCATGCCGTTCACCAGGCGAACACGGCAGACCTTGCGCAGAGCCGAGTTCGGCTTCTTCGGGGTCGTGGTGTACACACGCGTACAAACGCCCCGGCGCTGCGGACACGCGGCCAGTGCGGGGGACTTGCTCTTGTCCTCCAGACGTACTCGGCCGTTTCTCACTAACTGTTGAATAGTAGGCATTTCTTACTGTTTTTGTCCTTTAATAAATGGTTTGAATTTCAATCTCCATTGTCCAAAATGGACTGCAAAGATACGCAAAAATTCCGAACCGCCATATATAAGTGCAATATTTTTTGCCGTTCCAGCCCGATTTTTCAGCATTTTAGCCCATTTCAGCCCTTTTATCGATTCTTTTTATTTATAGAATTTATAAACATATAACATAATACTTATATACAAATCCGCAACTTACTGACAATAAAACCTATCTGCTCTCCGCGAAATAGTCTTTCGGCCTCCAGCCGACCTCCCGTCTCACCAAAACACAGGCTCCACTACGACACCCGGACAGCTCATCCGGGTCTTTCACCCCAATTCTCCGAAGCAAAGGGCAAGCCTCTCTCAATCAAAAAATTTCGATCCGTCTCCGGCTTCCGCCATCTTTCCGTACAGGAAGGCGGGACCGGACCCGAAACGGAAACCGAGGACATACGAACTCCGCCGTACAACGAACAGGGGTCCCGAAAAGAGGCCGATAAACGAAGAATATAAGGAGTATTTACAAATGATACCGGATCCGGAAAACGGAGAAACAAGTTCAAAGTCAAATCCGGCCCGTCGCTTCCTTTCTCCATTTACAGAAGACAGAATACGGTCCGGACAAGTTTGGCTCGCCCCCCATCTTTCACTATCTTTGCAGAAGATCGAATACGCCTCGGAAAACTGCGAGCAAGCACCCATTTTCTTCCGGCTTTCACTATCTTTGCAGAAGACAGGAGGCTGTTCGGAAATCTTGGAGAATAAATTCTCCCGATTTCGCCGGGCTTTCACTATCTTTGCCCCTGAAACGAAAACAATTCAAACCTATGGAGTACAATTTCAAAGAGATAGAAGCCAAGTGGCAGCGCCGCTGGCAGGAAGAGGAAACCTATCGCGTGGAAGCCGATCCCACACGTCCCAAATTCTACGTGCTCGACATGTTCCCCTACCCTTCGGGTGCGGGTCTGCACGTCGGACACCCGCTGGGCTATATCGCTTCGGACATCTACTCGCGCTACAAACGGCTTTGCGGCTTCAACGTACTTCATCCGATGGGCTACGACGCTTTCGGCCTGCCTGCCGAACAGTACGCCATTCAGACGGGGCAGCACCCCGCCGTAACGACCGAACGGAACATCGCCCGCTACCGGGAACAGCTCGACAAGATCGGCTTCTCGTTCGACTGGCACCGTGAGGTCCGCACCTGCGATCCCTCCTATTACAAATGGACCCAGTGGGCCTTTCTGGAGATGTTCAAACACTACTACGACCGCAGTACGGACAAGGCCGAACCGATCGAAAAACTCGTCGCCCGTTTCGAGGCGCAGGGCACCGAAGGACTCGACGCCGCCTGCACGCAGGAGATGCGTTTCACGGCCGACGAATGGAAATCCAAAACCGAAGAGGAACGCGAACAGATCCTCCAGAACTACCGCCTGGCGTTCCGCGCCGACACGATGGTCAATTGGTGTCCGCAGCTGGGCACGGTACTGGCCAACGACGAGGTGAAGGACGGACTCTCCGAACGCGGCGGCTTTCCCGTCGAACAGAAGCGGATGAAACAGTGGCTGCTCCGCGTAACGGCCTACGCCCAGCGGATGCTCGACGGACTGGAGCGGCTCGAGTGGAGCGACTCGCTGAAGGAGATCCAGCGCAACTGGATCGGCCGTTCGGAAGGCGCCCAGGTCTTCTTCGACATCCAGGGCTCCGACCGAAAACTCGAGATATTCACCACGCGTCCCGACACGATCTTCGGCGTTACCTTCATGGTCATCGCTCCGGAGCACGAATGGGTTCACGACCTTACCACGTCCGAACAACGGGCCGCCGTCGAGGAGTACATCGCCCAGGCGAAGAAACGCTCCGAGCGGGAGCGCATCGCCGAAACCAAGCGCGTAAGCGGTGTAGCGACAGGCTCCTATGCGATCAACCCTTTCACGGGCAAGGCGATTCCGATCTACATTTCGGACTACGTGCTGGCTGGCTACGGCACGGGGGCGATCATGGCTGTTCCTGCCCACGATTCGCGCGACTACGCCTTCGCCCGCCATTTCGGGCTGGAGATCATCCCGGTCGTCGAGGGCGGCGACATCGAGAAAGAGTCCTACGACGCCAAATCGGGCAAACTGATCAACTCGGATCTGCTCGACGGACTCGATGTAAAGGAGGCGATCGGTCGCATCCTGGGCGAAATCGAGCGACGCGGATTGGGCCGCCGGTTAGTGAACTACCGCCTGCGCGATGCCATCTTCTCGCGTCAGCGCTACTGGGGCGAGCCGTTCCCAATCTACTACAAGGAGGGCACGGCCTATCCGCTGCCGGAAGAGCGGCTGCCGCTGGAGCTGCCGCCGATCGACAACTTCGGCCCGACCGAACAGGGCGAACCGCCCTTGGCACGGGCCAAGGAGTGGACGACGCCCGAAGGCTATCCCCTCGAAGTATCCACGATGCCCGGATTCGCCGGATCGTCGGCCTACTACCTGCGCTACATGGATCCGCACAACGACCAAGCGCTCGTGGGCCGCGCCGCCAACGAATACTGGCGTAACGTCGATCTCTACGTCGGCGGCATCGAACACGCGACAGGACACCTGATGTATTCGCGCTTCTGGAACATGTTCCTCTACGACCTGGGATATGTCTGCGAACCGGAGCCGTTCAAGAAACTCGTCAATCAGGGTATGATCCAGGGCCGTTCGAATTTCGTCTATCGCGTGGTCGGCACCAACAAATTCGTATCGCTCGGGCTGAAAGACCAGTACAAAACCCAGGAGATCCACGTCGATGTGAACATCGTGCGCAACGACATACTCGACCTCGACGCGTTCCGCGCATGGCGTCCCGAATTCAAGGATGCGGAGTTCATCCTCGAAGAGGGCAGGTACGTCTGCGGCTGGGCGATCGAAAAGATGTCGAAGTCGATGTTCAACGTCGTGAACCCCGACTACATCGTCGATAACTACGGCGCCGACACACTGCGCATGTACGAGATGTTCCTCGGCCCGCTCGAACAGTCGAAACCGTGGGACACGAACGGCATCGACGGCGTGCATAAATTCCTGCGCCGTTTCTGGGCCCTCTTCTACAACCGCGAAGGACAACTGATCCTTACGGACGAAAAAGCCACGGATAAAGAGCTGAAGACGCTTCATAAAACGATAAAAAAGGTGCGCGAGGACATCGAAAATTTCTCGTTCAACACCTCGGTCGCCGCTTTCATGATCTGCCTGAACGAGTTGGGCGGCTGCCCGAAGCGCGAGATCCTCGAACCGCTGACCGTGCTGCTCGCCCCCTTCGCACCGCACATCGCCGAGGAGCTGTGGCACACGCTGGGACACACGACCTCGGTCTGCGACGCGCAATACCCCGTCTGCGAGGAGAAATACCTCGTGGAAAGTTCGTTCGAATATCCGGTTTCGGTCAATGGAAAGCTGCGTTTCAAAAAGGAATACGCCCTGACGCTCTCCCCGGCCGACATCCAGGCGGACATCGTACGCACGGACGAAGCGCAGAAGTGGCTCGAAGGCAAGGCCCCGAAAAAGATCATCGTCGTACCGGGCAAAATCATCAACATCGTAATCTAAACGACCGCTCTGCGGAATATGCGATTCGGGGGAGAAGCGAAAACTTCTCCCCCGAATCTTTTAACCGCTCCGCGATCAGGCGATCAGACCGGACAGATGAAATTTACGCTTGCAGTAGCGTTCGCACTGCATCGAAATATCATAACCCAACATGATGCCCAGCATGAAATCCTCCTCGGGAGTCAGTTTGTTCAGCGGTTTATCGACGAACGTCTGCACGGCGTCCAGGCAGCTACGCTTGCCGAAATAGAGATTGACCTTCTGCTCCGTTACCGGCTGCAACAGATAGTCGATACCCTGACTGCGAAGCCGTTCGATCAGCAGCCCGGCACAGGTCGGGCACAGCGTGCAGAGCACCAGATCCCGAACGCCCTTACGGAATTCGTAGATATGATGCAGCAGCATCTTCATATTGTCGTATCGGCTGAAATCCCCGGCACTCATGGCATTCGGTTTTAGCCGATGGCGGCGATCCACAACTCCATCCGCATCTGGTTCTCGGCGTCCGACGCGCTGTCGTCCACGGCCCAGCCGATCGCCTCTCCGTCCTGACACAGCCGCGAACCGCACCCCGGATACTCCTCGGCGTCGAATCCCCCGACGAACGTGCAGCCCGTCGAAGCCAGTCCGTCCCGAATTTCGGCCATCGCATCGCAGAAAGTATCGCTGTAAATACCCGCATCGCCGCAGCCGAACAGCGCCACGCGGCGGCCGGAGAGGTCTTCCTTCCCCAACTTGTCGAGAAATCCCGGCCAGTCGTCCTGCAACTCTCCGCTGCCCCAGGTCGATGACCCCAACAGCAGCAGATCGTATTTCTTCACATCTTCGACGGACGCAGCCGCCACATTATGCACATCGGCCTGTGCTACGCCGAGCCGCTCGGCGATCCTGGCAGCTACGGACTCCGTAGTCCCGGTCGTGCTGCCGAAAAAAATTCCTGTCATCTTTTTATTTGGTTTTATGAGTGAACTTCCTGTTGCAAAGGACGCGGATTTTCCGACGGCGGACAACCCCGCGTATTGGGGATTTTCCCGGGGCGCCCTCCCCGGAAAATGCGTCGCCATATATGGGGATAACCGATAATCCGAAGCGGAATTCCGACATTCACCGCGCAGCACGGTCTTGCCGGGAGAGCACGGGCCGGGACAAATCCAAATAAATTTGGCATTGCTCCCCGCTTGCACTATCTTTGCATAAGATAGGGGCATTTCGGAAATCTTTGGGAATAAATTCTCCCGATTTCGCTCGGCTTTCACTATCTTTGTACCCAAATTAAATTATATGGCAGACAATTCCATACTCACCAGACTGGACGGTCTGAAGCTCAAATACGAAGAGATCGGCCAGAAACTCACCGATCCCGAAGTGATCGCCGACGTCAAGCAGTTCATCCAATTCAACAAGGAATACCGGGAGCTGGAACCGATCATCGAAGCCTCGGAACGCTACCGCACGGCCATCGCCAACCTGGCCGAAGCCAAAGACATCCTGGCCAACGACAAGGACGAGGAGATGCGCGAAATGGCACGCGGGGAGATCGCGGAACTGGAACCGAAGATCGAAACCCTCGAAGAGGAGATCAAACTCCTGTTGATTCCCAAGGACCCGCAGGATGCGAAAAACGCGATCGTCGAGATCCGCGGCGGCACGGGCGGCGACGAAGCCGCCATCTTCGCCGGCGACCTGATGCGCATGTACACCAAATACATCGAATCCAAAGGCTGGAAGTACGAAATCACCTCCTTCTCGGAAGGCACGGCCGGCGGATACAAGGAGGTCGTGATGAAAGTCACGGGCAACAATGTCTATGGTACGCTCAAATACGAATCGGGCGTACATCGCGTGCAGCGCGTACCCCAGACCGAAACGCAGGGCCGCGTCCACACCTCGGCCGCTTCGGTGGCCGTGCTGCCCGAAGCCGAGGAGTTCGACGTAGAAATCTCGATGAACGACATCCGCAAGGATATCTTCTGCGCTTCGGGCCCCGGCGGACAGTCGGTCAATACGACCTACTCGGCGATCCGCCTGACGCACATCCCGACCGGTATCGTCGTGCAGTGCCAGGACCAGAAATCGCAGCTCAAGAACTTCGACAAGGCTTTCGAAGAACTTCGCACCCGCGTCTTCAACCTCGAATATTCGAAATACCTCGACGAAATCGCCTCGAAGCGCAAGACGATGGTTTCGACGGGCGACCGTTCGGCCAAGATCCGCACCTACAACTACCCGCAGGGGCGCATCACCGACCACCGCATCAACTACACGATCTACAACCTGTCGGCCTTCATGGACGGCGACATCCAGGACTGCATCGACCATCTGATCGTAGCGGAAAACGCCGAGCGCCTCAAGGAGAGCGAACTCTAACACACCTCCGACATGGCCCTTCCCGAAGGATTCGACGCGGAAGTCTATTCGGTCGTGGCGCAAATTCCCGCAGGGCGCGTAACGACCTACGGACAGATCGCCCGGCTGATCGGCATGCCGGGATATGCCCGCCGCGTGGGACATGCGCTGGCAGCGGCTCCCGCCGGACTTCCCTGCCACCGGGTCGTGAACAGCGCAGGCAGAACCGCACCCCATTGGACGGAGCAACGTCCGATGCTCGAGGCGGAAGGTGTCCGCTTCCGAAAAAACGGCTGCGTCGATCTGACCCGCTCGGGCTGGAAGGAGGTCACTCTCTGAAAGCAATATTCCGTGGCCGAAACCCGTTCTGCGGATAAACGAACCGTATGAAAAAACAGCTCATACTCCTGTTCACACTGATCTTCACCGGGATCTTTTCCGCTGCGGCGCAGGACCCCATATACGTAGTCAACGGGCAGGTCGTAAGCGACATCCGCAACATTCCGCCCGGCGACATCGAATCGACCGAGATGCTGCCTGCCGACGAGCAGACCATCGCCCGATACGGAACAGAAGCCTCGAACGGCGTGATACTCATCACCCTGCGATACGACACCCCGGCCCGCTTCCCGGAAGCAGACGGCAGTTTCAACGACTATATTTCCAAACAGACCGATTGGGATGATTCTCTGCCGGCTGCACGGGTAGTCCTGCGTTACAAGATCACGACCGACGGGAGAACCGTCCCGACCGACGAGCTCGAAGCGACCGACCGAAGGCTGCGGCGCCGTGTGATCGACGCCGTCGAAAAAGCACCCCGCTGGCAGCCCGCCATGCGCGACGGAAAGCCGGTCGAAAGCGAAGGGGTTCTGCGCGTACAACTGCCCGAAGGCAAAAGCATTCCGCGCCCCTTGGAATTCATCATGCGCTAAATCCGACCAAACCCTCCGAAACTTGAAAACGAACTCACTCTCCGCATGGATTCTGGCCATCCGGCCGTACAGTCTGGGGAATTCCGTCATCCTCATTCTCATCGGATCGGCCCTGGCCTTCACCGACGGCGGCTTCCGCCCGGTCGTCGCTCTGCTGTGTCTTGTCTTCGCCGTGACGATGCAGTGTACGGCCAATCTGGTCAATGATCTCTGCGACTTTTTGAAGGGAGCCGACCGCCCCGACCGACTGGGTCCCGACCGCGCTTTCGCCAAAGGCTACATCACCCTGCGGGCGATGAAGAGCGGTATCGCGGCTTTCACTCTGGCGGCCTGTGCAGCCGGAGCGGGATTGCTGGCCCTCAGCGGCTGGAACTGGTGGCTCCTGCTGGTGGGTGCCTCCTGCATTGTCTTCGCCTATTTTTACACGGCAGGCCCGTGGCCGCTGGCCTATCACGGTATGGGCGACATAGCCGTCATCCTTTTCTTCGGCCTGATTCCCGTCGGATTCACCTACTACCTCCAGTGCGGAGGGTGGAGCGGAGAAACCGCCGTAGTCGGACTGGCCTGCGGCATGGTGATCGACACGATGCTCATGATTAACAATTTCCGCGACCGGGAGGAGGACCGCCGCTGCAACAAGCGCACGATCGTCGTCTGCCTCGGAGCCGCAGCGGGACGCTGGGGTTACCTGGTTCTGGGCACAGGAGCCATCCTGCTGTGCCTCTCGCTGTTGGCCGAAGGCCGTATCGCCGCAGCTCTGCTGCCTCTGCCCTACCTTGCAGTCCATATCGCCACATGGCGCAAGATGGTACGCATCGACCACGGCGAAGAACTGAACGTCTGCCTCGGCGAAACGGCCCGCAACATCCTGCTCTTCGGCGCCCTGCTGACCGCAGGCATCCTGCTCGACAAAATCCTGTGCTAACAACGGTCGGCACCTACTGTCCCCGCCCCGACCGCACTTCGCAGTGGGTATCATGCCCGATTTCCGAAATTCTGACGATCCCAACCCAAAGTCGAACACAACGACCGTCGCACGGCAGACCGACGGCGCCATCCCCGGAAACCGACCGTCCCCAAACGATCGACCTGCCGGACCGAGATTCGCCGCCCTCGCAGAAAAGAGAGCACGGTCCGCACAAGCTCGAACCACCGGAGATCAAAACGAGCGCAAAGGACGCCAGCCGACTCTGCCCGGCGAAAAGACGGAAAACCCATAATTAAGTTCGGTGCATCGCCCTTCTTCCGTTATCTTCGCTCAAGATCGGAGGCGGTTCGGCAATCTTTGCGTGCAAGCCCGCACGATTGCTCTCACCTTTCACTATCTTTGCAGAAGATAGGATTCGCCTCGGAAAACTGGGAACAAGTTCCCGTTTTTTCCCGGCTTTCACTATCTTTGTCGTCATGCAAAACCACCTGACACTCTCCCAGCTCCAAAAGCTCGTCAAAGCGACGCTCGACGAAGCGTTCGCCCTGCCCGTATGGGTCAGTGCCGAAATCGCGGAGATCAAAATCAACTATTCGGGGCATTGCTACCTCGAACTGGTCGAAAAGGGTGGCGACAACGGCGTGCCGCTCTCGCAGGCCCGGGCGGTCATCTGGCGCACGGCTTACGCCCGCATCGCCGGCTATTTCGAGGCCGAAACGGGTCAGCGACTGGCCGCAGGCATCCGCATCCTGGCCCGGGTGATGATCTCCTACCACGAACTGTACGGTTTCTCGCTCAACATCCTGGACATCGACCCGACCTTCACGCTGGGCGACATGGAGCGACAGCGGCAGATCACCATCGAGCGGCTCCAGCGCGAAGGAGTCTGGGACATCAACCGCGAAAATCCTCTGCCGCAGGTAGTACAGCGTATCGCCATCGTTTCGAGCCGCCAGGCAGCGGGCTATCAGGATTTCTGCAAGGAGTTGGGCAAAAGTCCCTATGCTTTCTCCCTGACGCTTTTCGACGCTTTCATGCAGGGCGCCGGTGCCGAGGATTCGATCGTGGCGGCACTCGACGCCGTGGCCGACCGCATGGACGATTTCGATGCGGTCGTACTGATCCGGGGCGGCGGGTCGGCCAGCGATCTGAACTGTTTCAATGCCTACCGCCTCTGCGCCCACATCGCCCAGTTTCCCCTGCCGATCCTCACGGGCATCGGCCACGACAAGGATACGAGCGTCGCGGACATGGTGGCCCACACGGCACTGAAAACCCCGACAGCCGTCGCCGGATGGCTCGTCGAACGGATGACGGGCGTCGAGGGATGGCTCGACACCGCCGCCCTGCAACTGCGTGACGCCTCGGCGGGCATCTTCCGCCGCCATGAACTGCGGCTCGCGGAGCTCGGCAGCGAAATCGCGCATCAAAGCGCCCTCCTGCTCCTGCGTCGCAACGAACAGCTCTCCCGCTGGAGCGACGAGCTTTCGGCCGCTGTCGGCGAGCTCCTGCGGCGGCAACACACACGGCTCACGACCGCCGAAGAGCTGATCGCAAGCCGTTCGCCCGAACATATTCTCTCGCTGGGGTTCGCCATCGTACACCGGGGCGATGAAACCGTCACTTCGGCCAAAGGGCTTTCCTCCGGCGACACTCTGCGGGTGGAACTGTCCGACGGCACATTCGATGCAACCGTAAAATAAGCAACCTGACAATATGGCAAAGAAAGAGATTACCTATACCGAAGCGATGAACGAAATCGAGCAGATCCTCGACCGCTTCCGCCGCGAAGAGATGACCGTCGATTCGCTGACCAAGGAGGTCAAGCGGGCTACCGAACTGATCGCCCTCTGCAAGGAGCGGCTGCACCGGACGGAAGAGGAGCTGAAAAAAATCTCCGAATAAGATGAAAAGGCTGATTCGCTGGGCACTCAACCACCTGCCCCGCACGTTTCTGCAACGCATCGCCGGAATATCGGTTCCGGTGCTGGGATGGTTTTATATCGGCCGGGGCGTCGAATGTCCCGTCTGCGGCACCCGGCGGCGCAAGTTCCTGCCCTACGGCTACGTCCACTCCCGTCCGAACGCCCTCTGCCCCCGCTGCCTCTCGCTCGAACGGCACCGCCTGCTATGGCTCTACCTGCAACGCGAAACCGACCTGCCGACCGCGTACCCCCGCATCCTGCACATCGCTCCCGAAGTGTGCCTGATGCGCAAACTGCGCAAACATTACGACGGTCACCCGGGCCTGTACCTCACCGCCGACCTCGAAAGTCCGCTGGCCGACCTACATTTCGACGTGCAGCACATTCCCCTCGAGGACGATTTTACGGACGTGGTGATCTGCAATCACATCCTGGAACATGTCGAAGACGACCGGCAGGCGCTGCGCGAACTCCACCGTATCCTGAAACCCGGCGGCTGGGGCATCGTCCTGTCGCCGATGGATTCGTCGCGCGAAGAGACCTTCGAAGACGACACGATCACCGACCCTGCAGAACGGACCCACGTCTTCGGCCAGTACGATCACCGGCGCATCTACGGCCGCGACTACGCCGACCGGCTGCGCAGTGCCGGATTCGAAGTCGCCGACATCGACTTCGCAGCCTCGCTCACCGAAGCCGAGCGCCGTCTCTACGCCCTGCCCGACGACCATATTTACGTCGTTTACAAAGTCCGGGAGTAACCGACTTCCAGCGAGATTTCCCGCCGGTACCGATCGGGCGTCCTCCCCGTTATGCGACGGAACTGCCTCACGAACAGTGCATAACTGTTGAACCCCGACTCATAAGCGATCTGCGAACAGGTCAGATCGGAATGTTTCAGCAACCGCACCGCGAGTCCGATGCGCATTTCCGCCAGGTATTCGAACGGTGTCTTACCCGTCCTCTCCCGAAAATAACGGCACAGCGCCGCCGGATTCCGGCCTGCCGCCGCTGCGAGCGCGGACAGCGAAACCCGCTCGCGGAAATGGGCCGCCAGATAACCTTCGACGGCATACATGGGCGATCCGGGACACCACGAAGCCCGGCATACACATTCGGCCGGCGAAATCAGCCGGTAATCCGCACTGCGTGCCAACCGTCCGAGAATTTCATACAGACGCACCAGCCGCTCCGTACCCGACAACGCATCGACCGAGCGGATCAGGCGGCCGACCTCGGCCGCCAGCACCCGGTCGCCGAAACGAATCCCCCTGCGACTGCACTCCAGCAATCTGCGGATTTCGGCATAATCCCCCAGACGCTCCATATTCTGCGGGAACAGGTCGGGCGGAAATTGCAGAACCTCGCCCGAACTCGCTTCGCCGTCCCCTCCCAGGCGCACCCGGTCGCACAGATGGAAATGAGGCAGCCCGCTGCCTAACAGCGCCAAATCCCCGGCCCGATAAGGTTCCACCCCATCGCCGGCGAACTGCAACCCCCGGCCCGAAGTGATGTACATGAGTTCGAATTCGACATGGGCATGACACGGCAGCGAGAACTGCCCGTAACGGATATGGCTGAAAGCCGTGCCGGGATCGTGGAGAATACGCCGTTCGAGAATTTTCATCAAAAAAGAAAGTTTATCTGCAAATATAGTATATCTATCCGCAAATATAATACATTTCACAACGGCTCGTTCCCCCTATTTTTGTCGGAAACAAACGAACTCATGGAACGAGAAAATCTATTATCCCGTTACGGCACGGCTGCCGAACGGGTCGAACGAGCCGCAGAAAGCCTCCGCCAAGGCCGCGGAATCCTGCTGGTTGACGATGAAAACAGAGAGAACGAAGGCGATCTGATCTTTGCCGCGACAAATATGACCGTCGAACAGATGGCCCTGATGATCCGCCGATGCAGTGGCATCGTATGCCTCTGTCTGACCGAAGAGCGGGTCCGGCAACTCGACCTGCCCCCGATGTCCACCGTCAATACGAGCCGCTACGGTACGGCATTCACCGTGTCGATAGAGGCGGCGGAAGGCATCACGACAGGCGTTTCGGCCGCCGACCGCATCCGCACGATCCGAACGGCCGTTGCACCCGACGCCCGTCCCGAATCGCTCGCCCGCCCCGGCCACGTCTTCCCTCTGGCGGCCCGCAGCGGCGGCGTACTCGAACGCGGAGGGCACACCGAAGGAAGTGTCGATCTGACAAAACTCGCGGGACTGCCACCCTGCGCCGTCCTGTGCGAACTCACCAACGAAGACGGCACCATGGCTCGGCTGCCCGAAGTGGTAGCTTTCGCCTGCGAACACGACTTTCCGATCGTTTCGATCGACGACATCCGCCGCTACCGGACGGAACGGGAAGCCGCACGCACCGACCTATAAATAATACGACGCCCAAAATCTCCTGTCAATGCCGAATTTCACCGGACCGAAGGAGCCTATGGGATCAGGCTCCGATACGCCTGCACGAACCGGTACGGTCGCGAAGGAATCGACCGCCCCCGCTGCAAACCGACACGGACAGCCCGATCGCCTGAAAACCGGTCGGCACGAACCGGCAAAATCGGTCGTTTCCGCAGGAACCGGCGCGTGCACCGACGAAAAATCCCCGGCCTCGCGGTCGGGGATTTTCTCATCCATGCGATCAAGGATTATTTCTCCTCCTTGGCAGCCGCTTCCATCGCGTCCTTGAGTTCGGCCAGACCGGCGATGTCACCCAGCGTGGTCTTCTCGACCGAAGCGTTGATCTTCTTCATCGAAGACTTGGTAGCCTCGGCGGAAGCCTTCTTCTCGGCAGCCTGCTCGGCCCGCTCGGCACGTTTAGCCTCTTCGAAAAGACGAGTGTGCGAAAGCGTGATGCGCTTGGTAGCCTTCGAGAATTCGATCACCTTGAACGGCAGTTTCTCGCCGACCGTCGCCGTCGTGCCGTCCTCTTTCACCAGCTGACGCATCGGAGCGAAGCCCTCGACGTTTTCGCCCAGCGATACGACGGCACCTTTGTCGGTCATCTCGGTAATCGTACCTTCGTGTACGCTGTCCACTGCGAACTGACCCTCGAACTCGTTCCAGGGATTCTCCTCGAGCTGTTTGTGGCCCAGCGACAGACGACGGTTCTCCTTATCGACCTCCAGCACTACGACCTCGATTTCGGCGCCTACCGACGTAAATTCACCCGGATGCTTGATCTTCTTGGTCCAGCTCAAGTCGGAAATATGGATCAGGCCGTCGATACCCTCCTCAATCTCGACGAACACGCCGAAATTGGTGAAGTTGCGAACCTTGGCCTTGCATTTCGTACCTACGGGATAGCGGGTTTCGATATCGGCCCAGGGATCGGGAGTAAGCTGCTTGATGCCCAGCGACATTTTGCGCTCGTTACGGTCGAGGGTCAGGATGACTGCCTCTACCTCGTCGCCCACCTTCATGAAATCCTGTGCCGAACGCAGGTGCTGGCTCCAGGACATCTCCGATACGTGGATCAGACCCTCGACACCCGGTGCGATCTCGACGAACGCGCCGTAGTCGGCCATCACGACAACCTTGCCCTTCACGTGGTCGCCCACCTTCAGGTTGGGATCCAGCGCCTCCCAAGGGTGCGGAGCGAGCTGCTTCAGACCCAGTGCGATACGCTTCTTGGCATCGTCGAAGTCGAGGATAACCACGCGGATCTTCTCGTCGAGCGAAACGATCTCTTCGGGGTGATTGACGCGGCCCCACGACAGGTCGGTGATGTGGATCAGACCGTCCACGCCGCCCAGATCGACGAACACGCCGTACGAAGTGATGTTCTTGACCGTACCCTCGAGGATCTGGCCCTTCTCGAGCTTCGACATGATTACCTGCTTCTGCGCCTCGAGCTCGGCCTCGATCAGCGCCTTGTGCGAAACGACGACGTTACGGAACTCCTGGTTGATCTTCACAACCTTGAACTCCATCGTCTTATCTACATATACATCGTAGTCGCGGATCGGCTTCACGTCGATCTGCGAACCCGGCAGGAAGGCCTCGATGCCGAATACATCGACGATCATACCGCCCTTGGTGCGGCACTTGATGTAACCCTTGATGATTTCGTCCTTCTCGAGGGCCTCGTTCACACGATCCCACGACTTGAGCTGACGCGCTTTCTTGTGCGAAAGAGCCAGCTGACCGTTCTTATCCTCGGCAGACTCGACGTAAACCTCGATCTTGTCGCCGACCTTCAGATCCGGGTTGTAACGGAACTCCGAAATGGGGATGATACCCTCGCTCTTGTAGCCGATATTGACGACCACTTCGCGCTTGTTGATACCGATGACCGTACCTTCGGTCACCTCGTTTGCGGCGATGTTCGAAAGAGTCTTGTCATAAGCCTCGCCGATCTGCTCTTTGGGCTGGTCGTAAACGCCCAGGTCGTTTTCAAACGCGTTCCAGTCAAAGTTCTCGTTTGCAACTTTTTTTGCTTCTTCCATGTGGAAATTAAATGCGATGCAATCGCTCGTTAAATGGTTAATAATAAAACACTCCCCTCGCGCATCGTGCGCATACGGGGAGTGCAAAGATAGGAAGAAATCGGCAATCTGCAAACTTTCGACCTTTTTTACGCAGAAAATCAATGCGTATGGACGGGCAGCGGAGCCGAAGGTACGGCCGGGCCGCGATAGGAGCGGATCACCAGCCCCACGCCGAAGAAGATAACCAGCGCGCAGAGCGCCGTATCCAGATGCAGGCGGTCGAGGCCCATCGCCACCGACAGGACGACGGCCAGAACGGGTTGCAGGTAGGTATAGATGCTCGAAACGGTCGGCTGTACGTATTTGAGCGAATAGTTCAGCAACAGGTTCGGGACATACGTCGGCACGAAGACCACGAACAACGTCGCCAGCAGGATGTCGGTATCCATCGCCGCGAAATCGGTATGCACCAACTCCCGGGCACCGAACGGAAGTACCATCAGCGCCGCCAGACAATAGACCCAGCGCAACATGGTGACGACATCGTACCTGGCGATCAACTTTTTGAACCAGACCATGTAGCAGGAAGTAGCCAGGGCGCAGCCCGCGATCATCAGGTTGCCGACTAGTCCGGAGTGCGTATGTCCGCCGCTGGCTCCCAGCAGGACGACACCCACCGCACCTGCCATGCCCAACACCAGACCGGCGATCTTGAGGCGCGTGAATTTATCGATACCGAGCACCACGGAAATAAGCAGTACCAGCAGCGGCGTGATCGTGTCGATGATCGATCCGTCGATGGGCGACGTGCGGGACAAACCGTACATGAGCAGCACCTTGCGGATTACGCCGATCAGCAGGGCCGCACCGATCATCGTCTTGATGTCCTTGCGGGCGATCGGCTTCGCCTTGCTCCAAAGCAAAGGAACGAGCGAGAAAAGTGCCGCCGCGCAAAGCGAAGCGGTAACCAGCGCGATCGGGGCCACGTACTTCGACAGCACGAGGTTGTAAAAGGGATAGTCGCATGCCCAGATGATGTTGCACAACAGCAACGCCAAATGGGACTTCACCAAAAGATTCAACGGAGTCGCTTGCACCATACGCTAAAGAAGCTGCCGCCTGCGGATCCAGCAACCTGCCGAACCGTCGCGGTTTCCCTGCATTCCGGGCAAATACCGTGCAAGACACAACCGACAAGCCGGACACTTGCGCCGAAACGCCTCGGAAAATCCGACCGTTTCGGCCGACCCTCAGCTCCCCGCCGCCAACAAAACGCCGGAGCCCGACCGCCCCGGCGCATAATACCCGACTCACCGATCCCCGTCCTTCGATGAAAGGACCGGATCAATCGTCGTCACGATCGTCGTGGTTCTCCCGGTCATCGTGCAGACCTGCGACCGACTGCCGGAGCGTATTGTCGGGTGCGAGGGGTTTGCCGCCGTTGGCGACGTATTCCATCAATACGTCGGGCACGAGCCACTGCGTAGTCTCGCCGTTCGTATATTCGAGTCCCTGGTAATTCTTGAAAACATAGTCGCCCATCGCCACCTTGTATTTACGGCCGGACACCAACCCGGGAAAGATCACCTCTACCGCATCGTACCCGTCGGTACGGATCACGTACGGTGCGGTCGAGAAGAGGTCGATCCGATGCGACTCGCCCTTATTGACCGTGTCGTTGTATTTGGTCAGCACCATTTTGCTCATCTGTTCGGGCGTCATCTCCATCACGCTGACAGAAGAAATGAAAGGATCCAGGTCATATATGTCGCTCCGTGTCAGGTCGCCTTTCGAAAGGCTGTCGCGGCGAATCCCCCCGTAGTGGTAGAAAGCCACGTCGCTGCCCGACTTGCGTTTGAGCGCCTGGAGGAAGATGTTGGCCACCCCCACCTTGTCGGCCGTAGCGGTCAGCTCTCCGGCCTTCTCCTTCAGCACCGGATTGTTGCGGTAGGTCTCGACCATCTCCTGATAAACCGGGTCGGGCGCGTAGTCGGCCAGCGGAACCAGCCGGAACGACAGGGACCGGATCTCCTTGCCTCGCAGTCGCACCTCGGTAACCCCCACCATGTTCAGGTTGCGGCCCGTCTGCGTGATGAGCACGCCGTCCTCCACCTCGTTGATCCGCTCGTGGCTGTGCCCGCCGATAATCAGGTCGTATTCCGAGGCTTCGTCGGCCAGTTCCCGGTCGTATTTCGAACCGATGTGTGTCAGCGCCACCAACACCTGACAACTGTCGCGCAGGTATTCGTACTCCTCGAGCGTCCGCACGGCATCCGTAAAACGCAACCCCTCGAAGATGGCGTCGTGGCCGTCCGGATGGTTGTTGTACCCGTAATTGGTCACCGCAGCGACGAAAGCGAACTTCTCCCCTTCGCGATCGAGAATGACATAGGGTTTCAACTGCGGAATCGGCGAGTTCTCGCTGACCATGTTGGCGCAGATCACCGGGAAACGGCAATAACCGATCGCTTCGGCCAGCGTCTGCTGCCCCACGTCGAACTCGTGGTTGCCGAGCGTGGCCACGTCGTACCCCAGCTCGTTCATCAGCTCCAACACGGGACGCCGTCCTTCGGCCTGGTCCACATAGGCGTTGCCTGTCCAGCGGTCGCCGGCATCGACCAGGATCACCGACGCCGTGTCCCGACACTCGGCAACGGCCGTCGCCAACTGCGGAAAATTCTGGATTTGGGCATGTATATCGTTCGTTGATAATATGATAACTACTTTTTCACGAGGTGCGCACGCACACAACGCCGCACACAGCAACAGCGAAATACCCAAGAAGATTTTTTTCATCACAAATAGAGTTTACGTTTGTCAAAGTTAGGAAATAATTGTATTTTTACGCGATTTATGAACAAAAATATGTCAGACACCCTTCCGGTCATCTGCGAAAACGCAGGACGGACGATCGAGGTCGCGATGGGCACGACCCTGCTCGAAGTCGAACGGCAGCTCCGGCTCGACGGGCCGCATCCGTTCCTGGCCGCCTATGTCAATAACCGCATCAAGGAACTCAACTACAGAATATACAAACCGGTAACGGTCCGGTTCATCGACATCACCTCCTTCGAAGGAATCCGGGTATATCAGCGCACGATCTCGTTCATCCTGCAAAAGGCGGTCCGGGAGCTGTTCCCCGACCGCACGCTCTACATCCGGCACTCGCTGGGGGCAAGCGGTTTCTACTGCGAAATATCGGGCTTCGGACCGATTCCCGCCGAACACCTCGACGCGATCAAGGCCCGCATGCGAGGGATCATCGACCGCAACCTGCCGATCCAGGGGGTGAAGATGCTCACCGACACGGCCCGCAAAATCTACGAAGGGTTCGGAATGGCCGATAAAATCGCCCTGCTCGACTCCCGGCCGAGGTTATACAGCAAAATTTATACGATCGACTCCCTGCCGGGTTATTTCTACGGAGCCCTGACCCCTTCGACGGGTTACACTCCGCAGTTCGACCTGCACCCCTATTACAACGGCTTCTTCATCGCCCTGCCGCTGCGGACCGATCCGACGCGGCTGCAACAGAGCGTCCACCAGGAGAAGATGTTCGACGTCTTCCACCAATACCAGTCGTGGGTGGAGATCATGGGCGTTCCGACCGTCGGACAGCTCAACTCGAAAGTCCTCGCGGGCGACGCCAGCGAGCTGATCAAGATCGCAGAGGCGTTCCATGAAAACAAGCTAGCCCAGGTGGCCGGCTGCGTCGCGGAGGCCAACCGCGAACGGGGCGTGCGGCTGGTGTTGATTTCAGGCCCTTCGTCCAGCGGCAAGACCACCTTCGCCAAGCGGCTGGGCGTACAGCTTCGGGTCCTGGGACTCAACCCGGTACTGATCTCGCTGGACGACTATTTCGTGGACCGCGAAAAGACGCCACGCGACGAAAACGGAGAGTACGACTACGAGGCACTCGAAGCGATCGACCTCGAACAGTTCAACGACCATCTGAAACGCCTCGAACGGGGCGAGAGCGTCGATATTCCGCGTTACGACTTCATCTCCGGCACCCGCCAGTGGCACGACAACCCCTTGCAGCTCGACGAGCGGTCGGTACTGATCGTCGAAGGTATCCACGGACTGAACCCGGCCCTGACGCCCGGCGTTCCCGAATCCCGGAAATTCAAGATCTACGTTTCCTGCTTCACCTCGGTGGCCCTCGACAACGTGTCGCGCATCGCCACCTCCGACAACCGGCTGCTGCGCCGCCTGACGCGCGACTACCGCACGCGGGGCAACGACGCCCTTTCGACGCTCGCCCGCTGGGAAAGCGTCCGCCGGGGCGAGGAGAAGCACATCTTCCCCTACCAGGAGAATGCCGACGTGATGTTCAATTCGTCGCTCTTCTACGAAATTTCGGTCCTGCGCCGCTTTGCCGAACCGATCCTGCGGGAAGTACCCGATACGGTCCCCGAATACGGCGAGGCCAAACGCATGCTCAAGTTCCTCGACAACTTCATCCCGATCTCTCCCGAAGAGATCCCGCCCACGTCGCTCCTGCGGGAGTTCATCGGAGGCAGCAGTTTCAAATATTGATCCCGAACGAATAAATTCGAATTACAAATCATAAAAAATCATTCTCAAAATCCTATGTTTGATAAATTTTCCGACCGCCATATCGGCGTCACCAATCCCGAGGATTTGAAAGCGATGCTCGCCGTGATCGGCGTCAAATCCGTCGATGAGCTCATCGCACAGGTCATTCCTCAGTCTATCCGCCTGAAACAGCCGCTCGCCCTGCCCCAGGGCATGAGCGAATACGAATTCGCGAATCACATCCAGGCCCTCGCAGCCAAGAATCGCACCCTGCGTTCGTTCATCGGCATGGGTTACTACCCCTGCGCCGTACCGGCCGCCATCACGCGCAACGTCTTCGAGAACCCCGCCTGGTACACTTCGTACACCCCCTATCAGGCCGAGATTTCGCAGGGACGCCTTGAGGCGCTGCTGAATTTCCAGACCGCCGTCATTTCGCTGACAGGCATGGAGATCGGCAACTGTTCGCTGCTGGACGAAGGCACCGCAGCCGCCGAAGCGATGCTGATGATGTTCTCGCTCCGCTCGCGCGAAGCGGTCAAGGAGGGACGCAACCAGCTTTTTGTCGATCGCAACATCTTCCCCCAGACGCTCGACGTACTGATCACCCGCAGCGAGCCGTTCGGCATCGAACTGGTGATCGACGACTACAATACGTATGAATTCACCGGCAAGGAGTTCGGCGCCATCGTACAGTACCCCGCCGCCAACGGCGAGGTGCGCGACTACGCCGCCTTCACCGAAGCGGCCCATGCCAAAGGCGCCCTGGTAACGGCTGTCGCCGACCTGCTGTCGCTCGCCCTGCTGAAGGCTCCGGGCGAATGGGGAGCCGACATCGTCGTCGGCACGACGCAGCGTCTGGGTATTCCGATGGGCTTCGGCGGCCCGAGCGCCGGCTACATGACCACGCGCGAAGCGTATAAGCGCAACATGCCGGGCCGCATCATCGGCGTATCGATCGACCGTCTGGGCAACCGTGCGCTCCGCATGGCGCTCCAGACCCGCGAACAGCACATCAAGCGCGAGCGTGCCACCTCGAACATCTGCACCGCTACGGCACTGATGGCTTCGATGGTCGGCTTCTACTGCGTCTATAACGGCGCCGAAGGTCTGCGCCGCTCGGCCAAGACGGCCCACACGGCAGCCGTAACGGTAGCCAAGGCGCTCGAAGCGATGGACTACAAACTGGCAGCCAAGAACTTCTTCGACACGCTCGAAGTAGAGGCGGAAGCCGCCGTCGTACAGTCGCTGGCGCTCGAACGCGGCATCAACTTCTTCTATCCTTCGGAGGATCGGGTTCGTTTCTCGTTCGACGACGTGACCACCCCCGAGGAGGTGAACGAGGTAATCGCCATCTTCGCCGAGGCCAAAGGCAAAAAAGCCAAGGCCGTCAAACTGTCGGAGGAGATTACCATCCCGGCCGCGATCCTGCGCCAGTCGGAGTTCCTGACCGAACGCGTCTTCAACACCTACCGCTGCGAAAGCGACCTGATGCGTTACATCAAACGCCTCGAGCTGCGCGACATCTCGCTGGCAAATTCGATGATCTCGCTCGGCTCCTGCACCATGAAACTCAATGCCGCAGCCCTCATGCAGCCCCTGTCGCTCGCCGGGTTCCAGAACATGCACCCGTTCGCTCCCGCCGACCAGACCGAAGGCTACCGCGAACTGATCGACGGGCTGGCCGCCGACCTGGCGACCATCACCGGCTTCGCCGCCTGCTCGCTGATGCCCAATTCGGGCGCCGCAGGCGAATACACGGGACTGATGGTGATCCGCGCCTATCACCAGAGCCGGGGCCAGGGCTACCGCAACATCGTCCTGATCCCCTCGTCGGCACACGGCACCAACCCCGCTTCGGCAGCGATGGCCGGCATGAAGATCGTCACGGTCGGCTGCGACGCCAACGGCAATATCGACGTGGAGGACCTGAAGGCCAAAGCCCAGGAGCACAGCTCGGAGCTGGCCTGCATGATGATCACCTACCCCTCGACGCACGGCGTATTCGAGAGCCGCATCCGCGAGATCGTGGATGCCGTACACGACGCCGGCGGACAGGTATATATGGACGGCGCCAACATGAACGCCCAGGTAGGTCTCACGAACCCCGGCTACATCGGTGCGGACGTCTGCCACCTGAACCTGCACAAGACCTTCGCAATGCCTCACGGCGGCGGCGGCCCGGGCGTAGGTCCGATCTGCGTGGCGGAGCACCTCCGCAAGTTCCTCCCCTCGCATTCGATCGTCCCCACCGGCGGCGACGAAGGCATCACGGCCGTGGCATCGGCACCCTGGGGTTCGGCCATGCTCTTCCCGATCACCTACGGTTACATCAAGATGCTGGGCGGCGAAGGTCTGAAAGCGGCTACCGAGATGGCGATCGTGAACGCCAACTACATGTCGTCGGCCCTCAAGTCGGAGTACCGCACCTACTATTCGGGTGAAACGGGCCGCGTGGGTCACGAGATGATTCTCGACCTGACCCACTTCAAGAAAGACTACAACATCGACTGCGGCGACATCGCCCATCGTCTGATGGACTACGGCTTCCACGCCCCGACGCTCTCCTTCCCGGTACACGAAACCCTGATGGTCGAGCCTACGGAGTCGGAGCCGAAGGCCGAAATGGACCGCTTCATCGCCACGCTCATCCAGATCAAGCGCGAATGCGAGGAGGCCGCCGCTTCGGGCGAAGCGGACAACGTAGTGGTGAACGCTCCCCACACGGCTGCCGAAATCTGCGGCGAATGGTCGCATCCCTACACGCGCGAAAAGGCGGTGTTCCCGCTCGACTTCATCCGCGAGTCGAAATTCTTCCCCTACGTATCGAAGATCGACAACGGCTACGGCGACCGCAATCTGGTCTGCCGCTGCACGGAATAAACCGGGGCTCTGCATGAAAAAGGAGGGACGCGGACTGCGCCCCTCCTTTTATTTCACCCCGAAGGATTCGGGCCTAAAAACTCAACCCGGCACGCAGGATGATACCTCCCAGACCGCTCGAAGTGTCGGGAGCAGTCTGCTGCTGCACCTGGAATCCGAAGTCGATGTTCAGTGCCAGGACACTCCCCAAACCGAATTTCACACCGACGGCCGGCGCAGCATAAATACCGCCGTGCTTGTGGATGCCGTAACCGATATCCACTTTCAGATAGGGGGAAATCCGCCGGTCGAGGAAATAAACCTTCATATCGGCGAAAATCGGGACGAACGAACGGCCTCCGTCGGTGTACTCCCTGAAACTATCGTCCGGCATATCTCCCCGGGCGGAATAGTAGTTCCAGGCCACACCCAGGCCGACGAACAGTCGCGGGCCGATACGCACGCCGTGGACGGTTTCCAGGACGAAACGGTCGTAGGCGTTCGATCCTACTCCGAAAGCGGTCCCCACACCGACCTCTCCCTGATAACGAATCCCCTGCCCGCTCTGCGCGAATACTGCGGGGAAGCACCACAGCGCCATGATCCATGCGAAGAATAATTTTTTCATCGTTTTCGCGTTAATAATACAATGTATAAATCCGTTTATTTCATCCCGATTGCAAAATCCGGGCGAAAATCGTATCTTTGTCACAATTACACTCAAATAATTTTCTGAAAACAATGAAAGTAGAAAAAAACAAAATGGTAGCGGTCGATTACAAACTGACCGTTGACGGCGCAATCGCAGACCAGTCCCAGCCGGGCGCTCCCCTCGAGTTCATCTGCGGAACAGGCATGCTGCTCCCCAAATTCGAGGAGGCGATCCTGGGCAAAGAGCCGGGCGAGAAGGTTGCCTTCACGCTCTCTCCGAAGGACGGTTACGGCGAGGTGATCGCCGAAGCGATCGTCGATCTGCCTAAAAATACATTCATGGTGGACGGCAAACTGGCCGAAGATATCCTCTTCGCAGGTTCGCAGGTGCCGATGAGCGATGCACAGGGCAACCGCATGATCGGTACCATCAAGGAGGTAGGCGAAGAGACCGTGAAAATGGACTTCAACCATCCGATGGCCGGCAAGACCCTCAATTTCGAGGTAGAGGTCATCTCGGTACGCGACGTAACGCCCGAAGACCTGCAATCGGCAGGCGGCTGCAGCTGCGGTTGCGACGGCGGCTGCGGCGATCATGAGGGAGGTTGCAGCGACCACAAGGGAGGCTGCGGCGAGGGCTGCTGCCACTAATCCGACACCGGGAAAGCGTTCCCGTACGCTTTTCTTCAATCCTGCAAGTGGAGAGCCTTCGGTTTTCCACTTGTTTTTATCTTCCCTTCATCCTGTTATCCATGCTCCATTCGATCCGCCAATTCATCGAGGCTCTTCAAGATCCCTATGGGCTGACCCGCACGCTGGGAGAAATCGAAGTGTGCCGTTCTTCGGACGGCGACCCCCTGCGCTGGGTCGGCAACAGCGCGGTGGTTTTCAAAATCCGCTGCGGCAGCCGGTACAAAATGCTCAAATGCTACACACGGCCTATGGAGCACCTCGAAGCGATCTATCAAGAGAAACTCCTGCGGCAAGAGCTTTACGTTTGGCAGGCCGACGGGCAGGGCGAGTGGTGCGACGTGGTCGTGGACGACTGGATCGAAGGAATCACGCTCTACGAATCCGTTATGCGGAGCGCCGACTCCGGCGACAAAGCGCACCTCAGCAACTTGGCCCGACAGTTCGACCGCCTGGCGCTGGAACTTCTCGAAAGCGACTGGGCGCACGGGGACCTGAAACCCGAAAATATTCTGCTGGATGAGAGCGGCACGCTCCGTCCGGTGGATTTCGATGCGATGTTTCTTCCCGTCTTCGCCGGAGAGAAAAGTCCCGAGCTGGGCACGGCAGCCTACCAGCACCCCGGACGCACGGCGGAGGATTTCGACGCGTCGATCGACGACTACTCCATCGCCACGATCTCTACGACCCTGCACGCGCTGGCGCTCGAACCCGGACTGCTCGCCCGCTACAACCGGGGAGAGGGACTGCTGCTCTCGCCCCGGGAAATCGTCCGGCACGGCTGTGCGGCCCACGCAGAATGCCTCGCACTGTTCGAAAAGGCGGGCGACGCCGTCCGCTATCGCATCGCCCGGGTGCTCAAATCCCCGCTGATGCGCCTGCCGAACTTGAAGCCGCTCGTCCGATACGCCGTTTGCGGGCCCGAAACTCCGGCCGACCGGGGCGAACTCTTCGTCCGGGACGGACTGTGGGGTTTCAAAATCGGAGAACGGGAATTGATCCCACCCATATACGACGCCGGTTTCGACTTCTCCGAAGGCTTGGCCGCCGTCCGCACGGGACGCTGCTGGCATTTCATAGACTCCACCGGGGCCGTAGCGATCGACTGTTCGGACTGCAACGCGGTAAAACCGTTCGCAAACGGCCGGGCGATCGTCGTCCGCGACGGACAACGTCTGGCCATCGGCCGCAAGGAACCCCGAACCACCTTGCATATTTGACGGCGAACAACTATCTTTATCCGAAGAATACCTGTTCCGACAGGGTTGTTTCGCGGCAATCCGAAAAATAAATTTTCGATTGCCCGTCGCTTTGACTATCTTTGCAAAAGATAGAAGGCGACTCGGACAAGTTCGGACAAGTTCGGACAAGTTCGGACAAGTTCGGACAACCGACGGTCGAAGCAGAGGGCACTCGTGAACTCTGCCACGCAAAAAAAGAAACTAAAAGGGATGTTTGGCTCGCCGTCCACCTTTCGCTATCTTTGACATAGTTTTAGATAGGATGCGCCTCGAAAAACCGGGAATAAGTTCCCGTTTTCTCCCGGCTTTCGCTATCTTTGCAGAAGATCGGAGGCAGTTCGGCAATCTTTGCGTGCAAGCCCGCACGATTGCCCTCACCTTTCACGATCTTTGTCTTCAATATTTCGAATCGCAACGACGACATGACGGAATACAGAAAACCGACACCGGCCGAAATCGAGGCGCTCACGGCCGCCGGAAACAGCGCGGAAAATTGGGATGCCATCGAAGTCGCACAAGACTTCACCCCGGCCCAACTTTCGGGCTGTCGGCTCGAAGGACTCGTACAGATCGGGCGGGGAGCACGGCTGCGCCGCTGCACCATACGCAACTACCGCATCGGCGAAGAGGCGCTGATCGAAGGGGTTACGGCGCTCGAATGCCGCCGCGAATCCTCGTTCGGCAACGGAGTCCGGGTCGCCGCCATCAACGAGAACGGCGGACGTACCGTACGGATCTACGACCGACTCACCGCCCAGACCGCCTACATCCTGGCCGTCTATCGCTATCGCCCCGAGGCTGTCGAAGCCATCGAACGAATGATCGAACGCTACGCCGCAGAGCGCCGCGACACCCTCGGTACCGTTGGTCCGCACGCACGCATCACCGGCGCCCGTTTCATCCGGGAGGTCAATATCGGGGAAGGAGCGACGATCGACGGAGCATCCCTGTTGGAAAACGGCACGGTCTGCGCCGGAGCTTATGTCGGCATCGACGTCCAGGCCCGCGATTTCATCGCCGCAGAAGGAGCCCGCATCGACGGCGGCACGCTTCTCGAACGCTGCTTCGCCGGCGAATGCTGCACGCTGGACAAACACTTCACGGCCGTCGATTCGCTCTTTTTCGCCAACAGCCACTGCGAAAACGGAGAGGCCGTTTCGATCTTCGCGGGTCCCTACACCGTTTCGCACCACAAATCCTCGCTGCTGATCGCCGGAATGTTCTCGTTCTTCAACGCCGGCAGCGGCGCCAACCAGAGCAACCACCTCTTCAAGAGCGGCGCAGTGCACCAGTCCGTCCACCTGCGGGGATGCAAATTCGGCAGCAGCACCTACATCATGGCTCCGGCCATCGAAGGACCCTTTACGCTGGTCCTGGGCCGCCATACGCAGCATCACGACACCTCGGCGTTTCCGTTCTCCTACCTGGTGGAACAGGACGGACGTTCGGCACTGATGCCGGGCGCCAACCTCACCAGCTACGGCACTGTGCGCGACATCGGGAAATGGCCCGAACGCGACCGGCGCACCGTCAAACGCGACCGGATCAACTTCGAGGAGGACAACCCCTATCTGGCCGGAGGAATGATCGATGCGGTCAATACCCTCAACTCGCTGGCGGAAGCGCACCCCGACGCGGAGAGTTATGTCCACAACCACGCCCTGATCCGCTCCACGCAACTGCAAAGGGGCCTGAAGCTCTACAATAAGGCGATCGTCGCCTCGCTCGGCGCGATGCTCCGAAACGGCGAACCGGGTCGTGCGGACGGCACGGGCCGCTGGAACGATGTGGCGGGGCAATACGTTCCCCGCCGGGAGGTGAAACGCATCCTCGACGCCATTGCGAACGGCGGCATCGATTCGCTGGAAGGCATCGACCGGGCATTCGACCGGATAGCCGCCGACTACGACCATTACGCCCGCAGTTGGGCGGAAGGGGTGCTCGCGCAACTGCTCGGACACGCTCCCTCCCCAGAAGAGATCGCAGAAGCCGTGACAGCCGGAGAGCGAACCCGCGAAACGCTCCGTAAATCCGCCGAAGACGACCGGGCCCGCGACTGCTCGCCCGCCATGGCCGTCGGATACGGCGTGGATGCCGATTCGGAGGAGGAGAAAATGCAGGACTACCACACCGTAAGAGGAATCCGATAATGTACACCCAAAGTATCACGCGGAGCCACCGCACAGCCTTCATCCTGGCCATCGACCAATCCGGCTCGATGGCGGAGAAACTCCTATTCCGGGGACGGCAGACCACCAAGGCCGAAGCCGTCGCCGAAGTCACCAACCGGCTGCTGTTCGAACTCATCGAACGGGCCCGGCGCAGCGACGAGGTGCGCGACTACTACGACATCGCGGTATTGGGCTATTCGGGCGACGGAATCGTATCGCTGCTGAACGATCCGGAGCCGCTGGTTCCGGTATCGCGGCTGGCCGCTCTGCCCGTCGATTTCGCAGAAACGGTCGTGGAGCGCCGCATGCCGGACGGCGAAGCCACCTTCCGTAAGATTTCGATGCCGGCCTGGATCGCTCCGAAAGCGGTCGGACAGACACCCATGTACGAAGCGCTGCTGCAAATCCGCGACCTGACACAAGCGTGGTGCACGAATCCGGCCCACAGCGAAAGTTTTCCGCCCATCGTCTTCAACATCACCGACGGGGAAGCCTCGGACTGCGACCAGCGCGAACAGCTTGCGATCTGCGAAAAGATCCGCACCATCGGAACCACCGACGGCAAGGTGCTCCTGATCAACATCCATATCGCCACCACGTCCGACTCACGTTCGCTGCTCTTTCCGACCGAAGAGGAGATTCCCGCCGACAACCGCTACGCAAGACTGCTGCACGACTGTTCGAGTCCGATGCCCGAAGAGCTTTCGGAGGCGATCCGACAGGTGCGGGGCGATCTGGCCAAGCCACCCTTCCGAGGAATGAGTTACAACACGTCGATCGCCGAACTCATCGCCATCCTCAACATCGGCTCGATCAGCATCAAAATACAGTAAAAAGATGACCGTTCCCACCCTTTATAACTTCACCGAAGCGCTCCAGGCTCCCGATCTGGCCTTTTCGACGCTCCGCGACTGCCGTCCCCGCCGGACGGCGACGGGAGGAGTAGTCCTGTCGCGCACCAGTCGCTTCGCCGAAGCGGAAATCGAATGGCAGAGCCGGAAATACCTGCTCTGCTTCCCGCTCTCGACAGCCTCGATCTTCGCCGTCGAACAGACAGCGGCCCGGCTTCGGTACCTCCGGACACCATTGCTTACCGAATACACGATCCTGCGCGACGAAATGACCTACACGGACGACACCGGGACGACCCGCACCTGCGATGTGGTGCTGCATCGGCTGCCCGAAGGGCGCCCCCTTTCGGTCTGCGCCGCAGAGTTCGATGCCGAATCCCTGCGGTCGGCGCTCGATAAACTGGAGGCGGGACTGTCCGAGCTGGACTTCAGCCACAACAACCTCAAACCCGGAAACCTCTACGTCACCTCCGACGGACGACTGATTCCCGTCCGGTACCATTTCGCCCGTTTCGGCGAAGGACACGACGCCGAAGGATTCGAACGTCTGCGTCAGTTCGTGCGCGAACAGGGCGGCAAGGGGCAGATGCTTTGCGACGCGGAACCGTCCCGCTACACCACGCTGCCCGAATTTCCGGGGCATCTGTTCGTGGGCGAGATGTCCGATCAACTGGTTCGTGTGGAAGACGAAACCGGCTACGGGTTCGTCGATACCGAAAACCGACCGGTTATCGCGCCGCAGTTCGTCTGGGCCGCCGACTTCCGCGAAGGACGCGCCGAAGTCCAGACCGCACAGGGCATGGGCCTGATCGACAAACGGGGGCGCTACGTGATCGAACCCCGCTACGAAATCGTCGATTACAACCCTTACACGGGCTGTTCCCGCATTCGGAGCGAAGGGCTCTGGGCGCTTGCCGACTACAACGGACGCATCGTCGGCGGATTCACACCGCGCTACATCGAAGAAAACGAATACGTCGAAGCTTAATAACTTAACAAAAAAAATACTTTATGGAAAACGTAAAATGTTTGATCATCGGCAGCGGCCCTTCGGGCTATACGGCTGCGATCTATACCTCCCGGGCGAATCTCTCGCCGGTACTCTACGAAGGGATCGAACCGGGCGGACAGCTCACCACCACCACCGAAATCGAAAACTTCCCCGGTTTCACCGAAGGCATCGACGGCCCCAAACTCATGGATAACATGCGCCAGCAGGCCTTGCGCTTCGGGGCGGATATCCGCCCGGGCGTCATTACCAGCGTCGATCTCTCCTCGCGCCCGTTCCACGTCATCGTGAACGGAGAGAAGGAGATCCAAGCCGAAGCCCTGATCATTTCGACCGGCGCCGCAGCCAAATACCTGGGACTGCCCTCCGAAGAGAAATTCAAGGGCATGGGCGTCAGCGCCTGCGCCACCTGCGACGGATTCTTCTACCGCAAGAAGGACGTAGCGGTCGTCGGCGGCGGCGATACGGCATGCGAGGAGGCCACCTACCTGGCTTCGATCTGCCGCCAGGTATATCTGATCGTCCGCAAGCCCTACCTGCGGGCTTCGAAAGCCATGCAGGAGCGGGTGATGAACACCCCGAACATCAAAGTCCTCTTCGAGCACAACACGGCCGAAGTGCTGGGCGATGAAACCGGCGTAACGGGCGCCCTGCTGCGCGACAACAAAGGCACGGAAACCAAAATCGACATCGCCGGCTTCTTCGTGGCGATCGGACACCATCCCAACACGGAGATTTTCGCAGACCAACTGGAACTCGACGCCGAAGGTTATATCAAAACCGCAGCGGGCAGCTCCCGCACCAGCGTCGAAGGCGTTTTCGCCGCCGGCGACGTGCAGGATCCCCACTATCGCCAGGCGATTACGGCCGCCGGTTCGGGTTGTATGGCCGCTCTGGACTGCGAGCGTTTCCTGTTACAATAATTCCCAGACAAAGAAAGGGAACGAACCGTCAAAGCCGTTCCCTTTCTTCGTCTCCGGCAGCCGGAAGGTTTCCGACCGTTCGAAACCCAGTCTTACAAAACCGGCGGGCGGAGAACACGGAAACCCTCGAACTTCTTCCAATTCCTGCAGCATGGGTTTCGACGCGGCTGTCACCCTTTTCGGAAAGGACGAGGAAGAACGGAAGGTATCCATTCCCTGCAACCCTTTTTGATTTTAAGGGCACAGGTTTTGACAGGACGATGCGATGGCCGGATGGGCATACTTTTAAGTATTCCCCAGTCGGAAAGAGCGAAAAAGGGGCGAAAGAGTCCCCATATCCTGCCGCCCTTTTTTGATTTTAGGGGTGCAGATTTTGACATGACGACGGACGACACGGAAGGGACATACTTCAAGTATCTCCCTTTCGGGGAGGACGAGGAAGGGCGAAAGATGCCCTATAAAATCGAAAAAAGATGAGTTTCAGCGTAACCATATTAGGCTCGGCTTCGGCCAAACCTACGCCCGACCGACATCCGTCGGCGCAGATCGTCAAGGTACACGAACAGCACTACCTGGTCGATGCCGGCGAGGGCGCACAACAGCAAATGTTCCGCTACGGAATCAATCCGCTGAAACTGCGGGCGGTATTCATCTCCCATCTGCACGGCGACCATGTCTTCGGACTCTTTCCGCTGATCTCGACGCTGGGGCTCTACGGACGCCGCACGCCGCTCAAGATTTTCGGTCCCGCGCCGCTGGGCGAAATGCTCGGATGCCACCTGCGCTACTTCGACACGCAACTGCCCTACGAAATCGAATGGGTGGAAGTCGATACGACCCGGCACGCCCTGCTGTTCGAAAACCGCACGCTCGAGGTGTGGAGCGTTCCCCTGCGTCACCGCATCCCCACCTCCGGCTACCTGTTCCGGGAGAAACAGCCCCCGCTGAACGTCCGCAAGGAGAAAATCACGGAATACGGACTCTCGATCGCCCGGATCACGGCCGCCAAGCGAGGCGAAGATATTCTGCTCGACAACGGAGACACGCTCCCCAATGCGGAACTGACCTACCGGCCTTACGCGCCACGTTCATATGCTTATCTCTCGGATACGAGCTGGTCGCCCAAAGCGGCAAAACTCGTCGAGGGGGCCGATCTGCTCTACCACGAAACGACCTACGCCCACGCCGAGCACAAGATCGCCCGCGAGCGGGGTCACTCCACTACGGTCGAAGCGGCCCGCATCGCCCTCAAAGCCGGCGCCGGACGGCTCGTAATCGGACACTACTCGTCCCGCTACAAGGAAGAGAGCGTTCTGGTCGAAGAGGCCCGCACGGTATTTCCCGATACCCACCCGGCCACCGAAGGCACAACATTCACGATCGAAAAACGGCAGCAACCATGACCAAAGCCGAAATACAACTCGTCCGCTCGCTGGCCGACAAACGCAGCCGCACCGAACACGGGCTGTTCGTAGCCGAAGGACACAAGTTCATCGGGGAGCTGTGCACCTCCGCCCTGCGCGTCCGCAAGATATTCGCCCTGGAAGGGCTTTTCGAGGGCGGCGAAGTCGAAACCGTGTCTTCGCGTGAAATGGAGCGGCTCTCGCTGCTGAAGACCCCGTCGGATTCGCTGGCGCTGGTCGAAATCCCGCATCATCCTTTCCGGCCCGATACGGCACAACGGGAGCTGGTGCTGGCGCTCGACCAGGTGCAGAACCCGGGCAACCTGGGCACAATCATCCGCTTGGCGGACTGGTTCGGCATCCCCGAGATCGTCTGTTCCCCAACGACCGCCGACTGCTACAACCCGAAGGTCGTGCAGGCGACCATGGGGGCCATCCTGCGGGTCAAAGTCCACTACACGGCCCTCGAACCGTACCTGGCACAGGCTCGGGAGCGGAATATTCCCGTTTACGGGACTTTCCTCGAGGGGGAAAACATCTACTCGACACCCCTTACGCCGGGCGGGATCGTCCTGATGGGCAACGAAGGCCAAGGGATCGCTCCGGCCGCCGCACGACACGTATCGCACAAACTGTTCATCCCGCCCTATCCCGCCGACCGCAACGGTTCGGAATCGCTCAACGTAGCGATCGCCACGGCCGTCGTCTGCGCCGAATTCCGCCGGCAGGCGAGCGCAAAGAGATAAGACAAGTCCGAAAGACGAGAGAGAACCGGACCGGAGAGTCGGCATTCAGCCGGCAAATCCCCGTCCGGTGCATTTTTTAGTTTAGCGACTTTTATCTCCTCGGCGAACGATTTCGGGAAAAACGGGAAGTAATTACGTCAAACACAGACGGTTCTACGGCATAAGCCCGACGCCGGGCGAACATATATCGGAAAACAGACAACTGACAGCCGAAAAAGAACGGCAGCGATACGGAGGACCGGAATACCTATCGGAATTTCTCCCTCCCCCAAGCGCTCCGTTTCTTAGCCGGGCGCACATTCCGCCATTCTTAAAAAACGCCCCACACCGGCCAGCGACAGAATATACACTCCTGTTTCCGAGCGACTAAAAAACCCTCTCCGCAGGATCGGGAGAGGGTTCGGAACCAACGCAGACCGAAATCACTCCGCATACGGCGATGCCCAGAACCATTTGTCGTTGGTCGTCATGAAATGATACTCCCGGTCGCAATCATAGCCCTCCGGAATCAGCGCAACATAATAGATCGGATGCTTGCCTTCGCACCAGGTTTCGGTGTCGAACTCGCTCCGGTCGGAGCATACCAGGTAATAGAGGTTCTTGGCCATATAGGTATCGAGATAATGTTTCTGCGTCTGGGGCGACTCGTTGTTCCAGTTGGCATCCTCGTTCAGGAAATAGGGACGCCCGTCGCGCATCCGCTCCCGAACCTCCTGGATCGAAAGCATCACCCCGTTCTCATCGACCACGTAGGCATCGAACGTGGGATCGACCCAAACCCACTTGTCGAGCGTCGCGGAATAGACGACATTAATAACGTGACAGTCATTGACCATCTTCCGGGGCATGCAGGTCACGAAGCGCGACTTGAAACCCATCGCCAGATAGCACTCGTTGAGCACCTGAGCCATCATACGGCAGTTGATTCCCCGGTTCTCCTTGCGGCACACCTCGATCAGATCGATCGCGTTGCGAGAGGTCGGATTGCGGGAACTGCCGTCGTGACGTACCGCATTGTGCACCCAGTGCATCAGGTTCCGGATCTTCGACAGTTCGTCGCCGCTGCCGGCGATGCTGTCCAAGTTGAAATACTCCCGCACCCGCACCAGATCGCGGTCGTTGGGATCGGCATAGCGGAACCGGGGAAGAGAATCCGTCGGCGCAGAGGAATCGTAAGGCCCCGCCTGCCGCAAGATCCACATGAAATCGCCCTGCTCACGAGCTTTTTCTACAGTCTCCGCATATCCCCTCTCGGAGCGGATATTGTCCAGATCGGGATCTTCGATCATCCAGGAGTAATCGCAGTTCCCGCAATCGACATAGGCCGCAAGGCTCGCCACAGCCGCCCTGCGTTTGTTCAGTCGGGACTGTGCACAAGCCAGGTTGTAATATTCGCCTCTCAAATAGCCGCCGTAATTCCACTCGTCGAGCTGCGTCCGGACACTATCGGGCAATGTCTCGAAAAGGCGGATCGCCTCCCGGTACTCACGCTCCGCTTCCGCATACCTCTTCGCTTCCATCGCCCGATTCCCACGCTCGCAACAGGAATGGACCGGAGCTAACAACTCTTCAAAACTCTGGGCCGGCGAAGCGGTTATGCAGAATGCCGCAACCACCGATAAAAGCAACTTTTTCATACACTTCCAATTTAATGGGTTCAAAACTTTCCGAAAGATAGAAAAAATTCCCCCCCCATAATTTTCGGCAAAAAAATTTACATCCGGTCATAATTTCGGCGCAAAATCCGCGAACTCCGAAAAAATATCCTATATTTGTAGATTGAAACAGAGCGTTTTCGCCCGGCAAACAGCGAAAAGACGGATTCTATCGTCGGATCGCGTGCGCGAAAACGGAACAAAGAATTTTATTTATGTCGGAAAACAGACTCAAAATAGGCATCACGCAGGGCGATCCGAACGGCATCGGGTGGGAAGTCATTCTCAAGACTTTCGCCGATCCGCGCATGACGGAACTCTGCACGCCCGTCATCTACGGATCCCTGAAAGCGGCGGAATTTTACCAGAAAACCATCGCCGATCTGGAACCCGTCCCCTTCCATATCGCCTCTTCGATACACGAGATACGCCGGGGCAAGATCAACCTGATTCTCTGCGGCGACGAAACGAAGATCGAGCCGGGTACGGCCTCGCCGGAGGCGGGCCGGGCGGCAGCCGAGGCGCTCCACGCCGCCGTGCGCGACCTGCGGGACGAACAGCTCGACGCACTGGTCACGGCTCCGATCGACAAGGAGTCGATCCAGTCGGACGACTTCCGCTATACGGGACACACCGAATTTCTGGCGGCCGAGCTGGGCGGCGAACCCCTGATGATGATGTGCAGCGACCTGCTCCGCGTGGGACTGGTCACGATCCACATCCCGGTCACCGAAATCAGCCACGACCTGACCCGACAGAAGATCGTCACACGGCTCGAACAGCTGCGTTCGTCGCTCAAGGCGGATTTCGGCATCGTCGAACCCCGTATCGCGGTGCTGGCACTCAATCCTCACGCGGGCGACGGCGGTCTGCTCGGTTCGGAAGAGGAACACATCATCCGACCGGCAGTCAATGAGGCTTACGAAAAAGGCATACTCGCTTTCGGCCCCTTCGCTGCCGACGGATTCTTCGCCAGCGGCCACTACCGGGATTACGACGCAGTACTGGCCATGTATCACGATCAGGGACTCACGCCGTTCAAGACCCTCTCGCCCGACGGGGTGAATTTCACGGCCTGCCTGGGCTGCGTGCGGACATCGCCCGATCACGGCGTGGCGTTCGACATCGCCGGACAGGACAAGGCCGACCCGCAATCGATGCGCAACGCCATCTACCTGGCCACGGACATCGTGAACAACCGCCGCGCCTGGGCCGAATGGACGAGCAACCCGCTGCCGCACGCCGAGCGCGAACGGGGCGGAAGGGACCTGTCCGTGAAGGACCTGCCCGATACGGAGAAAGAGAGTTAAACCGGCTGAACGCGGCTCCGAAAACCGAACGGATAGTCGGCCCCGTAAATCGGACGGCACGCACTCTCCCGACGGTCCCGGCCGATTCAAGGCATAGTGTCATACGGCAACGGAGCCGATCCGGACAAGAAACCGCTTCCCGGCACGTTCCTTGTCACAAGCATAAGCGACAATCCGGCCCTATCCGCCTGCGCGGACAAGCCCGCCGGAAAGCCGCAGGCAAAACAGTAAAACCGGGCGAACCGGAGGTGTATTCCGTCTCGTAATTGTGGAAGCACCGAAGGCCCCAAAACAATAATTTACAAATGATTAAAATCACCTTTCCCGACGGCAACGTCAAAGAGTTCGCCAAAGGGACTACGGCTTACCAGATCGCCGAGAGTATCAGCCCTCGTTTAGCTGCCGACTCCCTGGCCGCATCGGTAAACGGCGCGACCGTCGATCTCAACCGCGCCATCGAAGAGGACGCTTCGATCAAATTCTACAAGTGGGACGACCCCGAAGGCAAGCACGCTTTCTGGCACACCTCGTCGCACCTGCTGGCCGAGGCGCTCGAAGCCCTCTATCCGGGCATCAAGTTCGGCATCGGCCCGGCGATCGAGAACGGATTCTACTACGACGTGGATTCACCCGTGCCCATCACCGAAGCCGACCTGGAAACCATCGAGAAGAAGATGATCGAGCTTTCGCGCAACAAGGAGCAACTCATCCGCACGGAAGTATCGAAAGCCGACGCGCTGAAGAATTTCACCGAAAAGGGCGATCCTTACAAAGTGGAGCTGATCCGCGACCTGGAAGACGGCACGATCTCGTTCTACACCAACGGCGCATTCACCGACCTCTGCCGGGGACCGCACCTGCCCAATACGGGGTTGATCAAGGCCATCAAGCTCACCTCGGTCGCCGGAGCCTACTGGCGCGGCAACGAGAAGAACAAGATGCTCACCCGCATTTACGGCATCTCCTTCCCCAAGAAATCGATGCTCGACGAGTATCTGGCGATGATGGAGGAGGCCAAGAAACGCGACCACCGCAAGCTGGGCAAGGAGCTGGAGCTTTTCTGCTTCTCGCAACGCGTAGGCCAGGGGCTACCCCTGTGGCTTCCCAAAGGCGCCGCCCTGCGCGACCGTCTGGAACAGTTCCTGCGCGGCGTACAGAAGGAGTACGGCTACCAGCAGGTCATCACGCCCCACATCGGCAACAAGGAACTGTACGTGACCTCCGGCCACTACGCCAAATACGGCAAGGACTCGTTCCAGCCGATCCACACCCCGATCGAGGGCGAAGAGTATCTGCTCAAGCCGATGAACTGCCCCCATCACTGCGAAATCTACCGCTCGAAGCCCCGCTCCTACAAGGAGCTGCCGGTGCGCCTGGCGGAGTTCGGCACGGTGTATCGCTACGAGCAGTCGGGCGAGCTGCACGGCTTGACCCGTGTGCGCGGCTTCACGCAGGACGACGCCCACATGTTCGTACGCCCCGACCAACTGCTCGAAGAGTTCGAAAAAGTGATCGACATCGTGCTCTATATTTTCAAAACGCTCAAGTTCGACAACTATACGGCACAGATTTCGCTGCGTGATCCCAACAACAAGGAGAAATACATCGGATCGGACGAAAACTGGGAGAAGGCCGAAAGCGCCATCATCCAGGCCGCCAAGGAGAAGGGGCTCAACACGGTCATCGAATACGGCGAAGCCGCCTTCTACGGTCCCAAGCTGGATTTCATGGTCCGCGACGCCATCGGCCGCAAGTGGCAGTTGGGCACGATCCAGGTCGATTACAACCTGCCGGAGCGTTTCGACCTGACGTACAAGGGCGCCGACGACAAGATGCACCGTCCGATCATGATCCACCGGGCGCCGTTCGGCTCGATGGAGCGTTTCGTAGCCGTGCTGCTGGAGCACACGGGCGGCAAATTCCCGCTGTGGCTCTCGCCCGACCAGGTGGTCGTGCTGCCGATTTCGGAGAAGTTCAACGACTACGCCGAGAAGGTCAGCGCCTACCTGAACAAGTACGACATCCGCTCGCAGGTGGACGACCGCAACGAGAAGATCGGCCGCAAGATCCGCGACAACGAGCTCAAGCGCATCCCCTACCTGCTGATCGTCGGCGAAAAGGAGGAAGCCGAAGGACTGGTATCAGTTCGTGCGCAGGGCGAAGGCGACAAGGGACAGATGACCCTCGAAGCGTTCCGCGACTATATGACCGATCTGGTCAGCCACGAGATCGACGCCAACAAAATGGAGCAAAAAAACTAAGTATTAACTAAATATTTCAGGAGGACAAAGCTATAGCAACACCACCTCGTCCATTCCCGCCGCGACCATCGACTCCCGGGAATAACAATTCACAGAAACCGAGGCTTCCAAGACCCGGTTTTCAACCGAAAAAAGCGGATAATCCGCACCGTATCAACGACGAGATCACGGCACCCCAGGTGCGCGTGGTCGGCGACAACGTCGAACAGCCCGTCGTACTCCCAATCCGCGACGCACTCAAGCTCGCGGACGAGATGGAGCTCGACCTGATCGAGATTTCGCCCAAAGCCGATCCCCCCGTGTGCCGCATCGCCGATTACCAGAAGTTCCTCTACCAGCAGAAGAAAAAGGCAAAGGAGCTGAAGGCCAACCAAGCGAAGGTCACGATCAAGGAGATTCGCTTCGGACCGCAGACCGACGACCACGACTACAACTTCAAGTTGAAGCACGCCGAGAACTTCCTCAAGGAGGGTTCCAAGGTCAAAGCCTACGTCTTTTTCCGCGGTCGTTCGATCGTGTTCAAGGAGCAGGGAGAAATCCTGCTGCTGCGTTTCGCCACCGATCTGGAAGAGCTCGCTAAAGTCGAGTCGATGCCCAAATTGGACGGCAAGAAGATGAACATGATCCTCGCGCCGAAGTCGAAAAAATAACGACAGACCGAGGGCAACACGGGCTCCGACCGTAAATACGACACACCCCGAGGGAGAAATCACATTTTCCCTTGGGGTGTTATTTGAATTTACGACACCGGATATTTCCCGACCGAACCGGAATTGGAATTGGGCACCCGGAGCACAAGCCGGGGAATTCCGTTTCGCACGATTCGTAGCAGGCAGAGCCGACAACCGGGCAGAGAAGGAGGCAGGGGGTGGGCAGGCGATTATCCATTCGATAAAGAGCGTTATCGCCAATCGCCCACACTTCGGCTAAATTCGCCCTTGCACCGGGACCTATTCGTATATTTGGCTGCACCTTAAATACTCCGCCCCGGCAAAATGCAAATAAATTTGCTTTTGCCCTCGGCTTAATCACAATCTTTGACTGCGTCTTAGATACTCCGCCTCGGCAAAATGCAAATAAATTTGCTTTTGCACTCGGCTTAATCGTATCTTTGCAGAAGATCGAGGGCGATTCGACGATCTTCGCGGGCCTGTTCGCACGATTGCGCTCATCCCTCGAAGATAAAATACGGTTCGGACAAGTTCAAACGACCGACGCCCGAAACATACACAGAAGACATTTGCAAACTCTGCCATGCAAGGAGGAAGAGAAGGAGGAAAACAGAAAGTTAAGTTTGACTTGTCGCTCACCTTTCACTATCTTTGTAGAAGATAGGATACGCCTCTGAAAACTGTGAGCAAGCTCCCGTTTTCTTTTCGGCTTTCACTATCTTTGTAGAAGATAGGATGCGATTTGACGATCTCTGCGTGCAAGCCCGCACGATTGCTCTCACCTTTCACTATCTTTGACTGCGTTTTTAATCTTTCACCTGCACGATGACGACAACCGACAATATCTTCGCCCTCGAACCGGGAAATACATCCGCTTTCGAACGGACCGCGCTCGAAACTTTCCGGTTTCAGGCCGACCGGTGCGCCGTGTACCGCGAATACCTCGACCGCATCGGAGTCGTACCCGCAGAAGTAACGCGGATCGAACAGATTCCGTTCCTGCCGATCGAGCTGTTCAAGCGACGCGAAGTTTATGCCGGCGACCGGCCCCCCGAAATCGTCTTCACGTCGAGCAACACGGGCGGCACGACTCCCTCGCGGCACTTCATGCAATCGCTGGCCCACTATGAAAAGGCGTTTCTCACGGCCTTCCGGACGTTTTACGGCGATCCGGCCGGATGGAGCCTCTACGGATTGCTGCCCAACTATCTCCAGCGCGAAGGTTCGTCGCTGGTCTATATGGCCGACCGACTGATCGCAGCCTGCGGCTCAGGCGGCTTTTACCTCGACGACTACGAAAAACTGCTCGCGGACATGGCCCGCGATCCGAAGCCCAAAATCCTGCTGGGCGTCAGCTACGCACTCTGGGACCTCGCGGAGCGATACGCCCCGAAATTCGAAAATACGGTCGTGATGGAGACCGGCGGTATGAAAGGGCACCGGGAGGAGCTTCCGAAGGCCCGATTCCACCGCATCCTCTGCGAAGCGTTCGGCGTAGAAAGCATCCACTCGGAATACGGCATGGCCGAACTGACCTCGCAAGCCTACTCTTCGGGCAGCGGCATCTTCCGCACACCGGGCTGGATGCGGGTGCTGGTACGCGACGTGAACGATCCCTTCGACATCCGCCCGGCAGGTGTGCGGGGCGGGATCGACATCATCGACCTGGCCAACCGCTACTCCTGCGCCTTCATCCAAACACAGGACATCGGCCGCGTCTTCGACGACGGCAGTTTCGAAATCGAAGGACGTATCGACCGCAGCGACATACGCGGCTGCAACCTGCTGGTACAGTAAACACCGGGGCTTCGGTATCTACGCAAAAAGGGACTCCTCGCAAAAACACCCCGAAGAGGGCGGCCTGAAAATCCCGCAGTCACCCGAAGATCGAAAAAAAACGGAAACAGACAAGAACCCGAATAAAATTTAATTGCCAAACAGCAAAAATGAACGAGATAGATTTCGTAATCCTGTGGGTAGACGGCAACGATCCCGCCTGGCGCGAAGAGTTCGTCCGCACACGACAGGCGGAGAACGACGATGCCTCGGAGATCCGTTACCGCGACTGGCGCAATCTGCACTACTGGTTCCGGAGTGCGGAACGTTTCGCTCCCTGGGTGCGGAAGGTGCATTTCATTACCTGGGGACACCTGCCTGCGTGGTTACGGCGCGACCACCCCAAGCTGCACATCGTGAATCACCGGGATTTCATCCCGGCGGAGTACCTCCCCACATTCAATTCGAACACCATCGAACTGAATATCCACCGCATCGAAGGGTTGGCCGACCGGTTCGTACTCTTCAACGACGACACGTTTCTTACGCGCGGCTGCCGGCCGGAGGATTTTTTTCGCCGGGGTGTGCCCTGCGACATGGCACGCCTGAGCGTCGTACAACCTTCGTCGGTCGGGCATATCATCTACAACGACCTGGAGCTGATCAACCGCCTGCACGATAAACGCACGGCTATCCGCAACCACATCGCCCGGTGGTTCTCGCCACGCTACGGTATCGTCAGCCTGCTGAAAACCCTCACGCTGTTACCCTGGGGCTTCTTCCCGGGTTTCAACGACTCCCACATGCCCCAGCCCTACCTCACGGAGCGCTTTCGGCAAGCCTGGGAACGCTGGCCCCAGGAGCTGGACGCCTCCTGCCGTCACCGAATCCGCTCCTTGAGCGATCTCTCGCACTGGCTCGTCCGTTACGACATGCTGGCCTCGGGAGCTTTCGCGCCCCGCTCGATGGCCGACTGCCGGTTGATGACCCTCACGGACGACTCGCTCGAAAGCATCTGCCGCGACATCGAACAGCAGCGCTGGCGGATGATCTGCCTGAACGACAGCGAGCACATCTCCGACTTCGACCGCCAATGCCAGCGTCTGTGCAAGGCTTTCGAGCGGATACTCCCGGAAAAATCGAGCTATGAAATCTGATATTTCGGTCGTCATTCCCCTCTATAACAAAGAGAAAGAGATCGCCTGCACCCTCCGTTCGGTGCTGGCACAAACCTCGCAGCCTCTTGAAATCATCGTCGTGGACGACGGTTCGACCGACGGAAGCGCCGCCCGGGTCGAGGAGATCGGCTCGCCCCTCATCCGGCTGATCCGGCAGGAGAACCGGGGCGTAAGCGCCGCCCGCAACCGGGCCATGCAGGAAGCCTGCGGAGAGTACGCCGCCCTGCTGGACGGGGACGATACGTGGGAACCGGGCTATCTGGCAGAAATCGAACGTCTGATCGCTGCCTACCCGGGCTGCGGAGCCTACGCAACCTCTTTCAACGTGGATGACGGACATCACCTGACACCGGGCGACACTCCGCAAACGGAGGGTGTCGTGGATTTCTTCACCGAAGCGCTCTCCCATTACGTGCTGATCCCCTCCTCGACTACGCTCCGGCGGAAACCGGCTCTCTCGCTGGGCGGATTTCCCGAAGGGATGCGCCTGGGCGAAGATCAATACCTTTGGACGAAACTCGCCCGCACCAGCCCGGTCTGCTTCTCCCCGGCCCGGCTCGTGCGTTACTCGAAAGCTGCTTCCAACCGTTCGGCAGCCATCTACCGCCCGGAACAGACGCGATTTTCCTTCGAAGACCTATACGAACCCGCCGCCCGCGATTCGAGCAACGAATACGTCGCCCGCGCGGCACTGGGCAAGGCCCTCGTCATCAGCGCCAAAGGCGGCACGGCGGAAGCCGCCCGGGCAGCGAAATTCTTCGCCTACACCCGGCACGACCGGCGTACGCTGCGCAAACTGCGCATCCTCAACGCACTGCCCGTCCGCTGGCGCGGTCCGCTGCTCGCGGCCTACAACCGCCTGGCCTGGGCGATCGCCCGGAAAGGGATGTAACGAAACGCCGGGACGCAACCGCCGAGGCTCCGGCCGACACGACAGTCGGGCGAAGTCCCCCGCCCCCTCCGCCAAACAAAAAATCCCGGCATCGTGAAATGCCGGGATCGTCTTTATGTGCGAAACGAAAAACTACTCCTCTTCCGCCTCGTCCTTCATGGCGGTATAGACGTTCACCACGTCGTCGTCCTCCTCCAGACGCTCGATCAGCTTCTCGACCGCCTCACGCTCCTCGCCGTGAAGCTCCTTGGTATCCGTAGCGATGCGGATCGACTCGCCCGACACGATCTCGTAGTTCTGGTCGTCGAGCCATTTCTGGATCGCACCGAACGACTCATAGGGCGCCTCGACCGTAACGGTCGTTTCGTCTTCGGGTGCGAACTCGTCCACGCCCAGGTCGATCATCGAAAGCTCCAGCTCTTCGAAATCCGTACCTGCCGGCACGTGGAACTTGAACACGCACTTGTGCTCGAACAGGAAAGCCACGCTGCCGCTGTTACCCAGCGTACCGCCGCAACGACTGAAGTGCATGCGGACATTGGCCACCGTGCGGTTGGTGTTGTCCGTCGCCGTTTCCACCATGACCGCAATGCCGTGCGGGCCGTATCCTTCGTAGATCACCTCCTTGTAGTCGGCCGAATCCTTCTCCGTGGCACGCTTGATCGCACGTTCGATATTCTCCTTGGGCATGTTCTCCGCTTTGGCGTTCTGAATCAGGATGCGCAGGCGGGTGTTGGCGGAAGGATCGGGACCCGCCGACTTGACGGCTATTTCGATCTCCTTGCCGATCTTGGTAAACACCCGGGCCATGTGCCCCCAACGCTTCAACTTGCGCGCCTTGCGATATTCAAACGCTCTTCCCATAGTTTTCTATATTTTTTCAATTATTCAACGACTCTAACTCCCACACCCGAAACGTCTTCGGGGACCGGAGCGCGGCGCAAAATTAAGAAAAACAATTCATATTTTACAAGGAATATCCAAAAATGTCTAACTTTGCCAAAGGTTTTCGCCGCGCGAGGACCGGCCGGCTCTCCGGATGCGACCGCGTGCCTGAACGTCCGGTTCCGCGACCGGAAAAGCGGATCGCGTCGCCGCCTCCGGGAACGAAGCGAAACCGATTTCCCGCCCGCGTCGCCGCAAACGGAAGATGCAAACCGGCCTTACGACCACGACCCGGAGCCGTGAGCCATCCCGGAAACCGGGCGATCGCAGTATCGGGACGACAGCCGCTTCCGGCCCCCCGAACAGGAAACGACGAAAGCCTCTTTCCATTTCCGCGCTGCAAGGGCAGACGGAATCCGGACGCGCCCAACGGCGAAAACGAAACAGGATATTCAACGAAAACACGACAATTTTTTCTATGGAAATCAAAGCCCGCTTCGACCATTTCAACATCAACGTCACCGACCTGGAACGCAGCCTCGCGTTCTACGACCGGGCCCTCGGTCTGAAAGAGATTTCACGCAAGCAGGCCGACGACGGCAGCTTCATCCTCGCCTACCTGGGCGACGGAGAAACCGGGTTCCGCCTGGAGCTGACCTGGCTGCGGGATCACGCCGCGACGCCCTACGAATTGGGCGAGAACGAAAGCCACCTCTGCGTCCGCGTCGCGGGCGACTACGAAGCCGTACGCGCCTACCACAAGGAGCTGGGATGCGTCTGCTTCGAAAACCACGAAATGGGACTCTACTTCATCAACGATCCGGACGACTACTGGATCGAAGTGCTGCCCCTGAACCATTAACACAAGACGGCTCCCGGGAATCGCTCCGCTCCGGGAGTATCCGCAAATTCGAAAAACATTATGGCAACGGAAACCATGGAACAGGCCGTGACGGAGGCCGTCCGGATCCTTCGTGAAGGAGGAGTGATCCTCTACCCGACCGACACGGTCTGGGGCATCGGCTGCGACGCCACCAACGCCGAAGCGGTCGAGCGGATCTACCGCCTCAAGCGCAGCGAAAACAAGAAATCGATGCTGGTGCTCTGCGCCACGCCCGATATGGTCGTGCGGTACGTTCACAAGGCCCCCGGCATCGCCTTCGAAGTGCAGGAGCTGGCCACCAAGCCGCTCACGCTGATCCTGCCCGGAGCTTCGGGCGTCGCCGCGAACCTCATCCCCGAAGAGGGGACGCTGGGCGTACGGATTCCCGACCATGCCTTCTGCCAGGCGATGCTGCGCAAGCTGGGGCGCCCGATCGTTTCGACTTCGGCGAACATCTCGGGCGAAGATACGCCCCGCAACCTGGCCGAAATCTCCCGCGAGATCATCGACGGGGTGGATTATGTGGTCAATCCAAAATTCGAAGGCAAACCGACGGGCAAGGCCTCGTCGATCCTCCTTTTCAACGAAGCCGGAGAGTTCAGGATCATCCGCGAATAAAGCACCGACAGAACTCCGGCCTCTTTTTACCATCTACCAGGCAGAGAGCCTGTCCGGATCCCCCGCCAAAGGCAGCGACAGGTTCTTGCCCTAAAAGGTACACCTTATGGCACGAATCATCAAAACTCTTATTCAAAAGCGTGTTTCGGATATCGACATGTTCCAGCACGTGAACAATGTATCGCAGCAGATGTATTTCGACCTGGGCAAAGCGGATTTCTACCGGCAGGTCCTGCAGGACGACGTACTCTCCGGAACGAGCCGCATCATCACGGCCGCGACCGCGAACTCCTTCAAAGAGCAGATCCGGATGGAGGACGACATCTACGTCACGACTACGGTCGCCAAAGTAGGTAACAAGAGCATCACCCTCTTCCAGCAGATCATCGGGCGCAATGCCGCCGGGAGGGAAACGGTAAAGACCGAAAGCACCTCGGTCATGGTCGCTTTCGACTTCGACCGTCAGGAGTCGGTGACGGTGCCTGAACGCTGGAGAAGAAACCTCGCAGATTAGCTTCGCGGATCACCAGGATAATACTGGCGAAAATCAACACCCCGGCGATGATGTTGGTGCGGTCGATCTGTTCCTGGTGCCGCACGAGCGCGAGAACCGTAGCGACTACGGGCTGGATATAACGGTAAAGGGCCGTGTGGATGAAAGTGAGCTTCTCCGTGCCCCGGTAAAGCAGGTACATCGGCAGCACCGTACCCAGAACCAGCACATAAGCCAGCTCCGCCTGACCGCTCAGCGGCAGGCGCAGAAAATCCGTATCGGCAATGTATTTCCAGAAGAAGGGGGCGGTAATAAGCAACCCGATGATATAGTACCATCCCATCACCACCAACGTCCCGTACCGCTGCAACTGCGGCTTGATGATGACCGTATTGACCGCGATCGCCACCACGGCGACGAGCACCAGGGCGTTGCCCAGGCCGCTGCTGCCGGGTGCCAGCCGAAACCCCTTGTCGAACAGGAGGAAAGCCGCACCTGCGAAACCCAGCACCACACCGATACGGCGTGCCCACGTAATGTTCTTTTCCCGCAGCAGGAAATGTCCCGTCAGGATGGTGAACACCGGACCGAGGGTCGAGATCGTCGAAGCGTCGATCGGCGAGGTATAGGAAGCTCCCCACAACAGCATGAACATCCAACCATAGACGATCAGCACGGTCACGATCAAGATATTGCCGAAATCGCGCAGCGGAATGCGGTAGGACTGTTTCGAGAAAAGGGCGAAAGGAATGAAAAAAATCGACGCCGCAAGTACCTGAAGCATAAAAATCTGCTGGAAATCGAGGTAGTTGCGCGTCAAAGAGACATAAAATGAAAAATTGGCGCCGAACAACAGATTGGCGAAAATCAGATCGAAATTATAACGCAACGCTCCCATAGACGGAAAGCATAGGACAATTTTCGCACCAAGTTCCGGTTTTCTGCGTATCTTTGTCCCTGTCACCAAAAAAGGAATCAATCGAATGGAGCGCGGAGCTCTCAAAGGGCACGGAGCCCTGCTGCTGGCCAATGTCATCTGGGGACTGAACTCCCCGATCTGCAAGACCGTCCTTCTCTCGCCCGAGAACCCGGAGGGGCTCAACCATTTCGCCCTGACGGTCTATCGTCTGGTCGGGGCTTTTCTGCTCTTCTGGCTGGCATCCGCCTTCCTCCCGCGCGAACGGGTCGCCTGGCGCGACCTGGGCGGACTGTTCATCGCCTCGCTCTTCGGCATCCAGCTCGACCAGATTCTTTTCCTCTGGGGACTCTCCCTCACCTCGCCGATCAATGTTTCGATCATCGCCACCACGGTACCCATCCTCACGATGATCCTGGCGATGTTCTTTCTGCGCGAACCGATCACCCCGCTCAAGACGGGCGGCGTGCTACTCGGCGCGGCGGGAGCCGTGCTGCTGATCCTCATCAGCAGCCGCGGCGAAAGCGGCGGCGGATCGATCGCGGGCGACATCATCACCCTCGTCAGTTCGGTCTGCTACGCCATCTACCTGACGGCCTGCCGCAAGGTGATCCTCAAATACTCGCCTGTGACCACGATGAAGTGGATGTTCTTCTTCGCAGCGATCGTAGTGGTCGTACTTTACCACCGGCCCGCCCTCGAAGTGGACTTCCCGGCCGTTCCCGCACGGGTCTGGGGCGGAGCCGCCTTCGCCATCGTACTCTCGACGTTCCTGGCCTATCTGATGGTGCCGATCGCCCAGCACTACCTGCGTCCGACGGTTATCAGCATGTACAATTACGTGCAACCCGTCGCCTCGGTGCTTTTCACGGTCGTGCTCGGGCTCGACGTTTTCGGATTCACGAAAGCCGCCGCAGCGGGCTGCATCTTCCTGGGCGTATGGCTGGTAACGATGTCCAAATCACGAAAAGACCTCGAAGCGGAACAAGCCGCCAAAATGACGGATAAGAAATAAATCGGCCGACCGCCCCAGGCGACCGGTCGTTCCGAAAAACATGCAGCGCAAGGCGAATCCCTGCGCTGCATTTCATATACGGTCATCCCGCCTCTCCGCACCCGCACGACGGCATACGGGATCGGGATCACCCGCCTTACGATAAAAATCAAAAGGAAACAAGCTCCGGAAAACGAACCGCACGAGGAAGGGAAGGGTCACTCACTGTTTTTTCCGAAGTCCCCGTTCTTCCGCCAGCCGTTCCATCAAGGCGTACGCCGCCTCATAATCGTTGGGAATCTCCCCCTCCAGAATGGCCTCCTTGATGATCTCCTTGATCTCGCCGATCACGCGGGAGGGCGGAACTCCGTAGGTTTCCATGATGATCTCGCCCGTGATCGGAGGCTGGAAATTGCGGATACGGTCCCGCTCCTCCAGGTCCTTCATCTTGCGGCGCACCAACTCGAAATTCTGCAGGTAGCGTTTCACTTTGGCGTCGATGCCGGATGTAATATCCGCCTCGCAGAGGGTCATCAGCTTCTCCACATCGTCCCCGGCCTCGAACAACAGCCGCCGCACCGCAGAATCGGTCACCATATCTTCCGAAAGGATAATGGGACGCAGATGCAGAAAAACCATCTTCCGCACGAACTTCATATGCTCGTTCATGGGCAGCTTCAACGCTCGGAAAATGGCAGGCACCATCTTCGAACCGACCACTTCGTGCGAATGGAACGTCCAACCCACCTGAGGATCGTAAGCCTTCGTCAGCGGCTTGCCGATGTCGTGCAGGATCGCCGCCCAACGCAGCCAGAGATCGTCGCTCACGGCCGCCACGTTGTCGAGGACCTTGAGCGTATGGTAGAAATTGTCCTTATGGGCGTGTTGTCCCCGCCGTTCGATGCCTTTCAGACGCTGCATCTCGGGGAAAATCAGTTCCAGCAGCCCCGTCCGCTCCAGCAGGTCGAATCCTACGGACGGAACGGGCGAGAGAACGATCTTATTGAGTTCGACGGCGATGCGCTCCCGCGAAACGATGCCGATACGCTCCCTGTTGCGGACGATCGCCTCGAAAGTTTCGGGGAAGAGCCGGAAATTCAATTGCGAAGCGAAGCGCACGGCCCGCATCATCCGCAGCGGATCGTCCGAAAAGGTGACATCCGGGTCGCACGGCGTGCGGATGATTCCCTCGTGCAGATCCCGCATCCCGTCGAAAGGATCGACCAGGCGGCCGAAATCCTCCTCCGCGAGCGACCAGGCCATCGCATTGATGGTAAAGTCGCGGCGCCGCTGGTCGTCTTCGAGCGTCCCCGCCTCGACCTGCGGCTTGCGCGAATCGCGCACGTAAGACTCCTTGCGGGCTCCCACGAACTCGACTTCGACACCCCTGGTTCGGAGCGCCGCCGTGCCGAAAGTCTTATAGACGGACACCTTGGTCCGCAGTTCCCGGCCCAGCTCCTCGGCCAGCCCGATACCGCTGCCCACGACCACGACGTCGATGTCGGTAGAAGGCCGCCCGAGGTAGAAATCGCGGACATACCCTCCGACGACGAAGGCCGGAACGTCCTGCCGGGCGGCAATCGCGGAGATCTGCCGGAAAACCGGCAGGGACAGAGGAGCTGTGGAATCGTTTTTTTTCACGGAATAAAATCAGAATTTTAACAACATTACGACCTACCCTCCGCATCCGTTTCGATACGGAACGGACGGAACTGCCCCGCGACGGCCCGTCGAAGAGCGAGCCATCCGCCGGGAAAGCGGCTTCGGAGCGAATGCCGGGCGAATTTTCAGAACGCCAGTTCACGGCGGTAAAGCCGCACGGTATTTTCGAGCCCGTAATAGAGAGCGTCGCAGATCAGCGCGTGCCCGATCGAAACCTCGTCCGTCCAGGGAATCCGCTCGACGAAATAGCACAGATTCTCCAGATTGAGGTCGTGGCCCGCATTGAGCCCCAGACCGCAACGGCGAGCCTCCTCAGCTGCCCGGACATAAGGCTCGATCGCCCGTTCGCGCCCGGCGGCGAAATCCCGGGCATAGGCCTCGGTGTACAGCTCCACCCGGTCGGCTCCGCACTCCTTCGCCCCCGCAACCATCTCGGCGACGGGATCGACGAAAATCGAAACCCGGATTCCCCTGGCCTGAAATTCAGCGGTCACCTCCCGCAGAAAATCGCGGTACTTCACCGTATTCCATCCGGCATTGGAGGTGATGGCGTTCTCGGCATCGGGCACGAGCGTCACTTGCGCCGGACGCACTTCGAGCACCAGTTCGCGGAACGAAGGGATCGGATTACCCTCGATATTGAACTCGGTCGTCAGCACTTTCTTCAGGTCGCGCACGTCCGAATAACGGATATGGCGGGCGTCGGGACGGGGATGCACCGTAATCCCCTGCGCTCCGAAGCGCTCGCAGTCCAGTGCCGCACGTACCACGTCGGGAAGATTGCCGCCGCGCGAATTGCGCACCACGGCGATCTTATTGATGTTCACACTCAGTTTTGTCATAAAAAACTCTATTTACCCAAAAACGACAGGCAATCCGTCAAACTTTACCCGCAAACCCGCACGATTGCTCTCACCTTTCACTATCTTTGCGGAGGTAAAGTTAATTATTTTTCCAGACACGACGGATGAAAATCATACTTTTTTCCCGGCAGGGCGTCGTCCACACGGCCGGCGACCTGCATCAGATGTTCGACGCGATCGCCCGTTTCGGGTTCGATTACGCGGTCAATGAGGAGTTCGCTCCCCAGATCGAACGGCTCACCGGCATATCCATCGATGCGGCCCACCGTTACGGGCGGCCGATGGGTCCCCAGCCTGCGGAGTCGGTGCTGGTATGTTACGGCGGCGACGGTACGCTTTTGGACGGCATTCACCGGCTGGGAGGGGCCGAAATCCCCGTCATAGGCATCAACTCGGGACATCTGGGTTTTCTGACGAGCGTACCCCGCAACGGCTGCATCGGCGATGTCTTCGAGCTGATCGCCGCCGGCAAACTCGAATGTCAGCCCCGATCGATGCTCGAGGTCACGGGCGACTTCGGCGACGGCATCTCGACCCGCTATGCGGTCAATGAAGTGGTCATCCAGCGCCAAGGCGCGGGCATGATCTCGGTCGAAACGTACGTGAACGACCAAATGGTCGCCACCTACCACGGCGACGGCCTGATCGTCAGCACGCCGACCGGCTCGACGGCCTATTCGCTCAGCGTGGGCGGTCCGGTCGTCGCCCCCCAATGCGCCTGCCTGGTGCTCTCGCCCGTCGCGCCCCACAACCTGACGATGCGCCCGGTCGTGATTCCTTCGTCGAGCGACGTGCGGCTCAAGGTACACGCCCGGCACGCCGAAATATCGATCGCCACCGACAACGAAACCTGTCCGATTCCCGAAGGAGCCGAATTCAGGGTCCGACTGGCTTCCAGACGCTTTTTTCTGGCGGTCCCGCACAATATATCGTTTTACGACACGTTACGCAAGAAAATGATGTGGGGAGTGGATATCCGAAGCTGACGAAAAATCCCTGTTTGCCGGAAATTCTTTCGCTTTCGGATTTTATTCCCTATATTTGCATGCTATGAGCGAGCAAAAACGCATACCTCGACACGTCGCCATTATCATGGACGGCAACGGACGCTGGGCCGCGCAACACGGGCTGGAGCGTTTCGAAGGTCATATCCGGGGTGTGGAGTCCGTGCGCCGGGCAATCCAGGCCGCGACCCGTCACGGGGTTCGCTACCTGACGCTTTATGCTTTCTCGACCGAAAACTGGGGACGCCCCGCCGCAGAGGTCGATGCCCTGATGGAGCTCTTCTGCAAGAGCGTAATCAACGAAACGCCCGAACTGGCCGCTCAGGGAGTGCGCGTGCGGATCATCGGCGACAAAAGCCGTTTCCCCGAAAAAGTAAAACACCACCTGGATCAGATCGAAAACCGAACGGCTACCGGGAAACGCCTTACGCTGCAACTGGCCCTCAACTACTCTTCCCGCAGCGAAATCGTCCATGCGATGCAGGGTCTGGCACGCCGTGCCGCAGCCGGCATCTTCTCTTCGGAAGAGATTTCCGAGCAAACGGTTTCCGAAGCGCTCTATACGGCGGGCTGTCCCGACCCCGACCTGCTGATACGCACCAGCGGCGAACAACGGCTCAGCAATTTCCTGCTGTGGCAGGCTGCCTACGCCGAACTCTTTTTCACCCCCGTATTATGGCCCGACTTTACCGAAGAGGATTTCGCGCAGGCACTCGACGAATATGCCCGGCGCGAAAGGCGTTTCGGACTGGTAAAAAATAATGAACGTATTCGGTAAGCGAGTGCATCACGAGTTTACTCGCTACACTGAACGGAGAGAATGAAGAAAGAAACTCTAGAGAGAAGTTAGACGACACACGATGAATCATCCAGGCAAAGTATTTCTGACACTGACGGCCGCCCTGCTGCTGCTCTGTCCCCAGATATTCGCGCAGGAGCCCTCCGGCGAGGCGGCTCCGCCCCCGGCCGAACAGACGGATCAGGACGAGGATACGAACCAGCTTTTACAGCAATTCGAAAAAGCCCCGACACTCGAAGGCGGTACCCAGAAACTTTACCACATCCGCAACGTCAATATTCACGGGGCGCAATACATTGACAACAGCATTCTGCGAGCTTCGTCGGGTCTTATCCCGGGCGATTCGATATACCTGCCCAGCAACTTCATCTCGACAGCCATCACCCGCCTGTGGAACCAGCGCCTCTTTTCGGACATCCGCGTCGGCGCGACCATAGAAGGCGACAGTATCGACCTGGAAGTTTTCCTGAAGGAACGTCCCCGCGTCAATTACTGGCGTTTCGAGGGCATCTCCAAAAGCAACCAGAAAGACCTGCTCGAAAAGCTCAAACTCAAGCGCGGCACCGAGCTTTCGGACTACGTGATCGACAAGAACTCGAAGCTCATTCACAAATACTACGCAGACAAAGGTTTCCGCAACGCCGAAGTATCGGTCCGCATCGACAACGACTCGATACTGAAGCAGGCCGTAAACGTGACCTTCATCGTCGATCGCAAACGTAAAATCAAAATCGGAGAGATCAATTTCACGGGCAACGAAGAATTTTCCGACAAACGTCTGCGCCGCACCTTCAAGAAAACCCACCAGAAAAGCCTCAACTTCTTCCGGGGGGCGAAATTCAACGAAGAAGATTTCGAAAACGACAAGGAGCTGCTGCTCGACTTTTACAATTCGAAAGGTTTCCGCAACGCCAACATCGTCGCCGATTCGATCTACGCGATCAACGACAAGCGTATGGGTATCACGCTGGACATTTCGGAAGGCAACAAGTACTACATCCGCAATGTTTCCTGGATCGGCAACTCGGTCTATGAAACCGACGAACTGGCTCGGATGTTCGGTGTCGAAAAAGGCTCGATTTACGACAAAAAATCGATGTACAAGCGCCTGGGCATCGGCGCCTACTACAATCCGGACGAACCGTCCATCACCAATCTCTACAAAGATCAGGGCTACCTCACCTCGCAGATCGACCCGGCCGAAATCATCATCGGCAAAGACTCGATCGACCTGGAGGTCCGCGTATTCGAAGGCAAACAATTCACCATCAACAATGTCGGCATTTCGGGCAATATGCGGCTCGACGACGAGGTGATCCGCCGTGAACTCTACACGCGGCCGGGCGAACTCTACAACCAGTCGCTGTTGTTCCAGACCATCCGCACCCTGGGTTCGATGGGACATTTCACGGCCGAAGCGATCGCTCCGGACATTCAGCCCGTCGTCAATTCGGACGAATTGGTCGATATCAACTGGCCGCTCGAGGAGATCGCCAGCGACCAGTTCCAGATCGCCGGCGGTTGGGGCGGCGGTACGTTCGTGGGTTCGGTGGGTGTCACACTGAACAACCTCTCGATCAAAAACTTCTTCAAGAAAGGCGCCTGGAGACCCTACCCGATGGGACAGAACCAGCGGCTGTCGATCAGCGCCCAAACCAACGGTACTTACTACAAAGCCTTCGCAATCAGCTTCACCGATCCCTGGATGGGCGGGCGAAAACCGAACTCCTTCACGATTTCGGCTCACTATTCCGATGAGAACAACGCCTATTACGCCTGGCAGAAAGGTACCCGTTATTTCCGCACCGCCGGTGTCGCGGCGGGACTCGGCAAGCGTCTGGACTGGCCCGACCCGTACTTCACGTTCTATGCGGAAGCCAGCTACGAGCGCTACATGCTGAAGGACTGGAACACCTTCGTACTCAAGAACGGTGCGGCAAACCTGCTGTCGATCCGCCTGGTATTGGGACGAAATTCGGTGGATCAGCCGATCTATCCCCGCAGGGGTTCCGATTTCAGCGTTTCGGTGCAGCTCACTCCTCCCTATTCGCTGTGGGACGGCAAGGATTACAAAAGCACGGCTTTAAGCGAACAGGAACGCTACAACTGGATCGAATTCCACAAGTGGATGCTCAAAGGCCAATGGTTCACTCCGCTGACCCGCAACGGCAACCTGGTGCTGATGGCCCGCGCAGAAATGGGATACCTGGGACATTACAATAAAAACAAGGTATCGCCCTTCGAACGGTTCGAAGTCGGCGGCGACGGCATGACGGGCTATAATATGTACGGTATCGACATTATCTCCATGCGCGGTTACGACGACGGAGCGCTCGATCCCGTAGGCAGCAACTATTCGTGTGCCTACAACAAATACACGATGGAGCTCCGCTATCCGCTCCTGCTCAAGGGACAGACCAACATCTACGTACTGGGATTCCTGGAAGGAGGCAACGGATTCACCTCGTGGAAGGAGTTCTCCCCGTTCAAGATCAAACGGTCGGCGGGTATCGGCGTGCGCCTCTTCCTGCCGGTCGTAGGCATGGTGGGAGTCGATTGGGGCTGGGGCTTCGACCCGGCCGCAGGACAGACCAAGCGCAGCGGCAGCCACATCCATTTCACGATGGGTATGCAGTTCTAAACCGGCGGAAGTTGGCAATAAATTTGAAGAAACAGGGTTATACTTATAAAAGATAACTAAAAAATAAACGGTATGAAACGGATCCTTTTGCTCGTACTCGCCTTCACGGCAGCCATAGGCTCGCTTTCGGCACAGAACTACATCGTGGTAAACAGCGAAAAAGTATTCAAGTCGATCGACGAATATAACAAAGCACTCGACACGCTCGACCAACTGGCCAAAAGCTATCAGCAGCAGGTCGATCTCAAATTCGAAGAGGTCGAAGCCCTCTACAACAACTATAAGGCGCAGGAAATGTCCCTTTCGGCTTCGTCACGACAGGCCCGGCAAAACCTGATTCTCACCCGGGAAGAGGAGGCCAGCAAATTCCAGGAGGAGATCTTCGGCCAGGACGGTACCCTTATGAAAAAACGGATCGAGCTGATCCAGCCGATCCAGAAACGGGTATTCGACGCCATTGCGAACTATGCCGCACAAAACGGGTATGAGCTGGTTCTCGATGCGGCTTCGAACCCCACGCTGCTTTACAATTCAGAAAAAATCGACCACACTCAGGCCCTCATCGAATTTATGAAAAAGTAAGAAATATCGAATCAAATCAATAAATCCGTATGAAAAAACTCATTAAATTAACCCTCGTGGTTGCCTTGGTACTGGGAAGCAGTTCCCTGTTCGCACAGAAGCTGGGCCGTATCAATCTCGAAGAGATCATTACCCTTATGCCGGAATACAAGGAGATGATGACCAACATGGAGGCGTACAGCAAAGATCTGCGCGACAACCTGGAAACGATTCAGGTCGAGCTGAACACCAAGTACAACGATTTCCAGAAAAACAAAGCGACCTACTCGGAGGTAACCCGCCAACTGAAGGAGAAAGAATTGACCGACCTGCAAAACCGTCTGCAAGAGTTCTACCAGAGCGCACAGGAAGACTTGCAGAAAAAGGAGAAGGAGCTGACCGACCCGATCGTCGCCAAGGCTCAGGAGGCCGTCAAGAAGGTGGCGCAAAAGGGAGCTTACGTCGCCGTATTCAATACGACCATCCCCTCGATGGTCTATTACGACGAAGCAGCCATGACCGATTTGAGCACCGAAGTCAAGGCCGAGCTAGGGATTCAATAAACGGCAACGCATCGACAACAAAAAGCGTCCGCTTCGGATTTCGAAGCGGACGCTTTATTTCTTCCAAAAGTCCTTTCCGAGCTGCGGAAATCAAAGTTCAACATATCCTTCCCCTGCCGACACGAACTCCGTGCAGACGAATCATCCTCGCCCGACAGCGGCTCCATACACAGCCCCGGCCGCCGCAGTGAAAAATCCGGTACACCGCCCGCTCCGGCCCATATTCCCATATCGGCATCAGAACGGATAACCTACTCCGAAATTAAGCGCCGTATTCTTCCACTTGAAATTGTGGATCCACCGTTGTCCGGCAGGTGCATTGGGGTTGTGGATCTGTATGCCCCAGTCCAGACGCAGTACGGCAAATTTGATGTCCAGGCGCAGACCGATACCGGCATCGAAGCCCAGTTGCCTGTAGAAACTGTCGAAATGGAAAACCGCAGCGGGCGAAGGCGCGGAATGCCGGTCGGCAAACCAGATATTGCCCACATCGACGAACGTCGCTCCGTGAAACATCCCCCAAATCGGGAAGCGCAATTCGAGATTGGCCTCCAGCTTCATATCGCCCAGTTGTGTAGGGAAAACCGCATCTTCCGGCTCCGGAACAGCCCCCGGCCCCAACATACGGGGTGCCCAACCGCGCATGCTGTTGGCACCGCCCGCATAAAACAGACGGTCGAAGGGAATCGAAGTCGAATTGCCGTACGCCATACCGTAACCGCCGTAAAGCCGTCCCACGAGAGCCGTCACCTCACCGAGCATGATCTTGCGGCTCACACTCAAATCGGCCCGGAAATATTGCGAATATTGAAGACCGAAAACCTCGTAATAGTCCTTCCCGGCCGCCGGACGCGAGAAGAGGTGCATCAGGCCGTCGAGCAGGTTGCCCGCCATCTCGTAATTGAAGCGGAGCAGCGTCGCGTTTCCGCCCAGATGCTTGCGCTGATTGTTATAGACATAACTGAACGAAAGGCCGCTGATGAACTGCGACTCGTAACTTCGCTTGAGATATTCGTTCTGGAGATGATCCAGGAAATCCTCCCTATTGACATACCCCATATCGATCACGTTGATATCGATCGGACGCAGCGAATAGCTCGAATACTTCAAATCGCTCCACGAATATCCCCAAGCCACGCTGGAAAGGGTACGCCGATAATAAGGGCGATCCTGGAAATTGATGCCGAATTCGAGCCGGGTCCGGGGCATCTGGATCGACTGCCACCGCTGGGTTCGGAAAGGCAGCAGGAAACGGGGAAACTGCAAACCCATATTGACTCCGAATTCGATGGCGTTGCGCTTGCGGGCACTCGGAGTTTTCATATACTCGTACCCTACCGAGAACGAAACGTCGAAAGACTCCGCTCCCCGGAAAATATTGCGGTTCTGATACCCCACCGTCGCCCGCAATCCGTAGAAACTCGACGTCGTACTTCCTTCCAGCTCTATCTTATACCCCTGCTTCAAGGCCGGAATGCACTGGATGTCGCACTGGAGATAGCCCTCGCGGGTCTGATGTACCGAATCGGCCGGCTCCTTGCCTTCGCCCACGAAAGTCACGTAGTTATCCTTTGCCACACTGTCGGCCTGCTCGTTGAAAATGACGTTGGCGCTTTTGAAATAGCCCATCGACATAATCTGGTTGTACGTCTGATCGACCCGGTTAATGTTATAGACGTAGTTCGGATAGATCGGCACGATCTGTCGCAGCACCGAAGGACGTATGTTGGGACGCTTGTTGTCCTTGTGGTACACCACGTTCAACCCCCGGTAGTAGATCGTGTCGAGTCCCTTGCGGTAGTCGGGAGCAATAGCCGCCGTAGGATCGTAATTGGGAAAAATATTGATCTGGTCGATACGGTAAACCGTATTGTTGCGCAGAATCGGATAACCCTGCTCGTTATAACCGGCCAGATGCTGCTTGACGATCATCTTCAGGTCCACCAGATGATTGCCGCCGAGCGTGTCGGCTTCATACTCGATGTTATTGACCGTAAAATTGTAATAGCCGCGCTGTTTGAGGTAGGTGGTGATGCGCTGCCGCTCCTGGTCAAGGACCTCCATGTCGAACACCTCGCCCGTACGGAGCAGCGAATGTACCGTATCGGGCAGGATGATCTGCTCGAGGAACCGATCGCGGAAATCGTACGAAAGGCGGTTGATGCGGTAAGGCTCGCGCTGTACGGTGCGGTAGGTGATGAAAGCCCGCTTTTTCCGCGACGTGGTATCGACTTCGTAAGTCGCCTGCGAAGAGAAGAACCCCCGATAGTCCATGTAAACCTTCAGGTTGCGGACCGACTGCTCCGTGAGGCTCATATCCAGCAGCACGGGCGCTTCGCCGATACGCCGTTTGAACCGGTTCCACCAATTATCCTTTTCGGGATCGGCCTGCTCATAAACCCAGACGTAAAAATTGAGTCCCAGGAACCGTTTATTCGGATTCTGACGGATGAATTTCCGCAGGTCGGAAGCCGGAATACGCTCTTTTTTAGGCGTTTCCTTATCGGCTTCTACGGTCACCTTCTGCACCAGATAACTTTCCTCGGGAAGTTTGCGCGTGACACTGCACGACACCCCCGCGAGCACCGCCAGCAAAAAGACGAATATGACCGGCAACCGTTTCAAGACTTCCGTTAATTGTTGAAGAAACCCTGTTTTTTCAGCAGCGCGAAATAGTTGCGCGAAATAGCCAGGTTATCTTCGGCACGATACCTGTTGCGCGTGAAAATCTGTGCCAGATTCGGCAGGCCGTTCTCCTCGAGCAGCCGCCGGGTCTCTTCCGACGTCTCCTTCTCGGCCCAGAGTTCGTCGATCTCCGACGAGGTGTAATGATGGTATTTCTCGCAATGCACGACCGCATCGAGCGGCAGGCGGTCGGTCAGTTCGGGCGACTCGTCGGGATGCCCCACCACGATCGTCGTCACGGGAATCACCCCTTTGGGAAGATCGAGGATGCGGGCGATCTCCTCGGCCGTATAGATGGTCGTACCGAGGTAACAGATTCCCAACCCGTGCGCTTCGGCCTCGACACACAGGTTCTGCGCCGCCAGCAGCGCATCGGTCACCCCGTTGAGAAACCAGGCGAAATTATCGTAGCACGGCTCGGCATCGCGCTGTTCGCACCACATCGAAAAACGGTGGACATCGGCACAAACCGTAATCACGCAGGGAGCCTGCGTAACCATCGGCTGATTGAAATGACACGGGGCCAATGCCTCGCGCAATTCCCGGCTCTGAGTAACGATCAGACTGTAAAGCTGCATATTGCCGCACGTCGAGGCACGCGAGGCGGCTTCGAGCATGTCTTGCAGCACCTCCGGCGCAATAGGCTCAGAGCGGAATTTTCGGATCGAACGGTGTTTTGCAAGCAATGTTTTCATACGGATTATAAGTTACGTAACAAATTCACGCAAAAGTAGTAAAACTTTTAGAATTTTATTATTTTTGTCCGCGTTAAAGCTGGTTGGAACCTATTTTGCAGCGCCCCGGAAAAACCCTCTTCCGTCCCGGACATACACGCGTTTTCAGGATGCAAGAGAAGTGCCGAACGGCTCCGACCTCCGAACCGGAATAGCGACAAAGCCGATATTTCAGAACAGATGCAAATGCGATTCGCAAAATACGAAGGTGCCGGCAACGACTTCATCCTGCTCGACCTGCGGAACGGCGGAGCGACTCCCCAAAGCGCGGAGATCGCCCGTCTGTGCGACCGCCATTTCGGCATCGGAGCCGACGGTCTGATGACGCTCGCCGCTTCCGCCGTATCCGGCTGCGACTGTTCGATGCGCTACTACAACGCCGACGGCTCGCCGGGCGAGATGTGCGGCAACGGAGGCCGCTGCTTCGCCCTGTTTGCCCATCACCTGGGCATCGGCGGCGACATCAAGCGGTTCGACTCGACGGACGGCATCCACGAAGCCAGGATGCTTCGTATCGACGGGCTGCGAAGCACCGTAGAGCTGGGAATGATCGACGTCGAACGGATCGACCGGGGCGACGGATACTGGTTCCTCGATACGGGCGTTCCCCACTACGTCGAATTCACGGACGACCTCGAAGCCGTGGACGTCATCGGACGCGGACGCCGGATACGCTACGACAAACGCTTCGCCAAAGGCACCAACGTCAATTTCGTCAAGGTAGTCGGTCCCGGGCATATCGCCGTCCGCACCTACGAACGCGGCGTGGAGGACGAAACCCTCGCCTGCGGCACGGGATCGACCGCTGCGGCGCTGGTCACCCACCTCGCGGCCCAGCCTTCCGTCACAGCGTTCCGCATCGACGTACGCGGCGGACGGCTCGGCATCGCCTTCGACGAGCCGAAACCCGGCATCTACACCCGCATCCGCCTTTCGGGAGAGGCCCGCAAAGTATTCGAAGGCAGCTACGATACCGCCAACTTTCAATCCTAAATCTATTTTTTCTTCTCCGATCCATGAAAACGAACAAGGGATTCCGCGACGAAAACCATGCGGACGAACTTCGTAAGGCCAAACGGCTCGAGCCGATCCACAAAAGCGGCAAGGAACGCCACACCATCTACCGCGAACTCGACGACGAGGAAGACGATGCGCCCGCACGCCCCAAGCGGGAATCGGCGTTCGACTATTTCGACGACGAGGAAAACTGAAAATCCACCCGACAATGGTTGAAAAATTCATTACGGCAGGCGACACGCCCGTCCATGTGTGCGACTCCGAAAAAGGAGACCGGTGCGCGGTCCTGTTGCACGGTTATCTGGAGTCGATGCTCGTCTGGGACGATTTCGTCCCCTATCTTTACAAACAGGTACGCGTGATTACGCTCGACCTGCCGGGGCACGGGATCTCGGTGGTCAAAGGGCCTGTACACACGATGGAATACCTGGCCGATGTGGTGAAGGATACGCTCGATGCGCTCGGTATCGCCCGCTGTACCCTGGTGGGACATTCGATGGGCGGTTACGTCGCCCTGGCTTTCTGCGAGAAATACCCCGAACGGCTCGACGGCGTGGTGCTGCTCAGTTCGACGCCGGACGCCGATACGGACGAAAAGAAAGAAAACCGCCTGCGGGAAATCAAATTGGTCGAAGCAGGCAAAAAGGACGCGCTGGCCCGCGTAGCTCCCGAAGCGGGCTTCGCTCCCGAAAACCGGCCGCGAATGCGCGACGAGATCGAAGATCTGGTCGAACAGGTATTCGTCACCGAAGACGAAGGGATCGCAGCCCTGCTGCGCGGTATGATCGAGCGGCCCGACCGCAACGAAATGCTCCGCCGCTCTGCGGTGCGGCAGCTCTTCATCTTCGGTAAGCACGACGGCTATATTCCCCTCGAAAAAGCCGAAGCACTGGCGGCGGCCCATCCTCAGGCTCGCATCGCCTGGCTCGAACATTCGGGACACATGGGATTCCTCGAAGAACCCGAAATCACGGCTCGGGCCCTGTTGGATTTTATGGGAACGGAAAACGAACCGGAATCCCGATAGCGAAAGTTTCCTAAAAGGGAAACTTTTTCATTTTTATTTCTCCAGACGCAGATGCAGAATCGGAAACGGCCGGTCGGCATCGTCCGTTTCGCTACGCCCGACAACCGCAAACCCCATACGCAGGTAAAAACCCACCGCCTGCGGATTCTGTTCATTGACATCGACCGAATCAGCTCCCTGGCGGGCGACGGCCCACTCCACCAACTTGCGTCCGCAGCCTCTGCCCCGGTATTCGGGCCGAACGAACAACATGGCGATATGACTTCCGTTCAGACCGATGAACGCCACGATACGCCCCGCATCCCGCAGGCAGCGAAGTTCGACCGCCGGCAGGTAGCGGACAGGCAACAGAGAACGCAATTCCCGAATATCCGCCTCGGAGAGAAAATCATGGGTAGCCCGCACGGAAGCCTCCCACACTTCGGCCAGCTCTTCGAAATCGTCCGGTCCGACCTTTACAACGCTCATCTGTCAATGATTAAAATATATCCGACGATCGCTTATTCGCGGTACTGGCCGCGTTTATGATTCCGAACTGTTCCCAAATCCCTTCCTCCGAAAGAATCTGCATTGTTACGCCCGGCATATAAGCGAATTCATTATCAACCGATAAAAAAGACGATCCCCGCCAGATGCGACAACAGCGCCAGGTCGATAAACAGATGCCAGACCAGGTGGTGGTAGCGGAATCCCTTCTTCGCATAAACGATCGCTCCGGCCGTATAGAGGACCCCGCCCAGCAGGATCAGCAACAGCAGAGGCAGCGAAGCGTTCCGAATCAGCCGAGGCAGGAAAAAGATCGCCGTCCAGCCCATCACCAGATAAATCGTCAGGCTCAAAGCCGGGATGGAACGCCGGGCCAGCGTCTTATACAGAATACCCAGCAGAACGGCCGTCCACTGCAAAACGGTGACGAAGACACCCTGCCAGCCGCCGATCACGAGCAGCGCTACGGGGGTATAGGTTCCGGCGATGGCGACGAAGATGAAGATATGGTCGAGCTTGTGGAAAACGGCCTTGTGCTTCGAATCCGGGCGCATCGAATGGTAGAGCGTCGAAGCGAGCAACATCAGAAAGATCGAAATGACGCAGACGCTTACCGACACCGACGCCAGCACGGGCCGGGCATCGTGCAGATAGGTCCACACCGCAGCGAAAGGCAGCAGACAAAGGGTCAGCGGCAGCATCACGGCATGCGAAACCGTGTTGGCCACCTCCTCGCCGTAGGTGGGTACGTAGGGCAAACGGACTTTTTCCTCTTTTTTCATAGACGACGTATAATTCTGTTCTACAAAGATACGTTTTTTATACAACTGCATCGGTTTTTGCACAAGATTATTCCGTGAAATCCCCGACGGCGCTTTGCGATGCCGAAGATTTTCGCTACTTTTGAAAAACAGTAAAACTTTCCGGAAAATGGATTTGACCCGTTATGACAAGCTGCGCAGCGCGATCCGCCGAACGCTCTCGCCCGACGAGGCGGCCGCAGCCGACCGCGCCCTGGAATATGCTGCCGAACATACCGCTTCGCAGGTACGACACGACGGCTCGCCGATGCTGGACCACGCCGCCGAAGTAGCGCGGATCGGGCTGGAGGAGATCGGGCTGGGAGGCGACTCGGTCGTGGCCGCCATTCTCCACGACGTAGTCCGCACAGCCAGTCGGCAGGACGAAGAGACATTCCTGCGGCTGACGGACGAGATCCGGGACCGCTTCGGCAAGGAGGTGCTCGGCATGACCGTAAGTCTGAGCCACATCTCCGATATTCGCCTGAAAGCCTCCCGGGAGCAGGCGGAAAATTTCCGCGAGCTGATCGTCTCCTATTCGGAAGATCCGCGCGTGATCCTGATCAAGCTGGCCGACCGGCTCGAGGTGATGCGCCGCCTCGAAATTTTCCCCCGCGAAAAGTGGCGCAAGAAGAGCTGGGAGAGCCTCAACCTCTACGCCCAAATCGCCCACAAACTGGGTCTATACAACATCAAGAGCGAACTCGAAGACATCGCCCTGCGCTATCTCGAACCCCAGGACTACCAGCATATCGCCGACAAACTGGCCGAGACCGAAAGCGAACGCCGGGCCTTCATCGCCCGCGTCCTCGAACCCATCACGCAGCGGCTCGACCAGGCGGGGCTGCGCTATCACGTCAAGAGCCGCACCAAGTCGATCTTCTCGATCTGGAACAAGATGCGCAAGCAGCACGTCCCGTTCGAGGGGGTATATGACATCTTCGCCATCCGTATCATCCTGGACTGTCCGCTCGAAGAGGAGAAGCAGCAATGCTGGACGGTCTATTCGATCGTCACGGATTTCTACACGCCCAATCCCGAGCGGATGCGCGACTGGATCTCCATCCCCAAATCCAACGGCTACGAATCGCTCCACACCACCGTCGCCACCAAAGAGGGACGGTGGGTCGAAATCCAGATCCGCACCGAGCGGATGGACGCCGTGGCGGAGCGGGGCATCGCGGCCCACTGGCGCTACAAAGGCGTAAACGCGGGATCGGACGGGAGCGAAATGTGGATGAAACAACTCCGGGAGCTAATGGAAGACAAGACCCGTCCGCTGGCCCAGAACTTCGACGCCAAGCCCTCCTCGGGCGAAATTTTCGTCTTCACCCCCGGCGGCGACCTGCGCAAGCTGCCCGAAGGAGCCACGGTGCTGGATTTCGCCTTCGACATCCACACCTCGCTGGGGCTCACCTGCTCGGGCGGCAAGGTCAATAACCGTCCGGCGGCGATCCGCGACGTACTCCACAACGGAGACATCGTCGAAGTGCTGACGCAGAAGAATCAGAAGCCCAAAGCCGACTGGCTGGGGTTCGTCACCACGTCGAAGGCCCGCACCCGGATCAAGGCCTCGCTGCGCGAGGAGCACACCAAGAACGCCCGTCTGGGACGGGAAGAATTGGAACGCAAACTCAAGAACTGGAAACTGCCCCTGACCGTCGATGAAGGGGTCGGCATCCTCTGCAAGCACTTCAAACTCCGCACGGGAACGGAACTTTACGCCTCGATCGGCACCGAAAAGATCGACCTCATGCAGATCAAGGAGCTGCTTCAGGCCCATCTGTCGGGCGAAGCGGAGGAAGAGCGCCGGGCCGCAGCAGCAGCCATCGAGTCCGAAAAACGACGCAAAGCCGAAAAAGTTTCGACCCAGAGCAGCGGCGACGCACTCATCATCGACGAAAAGATCGGACAGCTCGACTACAAACTGGCCAAATGCTGCAATCCGATCCACGGCGACGAAATCTTCGGCTTCATCACCGTAGGTGCCGGCATCACGATCCACCGTACGGACTGCCCCAACGCACAGCGTCTCCGCAGAAACTACCCCTACCGGGTACTCGAAGCCCGCTGGCGCGACGAAGCGCAGGGCGCGTTCCGGGTGTCGATCCGCGTGGTGGCCAGCGACACGACGGGGATGATCAACCACATCGCCGAAGTAATCAACCGCGACCTGAAGTTGAGCATCCGCTCGATGAACCTGTCGCCGGGCGGCGGCCTGCTCTCGGGCGTGATCCACGTCGAAGTGCCCGGTACGGGCATGGTCGATATGCTGATCCACTCGATCCTGCGGATCAAAGGCGTGCAGAAAGCCTACCGCGTCAATAACTGAAAACGCCCCGAAAAGAGAAAGCCGCCTTTATCAGGCGGCTTCTTCGTCGCATCCGACGGGTCGGCAACCCGCCTGCGCATCATAAAAAGCAGTAAAAAAAGATACAAAACAGCCCGCAGAAAACCACCCTCGACCTGCAAGTGTATCCTGTCATAAAAAAGAGTGTGTTGAAATGAAAATTTCAGGCACGATCCTAAAGGGTGTCGGAATGGATGCAAGGCAAGGCATTGAGGGTAAGGGTGACAGTCTTTTACTATGGCAAATGACTTAACCCGTATCCCGATAATAACTACCGTTGTGTGTCATTCGGACACACCGCCATACACCTGTTCGGGTCCCATGTCCGGAAATTTACAACGGACCTCCGCCGATCGGACAATCCGCACTCCCGCCCGGAAATCCGAGCCGAGCCGCAGAAAATCCAGACAACAGGTCAAAAATTCGCACGAGGAACCCGGAACCAAGCTGCACGGGCAACCGCTTCCCTACCGGTCCCGCTCACCGACATAGACACAGAGGTTGGCCAATGCGTCGCGGTATTCGGAAGGTTCGTATTCGGAGAGCACGGACATCGCCCGCGTGAGGTATTCCTGCATGACGCGGGCCGCCTTTTCCATACCGCCCTCGTTCTCGACGATGTGCTGCAAATATTCGACCGACTCATCCTCCTCGTGGCAACGGGCCAGCCGGGCCAGCAACTCCCTGCGGCGCTCCTCGCCGACGGACTCGAGCACCGTGAGCAGCGGCAGGGTCACCTTGTGTTCGCGCAAGTCGTTGTTGGAGGGCTTGCCCGTACGGGCCGTGCGGGTATAGTCCAGAATGTCGTCCTGAATCTGGAACGCCATGCCTATCGACTCGCCGAACTTGCGCATGAGCGCCTGTTTTTCACGGGACGCACCGACGGCCAGCGCTCCGGCCGAAGCGCTCACCCCGATCAGGCAGGCGGTTTTCTTGTAGATGATATCCAGGTACGACGCCCGCGTCATCTCCTGCCGGTTCGCCTTGTCGTTTTGCAGAATCTCTCCCTCGCAGAGCGTGGCGATGGCACCGCAAACGTGAGTCACCAGGTCGAACTGGCCGCTCTTGAGGCCGAGGTCCATGTTTTTGGCCAGGATGTAATCTCCGACTACGACCGCATTGCGCGACTGCCAGCGGGCATTGACCGAAGCCCGGCCCCGGCGCATGTCCGATTCGTCGATCACATCGTCGTGGATGAGCGAGGCCACGTGGATCATCTCGACCAACGTGGCTGCGAGCAGTGCGCGCAGACCGCCGCTGCGCTGCCCCGCCGGAGCGTTGAGCGCCGCAGACAGCAGCACCGTCATCGGACGAATCCCCTTGCCCCGCGCCGAGAGCGCATAATCGAGCATCTCGGAGAGCAACGTGCCGTCCGCCGTGAATTTTTGCCGGATGAACTGCTCGAAGGCCTCCAGATCACCCTCGACCGGCTTGCGGATCATATCGAGTGTTACCATAACCGAACTTTTGTTTACGTCGAAAAAAGGTTAGCCGAATACAGAGCGATTGTCTCCCCGCCGGAATACAACCGCCCCGAGCCTGGGATCAATCCGTGCAAAGGTAGTGATTTTTCGCTGAGTCGGGGAGGAAACTCAATGTTTTTTCGTACCTTTGGCAATCGACAAAAACATTCCAGATGACCCGCTTCAAAGAGATTCTCCCGAAAGTGCTGCCGACGGGCGCGGCCCTGCTGCTCTTCTTCATCGTCAGCGCCCTCTATTTCGCCCCCCAGTTTCGCGGCGAAGTGCTGCCACAGCACGACGTGCAGCAATACGAAGGCATGGCCAAGGAGATCTGGGACAACCGCGCCCAAACGGGCGAAGATCCCCAGTGGGCGGGGCGGATGTTCGGCGGCATGCCCGCCTACCTGATCAATGTAGCCTACCCGGCACAGCTAGTCAAAAACACGGCAGGACAGATCGTTAAAATTATAAATACTCCCGCAGCCTTCGTCTTCTTCGCCATGGTTTCCATGTGGCTGATGCTCCCGATCGTCGGGGTGAATCCCTGGGTCGGCATCATTCCGTCGCTCATGTACGGCCTTTCGACCTACTTTTTCCTCATCATCGGCGCGGGTCACGTGACCAAAATGTGGGCACTGGTATATGCCCCCCTGATGATGGGCGGCGCATGGCTTACGCTGCGGGGTAACATGTGGCTCGGCGGGGCGCTCACGGCCCTTTTCGCCTCGCTCGAAATCGGCGCCAACCATCCGCAGATCACCTACTATTTCCTGCTGGCCATGGCCGCGCTGTGGATCAGCGAAGGAATCGTCGCCTTCCGAAAAAAGCACCTGCCTTCGTTCGTCCGCCGCACGGCGGTACTGCTGGCCGCAGGCATTCTGGCCGTCGGCTCGAACTTCGCTCCTCTGTGGTACACGATGCACCACTCGAAACAGACCATCCGCGGCGGTTCGGAACTCGCCGCCGGCGAGGAAACCTCCCAGGAAGGGTTGGCACTCGATTACGCTACGGCCTGGAGCTACGGACGCGCCGAAAGCTGGAACCTGTTGATTCCCGACTTCATGGGCGGCGATTCGGGTCGGGCGTTCACACGCGACGGCAAGGTAGCCGAGGCCTTGAAACCGTACGGGCTGGAGGGTATCGCGGAGCAACTGCCCGCCTACTGGGGGCAGCAGCCCTACACTGCCGGACCGACCTACCTGGGCGCCGCCGCCCTGTTCCTGGCTCTGCTGGGACTCCTGCTGGCATCGGGACGCAACAAGTGGTGGATCGCAGCCGTCAGTCTGCTGACGCTTTTGCTGGCCTGGGGACATAATTTCATGGGATTCACCGAATTCGCCTTCAAATACCTGCCCGGCTACAACAAGTTCCGCACCGTATCGATGGCCCTCGTGGTGGTCGAATGGACGGTTCCCCTGCTCGCGGCGTTGGCTCTGATGCCCCTCTGGCGGGGAGAGGTGCCGCGTCGAAAACTCCTGCGGGCCCTCGCCTGGGCCGGAGGCATCACGGGCGGTTTCTGCCTGCTCTTCGCCGTGGCCGGCAGCGCGATCTTCGACTTCGGCCGGACGGAAGCCGCCGATTTCATGAGCCGCCAATACTACCAGATGTTCCAAGCCGCAGGTATGCAGGAAGCCATCGCACAGGGCGCTCCCGAAGAGTTGGGAGAGGTGACGGCCGACGCCATGGCCGCCGACCGGGCCGCGATCATGCGCTCCGATGCCTGGCGCTCGCTCGTAATGATCGCCCTCGCGGCGGGCAGCGTGCTGCTCTTCGCCCTGGGACGGATCAGACGGGGCTGGCTCATAGCGCTGCTCGGCGTGATCGTTCTGATCGACCTGGTGCCGGTCAACCTGCGCTACCTGCCTCAAAGCCGCTTCGTCGCCGCACGGCGCCAGCAGATACAGCCCACGGAAGCCGACCGCGCGATCCTGCGCGACCCGGAACCCGGATTCCGGGTGCTGAACCTCACGGTCAGCCCCTTCAACGATGCTACGACCTCCTACTTCCATCGCTCGGTGGGCGGCTACCACGGCGCCAAACTGGCCCGCTACCAGGACTTGATCGAGCGTTATCTCACGTCGATGGACGAGGGCGTACTCGACATGCTCAACACGCGTTACCTCATCCGCTTCGACCCGACGGGACAGCCCGTCGCCGAATTGCGGGCCACAGCCAACGGCCCGGCCTGGTTCGTCCAGGAGGTCGTCGATGCGGACACTCCGCAGAAAGAAATCGACGCACTGGGGCGCATCGACACCAAAACGGCGGCTGTCATCAACACCCGTGAGTTCGATATCCGCCCCCTGATCGGCGGCGAAGGGGAAATCCGTCTGGAGGAGTACCGGCCCAATTATCTCCGGTACGAATACACGGCCACTGCGCCCGGTACGGCGATCTTCTCGGAGATCTACTACAAGGACGGCTGGACAGCCTATATCGACGGCATCGAAACTCCCTATTTCCGAGCCGACTACCTGCTGCGGGGAATGGAGCTCCCGGCCGGTACGCACACGGTCGAATGGCGGTTCCGCGCCCCCGGCTGGAACGTCGCCGAAGGCGTGACGCTCGCCTCGTCGCTCGCGATTCTCGCAGGCATCATTGCAACCGTTATACTCGTTTTACGCCATGAAAGACGACAAAAGACTCAAGCGTAAGGTACGCAATTCCTACATCGTTTCGAACATCAGCATCGCCCTGGTGCTCTTCCTGCTGGGATCGGTGGGATACCTCATGACGGCCGCCATGCAGGTGGCCCGCACGTTGCAGGAGAGCGTCACCGTCACCGTCGAGCTTCGCAACGGAGCGGACGAAAAACAAAAAGAATCGCTCCGCAAACGGTTCGAAGCCAACGAGCTGGTGAGCCATGTGGAATACAGCTCCAAAGACGATAAACTGAACGACACCGATTTCCGGCAGATGTTCGAACAGGAGTTCGAGGCGATCCTCGAAGAGAATCCGCTGCTCGACTCGTTCGAATTGACCCTGTCAGCCGATTCGGCGGACCCGGACAAGCTCGAAACCTTCATCGCCCAAATTGCCGAACTCGACGGCGTGGACCGGGTTTCCTATCCGGCACAGACCGTCGAGCGGCTGCATGCCACGATCGCGAAGATCCGGCTGGTGCTGCTACTCTTCGGCGGAGCCCTGCTCGTCATCTCGCTCATCCTGCTGAACAACACGATCCGGCTGGCGATCTTCTCGAAACGCTACCTGATTAACACGATGAAGCTCGTAGGGGCAACCAAATGGTTCATCATGCGACCGTTCCTGGGCAGCAGCATCACACAAGGCATTCTGTCGGGAATCATCGCATCGGCACTCTTCCTGACGGCCGTTTACGGACTGAACGAGGCGGTTCCGGAACTGATGTCGCTGGCCGAAACCATGAAAATCGGAATCATCGTGGGCGGCATGGTGTTGGGCGGCATCCTGATCTCGCTCTGCTTCACGTTCTTCGCCGTCAACAAGTTCGTCAACATGAAATCCAACAAGATCTATCTCTACTAAAAATCCCCGTACCATGAAAAAATTCAAGGAGATCAACGATAAAAACGATCCGAAGATGCCGCTCTCGCTCAAAAATTACATCCTGTTGCTCGCCGGACTGATCGTCATCATTCTGGGCTTCGTCCTGATGGCCGGCGGCGGCAGCGACTCGCCCGACGAGTTCAACTACGCCATGTTTTCCTGGCGCCGCATCACGCTCGCCCCGATCCTGGTGATCGGCGGCTTCATCTTCGAAATTTACGCCATTCTCAAACGATTCTGAATCCGGACTTCTCCGACCGCCGGAAGCCGGGTTGCAACCCGCGCTTCCCCGACACCGAAATATCCCCGAGAACTGTAAAATGGAAACCATTCAAGCTATCATCCTGGGCATCGTCCAGGGTCTGACCGAATTCCTGCCCGTATCGAGCAGCGGCCATCTGCAACTGGCCAAAGAACTGCTGGGCGTCGATCCCGAAGTGGGAGGACTCACCTTCGATCTCACGCTGCACGCCGCGACGGTCCTGAGCACGATCGTCGTGCTCTGGAGCGAAATCAAACGCTTGGTCGTGGGACTCTTCTCCAAACGATTCAACGCGGAACAGGCCTACGTGCTGAAGATCATCCTTTCGATGATCCCGGTAGTCATCGTGGGCTTCACGCTGGAACCTTTTCTCCAGTCGCTCGTCGAAGACCTGCCGAATCACGGCATCCTGCTGCTGGTCGGAACCATGCTGCTGGTCACGGCCGTACTGCTGACCTTCGCCTATTACGCCAAACCCCGCCACAAGGCGACCATCTCCTACCGCGACGCCTTCATCATCGGTCTGGCGCAGGCAGTCGCCACACTGCCGGGTCTGTCGCGCTCGGGCACGACGATCGCCACGGGACTGATCCTGGGCAACCGCAAGGAGAGCGTGGCCCAATTCTCCTTCCTGATGGTGCTGGCACCGATCCTGGGCAAAATGGTTCTCGATCTGATGAGCGGAGAACTGGCCGCCCAGAGCATCGGGACCGCACCCCTGCTCGCCGGATTCGCTGCTGCGTTCGTAGTCGGCTGTCTGGCCTGCAAATTCATGATAAACATCGTTAAACGGGGAAAACTCAACTGGTTCGCCATCTACTGTACGCTGGTCGGAGGGCTGGCCATCATCCGCTATTTCGTGATCCAATAATCCGCACATGACGCAACAATCCGAACTGAACCTACAGGGAATCGACTTCGAAGAGGGCTACATCGCCGTCATCGACAAACCGCTGGAGTGGACCTCCTCGGACGTAGTCCGCAAAATCAAGTTCGCCCTGCGCAGGGCCGGTTACCCGAAAATCAAGGTCGGCCATGCCGGAACACTCGATCCGCTCGCAACGGGCATCCTGCTGGTCTGCATCGGCAAGGCGACCAAAATGGCGGACACCCTGCAAGCCGAGGAGAAAGAGTACGTCGCCGACCTGATGCTGGGAGCCACGACCCCCAGCTTCGACCTCGAACACCCCATCGACAAGACCTATCCCTTCGAACATATCACGCGCGAAGCGGTCGAGGAGGTGCTCCGCTCGCTCACCGGCGAACGACTGCAAACCCCGCCCCTCTATTCGGCCAAGAAGGTCGAAGGCGTCCGGGCCTACGAACTGGCCCGCGCGGGCGAGGAGGTGGAACTGCGCAAAGCCCTCATCAACATCTACGAAATGGAGCTCATGGAATACGATCTGCCCCGCATCCGCATCCGGGTCCGATGCAGCAAGGGAACCTACATCCGTTCGCTGGCCGGAGAGATAGGCCAGGCGCTCGGCAGCGGTGCGCACCTCACCTCGCTCTGCCGCACCCGCAGCGGAGGTTTTCGGCTCGATGCGGCACACGAATTGAACTTTTTTCTCGAAAAACTGCAAAAAGCTGAAACAAAATAACTTATTTTTCGTATAAAATAAGTTGACGGTTTATCTTGCTCCGTGCCCGCAAAACTGCCCGCAGCGCTGCCCACGGACCGAAAAAAATGTTCGCAAATACTTTTAGCCATGAAACTATCGCAATACGGTTACGACTTCTCCGCCGACCTGCTGGCGAAATACCCGGCCGAAAACCGGGACGAATCCCGCCTGATGGTGGTCAATCGTGCCAAGGGCACCATCGAACACCGCATTTTCAAAGAAATCATCGAATACTTCGATGAAAAAGACCTATTCATCTTCAACGACACGAAGGTTTTCCCCGCCCGTCTGTACGGCAACAAGGAGAAAACGGGCGCCGAAATCGAAATCTTCCTGCTGCGCGAACTCAACCGCGAGCTGCGCCTGTGGGACGTACTGGTCGATCCGGCCCGCAAGATCCGCATCGGCAACAAGCTCTACTTCGGCGACGACGACCTGCTGGTAGCCGAAGTGATCGACAACACCACCTCGCGGGGACGCACGCTCCGGTTCCTGTTCGACGGCTCTTACGAAGAATTCAAGGAGACCCTCTTCAAGCTGGGCGAAACCCCGCTGCCCAAGTGGGTGCGCGAAAAGGTCGAGCCGGAAGACGCCGAACGCTACCAGACTATTTTCGCCAGCAAAGAGGGCGCCGTAGCCGCCCCGACAGCCGGCATGCATTTCTCCAAGCATCTGTTCAAACGCATGGAGATCAAGGGGATCGAAAAGGCGTTCATCACGCTCCACGTCGGTCTGGGCAACTTCCGCACGGTCGATGTCGAAGACCTCTCGAAGCACAAGATGGACTCCGAACAGTTCTTCGTGGACGAACCCACGGCCGAAACGGTAAACAAGACCAAACGCGAAGGACATAAGATCGTTTCGATCGGCACGACGGTCATGCGAACGCTCGAAACGGCCGTTTCGACCGGCGGCATGATCAAGCCGATGGAGGGCTGGACCAACAAGTTCATCTTCGCCCCGTACGAATTTTCGGTGGCCGACGCCATGGTGACCAACTTCCAGCTTCCCTACTCGACCCAACTGATGATGGTTTCGGCATTCGGAGGTTACGACCTGATAATGAATGCCTACAAAATAGCCAAGGAGGAGGGTTACCGCTTCGGAACTTATGGCGACGCGATGCTGATTCTTTAAGAAAAATCACTATCTTTGCGGAAGATAGGAGGCGGTTCGGCAATCTTTTGCGTGCAAGCCCGCGCGATTGCTCTCACCTTTCACTATCTTTGCGGAAGATAAACTTTCGTGAAGTGAGGTACGGCAGCACGACAAGGCAACTTTTCGCATTGCATCCGGCCCGTGCCTTCTTCGCCGAGCAAGCTAAAAAATCATCGTTTCCGACCGGCGGGCACTCCGAGCACACCGCACCAGGAGATGAAGAAAAAATTTCAACCAATGGCATCGAACAGGATACTATACGTCTGTCAGGAAGTGGCTCCGTATGTCCCGGATACGGAGGGGGCGCTTCTGTGCCGGCGGCTCTCGCAGGCGATGCAGGAGCGCGGCAATGAAATCCGCACATTCATGCCCCGGTACGGCTGCATCAACGAACGGCGTCATCAACTGCATGAGGTGATCCGGCTCTCGGGTATGAACCTCATCATCGACGACAACGATCATCAACTGATTATCAAGGTCGCTTCGATTCCGTCAGCCCGAGTGCAGATCTATTTCATCGACAACGACGACTATTTCGCCCGCAAAGCCATTCTCCGGGATGCCGACGAAAACTATTTCGAAGACAACGACGAACGGGCCATCTTCTTCGCCCGGGGCGTACTCGAAACGGTCAAGAAACTGCGTTGGACGCCAACGGTCGTCCACTGCCACGGCTGGTTCTCGAGTATCGTGCCGATCTATCTGAAAAAGGTCTTCGCCGACGACCCGATTTTCAAGGAGGTCAAAATCGTCGTTTCGCTCTACGGCGACGGTTTCGACAAACCGCTGGATGCAGGAATGAAGGAGAAAATCGCCAACGAAGGCGTCAAAGACAAAAAACTGTCGATCCTCGACACCCCTTCATACGAAAACCTCTGCCGTTACGTTATGGAGTATGCCGACGGCATCATTCTGGCTTCCGATGCGGTAACCCCCGAAATTATCGAGTTGGTCCGCAACAGCGGCAAACCGCTCCTGGAATACCAGTCGCCCGACGCAGAGGACTTTTTCGACAACTACAACCGATTCTATGATTCGATCCAGTAAAATACGCCGGGCCGCCGAATTGGCCGCCGTTCTCACCGCAGCGGGCATGGTCTTCTTTACAGGTTGCACGAAAGTGGACGACCGGCTGGGCGCAGGCTACCAACCGGGGGATCAGCAGATGAAGATCGGTCTGAAAGTTTTCGCGCTCGCACCCGACGCCGAGCGGCCCTATTTCGAAACTCGACTCTACAAAACCGACTCTCTCAAGGCTTCCAACCTGGGAGAGGGGTATTTCGGTGTGATGCACGACGAAACTTTCGGGCGTCGCACGGCAGGTTTCCTGACCCAATACCGCGCCGTAGCCCTCTCCGATACGACCGGCTTCGGTTACCAGCCCATTTTCGACTCGATCGAACTCAAAATCAAAATCTCGAACTACGGAGGCGACACCCTCAAGCCGATGACGTACAACGTCTATGAGGTGATTTCGAACGATTACCTCAATCCCTCGCTGACAGCCCCGGCCGGAGCAGGCAGCGTCGCCGACACCCTTTTCTACCCGACCTTCGATCCGACCCCCTACCTCAACCCCAATCCGGTATTCACCTTCACCTTCCCCAACGGCACGACGACCGGACCGGCCACGGAGTACGTCACCCTGCAGCCTACGCCCGAAGGACGGGGGCTCATCAAACGACTGATGCTGCTCGAAGGCAAGTACAAGGGCGATATGACGATCTACCGCAATCCGGAGCTTTGGGTGGACTATTTCAACGGTATTTACATCAAGCCGGCCCAGGAAGATCCATCGGGAGAAGGGAACCTGTTCGCTACGAACCTCGCGGAGTCGGGTCTTCTGATGTACACCCGCAGCCGGAACAGAACCGACCCGACGCTGATCCAGGATACGATCACGGCCAGCTACCTCTTCTACCGCGAAGACGATCCCTACGGCAATGTTTCGATCAACACCATCCGACACGATTACACCGGCTCCAAGATCAATCCGGCCGACATCGACGAGCGGAACGAACAGCGGCCCCTGAACCCCAACGTATATGTCGAAGGGATGGACGGCGTAATCACGGAGCTGACCCTCACGGACGCCCTGTTCGAAGGAATTGAAGCTCTCTACAAGGAAGTTACGGACGAATCGGGCATGCCCTATACCTCGATCGCCATCAACCAGGCGGAACTGATGATCTACCTCGAAAAGAGCGATTACGACTGGGAGAAGATCGACGTGGGAGCCATTACCCCCCTGCTCGACGAATCGTTCCAACGGCTGGGCCTCTACGCCGATTACAAGCACGTGCTGGGCATTTCCGATTACTACTACACCTATGAAAAGCTCTACGCGAGCCAGAATTTCGAATTGCCGTATGGGGGTTACCTCAACCGCAGCCAGGGTTGTTACGTCATGGATATCACCAGCCACATGCAGGAAGTATGGAACGGCTACCTGAAATCCCAGGGTGTCGAAACCGGCGGCAGCCAAACGGAGAACTCCGCCCCCCGGACGATCTACATCGGACCCGAAGCCTACGGACTCTTCACGATGCCCTATACATCGGCACAAGGCATGGAAAACGCCGCAAACAACGCGCCGATCAAGCTGCGCCTGATTTACACGATGATAAAATAGCGAAGCACCTGCGGATAACCTAAGTACGAACTTAGGTTATCTTGCGTTAGTGAAAAGATACTGAATGTTATGCAGGAAAATTTAGTAATAGTCGAGTCCCCGGCCAAAGCCAAGACCATCGAAAAATTCCTGGGCAAGGATTTCGTCGTCAAGTCGAGCTTCGGGCATATCCGGGACCTCTCGAAAAAAGATCTCGGCGTCAATCTGGACAAGGACTACGAACCGGTCTATGAAATTCCGAGCGACAAACGCAAGGTTGTCGAGGAACTTTCGTCGCTGGCCAAGAAGACCAAGACCGTCTGGCTCGCGTCCGATGAAGACCGCGAAGGAGAGGCGATCGCCTGGCACCTCGCAGAGGTTCTCGGCCTGCCGATCGACCAAACCAAGCGAATCGTTTTCCACGAAATTACCAAACCGGCGATTCTGGCAGCCATCGAATCGCCCCGCACGATCGATATGAATCTGGTAAATGCCCAGCAGGCACGCCGCGTGCTGGACCGCCTGGTCGGATTCGAGCTATCGCCCCTGCTCTGGAAAAAGGTGCGGCCCCAACTCTCGGCCGGACGCGTACAGAGCGTCGCCGTACGGCTGCTGGTCGAGCGGGAGAGGGAGATCATCGCATTCCGCTCGACGCCCTACTACCGTGTCGTAGCACAGTTCTACGCCGCCGCCGATCCCGATAAAACCCTTTTCAAGGCGGAACTGTCCACCCGCTTCGATACCCGCGAGGAAGCAGAGACTTTCCTGCGCAGCTGCATCGACGCCCGGTTCACCGTCGCCAAAGCCGAGGAAAAACCGGCACAGCGCTACCCCGCGCCTCCGTTCACGACCTCGACGCTCCAGCAGGAGGCGGGCCGCAAACTCGGAATGTCGGTATCGCAGACGATGTCCGTGGCGCAGCACCTCTACGAGCAAGGTTTGATTACCTACATGCGTACCGACTCGGTAAATCTCTCGAAGCAGGCGATCGGCCAGTGCAAGGAGGAGATCATCAAACTTTTCGGTGAGAAATACTCATCGGCACATAATTACAAGACAAAAACCAAAGGCGCACAGGAGGCCCACGAGGCGATCCGCCCGTCGTATATCGAGCGGCAGACGATCGAAGGCACTCCCGCCGAAAAGAAGTTGTACGACCTGATCTGGAAGCGGACGGTCGCCTCGCAGATGGTTCCTGCGGAGCTCGACCGCACCACGATCGTCATAGATATCTCCGGTTCGGATGCCCAGTTCGTCGCCACGGGCGAAGTGATCCGTTTCGACGGATTCCTGAAACTCTACTCGGAATCCACGGACGAGGAGCCGGGCGAAGAGGGATCGGGCATCCTCCCCAAAATGGCCCAAGGCGAGAGCGTCAATCCCGCGCAAATTACAGCCACGGAACGCTTCACCGCACCGCCGGCCCGCTACAACGAGGCTTCGCTCGTAAAACGGCTCGAAGAGCTCGGCATCGGACGTCCTTCGACCTACGCGCCGACCATCACGACGATCATCAACCGCGGGTACGTGGTCAAACAGAACAAGGAGGGCCAGAAACGCAGCTACGTGCAACTTACGCTGACCGGCAGCAAGATCGCCGAAAAAAGGCTTACCGAAACCTACGGCAAGGAGAAAAACCGACTCCAGCCGACCGATATCGGCATGGTGGTCAATGACTACCTCGAATCGCAATTCGAGCCGATCATGGACTACAACTTCACGGCCAACGTCGAAAAGGAGTTCGACCGCATCGCCGACGGAGAGATCACCTGGAACAGCATGATCGACGATTTTTACGGTCCTTTTCATAAAATGGTCGATCATGCGACCACGACCCAGACGACCAAAAACAACCAGATACGCATCCTGGGCACCGACCCCGCTACGGGGCATACGGTAAAAGCCCGCATCGGCCGCTACGGTCCGATGGTCGAAATCGAAGGCAACGAAGGGGAAAAGAGCCGTTTCGCATCGCTCAAGAAGGGGCAGTTGATCGAATCGCTCACCCTCGAAGAGGCTTTGGCGCTCTTCAGCCTGCCCCGCAACCTGGGGCCCTACGAAGGGGAAGATCTGGTCATCGGCATCGGAAAGTTCGGGCCCTACGTGCGGCACGGCAAATCGTTCGCATCGCTCGCCCGCACGGACGATCCCTATACGATCGGCTACGACCGCGCTGCGGAGCTCGTGCGCGAACAGCAGGCCCGCGCCGCTGCAGCGAACACTCCGCTCAAAACCTTCGCCGAAGAGCCCGAACTACTGATTAAAAACGGCCGTTACGGTCCTTATATCGCCTACAAAGGCAAGAACTACCGTATTCCCAAAGGGACCAAACCCGAGGAGATCACTCTCGAAGCGTGCATGAAAATCATTCAAACTTCTAAAAAATAACAAACCCCAAAATTACGATGAAAAAACTGCTGTTACTCGCAGGCCTGGCACTTATGGTGTGCTCCGCATCGGCCAAGAAACCTGCACAGAAGACCCAGGAGGAAGGCTACAAGTTCACCGACTTGACCACCGTACCGACCACTTCGGTCAAAGACCAGCACCGCAGCGGCACCTGCTGGTGTTATTCGGCTCTTTCGTTCCTGGAAAACGAAATTCTGCGGGCCGGCGGGCCGGAGATGGACCTGTCCGAAATGTGGATCGTCCGCAACATGTATTTCGATAAAGGCGTTAAATACGTCCGCCTGCACGGACATCTGAACTTTGCGGAAGGCGGTGCCGCCCACGACGTAATCGAAGGCATCAAGAAATACGGCATCGTACCCCAGGAGGTCTATCCGGGTCTGAACTACGGCACGGAGAAACCGGTCTTCGGCGAGCTCGACGCAGCACTGAAAGCCTACCTGGACGCAGTTATCAAGGCAAGAAACAACGGGGTGCTGACCACGGCCTGGCAAGACGGTCTGAATGCGCTGCTGGACACTTATTTCGGCGTGCGCCCTGAAAAATTCACCTACGAAGGCAAGGAATATACCCCCGAATCGTTCGCAGCGTCGCTGCCGATCAAGATGGACGACTATGTAGACGTAGGTTCCTTCACGCACCATCCGTTCTACACGGAGTTCATCATCGAAGTCCCCGACAACTGGATGTGGGGCACGGTTTACAACGTACCGCTGGAGGAGATGATGGCCGTGGTCGATAATGCCCTGGCCAACGGTTACTCGATCGAATGGGCTACCGACGTCAGCGAAAAGGGCTTCGACCGCATCAAGGCGATCGGAATCATTCCCGAAACCGACATCGACGGCATGGAGGGTACCGAGGCCGAGAAGTGGGGCAAATTGAGCGCCGCCGAGAAAGAGGCCGCCCTCTACAAGTTCGACAAACCCGTCAAGGAGAAGAAGATCACGCAGGAGATGCGCCAGATCGCTTTCGACAACTACGAAACTACGGACGACCACGGCATGGTAATCGTGGGTACGGCCGTCGATCAGCAGGGCAATCCCTTCTTCAAGGTAAAGAACTCGTGGGACGTACGTCCTCCCTACGACGGTTACTACTACTTCTCGCGTCCGTTCGTGGAGTACAAAACCCTGTCCGTTATGGTAAACAAGAACGCCATTCCGCAGGAGATCCGCACCAAACTCGGAATTTAATCCAAAACACAAAATCCAAAACAGAGCCGGTGGATCACCGGCTCTGTTTTTTATTATCGTAAAAGCTCTTTCTGCGCAGATATCCCTATCGTTACGACCAACGCCCGGAGGCACCCGACACCTCCTCGCTCCTGCTCCGTATTCAAGCCAAATCGGACGCGTGCAACGATCCGTCCGAGAGTTCTGTCGTATTTCCCGGATCGAGCGAATGCCCCATCAATTCACCGAAAGAGTCTGTAATCGATATTTTCAAAAAACTCAGATACTCCGTTCCGCATGGGGCCGGTGTCTGAATTTACGAACCTGGTAGAAGAGCAGCACGGCGGCCAGCAGAGAGGCCGTACCGTCGGCAATCGGCATCGACATCCAGACACCCAGCGTACCGAGATGCGGCGGCAAAACAAGGAGCAGCGGGATGAGGAACAGCATCTGCCGCGTGAGGGAGAGGAAAATCGCCTTGTGCGGCTTGCCTATATACTGGAAAAAATTGGAGGTCACGATCTGGAATCCGACGATCGGGAAAACGCACAACACGATCCGCAGCCCCTCGGCCGCCGTAGAGATCATCCGCTCGGCCGCAGCTCCGTCCGCAGCATCGACGAAGAGCATCGCCACCTGCCGGGGAAAGAGCTGTCCCAGCAGGAATCCCGTCGTCGTCACGCAAACCGCACACACGACAGTCTGCCGCAGGACCTTCAACACCCGGTCGTACCGCCGGGCGCCGTAATTGTACCCCACGATGGGCTGCATGCCCTGATTCAGTCCAGAAACGATCATCAGGAAGAGCATCGCCACCCGATAAATGATGCCATACGCCCCGATCGCCACGTCGCCACCGTACTCCCGGAGCGATTTGTTCACGACGATCACTACCGCCGAAGCACAGAGGTGCAGCAGAAACGAAGCCATACCGATAGAAAAGATCTTGCCCACGACCGACGCCTGCAAGCGGAAAATCCCCCGTTCGAACCGGATGAAACTTCCCCGGGAAGAGAAGTGGATGAGCGAAACCGAGAGTGCTGCGACCTGGGCCAGCACCGTCGCGGCCGCCGAACCGCGAATACCCCAGCCGAACCCGAAAATGAACAGCGGATTGAGCAGACAGTTCAACACGACGGCCGTCAGCATAATCGTCATGGCTCTCCTCGGATAACCCGAAGCACGAATCACTTCGTTCAGGCTCAAATACATATGGGTAACGATCGTACCGCCGAGAATGATCTGCATGAAATCGCGTGCATAACCGATCGTGGCATCGCTCGCCCCGAAGAAGCAGAGAATGGGGTCCAGCAGCAACAGACCTACGGCCGTAAAAAGCGCCGCTACCAGAAAATTGAGCAACACCACATTGCCCAACACCCCCTCGGCAGCCTCCCGACGTCCCTGTCCCAGCCGGATCGAGGTGAGCGCCGCAGCACCGATCCCGATCAACGACCCGAAAGCCGACGCGATGTTCATCAGAGGCATCGAAAGCGCCACGCCGGAAATGGCGATCGGACCGACGCCGTGTCCGATGAAAATGCTATCGACGATGTTGTAGAGCGACGAAGAGGTCATCGCGATAATCGAAGGGATCGCATAACGGACGAGCAGCGACGAAATCCGGTCGGAACCTAAACGAAGCGGGGTGACAGCCTGTTTCATCGTTACAAAAATAACAATAACATTCGGAATAACGCCCCGACCGACCGGATTTCGTCGGCAAGAGGTTCGATTTCCGGCCGCCCGATACGAAAAAGGATTTGTGAAACTTCCGGCAAGGAGGAGGGTATTCGTCCCATTTCGGCAAGAAGAAGGTTCCGAATCCTCCGCAGCCGCCCGACATCCCTCCCCGGCGGCAAAACGGTCTGCCAACAGACGATCCGAAATTTCAAGAGCACCGAAGCCCCGCCTCGAAGCTGCCGGGCGGCATCCTTGCATCCGGCGCCGCAGGCACCGCCCCAAGCGTCCGAAAATCAACTCCTCGGCGGAACCTCCATCATAGAACGACAGACACCCCGAAAGTCCCGAACCGAATTACGCCTGCAAGCATAATCACACCAAGATATAGGCTGCAAGAAGCTCCTCCTCCCTCCGAAGTCCGATTTCCAATGCGGATTCCCCGCAAATACGACCCGTCATCCGGCCTTCGTCCGGATCGAAACGCTCGATCCGTAAATCCCGGAGCAGATCGAGGTTCCGCCGCCCCGAATATTTGTAAAGCGTCTCCTTGGCACACCAGAGGGCCGGCAACAACAGCGGACTGTCGGACAACTGCCGCTCTTCGGCAGAAGCAAAGCGGACTGCCGCCCGACCGAAATCGCGGGCAAGCGGCTCGATATCGACGGCACATGGACGGTCGGAGAAGCAGACCGCAACGTATCCGGGGCAGTGGGAAACTCCGATATGGAGAGGATAATTGCATACGACGGGAGCTCCGACCGCATTATATGCGATTTCGGCATCCGGCAGACGACGGTAAACAATCGACCGCCACATCAGAAACTCTTCGCGGCGGGAAGCCGGCTTCAACGCCGCAGCCAACCGAAGATCCCGTTCGGGAACCAGCCGCAGCAACCGTTCCCAGGACAAAACCTTTTCGATACAAAGGATATTATCCATGCAGACGGACTTTGATCTTGTCGATGCGGTGTCCCTCGATCTCCTCCACAGTGAACCGCACACCGTGAGCCGTTACCGTATCCCCCTTTTTCAGGAAGTCGCACTTCAGTTCGAGCATCAGACCGGCCAGTGTTTCGGCACGCCCCTTGACATCGGCGAAAGTACCTTCGGCAATCTCCACAATGCGTTCGAAATCGCCGATATGGGTCTTGCCGTCGAACAGGTAGGTATCTTTGTCCAAACGGGTATAAAACACTTCGTCCTTGTCGCTTTCGTCCGAAATTTCACCCACTACCTCCTCGACGATGTCTTCGAGCGACACGAGGCCCTGCGTCGAGCCGTATTCATCGACGACGATCGCCATGTGGATCTTCTGGTTCTGGAAATCGGCCAGCAGGTCGTTGATCTTCTTGTGCTCCGGCACGAAATAGGGCCTGCGGATCAGTTGCTGCCAGCCGAATTCGTCGCCCCGGTCGATATGCGAAAGCAGATCCTTGACATAAAGCGTTCCCTTAATATTGTCCAAATCGCCCTCGTAAACCGGAATGCGCGAGAAACCCGACCGGATGATGGTCTGCTTGACCTGTTCATAGGAATCCGTGATGGCAACGGCCGTAATATCCACCCGGGGTTTCATGATCTCCTGCACCTCGGTATTGACGAAGCTGACGATGCCCGAAAGCATCCCGTGCTCCTCCTTGGAGGCCGTGCGTGTCATATCGATCGCATCGGCCAGTTCGCCGATGGAAATTTCCTGATGGTGGGCAGCCCGCTCGCTGATACGGTTTCCGGTGCGCACCAGCACATACGACAACGGATAAAAAATCCATCGCAGCACCAAAAGGGGCCGCGCAGCGAAACCGGCGAACCGCAAAGGAATCGTCTGCGCCGCGACTTTAGGCAGAATCTCCCCGAAAAGCAGCAGCAGGAACGTCACGATCACCGTCTTGAAAAGAAACTCGAAACGGGCGAAAGTGAAAAGCGAATCGATGATCTCCGAAGAGAGGATAACGATACCGATATTGACCAGGTTATTGACTACCAGAATCGTAGCCAGCAGCAGATCGGCCTTGCCCAGCAGATTCAGCATCCGCCGGCAAACCGGCGTATCGTGCCGCCGGATCTTGCGCACATCGTTGCCCGAAAGCGAAAAAAAAGCGGTTTCGGAGCCGGAAACCAACGCCGAAACCAATAGCAGGAACAAAGTCACACAACACAGCACCACGACATGAAACGTCATGCCGTGATAGATGATGGCCGCAGCACTATCTTCCAAATCCAATCCGTTTTATGTTAATCGAACAGCGACTCGGAGCGGTTTTCCTCCGCACGCTCCGCAGCACCCTTCTCCTCCTTAAGCACCTCCTTGCGGCCCGCAGGCATCTCGACGATGAACTGCGCCTTACGCGACTGATAAGCCGGTTTGGCGAGGATCTGGTCGATATTGCTGTAACGGGTCGATTTCTCGCCCAGGATCACCTGCTCCAGAGGGCGTGTCTGCGGAGTGGCCTTGCCGGGCTTGCCCACCGGTTCCAACACCGGCTTTCCGGCAGGGTCGCCACCTTCCGGAACAGGCTTGACGATCCGTGCGGGCGGAATGACCGTCTTCATCATCCGCTTCTCCTCGTCGCCCTCGAATCCCGTCGCCACCACCACCAGCTCGATGGCATTGCCCAGCTGGGGTTTCTCGCTCGTACCCCAGATGATATTGGCGTTGTGAATATTGCCCGACTCATCCTCGACGCTGGCATGCGCCTGAATATACTCCAGAATCCGCACCACCTCCTCGTACATCAACTCTTCGGCATTGGCCACCGAGATATTGAGCAGAATGTTGCGGGCTCCGGAAATCAGGTTGTGATCCAACAGGGGCGAATGCAGCGACGCTTCGGCCACCGCCTCGGCCCGGTTGTCGCCTTCGGCCGTCGCTACGCTCATGTGCGCGCGGCCGCTGTCCCGCATCACCTTCGACACGTCGGCGAAATCGACGTTCACCAAGTCGCTCTCGACCGTAATGATCTCGGCGATGCCCTTCGCAGCCGAAGCCAGGATGTCGTCGGCCTTGCCGAAAGCCTGCTTCAAGGCCAGACGGCCGTATATTTCAAGAATATTCTCGTTGTTGATAATCAACAGCGAATCGACGTTCTGACGCAACTCCTCGATGCCCCGGAACGCCTGTTCGTAACGGATCTTACCTTCGACGGCCAGCGGCGAAGTGACGATGCCGACGGTCAGCATTCCCATCTCCTTGGCCAGCTTGGCGATCACCGGCGAAGCGCCCGTACCCGTACCGCCGCCCATGCCGGCAGTGATGAAGACCATCTTGGTCCCCGACGCCTCGAAACGCTGGCGCACCACATCGAGCGACTCGATGGCGGCCTTGCGGCCGTTTTCAGGGTCGTTGCCGGCACCCAATCCCTCGCTGCCGAGCCGGACTTTCAGTTCCACGGGACTCTTGTCGAGTGCCTGCTGGTCTGTGTTGCAGACCATAAAGTCCACGCCCTTGATCCCCAGGTTCCACATGTGATTCACGGCATTGCCGCCCGCACCGCCGACACCGACTACCATGATAATGGAAGGATTCGTGCGGGCAGCGGCCAACTGGGTCATTACATCGTCTGTCATATCGTTTCGTTTCTCTTGTCTTAATCGTTAAATCTCCTCGTCATCGGCGGCATTGAAGCCCTCGTTGATCTTGTCGAGCGTCCGCTTGAAAATACTCCGCCAGTTGCGCTCCTTTTTCACCGGCTCCTGCACGGGAGCCTGAGGCGCGGGATCCTCTCCGGCATCTTCCGCCTCGGGCTCGACCGCTGCGGATTCCGCACGGGCAGCCTCCCGACGCGCATACGCCGCATTGACCGTTTCCGTAGAAGGCCGTGTCGGCGCATAGGGCTGGGGTTGCGGCCGCGACTGGGGCTGCGGAGGCTGGAATCCCGGCACAGAGGTCGGCGGGACAGGGCGACGGGGCGAAAGGCCCGCCTTATCCTCGATCACGTTGCACGAACCCATGCCGGCCCCCTTGAGCAACAGTCCGACGACCGTGGCGAACGCAGGGTTCGCAACCGCCTCGCGCGAATCTTCGCTGATGCCTGTTTCGGCGCTTGCGATACGAACGTCCATACCGGTCACACGACGGAACAATTCGTCTATATCCTTGAGTCGGGCCGAGCCGCCCGTCAGCACGATGCCGTAGGCCAACCGCTCGGCATACCCCGAATCCCGGATCTCCTGCTGCACGAATTCGACGATGTCGGTAGCCCGGGCCTCGATGACGGTGGCCAGGTTGCGCAGCAGAATATCCTTGGCTTCGCGGGCCGTGCGACCACTCACGCGGATCAGCTTGTCTTCGGGAGCGAGCTCGGCGACAGCCGAACCGTATTTGCACTTGAGGCTCTCGACATGTTTCTCGGGAATGCTCTGCGAACGGATGTCCCGGTTGATGGCGCTCGCTCCCATCGGGATCGTCGCCACGTAACGCGGCACGCCCCGGTAATAAACCGCAACGTCGGTCACGCCTCCGCCGATATCCACGACGGCCACCCCCTCCTCCTTCTCATCGGAAGAGAGTACGGCTTCGGGCGTCGCCAGCGCATTGGGGAATACCCCCAACATACGGATACCGAGCCGCCGGAGAGCCATGTCGAGCCGTTGCAGCGGCGTCTTGCCGCAAAGTATGAAGTTGAAAGTCGAAGACAACCGCTTGCAGAACGAACCGACCGGATTGCGCACCTCCTCGGCATCATCCACCATATAATGCTGCGGAATACGCTCCATGATCGTTTCGTCGTCGGGGGCCTGGACGTTGCGCATACGATCGAACAGGGCATCTACATCGCCCTGGTTCACCCCGTTCTGGGGATCGTAGGTAAAGACGTGGTCGGTATGGCGGGCACAACGGACGAACTCGCCCGAAATGCCGGCATAAGCCTCCGTAATCCGAACGCCGAGCGTCGATTCCACCTCGGCGACAGCCTCCCGGATGGCATTGCCCGCCTGTTCGATATTATCGATCCGGCCGGCCTTGACCCCCTCGACCGGTTTGGAAACGACGGCTTCGATACCGAGCGTTCCGTCTTCGCGTTTCGACCCGACAGCGACCACCACGTTCGAAGAACCGAGGTCGATGGCTACCGTATAACTCTTTTTTTCCACTGTGCTCTATCTATTTTTTCATTGAATCGTTTCCCAGCCTCTTCCCTGCCCGGCATATTCCGCAGGCAGATCCGGCTCCTGCATCTCGAAAACCTTACCACTCCGTACAGACAACCTGCCCGGCGTACTTCACGTTGATCGTCCGATACCGGTCCCACCCGGCTTTTCCGAGTCCCTCCCGGTAAAACCGCAGCAACTTATCCAGTTTCTGCTCGGCATCGTCCAAGCGGCCGAAAAGGATGGTATAATTGCCGCTCCGGGGCGTAAGTTCCAGGTCGATAGCCCCGCTTTCAGTGGTGCGGGCCGTTATCTGAACGATTTCCGACCGCCAGAAATCGTCGTTTTCCATCCATTTTACAAAGGTAGTCAGTTTCGAGAAATCTTCGTACCTTTTCTCCAAAATTTTTTGTCGGCGACGCTCGGCTTCCTGTTTTTCGGAAATTTTGTCGATCGCCGACTGAATCACCTGAGCCTCATAGCGATATTTGCGGCGCAACTGCTCCTTGCGCTTGCGGAGTTCCCGCACCCGCTCGCCGAAGGACTCCGAAGATTCGAACCATCTCTTTTTAATCAGCATCCGCCGCAGCGAACGGATATTTTCATCGTTCTTCAGCTCCCGCCGGTAAAGAGGGTATTTTTCCCGTTCCAACTCCGCGATCTTATCGTCGATCTGTTGCATCTGCTCCCGCCTGTAATCCGCAGCATACCCCACATAGGAGGCCGGGAACGGGGGACGGTAGGTACCCGTAATCACCGGCACATAAACCGACGAGGCACGGGGCACTGCAAACAGATAGCCCTCCTCGGTCACGTACGAATTATAGCCGTCGATCAACAGCCGCATCAGAGGCGTCCGCTGCCAGACGGCGACATGCAGCACGCCCGAATAGGAAACCGTAACCCGGGCGTCGGCGACGAATCCATTGCGGGCGATAAGCCGCTCCAGCGCATCCAGCCGCACGGCACCGATCTTCTCGCCGACGGTTTTGATGCCGCTGCGGGCGAGCCATCCCCGAACGGTAGCTTCCGACACCAGCCGCAACTGCGAGGTGCTGTCCACCACTTCGACCTCGATGCGCGTCACAGGCTGCTCCGCACGATGACGGCGCACTTTGCCTCCCGCATAGAGCAAATAAGCGGCCACACCGCCCCAAAGCAGTGCAAGAAGCGTATATTTCAGGTATTTCGGCATTCGTCAATGGTTGAATCTCATCCCGGCGTTTACTTCCCCCCCCGGTACGGCCGCGACGGACACGGCCTCGAAAAAAACAGATCGTCCCCGGCAGACGGCGAATCAGGCTTTTTCCCGCAATTTTTCTGCCAGTGCCCCGCAGCAGGCGTCTATATTGCCCGCGCCGAAGCTGACGACTACATCGGTATCCATCGCAGCCACCTTTTCGGCCAACTCCGCACGGTCGCAGATCGTCCAAGGCACCGTCAGCAGGCGGCCGATCATCTCGGACTCCACACCCGGAATCGGCTCCTCGCGGGCCGGATAGATCGGCAGCAGTACCACCCGGTCGGCATGCGAGAGCGCCTCGGCGAACTCGCGGTAGAAATCCCGCGTGCGGGTGTAGAGGTGCGGCTGGAAAAGCGCCGTCAGCCGCCGCCCCGGAAACATCTTCTTGACCGAAGTGATCGCCGCCGCCAACTCGCGCGGGTGGTGGGCGTAATCGTCCATATAAACCTGCCGGGGCGTATTGACATAAAATTCGAAACGTCGCTTGACCCCCTCGAACGAGGCCAGCGCCTCCCGCAGACGCTCCGCATCCAGCGGCTCGCCGTCCCGCTCCGACGCGCACCAGAGCGCCGCCACGGCCGCCACGGCATTCTCGATATTGACCCAACCGGGAATACCCAGCGTGCACCCTTCGACAACGCCGCCGGGCGTCACCAGATCGTACCGGTAGTGGCCGCCTTCGAGCAGCGTCACGTTACGGGCGTAAAAATCGCACGGCTCGTCGTACGAATAGCGGTAAACCCGGATACCGGGGTTCCCGATCTTCAGATCGACACCCCGCTTGACGACCAGCGCCCCGCCTTCGCGGATCTGTCCGACGAACTGCGAGAAAGCCTCGCGCAATGCCTCGTGCGTACCGTAAATATCCAGATGATCGGCATCGGCCGAGGTGACCACCGCCACGTCGGGCCACAGCCGCAGGAACGAACGGTCGAACTCGTCGGCCTCGACCGCCAGACGCCGCCCCCGGCCGAGCACCAGGTTACTCGAAAAATTCCGCGAAATACCGCCCAGGAAAGCGCTTCCGCCGCCCGTCACCCGGTGGTTGAGCCATGCCACGAGCGTCGTGGTCGTGGTTTTGCCGTGCGTACCGGCCACCGCCATCACGAACTTCCCCTGCGAAAGATACCCCAGCATCTGCGAACGCTTGACGATCTCGAAACCATGCTCTTCGAACCAGCGCAACTCGGTATGATCCGCCGGAACAGCCGGCGTATAGACCACGATCGTCGTGGCCGGATCCCGGAAATCAGCCGGAATCAGCGCCGGATCCTCCTCATAGTGAACAACGGCTCCTTCGGCCTCGATCTGGTCCGTGAGATGCGACCGCACCCGGTCGTACCCCGCCACCCTTTGGCCTTCGTGGAGGAAATACCGGGCCAGAGCACTCATGCCGATCCCCCCGATTCCGAGAAAATATACGTTGAGCCGTTCCCGCCGTTCGCCGCACCCGGCTGCGGTCGAACAAGTCCGGCGTTCCTCCCGCCCGCTCGTAACATTCGCAATAGTAGAAAACTCTTTCATTCGTCGGTTTCTTCTTCGTTGTTTACGCCCGGCAGAGGATTCGCACAATCTCCGCCCGGCACTATTTTCCCCGCTCGGTCGCTCCCGGCGGCTCTATTTCGACTGCGGCAACTGTTTTTCGATTTCATTCACGATCCGCTCGGCGGAATCGGGGATGGCCAGCGCCTCGATATTGCGGCTCAACTCGGACAAACGGGCCGGATCCTTCAACAGCCCGACCGCCTCGTCCATGACCCGGGCGACCGCCTCGGAATCGGGGATCAGCAGCGCAGCCCCCTTGTCGGCCAACGCCCGAGCATTCTTGGTTTGGTGGTCTTCCGCCACGTTGGGCGACGGCACGAAAAGGGTCGGCTTGGCCACCAGACAGAGTTCCGACACCGTGCAGGCCCCGCTGCGCGAAACGACCAGGTCGGCCGCCGCATAAGCGTAATCCATGCGGTCGATGAATGCCCCCTGCCAGATATTCGCCGTAGGATGCTGCGCCAAAAACTCGCGCATCTCCCGCTCGTAATATTTGCCTGTCTGCCAGATCACCTGCACCGGCGAAGCATCGCCCTGCCGCAGAACCCAGACCTTCATCATCTCGTTGAGCGTCCGCGTACCGAGCGACCCGCCCACGACGAGCAGCACCGGCAGATCGTCCCGGAAGCCGAAATGCGCCAGCGCCTCGCGGCGATCCGCACCCGCTTTCGAAAAACGTCCCCGCAGAGGGTTGCCCGTCATCACGATCTTCTCTTTCGGGAAAAAGCGTTCCATTCCCTCATACGACACGCAGATCGTGCGGGCACGCTTGGCCAGCAGCTTGTTGGTGACTCCCGCATAGGAGTTCTGCTCCTGAATCACGGTCGGAATCCCCATCCGCTGCGCCGCCCACAGCACCGGGCCGCTGGCATACCCTCCGAAACCGACGACCACATCGGCCCCGAAGTCGCGGATGGTGCGCCGGGCCTTGCGGATGCTTTTGAGCACCTTGAAGGGCACCGCCAGGTTTTTCAAATCGAAACGGCGCTGCAAGCCCGCAACGGGCAGACCGACGATCCGGTATCCCAATGCAGGCACCTTCTCCATCTCCATCTTGCCTTCGGCACCGACGAAGAGGATCTCGACTTCCTCCCCGAAGCGCCGTCGGAGCGCTTCGGCCACAGCCACGGCAGGATAGATATGACCGCCCGTGCCGCCGCCCGAAACAATGACTCTTTTCATATTTTATTTTCGTTTCCAGCCTCGGCAGACGCATCCCCGCCGGCATAAAATTCCTGATTTTTATCCGAAATATCTCCTAACGAATCCTTACCGCTTCCGCTGCGGGTTCCGGCCCCGCCCCGCAGACACAGCCCCAGCGCCACGCCCACCGGCAGCCACGCGAGCACCGCACCGCGCAACAGTCCCACCGCCGCACCGAGCCCGATGCCCAGCAGCAGCAATCCGTCCCTCCTTTCCGGTTTCCACTTCTTCATCGCAACATCCCCATTCGATTACCGGCCCCAACTTCCCCGGTCGAGCGAACGGTAGTTGATCGCCTCGGCCAGATGCGCCGCACCGATGTCGGCCGTCCCCTCCAGATCGGCGATCGTGCGGGCCACCTTCACGATCCGGTCGTAGGCACGGGCGGAAAGATCGAGCCGCACCATCGCCCGTTCGAGCAGCTCCCGCGCCGCCTGATCCAGCGGGCAGAACTCGCGCAGCATTCTGGCATTCATCATGGCGTTCGTATGCACGCCCGGCACCCCACGAAAACGCTCCGCCTGCACCTCCCGCGCCCGAATCACCCGCTCGCGGATCGCGGCGCTCGGCTCCGAAGGCCGCACCTGCGAAATCTCCCCGATAGCCACCGGCGTCACCTCGACCTGCAAGTCGATGCGGTCCAGCAGCGGGCCCGAAATACGTCCCATATAACGGTGCACCGCACCCGGCGGGCAGGTGCACTCTTTGGTCGGGTGGTTGTAATACCCGCAGGGACAGGGATTCATGGCCGCTACGAGGGTGAAATTGGCCGGATATTCCACGCTGTATCTCGCCCGCGAAACCATGATCTTCTTATCCTCCAGCGGCTGCCGCAGCACTTCGAGCACGCTGCGTCCGAATTCGGGCAGCTCGTCGAGGAACAGCACTCCGTTGTGCGCCAGCGACACCTCGCCCGGCTGGGGCGACTGTCCGCCGCCGATCAGCGCCACCTGCGAAGTCATGTGATGCGGCGCACGGAACGGACGCTGCGAGAGCAATCCCCTCTCTGCGCCCAATTTTCCCGCCACGGAGTGTATCTTGGTCGTTTCCAACGCCTCCTCGACGCTGAGCGGAGGCAGAATCGTCGGCATGCGCCGCGCCAGCATCGTCTTACCCGAACCGGGCGCACCGATCATCAACACGTTATGTCCTCCGGCCGCCGCGATCTCCAGCGCCCGCTTTACGGCCGTCTGTCCTTTCACGTCGGCGAAATCCTCGGCATAGGCACTCTGCGACGCCAAAGTTGCCTCGGCATCCACCGGCACCGTCGCATCGAATCTCCGCTCCCCGTTCAGCAGGGCGATCACCTCGCCCAGGGAGTGCAGACCGTACACTTCGACCCCCTCCACGACCGCCGCTTCAGCGGCGTTTTCGGCCGGCACCACGAGCCGCCGCAACCCCTCGTCCCGGGCCTTGACCGCAAGGGGCAGCACACCCCGTACGGGCCGCAGCGTTCCGTCGAGCGAGAGCTCGCCCGCGAACATCGTCGTCGGAAGCAACTCCCCGCTCACCTCGGACATCGCGGCGAGAATCCCCACGGCGATCGGCAGGTCGAAACCCGCCCCCTCCTTGCGCAGATCGGCCGGAGCGAGGTTCACCACGACCTTGCGGCCCGACATCTTGCGACCGGTATTCTCGAAAGCCGCCCGGATACGCTGCTCGCTCTCCTTGACGGCGTTGTCCGGCAGTCCGACCAAATAGAGTCCCAGACCGCCCCCGGTGAGATTGACCTCGACGGTCACCTTCACGGCGTCGATCCCGGCAACAGCCCCTGCATACGTACTGACGAACATATTATCGATCTTTCACTATACAATCAAGCGATCTTCCTCCAGCTCCGGTCCGAATTTCCGGACCCGCACTTCCAGAGCGGCGCCCCCGCCGCGAATGCGGCAAAACCGGACGCGGAAACCGGAGCCGGCTCCGCTAAAACGGCTCCTCCTCGTTCAGATTCACGGGCGCCCCCGACACACCGGGCGTAAGGAACTCCTCGGGCACGCCGCCGAAGCCGCCCAGCCCGGAATTGGAACCGCTCGATACATCCTCGTACTGCCCCGGCGCAGGGCGACTGCCCGCCTCCGGCATCAGCGTTTCGTCCACATCGGCGAAGCGGGCCTGGTCCTTCAGGAAACGCAGATTGACATCCGTGACCGCACCGTTACGGTGCTTGGCGATGATGATCTCGGCCATACCCGCCGTCGGCATACCGTTCTCGTCCTGATTGATACCGTAATATTCGGGACGATGGATGAAAGCCACGATGTCGGCGTCCTGCTCGATGGCCCCCGATTCGCGCAGGTCCGAAAGCTGGGGGCGTTTCGAACCGCCGCGCAGCTCCGTAGCACGGCTCAACTGCGAGAGGGCGATGATCGGCACGTTCAACTCCTTGGCGATGGCCTTCAACGTGCGGGAGATGAAAGCCACCTCCTGTTCGCGGTTGCCCTTCGAATCCTGCGTTCCGCCGGTCATCAACTGCAAATAGTCGATGATGATGATCTGGATGTCGTTGTGTATCTTCAGACGCCGGGCTTTCGAGCGGAATTCGAAGACCGACAACGCCGGCGTATCGTCGATGTAAAGGGGGGCCGCCCCCAGCGGCTTGGTCGCCGACTCCAGGTGGCGCCACTGCTCGGGCGTAAGACGGCCGCTCTTGATATCGTTGCCCGGAATACCCGTTTCGGCGATGATAAGGCGCATCATCAACTGCACCGAAGACATCTCGAGCGAGAAGAACGCCACCGGACGTTCGTGATCGACGGCCATGTTGCGGGCCATCGACAACACGAAGGCGGTCTTACCCATCGAAGGGCGTGCCGCCACGATGATGAGGTCCGACAACTGCCAGCCGAGCGTCACGCGGTCGATGGCCATGAAACCCGAAGGCACGCCGTTGAAGGCCGACGTGTTCTTGGATGCCTCCTCGATCTGCATCAGCGCCTTGGCCAGCAAATCCTTGGACGACTGTACCGAACGCTTGACGTGACCTTCGGCCACCTTGAAGATTTCGCTCTCGGCATAGCCGATCAACTCCGTCACGTCAGTCGATTCGTCGTACGAACGGCGCTGGATCTCGGTCGCGGAGCGGATCAGCTCCCGCTGCACGTACTTCTGGGCGATGATTTTGGCGTGGAACTCCACGTTGGCCGCCGAGCCCACCTTCTGCGTGAGCTGCGCCAGGTACGACGCACCGCCCACCTTCTGCAACTCCTTGCGGACCTTCAGCCGCTCGGTGACCGTATAGAGGTCGATCGGTTTGAGTTCGGTCGAGAGCTCCTCGATCGCGCGGTAGATCGTCCGATGCTCTTCGGTATAGAAAGCCTCGGGCGTGATGAACTCCTGCACGGTGATGATCGAATCCTTCTCGAGCATCAGAGCGCCGAGCACCGCCTCCTCCAGTTCGACGGCCTGCGGAGGCACGTTGCCGGGGGTATCGGTCATTGCAGCGAACGCTTCGCGGTTGCGCGAAGCGGGGGTATATTCTTTAGCCATTCGTTACGTGGATTTCAACTTTCAAAAATAGACAAACGGGGCGACATATCAAAACGCCCCGGACCCCGTTTTGTCGAAAAATCTGTTTACAATCGAACGATCCCCGGCAGGGGATTCTCCCGGGCCGGAAAGATGTCGATAAAAAGGGGCTTTCTGTCGATTCTTTTTTACGGTCCCTTCGGTCAGCAAAAGGCACCGACCAGAATCGGCACGCACACCTCCAGTACGATGCCGTGCAGGATGGCCAGCGGCACCAGGTCGCTGCCCGAATAACGGGCGATCGAAGGCAGACACACGTCCATCGAAGTCACGCCCGCCACCGAGATCGGGGCCAGCGGACCGCCCCAGCGGGCGAACAGCGGCATTCCGAACAGGGCGATCATCTCGCGCACGACGTTGGCCAGCAAAGCGACCGTCGCCAACTCGGCGGCGCCCTGCACGCCGAGCGTCGCGCTCTTCAGGTCGGCGATCAGCACCGACGAAAGCGAATAGTAGCCGAAACCGCTGCCTACGGCCAGACAGTCCGTCAGGCTGAATCCCCGGAGCACCAGCACGCCGAGCGCCGAAAAGAGCAGGGTGCCGACGATCGTACAAAGCGGCAACAGGAGCATCCGCCAGTTGAACGTGCGCAGCATATAGTGCAGATTGTCGCCGGCCCCGAGTCCCAAGCCGACCAGCACCACCATCACCGAAAGAATAATCATCGGCAGATCGGGATCCAACAGCCACGTCGGGACGGCATCGGCATAACCGAGCGCCACGCCGACTGCAAAAAAAACGAAAACGATCAGACTATCTCTCATCGCTCCCTCCTTTCCGGAAAAAGTAACGCCGGACGACGAATACCGCCGCGAAACTCCCGGCGACGCCGAGGCAGGCGATCACGGCGGCCTGCCAGCCGAAACGTCCGAAATTGACGATCAGTTCGCGGTTGGAACCGATCGTAACACCGAAAACGAAGAGCAGGGCCCACACGGTAAGCGATACTCCCCGCTCCAGCCTGGCCACAAACGACCAGTTGCGCAGCAGATAGCCCGCTCCGATTCCGGCAAACAACAGCAAAACGATACGAAACATAGCTCAATCGACAGTTAAAAAAGCCCGACGAGATACATTGCACCCCGCCGGAAAAATATTATAAAACACAAATTTCGCGCTGCAAAGATAGCGAAAGCCGAGAGAAAACAGGAACTTGTTCCCAGTTTTCCGAGGCGCATCCTATCTTCTACAAAGATAGCGAAAGGTAAGTGACAAGCCAAACCCGTTCGGACCTGGCCGGAGCAAAATCCAACCGAAACACCTCATTGTCAATGCAAAGACTACTCGATCGAAGTTACCGATCCAATCCGAAATGGCGGCGCGAAACGGCCAGTGCAGCAATGCTGACCCGACAGTCGGGCACCGCACGAAGGAGAGCTTCGGTGCAGGAAAGCAGCGTCGAACCGGTAGTCACCACGTCATCGACCAGCAGCACGTGCCGTCCGGCCAACGCTCCGGGCCGCGCGACCGCAAACAAGTCGCGTACGTTCTCCCAGCGCCCGGCCGAAGAACGGGTCGTCTGGCTCGGGTTGTTGCGCAGGCGACTGACCGCCCGATCCTCCACCGGCACTCCCATCCGGGAAGCGATCCCCTCGGCGATATAGGCAGCCTGATTGTACCCCCGGGCCAGCAACCGCCGGGTATGAAGCGGCACGGGAACGATGCAGTCCACGCTTCCGTACAGTCCGCTGTCGGCAAGGTTGCCGCCATACCAGGCACCCAGGTCGCGGGCCGTGCGCCAGCGGTTGTAATACTTGAAACCATGAATGGCCCGCTGCCAGGGACTGCCCGCAACGAACCAGAGAAAAGCCGAGGCCTGCACGACGGGAAACTCGTTGCGCAACCGCTCGGCCAGCGGATTGTCCGCACGGCGCCAGAATCCGGTCTGGGGTGCCAACGTACGGCACATCATACAGAAAGCACCCTCGCCCTCGTGCAACTCGCCGCCGCATACGGGACAGACAGGCGGCAGAAAAAGCCCCTTTATATCATTGAGGATCGACATCGCAGAGAATCGTAACGCCTTTGCATTCGGGACTTTTGACCACCCGGTCGAGAATCCCGCGCACCGCCTCGCGAGCCCGGGCCAGCGAAGCCCCCGCCTCGACCTTCAGCAGCAGGGTCGCCAGATACTCGCCCCGTACCCGATCGACGGGCGGGGCCGTGGGTCCCAGCACGCGCCGCCCGAACCGTTCGCGCAGGGCGGCGGCCAGGGCGTTGGCCGCACGGCGCAGCGTCACGGGATCGCGGTGACGCAACAACAGGTTCAGGAGCCGTGCATAGGGCGGATAGAAGAACGCTTTCCGCTCGGCGAGCTGCTGACGAGCCATCGCCTCGTAATCGCCCGCAATCACCTGTTGCAAGACGGGATGTCCCGGCTCAGCGGTCTGGATCACGACCGTTCCGGGATTTTCGCGCCGACCGGCGCGGCCCGCCACCTGCATCAGCAGTTGGAATGCACGCTCCGCCGAACGGAAATCGGGATTGTTGAGCAGATTGTCGGCGTTGAGCACACCGACCAGCTCCACGCCGCCGAAATCGAATCCTTTGGTAATCATCTGCGTCCCCACCAGAATATCGTCGTCGCCCCGGGCGAAGGCCTCGACGATCTGCCGGAAAGCACGCTCGGAGGTAACGCTGTCGCGGTCGAGCCGGGCGACCCGCGCCTCGGGGAAAACGCGGGCGATCTCCTCCTCGACCTTTTCCGTCCCGAAGCCCATCGGCACGGGTTCGGTCACCCGGCAATGGGGGCACTTGGCCGGAACAGGCTCCGTATGACCGCAATAGTGACAGACCATACGACCGCTTCCCTTGTGGAGCGTGAGAGTCACATTACAATCCGGACAGCGGGCCGTCCAGCCGCACTCCCGGCACTCGACATAGGGTGCGAAACCCCGCCGGTTCTGGAAAAGCATCGCCTGACCGCCTCCGCCGAGGGTCTCCTCCATACGGTCGAGCAGCAATTTGTTGAAATGGGCATGCCGCTCGCCGCGTTTCACGGCACGGATCGTATCGGACACGAGGATCTGCGGCATCCGCGACGGTCCGTAACGCTCGGCCAGTACCACGCTGCCGTATTTTCCGGTCGCAGCGTTTAAATAACTCTCCAGCGACGGAGTAGCGCTGCCCAGCAGCGTACGGCACCCCAGCAGTCGGGTCATCAGCACGGCGCAGTCGCGTGCCTGGTAGCGGGGCGCCGGGTCGGTCTGTTTGTAACTGGGATCGTGTTCCTCGTCCACCACGACCAGCTCCAGGCGGCGCAGCGGCAGGAAGATCGCCGAACGGGCCCCGATCACCAGCTCGCCGCCCGCAGAATCCCGCAAGCGGAGGTAAAGCTCCGTACGCTTGCGGTCGGTGAGTTTCGAATGATAGGCGATCACCCGCTCGCCGAAAACCTGCCGGAGCCGATCGACCAACTGGGCCGTGAGAGCGATCTCCGGCACGAGCAGCAGCACTTGTCCGCCCCGGGCCAGCACCTCGGCAGCGAAGTGCATATAAATTTCCGTTTTGCCCGAACCGGTGACACCCCGCAGCAGCACGGTCGCGCGATCGGCAAACACGGCACGGATCTCCTCGGCAGCCTTCCGCTGCGCAGCGGAAAGCGTCGGCAGACGAAACTGCGCACCGCCAGTCACCGGACCGGGTGCGACCTCCCGTTCGATACAGGTCAATAACCCCTTTTTCACCAGGAGAGCGAGAGCCGTCCGATCGGCGGCGAGTCGGCTCCGGGCGACTTCCGCCCCGTCGGGCGCAAGGGCAGCCAACTCCTCCAGCGCCTCCCGCTGCCGGGGGGCACGACGCCCCATACGTTCCAGCGCGGCGGCCAGCCCGTCGGCGGTGAGCGCTTCGCCGGCCAGGGCCACGAACCACTCCCGGCGGGGCCGGAACTCGTCGGCAGCAAACTCCTCCTCGCCGTGTCCGCTCGGCTTCATCAGCGACGGCAGCGCCACGCGCATCACCTCGCCCAGCGTGCACATGTAATAATCGGCGACCCACTCCCAGAAACGGCGCTGCCGCTCGTCGAGCAGAGGCGTACCGTAGAGCACGCGGGAGACGGTCTTGACGGTCTTGAAATCGGGGCGCCGGTCGTGCAGCCGCCAGACGATGCCCGTGTAGATCTTCGATCGGCCGAAAGGCACGACTACGGCCATCCCCTCGCAAAGCGTCACGCCTTCCGCCACCGCAAAGGTGTAGAGAGGCTGGGCCAGAGGAAGTACGATGTCGGCATAGCGCATGGTCGTAGCAGGATCGAAAAGGAGTGCTTTCAGGCTGCGGAACCGACCGGCCCGTCCGGAGCCGAGCCGCAACCGCAAAACGACGGAATCAATTCGGTTTTTCTTCGGGTAAAGTTACGCATTATTCCCGGAAAACAAATACTCCCCGCCGGATCGACGAGGAGTATTATTTCAAATCGAAGAAGATTCCCTAATTCTTCTTCATACCGTTGAGCATACCGCCGTCGATGATACCGAAGCCCTGTCCGTAAACACCCGTTACCGAAGCCACCGAAACGAACGCCTTGGGGTCGAGGTTGCGGACGATCTTGAGGATGTCGGCCGTTTCGCGTTTGCGGCAAATAACCATCACTACCTGCGACGACTCTTTCGTGTACCATCCCATGCCGTTGAGCATCGTCACCCCGCGATGCGCCTTCTCGACGATCTCTGCGGCGATACGGTCGTGCTCATGGCTGATGACCAGAATCTGATTCGACTGCTGGTTGCCCGCCAGCAACGCATCGGTGCTCAGACCGAATACCGCCGTCAGCAGGAAGCCGTAGATCACCGTCTCGATGCCGTTGCCCACCAGCAGCGATGCACAGATGATAAGCGAATCGGTCACCAGCACGACACGGCCGTAGTTGATCGGATGATACTTGTTGATCAGCAGCGCCACGATATCCGTACCGCCGGTCGAACCGCCCTGACGAAAACACATATAGATACCCACACCGGACAGCATACCGCCCATGATGACCAGCAGCAGCGGTTCCAGATTACCGAACAGGCTGATCGCATCGGGTGGGATAACGCCCAGTTCCGCGAGCCACGCCTGCACGCCGGGCAGTGTTTCCTGGAAAAAGTTCAGCGACGCAGGAAGCACGATGATACAGAAAATCGTCTTGATACCGAAATTCCAACCAATGATGAAACCTGCGAACAGCAGCAGAATACCATTGACGATGAACGCCATCGTACCGATGTTAATCTGGAAGTTGAACAGGTTTTCGATCGCCCCGCACAACACCAGCGCCGCACCCGTGGCACCGCCGCCGGTACCGTGTGCGGGCAGAATACAGGCGATCCACGCGAACGTGTAGAGGAGAATACCGATCGTCATCACGAAATATTCCCGTACTACGCCCATAATCGTCCCGAAAGTTATTTTTTCCTTCAACAGAGTCATTTTTCTTTGAACAATTAAGGTTTAACGGCGCAAAGGTATAAAAATTTCGCCTTGATACGCGTTCCGTGCCGTTAATCTTTTTTCAAGCAGGGACCAAAGGGTGGAAACCCGCGTTAAATGCCACTGCGTCAAGTGGTGAAATCCCATCGGCACTTCGCTGGCGATACGCTCCACAGCCATATCGGGACGCAGCCGCCGCAACACCTCGACCACCAGCGAGAGATACTCCTCGGAGGTACGCAGGCGGAAGCGGCCGGGCTCGGCGTCGTATTGGGCGGCAAGGGCCGTTCCCCGAACGAGCTGCAACTGGTGGAACTTGACCGTTTCGAGCGGCAGGGCATTGATCCGCTCCACCTGCCGAAGAAGCATTTCGTCGTCTTCGCCGGGCAGCCCCAGAATGAAATGGGCCCCGACGTGCAACCCCCGTGCGGCGCTCGCCGCAATAGCCTGCCGGGCCGCCGCGAAGTCATGGCCGCGACGGACGGCCCGCAATGTTTCGTCGCAGGTGGATTCGACGCCGTATTCGACCGCCACATAGCGTTTCCGTGCCAGCTCCGCCAGCAAATCCAACTTCTCGTCGTCCACGCAATCGGGCCGCGTGCCGATCACCAGTCCCGAAATCCGGGGATGATCCAACGCTTCGGCATAAAGCTCCCGAAGTCGCGTGACAGGAGCGTGCGTATTGGAAAAAGGCTGGAAATAGGCCAGACAAAGCCCTTCGTCCCGCCCTCGGGCCGCATGGAAAGCGATTCCCTCGTCGATCTGCCGCGCCAGGCTCTTCCGGGGCGAACAGTAGGAAGGGGTGAACGCCCTGTTATCACAGAACGTACACCCCTCCGATCCGATCGTTCCGTCCCGGTTGGGACAGCTCAAGCCGGCATCCACCGCGATCTTACGCACCCGGCCGCCGAAATGTCGCCGGCAATACGCCGCGTAGCTGTGCCAGGGTCGGCCGTCGCCCCAAGAATAGACCCGGGTTTCCATTCGGAACGCTACAAGCCCCAGTCCGACGGATTGTAGGTATCCTTCGGCGCATTCGGCACGTTGGCGAAGAAGGTAAAGCCCGTCAATCGCTCGATTTCCGCCACCGACATCATATCTTTGGCCTGCGGCTCGTGCCCTTTATCCATGTTATGACGCAGCACGAAGGCGGCGCACTTCAATTCGCTCGCGGCACAATCCATCACCGATTTTTTCGTATTTCCGTTCTTGGTCCGCAGCAGCAGGTAGTAGAACATCGAAGGCCGGCTCACGTCGCTGCGTCCGCCGAAATCGATTTTCGACGAAGTGCAGCTCTTGCCGTAAGCATCGGTGAAAGGTTCGAAATAGGTGCCTACCACGATATAAGTCGTATCGGCGCAAACCTGCGCATCGACAAAACTTTCCAGATTGTTCCATGCCCCGCCGCCGTTGTTGAAGTTCGACGAATATTGCGGCGCGATATTCGAATAATAGAATACCTGTTCGTTGGTTTTCCGGGTCACGAGCCGTTCGGCCGAACCGAGCATATGGCCCTTGTTGCAACCGCCGCCGGTCGATTTACTGCTGTATTGAATACCGGACGGAATATCCGGATCGCGACTGTAAGCGTCCGTACGATCCGTTCCTTTCACCTCGTAGCAAGCGTGGCGCGGAGCGGCCACCCAGACCGGACAGTGGTGCTCGGCGCTGAAGCAGACCGTATAATTGCGGGCTTTCTGGCTGCCGACATAGAAATCCGGGCAAATATGATGCGCATAGTAGTAGTCGCTGTTCTGCACCTCCACCGGCAACTCGGCCCAGCCGGTACGATAGACGTTTTCCGGGGGGGGGACTGTTCCGCTCTCAGTGGTGAAAGTACCCTCCTCGCTCCGATACTGCTTGCCGCCGATCGAGGCGTACAGATGGAACGTATAGGTGGTCGCGGCACTCAATCCGGTAATGGCCGCACGCTTATCTCCCGACGAAGCCGTCACCGTTTTCGTCGTGTAATCCGTTTCACCGGAGGGTTTGTAAGCAAATCCTACTTCGATGCCGACCGTTTCTTCGCCTTCATAGGTGAAGCTGCCCGTCAGGGTGGCCGACGAAGCGGTCACATCCGTCGCAGCGACGGGACCGAACTCCGGCTCGGGATTTTCACCCGCTTTAAGGGTCGTGAACTGCGCGACGGCGCTCGTATAACGCTCGTCGCCGACAACGACATACGCATAAAAATCGTATTTCGTTTCAGGTTCGAGCCCGTTCAGCTCACAGGCCAGGGGCGAAGCCGTCGAAGCAGCCTTCACCTCGGTATATTCCTCCTGCGCACCGGCCTTATACCCGAAGCCGGCTTCCGCAACATCGCCGTCGCCTTCGTACTCATAAACGCAGGCAAGCGTCGCTCCGGTCGGAGAAACCCCGGACGACGAAGGCGTTTCGAACTGCGGAGCTCCCGGTTGCTCGCCCTCCTTCAACGTGGTGAAAACGACCCGTTCGCTGGTGTAATTCTTTCCGTCGATTACCAGATAGGCATAGAACTCGTAAGCCGTTTCAGGCGTCAGCTCCTCCAGACGGGCCGACAACGAAGAGTCGTCCGGCGTAATCTCTACCATAGTATATCCCGTTTGGGCCGATGCCGCAGGCTTGTATCCGAAACCGGCTTCGGCAATATCGGCCGCATCACCGGTGTATAGATAAGCGCACGCGAGCAATGCGCTCGTAGCCTGCACCTCGGAAGCCGAAGGCTTGCCGAACTGGGGCGTCGGAGCCGGAGGCACCTCCCCCTCTTTGAGGGTCCTGAACGTTTTCGACAGCGACGCATTGAACCGCTCGCCGCCCAAGACGGCATAACAGTACCAACGATATTCGGTGTCGGGCTTCAGGCCGGTCAGGGTCTGCCGGGCCAGACCGTCCTTGAAATTCGTACAAACCACATCGACGTACTCCCCGCCCGCTTCCTGGTAGGAGAAGCCGACTTCGGAGATGGGCACTTCGCCCTTCGATTCGATGTTGGCCGCCACGACCGCACTCGTCACATCGGGCTGCGCGTCGATCAGATCGAAAGTCGGACGCACGGCCGGCGCAGGCGCCGTATCGTCACTTTCGCAGGCTACGATCGCCAGCGACAGCAAGGCGACCATACACAAAAAATACTTCTTCATAACAAACTTTTTATATCTTTGACATAGCCTCAGATAGGATCCGATTCGGCAATCTCTGCGTGCAAGCCCGCACGATTGCGCTCATCTTTCACTATCTTTGAAATAACTGAAGTCATTCGCGTTGTCGGGAGTCGATCCAGATCGTCACCGGCCCGTCGTTCACCAGCTCGACCTGCATATCGGCTCCGAACTCCCCGGTGGCGACTTCGCGCCCGAGCGCACGGCCTACACCGGCGGCGAACCGCTCGTACAAAGGTCGGGAAATCGCTTCGGGGGCCGCCTTGATATAGGACGGGCGGTTGCCCTTACGGGTCGAGGCATGCAGCGTGAACTGGCTCACCACCAATATTTCGCCGCCGACTTGCCGCACGTCGAGATTCATCACCCCGTTTTCGTCGTCGAAAATCCGCAGCCGGGTGAGTTTACCCGCAAGCCACTCGATATCCTCCTCGCCGTCCTCGGCTTCGATACCGACGAAAACCAACAGCCCCGGTCCGATGGCCGATTTGAGGGTTCCGCCGATGGAAACCGACGCACGGCGCACCCGTTGAATCAAAATTCGCATGGCAACAATGAAAATTGTCGGGCGAAGAACGCCCAGAGATTATCTTCTTTCGGCACGGGCGCCGTCACGACGATCCGCTCGCGCCGCACGGGATGGATGAAATCGACACGGTACGAATGGAGCGAAATGCCTCCGTCGGGATTCGAACGGCGGGCCCCGTATTTCAGGTCGCCCTTAATCGGACAACCGATCTTCGAGAGCTGCGCCCGGATCTGATGGTGACGCCCCGTCAGCAAATCGACCTCCACCAGCGTATAACGGGTACTCGCCCCCAGGGTGCGGTAACGCAATTTCGCCAGTTTTGCATCGCCCCGGGGCGCATCGAGCGCCCGCGAACGGTTGGTTTTCTCGTTACGCAGGATATAGTGGCACAACTCTCCCTCTTCGGGATCGGGACGGCTCTCCGTAAGCGCCCAATAGGTCTTTTTGATCTCACCCCGGCGGATCATCTCGTTCAGGCGGGCGAGGGCTTTCGACGTTTTGGCGAAAATGACGGCTCCGCTCACGGGACGGTCGATGCGGTGCACCACGCCGAGGAACACCTCGCCGGGCTTGGCATCGCGTCGCCGGATGAACTCCTTGATCTGCCGTTCGAGCGCATCGCCGCCCGACGGATCGGGCTGCACCAAGTCGCCGCACCGTTTATTGACGATCAAAAGGTGGTTGTCCTCGTACAGAATATCTTCGGGAGCGAACATCGGAAACGGAGCGTAATTGCGAAGCGGATTATAACTGGAACGTGAAAGGAAGCAGCCGCACGGCCGAATCCACCACCGTGGCACCGCCCGCACCGGACATGATGATACGGATCGGCGCCCCCTGGCGACGCTCCGCATCGAGCAGCACCTGGCGGCACTGTCCGCAGGGATAACACTCCCGCTCGGACGGCTCCGAAGCGATGGCCAGCGCCTCGATCGGATCGTCGGCATGGCACGCTCCGGCATGGAACAGCAACGACCGTTCGGCGCACATGCCCGCAGGAAACACCTCGCTCTCCTGGTTGCTGCCGCAGAGAATCTTCCCGCTGCGCAAACGGGCCGCAGCGCCTACCCGGAATTTGGAATAGGGAGCGTACGCCCGGGCGACGGCCCGGCGAGCCTCCTCCACCAACTCCCGGTCCCCGGCGGGCATCCCCTCCGGAGAGTCGTAGTGCTGGTAATCGAAACTGAATCTGTTCTCCATAATTCCTTGCTTTTGAAAAAAGGGAAAGTGGTCAAAGGTAAGCCGAATTTCCGGGTTATCCAAAAATTCGGCCTGCCAATTCATTTCCGACGATAACCCCGATTATTCGAGGACGAACTTGGTCTGGACGTTATACTCCAGCTTGATCGTTTTGAAATCGAGCGAAGGCTCTTCGGGCGCACCCGCTTCGGCGCTGTCGGCCATCATCGCCTTCGAACGTACCATCATCATATTGTCGTAATACTGCGGAGCTACGTCGTAATTAGAATCGTAGATATAGAAACATTTTCCGATCTTCTGCCCGATCGCCCCGGCCAGCGCTTCGGCCGACGACTTGGCGTTGCGGATGGCATCCAGGCGCACCTGCTCCTTCAGGGAGTCGATGTCCGAACGGGTCACGCGTACGATACCGACGTTCGAGATGCCCAGATCGCCCAGGGCGGCGGTCACGTCACCTACTTCGGCAGCGGAATGGAGCAGCAACTGGTATTTGGCGGTGGTCAGCGAGCTGGCCTTCTTGTAGAAATCGCTCGACATATTGGCCACCTTGAGCTGTTTCTCGACATCGACGCCCAACTTCTTCAGGGCGTCGATCATCTGCCGCTGCTGAGTTTCGACCGTAATTTTTCCTTTCGACTCGCGCTCGTTGATTACGATCGACAGATAGAATTCATCCGGCGTAACCTCCATCTGGGAACGTCCGTTCACCTGAATATAACTCGGGAAAGCCTCCTGGGTTTGAGCGAACACCGGCGCAGCCAATACGACCGCCGCCGCTAAAATCATCCATTTTTTCATACGTTTCATTCGTTTTTGAAATAGTACTGCAAATATAACGCCCGAACAAGAGCCGATAGTATAAAAACCGCCCCGGAACAGGAGCCGCCTACCGGCGGACGAGCTTCACCACGTTCTCCACGTGGTGCGTATGGGGGAACATATCGACCGGCTGCACCGCCTCGACGCGATACGCGCCGTCCATCAGGGCCAGGTCGCGGGCCTGCGTAGCCGGGTTGCAGCTCACATAGACGATCCGCTCGGGCGCCGCCCGCAGGATCACGTCGATCACCGGCTCATCGACTCCGGCACGCGGCGGGTCGAGGATGATGACGTCGGGACGGCCGTTGCGCCGTATGAACTCGTCGCTCAGCACGGCTTTCATATCCCCGGCATAGAACACCGTATTCCCGATGCCGTTCAGCGTCGAATTGACGCGGGCGTCCTCGATGGCCTCGGGCACGTACTCCACGCCCACGACCTTCGCGCACCGCGCCGCACAGAAGTTGGCGATCGTACCCGTGCCGGTGTAAAGGTCGTATAAAATCTCTTTTCCCGTCAGGGCGGCGAAGTCGCGCGCGACCTTGTAAAGTTCGTACGCCTGCGCCGAATTGGTCTGATAGAACGACTTGGGGCCGACCTTGAACTGCAGCCCTTCCATCCGCTCGATGATGTGATCCTTGCCCCGGTAGCAGACGGGTTCCAAGTCGCCGGTGGAGTCGTTGAACTTTTCGTTGATTACATAGAACAGCGACGTGATTTCGGGGAAAGCGGCCGCCAGATGGTCCAGCAGGGCCGCGATCTTCTCCCGCTCGTCGGCATGGAAAACCACGATCACCATCACCTCGCCCGTCGAGGCGGTGCGGACGACCATGTTGCGCATCAGCCCCCGGTGCTCGCGCGGATTGTGGAACGTATAGCCGTGTTCGAGGCAGAAACGCCGGGTTTCTTCCCGGATCGCATTCGACGGATCGGGCTGCAACCAGCATTTTTCGATGTCCAGCACTTTGTCGAACATACCGGGGATGTGGAATCCCAGCGCCGGGGCATCGGCGATCTCGCCCTTTTCGGCGATCTCCTCGTAGGTGAGCCAGCGCCGCTCGGCGAAGGTAAATTCCAGCTTGTTGCGGTAAAAACGGGTTTCGGCCGAGGGCAGACAGGGCGCGATTTCGGGCAGCTCGACCTTGCCGATGCGGGTAAGCTGGTCGCGCACCTGCTCGGTCTTGAAACGCAGTTGTTCGGCGTAGGGCAGATTCTGCCACTTGCAGCCGCCGCAGACCCCGAAATGGGCGCAGAACGGCTCTTCGCGCAGCGGCGAGCGCTTCACATAATTGACGACGAAACCTTCCATATACCGGCGGCGCTTGGAGCGGATCTGCACATCGACCACGTCGCCCGGCACGGTCATCGGCACGAAGACCACCACGTCGTTGTAACGCCCCATCGCCTTGCCTTCGGCGGCCAGCGTCGTTATCTCAAGCCCCTCGATCAGGGGATAATTCGCTTTCTTTCGAGCCATATCGCATTCGGATTTAGAACGCAAAGGTACGAATTTTCCGCTATGCGCCGCCCGTTTTCCTGGTTTTGGCGCGTTCGCGCACCCGTCCCAGCCAGAAACCGATGCCGAACGGCACGCCCAGCATGATGACGGCGAAAAGCACGATCCAGGCGAGGAGCTTGGCCACCAGAGCCGGTACCCGGTCCATCGCATTTTGTACCGCCGCATCGACCGCCTGCTGCGCCTGATCGACCAGCGCTTTGCGCTCGGCCGAAATATAACCCTGCAACTCCGCACGCTGGCGGTCGAGGTCGGCAAATGCGTTGTCCACGGCACCGTTCAACGTTTCGATGAGCGCTGCGACTTCGGTATTCAGGCTTTTGCCCATATAATCGGCGATCTGCGGCAGGTGCTCCATGACCGTCACGATGCGGTCGAAATTACGCTCCAGGCTGTCGAGCTGCCGCGTCAGCCGGTTGCGGACGCTGTCCTGCTGCATCTGCAATTCGAAAATATCCTTCGACCAGCCGATGCTATTGACCATCTGCTCGGACTGGCCGCCGAAACGGTCGCCCAGATCGGCGATCACATCGGAGATGGAGCCTACGTTATACTGCGTTTCCACGCCTTTCGACTGGAGAAATTCGATCCAGGGCAGGGTCGTATTGACCGGAGTGAACTGCGACCCCGTGACGGGATTCGCCTGCATATAATTCCCCACGAACTCCTGCATCAACGCGAACTTCTCCGGCGCGAGCAGGGTCGAAGCCAGGTGTTCGGCTTTCTTGTCCAGACGCGCCACGACCTTGCGCACGAGCGGCGTCTGCCCGGCGAAAAGCAGCGAATCGGGCAGGCGGCGGAAAGCGCTGTCCATGCGGACGCAGAGCAGCCAGGTGTCGATGAGCGCCACGTCGGGGTTGGACTGCATGACAGCGGTAACGGCGGCCCGCGTCGCCTGCATCTTCCACCGGATCGCCCGGATCCGCACCGGAATCTCCGACGATGCGGCCGCGACCGAATCGGCCGTGCGGGCGATCTCGTCCGCCAAGTCGTAATAGAATCCCCGGGTCATCATCCGGGTATTGGCCTCCGAAGCCGGAAGCGGCGGGTTGCCCGTATCGACCGACACCTTGAGCAACGAACAGCTTCCGAACGACAGCAGCACGGCGACCGCCGCAAAAATTTTCAGTAAACGTATCTTCATTCTTCTCTCTGTTTTGACTTTCAACAAATTACTGTTCCAGGACCTCTGCGCCCGCTCCGGCAGCGCCGTTTCTTTCCGGCGCTCCGGTTCCAAAAATAGCGATTATCCGCGAAATATCGCTATATTTGTACCTTAAATAAATTTCACATATCATGAAAATCGCCTGCCTGACTTTCAATCCGATACAGGAGAACACCTACGTCGTTTGGGACGACACGAAGGAGTGCGCGGTCATCGACGCCGGAAATTCCACCCCCAAAGAAGATGCCGCACTCGACGGTTTCCTCGCCGAACACGGGCTCAAACCGGTGCTGGCGGTCAATACGCACGGTCATTTCGACCACGTGCTGGGCGTCGAACATCTGCGCAAGACCTACGGCATTCCCTTCGCCCTCTCGGGCAAGGACGCCTTCATGCTGGACACCGATGCGGTGGGATCGACCGTTTACGGGGTCAAAATCAACGCCATGCCGACCATCGACATCGATCTGGACAAGGTAGAAGAAGTGAAATTCGGCCACACCGTCCTGCGCGTCATCCGCACGCCGGGCCACACGCCGGGCCACGTATCGCTCTACGAACCCGAATCGAAGAGCCTCTTCACGGGCGATACCCTCTTCCGCGAAAGCATCGGACGCACGGATCTGCCGGGCGGCGACTATTCGTGGATCATGCGTTCGATCCTGGACAACCTGCTCCCGCTGGGCGACGAAGTGCGCGTCTATCCCGGACACGGCCCTGAAACCACCATCGGCCACGAAGTGCTCTACAATCCCTTCGTCACCGAAGTCCTCAACCAGGAGGTGAACTACAAGAACTAATTCCGTCCGGGTCCGTTATGAAAGCGCTGCTCCACAAAATCCTCTACCGGACGCTTCCGCTCGAAGGTTATCTGCGGGCGGTGAGCCGCCTCTTTTTCATCAGCTACCGGCTGGGGCTTGGACGGCGCAGCGCGGCGACCGAATACGTCTATCACCTGCCCCGGCTGGCGAAAGCCGGCGACACGGCGATCGACATCGGAGCCAATCTGGGCTATTACGCCCGTCCTCTCTCGGAAATCGTCGGCACCGCAGGCAGGGTCCATGCCGTCGAACCCGTCCCGGTCGTTTGCCGGGTGCTGCGCCGCAACCTGCGGGGCTGCCGCAACGTCGAAATCTTCGACTGCGCGCTGGGAGCCGAGAATAAAGAGATCACCATGAGCAACGACTCCGCCCGCGAAACGGGTTATCTCGGCACGGGACGAAACTTCGTGGGCGATGCCGCCGGAGAGGGCGCCGTCACTTTCACCGCCCGGATGCGGCGCGGCAGCGAGCTTTTCGCCGGGCTGGAGCGGCTCGATTTCGTCAAGTGCGACGTCGAAGGGTATGAGTTGATCGTCATGCACGAGCTGCGCCCTCTGCTGGAGCGTTTCCGCCCGACAGTACTGATCGAAACGGGCGGCGAAAACCGCCCGCAGATCATCGAACTCTTCACCGAACTGGATTACAAGGGTTACACGCTCGAGAACGGGCGGGAAATTCCGCTCGCCCCCGACACCGAAAAAGACATCATCTTCCGCCAAGCACGCTAACGCCATGAGAATAGACATCCTGACCGTCGTACCCGAACTGCTCGCCTCGCCGCTGAACGAATCGATCCTCAAGCGTGCGCAGGAGAAGGGGCTGGTCGAAATCCATATCCACAACATCCGGGACTACACAGAAGACAAGCACCGCACCACGGACGACTACCCCTTCGGCGGAGAGGCGGGTATGGTAATGAAGATCGAACCGATCTACCGCTGCATCGAAGCCCTCAAAGCGGAACGGGAATACGACGAGGTGATCTACACCTCGCCCGACGGCATCCGCTACGACCAGCACGAAGCCAACCGCCTCTCGACGCTCGACAACCTGATTATCCTCTGCGGCCACTACAAGGGCATCGACTACCGCATCCGCGAACACCTGGTCACGCGCGAGATCTCGATCGGCGACTACGTGCTCACGGGCGGCGAGCTGGCCGCCTGCATCATCGCCGATTCGGTGATCCGGATCATCCCCGGAGCCATCGGGGACGAAGCCTCGGCGCTCACGGACTGCTTCCAGGACAACCTGCTGGCACCACCGGTTTACACCCGACCCGCCGAGTTCAACGGCTGGAAAGTGCCCGACGTGCTCCTCTCGGGCAATTTCGCCCGAATCGACCGCTGGAAGGAGGAGCAGGCCTGGGAGCGCACCAAACGGCTGCGGCCCGATTTACTGAAAGAAGAATAAGACTTACGATATGCGTTACTACCTGATAGCCGGCGAGCCTTCGGGCGACCTGCACGGCGCCAACCTGATGAAAGGGCTGAAAGCCCACGACCCCGAGGCGAAGTTCCGCTTCTGGGGCGGGGACAAGATGGCCGGGGTCGGAGGCAGCGGGAATCTGGCCAAACATTACAAGGAAACCTCGTTTTTCGGCATCGTCGAAGTAATCAAAAACCTGCGGACGATCCGCCGCCAGATGAAAGAGTGCCGGCAGGACGTCGAGGCGTTCGCCCCCGACGTGCTGATCCTGGTGGATTATCCGGGCTTCAATATGAAGATGGCTCGCTGGGCCAAGGAGCACGGCATCCGCGTCTTCTACTACATCGCCCCGAAAGTCTGGGCCTGGCGCGAATGGCGGGTGAAGGCGATCCGCAAATACGTGGACGAGCTGTTCATCATCTTCCCCTTCGAACGGGACTACTTCCCCAAGCACGGCATCCGGCCGATTTTCGAGGGCAACCCGCTCGTGGACGCCATCGAAGCACGTCGGGCATCGCTGCCCTCCCCGGACGAATTCCGCCGTCGCCATGCGCTCGACGAGCGGCCGATCGTGGCTCTGCTGGCCGGCAGCCGCCGCAGCGAGATCAAGGCCAACCTGCCGCTGATGGCCGACCTGGCCCGGAAATTCCCCGACCGGCAATTCGTGGTCACGGGGGTTTCGTGGCTCGACCGCTCGATTTACGAACAATATATCGCGGACAGCGGCATCCGCTACGTCTGCGACCAAACCTACGAAACACTCGCGGCGGCCGAAGCCGCCGTCGTGACCTCCGGCACGGCGACGCTCGAAACGGCCCTGCTGAATGTACCGGAAGTGGTAGTCTATCGCACGCTCTGGTTCCAGGTGAAATTGCAGCCCTACGTGCTGAAAGTTCCCTACGTGTCGCTGGTGAACCTCAACCTGGGCCGCGAATCGGTCGTGGAGATCATCCAGTCCGACCTGGACATCACACGGGCCGAACGGGAGTTGCGGGCCATCCTTACGGGCGGAGAAAAACGGGAGCGGATGCTCCGGGACTTCGCCGAACTGCAAGCCGTAATCGGGGCTCCCGGCGCCAGCGACCGCTTCGCGGCCCGGATGGTGGAGCTGCTGAAAAAACAGGTGCGGTAAGATGCGCGAACTGTTCACGACATACCCGACGCAACTCCTCGGCGGAGGGTTGTTGGTCCTGCTCGGCATTTTGGTTCGGTTTTTCCCGAACCTGATCGCCGGCTACAACACGATGTCCGCCGAGCAGAAGAAAAACGTGGATGTCAAAGGATTATCGCGTTTCATGTGCTTGAGCCTGGCGGCGATCGGCATAGGCTGGATCGCATTGGGTATGCTGGCCGGAAATCTGGGCGGCGAAAAATGGGTTTTGGCGGTGGATTTTCTTTGGCTGCCCGCCGGATGTGTTTTCCTCTTGGTCAAAGCGCAAAAATACGACCGCAACAAATAAACCGGGCACACCGGACGGACAGGACATATTCGAACCTCCCTTTCGAGGAGAACAAGAAGGGGCGAAAGACGCCCTACCTGCAACCCTTTTTGATTTTAGGGGTGCAGGTTTTGACACGACGAGACGAGGACCGGACGGGACATACTTTATGTATTTCCCATTCGGGATGAGCGAGAAGGGACGAAAGACGCCCCACCTGCAACCCTTTTTGATTTTAGGGGTGCAGGTTTTGACACGACGAGGCGAGGACCGGATGGGACATACTTTATGTATTTCCCAGTCGGGATGAGCGAGAAGGGGCGAAAGATGCCCCACACCCTGCAACCCTTTTTGATTTTAGGGGTGCAGGTTTTGACACGACGAGGCGAGGAC
>ERZ827469.88-NODE-88-length-129846-cov-42.392993_pt1 | contig 129846 bp, 172 predicted proteins | sample MGYA00519917_ERZ827469 | MGnify/ENA primary metagenome ERZ827469 (study PRJEB31778, sample SAMEA3449314) | human gut metagenome | biome: human gut; feature: human-associated habitat; material: faeces | place: United Kingdom | collected 2010/2012 ... | reverse complement strand
ACTGGCCGGGTGGAAGTGACCTCCCTTCATGGTTTTATATATGAAAACGCCGCCCATAGTCCTGTTGGGCGGTGTTGTTCTCGGGTTTCCTCAATATTTAGATTTCTATTGCGTTTCGGATATTCTTCTGCTATTATTATACTGTATTGTTGTATCATTAGGAGGCGTTTTATGGATAATAATGCTTTGAAATTTCCAGCATATTTCCCTGCAAAGTGCCCTCCCGAGGAAGCAACAGATGAGGAATGCGTTTTGTTCCGTTTATGCAAAAACTTAACCCTAACAGAACAAGATTTTGTATCTTTCTATCTGATTAATCCGCAAAAGCATAAGGACAATATCAACGCATACGGTTTATCTGTGTTTAGATCTGTAGATGATTGTAATCGTGCGAGGAGCAAGTCTCCCAAGTTGAGAAGTAAATATAAGTATGTGGCAAGTGGATCAAATAATAGTCAACGGGGCAAATTGCTAAGAACTCCTAACGGAACAAATCCAAACCACTATACTTGGTGGTTATATGATGGAGTAAAGCCACATACATTTTTTGAAATACATAACGGAGGAGGTGGTATAAGTGAGTGAATTGTTTGCGTCGCTCCCTTATATTGGTGATTTATATTACCGCCACATCTATCTGTTCTATGAAGAACCACAAATCTTTTCTTGCATGACAAAAACTATGCAACCGTACTTTGTTATTGCGGTTCCTGCAAAAAATGATGATTCTTCAGCATGGCTGGCTGTATCAATTTCGTTAGGTCGCCTTTTGAAAGCAGAAAAGAACTCTATTGAAATTCGGGATCTAATTACAAATCCAGAGTCTTTTCTTTGGAAAATAGAACGCGAAAATGACATCTTTGATGTTGCTACTATTGATCCTAAGACTTTAACAGATGATTTTCTGCCCGAATATGGTGAATTGCTTGACTTTAAAGCAGGCATGGAGGTTCTTCCTCCGATAGATACTCCGGCAATTCAAGCAACTCAAGAGATGCGTGATATTATTGAAATTTCTCTTGAGAAAAATGACACACATATTACAGAAATCCCTTGCGCCGTGTTAGGTGACATGCTGAATAATGTCCAGCAGCTTATTTATGCAATCGCTTTTAAGAACGGTAGTTTACGCGGGACTATACCCAAAAAAATCAAAGAAGATTGCGCTCTATGTGCAACAGGGATGTTTGCGGCATCGGTTGGAATAAGACTAAAGTCTAATGAACTGTGTGACATCCATCGTGAAACGCCTTTGACGACAACGCTTCGAGATTTTAACCATTTGTTTATGGCTGCGAATGATAAAGATCGACTGCGTGAGTTCCTTTCAACACAGAATCCTCGAGTAGCGGTTAAATATAGAGCTTTATTGCAGTCGTTGTTGTCGAGCAAGACAGGCATAAAGATTAACAATGCATCGCCCAATAACGAGACATTTATTAAACATTTCTCAACAAAAGAATTATCTTCTAATCTTATTCTTATTAATTCCGAAATCGAAGAAATTGTTGAGCCAATTACGGTTTGTGGTCGGCTTGTAGGTGCGAATGTAGAGCGTTGCAGTTTTGAATTTATTACTGTCAGCAATGAAAGCATTAAAGGACAACTTACACCAGCCCTCAGCAGTAGCGTGTTCTCTGTTCCGCAGAATGTCGAAGCAGATATTGAAATACGCATTGGCTCCGACTCTATGACACGAGAAGAAAAATTGTTATATACATTGACTGCAATTAGACCTATTGTCCCACAAGCAGAAACAGAAATCTAATCAGATTGTTGTAGTATCAGTTTTTTCGTGTACGCAAGCGTAAAGAAAGATTTTAACCTATCAACAGCAAGTTCCCGCTGCCTATAAAGATTTAGGCAACGGGAGCTTTTGTTAGAATAAAAACCTCTTGCTGACTGCCAGATTGACAATTTTGATTTTAGACTTTAGCCTATTGTAGTTTTATTTGCTGCTCGCATTTTTTCGTCCAAGTCGGCAAACATCAGCTTTAGCAAGATGTCTGCCATGCTTTCACCGTCTTTCCTATACCGTGGCTCAACGATAAAAACGCGACCGCCAATTTCGTATCGTTGGGGCTCTCCGGCAATATATTCTTTTTCCATGCCTGCACCTCCTTTCCAACATGGACACAAAAATTATATCATGTCGTGGGGGGACGCAAAGCAGAAAATTATTTTCCTTGATATACGGGCTTTCTTTGACTATAATGAAAGACATTCAGAGTGTGTTTTGAGGTGGCCCGCGTATTGAAGCACTCTTTTGACCCGGTTTAGGGGGTATGTAATCGCACTAACCGGGAGAGCGCTTGAATGGCATTCAAGAGGTCAGCGGTTCGATCCCGCTTATCTCCACCACAAAAAGAAAACCACGACATCCGTCGTGGTTTTCTTTTTGCCTCTATCCGGAAACCCGTCTCAATTTGAGACGGGTTTCGGCAGATTATTCACTTTCCTCTGTTCCCTCCGGGAGAGCCTCTGTACCCTCCGGCAGCTCCGCTGCGCCCTCCTCCTCGGTGATGGTGGGGATAAACGCCTTCGCCAGCTTGCCCTTGCCGCGCTGCTTGATATAGAAGTACCCTATGGTACTGAACACCACCGCGCCGATGAAGTTCACGAACAGATCCCCCATGGTGTCGTACAGCCCGATGTCCAGGTATCCGCCGAGCCCCAGCTCCTGCCCGTTTATCGTCACCGAGGTGATGCCGTCGATGGTCACGGGGATGTTGCTGTTGGTGGGATCCAGCATTACCGAGGTGATGGCGTTCACCACCGTGTCCTTCTGCATATCCATCATGAACAGCCTGTCCATGCCGAACTCGAAGAACTCCCACAGTACGCCCACGGTCATGGAGAAGCAGAACGCCGCCACAGCCACATAGATAGGGGACAGCTGAAACTTGATCTTGCTGTTGCGGTTGAGAATGTCGATGAGCGCGAACCCCGTGGCGGCGCACAGAAATCCCGTGGTGGTGTGCAGCATGGAGTCCCAGTGCGGATAGGTGATGAAGTAGCACTTCAACTCGCCCAGTATCTCCGATGCGAAAATAAACAGCAGTATGATGATCTCCAGCGTGGACGGCAGCTCAATGCCGAAGTTCTGCTGGATAAAAAACGGCAGGACAAACAGTCCCAGTACCAGCAGGCAGATAAACGCGCTTTCATATTCGCCGCGGATGATGGAAGACACCAGCGTAGCCAGTACGATCAGCCGCAGTACGGTGTATACGGCGAACACGGTGGGCTGCCGCCTGATGACGGCCTTCAGCTGCGGGCCCAGGTGCCGCGGGGCCTTTTTCTTACGTTCCATAGTGTATCCCTTTCTGCGTGTCATTTCCATTTTCCGGTATTATACCACAAAATACGAAGAAATACAATAAAAATGACAGCGCGGCAGGACCGAGCCGACCTTCGTCAAGCGTCTCGCGCGCCCAGTAGGATAGAAACAGCGCCCCGCCATCTGGCGGGGCGCTGCTGTATGCGTTTGTTACTTCGTGCCGAAAATGCGGTCGCCGGCATCGCCCAGACCGGGCACGATGTAGCCGTGCTCGTTCAGGTGATCGTCCAGCGCACCGGCATAGATGTCCACATCCGGGTACAGCTTCTGGATGTGTTCGATGCCCTCGGGAGCCGCCACCAGCACCATCAGCTTGATGTGCTTGCAGCCGCGCTTCTTCATCTCGCCGATGGCCTCCGCGGCGCTGCCGCCGGTGGCCAGCATGGGGTCCACGATCAGCACGTCGCGCTCGGCCACGTCCTTGGGCATCTTGCAGAAGTAGGGGTGCGGCTCCAGCGTCTCCTCGTCGCGGTACATACCGATGTGCCCCACACGGGCGGAGGGCACCATCCGCAGCACGCCGTCCACCAGACCCAGGCCCGCACGGAGGATAGGCACCACCACGAACTTACGGCCCGCCAGCGTGGGCGCGTCCATCCCGCAGATGGGGGTCTCGATGTGCTTGGTGGTCAGGGGCAGGTCACGGGTGGCCTCATAGGTGATGAGCATACCGATCTCGGATACCAGCTCCCGGAAATCCTTGACGCTGGTGTTCTTGTCCCGCATGATGGTCAGCTTGTGCGCCACCAGGGGATGGTTCATGATGTGGACCTTCTCGCTGTACATGATGTTATCCTCCGTGTATATGAAATTTTAAGGGTATACGTTTTACTCCGCCGTCAGGGACAGCCCCCTGGCCAGCCGTTCGCGCTCCGCCTGGCTCAGCCGCAGATACACCGGCTGCAATTCCTGGGCGGAACACGTCAGCCCCTGTGCGGCAAGATGCTCCGCCGCCAGCGCCACGCCCGCGGCGCTCTGCTGCCGGTACAGGGGAGAGGCCAGCCGGCACCCGATCCCCGCTTTCTGCAAAAAGTCGTACAGCAGCGCCGCGCCGTCGCCCACGATGAGCTTCGGCTCCGGTATGGCGGCCAATTCCTCCGCTACCAGCTCCATAGCCACGGCCCTGTCCGCGCATAGTCTCGTAACGCAGCCGTTTTCTGTCCGGAACAGCGCGTTGTACACCTGCTGCCGCCGTGCGTCCATAGCACCCACGACGACGCCCTCGAAGTCCGTGACGCCATAGGCCATGGCCTCCAGCGTGGATACGCCGCAGCAGGGCAGCGCCTTGGCCCACGCCAGCCCCTTGGCCGCCGACACACCGATGCGTATCCCGGTAAAGCTCCCCGGCCCCTGGGCCACGGCGATGATGTCCATATCGTCCAATGTCAGTCCCGCGGTCTTCAGCATCCCGTCCAGCAGCGGCATCAGCGTCACGCTGTGGGTCAGCCCCCGGTCCTGATACGCCTGGGCCAGCAGTGTGCCGTTTTCCGTCACGGCCACGGACACGCTCTTGGCGGAGGTCTCCAATGCCAGTGTTTTCATTGTGCCTCGCCTCCCGTGATGGTGATGATGCGGTCACTCTCGTCTGTGCCCCGGGCGATGTCCACCCACAGGGTGTCAGCCGGCATAGCGTCGTCCACGCGCTCGGACCACTCCACGGCGCACACGCCGCCCCGTGTCAGATAGTCCTCCCAGCCGATGTCGAACAGCTCGTCAGAGCTGCCCAGCCGGTACATATCAAAGTGAAACAGCGGTGTTGCGCCGTCGTATTCGTTGACAATGGTAAACGTGGGGCTGGTGACCCGTCCGGCGCAGCCCAGACCTCGGGCCAGCCCACGGGTAAAGGCGGTCTTGCCCATGCCCAGTCCGCCGCGGTAGGCCACCACTGTACCGGGGCGCAGCCGCCTGCCCAGCATTTCGCCGATATGCTCTGTCTCCTCCGGACTGTGGGACAAATATTCCATCGGCGCGGCCTCCTTTACCTCAAATCGACTTATTATAGCACACCGCCGCCGAAAAGGAAAGAGCGAAACCACTCAAGTCGAATAAAATGTTCCGCCGCGGGGCGGTCATGTTGGCACAGCAAGAGTGCCGCGCACAAAAAGAAGAGGTACACGTTTGTGTACCTCTTCTTTTTGGCAAATAACCCTAACTTTAATAGAATTTCAAGGGGGTGCATTTTCGGCGCAAAAGGGGGTGCAGTAGTTTTCGGAAATGCACCCCCTCTGTGGGAAAATTTCTCATGACTGATCTATTCCTTCAAAAACGTGGCCAGAAGCATCCAGGTTTGTTATCAGAAAATTCGTGACTGCTCCACGAAACTCCGCTTCTGCGCCCTTATTTTTCCAAAATGCCCGGTTTGCGTCCTCGATTTTCGGCTGCATCTGCTCGATCTGGTTATCGTCCAACGGAAAACGGACATCACCAAAATCGTCATTCATAATTTTGAGAAGCAAATCGTGATACTTATGTGCACCGATTGTTTGTAAAGCGGCTATGATTTCAAAAAGATGTTCTGAAGCAAGGACCTCCTGCAAATCGTCCATGGCGGACATCCAAAACTCCACGCTAAGGGCGAGCAGCCTTTCACTCTGAGACATAGATTGCTGCAGTTCAAAGAGCTTTTCCCAGTGGAAAGACGGCAGTTGCTCCAAGACGTTACCTTTCTCCATGTAAAACTCGTTGTATGATTCCGTGCGCCACCCTCCGGCTCGCTTTATTACAACGCTATATTCGGATAGCCCATTATCATATATCACAGCGTTTCGCGAAGACAGAATATCATCCTCAATATAATAAACGCCTGCTTTGGGAACGTTTGCATCCAGTGATTTTCCGTTGCGTATTGTTCCGATGTACTGACCGTTAATGTACATTCGATACGGCAAAAGAGCTCCCGCAAATGTGGATTTCCGATGAATATGGAATCGCACCTCACGCATGAAATCGCACTCCTGTATGTGGGTTCAATTATTTACATTGCTAAAAAAAGTCCACCGTAATTCTATCAAAATTACGGTGGACTTATGGTCGGAGTGGGGGGACTTGAACCCCCGGCCTCTTGGTCCCGAACCAAGCGCGCTACCAGCTGCGCTACACCCCGTCAGCCCTCCTATTATATTTCCTGACGGCGCGGCTGTCAAGTATAATTTCCCAACTTTCACTTGTATGTCTAACGCCTTCGTCTATTGCATATAGTGCTCTGGAAAAGAAGGAGGTGTTCCGCCATGTCCCAGCGCCCCGTGTCTTACGCCGGTAAACGCATAGCCCCGTCCCGCCGCAGTGCCCCGCTCCGCAAAGCCCCGTCTCGCCCCGCGCCCCGCCCGGACCGGGCGAAGTCCGCTGCGGCGCCCGTTCCCGGCGCCCGTCGCCGTATGGTCCAGTTGGTGATCTCCGCCGCACTGCTGTTGGCGGTCATCGCCATGAAATTTCTCTTTCCGGCGGCGCTGGATCGCTGCCGCGCCACGCTGCTGGATCTGCTGGGTGCCGATACCGACTTCGTAGAGGTGTTCTCCGCTGCCGGCCGGGCCTTTGCGGACGGGTCCACCGTCTCTGACGCCCTCAACGACGCGTACACCGCTGTCTTCGGCACGTCGGAGATACCCGCCGCCCCCGCTGTCTCCCGGTCGGAGACACTGCCGGACAATGTGGAGATGCTCCAGCGGGTCCTGGACTTCGACTACGTTGACCCGGTCGCGGCGGGTCAGATCACCTCACTGTTCGGCTGCCGCAGCGACCCCCTGGAGGGCGACGGTCGATTTCACTACGGCCTGGACGTCGCGGGGGAGGAGGGCGCAGTCATCCGCGCCTTTGCCGACGGAACGGTGACGGCTATCGGCAGCAGCACCGACTTGGGCAGCTACGTTACCGTTACCCACGCCGGCGGTTTTTCCACTCTTTATGCCCACTGCCGTAAGATCACCGCCTCCGACGGCCAGCAGGTGAGGGCCGGCGACCCCATCGCCGAGATGGGGGATACCGGCCGTGCCACCGGCTTTCACCTGCATTTTGAACTTCACCACGACGACACCTATCTGAACCCCATTTATTATGTTACATTTGCGTAAGCCATCCGCCGCCCTCACCGTCTCGCCCTCTGCGCTGGTGCTGCTGGCGGCGTTTCTGCTGCTCTCCCGAGGGTTGACCCTGCCTGCCGCGCTCCTATCCGCCGCCCTGTGCCACGAGCTGGCTCACGTCCTGACCCTCCATGCGCTCCACACGCCGCCCCGCCGCCTGACCCTCTCCGCCACCGGCGCGGAGCTATATGTGCCGGACCTCCACCGCCTGTCCTACGGCGGCGAGCTGCTGGCCGTGGCCGCCGGCCCCGGCTGCAACCTCCTGCTCTGGGCGCTGCTGTCCCTGACCGGCTGGCCGCCCCTGGCCCCCTTCGCCGGCGCCCACCTGATCCTGGGGGCACTGAATTTGCTGCCGGTCCGGCCGATGGACGGCGGCCGCCTCCTCTGGCTGCTGACGGCGCTCTGCACCGAGCCCTACACCGCCGACCGCGTGGCCTATGCGGTGGGCGCCGTTGCCTCCGCCGCCCTGCTGGTCCTGTGCCTGTACCTGACGCTGACCACCGGCGCGGGGCTGTTCCTGCTGCCCGGCGTCCTTTGGCTGGCCGTAAAAGGGGTCTTGCCAAACGGCGCAAAACCGGATAAAATAAGCTGTTACAAGAAATAGCTCCCCGCCCACGCTCCGTCGGGCAGGGGAGGGAAGAGGACTACACCATGGATAAACGACTGGAACGCATCCTGCCCCGGGTGCAAAAGCCTGCCCGCTACGTGGGCGGCGAATACAACGCCATCCTCAAGGACAAGGCGGCGGTAGACACCCGCATCGCCTTCTGCTTCCCGGATACCTACGAGATCGGTATGTCCAACCTAGGTATGCGTATCCTCTACGGCGTAATGAACAATATCCCCGGCGTCTGGTGCGAGCGCGTGTTCGCTCCCTGGGGCGACATGGAGGCCGAGCTGCGTCAGGCGGAAATGCCCCTTTTTGCCCTGGAGTCCGGCGACCCCATCACCGACTATGACATTGTGGCCTTCTCCGTTGGCTACGAGATGGCCTTTCCCGCCATCCTTAATATGCTGGACCTGGCCCACATCCCCCTCCACGCCGCGGACCGCACCGGCCTGACCCCGCTGGTCATCGCCGGCGGCACCGCCATGTACAACGCCGAGCCCCTGGCCGACTTCATCGATCTGGTCAGCCTGGGCGAGGGCGAGGACGTCACCGTGGAGCTGGTGGAGCTCCACCGCCGCGCCCGCCGCGAGGGCTGGAGCAAGGCCGATTTTCTCCGCGCCGCCGCCCGACTGGACGGTATCTATGTCCCGTCCCTTTACGATGTGACCTATCACGACGACGGCACCGTGGCGTCCATCACGCCCCGCGACGGTGCACCTGCCGTGGTGACAAAGCGCATCGTCCACGACATGGACAAGTCCTATTTCCCGGTAAATACCATCGTCCCCTCCACCGAGATCGTCCAGGACCGCGTTACCCTGGAGCTGTTCCGGGGCTGCATCCGCGGCTGCCGCTTCTGTCAGGCGGGCTATGTCTACCGCCCGGTCCGCAATCGCAGCCGCGACCTCTGCGCCGACTACTGCGTCCGCTCCTGCGACGACACCGGCTATCAGGAGGTCACGCTCTCCAGCCTGTCCACCAGCGACTACCCGCCGCTGACGGACCTGTGCGACAAGCTGGAGCCCTTCTGCGATGCCCGCCATGTCAGCCTGTCCCTGCCCAGCCTCCGCGCCGACAACTTCTCCATGGACCTGATGCAGCGGCTGGCCAAGGGCCGCAAGACCGGCCTGACCTTCGCGCCGGAGGCCGGCACCCAGCGCCTGCGGGACGTCATCAACAAGAACGTCACGCTGGACGATCTGCTGCAAAGCTGCCGCACGGCCTTCGCCGGCGGCTACAGCGCCGTGAAGCTCTACTTCATGCTGGGCCTGCCCACCGAGACGGATGAGGACGTCCTGGGCATTGCCGACGTGGCCGCCCGTGTCATGCACGCCTGGCGCGAGAGCGCCCAGAACAAGCAGCGGGGCGTCCGCATCACCGTCTCCACCAGCTGGTTCGTGCCCAAGCCCCATACCGCCTTCCAGTGGGAGCCGCAGATCTCCAAGGCCGAGTACGAGCGCCGTGTGGCCCTGCTCCGCGACGCCATCAAGACCAAGACCGTCACCTACAACTGGCACGACTCCGACACCAGCTTCCTGGAGGCCGTTCTGGCCCGGGGCGACCGCCGTCTGGGAAAAGTGTTGGAAACAGCGTGGCGTAAAGGCGCTCACCTTGACGCCTGGGAGGAGTATTTCTCCCTGGATCGCTGGCTGGAGGCCTTCGACGCGTGCGGCCTTGACCCCCATTTCTACGCCAACCGCACCCGGTCCGAGGACGAGCTGCTCCCCTGGAGCATGATCTCCTCCGGCGTGACGCAGGACTATCTGAAGCGTGAGCGCCATCAGGCCTATGCGTCCCTGACCACCCCCGACTGCCGCACCCGCTGCAACGGCTGCGGCGCCAACAAACTTGTAGGAGGGAAGTGCGATGTCTAAGCTCCGTCTCCTGTTCATCAAAGAGGCCCAGGCCTCCTACATTTCCCACCTGGACCTGCTCCGCACCTTCCAGCGCGCCTTTCCCCGCACCGAACTGGATATCAAGCACTCCCAGGGCTACCACCCCCATCCCATCATCTCCATCGTCCTGCCCCTGCCCGTGGGTCAGTCCAGCGACTGTGAGCTCCTGGACTTCGAGGTCACCCAGGACACCGACGGCCGCGGCATCGCCGAAAAGCTCAACACCGGTATGCCCTCCGGTCTGCGAGTGCTGGACTGCTATCCGGCTACCCGTCCCGTCCGCGACCTGGCGTATCTCCGGGCGGATGTCACCTTTGAGTACGACGCCGGTGTCCCCGTCGGCGCTGCCGAGGCCCTGACGGCCCTGTTCACCCGCCCAGAGCTGGTCATTCAGAAGCGCACCAAGCGCAAGGACCTGGCCGACGTCGATGTCGCTCCCATGATACAGGAAGTACACTTCCTGCCCGGCGCTCATGCCGTTACCGGCACCGTGGTGGTCCAGGCCCAGAACCCCGGCCTGAACCCTCAGCTGCTGGAGAAGGCCATCGCGGCCCACCTGCCGGCGCTGACCCCGGACTTCACCCGTATCCGCCGCCGCGAGCTGCTGGACGCCTCCGGCAACATTTTTCGCTGATGTAGTAAAAAACCCTTGCATTTCTCTGCCATCTATGCTATTCTATCATGGCGTGAAAAGGGCGGTCCTCTGTCGCCGATATCCCGAATGTGCGCGGATATCGCCAAATGGCGGCATGAACACCTATAATTTAGGAGGAAATATCCATGGATCTCATCAAAGCACTGAACGAGAAGCAGCTGAAGGAAGTCCCCCAGATCCTGGTGGGCGACACCGTTCGCGTCCACGTGAAGGTCAAGGAAGGCGCCCGTGAGCGTGTTCAGGTCTTCGAGGGCACCGTCATCGCCAAGAAGCACGGCGGCATCGAAGAGACCATCACCGTCCGCCGCCTGTCCTACGGCGTCGGCGTGGAAAAGGTTTTCCCTGTCCACTCTCCCTCTATCGAGAAGATCGAGACCGTGCGCCACGGCTATGTCCGCCGTGCCAAGCTGTACTACCTGCGCGACCGCGTCGGCAAGGCAGCCAAGGTCCGCGAGAAGCTGTAAGCATCGATCCAAAAGAGAGCATCCACCAAAAGTGGGTGCTTTTCTTTTTCTCCTGCGTATGCTATACTACCCTCGAGAAGAGAGGTGCCTCTATGCAAATCGACAATCTGAGCTGGTTCCCCGGTCACATGACCAAGACCAAGCGCATGATCTCCGCCGAGATCAAGAATATGGACGCCGTCTGCGAGATCGTGGACGCCCGCATCCCGATGTCCTCCCGCAACCCGGACGTGGACGAGCTGACCGCCGGCAAGCCCCGGCTCATCGTCCTCAACCGTGCCGACCAGGCCGACCCGGCCGAGACCCGCCGCTGGACCCAGTATTTCCGCGCCCAGGGCTGCGCCGTGCTGGAGGCCAACGCCAAAAACGGCGTAGGCACCGAGAAATTCTCTGCCGCCGTCCGCGAGCTCCTGCGGGATAAGCTGGCCGCCGCCGCGGCCAGAGGCCAGGTGGGCAAGGTGGTCCGTGTCATGGTCCTGGGTGTCCCCAATGTGGGCAAGTCCACCTTTATCAATAAGGTGGCCCACCGCAAGACCGCCCGGGCCGAGGACCGTCCCGGTGTCACCCGTTCCAAGCAGTGGGTGCCCGTGGACCCCACGCTGGAGCTGCTGGACACCCCCGGCATCCTCTGGCCGAAGTTCGACGACCCGGAGGTTGGCAAGCGTTTAGCCTTTACAGGAGCGGTGAAGGACGATGTGCTGGATATCGAGGAGCTGGCCTGCTATCTCATGGACTATTTGGCCGCCCACTACGCCGATACCCTCACCGAACGCTATAAAATAGAGGTGGAGCCCGGCGACACCGGCTACGAGCTGCTGGAGAAGGCCGGGCGCAAGCGCGGGTTTCTCATGCGCGGCGCCCAGGTGGACACCGAGCGCATGGCCCGCATCCTGCTGGACGAGTTCCGCGCCGGCAAGCTGGGCCGCTTCACGTTGGAGACTGCACCCACGGAGGAGGTAACGCCATGAATTGTCCCATTTGCGGAAAAGAGATGGAGCAGGGTAAGCTCCTGGCCTGCGGCAGCCGCGGTCTGTACTTTCTGCCGCCGGACGGCGATGCCGATGCCCTGATCCTGACGAAGAAATACATCACCGGTCAGAACGGCATCGTGCTGGACGGCTGGCACTATTCGACGGGGTTTGCCTTCAGCGAAACGGAGCTCTCCGCCTCCGTCTGCCGCGCGTGCAGGAAGATAATAGTGGAGTATTGCTGATATGGAAGTTCTGAGCTACGAACAGCAGGCCCATGACGCTGGCTATGCCCTTGTCTGCGGGGTGGATGAGGCCGGTGCCGGTCCGCTGATGGGACCTGTTTACGCCGCCGCCGTTATTCTCCCGGAGAAGTTCGAGCTTCCCGGCCTGAACGACTCCAAAAAGCTGACGGAAAAGAAGCGGGAGGCCCTTTTCCTGCGGATACAGCAGCAGGCCCTGACCTGGTCCGTGGCCTCCGTCTCCGCTGGGGAGATCGACGAGACGGATATCCTCTCCGCCCGCATGAAGGCCATGCAGCTGGCCATCGATGGTCTGGCACCGCGGCCGGACTTCGCCCTCATCGACGGCAACCGTGACCACGGTAAGTTCGCTGCCGTCACCACGCCCCACCGCTGTATCGTGGGCGGTGACGCGCACGCCGCCTCCATCGCCGCCGCCTCCATCCTGGCCAAGGTCAGCCGTGACCGCTATGTCATCGACGTGCTGGATAAGCAGTACCCGGAGTATCAGTTTGCAAGGCACAAGGGCTACGGTACAAAGCTGCATTACGAAATGCTGGATAAGTTCGGCCCATGCGCGGAACATCGTATGTCCTTCCTGAAAAAATGGTCCGCCGGTGGGCGGACATAAAGCGTTTTTCACGGCATGGTACAGAGCATCTACAGAATATTCACATAAGGTACAGCCCGGATACCGAGCAGATACAGATCAGGTATAAAATAAGTAGAGACAAGGTATCAGAAACGTTTAAACAAAATACAGGTATCTGCACAGAAAATAGCGGGATTTTTTCCTGTGCAGACTGCGTCGAAAAGGGGAGGTTAACGATGAGCCGTTCAGAAGGCGTTTGGGGCGAGGCTCTGGTGGCCGACTATCTCCGGGAAAAAGGGTATAAGCTGGCGGCACACAGCTACCGCTGCCGCTTCGGCGAGATCGACCTGATCGCCTGGGATAAGAGCATCCTCTGCTTCGTGGAGGTCAAGACTCGCACCAATACGCAGATGGGCCTGCCCCGGGAATACGTCACCGCCGGCAAACAGGCCCGTATCCGAAAAACCGCGCTCTTTTACCTCTGCGACAACGGCCTGGATTGCCCCGCCCGCTTTGATGTGGCCGAGGTCTACGCCGCCGCGCCCGGGGATGAAAAAAGCGTCCGTATCGTGTACTTGAAGGACGCCTTTCAGTGACAGATATTGGGAAAAGAAACCAGGAAAACGGGGGAGCACAGCCCTGTCAGCGACTGTGAGAAAGGAACGATTTTGTGACGGAAATACAGAATATACCGTATTTTGACGGACATTGTGATACGATATGGCGCTGCATGAAAAGAGAGGCGGTGCCGGACTACGGCGCTACGGAGGACGAGTGCCGCGCCTACTTTTCCGCCTGCGCCGCCCTGCGGGAAAACAGGGGCCACGTGGACCTGCTCCGTGGTCAACACTACCGGAAACGCGCTCAGTTTTTTGCCCTGTACGACGATGTACGCGCGCTGCCCCCAAATACCGCATGGACGAAACTTCGTGAAATGCACGATTGGTTCCTTTCCCAAATACAGGAAAATTCCGACCTGGTCTCACGCTGCAAAACCGGCGCGGAGGTGGACGCCGCAGCTGCCCAACACCGGACCGCCGCGCTCTTGAGCGTCGAGGGGGCCGACCTGCTGGACTGTGCCCTGGATCACCTGGAAACCGTGGCCTCCTGGGGCGTCCGACTGATCAATCCGGTCTGGAACAACGCCAATGTCCTCTCAGGCTCCTGCGCCGATGAGCCTGACCGCGGATTGTCTGTTTATGGTCGTGAATTCGTTGCAAAAATGTATGAATACGGAATATTTGCAGATGTTTCTCACATATCTGATGCCGGTTTCTGGGACGTGATACAGGCGGCGAAAGGCCCCGTCGTGGCCTCTCATTCCAACGCCCGCACCCCCGGCCTGTGCCCGCACAGACGAAATCTTACCGATGATATGTTCCGCGCCGTCCGCGATACCGGCGGCGTGGTCGGCATCAATTTCTACCTCGATTTCGTAGGCGGCGGCCACATGGACGATCTCATTGCCCACATCGAGCATTTTCTCTCACTTAGCGGCGAGTCGACAGTTGCCATCGGCGGCGACCTGGATGGCTGCGAGGCCCTGGCTGCTGGTATGACCGGCGTGCAGGACGTGGCTAAGCTCTATCAGGCGTTGGAGGAGAGGGGGTATCCCCAGTCGCTGCTGGAGGATATTTTCTGGAACAACTGGCGAAGAATATTGTGAAGTGATATCGCATTACATATACTGAAAATAAAGAGAGGAGGGGACTTGTGGCACTCTATACCATCGGCGATCTGCACCTGTCCCTGGGCAGCGACAAGCCTATGGATATCTTCGGCGACCGCTGGCAGAATTATGTGGAGAAGATACAGCGCGGCTTCTCGGCGGTGACGGAAAATGACACCACCGTGCTCTGCGGCGATCTCAGTTGGGGTATGAGCCTGGAGGAGTCACTGAACGATTTAACGTTTATTCACAACCTCCCGGGCCGGAAGATTTTAATGAAGGGCAACCACGATTACTGGTGGAACACCGCCGCCAAAATGCAGCGCTTTTTTGACGAGCACGGCCTGTATTCCCTGGAGATACTGCACAACAATTGTCTCTATTATAACGATATATCGCTATGCGGCACCCGCGGCTGGTTTTACGAGCTGGACAACCAGGGCACACACAACGAAAAAATGTTAGCGCGAGAGGTAGGAAGACTGGAAATATCGTTGAAAATGGCGGGAGAAAGTTGTGAAAAGATATGTTTTCTGCATTACCCGCCTTTGTATCAGGGCTATGAATGTCCGGAGATACTGCGCCTGCTGCAGCGCTACGGCGTTAAGGAGTGCTATTTCGGCCACCTCCACGGCGCCGCCCAGAAGCGTGCGCTGGAGGGCCGCCATTACAACACGGAATTCCATCTGGTGGCCGCTGACTACCTGGATTTTACCCCTGTCAAGATTTGCGATTGATCACTAATTGCTGCGGCATACAGAAATCTGAAAAAACAGGGAAAAAACTAAAAAAAATAGTGGAAATTTTCATAGCTTTCTGCTATGATACCATATTGTATGGACATCGGCACGACAACCTGTCCATGCGGAACGGAGGAAATAACAAATGACTGTGAAAAGCTGCGAGAAACTGGAAAAGAGCAGGGTCGCACTGACCATCGAGACGAGCGCCGAGGAATTCGAGGCCGCCGTCAACAAAGCGTATCTGAAGATGCGCGGTAAGATCAACGTACCCGGCTTCCGCGTGGGTAAGGCCCCCCGTAAGATCATCGAGAAGATGTACGGCGCCGAGGTCTTTTATGAGGAAGCCGTGAATATCATTCTCCCCGACGCCTATGAGGCCGCCGTGAAGGAGCAGGAACTGAACGTCGTCGGCTATCCCGAGGTGGAGCTGGAGAGCTGTACCAAGGACGGTGTGGTGTTCAAGTGCACCGTGGCCATATACCCTGAGGTGAAGCTGGGCCAGTACAAGGGCTTGGAGGCGCCTAAGGCGGAGGTCAAGGTGGCTGCTGCCGATGTGAACGCTCGGCTGAAAGAGATGGCGGACCGCAACAGCCGTCTGGTCTCCGTGGACCGCGCTGTGAAGAAGGGCGACACCGCGGATATCGATTTTGAGGGCTTTGATAATGGCAAGGCATTCGATGGCGGCAAGGGTGAGAACTTTGATCTGGAGATCGGCTCCGGCAGCTTTGTCCCCGGTTTCGAGGACCAGCTGATCGGCATGAAGGCCGGCGAGGAGAAGGATATCGACATCACCTTCCCCGAGAACTACACCCCTGAGCTGGCCGGCAAGCCCGTGGTCTTCCATGTGAAGATCAACGAGGTCAAGGTCAAGGAAGTCCCCACCATTGACGACGAGTTTGCCAAGGATGTGTCCGAGTTTGACACGCTGAAGGACCTGAAGGCCGATATTAAAAAGAAGATGACCGTCGAGCGCACCGAGGCTGCCCAGCGCGCCTTTGAGGACGTGCTGATGGCCAAGGTGGCCGAGAGCGTCGAGGCCGAGATCCCCACCGAGATGGTGGAGCTGCAGGCCGCCCAGATGACCGAGGGCTTCAAGCAGCAGCTGGCCTCCCAAGGTATTCCCTTCGATCAGTATCTGAAGATGACCAACACCACCGAGGCCGACTTTACCAAGCAGGCCTACGGCCCTGCCGAGCAGCAGGTGAAGATGGATCTGGCCGTCAAGGCGATCATCGATGCCGAGAAGTTGGATGCCACCGACGACGAGGTGGAGGCTGAGATGAAGAACGTGGCCGACAAATACGGTATGGATCTGGATACCGTGAAGAAGTATCTGCGCCCCGAGGAAGTGAAGGAGCAGGTCATCCGTGAGAAGGTCATCAAGGTCGTGGCGGACAGCGCCAAGGCTGTGGCCCCCGCTGAGGAGAAGGCCGAACTGGAGGCCGAGGGCGAGATCGTGGAGAAGCCCGCCAAGAAGCCTGCCGCCAAGAAGACGACGAAGAAGGCCGAGGGTGAGGAGAAGGCCGAGAAGGCCCCCGCCAAGAAGCCTGCGGCCAAGAAGACCGCCAAGAAGGACGCGGAGTAATTCGCTGTATACAAGAGAGAAAAGCCGGCGCGGCGGGGTGAAAACATTTTCCCCGCCGCCGCGGGCTCTTATGAAAAACACAGTCGGGTGGGTATAATCAGGCATCTATCATACAGGAGGTATTTTTTATGAGCTTAGTCCCTTACGTTGTGGAGCAGACCAACCGCGGTGAGCGTTCCTATGACATTTTCTCCCGCTTGCTCAACGACCGTATCGTATTCCTGGGCGAAGAGGTGAATGATACCACCGCCAGCCTCGTCGTGGCACAGCTTCTCTATCTCGAGGCGCAGGACCCCGACAAGGATATTCAGATGTATATCAACAGCCCCGGCGGCAGCGTGACCGCCGGTATGGCCATTTATGACACCATGCAGTACATTAAGTGCGACGTGTCCACCATCTGCATCGGCATGGCCGCCAGCATGGGTGCGTTCCTGCTGTCCAGCGGTGCCAAGGGAAAGCGCATCGCGCTGCCCAACGCGGAGATCATGATCCACCAGCCCTCCGCCGGTACCCAGGGCAAGGTCACGGATATGGAGATCGATGTGGAGCATTTCCTGAAGATCAAGCAGCGCCTGAACAAGATCATGGCGGAGAATACCGGCAAGACGCCGGAGCAGATCAAGACGGATTCCGAGCGCGACAACTGGATGATCGCGGAGGAGGCCCGGGAATACGGTCTGGTGGATAAGGTCATATATAAGAGGTAAAAACGAATGGCAGAAGATAAGAAGGCCCTGCGCTGCTCGTTCTGCGGCAAGCCGGAGAGTCAGGTCCATCGCATGATCCAGGGTCCCGGTGTCCGAATTTGCGACGAGTGCGTCCAGCTGTGCATGGATATCCTGAACGACGGCTACACCACGGCCGCCGACGGTATAGACAGCATGGACGAGTTGCCTACGCCCAAGGAGATACACGACGTGCTGGACCAGTACGTTATCGGGCAGGAGGCAGCCAAGGTGGCGCTGTCCGTGTCGGTGTACAACCACTACAAGCGCATTTATTTCGGCGGCGACGAGGATGTGGAGCTGCAGAAAAGCAATATCCTGATGATCGGTCCTACCGGCTCCGGCAAGACGCTGTTTGCCCAGACGCTGGCGCGGGTGCTGAAGGTCCCCTTTGCCATTGCCGATGCCACCACACTGACCGAGGCCGGCTATGTGGGTGACGACGTAGAGAATATACTGCTGCGCCTTTTGCAGGCGGCGGATTTCGACGTGGAGCTGGCCGAGCGGGGCATCATCTACGTGGATGAGATCGACAAGATCGCTCGCAAGAGCGAGAATACGTCCATCACCCGCGATGTGTCCGGCGAGGGCGTGCAGCAGGCACTGCTGAAGATCCTGGAGGGTACCGTCGCCAATGTGCCGCCCCAGGGCGGGCGCAAGCACCCCCATCAGGAGTTCATCCAGCTGGATACCAGCAATATCCTGTTTATCTGCGGCGGCGCCTTCGACGGTCTGGAAAAGATCATCGAGGACCGGGTGGGCAAGCGCAGCATGGGCTTTGAGAATGCGGTGCAGAGCAAAAAAGAGCGCCATACCGGCGAACTGTTCCAGCAGGTCCAGCCCCACGATCTGCTGAAGTTCGGTATCATCCCCGAGCTGGTGGGCCGTATGCCGGTCATCACCGCCCTGCAGGGGCTGACCCGGGAGGATCTGGTGCGTATCCTCACCGAGCCGAAGAACGCGCTGGTGAAGCAGTACCAGAAGCTGCTCAGCTACGATGGCGTGGAGCTGCATTTCGATCAGGACGCGCTGGAGGCGGTGGCGGACACCGCGCTGGCACGGAACATCGGCGCGCGCGGTCTGCGGGCGGTGATGGAGGGACTGCTGACCAAGGTCATGTACGATGTGCCCTCCGACCCCACCATCACCGATGTGACCATTACAAAGGCGTGTGTGGACGGGAATGCCGAGCCCACGGTGCTGCACGACCCGGAAAAGGTGGCGCAGCGCGCTAAATTCAAGACCGGCACGGCGGAGAAGACCTCCACCGCCCCGGCGTCTTAACAGAGACTCAGACTGCCGGAAAAGCCAAGGCTTTTCCGGCAGTTCGGATACTACCCTTTTCCCAACGCCCGCCGTCCGGCGGGAGAAAGGAGGCAACTATGGAAACGATCACCCGGAACATTCCGGTGCTGGCACTGCGCGGCTTGACGGCTTTCCCCGGGCAGACGGTGTCCTTTGACGCGGAGCGCGATATCTCCATCTTCGCTCTGGACAACGCCATGGAGAATGACCGCCGGCTGCTGGCGATGACGCAGAAGGACCTGTCCACGGCGGAGCCGGGAGAGGAGAATCTGTACACCATCGGCACGGTGTGTCATATTTTGCAGATCATCAAGACCTCGGACACTACGGTGCGTGTCATCGTGGAGGGTGAGAGCCGGGCGCGGCTGCACCGGCTGTGGCAGAAAAAACCGTTTTTGCAGGCCCAGGCCGAGCTGCTGCCCGAGATGGCGGCCCGCCATACGGCCCGTAGCGAGGCGCTGATACGCCGGACCTATGTGCTCTTCGGTGAATACCGCGAGCTGGCCAACGGCATCGGCGAAGACTTCGCCGCCGCGGTGCTGGATTGCAGTGATACCGGCCGTCTGGCCGACCTGATCGCCCAGAATATCACCCTGCGGCACCAGGACCGCCAGCGGGTGCTGGAGGAGCTGCACCCGGATAAGCGTCTGCGTATCGTCAACGATATCCTGACCCATGAGGTGGATGTCATCTCGCTGGAGAGCGAAATGGAGCAGAAGGTACGCCGCCGTGTGGCCCAGGTACAGAAGGACATGATCCTGCGGGAGCAGGTGAAGGTATTGCAGCACGAGTTGGGGGATGACGGCGACGAGGAACTGGAGGAGTACGCCGCCAGGATACAGGCGGCGGACCTGCCGGAGGAGATACATACCAAGCTGACAAAAGAGGTGGAGCGCCTGGGCAAGCAGCCCTTCGGCAGCGCCGAGGCCTCGGTGATACGCAACTATCTGGATGTGTGCCTGGAGCTGCCCTGGCACAAATTCACCCGGGAGAGGGCGGATGTGGCGCAGGCCCGAAAGATACTGGACAAGGACCACTACGGCCTGGATAAGGTCAAGCAGCGCATTTTGGAGTTCATCGCCGTGCGGCAGCTGAACCCGGACGCCAAGGGCCGGATACTCTGTCTGGTGGGGCCTCCCGGTGTGGGCAAGACCTCCGTGGCTTTGTCCGTGGCCAAGGCCATGAACCGCAAGTGCGCCCGGCTGAGTCTGGGCGGCGTGCGGGACGAGGCGGATATCCGCGGCCACCGCAAGACGTATATCGGCGCTATGCCCGGCCGCATTATCGAGGCCCTGACCCGCGCCGGTACCATGAACCCTCTGCTGGTGCTGGATGAGATCGACAAGCTGGCCAGCGATATGCGGGGCGACCCGGCCTCGGCCCTGCTGGAGGTACTGGATAGTGAGCAGAACGGGGCTTTCCGCGACCACTTCATCGAGCTGCCTGTGGACCTGAGCCGTGTGATGTTCATCACCACCGCCAACACCACGTCCACCATACCCCGTCCGCTGCTCGACCGCATGGAGGTCATCGAGCTGGGCAGCTACACCGACGAGGAAAAGCTGCACATCGCCCGCGAGCATCTGCTGCCCAAGCAGCTGAAGGAGAACGGCATCCGCCGCGGCCAGCTGCGCCTGGACGATGAAGCCCTGCGGGCCATCATCACCGACTACACCAAGGAGTCCGGCGTCCGCACGCTGGAGCGCCAGCTGGGCAAGCTGTGCCGCCGCGCCGCCATGCGTTTGGTGGAAACGGGTGTAAAGCGCATAGACGTTACAGATAAGAGCCTTCGTGAATTCCTGGATACGCCGCCCTATGCCGAGGATACCCGCAGCAAGATCGACCAGATCGGTGTTGTCAACGGTCTGGCGTGGACCGAAGTGGGCGGCGAGCTGCTGGAGGTGGAGGCCGGTGTGATGGACGGCACCGGCAAGCTGGAGCTTACCGGCAATCTGGGCCAGGTGATGCAGGAGTCCGTGAAGGCGGCCTATACCTGCCTGAGGAGCCGTGCCGCCGAGCTGGGCATTGTCCCGGATTTTTATAAGACCAAGGACATCCATGTCCACTTCCCGGAGGGCGCGGTGCCAAAGGACGGCCCCTCCGCCGGCATCGCTATCGCCACGGCTATGCTGTCGGCTCTGACGGGCCGCGCCGTGCGCCATGACGTGGCTATGACCGGCGAGGTGACGCTGCGGGGCCGCGTGCTGCCCATCGGCGGTCTGCGGGAGAAGACCATGGCCGCCAAGCGCAGCGGCATCCGGACCGTCATCATTCCCCGGGAAAACGAGAAGGATCTGGCGGACATCGATCCCGCCGTACGGGAGGCGCTGCGCTTTATCACTGCCGAGACGGTGGACGCCGTGTTTGCCCATGCACTGACCCTGCCGAAAAAAGAGGCGGCGGTGGAGCATCTGGCGGTGATGGGTAGTCCGGCTATGCAGGAGGTGCGTCATGGCGATCAACTTTAATAAGGCGGAGTTCGTGCTCTCGGCCGTAAGGGCGGAGACATTTATCCGCGACGGAAGGCCCCAAGTCACCTTCGCGGGGCGCAGCAATGTGGGCAAGTCCTCCGTCATTAACCGGCTGCTGGGCCGCAAGAATTTCGCCCGGGTGGGCGCTACCCCCGGCAAGACCAGCCAGATCAACTATTTTGACATCGACGGCAGGCTATACTTCACCGACCTGCCCGGCTACGGCTATGCCAAGGTCTCCAAGGAGGAGCGCGACCGCTGGGGCCGCCTGATGGAGCGTTACTTCGCCGAGGAGGGGCTCATTACCCTGGGCGTGCTGATCGTGGATGCGAGGCACAAGCCCACCGCCGATGACGTGACCATGTGCGACTGGTTCAAGGGCACCGGCTGCCCTGTCATCGTTGTAGCCAACAAGCTGGACAAGCTGAAAAAGAGTGAGATCGAGCCTAACCTGGCTCTGATCCGCCAGACGCTGACCCTGCCGGAGGACGCGCAGCTGATCCCCTTTTCCGCCGAGAAGGGCACCGGCAAAACGGAGCTCCTGGCAGCCATCAGCGAGATATGCGCCAAATAAAGTAAAACCTCCGACTGAGTCGGAGGTTTTACTCTTTGCATGGGAGAGAAAGAGAAGGTCACTTTTGCTGCTTGTGCGGATGTACGAATTCCGCCAGCATGGCACTGCTCAGCACCATCGCCGCACCCAGCAGCCAGCGGGCGGGTGTCAGCGTTTCGCCCAGCAGCAGCACGGAGAAAAACACGGCGCTCCGTGTACCGCCGGCAACGCCGTTGAGTATCACCACGCCGTTCAGGCCGGACAGCAGCAGGGGCGAGAGGTATTTCACATATGGGTATCTTGTGTGCCATAGTGCGGCGCTCCTCTTAGAAAATCGTGGTTTTCGCAAATTGACATTATCATAATACGGTGTTATCCTTGCGTAAAGAGAAAAGTATGCGATCGGGATCCGGCGGCGGAACACTTTTTGCCACTGTGTGCTCACCGAATGAAATGATAAAAATTTTTCAGAGATAAAGAAAGATTTTCAGGAAAAATGCGAAAAAGGACTGTTAACTGTCCTAAACGTATGGTATAATCCAAGGTGAACAAGCAAGCAACGCGCCGCCGGCGGCGGACGCGGTGACATTTCAAACAGGAGGTTTTGCAAATGGAAACTTACGGACTGGAAAAGCTGGGTATCATCAACGCCAAGGCGGTCTATCGTAATCTGACCCCCGCGCAGCTGACCGAGCACGCGCTTTGCCGCGGCGAGGGTACGCTGTCCAACACCGGCGCCCTGGTGGTCAAGACCGGGAAATACACCGGCCGCAGCGCCAATGACAAGTTTATCGTGGACACCCCTGCCGTCCATGACGACATCGCCTGGGGCAAGGTGAACCGTCCTATCGAGAAGGCCAAGTTCGATGCCATCCGCGCCAAGGTCATCGCCTATCTGCAGGGCAAGGAGATCTTTATCTTTGACGGATTTGCCGGCGCCGATCCCAAGTACACCAAGGCCTTCCGCATCGTCAACGAGCTGGCCAGCCAGAATCTCTTTATCCACCAGCTCCTGCGCCGCCCCACGGCCGAGCAGCTGAAGGATTTTAAGGAGGACTATACCATCATCGCCGCCCCCGGCTTCAAGTGCATCCCCGAGATCGACGGCACCCGCAGCGAGGCCGCCATTCTGGTGGACTACGAGGCCCACGAGGTGGTGATCTGCGGCACCCAGTACGCCGGCGAGATCAAGAAGTCCGTCTTCTCCGTGATGAACTATGTGCTGCCCAAGCAGGGCGTGTTCCCCATGCACTGCTCCGCCAACATCGGCAAGAACGGCGACAGCGCCGTGTTCTTCGGCCTGTCCGGCACCGGCAAGACCACGCTGTCCGCCGATCCCAACCGTATGCTCATCGGCGATGACGAGCACGGTTGGGCGGACGACTCCGTCTTCAACTTCGAGGGCGGCTGCTACGCCAAGTGCATCAACCTGAGCCCCGAGGGTGAGCCGGAGATCTACAATGCCATCAAGTTCGGCGCGCTGGTAGAGAACGTGGTCATGGATCCCGACACCCGTGAGTTCGACTTCGACGACGACTCCCTGGCCGTCAACTCCCGCGTGGGCTATCCCGTGGAGTATATCCCCAACGCCGAGCTGTCCGGCATGAGCCCCAGCGTTCCCAAGACGGTCATCTTCCTGACCGCCGATGCCTACGGTGTGCTGCCCCCCATCAGCAAGCTGGATAAGAACCAGGCCATGTACTACTTCGTCTCCGGCTTCACCTCCAAGGTAGCCGGCACGGAGATCGGCGTCACCGAGCCTGTGCCTACATTCTCCACCTGCTTCGGCGAGCCCTTCCTGCCCCTGGATCCCTCTGTCTATGCCGCCATGCTGGCCGACAAGGTGGAGAAGGCCGGCGCGAAGGTTTATCTGGTCAACACCGGCTGGAACGGTACCGGCAAGCGCATGAAGCTCAGCTACACCCGCGCTATGGTCACCGCCGCCCTCACCGGTGAGATCGAGAAGAGTGTGTTTGTCACCGATCCTACCTTCGGCGTGCAGGTGCCTACCAGTATCGAGGGCGTGCCCAGTGAGCTGCTGATCCCCGAGAACACCTGGGAGGACAAGGCGGCCTATCAGGCGAGCTGCAAGAAGCTGGCCGCCAGCTTTGTGGAGAACTTTAAGAAGTACACCCATATGAGCGACGAGGTCGTGGCCGCCGGCCCCAAGGCGTAAGTACGCTATCGACAAAGGCACCCTGCGAGGGTGCCTTTGCTTCGCTAAAAAAATTCCCCGACATCGTCGGGGAATTTTTTTAAGTAACTTTAAGGTGCATTTCAGCTACCTGCGCTATGCTTATCTCACAGCAGAGGAACGCTTACTTCTTCAGCGCGTTCACAGCCGCCCGCAGGGCGTCCACGTGCTCCTGCTTTGTGGCCCAGCTGGCGCAGAAGCGCACGCCGGAGTGCGTCTCGTCCACACGCTCCCAGTACTCATAGCCGAAGCTTTTGCCCAGAATGGCCAGCTCGTCATCCGACATGATGGGATACTGCTGGTTGGTGGGGGAGTCGAACAGCAGGGGATAGCCCGCGGAGACGAAAATGTCCCGGATCTGATGAGCCATCTCAATGGCGTGGCGGGAGATCTTGAAATACAGGTCATCGGTGAACAGCGTGTCGAACTGAACGCCCAGCAGCCGGCCCTTGGCCATGCGGCCGCCCCGCTGCTTCATAATAAAGCGGAAATCCTTTTTCAGATTTTCGTTCATGATGACAACGGCTTCGCCGAACAGGGCGCCCACCTTGGTGCCGCCGATGTAGAACACATCGCACAGCCGCGCGATCTCTGGCAGCGTCATGTCGCTCTCCTCTGCCATCAGGCCATAGCCCAGCCGTGCGCCGTCAATGAACAGCGGCAGGCCGTACCGGCGGCAGGTGTCATACAGCGCCGTCAGCTCCGCCTTGGTATACAGCGTGCCGCCCTCAGTGGGGTGGGAGATGTACACCATACCGGGCTGGACGATGTGCTCCGTGGACTCATCGTTTTTGTGCCACTCCACATAGTCCTGCACCTGCTGCGCAGTGATCTTGCCGTTGGTGGTGGGCAGGGTGATGACCTTATGGCCCGTGGACTCGATAGCGCCGGCCTCATGGCAGTTGATGTGACCGCTGACGGCGGAGATCACGCCCTGCCAGGGCCGCAGGATGGCGGCGATGACGGTGGTGTTGGTCTGGGTGCCGCCCACCAGAAAATGCACGTCGGCCTCCGGGGCCTGGCAGGCGGTCTTGATCTTCTCACGCGCCGCCTCACAGTATTCGTCCTCGCCGTAGCCCACGGTCTGTACCATGTTCGTCTCGGCCAGCCTGACCATGATAGAGGGGTGCGCGCCCTCCAGATAATCACTGTTGAAATAGATCATTGTGGTTCTCCTTTATCTTTTTGATGGAACGGAGCCGGCGGCTCCGCCGTCTATACGGCAGCCAACATTTCTATTGTAATCCCTGGTTTCTCAGAAGTAAAGAGAAACTGTTACAATTTCATTACATCTTGTCTATATCCCTTGCACCGAACGAAAAAACCTGTTACAATACCCAACGATAAGGAGGCGTGTACCCATGAACGATGCACCCAAGAGAAGATCCCGTGTGCAGCAGGAGCAGCCGGTCGAGCGTACCGGCAGTCACCGCAGCAGAAGGAGCCGCGGCGGCAGAAAGAACGGAAAAGCCCTGTATTACGCCGTTTTGGTGATCCTGGTGGGCGTGCTGGTGTTCTCGTCCGTCAAGATCATTTCGTATCTGAAGGAACAGAAGGACACCGAGAGGATCAACGACAATATCAATCAGGACTTCATCAGTCCGGACGATACCGCCGGCGATACCGATACCGACGGCGACGGCACCGGCGGCGACAGCCAGGAGACGCAGAAGCCTGTCAAGAAGGATGAAGAGAGCATCAAGGTGGACTTCACCGCCATGCAGGCCAAGTACCCCGACGTGGTGGGCTATGTGTATAGCGCCAACACGACGCTGCAGCTGCCCATCGTGCAGTCCGCGGACGAGGGTGGCGAGTACTATCTGTACCGCGATATCGACGGCAAGGACAACAAGAACGGCACCGTCTTCCTGGATATCCGCTGCAACTCTGACTTCACCTCTCAGAACAACCTCATCTACGGCCACAATATGAAGACCGGCATGATGTTCGCGTCCCTGATGAACTACAAGAGCCAGAGCTATTACGAGGCGCATCCCTACTTCTATCTGTACACCCCCAACCAGACCTACAAGGTCAACCTGTTTGCCGGTTGTATTGTGGATCATGACGCCGATGTGTATGCCACCTCTCTCAGCGACAGCTATCTCCAGCAGTGTATCAACGAGTCCACCTTCAAGTCCGGCTCCGGTGTGCCCACGGGCAGCATCCTGACCCTGAGCACCTGCGACTACGATTTTGATAATGCCCGCTACGTCCTCATGGGCGAACTGATCCCCGTTAAAAATCCTGCCGACACCAGCAGCGAGGGCTAAAAAATATCGTTATACGAAAAAGACCGCCGAAAGGCGGTCTTTTTTGCTCGCTACAGATAATGCTCTACTCCGTCAGCTCCAACACCACCGGACAGTGGTCGCTGCCGGTGATTTCCGGCCAGATATCCGCATTCTTCACTCGGGGCATCAGCCGTGCTGACACGATAAAGTAGTCAATACGCCACCCCGCGTTGTTCTCCCGTGCGTGAAAGCGGTAGCTCCACCAGGAGTACGCCCCGGTCCGCTTTGGATACAGCGCCCGGAACGTGTCCACGAACCCGCTGCTCAGCAGCTGCGTCATTTTGTCCCGTTCCTCGTCGGAGAAGCCTGGGTTCATCCGGTTGGACTGGGGATTTTTCAGGTCGATCTCCTGATGGGCCACGTTCAGGTCCCCGCAGTACACCACCGGCTTTTTGGCGTCCAGTTCCAAGAGGTATTCCCGCAGGTCGTCCTCCCACGCCATCCGGTAGTCCAGCCGTGCCAGCTGGTCCTTGGAATTGGGCGTGTAGCAGCACACCAGAAAGAAATCCTCGTACTCCGCCGTGATGACCCGTCCTTCATGCCGGTGGATATCCTCGCCAAAGTCGTATGTCACCGCCAGCGGCTCCCGTCGGGTGAAAACAGCCGTGCCGGAATATCCGGCCTTGTCGGCGCTGTTCCAGAATCGGTGATAGCCCTCCAACTCAAACTGCGCCTGCTCCAGCCGCATCTTCGTCTCCTGCAGACAGATGACATCCGCGTCCGCAAGGGCGCAGAAGGCCAGGAAACCTTTATTCAGACAGGCCCGCAGCCCGTTCACATTCCATGAGATCAGACGCATAGGTGTGTTCCTCCGCTGTTTTTCATCAGCATACCACAACTTTTGTCGTGGTACAACCAAAACCTCCGGCGAAGCCGGAGGTTTTTGCGTATTTGTAGTTTTTGGCCACCTTTGGGGTCGTATCATTCCCACTCCACCGTTGCCGGCGGCTTGGAGGTGATGTCATAGCAAATTCTGTTGATGTGCTTCACCTCACCCACGATCCGACCGGAGACCTTGTCCAGCAGCTCATAGGGCAGGCGGGACCAGGTGGCTGTCATAAAGTCCTGGCTCTGCACGGCCCGCAGCGCCAGCGTGTAGTCGTAGGTGCGCTCGTCGCCCATGACGCCCACGCTCCGCAGATCGGTCAGCACTGCGAAGAACTGGCTGGTGGTGCGGTCCAGACCGGCCAGCTTCATCTCCTCCCGGAAGATGGCGTCCGCCTCCCGCAGAATGGTCAGCTTTTCCTCGGTGATATCGCCGATAACGCGGATGGCCAGACCGGGACCAGGGAAGGGCTGCCGCCACACCAGCTCGTCCGGCAGACCCAGCTCGGTGCCCAGCTTCCGCACCTCATCCTTGAACAGCCGCCGCAGCGGCTCCACGATCTCCTTGAAATCCACGCAGTCCGGCAGGCCACCCACGTTATGGTGGCTCTTGATGACCACGCTCTCTCCGCCCAGGCCGGACTCCACCACATCGGGATAGATGGTACCCTGAGCCAAGAAGTCCACCGCGCCGATCTTCTTGGCCTCTTCCTCAAAGACCCGGATGAACTCCTCGCCGATGATCTTCCGCTTGTGCTCCGGCTCGGTAACGCCAGCCAGCTTGCTCAGGAAGCGCGGTCCCGCGTTGACACGGCGTACATCCACGTGGAACTGGTGTTTCATCACCTGCTCCACCTGGTCTCCCTCGTCTTTTCGCAGCAGTCCGTGGTCCACGAAAATGCACGTCAGCTGATCGCCAACCGCCCGCTGCAAAAGCGCTGCCGCCACCGAACTGTCCACGCCGCCGGACAGCGCCAGAAGCACGCGGCCGTCGCCGATCTGCCGCCGGCACTCCGCCACGGCCTCGTCCAGATAGGACGCCATGGTCCACTCGGCGCTGAAGCCGCATACCTTGTACAGGAAGTTTTCCAGCACCTGCATACCGTACTCCGTGTGCTGCACCTCCGGGTGGAACTGCACGCCGTACAGCTTTTGCTCCGCATTCTCCACAGCGGCGAAGCCGCAGCCGTCAGTGGTCGCGATGACCTTAAAGCCCGGGGCGATACGCTCCACCTCCACGCCGTGGCTCATCCAGCACACGGACGTCTCCGGCACACCGGCAAACAGGGGGGAGGCCGTGTGGGTCAGCTGGATCTTGCCGTACTCCCGCGTCTCCGCCTTGCGGCACTGACCGCCCAGCAGCTGCATCATCAGCTGCTGCCCGTAGCAGATGCCCAGCACGGGGATGCCCATTTCAAACAGCGCTCTGTCCACCATGGGGGCGTTGGGCTCGAACACGGTGGCGGGGCCGCCGGTGAGGATCAGCGCATCTGGCCCAAAGGCGCGGATATCCGCCATGCTCAGCCGATAGGACTTGATCTCGCAGTATACGCCGCACTCACGGACACGCCGTGCCACCAGCAGGTTATACTGCCCGCCGAAATCCAGAACCAGCACCTTTTTCATGTCAGTCGTCCTCCCGGAAGCGGATCACGCCGTTCTCGGCGCTGTCGATAACGGCCAGGGATTTGATGGGATAGCCCTCCCGGCGCAGGCTGTCGCCGCCGTCCTGAAAGCCCTTCTCCACCGCCACGCCGATGCCCGCCAGCTGCGCGCCGGCCTTGTTCACGATGTCGATCAGGCCGCGCATGGCGTAGCCCTTGGCCATGAAGTCGTCAATGATGAGCACCTTGTCGTCCTTGGTGATCCAGTCCTGGCTCACCAGCAGTGTGACCTTTTTCTTGTAGGTGTAAGAAAAAATATCACTCTGGTACAGACCGCCCTCGATGTTGTCGCTCTTGGCCTTCTTGGCAAAGACCATGGGTACACCATACCGTTCGGCGCAGATCGTCGCCAGCGCAATACCGCTGGCCTCTGCCGTAAGCACCATCGTGATATTTTTTACGTCAAAATACTTGGCAAACTCGTCCGCCAGATCCCGCATCAGCGCCGTGTCGACGCGATGGTTCAAAAAACCGTCCACCTTGATGATGTTGCCGGGCAGGACGCGGCCCTCCCGCAGGATACGCTCCTTCAGCTGCTGCATGACCACCACTTCCTCTCGTGAGATATAGTACACCTACTATACCTGATTTCGCAGGGAAAAGCGACAGGGAAAAACGGAGAACTATTTAGGCGTGTTTTGCTGTTTTTTGTGGGTTTTACCGGAGCGAAAAGCCCTGCTCATAGCTTGGATAAGCTGTCCTTGACAAAGTCCGTGAACCGCTCCGCGGCAGCGGACTGGGGCACATCGCTCAGCAGGCACATATCCACGCTGCGGGCCGGTATCTCAAAGGAGGTCTTCAGCTTTTTCAACCGTCCACTGTCCAGCTCCTTCCGGACGAACTCCTCCGTCACGCCGGCCACACCGAAGCCGATGGCCGCCAGATCCACCAGCAGGCTCCGGGCGCCCAGCTCGATCTCCGGGTTCAGCTTCAGCCCGTTCTGCAAAAAGAACCGTTCCAGATACAAACGGCTGGAGGCCTTGCGCTCCAGCAGGATCAGCGGGAACGCCGCGATCTCCTCCAGCGTGTATACGTGCCGGAAGTCACAGGGATACTCCGCCCCCGCCACAAAGATGGCGTGGGTATCGAAGCAGGGATATATCCGCAGTCCGGCATCGTCCGCCGGCGTGCTGGCGAAGGCGATGTCCACCTTGCCGGAGCGTAGCAGCCCCAGCACCTTGTGGCTTCGCCCGGATACGATCTGGATGTGGATGGCCGGGTGCCGCTTGTGGAACGTGTCCAGATACGGCAGCAGGAACTGGCTGGTCACGGTGTCGCTGGCGCCGATGGTCAGCTGTCCCATCTGCAATTCCCGGGTCTGGCTCAGCTTTTCCTCGCCCGTCTCCAGCAGGCCCATGGCACTGCGGACGTACTCATACAGCATCTGCCCCTCGGCGGTCAGCGTCACACCCCGGCTGTTCCGCGCGAACAGACGGGTCTGCAGGTCGCGCTCCAGCTGCTTGATGGACTGGCTCACCGCCGACTGGGAGATATACAGTGCCTGTGCCGCGGCCGTGATGTTGCCCACCTCGGCGACCTCCTTAAAAACCCGGTACAGCTCCAGCTTTACGGACATAAAAACCGCCTCCTATTAGTTCCGGTGATAGCACCGCAAAAAAATCGTTGCTCTGATTATAGCAGATTTTTTGCCGAATACAAGAGGAAATTGTACCGTGCATGGCAATTTCCCTTGCATACGCAGCCGCGGTGTGGTAAGATGAGTGCTGTTGAGAAAAGGAGGGCGCTTATGAACCGACTGAAAGATATCTGGGGCGGACAGGATGACATGAACCGTGTGCTGCTCCTCATTGCCGTCGCCGTCTTTGCCTGGAGCCTGATCGAGGGCCACGGTATGTACGGTGCCCTGCTGGCCGTCGTGGTCCTGTTCCTGATGGTCAGTCGTCACGGTCAGCGCGTCAAGCGCTTCGGCCGCTTGTACGGCACGCTCTATTTCCCCATGCCGGACGGAGAACTCGTCCCCCGTACCTTTGAGCAGGTGAAGACCGAGTATCTCCGCGGCGCCCAGGGCCGCTATGCCGGCCGTGCGGTGGAATTGCGCTTCCCCTGGTGGTATCTGAACAGCGCCGGGGAGATCGACACCGGCTTCGGCCTCACCGTCCGCCTTGCGGGCAGCGCAGAACTGCTGGACGAGGCGAAGCGCCTGCGCCGGGGCGACTGCGTCCGCCTGACCGGCACTCTGGTGGCCGAGAGCAAAAACTACTTCTGCGTCGGCGAAGTGGAGACGCTGGAACGCATCTCCGAAAAAGATCTGTACCCACTCAAAAAGAAATAAACGCAAAAACCACACAAAGGAGAGTATCACTATGAGCTTTATGATCGAGACGTCCGCACGTCACATCCACCTGACCCAGGAGACTGTGGAAAAGCTGTTCGGCGCAGGCTATCAGCTGACCATCCGCAAGCCCCTGTCCTATCCCGGCCAGTACGCCTGCAACGAGCGCCTGACCATCGTCGGCCCCAAGAAGGAGATGGCCAACGTGTCCATCCTGGGCCCCACCCGTAAGGCGGACCAGGTGGAGGTTTCCGCCACGGACGCCCGCACCCTGGGCATCGACGCCCCCATCCGCGAAAGCGGCGATGTGAAGGGCTCCGGCACCTGTAAGCTGATTGGGCCTGCCGGCGAGGTGGAGCTGTCCGAGGGCGTCATCGTGGCGAAGCGCCATCTGCACGTCACCGAGGAGGATGCCGCCGCCATGGGCATCAAGAACGGCGAGATCATCAAGGTCGCCTGCGGCGGCGAAGGCCGCAAGCTGATCTTCGACGATGTAGTTGTCCGCGTCAATGTGGGCGGTGCTACCACCATGCACATCGACACCGACGAGTCCCAGGCTGCCAATGGCCCCACCGTGGGCGAGCTGGTCCGCTGACAAGCGCAAAAAATGACCGCCCGTAAGGGCGGTCATTTTTCGCGTGTTTTTACCGTACCGTCAGCAGCTCCACGTTTCCACTGACCGTCTGGAATTCCCACGCGGCGTCCTCCACCGTAGTGAAGGTCACGTCGCTGCTGAGCTTGCCGCTGGTGGTCTTAAATTCTACCGGCAGGGGAGAGGGCAGCGTGCTGAGATCGCACAGCTGCATGACGATGCTCCCGCTGCTGGTTTCTGCTTCCAGCTCTGTCGGCATGATGTCCAGCGCCAGGTCAATGCTGCCGCTGACGCTGTCCGCCTCCAGCTTTTGGGTGCGGACGCTTCCGCTGATGCTTCCGCTGGTGGTGGACAGGGATATCTCCCCGGCGTTGGCCGCATAGACACTGATTGCGCCGCTGACCGAGGTCACATCCAACTCACTCAGTGAAAGCGTGTCCTCGTCCGTCAGATCCACGGACACACCTGCGCTGACGGCGTCAATGTCCAGTCCATACAGCACCATGCTCCGGGGCAGCTTCACGGTCAGGATCTTTTCCTCTGTGGAGCTCATAAGCTGCGGCTGTGAACGAATCTCCAGTTCGCTGTCGTCCTCGTCCACCCGCCATTCCATCTGCAGCGTCACGTCGCTGCCGTCGGCAAGTGTCTCCGACAACTGTATGCCCTCACCGTCGTACAGCTCCACATTCACCTGTCCGCTGACCCATTCAATGTCGATGGCGCGAAAACCGTTCAGCTGCACCACATCCGTGTTGCCCAGCGTATAGCCTACGTCCGGCGTATAGGTCGCGCTGTCCGTTCCGCCGTTGTCCGTGCGGTGCTGTTCGCCGCATCCCGCCAGCGTAAGGACCATCACCAGCGCCAGCGCCAGCGCCAGCGCTGACCAATGTGTTTTCCGCATAGGATACCTCCTTGTTATCGTCTCAGCTTGTCCCAAATGCAGATCGTTCCCGTCTCCCTTGTTCGGTTCATATCGATGACCCGCTGGTTCCGGCTGCCCCGGAACTGCAGCGAGATATCCTTCAGTTCCTTCATAAACCGTCCGTCCACCAGCACGTCGATGCACGCGAGCATCTCATCCGTTGCTTCGCACCGGGGATAGCTGCCGTCTGCCAGCAGCTCATCGTCCAGCCGGAACCCGGTAAAGCACCATATGGTCTTGCCGGGATACTTCGCCTTGACCTCCCGCAGCAGCGGCAGCAGCTCCCGCTGGTTCCGCGGCTCAAAAGGCTCGCCACCCAGCACGGTCAGTCCGTTTACAAAGGGCTTGTCCAGCTCCGCGAATATCTCCGCCTTGGTGTCCTCCGTGAATTCCTTTCCGTAGTCAAAATCCCACGTCTGGGGCTGAAAGCAGTCCGGGCAGCGGTTGGTGCAGCCGGATACGAACAGCGTCACCCGCACGCCGATACCGTTGGCAATATCACATTTCTTCAATTCTCCGTAATGCATGGAACGACCTCCTGACCCTGAGTATAGACCACAAAGGTTAAAATAATATTAAAATAGAGCTGAAAAATAAAAGGGGAAAAAGCAAGGTGAAAAACAGGGGCGGGCATAAGCCCGCCCCGCATTTGAAGAGAATTACAGGTGCAGTACGCGGTCCTTGATCTCCTGCGTCCGCCCCTGATTCCAGAACTGTGTGCCGATGTAGCCGCAGGTCCGCCGGGCCACGTTCATCTTGTCCTGATCCGTGTTGCCGCACTGGGGGCATTTCCAGATCAGCTTGCCGTCCTCCTCGACTACCTCGATCTCACCGTCCCAGCCGCACACCTGGCAGTAGTCGCTCTTGGTGTTCAGCTCCGCGTAGATGATGTGATCGTAGATGAACTTCATCACCTCCAGCACCGCGTCCAGATTGTTCTGCATATCCGGCACCTCCACGTAGCTGATGGCTCCGCCGGGGGACAGGTGCTGGAACTGCGCCTCGAACTCCAGCTTCTTGAACGCGTCGATCGGCTCGGTGACGTGTACGTGATAGCTGTTGGTGATGTACCCCTTGTCCGTGATGCCCTCGATGACGCCAAAGCGCTTCTGCAGACACTTGGCGAACTTATAGGTAGTGGACTCCAGCGGTGTGCCGTACAGGGAGAAATCGATGTTGTGCTGCGCCTTCCAGGTCTTGCAGGCGGCGTTCAGCTTGTGCATGATCTCCAGTGCGAAGGGCGTGGCGCTGGGGTCGGTGTGGCTCTTGCCGGTCATGTACTTCACGCACTCATACAGTCCCGCGTAGCCCAGGGAGATGGTGGAGTACCCGCCGTACAGCAGCTTGTCGATGGGCTCGCCCTTCTTCAGCCGCGCGCAGGCGCCGTACTGCCACAGGATGGGCGCCGCGTCGGACAGCGTACCCTTCAGGCGCTCGTGGCGGCACAGCAGCGCCCGGTGACACAGCTCCATGCGCTCGTCGAAGATGCGCCAGAACTTCTCGATATTCCCGCCGGAGCTCAGGGCGATGTCCGGCAGGTTTACGGTCACGACGCCCTGGTTGAACCGCCCGTAGTACTTGGGGTTCCCGTCCTCGTCCACATAGGGGGTCAGGAAGCTGCGGCAGCCCATACAGGGATAGCAGTGGCCGTTGCCGTTCTTGTCCACCTTCAGCTCCAGCATCTTCTTCTCGCTGATATAGTCCGGCACCATCCGCTTGGCGGTGCACTTGGCGGCCAGCTTCGTCAGCTCCCAGTATTTGCTGCCTTCGCGGATGTTGTCCTCCTCCAGCACATAGATGAGCTTGGGGAACGCCGGCGTGACCCACACGCCCTTTTCGTTCTTTACGCCCTGGTACCGCTGCAGCAGCGTCTCCTCAATGATCAGGGCCAGGTCGTCCTTTTCCTGCTGATTCTTGGCCTCGCCCAGATACATGAACACCGTCACGAAGGGGGCCTGTCCGTTGGTGGTCAGCAGCGTGACCACCTGATACTGTATGGTCTGCACGCCGCGGCGGATCTCCTCCCGCAGCCGCTTTTCCGCGATGGAGTTGATCTTGTCCTCGGTGACAGCTACGCCCACGGCGTCGAACTCGTCCCGCACGCTGGCGCGGATCTTTTCCCGGCTGATCTGCACGAAGGGGGCCAGATGAGTCAGAGAGATGGACTGACCGCCGTACTGGTTGCTGGCTACCTGCGCCACGATCTGGGTGGCGATGTTGCAGGCGGTGGCGAAGCTGTGGGGCTTCTCGATCAGCGTTCCGGTGATGACGGTGCCGTTCTGCAGCATATCCTCCAGATTGACCAGGTCGCAGTTGTGCATATGCTGGGCGTAATAATCCGTGTCATGGAAGTGGATGATGCCCTCATTGTGGGCCTCCACGATGTCCTTGGGCAGCAGAATGCGGTTGGTGATGTCCCGGCTGACTTCGCCGGCCATATAGTCCCGCTGGGTGGAGTTCACCACCGGGTTCTTGTTGGAGTTCTCCTGCTTGGCCTCCTCGTTGTTGCACTCGATGAGGCTGAGGATCTTGTCGTCGGTGGTGTTGGACTTACGCACCAGAGAACGGGTGTAGCGGTAGGTGATATAGTGCTTGGCCACCTCGAAAGCGCCGTGGGCCATGATATAGTGCTCCACCATATCCTGTATCTCCTCCACGGTAGGTGCGCGGTTCATCTTCTGGCACTGCAGGTCCACGGACTCCGCGATGCGCTGGATCTGCACCGGCGTCATCCGATCTACTTCCTCCACGGACTCGTTGGCCTTGGTGATGGCGATAATGATCTTGGTGATGTCGAAGCCCACCTCGGCGCCGTTTCTCTTGATGATCTTCATGGTACGTCCTCCTGTCTCATCTATCTCTCCCTGCCGTCCCGGCGGCACACAGCTCTAAGCCTGCACCCGCAGCGATGCGTGTGTTGATATAATACACTACATCTTGTGCCGTTTCAAGAGCAAAAAACAAAATATAGGAAAATAACCTGCCAAAAAGTACACCCTATTTTTGTGCACTTTGTCAAAGTTACACAAGATATAGTGATTTGTCCACCGCGCAAACACACTAAATATAGTGCCGGTATGCCGCGCAGTTGTCAGAAGCACCATCTCTGGCCGTTAAAGCACGGCACAGTATGAAATATCCCATTGCGCGGATATGCATAATATGGTATACTGACTCAAATACGTTATTCTGTCGAAAGGAGGGCCGGCTATGCGTGGCGATACCCGTTCCCTGATCCACGGCATCATCAACCTGATCGTTCCGTTCTTTATCTACGACCTGGCCTCGCTGTTGGTGGGCGCCATCACTGCGGCCAACTATAATCCCTGGCTGGCCTTCTGGCCCATGACCATTCTGCTGTGGCTGCCCTTTTTGTCTGACGCGGTCTGCGTCGTGGTGGCTGCCGTGCGCTTCCAGCGTCGGGGCCGTACCCGCGCGCTGCTGGGACTGATCTTCTCCGTGGGCGCAGCGGCGCTGTACTATATGCTGCGCTTCCAGCTGCATTTCACGCTGTCCCAGCTGAAAGATATGTTCTGACAGGGAGGAGGACCCCCATGCGTCCCGATTTCATTCCCGTCGGCGCTGTTGTCAACGCCCACGGTATCCGCGGCGAGGTCAAGGTGAACCCCGCCGGCTTCGACCCGGAGTTCATCGCCTCGTTCAAGACCCTCTATATCGGCGGTCAGCCCGTGAAGGTCATCTCCGCCCGGGTCCATAAATCCACCGTCCTGCTGGCCTTGCCCGGCGTCGCCACTATGGACGATGCCCTGGCGCTGAAGGGCAAAACGGTCTCCATCCGCCGCACCGACGCCAAGCTGCCCAAGGGCCAGTACTTCGATGCCGAGCTGGAGGGCTGTACCGTTCTGGACGATGCCACCGGCGAAGAACTGGGCAAGCTGGACAAGGTGCTCCACTATCCCGCCCACAAGGTCTACCAGGTCCGTGGCGGTGCCCACGAGTACCTGATCCCCGCCGTGCCGGAGGTCTTTATCGCTTCCGCGGACCCAGATGCCGGGATCATTCGCGTACACATGATGAAAGGACTGGCCACCGATGAGAATTGACATCATGACCCTGTTCCCCGACGCGGTGGAAGCGATGATGGGTTCGTCCATCATCGGTCGTGCCCGGGAACGGGGCTTTGTCACCATACAGACCCACCAGATACGGGACTACACCACCAACAAGCAGATGCAGGTGGATGACTATCCCTACGGCGGCGGCCGCGGCGCGGTCATGCAGGCAGATCCTCTGTACCGCTGCTGGCAGCATATCTGCGATGAAGCGGGGGAGAGGGTCCACACCATCTATATGTCCCCCTGCGGCCGGGTGCTGACCCAGCAGGTGGCCCGTGAACTGAAGGCACAGTATGACCATCTTATCCTGGTCTGCGGCCACTACGAGGGCGTGGATCAGCGCTTCCTGGACGAGTGCGTGGACGAGGAGATATCCACAGGCGACTTTGTCCTCACCGGCGGCGAGATACCCGCCATGGCTCTGGCGGACTGCCTGTGCCGCATGGTCCCCGGCGTCCTGCCGGAGGAGAGCTGCTACACCGACGAGAGCCACTGGAACGGCCTTTTGGAGTATCCCCAGTACTCCCGCCCGGAGGAATGGCACGGCCGCAGGGTGCCCGAGGTCCTGCTCAGCGGCCATCACGGCAATGTGGCTGACTGGCGCACGAAGGAGAGCTACAAGCGCACCATGGCCCGCCGCCCGGATATGTGGGCGCGGTTCGACCTGACCCAGGTCCACAGCCGCCACGACAAGAAGGTCCTGGCCCAGGCCCTGGAGGAATACGCCCGGGAGCAGGGCGGTGCCCCTGAAACCGAATAAGCCGAAAGCGGCAGGGACCTCCCTGCCGCTTTTTCTCGGTTATTTTCCCGGATTTGCCAGAAAAACGACACTTATTCCAATTTCGCTGTTGTACTTCGCCCAAAAATCCGCTATAATAAGGAAGCAAAATCCGGCAGTATGCTGAAAATATGAGGAGGAACACCGAATGAACGAGAAATACAGCGCTCTGTTTACCCCCTGGAAGATCGGCAACGTGGAGATCAAGAACCGTATCGTGCAGCCCTCTATGGGCGGTACGTCCCTGTTCGGCTGGCTGGAGCCCTGTCACTTCGACAAGGAAGCGGCCTACCACATCCTGAACCGCGCCCAGAACAACGTGGGCCTGGTGCTGCCGGGTATGCAGTGTGTCCGCGACACCATGGGCGGCCGCTGGCTGTACCAGAACAAAAAGATGTTCAAGGACCTGGCCGAGTGGCTGCCGGAGTTCCACAAGACCGGCTCCAAGCTGTTTGTTCAGCTGTCCGCCGGTATGGGCCGTTCCATGGCCATCAACGAGATCATGGTCAAGATGCTCCAGAACAAGGCCTTCGGCGCCGTGGGCAAGCCCTTCCTGAACGTGGACTACATCACCGCCTCCGCCTCCGCCACCCCCAACCGCTGGTATCCCGAGTGCAAGTCCCGCCCTCTGACCGTGGAGGAGATCCACGAGATGGTGGACGCCTTTGCCAAGACCGCCAAGTTCCTGCAGGATGCCGGCGCTGACGGTGTCGAGATCCACGCGGTGCATGAGGGCTATCTGCTGGACCAGTTCACCATTGCCAACATGAACTACCGTACCGACGAGTACGGCGGCTCCTTCGAAAACCGCTACCGCTTCGCTGTGGAGATCGTCCAGGCCATCAAGGCCGTCTGCGGCAAGGACTTCCCCGTGGCCCTGCGTTACTCCGTGGTGTCCAAGACCAAGGGCTTCGGCCAGGGCGCCGTTCCCGGCGAGGAGTTCGTGGAGTTCGGCCGCGATATGGCCGAGTCCGAGAAGGCCATCAAGTACCTGGAGGATGCCGGCTACGATATGTTCGACTGCGACAACGGCACCTACGATGCCTGGTACTGGGCCCATCCCCCGGTCTATATGCCCGAGAACTGCAACCTCACCGAGGTGGAACACATCAAGAACTTCACCTCCAAGCCCGTGGTCTGCGCCGGTAAGATGGACCCCGCCAAGGCCGCCGAGGAGATCGCCGCCGGACGTCTGGACGCCGTGGGCATCGCCCGCCAGAACCTGGTGGACCCCGAGTGGGTCAACAAGATCCTGGAGGACCGCGTAGAGGACATCAAGCCCTGCATCAACTGTCACAACGCCTGCTTCAGCTTCAACAAGTCCAAGAGCACACCCAATATGCAGCCCATGGACGACTCTCTGCACCTGGCCCGCTGCGCCCTGACGCCCAGCACCATGCAGCACAACAAGTACAAGATCGTTCCCACCCGCAAGCCCAAGAAGGTCGCCATTATCGGCGGCGGCATCGGCGGCATGGAGTGCGCCCTGGTGCTCAAGCAGCGCGGCCACACCCCCGTCATCTTCGAAAAGACCAGCGAGCTGGGTGGCCTGTACATCACCGCCTCCGCCATGAGCTTCAAGGAGGCCGACAAGGCCCTGCTGCGCTGGTACGAGCGTGAGCTGAAGAAGAACGACATCGAGGTCCGCTTCAACATGGAGATCAATGCCCCCGCCACCCTGCGCCGCGAGTTTGACGAGATCATCGTCTGCACCGGCTCCCACCCCAAGACCCTGCCGGTCAAGGGCTTCAACAAGACCATCAACTTCACCCAGCTGCTGTTGAACCAGGTGGACGCCGGCGACCGCATCGTCTTCTTCGGCGGCGGCCAGTCCTCCTGCGAGGCCGCCTATGAGATGGTCCTCCAGGGCAAGCACCCCATCATCGTGGAGTACGCCGACGACCTGATCGCCACTCCCGGCACCTGCCTGGCCAACGCCTCCTTCCTCCGCGAGATGCTGGCGTTCAAGAAGGTCCCCGTCTACCTGAACGCCACCATCACCGAGATCGGCGACGGCTTCGTCATGGTCAAGCAGCAGGACGGCACCGAGATCCGCATCGAGTGTGACAGTGTGGTCAACGGCATCGGCTTCGTGCCCGCTCCCATCGCCGCCGATGACCACAAGGTCTACCGTGTGGGCACCTGCGAGAAGTGGGGCAACCTCCGCAACGTCATCTGGGGCGCCTGGGACGTCTGTATGCACATCTGAAAATCCCTCAAAAAAGAAGCACCCTCCGGGTGCTTCTTTTTTGTCTCACTCACTTCCGCTTTTTCCCCAAAACCACAGCGGAGCCGCTCACGCTCATCACCACCATCCCCACGTACACGCCCACACCGGCGTCAAACGTCTTGGGGCTGCCCTTGGCCGTGTCCGCGCTGCCGTCAGCAGGGGAGTAGTAATACTTCGGCGCTTCTTTCGTCCACTTGGCTTTCAGCGTCACAGTTCTTTCGCCTGACACAGGTGTGTCGAAGTCAAACTTCTTGTCGCCGTCGTACCATCCTTCAAAGGTATACCCCTCCTTGGTGGGATCGTCCGGCTTGTTGACCTTGCTGTTGGCCCGTACCTGCTTATCCGGAGCAGTAGAGCCGCCATCCGTATCAAACGTCACCGTCCACGCGCCGCTCACCCCATTCTTAAAAGTTCCCCCAGAAACGGTGATTTTCCCGGAGCTAGAATGATTTAACCATACACTTCCGTCAAATGTTCCTCCTTCGATGGAAGAACGTGCGTCAGGGTAACCGGTAGTAACATACATCGCGTAGCTGTTGTTGTTCTGCGCCGTACATCCGGAGATCACCATACTACCGCTGACAGTCAGATTGCGATAACTGCAAACCCCACCGCCGCGATCATCTATCTCGGTGCCGGTAGCGCTGCAGCTTTTGATTTTTGCATTGTCGGACAGCGTTGTGGTGCCGCGGTTATCGATTCCGCCGCCTCCGCCGGCTGTACATCCGCTGATCGTCCCGCCGGACATCTTAAAATCACCGTCATTTGTCACCTTTACACCGCCGCCGCTTTTACCGGCGCTGCATCCCACAATATTTCCGCCTTCCATCACAAAGCTTGCCCCCGGCGCCACAAACATGCCGCCGCCGCAATCATTATAGACAATTTGGCCAATATCATTGTTATATTTATACGTGCTCCCCGTGCCGCCGGTAATGACCCCGCCTTTAACCTTTTCGGCACCGGCTGTCTCATCGAGCCGCCACGGCTTGTCATTGCCGTCATTCGTGAACTTGTGTTCTGCCGATGGATTGCTGTCCACCAGCGTCAGCGTGCCGCTCTCTATCTTGATAACGCTGCCGCTGCCGGTTATCTTCAGCACAAAGCCGTTCAGGTCCAGCGTCACATCCTTCGTGACTACCAGCGTATTGCTGATGTCAATGTTGCCTTTCAGCTGGATGGATGTCACCGCAGTGTCTCCCAGCGCCGTCGTCAATTCCATCTCGGTGCTAACGCTCGTGGGCGTCTCCGACGCCCATGCTGTGGTGCTCAGCACCGCAGCCAGACAGCCTGCCAGTACCAGCGCCAGAAATCGTCTCTTCATCCGTTTGCTCCTTTCGCTCCCGTGCGCGCCGAAGCGCGCGCCTCGTATCCTCTCTCCCTCAGTATACCGGATTTTCCGGTTTCCACAACCCGTATCTGCAAATAGGATAACGGTAAAAAATATCCCCCGGCCAAAAGCCGGGGGATGCGTATCTATTTCTCTTCCTCGTGGTACATGGACGGGAACATGGCCTTCAGCAGGTTGTACGTCCGGTTGTGGCTGTCGGTCCACTCGCCGTGCTCCGCCGCCAGCTTTGCCTTGTCGCCGTACACCTCCAGCGCGTGGCAGGTGTCCACATAGGCCTTCTGCATCTGCCGCATCCGCGCGCTCATGTGCTGCAAAAGGCTCATGATCTTCGCCGGCTTCTCCCGGAAGTACGCGCTGAAGTTGTCATAGGTGATCTCGCTGACGATGGTGTTCTCCAGCGCCACCGCCGTGGTGTTCCGGGGCCGCGACTCCAAAAAGCTGATGACGTTGAAGAAGTCGCCCTCCCGCAAGGTCACTACCTCCACCTGCTCCGGAGTCCCATAGTCGAAGTACACCCCCACGCTGCCGTAGAGGATGTTGTACATACTCATCACCATCTCCTTGGGCCGGCAGATGATCTCGCCCTTCTTATAGCGTTTTTCCGTATGCGGCATAAAAAACCTCCTGAAATGCGCCTGTTGACGCAGCTTTGTGTGCGCCTTGCGCAGAAAATGTGATAAGGTATCAACAAAGTACAAAAAAGGGAACATAAAAGTAAAGCATCGCTGCCTAAATTGTATCATATACGTGCCCCCTTGTCGACACTTTTTCTTGCCAAAACAAACCAAATGTGTCATACTGAGGGGGTAAAGGAAGTGGAACATTTTGAACTATTTTGCCCCAAAACTATCCCCCGATGAGCTGCGTAAAATGAGCGCCATCGCCCTGGCCCATATGGGTGATGCGGTCTATGAAACGCTGGTCCGCACCTGGCTTTGTGTCCACGGTACAGCGACAGGCAAGGATCTGCACCGCGCCACTATCGCCCTGGTCTGCGCCCCCGCCCAGGCGGAAAAAATGCAGAAGGTGCTCCCGCTGCTCACGGAGGAGGAACAGGCGGTCTACAAGCGCGGCCGCAACGCCAACGTCCACACCATGTCCCGCAGCGCCACCCCGGCCCAGTACCATTCCGCCACCGGTTTGGAGTGTTTAATGGGCTATTTATACTTAAAAGGTGATAAAAACCGCGCGGAGGAGCTGTTCCGCGCCATGATGGAGGAGACCTGATATGCCCCTGGATGCCGTATGCCTGCAAGCTGTGGTGGCGGAGCTTTCGCCCCTTGTCGCCGGCAGCCGTATCGAGAAGATACAGCAGCCTGCCCGCGATCAGGTGGTGCTGCTGCTCCGCGGCAGCCGCCGCCTCCTGCTGTCCGCCGGAGGGGGGCAGCCTCGCCTGCACCTGACGGAGCTGCTCCGGGACAATCCCGCCCAGCCCCCCATGTTCTGTATGCTTTTGCGAAAGTATCTGTCAGGCGGAATTATTGAAAAAATTGAACAAATACCGCTGGAACGTGTGGTAAACATACACATTTCCGCCGCCGATGAGCTGGGCGAGCGCCGCCGTTTTTCCCTCATTTTAGAGGCATTTCCTCGCCGCGCCAACCTCATTTTAGCCGATAAGGACGGCCGTATCCTGGACTGCCTGCGCCGCATCGACTTCGAGATGAACCCGGACCGTCAGGTACTTCCGGGCCTGTTTTATCGTTTCCCCGCAGCGCCTGACAAGGTTGACCCCTTCACAGTGGAGAGGGAGATGTTTTCCCGTCTTGCCGCCGTGGCAGGGGAGGATATGCCTGCGGATAAGTGGTTGGTGGACACCTTCAACGGTATCTCACCGCTGGTGGCCCGTGAGATCGCGTTTCGTGCCTGCGGTGCCGTGGATGCCCCTGCGCCGCGGACAGCCGAGACACTTTGGGCCGCGTTCTCCGTATGGCGCGACACTGTGAATGCTAACAACTTTACACCCGTTATGCTGAAACGCTCCGGCGCGCCTATGGACTTCACCTACCTGCCTGTTTGTCAGTACGGCAGCGCGGCAGCGGCAGAGGAGTACGGCAGCTTTTCCACCCTGTTGGATAACTTCTACGCCAAGCGCGAGCAGGCGGACCGTGTCAAGCAGAAGGGGCAGGACCTGCTGAAAACGGCCAATAACGCCGCCGCCCGTCTGCGCCGCAAGATCACCATGCAGGAAAAGGAGCTTTTGGACAGCAAAGACCGGGATAAGTGGCGCATTTATGGCGAATTGATCACGGCAAATCTGTATCGGATGGAGCGCGGCATGAGCCGCCTCACGGCACAGAACTACTACGATCCGGCGTGCAAAGACATAGATATTCCGTTGGATGTCCGCCTTTCACCCCAGGAAAATGCCGCTAAATACTTCAAAAAATATACAAAAGCCAAGACCGCGGAAAAATACCTCACGGAGCAGCTGACCAGAGCCGGTGCTGAACTGGAGTACCTGGAGAGTGTTCTGCAGGAGCTGGCGCAGGCCGAGTCCGAGCAGGATTTCAATGACATCCGCGCCGAACTGACCGACGGCGGCTATCTCCGCGCCAAGGGTGGGAAAAAGCAGCCCTTCCAGCGCCCCAGCAAGCCCCGGGAGTTCCGTTCCTCCGCCGGATTGCCGATTTTTGTGGGCCGCAGCAACCGGCAGAACGACCGCCTGACCACCAGGATGGCGGAGAAGTGGGACCTGTGGTTCCACACCCAGAAGATCCACGGCTCCCATGTCATACTGTCCACCGGTGGCGGACGACCCGATGCACAGAGCATCGCGGAGGCCGCCTCTCTGGCCGCCTATTTTTCCCAGGCGCAAAGCAGCACAAAAGTACCCGTTGACTTCACCCAGGTAAAGTTCGTAAAGAAGCCCGCCGCCGCTAAGCCCGGAATGGTAGTTTATACCAATTATCAGACCGTTTTAGCTGACCCGAACGAGGAATTAGTAAAACATTTATTGGTAAAATAGAGCACAAAATGTGTAGAAGTTATGCAACAAATTGTGGAGGATACGTCTATGATTGCCTATGCTGTTCTTATGTGGGCCATCGCAGCCCTTTTTCTGCTGTTCGGACTCCTGATCTACCACGGAAAAACGGGGTTGATCCATGAATATCACAGGGAGAGAGTCAGATCGGAGGATATGGCAGCCTATGGCCGGGCCTTTTCCACCGGACTTTTCGCCCTTGCGGGAACACTGGTACTTAGTGGGATTGTCTCTCTTCTGTGGACACTTCCCGGCGCGGTCACCGCTTCTCTGGTGGTGCTGTTCGTCGGTCTTGCGGCGTCGTTCGCCATTCTTTGGCGCGTCCAGCGCCGCTATAACGGCGGTATGCTTTGACTGTCAGCAAAAAGGCTTTATCAGGTGATGGAAAGGCGGCACCATGAAACGCAAGGCGGAAAAAGCGGATCTTGTAAAGCGAAAAGTGTTTCACGAGCACATCATCCTACTGACCGAGGGGCGTTTTCTCATGTTGGCGGTACTGGCTGTTATGGTGTGGCTCCCGTATCTCTTTGTGCAGGACAGAATGGCCGAAATGATGCTGGCATGGTGGGAGATACCTTTTCTCCTGCTGGTAGAGGTGTCGTTGTACTACGCACTGCTTCGTCAGTTCTGGTACAGATGCTTTGGGTGCCTTATGGTCACGGAGGACGAGATCGTTTGGAAGTGTTCCTTTATGCGGACAGTGCGGCTGAAAAAGGCGGAGATCAAATACACCGGGATAGACTACCGCTGGTCAGGAAGCGTAGGCAAGGCAGTAACGCCTATAGATATGGCGTATTTTTCCACAAAGTCTTATCCGCAGGAGTGCCGGAACAAGAGCTATCTGCTGCGCAACAAAAAGGGATTTATTAAATTCCCGGCCGGTGAGAAGCTTTGCCGCTATATGAGTGAGTGGCTGCCGGAGCCGTATGAGAGGGTGTTTGCCGCAGCCAGCGATGGCTATGAAGCGCGGCGCAGAAAGAGGGAGCGCAAGCGCGGAAGAGAAAATGAAATGAGTCGAAAACTCTGAAAAAGACCGCCGAAAGGCGGTCTTTTCGTTATTCTCACGCCTCGGCGGGTGCATCGCGGAACAGAATGGTGATGCACCACAGGCCGGCAAGCCCAACCAGCGCGTAGATGATGCGGCTGATGGGCGCGGCCTGCCCGCCGAACAGTGCGGCCACGCAGTCGAAGCGGAACAGCCCCACGGCGCCCCAGTTCAAAGCGCCGATGATGACCAGTACCAGAGCGATACGGTCAAGAACCTTCATATGACAAAGACCTCCATTCTGAAAAGACTACTGCTTTGTATAGCATTTCCCTGGCAACATCGTATATACACAAAAAATTTTCAGTTTGCCTGAATAAATTTGGAAAAGCGATTGCAAAAGCAGCGTTAATTTGGTATTATCAGTATAGAACAATCTGTACACGACCATGTACATATACAAAAGGAGGAGACCATGAACAAGAAGTTTGATAAGCTGGGTTTTTATCCTGCGGATATCCTGTTGCCCAAGGGCCAGGACATGAACAAGTGGGCAGTCGTCGCCTGCGACCAGTTCACCTCTGAGCCGGAGTACTGGCAGGCGGTGGAGGAGAAGGTGGGCGACGCGCCCTCCACCCTGCGCCTGATCCTGCCGGAAGCCAACCTGAAGGCACCCAACGTGGACGAGTACATTGAGAATATCAATAACGCCATGAAGAAGTATCTGGCGGACGGCGTGTTTGAGACGCTGACTGACTCCTTGATTTATATTGAGCGCCAGCAGTCCGACGGCAAGATCCGCCATGGCCTGATCGGTATGGTGGACCTGGACGCTTACGATTTCACCCCCGGCTCCGGCGCACTGATCCGTGCCACCGAGGGCACCGTGCTGGATCGCATTCCGCCCCGGGCCAAGGTGCGCCGCAACGCGCCCATCGAGCTGCCCCACGTGATGCTGCTGATCGACGATCCTGACAAGACCGTTATTGAGCCCCTGACTGCCGCTGCCGAGGGGATGGAGAAGGTGTATGATTTCGACCTGATGCAGGACGGCGGCCACATCCGCGGCTTTAAGCTGTCCGATAAGCAGATCGATGCTGTGGCCAATGCTCTGGAGGGCCTGACCACCGATGAAGCCATGCAGAAAAAGTACAACGTCTCCGGCGTGGCGCCCCTGCTGTTCGCCGTGGGCGACGGCAACCACTCTCTGGCTACTGCCAAGGCCTGCTATGAGGAGCAGAAGAAGGGCAAGACCCCCGAGGAGTATCTGGCGCTTCCCGCCCGCTACGCACTGGTGGAGGTGGTCAATAACCACGACGATGCCCTGCAGTTCGAGCCCATCCACCGGGTGCTGTTCGGCGTGGATCACCAGAAGTTCATGGACGCCTTCCGCGCCGCCTATCCCAACGCCTATGAGGGCAAGGGCGACGGCCACACCATCGAGTTCGTGTGGAACGGCGAGAGCCACTTTATCACTGTGCCTGACCCCAAGGTGCAGCTGGCGGTGGGTACGCTACAGGGCGTTATTGACCAGTACCTGAAGGACAACGGCGGCGAGGTGGACTATATCCACGGCGACGATGTGACCCGCGAGCTGGGCAGCAAGCCCGGCAATATGGGATTCCTGCTGCCTGCCATGGGCAAGGAGCAGCTGTTCAAGACCGTCATGGCCGACGGCGTGCTGCCCCGTAAGACCTTCTCCATGGGTCATGCTCAGGATAAGCGCTACTACATCGAGGCCCGCAAGATCGTTAAGTAAGGCTGGCGCGGTCGCGTACAGTGTGCTATAATAGTGCTGCGGCAATGCCGCAGCACTATTTTTTGTGAGGAACCGCTATGAAGTGTATGGAAAAAGCATATGCCAAGGTGAACCTGACGCTTCAGGTGGGCAGCCGACGTCCGGATGGCTATCATGCTGTAATGTCTGTTATGCAGCGCATCAGTCTGTGGGACACCGTAACAGTGGAGCGCGGTACAGGGCGCGACACACTGCTTTGCAGTGTGCCGGTGACGGAGAACGTCGACGACAATCTGTGCATGAAGGCAGCGCGAGCGTTTTTTGCCGAAACGGGGACGAAAAGCGACGGCGTGACGATCACGTTGGAGAAACACATTCCCGTGCAGGCGGGACTGGGCGGCGGCAGCAGCGACGCGGCGGCGGCGCTGCGGGCGCTGCGGACACTGTACGCGCCGGATATAAGCGACGGCAGGCTGGAAACGCTGGCGGCAAGGCTGGGCAGCGATGTGCCGTTTTTTATCCGGGGCGGTACGCAGTTGGCTACGGGCAGGGGAGAGGTCGTTTCGCCGCTGCCGCCGCTGACGGCGGGTTGGTTCGTGGTGGTGAAGCCCGATGAAGGCTATTCCACGGCAGAGATGTATCGGCGGCTGGATGAGCCGGGTTCGGTGCTGGTGCGGAACAGCCGCTATATGCAGGACGCGGTGGCGGCGAACAATGTCCATGCGGTGGCGGTGGAGCTGCACAACAGCTTTGAGCGGGTGGTGCCGAAGGACAGCAGCCTGAGGACCATCAAGGACGCGCTTCGGGCGCAGGGCGCGCTGGGTACGCTGCTCAGCGGCAGCGGCAGCGCAGTGTTTGGCCTGTTCGACGATCAGAGCGCGGCTGCTGCGGCAGCGGAGGCGCTGAAAAAAACATGGCCGTGGGTATTTGTGGCTCGACCGGTATAAAAATACGAAGCACCGTCCAAAATGTAGGCAAATCTACAAAGGACGGTGTTTTTTATGCATACATATATAAATAAATGGAGACCTATCGAAATCGCGGTGCTGTTAGCGTTGGCGGTAACGCTGTTGGTGGGCGCGGCATCGCTGCACCGGCAGGACGGCTTGCAGGAAAAGATGATCCGCCTGCACGTCATTGCCAATTCGGACAGCGAGGATGACCAGGCCATGAAGCTGCTGGCGCGGGATGCGGTGTTGACACGCGCCGAGGCAATCCTGCGTCAGGCATCGAACAGGGAGGAGGCGATGGAGGATCTAAACGCGGCACTGCCGGAACTGGAGAGGACGGCCTATGATGCCTGCGGCGGAGCGTACCCTGTGCATGCGGCGCTGGAGATGACGGAATTCCCACGGAAGGAATACGACGGCTTCGCCCTGCCGGCGGGAGAGTACATGGCGCTGCGTGTCATCATCGGCGAGGGTGCCGGCCGGAACTGGTGGTGTGTGGTGTACCCACCGCTGTGCATGGCCTCCTGCACAGAGTTGGAGGATACGGCGCTGCGCGCCGGGCTGGACGGCGACGATGTGCAGCTTATCACAGAAGCGGACAGCGGATATGTGTTGAAATTCCGCGCTGTGGAGCTGTGGGAACGCCTGCGGCAGTGGTTGGGAAAATAGATGTGAAAATAAATGGGAGGAGTGCGCGAAAAAACTGTTGACAAACAAGGGAAAACCTGTATAATAGTTTTTGTTCGTCGGAACACAGCGGGATTGTGTAAAGGTAGCACAGCGGACTCTGACTCCGTATGTGAGGGTTCGAATCCTTCTCCCGCTGCCAAATGAAGGGAAATCCCGCAGTCGTTGAGACTGCGGGATTTCTTGTTGTTTCAAGGGGTTTGCACATTTTTGCCATAAAACTTATCGGTTCGTTTGCTGCTTTTTTGGTGCGCTCTGGAACGGGGTTTTCCTGCGTTTTTACACACGGATTTACACACGAAAAGCGGACCTGGGGCGGTCACAAATTTTCTTTGTAAAAATTCTCCATCTCCTTGACGCGGGCATTTAAGTCGCGGGCGGCGAGGTGAGTATATATTTCGTGCATGACCTTGTAATCTGACCAGCCGCCGATACGCATACATTCCTCTTCCTTGAAACCGAGACTGTAGGCAAGGGATGCAAAACTATGGCGCAGACCATGTACTCCCACCTTGGGAAGTCCGTTTGCTTCGCAGACATCGTTGATCTTGCGCCAGAGCCCGTTTGGCGGCTGGTACGACACACGCTTGCCCTTGGGACCATTTTCATCCTTGAGGAGCTGGCGGAGGCGGGGGATCATAAAGGGGACGACACGATTAGACTTTTTGGTTTTGGGTGTTATCTTCTCCACATACTCGTTCTTTTCGTTCTGCGCGATGACGGCATGAACACGGAAGGAGTCGGACTTAAAATCTATGTCGTCCCATTTGAGGGCCAGCAGCTCTCCGCGGCGCAGACTGTGGAGGGCGAAAAGTGCTTCCTTCTCGAAGGACTTGCCCTCGATGGCTTTGCAGAATACGATGATCTGCTCCGGCGTGAGCCACTTATGCTCGGAAACAGGGAGATTTGGAAGCGTTACTTTTGGAGCGGCGATGCCGTTTTCCTCTAAGACGGATTTAATAAACCCCCAGGCATTTTTCAGCGTTTTTGGAGCGCAGAGCGCGGCCTCCTCGTTTATATACGACTGCCAATCCACTGGCTCGCGTATGTTGACCCCTTGGCAAGACTTGAAGCGGTTTTTCTGATAGATGCGGTAGCCGCGGATAGTGTTGGGAGAGAGAAGGGTACGGCGCGTGATATAATTTTCAATGGCTCCAGAAAGCAGAAGCGGCTGGTCTTTTGCTTTTTTCTGCTGCTCCACAAAGCCGGCGCGGATGGCTTTTGCCTTTGCGATGCAGCGATCCTTGGTAGGTTCGGTGACAGACTGCTGCTCGGCACGGAGATATATGCGCCAGCTGCCAGATGGAAGCTGCTTCGGCTCCGGCACCTTGATAACGCCGTCCTTTTTGCGCTCCCGCACCTGCTTCTGGCCGCACCAAGGGCAGAACGTGGCGTTGTCGGGGACTTCGCGCTTACAGGACTTGCATTTCGTTGACATTTTGATATTTTCGTGTTACCCTACTGTTGTAGGCTCCTTTCTTTAAGACTCGTGATGGTGTTGGCGGGAATAGAGCTTATATGGAAAAGCCGTCCGATTGGGCGGCTTTTTCTTTTTTTAACAAAAAATCTCAAGAAACTTGTGATATGTGTGCATTGAAACCAGGAAACTTGTGATATATAATGTAGAACACAGTAGAACCTATGTTCTATTTTTGCTCGATTATATTTTTTTCAGCATCGCGCAGCGCACGGTATCCGACAAGGCTGCACACGACGATAGAAACAGGCGTAAGAAGTATAACAAGCCACGCAAACGCTGTAGGCCCGTCCTGGAGGACAAAGCCAGCATTGGGGTTGCGGAAGTCGAAAAAAAGGTAAACAATTAAGAACAGGGAGAGGATCGCGGCAAAAATTGAGGAAAACACAGACCAGCGTTTGTAATGATCGCGCTGGCGGATAACGGCATCCAAGCGCTGGGTACAAAGGCAGTTGACCTGCTTCAGGCGTACCACGTCGCCGGAGCTGACGGCGTTATCCAGTTCCAGCTCGTGGATGCGTTCCCGCATGGCGGAGGGGGCGGACGCAGGGGGCTGGATCTCAAACGTCTGATCGGCGGAGATGCCGACGGCTTTCATCACGGCTACAGCATCGTACAGCTTTGGATCACGCTCACCGGACTGCATTTTGCAGACGGCGGAATAGCTGATGCCGGACAGTTCGGCCAGTTCCTCGTTGGTGATGCCCTTGTCCATTCTGGATTTACGGACAAGGGCAGGGAAGTCCTGAATATGCTGCGCGATTTCCTGAATTTCTGACATGATTTTCCCCTTTCTATCGGTAACGGATACTATTTCATCCGCTGCGGATACTATTTCACCCATAAAAATCCATATTTTGGTGACAGTTTCCCCAATATGGATCGGCCTAAGAGCGCCAATTACCCAAATTGGGGAGTGATCCCCCAAAATGAGCGTAGACACCTGGGCACGCATAGAGTACGATTGAACCAAGCAAACGCCACAAAACGACATACGAGGGGGCAGAGAAATGAACGAACAGGAAGCAAGGGAACTGTTGGACGGAATGACAAGAGAGGATATGATTAGTCTTTATGAGATGCTCTTAGCTTTGCAGCATAAGAAATAACGTCTGCTACTTCGCTGGGGGAAAGCCCTATAAGGACATTCATAAGTGCGGCATGAAGCTCGTTGGTCGAAAGATCGGCGGGCTTTTTGTTTTCCTCGAGGTCTTTACAGAGCAAATAATCAGGGTTGACCTCCAAAATCTCGGCCATACGCAAGATATTGGCATCTTTAGGCACACGGCCTTTGCTTTTCCACTGGGCAACGGCGGAGGAAGAAATAGGGACCATCGCGTAAAATTCCTCCTTCGTCCACCCCTTGGCTTTTACAAGGCAGTCGATGCGGTAGAGCATTGTCGTAATATCCATAAATTGGCTCCTTTTTTTGTGCAAAATATAGAAACGGGCGCAACCTCTTCCAAACCCCTTGACTTAGCAATACGAAGTGATATACTAAGTATGCGAAGTGAAAAACGAAGCGCGCACGAAGTGGAAACTGTGGTGCGAAGATGGCGTTAAATATGGTTCCAGACAAACTTTATTAAATCACACTCTTAGCAAATTGTCAAGCCACACTAAGCAGAACTTTGTTGCGCGAAGTAAAAGAGGTTAGGAGAGTGAAGAATTGAAAGTAAATGGTTTCAAACTGGCGCGTATTAAGGCGGGCCTTTCTCAAGAAGAGGCTGCGGCAAAACTTGGAGTGAGCCGCGTTACCGTATCCAGCTGGGAATGTGACCTGTATAAGCCTTCGGCAGATACGTTACTGAAGATCTCGGATATGTACGGCTGCACGATAGATGAGCTTCTCAGGGGAGGGCTCACGAAATGAACGAGATGCAGGTTTTCAGAAACCCTGAGTTCGGCAGCGTCCGCACAATCGAAGGGGACGGCAAGGTCCTATTCTGCGCCAGCGACGTTGCGAAAGCCCTGGGCTACGCCCGCCCGAATGACGCTATTGTTTCACATTGCCGGTATACGGCAAAACACCGTATACCTCACCCGCAGTCTGCTGACAAGACTATTGAAATGGCTTTTATACCTGAAAGTGACATTTACAGACTCGTGTTTGGCTCAAAACTGCCGACTGCGGAGAAATTTACCGACTGGGTTACGGATGAGGTTTTGCCGTCAATTCGGCGCAACGGCGCGTATATGACCCCAGAGGTCATCGAACGGACACTGACTGACCCGGACTACATTATCCAACTGGCTACCACACTCAAGGAGGAACAGCAGAGACGCAGACTGTTGGAGCGTCAGGCCGAAGCAGATAGACCGAAGGTGCTGTTTGCGGATGCTGTGAGCGCGTCCCACACGTCCATCCTTGTGGGTGAGTTGGCAAAGCTGCTGCGGCAGAACGGCGTAAACATCGGACAGAACCGGCTGTTTGCATGGCTTCGGGACAACGGCTACCTGATCCGCCGCAGCGGGACGGACTACAATATGCCTACGCAGCGGTCGATGGAAATGGGGCTTTTCAGTATCAAGGAAACTGCCATCAGCCGGTCGGACGGTTCTGTTACTGTCAGCAAAACAGTGAAGGTAACGGGTAGAGGGCAGACGTACTTTGTGGACAGGTTTTTAAGCAACAGGGAGGGGAGAAAATGCCGAGAGTGAAGCCCTTGGGCGTGAACCCAACGGAGCAGAAGATCGTGGCGCTGCTGTACGGCGCGATGGAGACAGAGGGCGTGCAGAAGCAGGAGCTGGCCGCAGCGTTGGGAATGACACCCAAGACGCTGCGGCAGCGGAAGAAAGCCCCGCTGGACTTCACGGTGCGGGAGCTTCAGAAAGCCTGCCGGGCACTGCACATCCCCATAGACGATCTGCGGTCGGCCATCACGCTATGAGCTGGCGGTGCAGAATATGCGGCGTGAGGTTTGACGCGCCGGTGATCCGGGAGAGGAAAGAGAACCTGGACGGGGAGAACGGCATAGAGGTACGCCGGGATATGTATTGCCCGGTGTGCGGAGAACCGTACATGGAGGAGGACAATGATGAGCAGGGCCAAGCAGGAACGTAAGCGTGACCGGAAGTGGAAGGTACTGCTGGGCGTGAGCGCCTTTCTGGCGTGGGGCATCATCGGAGAGGTGGAGAACGGCGGTTCGCTGTGGCTGCTACTTCTCGCGGGAGCCGCCCTGGTGGGCGCGTGGACAAGTTGTAAAGCCCTGGGGCTTTTCAGGTAAGGGAAATGGAGAGAATATGGCGGGAATAAATCTTACGGCGGAGCAGGTATTCGCCATCAATATGGCGCTGGCGAAGGGGCAGCGGATAGAGATTATCCCTCTCAAGGATCGGATAAAGGTCGTCGCGGTAAAGCGGGACGAGCTGAAAACCAAATAGTGTACCCCGCCTAAGTCAGTTGGCGGGAAGGGCGGAGCGTCGTCGAGTGGTTCGGAAATTCCGAACAGCTTGGCGGCGCTCTTTTTATTTGCGGAGGAAGTGAGAAAACGTGACGGAACGAACGGTATACGGCAGCCGCGCTGAATGGCTGGAAGGGCGCCGTGGTGGGCTGGGCGCAAGCGACTGCGGCATTGTGCTGGGTGTGTCCAACTTCAAGACACCGCTGCAACTGTGGCGGGAAAAGATCGGCGCGGTGGAGACAAGAGAAATATCTGGGAACGAGCGCATCGACTTCGGAAACCGGGCGGAAGAACCACTGAGAGCCATGTTTCGGTTGATGCACCCGGAGTATGAATTGAGCTTTGAGCCGTACCTGATCGTGCGGCAGACGGGGAGATACAGTTTCCTGACCTGTACCCCGGATGGAGAACTGGTGGAGCGCGAGACAGGCAGACGTGGCATCTACGAGAGTAAGACGGCAACGTGCCTGAGCCGCGCCGACTGGGACAAGTGGAGAGGAAAAATCCCCGATCTCTACTACGCGCAGATATGTGAACAGATGTTTACCGGCGAATACGACTACGCCGTGGTGTGGGCGCTGCTGGTGAACGCGGAGGGGGACGGAGAGATAAGGTTCTACAAATTTGAGAAAACAGAGTGCCAGACGGACATCGACTACATCATTCCGAAACTGGAGCACTTCTGGAAAAACAATGTGCTCAACGGGGTACCCCCGGCGGCAATATTACGACTTTAAGTGAAAAACGAAAGGAGAAATGAAATGGCATTTCGAGTGACCGTGCTGGACATGGAAACGGGAGAAGAGCGCGTATTCGTGCGGAACGCCTGCGGCGTGATATGCGCGGCGGTGATGCCCAAGGAGGGCGAGGAGGACAAGTATGACGGCGTGGCCGCCGCCAACGTAGCCGAAAACGTACCCATCGGCACGGCGGGGCTGCTGGTGCGCCTGACGGAGAACGCCGTAAAGCTCGTTACCGAGAAGGACAGCCGCATCCGCCAGAAGATGGCGGAGGATGACGCGGTATGGGCTGCGGCACAGGCGGAGAAGGAAGCCACCGCAAAGAAGAAGTCCGCCCCCAAGAAGGGCGGCAAGCGCACGGCCAAGAAGGAGGGCAAGTGATGAAACTGAAACTGACGATGACCAACGCCGAGACAGGCGAGGTACTGCACGAGGAGACAGACCTGAACTTTGCCATGATGTGCTTCGGGCGCAAGACGGAGGAGGGGATAGATTTCCAAGCTGTGACGCGGGGAGAAAATATGACCGCTGCGGACTTTGCACATTGCCTGGCCGGCGTTGACAATGCCGTGGAAAAGAACCTCCGCGACAACAAAGCCGTGTGTATGGCCTACACGCTGGTCAAGCTTGGCGTTCTGGGAAAAATCGTAGACGCGAGCGCAGAAGCGCGGCCCGGAGAGGGCGCTGCCGATGCGAAGAAGGAGGGTGAGCAGGGATGATCGTAAAGGCAATGTACCACAAGCCGAAGCTGAACGGCTACGGCGGACAGGCGTACACCTTCCTCACCGACCTGCCGCTGCACCCCGGCGACAAGGTGCTTGTCCCCGGCGGCGATGGCACGGAGAAGAAGGCCATCATCACAGAGGTGGACCTGCCGGAGAGCGCCATTGACCCGGCGTGGGCGGACAGGGTGAAACACATCACCAAGTACGACGCGGAGGTGAGGGCATGAGAGCGGCGGAATTTCGCATCACCACAGACCTGTCTCCGCTTCGGCAGTTTCAGATCGGGGCTAACTTCGAGGAAACAAAGGCGTGGCTGACGGAGAACCTGGAGCCCCTGCGGACGATGGCGGTGACACCGGAGAGCACGGCGCAGGCGAAGCAATATCGCGCGGCGGTGAGGAAGATCCGGGACCACATCGACGAGAGCCGCAAGATGGCAAAGGCGGCGGCACTGGAGGCGTACAGCAGCTTTGAGACCAAGTGCAAGGAGCTGACCGCCCTGTGCGAGGAGACCGCGGGTGCGCTGGACGTGCAGATCAAGGCGATGGAGGAGGCGGCGGAGCAGGAGAAGAAAAATCGCCTTGCTGAATATTTCGCTCAGGTGGTGGGCGACATGGCGGAGTGGCTGACCTTTGATGACTGCTTTAATCCCAAGTGGCTGAACGCCACCTATGCCGAGAGCACGGCGCAGGTGGACATCAATGCCGCCATTGACCGCTGCCGCGCCGATCTGAACGCCATTCGTGCGCTGCACAGCGAGTTTGAGACCACGCTGCTGGACGAGTACACCCGTACCCGGAACCTCAGCGCGGTGCTGGTGAAGAACGAGACACTGGGCCGCATGAAGGCCGCCGAGGAGGAGCGAAAGCGCAAGGAAGCGGGGGCTGCGGCAAAGTACGAGGCGGCGCAGCGGCAAAAGATGACACCGCTGAAGCCGGAGTGTATCGGCGAGTCTGACGAGTATGAGGTGATCGACATCGTAGGAACGGTGGAACCCCAGCGGGCGCAGCCGGTCAATGACCTTGTGGACGAGGATGGACATGAGATGCCCGCCGCGCAGGAGCCGGAGTACAAGGTGGACTTCCGCGTATTCGGAACGGCGCGGCAGCTGGACGGGCTGAAAGCCTATATGCAAAAAAACGGCATCCGGTTTATGCGTGTGCCGCAGGAGTAAGGGAGGAGAAGGAACATGAAAACGCAGAATCAGACGGGCTTTACGCAGATGGCGCAGGCCAAGAAGCCCACATTCAGCATGGCGATCACGGCGCCAAACACCCAGCAGATGATCTCGCGGGCGCTGAAGAACGACAAGATGGCGGCGCGGTTCACCAGCACCCTGATCGGCGCGGTGAGCGCCAGCGAGGCGCTGAAAGCCTGCGACCCCGGCACCATCATCGCCGCCGGCCTGCGTGGCGAGGGCATGGGTCTGATCTACGGACACGGCTACTACATCGTGCCCTACAACAGTGTGGCGACCTACCTGATGTCGTACAAGGGCTACATACAGCTGGCCATGTCCACAGGCTACTACGCGGACATCGACTGCGTGGAGGTGCGCGAGGGCGAACTGGAAGGGCGCTCCCGCCGCACGGGCAAGCCGGTCATCAACCTGGCCAAGTACGACACAGACGAGGAGCGCGAGAGCCACAAGGTCATCGGCTACTACGCCTACTTCGAGCTGAAAGACGGAACGTTCCGCTACGAGTATTGGAGCATGGACAAGCTGCTCAAGCACGCGGACCGGTATTCTCCGGCCTTCAAACTGGATAAGTATAACGCACTTATCAAGGGCGAACTGGATGCCAAGGAGCAGACCAAACTGCTGAACGGTACGCCCTGGTACGACGTGAACGGCGGACAGGACAAGATGTGCCGTAAGACCATGATGCGCCAGCTGCTGAACAGCGGCTATGCACCGCTGAGCAATGAGGTACGCAGCTACTTCAACGAGGACAGCGACGATACCGTGGTGGCCACGGGGGACGGCGCGGAGACCGAGCCGGTCATCCCCACTACCGGACACGTGGTGGAGGACGATACCCCCACCGCAGAGCAGGAAACATCCGCCACCAGCCCCACAGCACCCTCTGAGAGCGCCGCAGAGCCGAAGAAGGGTAACGACACCGCCCCGTCCTGCAAAAGCACACAGAACCCCGCAGAGGGCAAGACGGAGGCGAAGGACTACTCCGCAGGGTTCTTCGGGGAGGGCGAGCAGTAATGCCTCTATTCGTTCGGAAGCGTCTGGACGGAGAGGGCAAGGCTGACGGAAGCCAGTACATGATCTGTACTGGCTCCGTCAGCCGGGATCCCCGGATAGGCGCGATACCCAAGAACAACCTGCCGAAGGTGGAGTTCGGCATTGGCTACGACAGCAAGCAGTTTATGAACGTGTGCGCCGTGGGTGACAACGCCGCCACGAAGCTGAGCGCGTGCCTGGAAAAGGGCGATGCAGTATGCGTGGTGGGCACATGGCGGCAGAAACCGTACACCACCAAGGACGGCGAGGCAAAGGTGTGGAGCGAGCTCCGCGCAGACCATGTGATCCCTTTGGGAGCGCTGGAAACGCTGCTGCAGGTGCCGGTGGAGGTATTCCTACGGCTGGCGGATCTGCTGCCGCAGCTGGAAAAGCTGTGCACGGGAGATACCCCCACCGGGAAGCACAGCGGGACGCTGAACACCGCGCCCCAAAGCGCGGCGACACTGCACGAGATAGAGGATGAGGAGCCGCTGCCCTGGGACCGGGACGGCGCGGACGAGGACTACGACCTGGGCATTTGAGGGAGGAGTGATTCACGTGGCGGAAGAAAAGCGATATTTCTGGCTGAAACTGTACGACGACTTCTTTACCTCGAAGCGCATCAAGAAACTGCGGAAGATAGCCGGTGGAGATACCTACGTCATCATCTACCTGAAAATGCAGCTCATGGCGATGAAGCACGGCGGCACATTGAAATGGTCGGGGCTGGAGGAAAAATTCGCCGATGAACTGGCCTTAGACCTGGACGAGGATCCGGCAAATGTAGCGGTCACGCTGCAATATCTGCTCTCCTGCGGGCTGGCAGAGGCATCCAGTGACCTGACGGAGGTTTTCCTGCCCTACGCGGTGAAAAATGTGGGCAGCGAAGGCGCTGCGGCCCAGCGGATGCGGGACTATCGGGCAAGGAAAAGCAAGGCTTTGCCCGCCCCGGAGCGTAACGATGTTACAACACCGTGCGAAATCGGTTACGGAGAGTCAGAGATAGAGTCAGAGTCAGAGATAGAGCCAGAGATATATACAGGCTCTAAAGAGCCTGTGTGTCGGACAAGTGATGTCCGACGCATCGTGGCAGCGTGGAACGAGACCGGACTGACGCAGGTGATGAAGGTAACGGCGGAGACCAAGCGGGGACGGGCGCTAAAAGCCCGCATCCGGGAAAACGGCGTGGACGGTGTGCTGAAAGCCATTGAGAACGTGAAGAACAGCCCGTTCCTGAAGGGCAAAAACAAGCGGGGGTTCGTGGCCAGCTTCGACTGGCTCATTACCAGCCCGGACAACTTCCAGAAAACCTTGGAGGGGAACTACACGCAGGAGTTCATCCCTGAAAACGACGCTCCCACTGTTGACCACGCCAGCGAAGCCTATCAGATCGCGCAGTACCTGGCGAAGGAGAAAGCCCGCGACAACCCCGGCAGGGCACAGCCCACGGAGGCGGAGATGCAGAAGCAGTCCACCGCGCTGAACGAACTGCATGAGCAGAACGGTGTGGCGTGGGAGACCGTGGACAACGTGCTGTACTTCGCGCTGAACAGCCAATGGTGGGGGAAGAAGGTACAGAGCACCTACGACCTGAAGCGGTACTTCAACGAGATATTCGCCGACATGGTGAAGGAACAGGGCGCGGTGAAGGAGTGAGGAACGTATGGAGATAGGCGTGATCGAGAAAGCGCCGGCGGCGGAGGTAGCGCTGTGGCAGCAGGACTACTCCGGGGACGCGGAACGGGCGGTGATCGGCTCGATGCTGATTGACGCGGCGTGCGTAAAGGACGTGCTGAACGCGGTGGAGGCTGACGACTTCTACATCAACACCAACCAGGAGGTATTCACCGCCATACGGCGGATGCACGTGGCGGCGAAGCCCATAGATGGATTGACCGTGGCCAGCGAATTGGAGCGGGAGGGTCTGTACAGCAGCGAAACGCGCAACTACCTGCTGCAGTGCATGGAGATCACCCCCACAAGCGCCAACGTGCTGGAATACGCCGGGATCGTGCGGAAGAAGGCGGAGAAGCGCCGTTTCACCAAGGCTGTGATGGAAGCGCTGGCCACGGATGAGGACCCGCAGGCGGCGGTGGCGGCGATATGCCACCAGAAGATGCGCTCGCGCCGGGGCGGACGGCTGAAAACCATGTCGGACGCCATGAGCGAGGCCATGAGCAGCATCAGCGGCAAAAAGGAGGGGCGGATAGACACAGGTTTCCCCCTGCTGGACGCGACACTGAAAGGGCTGTGGCCGGGACAGCTGATCCTTGTGGGCGCGAGACCGGGCTGCGGAAAGAGCGCCATGTGCATGGAGATGACGGAAGCCGCCGCCATGAAGGGCAAGACGGTGCTGCACATCACGGCGGAGATGCTGGCCGGAGAGGTGGGCGAGAGACTGCTGGCCAAGCGGGCGGACGGCGTGACGATGGACCAGCTCATTGACGGGATGCCGGAGGATGAGGACCTGTGGGCCAGCGTGGCTGAGGCGGCAAGCTGGGAGAGCCGGCTGCCGGTGTACTTCTACGACGGCCCGGACGTGACGGTGAGCCGCATACGGGAACTGGCACTGGGCATAGATGACCTGAAAATGATCGTGGTGGACTATCTGGGACTGATGATCGGCGAAAAGGACAAGAAAGCCGAGAACCGCAACTTGGAACTGGGCGGCATAAGCCGAGAGCTGAAGCTGCTGGCGTCGGAGTTGGAGATACCCATTGTGGCGGCGGCGCAGCTGAGCCGCACGGTGAACGAAACGGACAAGCCGAAGCTGAACTCTCTGCGCGACAGCGGCGAGCTGGAACAGAACGCGGTGAAGGTCATATTCCTTTGGAAAACGGATCCGGGGGACGACACACAGGTGGGATGCACGGTGGCAAAGAACCGAAGGGGCCGCACAGGGGACGTGAATTTTTATTTCGACGGGTCGAAGATGACCTTTACGGAACTGAGCTATCGGACAGACAACGATGAGCCAACGGACAAGTTCCACCAGCGGCCACGGAGGCGACGGCTGGAAATGGGCACGGCGGAGGGGGACTGAACCGATGGGATTGACAATGGAGGATATAGGCCGCTTCGGGCAGAGGGCACAGGCGCAAATCTTGCAAAAAGTACAGGCGCAGCAGGCGGCACAGAAAGCAGCACAGGAGACGGAAAAGGCCAAAAAGCCGAAGAAAGGCAACAAGCTCCACGCCGAGAAAGTGGACTTGACCATGCCGGACGGCACGCTGATGCACTTCGGCAGCAAGCGGGAGGCGCGGCGGTACATGGACCTTTGGCTGATGCAGAGAGCCGGTGAAATATCCGGCCTGCGGACGCAGGTAAAGTACGAATTGATACCGAAGCAGGTACACAAGGACGGCACGAAGGAGAAAGGCATAGAGTACGTGGCCGACTTCGTATACGAGCAGGGCGGCGAGACGGTGGTGGAGGACAGCAAGGGCTTCCGCGACACCAGCAGCGCCACATACAGACTATTTGTGATGAAAAGGAAGATGATGCTGTATTTCCACGGCATCACGGTGAGGGAGGTTTAGAACATCATGTACGCAATGCAGGGAACGATGAGCGTCGGCGCATTTATGCGGAGCCTGGGCAGCGCCAAGGCCCCGTGGCTGACGGTGGATGCCGCGGCGGAGAGCCGGCGGCAGGAACATTGCGGAGAGACAGGACGATTTTTGAGCGGCGCGGTGGAGGACAGCCAGCATGAACCACAGGAGCGCATAGACACGTGCATGGACTGCCCGTACCCCGAGTGCTGCAACTGCTGGGAGCAGGCGCGGGATCGGAAGCGCAAGCGGAAGCAGTCAGCTCGGGAGTTGGCAGACAGCCTGCGCCTGCACCGGTGCGGGGAGGTGTAAGGCCATGACGACGGTGTATATGATCGTGTCGCGGGACAAATACCGCCTGCCCCGCTGGTGGGGCACGAGTACAGCGGAGCTGGCGCGGCGTTCCGGGCGGTCCTACGCCAGCACACGAAGTGCGATATGCAAGGCGTACCGAAACGGCGGACGGTTCGGATGCTATGAGGTGGTGCACATTTCGGAGGACGACGGGAATGGGTAAACAGCATTTGAGCAGGGACGACCGCATCTTTATGCGTGGCAAGCTGCAGGGCACACGGGAGAACATGGACATGGTGGCAATGGTGCTGATGGACAAGTGCGGCTGGCACGTCCAAGAGGAGACATCGGACAGCCGGGACACCCACAGCATCGCGTACCTGTACGAGTGCCTGGAGAAACTGGCGGAGGAGATAAACGAGGGCCGCATCGAGCGGAAGCACATTAAGGACGTGCTGAAGGACGAGTGCGGCGTTGTGTTTGGAGATTAGGAGGTGATTTAGGTGAAACATTTAGGCGATATTACGAAAATAAATGGGGCAGAGATTGAACCCGTTTGGTGTATTACAGGTGGTTCACCTTGTTAGACAGGATCTATCCATCGCCGGGAAACGCGCCGGTTTGGCGGGAGCGCGAAGCGGCCTGCTTATGGAGCAGGTACGCATCGTAAAAGAAATGAGGGAGGCGGACAAAAGGAATGGACGGACAGGTGACATGGTTAGACCTCGGTATCTCGTGTGGGAAAACGTGGTCGGAGCCTTTAGCAGCAACAAAGGAAAAGACTTCGCAGCCGTGCTCGAAGAGATCATCAAAATCGTCGAGCCGGAAACCCCCGGTATTGAAGTGCCTGAAAAGGGTTGGCCTACCTGGGGAGGGTATCACGATGAAATGGGAGGACGATGGAGCGTGGTGTGGCGAACTCACGACGCGCAATACTGGGGAGTGCCCCAACGCCGTCGTCGTATCTCGGTTGTCGCAGATTTTGGAGGAGACACCGCATCCGAAATACAATTTGACGGCGAAAGCCTGCCAGGGGATATTACGGCGAGCGGAGCGTCGGGGGAAGGATTTGCCGAAACTGCTGAAGCAGGTGCTTCTTATGCAGTCCGCATCAGGGGGGGCTGTGACGGAGGAGGAAAAGGCGCGTTAGTGCAGACGGAGAAAAGCGGAACGCTGGGAACGGGCAACGATCAGACGATTTTCTGCATGGCCACACAGCAGGGAGGTGCGGAACTGCGGACAGACGACCGAGCGCCCACACTGACCGCAGCGGCGGGCATGAGCGGGAACAATCAGCCGGTGGTATGCGCCGGGTTTAAGCTGGGCAACAGTGAACAAGCGCGGAGCATCGGCTATCAGGAGGAGCTGTCCCCTACACTCAACGCTGAGTGCGGCGGGAATAAGCCCGCTGTGGTTGCACCGGCGGTGGCACTGGACATGACACACGCCTGCGATGTCATCCGCGAGTGCGGAGAGCAGGTCCCGGCGTTGCAGGCGAGGATGGGGACAGGCGGCAATCAAGTGCCGCTTACATACCAAGATGTGACGGGTACGCTTTCCCCCGGTGCTCATGCCGGAAGCTACAACGGGCAGGACGCATACAACGATATGTTGGTGTGCGGAGCATCCCCGGATGTAGCGCACGCGCTGCGGGCAAAGTCTGCCTGCGCGTACCGGGAGGACGCGGAGACGTACCCGGTGCAGAACATGGTGGTGCGCCGATTGACGCCGATGGAATGCGAACGGCTGCAAGGTTTCCCTGACCACTGGACGGAAATCGGCGAATGGATAGACGAAAAGGGCAAGAAGCACAAGGACGCGGACAGCCCACGGTACAAGGCGCTGGGCAACTCCATCGCTCTGCCCTTCTGGGACTGGATGCTGCGGCGCATGGCGCGGTATCTGCCGGAGGGGGCGACGCTGGGGAGTTTGTTCGACGGCATCGCAGGTTTCCCGCTGATCTGGGAGCGCATACACGGCAGAGGTACGGCGCGGTGGGCAAGCGAGATCGAGCCGTTCCCCATCGCCGTGACGAAGAAATGGTTTGGGGAGGAATGACATGACAAGAGATGAGATCGTGACCGCGCTGCGGTGCTGTGATGGTGGAGAATATGACGAATGCAACAAGTGCCCGCTACGTGATGGAATCAACTGCCGCAACCTGTTAGACCTCGCCGCCGCTGACCTGATCGAGAACCAGCAGCGGCACATCGAGGCACTGATGAAAGCCAACGACAGCCTGAAGAACGCCATTGCGCGGCGGGATAAGCAGATAGAGGACATGAAGCAGGGCATGGCACAGCTGGCAAAGGCTGTGGCGGTGAAGGAGGAACACGATGGATCGGTTGACTACGTACAGCAAGGGAACCACGCATGAAAACGGCGTATGTTGCACACATTTTCTCGGCCCAGAATGCATCGGAGTTGGCGGGAACTGCGCCATGAATTGCAAGTGGGAAGAAGCGGCGTGGAACCGCCTTGCCGCCTACGAGGACACGGGGCTGACGCCGAGAGACATCAAGGAGTTGCTTGACGTGGCTGTGTCGAAAACAAACAAGGTTTTGCGGCTTAAAGAAGAATTGCACACCATAAAGAACGAGCTATGCCAACACTGCGGGAAGTACAAACACGCACACGAGGGCGCCTGTGACGGGTGCAGATGGAGGGGAATGTGATGGCAGTGGTGGATATTTTTATCACGGACAAGAAGTACAACGTCATCTACGCTGATCCACCGTGGGCTTATAGGCAAAAGCAAATGAATTTCCAACATTACGATGAAGCGAAAAAATATGAGAACGGCGTAAATGACCATTACCCCACCATGACGTTGGATGAACTGAAGGCGTTGCCAGTGAACAAAATCGGTGCAGACGATTGCTTGCTGTATATGTGGGCGACCAGCCCCAATTTGGATATTGCTATAGAATTGGGCAAATCATGGGGATTTGAGTATAAAACGGTAGCCTTTGTGTGGGATAAGCAGAGAACCAACTACGGCTTTTATACCTTGAGCCAATGCGAATTATGTTTGGCGTTCAAAAAAGGCAGAATCCCAAAGCGGGCAGTAACAAATGTGCGGCAGTTTTTAAGCGAGAAATTGGGGAAACACTCAGAGAAACCAGCAAAGATCAGAGAAAGAATCGACACCATGTATGGGCATTTGCCCCGCATCGAGTTGTTTGCCCGCCAACAGGCGGACGGCTGGGACTGCTGGGGGAACGAAGTGGAGGAGAAGTAAATGGACGCTGTGAAGTTTATCGAGGAGCACAGGAGAATGTATAAGGTTACTGGGAAGCACTTGCCTACTTTGGCCGAGGGGATTCCTGCCGAGGATGTTGTAAAAGAAGTAGAGGAATGGGCTGCTGCACACCCGCGAAAGACGCGAAAGAGCGTTTTTCTGGAGCGGTATCCTAATGCCCAAGTTGTCGCTGACACTGACATACCTTGTGTATACCCGTGCGATATAGAACAGGGTATGAAGGACGTTAACTACTGTGAGAGCCTATCTTGTTATGACTGCCGCCGCGAGTTCTGGATGCAGGAGGTAGAGTGATGGAACGACTGACGAAGCGCGACAACGATGGACAGGCAATGATGGATTGCGAGAAGTGTAAAGCGGATTGGACAGGTAAGCATGGTAAGCCGATGGATGACTGCACCGCGCTGTACTGCCGCAATCGCCTCAAGGATCGCCTCGCCGCCTACGAGGACAGAGAGTGTGCGCCGGAGGAAGTTCTACCGAAGGACAAGGCAGACGAGATCGCGTTGAAGCTCATGCGCCTTGCTGATTTGGAAAGCCTTTGCAGCTATACCCGCCTGCGCGAGCTGGCCGAGGCCGACAAGGACGGGCGTCTGGTGGTGCTGCCGTGCAAGGTGGGCGATACGGTGTATTTTGCTTTGCTTGGAAGAATCATTGAGAAGCAAGTATTTAGCATCGTTTCATTTTCAAATTCCACAAGAATTTACTGTGGCGGAACCAGCGAATATTTCAGGCCAGAGGATATAGGAAAAACCTTCTTCCTTACCCGCGAGGAGGCGGAGAAAGCATTGGAGGCGATGAAGGATGACTGAATTGAAACGCTGCCCTGAGTGCGGTGGAGTTGCAACCGTTATCCATATGTACGATACCTACGATAGAGCAGATTTTGGGTGGGATGCCGGTTGTGGGAGATATAGGGCTGGTGATGGCCTCCACACAAAGAAGATGAAAGTATCTGGGTTGCCCAGCAAAGCAAAAGCAATCGAGGCATGGAACAGGAGGGCGGGCAATGACACTAACTGAGATGTTTACAATTTGTGATTCGTGTGTATATGCGCCATGTCTTTGTGGGAATGACCCTGAGGTCTGCGTAGCGTATGTGAGGAGGGGTGAAAATGGATGAATACATAAGCCGCAAGGCGGCGATTGCTTATATCCGTGAGCAATCGGAAGAATGTCAAAAAGCGTTTGAAGAGCTTGGCGGGGAAAGCGGAATCTACGCAGACGCCTATAACGATTTAGCGGAGGACTTTTACAGCATTCCCGCCGCTGACGTTGCGCCGGTGGTGCATGGACGGTGGATTCACGATGGGCGCAGGATTGAGAGTGGCATTGATTGGTGCCATTGTAGCGAGTGTGGGAAATCAGATAACTTTTGCGCGCGCACAAACTACTGCCACAACTGCGGGGCAAAGATGGACGGAGGTGCGAAGTAGTGTTCTGCTGGATATTCACCCGTGCTTCACAAATGGAGGACCACGAATTTACAGACGATGTAGCATACTGCTTCTGCTGGACAAAGAAGCAGGCAATTAAGAGGTTCGGTCAGCTGTACGACGATGTAAAGCCATTCGAGGTTGACAAGGTGGTGTTTGACCCATTCAGGCGGCTGCCGGTCGTAGTCACGGATTATTGATGAGGTACGGAGCGATGGCGGAGATCACGCTGAAATACGCGAAGGGATATGGGATATGCTGCCCGATGTGTGGAACGCCGGATAGCCAGAACCCTGTACGATACCCGGACGCGCAGAACCCGGGGGAGAACTGGATAAAGTGCAGCAAGTGCGGCACGTCGTACAAACCGCCGGTGTGGCACGCAGCGGGAGGCGGAAGCTATGCTCACGTTTGACCCCGCAAAATGGGGAGACACGGAGCTGGAGAGGTGGAACGGCGTGGTGACGGCCATGCGGGTGAAGATGCTCCAGTATATGGGCTGCGCGGGGACGACGCGATGTCCGGAGGAGTGCCGGTATAAGCACCTGTGCGCGTGGACGAGGGACGTGCAGATCATGTGCGGAAAGGAGCTGAACAGACGACGTGGAGAACGGAAATAACCATGCGCCGGTGGCGAAACTGTACGCGACGTTTGAACTGCTGAAAAGCTTTCTTCCATCGCGGGAGAGCGTGGCACTGGAGAAACTGGCGGAATATGAACGCTTTGCGGGCAGCAAGGACGCACTGGGAAGCGAGTACGAGGAGTTCCTGAAAAAAGTGTACGGCTGCAGCCATGAGTGGGGCGAAACGGTGCAGGAGGACGCATGGCTCGATCTGCGGAAACGGAAGTGCCGGAAGTGCGGCATCATACACTGCCAGATACGGGACGAAGAACTGGTGCTGGCGGAATACTACGAAGAGAAACCGGAAAAGGAGAGATAACACATGAAAACCATCAGCAAATATGAGGCATACGCCATAAAGGCGCTGCGGACGATGGGCGTGAGGGAGGACCTGGCAGGCTTCGACTACACGGTGGAAGCGGTACGGCTGGTGCTGGAGGGCACCGTGGAAAGACCGATACAGTGGACGAAGAAGGGCGGCGTGTACGAGAAGGTGGCGGAGAAGTTCGGCATGAGCGACTGGCACGGCGTGGAGAGGTGCATACGCTACACCATAGATATGCTGAAAAAAGAGGGCGACTCAAGGAACTACCGGAAGGTGCTGGACGTGGCCGCGGACAGCAGCATGAACGTGGGCGCATACACCAGCGCGGTGGCTAACTATGTAAGGCTGCAAGCCTATGAGGAGAGCCGGATGGTGGACCTGTCCCCGGCCATAGGGTACGCGCAGAAGGGCATGGCGCAGGTGCTGGTGACAGGACGGGATCTGGATGTGCAGCTGTTGACGCCCAAGGCGGACGTGGGTGTGATCGTGCCGGAGGACAAGGCGGAGATGATGAGACTGAAACCGGAGAATATAGCGGACGACGGGTCGGCGGTGTGCAAGGAAACAGGGGCATTTATCGTGCCGGAGGGCTGGAAGGAGGGCAGCATTGAACTGGACTGAAAGACTGCGGCGGAAGCTGATACATCTTCTGGGCGGCGTGGTCACGGACGAGGTGTGCCCCCAGCCCGTGGCCGCGGCGGAAAGCTACACGATGGAGGAACTGACGTGCCGATATTGGAAATTCGGAAGAGGGCAGGAGGATGAGCGCTTCAAATGGGACAACCTTGCAATCATAGCTTGCAAGGCGGACAAGGCAGGGCTGGTGGAGTGGAAAGAATTGCCACGAGAGGAGGAACCGGCGCTGTATAAAGCGGTGGAGGGGATACCGGGCGTGGAGGATGCGACGCTGATGCGCGGGACACTGCGGGTGCTACGAAAGGCGGGAAGATGAGCGCATGAAAGACGAGAAAAAGAAATACCGCCGGTGGGCGGTGGTGTACATACTGCTTGCGCTGCTGCTGGCGGCAGTGCTGGCGCTGCTGCTGGCGGCGGGTGTATATAAAACGCTTGTGGGCGTATTGTGCATGGTGGTGGTGGCAGCGGACATGGCGTTTCTGGTTGCTGGCAGCGCGTACCTGTGGAGAGAGGGGTGGCGGGAGGAGTGAACATAGGGAGGAAGGCATCGCCGCCGCAGGGACCATACCGCCCAAAGGGCGGGTGCGACCTGTACATACCCATGAAAAACGAGTGCGCGGGACTGCGGGAGCTGGTGTGCAGCGCGAATGGGAAATGCCCGTTCTTCAAGACAAAGGAAAGGGCGCTGGCGGACAGGATCAAGAGCATACAGCGGCGCAAGCGCGTGGGCTTTCCTATATCGAATACGGAGGCGCAGATGCTGCTGGAAGCGAAAAAACTGCCGGATGCGAAGGAGCAGTGAGATGGCGGCAAACGAATTATTCCCTAAAAGACTGCGGGCACTGCGGGAAAAACGGCAGATCAAGCGCCGGGTGCTGGCGGAGCTGTGCGGACTGAGCCAGCACATGATACGACGGTATGAGGAGGGGGAGATGGAGCCGAAAGCCTCATCGTTGGAGGTGCTGGCGGACTACTTCGAGGTGACGGTGGACTATCTTTTAGGCCGCGAATAAAAAATTTGGAAAGGGACTTAAAAGTCCCTCACATGACGGAAAACCTGCGAAAATGGTACACGAGAGAGTGGATAATTCTCTTTTGTACCATTTTTACTAATCGTGGCGTAAAGCCCCTGACTTTAGGCATGGGGATATAAGCTACACCTTCGCTATGGGATAACTCATATTTTGTATCCACTGTTGGCGGTGTACCTTTACCGGCCATCAAGCAGTACATAGAGAATCAGAAAAACGCCTGAAAGCGAGGCAAGATAGTGGAATATTCCTATAAGTTTCGTTTGTATCCTACCGCTGTGCAGAGAGCGCAAATGTCCAGAAATTTTGGCTGCTGTCGGTATGTGTTCAACCACTTTCTCGCCCAAAGGCAGGAGCAGTACAGAGAAACAAGAACATCTCCTACGCGGTTCCAGCAAGACAAAAGCCTCACGATGCTCAAGCGGGAATTGCCGTGGTTGAAGGAAGTGGATTCCACATCTTTGCAGGCAACACTTCAAGACTTGGACGCTGCCTTTCAAAACTTTTTCCGCCGTGTGAAACACGGTGATAAATCGGGTTATCCCCGATTCAAGAGCAAACATGACCACCGGCAGAGCTACAAGAGCAAGTGCGTAGGGGCGAATATCAAGGTGCTGGACACGGCGGTGCAGCTACCAAAACTCGGCCTCGTAAAGTGCCGCGTCAGCAAAGAGGTCAGAGGTCGTATCCTATCTGCCACTATCAGCCAAAACGCCAGCGGTAAGTATTTCGTGTCTATCTGCTGTACCGATGCAGAGATTAAACCTATGCCGCCCACCGGCGCGGCAGTCGGTATCGACGTGGGCATCAAGGCTTTTGCTGTCACCTCCGATGGCGTTTTATACCCGAACCACAAGTACCTTGCGAAGTCCGAAAAGAAACTGGCGCGTCTCCAGCGGCAACTCTCCCGAAAATCAAAGGGGAGTAACCGCAGGGAGAAAGCCCGCATCAAGGTCGCAAGGCTACATGAGCATATTGCCAACCAACGGCAGGACGCAGCGCACAAACTGTCCACACAGTTTATTCGTGAAAACGACGTTATCTGCATTGAGGACTTGGCTCCGAAGAACATGGTACGAAACCACCGTTTGGCGAAGTCCATCTCCGATGCCGGATGGGGCGAGTTTCGGCGGCAGTTGGAGTATAAGGCAGCGTGGTACGGGAAACAGGTGGTCACGGTAAACCGTTTCTTTCCGTCCAGTCAGATTTGCTCCACTTGCGGCGCACAGTGGTCAGGCACGAAAGACCTATCCGTGCGCGGCTGGACTTGCCCGGAGTGCGGCGCACAGCACGACAGGGATATAAACGCCGCAAAGAACATTTTGCATGAGGGTCTGCGCCTACTGGCGTAGCTCCATACATAAAGTAGGGCGGGACACGCCCGAACCCATACGCTCGGGGAGACCATGTAAGACCTCGCATGGTGCAGGCTACGGTCAGCGAACCGAGAATCCCCCTTCTTTAGATGTGGGGAGTGTCAATATCCGAAAGGAGCGCAGGATGGCCGAACTTTTACCTATGGACGCGGAAAAGCAGCAGGCGTATTACGACCAGCTTAATGATGCGGTGGGGGAGAGTTTGGCTTATTTTTATGCCTGCATACGCTTCAACAAGCCCTTTGACATGAACGCGCTGCCGGCAAGCGGGAGCAAAAACAAGTGGACGACCTACTGCGATAAGCTGGCAAAGAAAAAGCTGGACCGGACGCCGGGAGGCGGAGAGCTGGGCTTTCTCGACGGGCTGACGGACATCACCAAGATATTCGGAGAGGGGCTGGAGAACGGCAACTTCACCAAGGCGGTGAGCGCGGAGAAAAGCGCACGGGATGGCAGGCAGGGCACCAAGCGACAGGCCGCAGACTGGGGCGAGGGCACGGGGAAAGTGCCATACACCAGCGAGGACTACAACGAGTTTGACCGGATCTATAACGCGCTGTGCGCTGACTTCGGCGGAGAGCAGGCGGTGAGCGCCAAGCAGCAGCTGATCCTGCGGAACGTGGCAAAGTGGACGAAGCAGATGAATGACGCCGCAGAGATGGGCGCCATAGACAAGGCCAAGAAGCTATCCAGCATGATACAGGAAAACCTGGCGTCGGAAAACCTGCGGAAGAAGGACACGAAACCGGTGGAGGACCTGCGGACGGACAACATGACGGTTTCGCTGGAGCGGGTAGGGCTGATGAAAAACGGGAAGCCTTGCGAACCGGACGAGGCGTTCCGTATATTTTTCGGCAGGCCGTGCAAATACCCCTACACGCGGGATGCTGCCGACCAGATGATACTGATAAACGAAAACCGGATGCGGCAGAACGACGGACTGCCGGAGCTGGCAGAACTGCCGGACGAGATGCGGTTGGAGGACAATTTGGGCGAGTTTGCAGAGGAACCCAACGAGGCGGAGAAGGAAGCCTACGAAAAGCTGGGGCTGGTGCGGATGCGCCCGGTGAAAAAGAAGAAAAAACAGGTCAAGCCGAAAGCGGACGCAGAGGATGTGAACACAGATGGCGAGGCGAACGGGTAAAGCGTATGTGGCCGGGTTGGGCTGGGTGACAAAAAAGCCCACGCAGGAACGCCGCTACGAAAATTATGAGGATGCGTTCTGGGCCTTTATTATGTGGGTATTCAGATGGTACCCGGATAAGGCGTGCGATATATTCAGGAGCACAGAGGCGGACTTTGGAAATGAAGAACTGCTGCAGCGGGTAATGATGCGGGTATACGCCCGGAAAGCATCAGTATCGTTTACGGGAACCCGCGGCATGACAAAGACTAACACAAAATTCAAATATGCACTGGTAAACGGGCTTGTATGGCCGGGAACCCAGAGCGCCTACTATGGACCAAGCTACAAGCAGATGGCGACCATAGGCAGCAAGACCTTCCGGCAGCTTGAGCACGATTACCCGGCACTGGCGAAGCAGTGGCGGGTGACGGCGGAGAGTAAAGATGACTTCAAGATAGAGACCGACTGCGGGAGCGCCTTTTACATATCCGCCATGCGCGGTGACAACATTCACGACGTGACGGCGGAGGAGTACGCACAGGAAGAAAATCCGGCGTTCGACTTCGCGGAATACACGACGGTGGTGCTGCCGGCTGTGCGACTGACGCATAATGTAAACGGTAAGCCGGACCCCAACTATATCCCCTACAAGGATCACGCCATTACCAGTGCGGGGCGGAAGCAGAACCATGCTTACGATACGCGGTGCGAGAACATGAAGGCCATGCTGGCGGGCGAGAGCGCCTATGCCTATGACATATCGTGGGAGTGCGTAGTGTTGCAGCAGATGCGGCCCTATTCCTGGGCGCAGAAACTGCGGACAAAGCTGACGCCGGAGCGGTGGATGCGCGAAATGGAATCGCGCTACACCGGGGCGGACAGCAATCCTATCGTGCGGGACGAGGTGCTGACAGAGTGCCGCAAACTGATGATCGCGGAGAACCGGCACTGCGCTTACGACATAGGAAACAAACTGAAGCCGGAGGACGTGATCTATATCGTGGGGTACGACGTATCCTACGCCGACGACAAGAAGAACGCAAAATGCGCCTGCGTGGTGCTGAAATGCACACGTCAAACGGACTGGCTGAAGCGGGACCGCTACCTGAAGCAGGTGGTGTATGTGGACGTTTGGAACCCACCGGTAAAGAGTATGATGCAGGCGCAGCGGATCAAGGACGTGTGGAGCCGCTTCTGCTGCGACGGAGGGGCCGCGACGTACCTGGCAATAGACGCATGGCAGTACGGCACCAGCGTGGTGGAGAACCTGATGATGGACCTTGGCGACGGCCTTACGCCGCTGTGCGTGCGGAACCACGCCAGCTTTACGGAGTTGGAACAGGAGAACGCCGTGCCGTGTCTGTATCCCATCAAGGCGGGCGGCGCGGGCGTGACGGATCCGGACGCGGAGATGGTGCGGTACGCGGAGCTTCAATTTGAGAACCGGAATGTGGAACTGCTGTGCTCTAACGTGAACGAGGGCGTGGAGAACTACAAGAAGTACCACCGGATCAAGGACGACAGCATGGATGCCATGCTGGCAGACCCCTACATAAAGACCCGGGAACTGGTGGGGCAGATACAGAACCTGAAAAAAGTGGCCAGCGGCACGACCCAAAAGGAAGAACGAATAAGCAAGCACATACAGCGCGATATATGGTCGGCACTGAAATATGCGCTGCGGGTGGCGCAGATACTGGAGCGCGAGGAGCTGGCGCAGGCGGTGCGGCATAAGAGCGACTGGGATGCGGAACTGGCAAAATACAAAAACCGCGCCGCGGCACCGCACAGAGCGGCGGCAGCCGGCGTGGGAGGCCGCACGGTGACGGCGCGGCGCGGCGGGAGGATATGCTGAAATGGCGGCAAGGAAGTACAGACTGTACGCGGCGCGGGTGACAGGCGAAACGGTGGCGCTGGCGGAAAAGGAGCGCTTTGTACGGATAACGGCGGGGTATATGCTGCTGTACCGCACTACGGCGCCGAAAAAAATGCAGACGGTGGAGATCAAGGGCGCGGACCTGAAACGCCTGACGGAGCGAGACCGGCTGTGGCTGGCGGACTGCATCGCGGCGGCGCTGGCGGACGGGGTGAAAAAGAACAGGGCTGACACGCAGAAGCGGCTGAACGAGCTGCTGGATGCGTGGGAGAGGGAGCTGGAAAAAGAGCGCTCCCGCATAGACGAGGAGGCGGCGCATGGAGCAGGAGAAGCGGAGGAACCTGACAAGTGAATTGCAGAGCGTAGCCTGCGGCACCTACCCGGAGATATTTCAGCGCTTCAACGCGCTGGCGGAGCAGTACGGCAATATGCCGGCAGGGGCGCTGGCCAGCGCCTTCAGCCGGGTGAGCATGAGCCAGTCGGCACGGGTGAACCCCTACATTCAGAACCGAAGGGTGCAGGCCATTTCCTCGCTGCCGGAGGACTATACCAAGAATACGGTGGCAGAGATGCTGACCGCCCCGCTTGGCAACGAGCAGGGGCTGCGGCAGGTGGAGCACGGGCTGGAATTTACGGCCTATCCGCTTTTCCACACCCGGAAGATGTACCAGGATCTGCTGACGTATCACAGCTACATCGCACCGGAGTTCACCGATAAGGACACGGCGAAGAACGACGAGTTCTGGCGGGAGTGGAAGCTGCTGGAGAAACTGCGGCGCAAGCTGGACGTAAAGACCACGGCCCACAAGCTGGCAGGGCAGGCGGTGCAGGAGGGCAAAGTATTCTACTACCCCCGCGTGAGCGTGGACAAGCCCCATAACAAGGTGAACTACGCTTTTATGCAGCAGCTGCCCAGCGACTGGATAAAGATCGTGGGGTTCAACAGCGTGTCGAAGTACACCGTGGCCTTTAACATGATGTACTTTCTGAAGCCGGGATGTGAGCCGGCGCAGTTCGGGGAGCTGTTTAAGCCATACTGGGGCATATTCACCCAGGTGGCGGCGAGACCGCCCAAGGGCGCGGGCACCCGGTATGTATACGCGGCGAAGAACACCATCAATATGAACCGCTTTACCGAGCTGAAAACGGCAGCGGAGCAGGTAGGCGGCGTGCTGCCGGGAGACCCGGACGTATACTACCAGAACGGGAAGTGGTGTTACTGGGTGACGCTGCCGGTGGATGCCGTATATCCCTTTGAGATAGACGACGCACAGACGGCGGTTGTATCGCCTCTGACGGGACTTTTCCTGTCGTTTATCCAGATCGCGCAGTATGAGCAGATACAGCTGGAACTGGTACAGAACCCGCTGATCTCTCTGCTGACGGGCGAGATCGAATACGACGACAACAGCACGAGGCAGCAGTCGGACAGCTACAAGCTGAGCAACGCAGGGTGGGAGCTTTTCCGCACGCGGTTTTACGACGAACTGGCGGAGAACAACACCAGCGGCATAGGCTGGTACGCCGCGCCGCTGAAGAACATGGAGCTGCACCAGCTGGCCGAGGCACCCAGCGCCACGAAGATAAGCTCCGCAGGGTACGGCTACACCATGGCGAAGGCGGGTCTGAGCGCCCTGATACCCACCAGCGACGAGCCGCGGGCGGGCGTGGCGAATATCAGTTTGCAGATAGAGAGCAAGTTTGCCGAGCAGATATACCGGTGCTATGAGCGCATGATGCAGGGCATCATGGACGGGCTGAACCTGAAGTATTCATGGAGATTCGCCATGTTTGGCAACATCGCGGAGGACGAAAAGACCTTTGAAAACGCCAGACAGGGCATGACGCTGGGCATACTGCCCCAGACCATGCTTTACATGGCGATGCTGGACATGAGCGTGATGGATGACATGGCCATCAGCCGTGCGGTGAAAGAAAGCGGCATTATGGACATGCGTCTGCCCCTTGTTACCAGTTACAACGCCAAGCAGAGCGAAAGCGGACTGCCGCCGCAGGCGGCCCACGACATGAACCCCGGAGGGAGACCGGCATCGGAAGGAGCGCCGGGGACCGAGGGACAGGAAGCGTCAGAGGACGCGGGAGGCTGAGAAGAAATGGGCATGACGGCAATACTGACGGCGGACGACCTGCACGAGATCAACCGGGAGCTGGCCCGGGGGAACGACGTGGAGATACGCCGGACGGCGGAGGGACTGGCCATAAAGGCACACACCGTACACACGGTGAAGAAAAAGAAAGGCACGGCACTGCCGATGCCGACAGACCGATAGGGCGGCGAGAGCCACTGCGACAGTGGGGAACGAAAACAGAGAATGCGGCTGCTGTGACCGAAGGCTTGCGCGGATGCGCGGGGTATTGAGGTAGGCGCAATGGCCGCGAAAAGTGGATAACCGCGGCAAATGGGCTGCGGGGAAAGCCAAATGGGGCTGCGCCGGTGGAGAACACCGGCTGCGGCCTCATTTTTATTTTGCGGAGAGAGGGAGTGAGGACATGAGAGCACAGGAATACGCCAGCTGGGATAACCCCCGGTTCGCGCCTATGCGGGAACCGATGCGCCGGGTGATGGAAGCATACGGCAATGCGGAAAAGTGGTTTGCGGACATCAAGGACCGGGTGCTGTGCGACATGGGTATGCCGTTTCTGTCGGATGCCATACACAAGCTGGAGCACAAGCAGCCTGAGCGGATAGACGAGTTCGCGGAGATACCCCACGACTACCACCTGCGGCTGATGTACCCGGGTACGCCGGAGCTGGACGAGGACTTTGACAACGACCTGGACCGGGTATTCGAGGTGTGCGTGGCCATTGTGGACGGTGTCAACGAGGCACTGGGCGGATTTATCCGCGCCACGGCGGATGGGGAGTTCAACGCGCTTTCCCTGAAGGCGGAGGAGCTGCAAATCGCCAACACCGACGACAGGCGCAAACTGCTGGATGCCTGGACCATGTGGAATCAGGGCGGTATGAGCCGCGCCACCTTTGACAGCTGGTGCCGAAAACTGTTTGAAGGCGGTGAGGACGAATGAGCACGCTGAAAACCAAGGCGCTGCCCAAGAAGGTGAGCGCCAGCGGCACGCTGAAGGTGATGCAGAAGCTCAACGAATATGAGTTCGGCGTGGAGCTGTGGGTCCTGCGCGAGGGTGAAAACCGGAACAAGTGGGACTACCGCAACCTGCGGGACTACTACAAGACCTTCATCGGGCAGCCCATCCTGATCGCTTATGTGGGGCAGCAGGTGGGGGACGGACACAACATGAGCAAGCGCCGGGATCCCAAAACCGGGGAGGAGTACCAATCCTTCATGGAGGGGACGGCCGAGCGCATCGTGGGAACGATGTCCGATGACGAAAAGGACTTTACCCTTGTGGAGAGGGGCGGTCATACATGGCTCAGAGCGAAGGGACGGCTATTTGCTTTTTACGCCCCGGAGCTGACGCGGAAGATCGTGGAACAGGGCACGATGGACGTTTCCGCCGAGACAATGGTGTCGGAGAGCCACAAAGAGGGCGATGTGGACGTGTTTACCAAATGGTCGGGCATAGGCGTGACCATTCTGGGCGACAGTGTAAACCCGGCGATACCGGGTGCGAGCATCGCAAAGCTGGCGGCCATGCAGGAGGAATTTAAGGAATTGAAGCTGCGGGCCGCGTCGCTGCACACAGCCGCAGAGGGCAGCGACGGCAAGGAACCCGACAAAAACACAAAAAAAGGAGTGAAAAGCAACATGAACAAGAGAGCGATGGAGCAGATGCAGACCAAGTTCCCCAACCACAAGGTGCTCTCCATGAGCGAGGACGGGCTGAACGTGGCACTGCTGGACGCTTCCGGCAATCTTTTCGGCTACACCTTTAACGCTGACGACAACGGAGAGGTGATCGCCAGCAAGATCATGCCCTGCGCAGCGCACATCGTGCTGAGCGTGGGAGAGGTGGAGCTGAACGCCGATGTGGCGGACGTGGTGGACTACGCCGTGGCTTCCGTGAAGGAGACCGACGGTGATGTGAAGAGCCTGAACGCCAAGCTGGAAGCCGCCAACAAGCAGATCAGCGCCATGCAGGAGGCGGAGAGTAAGCGCCGGCTGAGTGCCTGCAAGGCTTCCGCCAAGGCAACGCTGGACGCCTTCAACGCCAACCGCGAGGAAAAGGTGGCGGAGGACGCCATCAAGGCCGTGAACGAGAACATCGAGGCCGGACTGTACGCCAACAGCTGCGACAAGGATGGCGCGTGGCTGGGAGAGAAGCTGGTGCGCGAGGCGGTGCTGGCCGTGTGCGGCGAGGCCGTGATGGAGAGCGACAAGCGCAGCGCACAGAAGCGCAAGACCACCTATGCCTGGGAGCACATCGCCGGCAACAGCGGTGAGGGAAGCGAGGGTGTGGACGCTCTGCTGAACAAGTGGGGCATCGATGCCGGCAAGTAAAACGAAAAGGAGAGTGAACAAACATGGCATACATTGAGAAAACCGCGTTTGAGCCGCGGATCACCAACAACGAGTTCAACGAACTGTGCAACATCACGGGACGCTATCAGGTGTCCGATGCGGATGCGGACTGCTCCGCGGGTCTGCTGGTGGTGCGCGGCGAGCAGCTGCCCTGTGCGGGCTTCAAGGGCGTTAAGAACGAGAACGCCTTTTACATGAACGCTGCGGGCGCTGCCGCCAACGCCGATACCGGCGTGTACGCCTGCAATACCTACGACTGGCCCATGCTGGGCGGGCGCAACGGCAACAACTACGCCGTGGGCACCGCCACGCTGGGGCTGGGCGTTCCTGCGGGCCGGGACGGCACCTTCACCGAGATCGTGTTTGACGGCAAGCACGCCTACCGCTTTGGCGAGGGCAACCTGAGCGCCGCCATCGGCGCGAACACCATCTTCACCATCGCCAACGGTCTGCTGGTGCCCGCTGCTGCCGCCCCCACTACTACCGGCGCCATCTACTTCAAACTGAAGGGCACCGGCAAATTCACCGAGGGCGCCGGGCAGAGCTTCGTGTACTACGACGTGTGGGCCTGCAAGGTCAGCACCGTGACCGCGTGACAAGAGAGGAGAGTGAGTAAGAAATGGCAAAGCTGAACCTGAACAGCGTTTCCAACGAGGTTTTCGCCATCAACGGAAACGACCAGCGCGAGGACATCGTGGCCAAGGGCCGCGTGCTGTTTTATGAACACGCCCTGAAGGGCAAGATGGCCATTCTGAGCGCCAAAGGACAGAACACCACCGTGCAGCGCACCATGAACGACCGGGGCTACAAGCAGCTGAACGAGCAGTTCCAGCGGGAGAGCCTGCTGTACGCCGCCAAGCTGGCCTGCGCCAGCACCGGCAAGAAGGCCCCCGAAAGCTGGGAGGAGTTCAAGCGCAACGGCGGTGAGTATTACGGCAACGCCCGGTTCTACGCCGTGCTGCAGGGCATCTGGCAGGAGGTCATCATCCCCATTCTGCCCGCCGTGTACTCTGAGGCGCTGAGCGACTTCGCCGAGACCGTGGAGATCGAGCTGGGCCAGACCTACGCCGTGAGCATCGGCAGCAACGACATCCCCGTTTTCCAGGACTCCAGCTGGGGCGCCAGCCGCAGCGTGCCGCGTAACCGCTTCTATTCCCGCGATTACACGCTGAACCCCACCCCCAAGAGCTGCTGGATCACTGCCAAGTGGATGCAGCTGGTTGGCACGAACATGGACTTCGGCGTTTTCTTCGCCAACATGGTGGCGGGTATGTACGCCAAGACCATGGGTATGTGGAATGAGGCCATGACCACCGCCACGGAGGACACCAGCCTGATCCCCACCAACCTGAACTTCACCTTCAACAACCAGAACTGGGTGAAGGGCGCCAACAAGATCGCCGCGCTGAACAACACCACCATCTCCGACGTGTTTGCCACCGGCGGCACCGTGGCCCTGAGCAAGGTGCTGCCCAACACCGTGACCGGATCCACCAACGTGAACATGGACGCTGCTATCGCCACGCTGCTGGGCGCCGACTACACCAAGGCCGGCTACCTGGGCCAGTTTATGGCGGTGCGCCTGATGCCCATGCGGGACGTTATCATCCCCGGCACCCAGAACACCACCGTGGAGACTATGCTCAGCGAGAACGACATCTGGATGCTGGCCGGCAACGGCAGAAAGCCGCTGACCATCGGCTACACCAGCGGAACGCCCATCTCTATTGAGATGGATCCCACCCGCACCGGTGACTTCGAGATCGGCCTGAACCTGACCATCGCTCTGGACTCTGTGGCCACGTTCGCGTCCAAGATCGCGCACTTCACCGTGTAAGGAGACCCACACCAGGGAAGGGGCGAAAGCCCCTCCCCGAATATGCGGATTTAGTTTAACCGGGAAAACGGCGGTCTCCAAAACCGCAGTTCGGGGTTCGAGTCCTCGCGTCCGTGCCAGATGAAAACGTTGGATCGTTTTCGCCCGAAAGGGAGTTTATGGGGGCGAAAGCACCATACGGAAATGTAGCTCAGTTGGCAGAGCATCTGACTGTTAATCAGAGGGGCGCAGGTTCAAGCCCTGCCGTTTCCGCCATAAGGCTGTGCGGCGAAGCCGCGGGTATGCAATGCGCCGACGTGTAAACGGGGCAGCGGTGGGAGCCTTGACGCATTGCGGCAGATAGAAACAGACCATGAAAGGAATCTGAAAGGAGCAGAAAGCATGGGTAAGCAGAAGAAAAGCGGAAACAGACTGGCCGCGCAGATCGCGGCGGAGGAGAGCGAGGACGACCAGGTGATGCTGGCGGCTCAGCAGAGCACGGACACTCCTGACGAAATCAGCACCGCGAAAGCGGCGGCGCAGGAGAATGTGCAGGACGCGGCTGATTCCGCGGAAGTGCCCGCCGCGCCGGTTATGTACACCGCCGAGCAGGTGCAGCAAATGATGCAGGAGGCGGCGGCCAAGGCGGTGGCGGAAGCGCTGAAGAACATCCCCCAGCAGGCCGCGCCGCAGATCGTGCAGGTGAGCACCAGCGCAGAGCAGGTACATTTCCTGTGGATGGCGCCGGTGGCGGACGACAACGTGGTGCAGTTCGGCGACGGCGGAATGTACGGCAACATCGTGGGCAAGACGGGCAGCTTTTACGTGCCGAAGCCGGATATGAGCCGCATATTGACGGAGATGAACCGCCGGTTCATGGCGCAGCGGTGGCTGCTGGTGGTAAGCGGACTGACGGACGAGGAGCGCGAGGCGCTGGGCGTGGACTACAAGCCGGGTGAGGTACTGGACAAGAGAGCCTTTGCCAAGCTGGTGGAGCTGGGCGACGAGCTGCTGAACATCTACCCGGCGCTGTGCGAGGGACACAAGGTGATGGCGGCGCAGATGTACGCCGACGCCTACCGACAGGGCAGCCGGTATGTGACGCGGGAGCGCACGGTGAAGCTGAACGCGCTGAGCAAGCGCAAGGGGCACGAGAAGGGCGACTTCATCACCATTATCGAGGACATGAACGAGAAGGACACTAAGTAAACGAGGCCAAAATAGACCCCTTTGGATAAAAAAGCGGAGGTCGGCGGTGACGCTGCCGCCCTCCGCAGACCAGCGGATGCGGACGGCAAAGCAAGAAAGAGAAAGGAGGGGAGAACATGGGGACGAAGTGGAGCGAGGTCATATCGAACCACGCGATGGTGGCCATCGACGACGTGCGCTTGCAGGAGGAGGCAGCCAACGACCCGGCGGCGTTCCTGCGGAGGATGAGCCTGTATATGGTGAACGCCATCCCCCTATTCTCCCTGCCGGTGCAGATGAGAGCGTATCTGGGTGAGGGGTTGGTACAGCCCAGCTACGGCGACTACTACTGGACCAGCAGTGAGGACAGCCTGGTGGGAGAAACGGAAGTGGACACCGGAATGGTGGGCTACGAGCTATTTTCCTGCGCCATTGTGGAGCAGGATGTGACGGGCGGCATGACGGCGGTGCCGTACACCGGGGCGAGCTACAACGCCGAAACAGGTGTGGTGACGTTCCCTATGCAGGACATGGCGGGAATAAACTACACGCTGGACTTTTACACAGACGGTGAATTTGGTCACGAGCTGACAATGGAGCAGAAGCGGATACTTGGGCTGTGCGTGGCAAGCGTATGGGACGAGAGGTTTTTCCGCAACTGGCTGAACGACCAAATGAAGATAAAGGACGCGAGCTTTGACACGGTAAACGAGGGCACCTATATGAAGGAGGGCGCCGCGAAGCAGGAGAAGAACCGGGCAAGGCTGATGGACGAGATGCACAAGTATGAGCAGGACTGTACGTTCCTGAACACGGTGCAGAGAGGCCGGGGCGGGTACGGACGATACCAGTTCCTGTAAAACGGGGAGGTGACGGGCGATGGCGGACGTAAAGAACAATCTTGGCAATATCGCCGCAATGGCGGAGAGACCGCAGGCAACCACCAACCGCCCCGCACAGTACAACGACAGGCGCAACCCCTACTTTGGAGACCCTACGGCGCGATTCGTGCAGGCATACGGCAAATACGCCAGCGACTACACCGCGTGCCGGGTGCAGGGGCTGGACAGCGACCCCAACAACTTCTACGAGTGGAGCGAACAGCTGGTACGCCTTGCCGATGCGCGGAAGAAGGGCAACGCCATAGACCGGCCCATAGACAACTATAAGGAAGTCCTGTTTGTAGACCGGCGCATCGAATATGTGCCGGAGGGCGCAAAAATGGAGACAATGGGCTCCACATGGCTGGTGACGAACCCGGCCAACATATCCTCTGCCGTGGGCGGGGGCATCATAAGGCGGTGCAACGCCACATGGAACCATCTGGATTGGTACGGCAACGTGCTGAAGGAACCGATGGTGGTGGAAAACGTAAAGCTGAACGCCAACGCCAACGACTTTCAGGAGACCATGCTCATCATGCAGGGGTACTTCAACATTACCATACAGCGCAACGGCGAAACGGAAAACCTGGATGTGAACAGCCGCCTGATCCTGGGGCGGATGGCGTATCAGATCACCGGCTACGCGGACGTGGCGCAGGAGTTCACCGGGGACGACGAGAGCTGCCGGCTGCTGCGGTTTACGGCGCGGATGACGGAGCCGGATAAAGAGAAGGACGATCTGGTTCACCGGGTGGCCAACGCCTATCCCTTCACCTGGGAGGTGAACGTGAGCGGCAGGGCGGCCATGAGCACGGGAGAAAAGGCAAAGTTTACCGCCGCATCCCTGCGAAACGGAGAGGCGGCGGACGGAGACGCAGAACACCCCACCCGCTATCTGTGGTACAGCAGCGACGAGAGCGTATGCCGGGTGGACCCCACGGGAAACGTGACGGCGGTGGGCGAGGGAGCGTGCACCATCACGGCGGTGCTGGTGCAGAACGAGGAGCACTACGGCACCTATGCCGTGACGGTGGCAGAGAGCGTAAGCGGCGTACACTGGCGGACGGATCCGGTGGAAAGACTGGAAGCCTACGGCAAGACCGTGCTGACGGCCATATACACCGAGAACGGCGCGGAGACCGGAGACGCGGTGGAATGGACCTTCACCGGGGCGGCGGAGGACAGCTACACCGCAGAGGTGGACGGCAGCACCGCCACCGTGTACTGCTGGGGCGGGAGCGTAAAGCCTTTGACGGTGACGGCTGCCTGTAAGGGCAAGAGCGTGAGCACGGACATCACACTGGAGGGGTGGTAAGAACGATGGCAAAGCCGATATGTGAGCACGCCTACCGGAAGGTAGGGGAGATCATCATACGGTGCAGGAAGCAGACGGGAGAGCACGACTTCTGCTGCTACCAGTACCACTGCCCGGACAGCGGACGGTACGAAAACGCGGCGCAGTGGCGGAACTGCTCACTGCGCTGCAGGGGGGAAAAGTAAATACGTGAGGGAATTTCCATTATGAATCTGAAAGGAGCAGGAGAAATGGAAAACAGCATTAAAGAGCGCAAGCCCATTACCATGAAGGAGGTATTCGCCAAGGCCAACGCTTATGTGCCGCTGATGGAGAAGGCAGCCATCGTGAGCCACTGCGCGGAGAGGTGCATCGACCGGGTGGTGGTGGATACCGGGGAGCGCTTCCGGGGCGATGTGCCGCCCATGTACCGGGAGAACGGACAGCGGAAACGGCGCTACCTGATGGGCATACTGGCACGGGCGTATCTGCGGCTGGACTTCGACGGCTGCGAGGAGGACAAGTGGCTGATGAGCGCCGACGACTACGATCTGGTGGGCGGGGTGCAGCTGGTCAACCAGATAGACCGGATGAAGAAGCAGAGCGATGCCCTGCGGGACAAGGCGTATGACCTGCTGGCGGATTACCGGGACCTGGAGAAGATGCTGAACACGGAGATCAACGCCAATCTGGCGGTGATGAACGATGTGGTGGCGCGGATGGCCATGAGCAGCGCGGCGGCCATGACGCCGGAGAGCATGAAGGAACTGGTGGCGCTGGCGGAGCAGGTGCAAAAGGAAACAAAATAATATTCAAAACGCAACGAAAGTAAAAGTTGCAAAAATATCAAAAACGCAACGAAAAATACAATGTTTCATGTGAAACAATTAGGAAAACGGAAAGCGGGGTGAGGGCGTGAACACAGATTTCGACAGCCCCTACTATCCATTTGAACGTGTGGAAACCGGTTACGGCACCTTTAAGGGTGCGGAGAAGATACCGAAAAAGATCGTGAACTACCTGCTGGACCTGCCGGACAGGAACGGGTACACGCCCGTGGACGACAACGCCCGGCCCAGGGTACGGCTGATGAAGTACATCTGCTATGACGGGGCGAACCCGCTGGCACAGCCGCTGCCCACGGCGGAGGAAAAGCTGAGCATCGTATTCGACGGCGAGGCGCCGGCGGTGGACACGGAGGAGCAGAAGGCAAAGCACCCCAAGGGGTACAGACTATTCCCACTGGAATACTGGGGACAGGCGCAGAGCATGGCCCAGACGGTGGTAAAGGTGTACATTGGCAGGGTGATACCCAAGACGCCGTTTACGGCAGCAGTGGGGGTATACTTCGACATTCTGTGCAACTACGGACACGAGACCACCACGCGGACGGATGACTACTCCCGCAGCTATGACATGGAGCAGTGCATCATTGAAGCACTGAACGGCGTAAACATAGGCGGGGCTGGGGTGATGACCTTTGACAGAGGAGCGCACGCAGACAACGGTTCCCACGCCATATACGACCAAGGGATGAACGTGGGGCGGCGCGTGCACATGAGCCTTGCGTGGGCGGACAGCGACGAAGAAAGCGTCGTGACTACATTCTGAGAGAACGGAGGGCGGCGCAGATGGATGAAGTGACTTTTGACCACCGGCTGACGGAGGTGGAGCAGCGGAGCAAAAGCAACACGCACCGCATAAACGAGCTGGCAGAGGAGCAGAAAGCCCTGAAGGAACTGGCGACCTCGGTGGCGCTGATGACCCGGGAACAGAAGGATATGCGAGATGACCTGTCGGAGGTCAAAAAGGACGTAAAGACGCTGACGAACCTGCCGGCGAAGCGGTGGAACGACGTGGTGGAGAAGCTGGTATGGCTGGTACTGGGCGGCGCGGTGACGGCGCTGCTGGTTCAGGCGGGAATCAGCTTATAAGAAAACTGCATAATCAACAAGGTGTTTCGTGAGGGAGGAAAAGAGTTTATATGGCGATCTCACAGAGCATAGAAAGGGCCTGCCGCAGGTACGAGGAAGTACAGGCGGAGGGACTGACGCTGTACCCCATCCTTGTGGAGGAGATGGAGACATTCGAGTTGGCGCGACCGGGCATTGACATCGTGCAGCAGAGCCTCCCTGTGGCGTATGCTGTGATGCCGCTGCTGGCGGCCTACTACAAGATGGAGTACGACGCGATGGGGCGCGGAGAGGAGACAGTGGGGCTGCTGTCAAGGGCGCTTTTGATGCTGGCGCTCTCCCTGCGGCTGGGGAGAGGAAAGCCGTTGGACGAGCGCTTGAAGGCGTTTCGCTGCAAGGTGGACACGAAAGACCCCAGCCGGTTGACGGCGGTGGAGTTCGTGCTACACGGAGAGGAGCTGTGGCGCATTACGCCGGTGCAGTTCCAGTACCTGCGGGAGATCATCGCCGCACAGAACGGAATTGAGCTGACGCCGCCGGAGGCTAACCCGGAGCTGGTGGAAGCGCAGCGAGAGCTGGCGGAGATGAACGGCGGCGCAAAACTGAGCGGAGATGCGTGGGAACGGGTGGCGACGGTGGCCGCGCTGGAACACGCGGAGGAGACGGAAATAGAGTCGTGGCCACTGCTGAAGCTGCAGACAAAAGCAAAAACGTGGCAGCGGATATTGGGGTACATGACCTGCACCATCGCGGAGGCGAGAGGAACACAGTGGAAACGGGGCAACCCGTGGCCGAGTCTGTTTTATGACCGGGTGAGCGACGGCAACACGGCACTGCGGCCCGTGGAGGAAGCGACACGTGGCATGGGACAGGCATAGAGAAGGGAATAGGCCCTGCAAGCGGGCAGGGCGGAACGCCAAGTGGGGCGAAGCCAACGGGAAACCGGGGCTTTGCCTCCATTTTTTATATCAAAAAGGAGTGAAAGCGGAATGATTACTTTTACCGATCCGAGACTGTATACCCGCGGCATCTGCGCCGCGCAGTTCGCCGACATGGAAACGGGTCAGGTCCTGCTGAGCAGCAACAAGTTCCAGGAAGGCAACATAACCGTGACCGTGAACAGCGATCCCCTGCGTGCCGGACTGAACAACGGCATTGCCACCATCATCGAGAGCGACCCGGACATCCAGGTGAACTTCACCCAGGCCAACTTCGACCTGCGGACGAAGATGGCGGGCGTGGGCGGCGCTGTGACCTACAACGCTGTGGCCCCGGTGTGCCAGGTGGTGACGGCGAACAGCACCGCGCTGAAGGTGGACGTGACCGACGGCGCCCCTGTGGCACAGTATGCGATGGCAAAGCCCTACGCCTATGTGCAGGAGACCAAGAAGGCTTCCGGCATCCAGCAGGGCGGCATCGCCTATGAGATCGCGGCGGACGGCACCATCAGCGGCTTTACCGCGGTGAGCGGCACCGAGTACAAGGTGTGGTACTTCGTGAACAAGCTCAGCGCCATGTGCGGCAAGCTGACTACCGGCATGAACGGCAAGGTGGGCCTTTTCACCGCCCAGCTGGCGGTGTACGGCAACGTAAACGCCAAGACCAACGAGGGAACCCGTCAGGGCTGGCTGTACATCAACGTACCGCTGAAGCTGCAGGCGGACACCGCCACCGTGACCGGCAGCCAGAGCAACTACGACACCACGCAGATCGTGGGCCGCGCACTGAGCACGGACGAGAGTGTGGTCTCCGACAAGTGCGAGGACTGCGCCGGCGGCACCCTGGGCTGGTACGTGTACGTGCCGGACAACGGCGCCGAGGTAGTGACGGGCATCGTGACCGCCATCGGCGGCGTTATCAACGTCCCCGTCAGCGGCACGGCGCAGGTGAAGCCCCAGGCAGTGCTGGAGAACGGCCAGCTGGCGGTGCTGGATCCTGCCAAGTGCTCCTACAGCCTGACCGGCGCACCCGGCGGCACCACCGTGAGCGCAAGCGGACTGATCTCCGCAGGAAGCGTAGCTGGTGACGCAGATCTTAACGTGACCTTCGTGTACGAAGGCACCACGTTTACCGACCAGTGCGCTGTGAGCGTGAAGGACGCCTGACGACAACAAAAATCCCCTCCCCTGCCGAAAGGCGGGGGAGGGGGCAGACGCGAGTGTGCTGAAGCAAGACAGCGCATTGGCGTATGTGAGAGAGGGGAGGCGCGGGACATGGCGAAGCTGGTGGGGCAGTTCAGCGGGTTTGAGCAGGACATGGCTGCGCTGGAAAAGCAGGTAAAGGATGCCTTTCGCGCATCGCGCCCAGCACTGGCGGAGGAAATGCGGCAGTGCTTGCGGGAGCACGTGGTAGAGGACGTATACGACAAGCTGGTGCCGGAGGAGTATGTGCGCCGGCGCGGCACGAAGGGATTGGCGGACATGAACGCCAGCGCCACGGTGTATTCGGATGAGCGGGACGGCGGCATGAACCTGACGCTGCTGTATCACCCCAGCGGCGCAACGGACGGCAACGGAGAACCCATAAACCCCCATGTGGACGGGGACGACCTGGTGAACCGGATCGAGAAAAACGACCCTGCGTACAACTGGGGCAGACGGCCAAAGAACAGACCCTTTTTCCGCAACTTCGTGGAGGAGATGCTGGACGGCAGGGCGGAAGAAACACTGGTGCGGGCCATGAACGGAGCGGACCCCACGCTGGAGCTGGCGGAAGATACCGGGATGATACGGGAAGAGGACGATTGGAGGTAGCGTATGGCGATTTTCAAAGTAACGGCTGTACCTGATTTTTCGCAGCTCAAGGGAGAGATAGCGAAGCTGCAGAGCAGCCCGGTGACTTTGGGCGTGAATACGCAGAACGCCGATGTACAGATAAACGCCACACGGCAGAGTTTGCAGAAGCTGACGGAGACCTTCAGCCCGGAGGGCGAGCTGCGCCGGTCCGTGGCGGACTACAGCCGCCAGGTGGGCGAAGTGGTGCAGGTGTCCAAATCGCTGAATATGCAGAGCGGCGAGATGGAGATCACCAGCAAGAAGGTGACGCAGAACTTTACGGCGCAGGCCAAAGCGGCGGAGAGGGCGGCGGCACAGGTGCGGGCGGCCAAGGATGCCTACCGCGCCTATGCGGCGCAGCAGAGCAGCACCTACGCGCCGACCGCCATGCAGAGCCGCATAGAGGACCTGACCGGCGTAAGCGGACTGAGCGGCAAGAGCGCCAAGGAGAGCGCGGCGGTATTTGAAAAAGCATATTTGGACGCCAGCGGGAAGGTGCAGCAGAGCACGAAAAAGGCGGCGCAGTCGGTCAGGAGCGTGGGGACGGCGGCCAAGGAGAGCAGCGGCTTTGCCGACCTGATGGGCGACAGCTTTGTGCGCGTGGCCGGAAAGATGGCGCTGTGGCAGGTGATGGGCAACGCCATTGCCGGGTTAAAGCGCAGCTTCACGGAAGCGCTGGAGACCATGAAGGACGTGGACGACGAGATGGTGACGATACGCAAAGTCACCGGCGCGACCACGGAGGAACTGAACAGGATCGAGAAGCAGGCATACGACACCGCAAGCGCCTACGGCGTGGCGGCGAACGAGTACCTGAACAGCGTGGCAAACTTCAGCCGCGCAGGCTACGGCGAGCAGGCTTCCGCGCTGGCGGAGCTGGCCACCAAGACGCAGATCGTGGGCGACACGGACGCAGAGACTGCACAGCAGTTTTTGCTCTCTATGGACGCGGCGTACAAGTATCAGGGCAGCATCGAGCAGCTGACGAAGGTTCTCGATGGAGCAAATGAAATTGATAACAATTACGCAACGTCAATAGAAAAAATTGCCGAAGGCTTGGGCAAGGTGGCGCCTATTGCGGCGCAGGCCCATGTGGGCGCAGATGAACTGACGGCGGCTATCGGCACGATCACCGCTGTGACGCAGCGGTCCGGCACAGAGGCCGCTACCGCGCTGCGGGCGCTTTTCCTGAATATCATCGGCGATACCAAGACGGAAATTGACGAGGGCGTGACGTGGACCACCGGCGAGATCGCCGGATTGCGGGATGTCATCAAGCTCTATGCCAAGGACGCCTACGACGCGGCGCAGGCCACGGGCAGCGTGATAAACCCCATGAAGGCCATTGCCGGTCTGTCCAAGAGCATGAAGGACGGGCTGCTGACTGAGCAGCAGCTGATGGAGATGGTCAGCGACATCGGCGGAAAGCTGCGTACCTCGCAGCTGCTGGCGCTGATCCAGAACTGGGATATGTACGAGTCCATGCTGGGTGACTATGCCGACGCGGTGGGCAGCGCGGACAAGGAAGTGGAAAACGCGCTGGACAGCTGGACCCGCAAGACCGAGATACTGCACAACAAGTGGACGGAGTTCATCAGCCACCTGGTGGAGACGGACACCATAAAGGGTGCGCTGGACCAGGTGATCGCGCTGGTGGAGTTTTTGGACAGCGACACCGGACGACTGGTGATACAGCTGGGGCTGCTGGTGGGTGTGCTGACGCTGGCGAACAAGGGCTTTACGGCGCTGATGAACAGCGGCGTGGGAACATTCTTCGGAACGCTGACCTCCGCCATAGGCGGCAACGCTATGGCGATCACGCAGCTTTCCGGGCAGATGAAGGGCCTGCTGGCAATGCTGCCGAAGCTGGGTGTGGGCGCGGCGATCTTTGCGGCGCTGGCCGTGGCGATCAGCCTGAGCACGGAAAAGGCGCGAGCCTATGAAAAGGCACTGGTGGGGGTTGAAACGGCACAGAGTGCGCTGGGCGAAACCGAGGACGAGTACGACACGCTCATAAGCAAGACCGGAGAGCTGACGGAGGCGGAGGAAAAGCGGCTGGAGGTGCTGCGGGCGATCCGCGAGGAGCAGGAGAAGGCGGTACGGGACGCAGAGTCTGAGGCGTGGGACGCATGGAACGAGCTGCACGGCACCGGAGCCGAGGTATACGTTGGCGGCGGCGACAGTGTGGGCAACGGAATGGGCGTTACCCCCATACAGATGGTGCAGACGGATGTGGAATCGCTGGCGCGGTACAAGGCATCGCTGAAACTGGTGCAGGACCAGATGGAGGCGGGCATCAAGACGCAGGAGGAGTATTACTACTCCCTGTCGAAGCTGCAGGAGGGCCGCGAGGAAGAAGTAGAAACGATACGCAAGGCGATCAACTATGGCTTTGCGGTATCGGAGGAACAGCGGCAGTTGGTGGCTGCCTATGACAGGGTGCAGGAGATCCTGGGCGTGACGCAAAAGGCCACGCAGGACTACGTAAACAAACTGATCTCCGAGGCGCAGCAGGCAGGGTATACAGGTAAAGCGTTGTACGACCTGGTGGCGGCACAGATCACGTCCAGCAACACAAAGCTGAATTTCAGCCAGCAGATCAGTGCGCTGCGGACGCTGGCGGCCACCATCGGATATACCACCCAGGCATACGGCAACCTGCTAAACGCTGGACGGATCTACCAGCAGTCAATGGTGCTGGTCGCCAACAAAAAGTTCAAGACGCTGGAGGAAGCCCAATCCTACCTGACGAACAAGGCGTGGGGAAAACTGACGGGCACGGCGCCCAGCGGCGGATGGAACAACACCACCGGAAACACAGGCGGATACAGCGGAGGAGGGTCATCCGGCAGCAGCGCGGCGAAAAAGAAGTATCAGGACGAGATCGACGCGCTGGAAAAGCAGCGGGACGCGGAGCTGGCGGCCATAGACGCGCAGATCGATGCGCTGAAGAAGCAGAACGAGGAGATAGACCGGGCCGAGAAGCTGGAGGAGCTGCGGCTGGAGGTCATGCGGAAGCAGGACGCGCTGCTGAACGCCCGAAACGAGCGCACGGTGCGGATGTACAACGCCGAGTCCGGGCAGTGGGAGTGGATCGCGGACCCGGAGAAGGTGAAGCAGGCCGAGGAGGACCTTGCGGACGCGAAGAAGGACCTGCGGGACTATGAGCGGGAGATGGAGCTGGACCTCGCCATCGAGGAATTGGAGGCGAGGAAAAAGGCCATTGAGGCGGCGTACCAGCTGAAAATTGACGCACTGGAGGAATACATCAACGCGCTGGGTGAAACGGTGGCTCAAGAGGAAGTCCTGCTGGATCAGAGCGTGCAGAACTGGTGGGAATGGGCCAACGGGGTGCTGGCGGCAAAGGCGGCTGCGGCAGGCGTGACGATCACGGCGGGCGGTACGCCGGTAGAGGTCAAACGGAACGCGACCGGCAATGCGTCGGGATACACAGAGGTAAAGGTCGGCAACCTGACAGGCGTGCGGAAATCCACCAAGTCTGAGAAAGCCAGCGTATCCAATAAACCGACGGGGAACCTTTCGGATGCCATCAGCATGGGCAAGAACAACATTTCTTTGCCGAACAGTGGAAAGTCAAACCGGACGAGCGTTGTGTCGGGAAGCATTATCGGCGCCGTCAGCGGGGGACGGAAGAAAAAGTACGACAGCGGCGGCGTGCTGCACGGGATGGGCGGCATAAAGGCCACGGTGGACGACGAGATGGTGCTTCCGCCCGACGTGACGGCGAAGATGCTGAAGCCGTCGGCGGATGCGCGGTTCCGGGCCAGGGTGAACGAGCTGGGCGGATTGTACGGCGAGACGCCGGTGAGCCGCAGCGTGGCGGGAAGCAGCGATAACCGCAGCTACAGCGACCACAGCGGGCCCACCTATAACGTGAAGGGCATCACGCTGACGGAGCAGCAGGCGGAGCACCTGACGGTGGCGCAGATGTGCCGGATGGCGCACAACGTGAAGCCCTACGGAGGATAAGAGCATGGACGAGAACGCAAAGACGCTGGCGGAGCTGGCAAAGCGGTTGTGGAACAACTTTTATGTGCGGCGGGTGCGGGAGACGCAGACGGATATGGTACGGCAGTACCGGGCGCAGGTGACGACCGCGGCGGCAGACGGGAAAATTGGCGTAAAACGACCCTTTGACGAAACGGAGAGTTTTCTCCCCTATGTGAGCACGATGGCACAAGCGCCGGTGGGAGCGCAGGTGGTGGTGCTGGTATTCGGCGAGGGGAAGAACGCTGGGAACCACATGGTTTTCATGTACGCGGACGGACGGAATATGTGAGAAAGGACGGCTGGACTATGGCGAAAAAGACGCGGCACATCCTGGTGATGAAAAGCGGCAGAGAGATACCGATAACGGGCATCACGGGACGGTACTACATCACCCGCGAGAGCCAGTACCGCAAGGGAAACCCGGACATACGAAAGATCAGGGCGGCCACGGACGAGGAGTGCGACGCGCTGACGGCGGCGGAGGACAGGAAGAAGCGTAAGCGCAGCTGAACGGAGGGCACGTGCCATGACGGAGCAGGAAAAATATCTGGCGTACCTGAGAGCGCTGAAAGGACGGTTCCAAAAACTGTGCCGGCTGCGCTTTCTGAACCCGGACGGGAGCACGGCGTTCTTCGTGGACAATAACCCGCGAAATAAGTACAGCGGCGCCTTTGTTGCCGACGGTGCGCTGACGGTAAATTTGCAGAACGGCGTGAGGCGAACGGCCAGCGTGACGCTGGGGAACGTGGCCGGCGCGTTCGACTACAACGTAAACCACCTGTGGTTCGGGCAGGAGATCGCGCTGGACGAGGGGCTGGTGCTGCCAAACGGCGAGGACTACTACATACAGCAGGGCGTTTTCCTGATACAGAGTCCGCAGGAAATAGTGGAGTCGGGACGGCGGCTGATGCAGTACGAGCTGGTGGACAAGTGGGCCAATCTGGACGGGACGCTGTGGGGAAAACTGGAGGGCACCTATAAGGGAAAACTGAACGTGAACATCTTTCAGCAGATCAACGCCCTGCTGCAGGACGACAAGGGAAACGGGCGGAAGGTAGACCCCATCCCCCCTGTGTACACGGAGTATTACAACGGCAAGAAGCAGAAGCTGACGGACGGCACGGAAGTAAACCTGGTGGACGCGCCGTACACGTTGGAGGTGGATCCGGGAAGCGGCACATACGCGGAGGTGATACTGGGCTTTGCGGAGATGCTGAACGCATGGATCGGCTACGACGCCACGGGACGGCTGCGGATAGACCCAAGCCAGGACGACCTGCTGGACAGTGAAAAGCCCGTCAGTTACGCCTTCTCGATGGGGGAGGCGACGCTGCTGGGCATGACGTACACGGCGCAAAACACCGAGGTATACAACGACTACATCGTGCTGGGGGCGGCGCTGGACGACAACAGCCAGCCGGGGGCGAGAGCCACCAACAACGACCCCATGAGCGACACCAACGTGCAGCTGATAGGCCGCAAGACGGTGTGGACAGAGGAGGACGGCTACGCAACGGAGACCATGTGCCGGGACAGGGCAGAGTGGGAGCTGAAGCGGTCCACGGTGCTGCAGAAGAGCGTGGACATCAGCTGCGGGCAAATCTTTCACATTAAGGAGAACGAGCTTGTGACGCTGGTGCGCCGGGATAAGCAGGGAAGCCCCACGGAACGGCACCTGGTGACAGGCTTTTCCCGCCCGCTGACAGGAGATGGGCAGATGACCATATCCGCCACCAGCGTGGCGGATTTCCCGGTGGCGACGGTGACGGTGTGGCCGCTGAAAACGGAGACAAAGACATAAACGGAAGGAGGGAAGGACGATATGGCACTTTTCATGCCAACAAATATCACGCCCTCCACGCTGGGAGCGCTGGGCAACGGCACGGTGGACGCAAGCCAAAACATGACCGTGACCTGGCAGGTGGACGGACAGAACGCCATGACGGCGTTTGAGATAAAAATTCTGGCCAACACGGCGGAGAGCGCACAGCTGTACGACTCGGGAAAACGGACGGACAACTGCCCCTTTTACGGGCGAAACGCCAAGGGCGATGTGGTGTTTTTCAGCTACACGATCACGGCGGCGGCGCTGGCTGCGGCGGGCATCACCAACGGAAACAGCTACAAGCTGCTCATCACCCAGTGGTGGACAGACGCGGACAGCGTGACGCAGCAGAGCGCATCGGTATTCGTGTGCCGGAGCGCACCGGTGCTGACCATCAACGACTTTACGAAGCCGGTGGCGGCGAAGGAGATGACGTGGACGGCCAGCTATGCGCAGGCGCAGGGCGACCCCATTATTTGGGCGCGGTGGCAGCTTGCACCGGCAATGGACACGGAGGACGTGCTGTACGACACGGGCAACGTGGCGACGGCACAGCTGGCGTTTTACTACGACGGCTTATTCACCGGGCAGGAATACGCCGTGCGGTGCCGGGTGGAGACCAGCAACGGCGTGGTGGCAGACACGGGCTGGGTACAGTTCGCGGTGCAATACAGCGCCAGCAATTATACCGGCGCGGTGGTGACGTGCGTAAAGCGGAAGCAAAGCGGTGTGCTGGTGTCGTGGCCGGGCGCCTACGACATACCAGGCACGGCGGAGGGCGAATACACCATCAGAAACGGGGAGCTGAACCTTCCTGCCGGATCCACGGTGACATGGGACACGGTGACGGGCGAAGCGATGGCGCTGACGACACCCATAAGCATCGTATGGCATGGGACGGTAAAGGCGCTGCCGGCGACGCTATTCAACCTGACCGGCGCGGACGGAAAGGCGCTGGCGGTGACGGTGAGCACAACGGCGGTGCGGGCTATGCAGGGCGGCGCGGAGATAGGCCGGGTGAACGCTGCCTTTGCCCCGGAGGATGAACTGACGGTGGCGCTGACGGGCGGAAAACTGTATGTGCGGCGGCGGTATGAGCGGGGACTATTCCCGGCGGAGAGTCTGGAACCGTCGGTGCGGCTATTCCCCCGGGCCAGCCAGTTCTCGGTGCTGAAATACATGGCGGACGCAGTGATGGCGGACATGACCGTGGTGAACGTGAAACTGGTTGGCGCACAGGTGTGCGACTACCTGTGGATAGAGGAGGGCGAGCTGACGGACACGGTGGTGGCGGCACTGATGAGCGCAGCGGGGTACACACCGGAGTTTGGCGACAGGACGCTGCTGCTGGCGGACTTCGCCACAGACCTGCGGGGCGGCAACATCGTGGCGGAGGAGCCGCTGACGGGCTGGGCCGTATACCGCAGAGAGGAGGGCGCAGCGGCGCTGGTGCACGTGGCGGACGTAGGGTACGCGGAGCGCAGCGTGATCGACTGCGCGGCGGCCTCGCAGGGAACGTACACCTACTACGTATTCGGCGTGGGGGAGAGATCCTTTGCGACCACGGCGCTGCCCAGCCAGCCGGTGACGGTGTGCTTGTGGGACTGGACGATACTCTCCTGCACGGAGGACGGCGACAACGTATACCGGGTGGAGGAGCTATTCCGGTTCAGCCTGAACGTGGAGAGCGGGACGGTGAGCAACAACAACCGACCGACGCTGCTGGAAAACTTTACCCGATACCCCACGGTGCAGATGGTGCCGCAGCTGTACCAAAGCGGCGAGCTGAGCGGCTATATCGGCGAGGTGGGCGCCAATGCGGAGTACAGCGACACGCTGGCGAAGCGGGACGCGCTGTTTGCTCTGGCGCTGACGCAGAACACCTTATTCCTGAAAAACCGAAAGGGCGAACTGATGCGAGTATTCGTCAATGCGGAGATCACCTGCGAGACGCAGGACAACACGCGGCAGCAGGCGCTGGTCTGCGCGGTGCCGTGGGCTGAGACCGGGAGCACGGAGGGCGCACAGATACTGATACGGCAGAGCGACGCCCTGTGGACCGTAGCAAAAAATTGACGGACGAAAGGAGCGAGGGACGATATGGCAGGTTACAAGAACCCCGGATGGAACAACGATGCGCCGCCTGCACTGAACGCGGAGAACCTGAACGCGCTGTGCAACGAGGTGGAGGAACTGAGCGGCGCTGTGCCGGAAAAGCAGGACATAACGGACAAACTGACGCTGACGCTGGCGGCGGCAAGCTGGACAGGGAGCGCAAGCCCCTACACCCAGGGCGTGACCATCACAGGCGGCACGGCCACCAGTCAGGCGGACATTCAGGCAGACGCAACGGCGATACAGCAGATGCTGGACGATGGCACCAACGCTATCTATATCGCCAACAACAACGGGACATTCACCGCCTACGCTGTGGGCGAGAAGCCCACCGCTGACCTGATCGTTCAGGTGACGGTGTACGACGTGAAGGAGGTAATTTAACGATGGTTATTATCGGTAAATCGCAAATTGCGGGGGGGGGTACTGCTAAACGGTTAGAGTTTGAGTACACCGGAACGTACAACGAACGGCTGGAAGATGGCGTGGTGGAGTTGCTGACAAGTGGCGTGCTGAAGTTCAAGAAGGAAGCGGCCATTGATGCCTTTTTAGTTGGAGGGGGTTCTTCTGGACGGTCAGGGTCGAGGGCCACTTCTGGTGCCATTGCTGGTGGAATTGGCGGAAGTGGGGGAACTACCAAAACTCTATTGAACATCATACCAAGAGTAAACACAGAGTATCCTATCGTTATCGGTGCTGGTGGCGCTGCAACTTACACACCCGACAATGGCGGTCTCAGCGCAAATCCCGGAGGAGATACTGTCGCTTTCGGCTCTACTGCTGCTGGCGGAACGGTGACTTCGGGAGGTTCAGGAGGAGGTGCTGGCGCGAGGGTAGCAAAAGCGGCAAACGGCGGTTCGGACGGTGCTGATGGGGGTAGGTCCTCCTCAGGTTCCTCCTCAGATAAAGGCGGTACTGGTCAGGGCACCACAACGCGAGAATTTGGCGAAGCCACTGGCAAACTGTATTCTGGCGCTGGCGGAGGCGGGGATGGTTATTCGGGTAGTTATTACGGGAGTGTTGGTTTAGGGGGAGAGGGGGGAGGAGGAAACGGTGCACCCAGGTCTGGTTCAGGCTCTAATGGAACTGATAACCTCGGCGGGGGTGGTGGAGGCGCTGGAGGTTCAGAAATTTATTCAGGACGCTTTTCTTATTCAGGGGCTGGCGGCTCTGGCATCGTGTGCATAAGGCTACACAAAGAATAAACACGGCCTCCGTTTCGGAGGTCGGGAACGGAGGTTTATATGGCAATTACAGGCAGAGCGGTGACAGCAGGGGGAGGCGGAATTGCCAATCGGCTGGATTTCACCTACACGGGCGGTACATTCAATGAGCGTACCGCAGACGGTGTAGTGGAGTTTTTGGAAACCGGTATCCTTACGATGAAAAAGGATACGTATGTGGATGTATTCATGGTTGGCGGTGGTGCCGGTGGTGTGACTGTTGGATTATCCAACAGCGGCGGAGCCGGAGGTAGCGGTGGATGCACAAGAACTATTGTAAACGCTTTGTTGCGAAAAGGGGTGGCATACCAAGTTGTTATTGGCGCGGGCGGAACCGGTGGTGGCAACTCCGGAGGGGAGACTTCGGCTTTTGGCTATACGGTTTCAGGTGGAACTGTTGCCGCCGGGGGTTCTGGAGGCGGAAAAGGAGGCGTCGCCGCAACCGGGCAGGTGAACGCCGGAGATGGCGGGTCAAACGGATCGGATGGTGGGAGTGTCGGATCTCCGACAACCGGAAGCCCCGGAAAAGGACAAGGCGCTACCACGCGAGAATTTGGCGAAGCAACCGGTAAGCTGTATGCCGGCGGCGGTGGCGGCGGCGCGGGAAAATACGGAGACATTGGAACTTCGGGAGCTGGTGGTGAAGGGGGCGGCGCAAAAGGTAATTCTACAACTGACGCTACGGCCAATACCGGCGGCGGAGGAGGTGGCGGGAAAGGATATTATGATAGTTCCAGTCCCGGCGGGAAAGGAACTGCGGGGGGCTCAGGTATCGTGTGTATCCGTCTGCACCAAGACGACCCCACTGAGAACGTGCTGAGTGGAACGTGGAAGTTTAATGACACACTTACCATGCCAAGCGCTTTGTTTACAGAGAACTTCGATTATGACGGGACATTTGCCTATGCTGGTTCCAACTTTTATACCGTGATGGGCGCAAGAGCATTCTCTACCACAACCGATCTGTGCTTTGGGCATAACTCCGGTGATTTGTCGACAAATTATGTACTGGTATATGACTTTACACATAACATGTGGAGGCAAGCAACAGCAAAAACCATAAAATTCTGGAACCGCTATCAGGTAGTTTCCCCGGAGTTCTACGCATGGTTCACCGCAAACGCCACCAAGATTTCGGATTAAGGAGCGTGATTAAGTGAGATACGCATTGGTTGAAAACGGTGTTGTTACAAACATCATCGAAATGGACAAGCGGAACGAGCAGTTCTTTCCCTCCGCCGTGTACACCGGTGACAGGCCGGTGGGCATGGGCGACACGTACACGGAGGGCAAGTTCTACCGTGACGGCAAAGAGGTGCTGACGGCACTGGAGGAAGCCAACAACGAGATAGACAGTCTGACGCAGCAGCTGGGCGAGGCTGTGGAAACCATCTATCAGGCGGATATGGAGGTTATCGGATGAGCATGATTATCGGTAAAGCGTTAATTGCGGGGGGGGGTACTGTTGGCCGGTTAGATTTTACCTATACGGGGCAGTACAACGAGCGCCTTGAGGACGGCGTTGTGGAATTTCTGACAAGCGGTGTGCTTACGTTCAAGAAGGAAACGGCTATTGATGCATTCCTTGTTGGAGGCGGGTCTGGCGGCTGCACCGGCTGGTATCGCAACTCCACCAATTATGGAGGCGGCGGTGGAGGCGGTGGCGGAAAAACGGTGACGCTGCTGAATATCACACCGCGAGCGAATACTGAATATCAAATCGTTGTGGGAGCCGGTGGCTCATCCGGGAAGAAGAACACCACCGAATCCAACATAACAGCGCCTACAAATGGTGGTGATACCACCGCGTTTGGTTCAACTGCCGAGGGCGGCAGAGTACCTACTGTAATGACTTCTGGCGGAACTGTGTATTCCGCGGGTTACGGAGTGCTGATTTGCGGCGGCAGCGGTGGTTCTGGCGGCGGACAGAGTGTGGGGCGCGGCGTAACGTCGGCCTACAATATTGCAGGTGCAGGAGGAAGCGATGGAAGTGATGGCGGTGCAGCAAACCCTCAGCCCAGCGCGACTGCCTATCCTATAGGCACCGGCCAAGGAACTACTACGCGCGAGTTTGGAGAGACAACCGGCAAACTCTATGCGGGCGGAGGAGGCGCAGGAAACATTCTTGGTACGCCTACAGCTGGTGGTGACGGCGGCGGCGGTAATGGCGGAGGTGATGCCGCGAACATGAATGCAGCTGCTAACACTGGCGGTGGAGGCGGTGGCCAAAATGAATCCGGCGGAACCACCGCTGGCGCGGGCGGCAGTGGCATCGTGTGCATCCGGCTGCATAAGGAAGCGTAACAAAAAACTGAAAGGAGAACGACTATGTACAACATTATGACGAAGCTCATCAACAAGCGGTTCTACAAGACCCGTGAGGAGGCGCAGCAGAAGTGCGACGTGTTTTACGCCGTGGGGCGCATCACGGACGAGCAGTACACGGAGCTGTGTGCGCTGATCGAGAGCGTGTACGGCGAGACCGAAGCAAAGTAAGAGACAACCGCACAAACAAATACTTGCGGCAATGGGGCCGCGGCAGAAAGCCGAATGGGGCTGCGCCGGTGGAGAACACCGGCAGCAGTCCCATTTTGTTTTACACAAACAGGACAGGCGCATTGACGCCGGAAAGGAAGAACAGTATGGATTTTGCATCTTTGGGCATTGCGAGTGTGGCGGCGATCACCGTCGTGTGCTACCTAATCGGCATGGCCGTTAAGGCCAGCGGACTGAACGACAAGTGGATCCCGGTCATCATGGGCGTGTGCGGCCTTGTGCTGGGCGTTGTGGGTATGTTTATCATCCCCGACTATCCCGCACAGGACTACATCACCAGCGCGGCTGTGGGTATCGTCAGCGGTCTGGCGGCGACCGGCGTTAATCAGATCACGAAGCAGCTGAAGGACAAGGTGGAGGAAGCCGTATGAACGGTGCCAGTAAGGTCATCAAGATAGCCCGGGAGGAGCTGGGCTATCTTGAGAAGGCTTCCAACGACACGCCGGAGACACACTATCTCGACAGCAAGACCGCCAACGCCGGGGACAAGAACTTCACGAAGTACGCACGGGACATTGACGCCATCCCCCATTTTTATAACGGGAAAAAGCAGGGGTACCCGTGGTGCACCACGTTTGTGGCGTGGGTGAACGTACAGGCGTTCGGCGTAGCAGAGGCGAAGCGGCTGCAGAACCTGCCGGACGACAGTCTGGGCGCTGGCGTGTACTACCTGAAGCGGTACTTCAAGGCGGCGGGGCAGCTGGGCACTACGCCGAAGGTGGGCGCACAGGTATTCTTCGGCGACGATCACACGGGGATTGTGACGGAGATCGTGGGCAAGGGCTTCCGCACCATCGAGGGCAACACCAGCCCGCAGAGCGGCGTGGTGGTCAACGGCGGCGGCGTGTACGAGAAGGAGTACGCCAGCGTGAAGTCCTCGTACACCTTCGGCTACCCGGATTATCAGGAAAGCGACGAGGACGCGCCGGCGGAGAAGCCGAAGATCTATCTGTCTCCGGCGTACCACCAGGCCAACCAGTGCTGCTATAAACGCCCCGATGGCCAGCAGTGCTATGAAACCCTCGAGAACAACGAGTTTCTGGACATTTTGCAGCCCATGCTGGAGCGCTGCGGCTTTGACATCATGCGCGGCCCACGCCGGACGCCCATGAGCGACGAGTACGGCCCGGACTATATGTACCGCGCCATCAAGGAGAGCAACGCGTGGGGCGCAAAGGTGCACTATGTATCCCACACCAACGGCAGCACCAACGGCCCCACCGGGCACGGCACGGTAAAGGGATTTTTGTCCATGTACCACCCCAGCAGCGCCAACGGAAAGAAGCTGGCGGAGCTGATGGTGAAGTACCGGAAGGCCATCTACCCCCACGGATGCCGGACGGCGACGCGGAGCGACCTGCACGAGCTGGATGACACGAACGCCTACGCCGTGTACCAGGAGCACGTGTACCACGACAACCCGGAGGACGCGGCGTGGTTCCATGAGCACATGGAAGATTGCGCTGTGGCGGACTGCAAGGCGCTGTGCGAGTTCTGCGGGCTGGAATATGTGGAGCCGGAGAAGCCGCAGGAGCCGGAACAGCCGGAGACACCGGAAGAGCCGACCGTGACCGAAACGTACACCGTGAAGGTGACGCGGAGCGCGGACGGGAAAAGCGGAACGTGGGAAATCGTGAAGTGACCTCGGAGCGCATAAGACGATAGGACAAAAACGACCGGAGAAATAAAAATAAGCCCCCTGCGGCGCACAGAGCGTCACAGGGGGCTTTCTACTTTAACAGGAGGGTAGTTTGACGGGTAAAAAAAGAAACGCCGCAGAGGGCGTTTACGGGCGAAACAGAAAGATGCCTCCCGCCGGGAGTGAAGGGGGGGTAACACTCGGCGGCGGGAGGGCTTGAAAAGTGGGAGACGCAACCTGTGTGTAAAGGGAGGGCTGCATCACATTTACTGTAGCACAAACGGGCGGGCGCGTCAATGGCAGGCGACAAATCTTTACGCATTTTGCACCCTCCCGGCCAAAATGTTGGCGTTGATGTCCGCCTGACGCTCACGGGCTTCGAGAACGAGGGCGGCGGAGCGCTTGCCGGTGCGGGAAAGCAGACGGCCTGAATAGCGCTGGGTAACGTTGGGATTGGTGTGACCCAGCTTGGACTGAAGCTCCTCCTGCTTCATACCGGCGTTTAGGTCGATGCGGGCGCCTACATGGCGCAGGTCGTGGCTGCGGATGTCGGGAACGCCGGTGATTGCCCTGACGTGGGATTCCACAAGGGTGGAGAGCCATTGGCGGGAGCCGCGCTGCCACTCGCGGCTCTCATCGCCGGTGCGGGGACCGAAGGAACCCTTTGGCGCGGTGTTGCCGAACAGGGGTGCTGTGTCGGGAAGGTCCTTCGGACGGATGCCGCTGGCCAGATAGATACGGACGGCGGACTGGGCGATGTCAGGGAACTCGATGCGGCGGAACTTGCTGCCCTTGCCGCTCTCGACGGAGAGCTCGCCGTCCTCCCAGTGGAGATCCGCCGGGGTGAGGTCCAGGAGCTCGGCGTTGCGGAGCTCGGTGGTCAGAAGCATGATGACGATGGCGTAATTCCGGGGCCATGTTTTCGCCTTGGCGGTGGCGGGCTTGTCGTTGCGCCAAAGCTTCATCACCTGCTGGTCGGTGAGGAGCACATCATAGGGACGGCGGGCGGTCTTGCGGGTGTCTGGCGTCAGGCGGCGGGAGACAGGATTGTTGGCGTACCAGCCGCCGCACTCGGGGTCGCTGGCGTAGTCGAAAAAGGTGCGGAGCCGGTTGACGTAGAGGGCGACGGTGTAGTTGCTGCAGCCGCTGTCGATCAGGTAGTCGCGCCACAAAAGGATGGTGGCGTAGGATGGGTCGGCGTAATTCTCTTTGGACTCGATGAAGAAGTTGACGAAGTTCTCCAGCGTGGCGGTGTACGCCTCGACGGTGCGGGGGGAAGCGCCGGTGGCGGCACAGTTTTTGATGTAGGAATCTGTGGCGGCAAGAAGCGTCCTTTCTGGCCTACTTGATCTTGGCACAGGTCATTCCTCCTTCCTGTGGGGTTCGCGGGGCTCCAAAATCTCCACGGTGTCGGGGAGCAGGAGGCGGGCGGCGGACTCGCTTTCGGCGGTGATGAGCATGGTCATAATCTCGCCGTCCCGCTTGCGGCGGACGGTAAAGGGGTATTCGCGCTTTATTACGTTGGTGACGAGCATGGGGTCATTCCTCCTTCTGCATACCGTCCACGCCAAAGGTGAAGCGGACGATATTGTGGATCACATCGCTGTCGGCGACAATGAACGTGTCGCAGAATGTGAACAGGGAAGCGATAGCAGTCTTGGTTCTGTCCAGACCGATGAACGGCGTAGGAAGCACGACGGATACCGTGGCGGCGTTGCTCTCGGGTTTGGGGTCGTTGCAGTCTACGGCGAAGTCGGGGCGCAGGGTGAGGGCCGCTTCCTTGAGGGAGATGTACTGCTTGAGCTTTTCCGGTCTGATAGACATGGTGGTGTCCTCCTTACAAGATTTTGTCATAGTATAGTCTACCGGCAAATGCGGATTTTGTGCAAGGGATTTGAAAAAATTTTCAGAATTTAACCGCGGCGGAGTGCGGGGACAATATCGGCGATGATGCCGGCGGCCTCGGCCGCCTCCTTGGTGGTGTTGTACCAGTCGAAGGAGAAGCGGATGGTCTCAAGTGCCTGCTGCTCGGTAAGGCCGCTGGCCATGAGGTTGGCGGAGGCGGCGTTGTCGCCGGAGGAACAGGCGGAGCCGGTAGACACCATGACGCCGTTTACGCTGAGGGCGGCGGCGAGGGCAGCGCCGTAGACGCCGGGGAAACGGATGGAGAGGATGTGGGGAGCGCAATCCTTGCTGCTTTTGCCGTCGGGCAGATTGATGTCGAAATCCACACGGTGGCAACCAAGGGAAATGATAAGCTCCTGAGCGACGGCGCGGATAGCTTTCTCGTTTTCCTCCATGTGTAGGGAGCGCCAAGTGAGGGCGGCGGCCATAGAGCTGACAAGGGGGACGGAGACCGTGCCGCCGCGCATACCGCGCTCCTGTGCGCCGCCGAAGATCATGGGGGCGATGGGACAGCCGCGGCGGACGATAAGTGCACCGATGCCCTTGAGGGAGCCGAACTTGTGGCCGCCGAAAGCCATGTAGTCCGCACCCAGCGCCTTGAAGTCCACGGGGATGTGGCCTACGGCTGCGGTGGCGTCTATGCCGATGCGGTGGGGGCGGTTCTTGCGGCAGAAAGCGTCCACATCGCTTATCTGGCCGGTTTCGTTGTTGACGAGGGAAAGGATGGCGGAGGGCTTGCCGTGGGTGGCGATGGGTACGAGGTATGACCGGGCAGCCTCGCTGACGGCGTGGTGAACGGTGCCGTTGTAGATGATGGCGTCGGTCTCCAGCCGGAGGCATCTGACCATCCAGTTGCAGGCTTCGGTGGCACCGGAGGTGAAATACACCTCGTCCGGTTCGCAGTTCAGTTTGTCGGCGATGATGGCACGGCAAGATTCCAGTTCGGCCTTAGCCTCGCGCCCAACGGCGTGGGCGCTGGAAGGGTTGCCGAAGATGGCGCACTGTGTGGCGGCACCAAATGCGCCGGGAACGGGCGGCGTGGTGGCTGCGTTGTCGAAGTAGATCATGTTGGGTTTCTCCTTTTCGTAAGAAGTTTCGCAAAGTGTGTCTTTGGTTATTTGTTGTGTTTCTGCAAAGGGTGTTATGATTTTCACTGGCCGAGTTTGCATATTTGCCGATATTCAAAACGCAACGGAAATATAGTTTGCAAAACAAGCCGGAGGGCGGTGTGCCGTCCGGCTCGTAATGTGGGATATTTTGTATGGCTGCGGATGGCGCGTCAGCTGTTGACGGCATCCTTGAGCTGTTTTGCGGGCTTGAAGATGGCCACGCGCTTAGCGGGGACGGTGATGACCTCGCCGGTAGCGGGGTTCTTGCCGGGGTGCGCGTCGCGGACCTTGCTGGTGAAGATGCCGAAGCCGGAGATATTCACGCTGTCGCCGGAGCGCATGACGCCGGTAAGAGTGTTGGCAGCGGCGGCGATCACGCGCTCGACGTCGGACTTCTTCATGTCGGTCGCTGCTGCCAGAGTGGAAATAAACTCGCTCTTGGTCATGGAATGTGCCTCCTTTCTGTTGTAGATTTTAGACTGAAACGTTTTATCGCCTTGCGGCTGGTGGGGGATCGGGGACTTGAACCCGGAACCGGGCCGTTATGAGCGGCCTGCTCTGCCGATTGAGCTAACCCCCCAGGGGGTTGGGCGGCGGGCTGCCCAGACCGCGCCGCCCGGAAGGAGAAATCGCTTGGCCTGCCTGTATTCCAACAGGAGCCGGGGAAAATGAACAAAACCCGGTGCTGCTTCTTACAGCCGCAGCATTTATAAAGGAGGTCCTATCTGGACCGCGGACGCCTGTCGCGTCCGATGGAGCAGGAGGCGGGAGTCGAACCCGCATGGCTTGCCGGCGCACGGAAAATAAAACATGAACATTGGAGGTGTTGATGTGTCCGAACAACAGCAGTAGAAAGGAGATTTCTGTGTGTGCCGTGCAAGCGCCCCAATGGCGCTCCTGCGTAGAGAGTGGGGAGGACGGGCTGGGGGATGCCCGCCTCCCCGATGGGGTGGGGCGTTCCTTCGTTCGCTGTCACGCCCAAATCGTGCTACCGGCTGGTTCGACCCGGCGACACCGCTGCCAGATGCGGAGGTTTCATTCCTGACGGGGGAAGTCATCCATCAGGCGGGCATGGAGCAGCGTAGCGGATTCGAACCGCCACTCCCAGCTTGGAAGGCTGGTGTGCTGACCGTTGAACACTAACGCTGCAAATTTTGCGGGGACACAGTTGGCGGGGTGCCGGTGCGGATGGCTACTGACCTACACGGCGGCCTTGTCCAAAGACAGCCGCCACCACGCCGCTTCCACATCTATAGGTTATCGCCTCGGATTTTCGCCGCACACGCCGGCACCCGAACCAACCACGGAACTTTTCAGCCCTGCGCCGGTACGTCGGTCGCATCCGTTCATCTTTACAAAGCCGGTGCCAGCCAATACATAAATTACTTCGTCCTGCCGCTTTCGTACAGCGCACAGGAAAGACCACTTCCGCAGGCTTACGCTCCGTGCGGCTGCGAGGCAAGAGGTCACGCCTATGGTGCAGACGGTTGGGCTCGAACCAACGGCATCCACTCTACGTGGCGCTCTAACCGACTGAGCTACGTCTGCATGAGGGGGGTGCCGGTCTTTCCCGGCTGTCACCGCTGCGTGTCGGCTGCTTGCGGTTAGCCCCGATAGGTACACGTTTCTGCTTCCTTCTTGTGCTCTATCCCCGGAAGCCCGTTCAGCTTGTACTTCGCATGAGCACTGGATCTGGTGCAGACGGCAGGATTCGAACCTGCGACTTTCCGAGCTCGCGCTTTACGCTACGATCAGACCCTCTTCCACGGCTGAGGTACGTCTGCATTGAGGGGGGTGCTCGTCTTTCCGAGCCGCCAGCCAATCATGTGATGGCGCACAGGCGCTTCTACGTCAGCAGAGTTTTAAGCGTTCCCGAACACACCTGCTCGAAGGAGAACTTAATGGCCTCGCTTTTGGGCACGTCTCCATGTGTCCGCAATTACAACATCGAGGCTTGAGGGGCTTACTTCAGGACTTCGCATCACCCATACGGCTGTTCCGCTATACGCTCGTCACTCGCGGTGTCCACGTAGAATTGGAGGTATCGGTGGGGATCGGACCCACGACCTGCTCATTACGAATGAGCTGCTCTGCCAGCTGAGCTACGACACCGGATCCCCACCTTGTTTACGTCCTGGTGGGCGAGCTGACGTGCGGCGGAAAGGGGCCTGCGCCACTTGTGGCCGCGTTCCTGCCAGAATTGCGCTGGGGACACCGGAAGAATGGATGTAATACCGGTGCAGCCTTTCTTACGGAAGGGCTTATATAATTCGGGGGGTACACCGAAGCCGTCGGGGAAGGGGTCTCCCCTTCGGCAATTTTAAGTATGCGCCCCGTGTCAAGGGAACTTCTGAAAGTTTTTGAAAAAATTTTCAGGTGTTGAAGGACTCGCGGATTTTGTAGAGGCCGAGGTCAAATTCAGCGGTGTAGTAGCGGCCCTCCGGGTGGATGTAAACGACTGTTCCGGTGGCCTTGCGGTCTGTGGCTTCGATGCGGCGGGTGACGGTATCGCCAAGGTGGATGTTGGAGGGGATCATGGGGAAGCCTCCTTTCTTGTGTTTCTATGATGGAGTATAGGCACCGTGTCAAGGGAAGCGGGCAAAAAAATATTCCGGTCGGTTGACCGGAGAGTCGGCATAGGGTAAAATGCTCCTGAAGAAAGGGTGGTGGTTTTGTGGGGAAGTATAGACCGTTTTCGTTCGGGTCGAGAGTGAAGAAACGACCGGAACGGCCAGAAAGTACGTCTGGTGTAAAATGTGAGCGCAGATGGAGATGCGGTGAATGTAAGAACCGGGACATTTGCGGACTGTATGGGAAGTCGGACGATCTTGCTTGCTACGAGATAGTGCAGAAGAAATGAACCCCGCACGGCTGATGCCGTGCGGGGGTTTGTTATTTACTCCATTTTCGACCGCAGGAGAGGCAAACAAACTGGATGTTGTTTGCACCGATTGCGCCGCCCAACAGACCGACAGGGCCAAGTAGCAGACCGCCAACGGCAGCCTTGCCGATACCAAAGCCTTTTTTGACAGCTTGGATGTTGGGTTTTCCGCAAAACGGGCATACGCCAGAAGCGGCGTTTCCATAACGAGGAGAGGGCGCAGCTATACGTTTGGATGGAACGTTTGTTAGATCCGTTCTGGCCAAAGCCTCCGCATGACATTGAGGGCAGATCAACGTTTCGTTCAGAGTGTAGTTTTCCTGGCTGTTCCGAGAAACAAAGGAAAACGGCTTTTCGATGGTGCAGCCGCATTTACACCGGATGTAGACCTTTCCGGCGTGTATGCGGTCGATGCAAAACTGGCGGTCAACGCTGCCTGCCTGTTCTGCATTGCTCTCGGTTTGCCGGTGAGGCTGTTCTCTGATCGGATAGCCACAATGTGGACAGACGTCTGCCTTGTCGCTGACTTGGCCGTTACATTCCGGGCAGGTAATCAATGCCATAATGTTGCTCCCCTTTCGATTTTAATGTATCATTATTCCCCGTCGAAAACGGAGAAAATGGTCTGCATGATTTTGTGGATCTCCGGGTCGTCGTAGCGGTCCGGGGTGATGACGAGATCGAGAAGGCCAAGTCCGTCCAGGTCGGCGATGTCGTAGGTCTCTTGTTCACTGTGCTGCGTCACCAGCTCCGCAAGGCGGCGGGAAAAGCCCTGGCGCTCCGCCTCGTCGATAAACTGTGCAGCGGTCATTTGCCGTTCCGGGTCGGAAAGCGCCTCTATGTCCTGCTCGTCCATGACGATGCCGGACAGCTCAGGCGATGCCCCGGAAAGGCGGAGGGCGAGGTCCAACGCCTGTACGTCGTGGGGCGTGTATGCTTGCTTCTCCGGTGATGCGGCAAAGGCACGGTCCAGGGCGGCGTTGGTGTCCTCGAAACTGTAGGGAAGGATGCTGTGGGCGGCAAAAATAAATTCCTCTCGTGTCATGGGCGGTATTGGCCTCCTTGCTGTTCTTGCCGTCAGAATAGCACATTCAGGCGGCAATAGCAAGGGCATTTTGTGGAAATTACGACAAAACAGGAGCGCTTTTGGCGCTCCTGTTTGTATGTTACGGGTCCTGTTCGCCGGGGTCGAGGTCAAAGCCATCATAGGGCGCGTTAAGGAAGTCGGTGCAGCATTTGACGCAATCCTCGTCGAGGCAGAGTTCGGGGTCGGTGGAGTAGGGACACATGATCCACTCCGCCAACTGCTCGGCGGTCATCTCGCGGAAGTGTTCAAGGTTTGTTTTGGGGTGCTGTTCCAACTGGAAGCCCTGCTGGGATTTGGCATAGGCAGCTGCACAATCGCCGTAGGCGGGACACTGCGGCGCGGCGCAGGGCAGCACGGTTTCCATGCCGGTCATTTTGCAGATGTGACTCATACGTTGTGTTCCTCCTGTTCGTCGGTGCTGTTGGCGATGTGCCTGCGGATGGGCATGATGAGTGCGTCGCCGTCCGGGCTGTGGAAATAGACACAGGACAGCTCATCGGGGCGGCAGGCGGCGGTGCAGCCGGGAAGCGCCTCCAGAATGTCCCGGAGATAAATGGCGTTGACCATTGGCAGACCGTCGCCCCAGCTGAAGCAGGTGGAGAGCGTGTCCCCTGCGGGGTGGGACTCGGCCTTGTATTTTGCCCGGTCGCTGGCGATCTTGGCGCGTACCTCGGCGGCAGTTGGTAGGTTGAGGGTGACGGTGGCGCCGTCGCTGTTCAGCAGCTCCGGTATGGTGTCGTAGACGTGAGGGTCGTTGGGCGGCGGCGCCCATTGCAGCGCGGTGGAGGGCGTGTTCAAGCGCAGGAGGGTGAAGCCGTCCGTGATGTACTGGCGGCCTTGTTCGTCCAGAAATGCGCCGGCGAAATGGGAACGGATCCACCAGCCCTTCTTGGAAACGGAGGCGTTGTACAGGCGCCGCAAGGCGGTGGCACTGGTGCGGCGCTTGTCGTCCCGCTTGTATTGCTGGGCCATGTCGGTGCGGATGGCGCGGACCAGGAGCGCCAGCTGGTAGCCAGCGTTGATCTTACCGTGGGTGTTCGGGTCGATGGCGGGTTCCAGGGAGCAGAAAAAGCGGCGTTCCTGTTCCGGGAGGGAATAGGCGATGGCGTAGAGGTTTTCCAAAAGCTTTTCGGGGGTCATGGTGTGGTGCTCCTTTCGTGTGGTGTTCGCTCACATTCCGGGCAGCGCCATGAGGGAGCTGCCGGAGGTGATGAGCATGGACGGGTCGGCGATGGTCTTTTCGTAAGACTCGGCACCCTGGAAGTCGTCAATGACGGCCTGTTCTTCGGCGGTCATGTCGGCGTAGTGCTTTTTGCCGTAGGTGGGCGGAAGCCAGTTCTTTTTCTGACCGGCAAAGATATTCAGACGGTCGATGATGCGGGACGCCTCCGGCTTAAACTTGATGTGGCAGGTACCCTTTTTGTAGAAGGTGCAGGTAAAGTAGGTGAAATCCACCTTGTTGGTGTAGGCGGCGTTGGCGATGCGGATGGCGTTGCCTATGGGCGTGTGGAACGAGGTTTCGCCTCTGTCCAGATAGTTCATAGCGCGTTCCAGATCGGAGATCAGGCTGTTCACCCGGTAGCTGTCCAGCTTTTCGCGGCCCCAGCTGGCGTGGCAGCCGTTGGAGGGGATGATGACCTTCATCCCCACCTTGTGAGCCTTGTTCGTCGCCCAGCCGTTATAGTAATGGATGTTGTTGGCGCACTCCGGGTACCAGGAGTGCTTGGCGGAAAACTGCTCGAACAGATCAAGGATGGAATCCTCCACGCCGCGGGAGAGCTGGTGTGCGATCTCCCGCATGACGGTCTCGATGTTGTAGCGGGAGAAATCGTACTCGGAGAGAGAATCGACCTTGCCGTCATAGTCCTGCTGCATGGCAGAGGTCATTTTGTCGGTGAGCTCCGGACGGCGCAGGAGATTGCTCCAATACTTGGCGCGGAGACCGAAAAGGTAGGCGTTCATCATGGTGGCGTTGTTGCCGGTGTTCCTGTTGCCTACCTTGAGGGACAGGAGGGGTTCTCCGTAATCTCTGCCGGGGTCCATGTAGGGGCGGAGGGCGGCAAACTCGTTGATGAGCTTTTCGCCCAATTTTGCTTCAAATTCAAAGCCGTCGATCATGTTTTGCAGCCAATCGGCGGAGGCAAGGTCGGTGGCCTGTTCGCTGCTTGGGGTGCTCTTTTCGTGGGCGCGGCGGAGGGAGGAAAGAATGTCGCTGGGGATTTCTTTTTTCGGTATGTTCACATAGACCAGCGCGATCTCCACGTCGGTGGGGCGCTGGGCATGGCGGAAGGCGTTTTCAATAAACTCAATGCGGGCGTTGTGTTCGTGCAGCTGCTGCAAAAGAATTTTGCGGCGGTTGGTGTAGGGGTTGCGTATGGTCTCAGCGTTCAGCAGGCAGACGATCTGGCCGCCGCGCTCCATGAGGGAGAGGGCGTGCAAAAGGTGTTCGTCGCCGCTGTCAAAAGGCGGATTCATGATGCAGAGGTCGTACTGCTTGAAGCTGCGGAAGGTGAGAAAATCATCGTGGACCACGTGCAGCCCCTTGCCGCGCAGGAGGGCGGCAAGGTCGCTGTCGCGCTCGATACAGTCTATGTAGGTGTCGTTCTCGTTGAAGGAGATACGGCGGCTGTTCCTGTAGTTGCGGGCGAAAGCGGTAACGGCATCGGCAAGGTCGCCCTTGCCGGCGGAGGGCTCAAGGATGGCAAAAACATTTTTCCAGTCCACGCAGGAGAGCATTTTCCCCGCCAGCTTGGAGGGCGTGGGGTAAAAGCCGCTGTTGTCGAAGGACGGCAGGCGCCGGAGATCGGCGGCGCGGCTGTTCGCTGCGGCGGTGGGCACGGCGGCGCTGTGTTCGCTGTACCAGTCGCGGATTTTCTTTTTCGCTCCGGCGATGGTGGAGGCGCGGCCCAGGTAGTCGCCGCGGTCGTCGCCTCCGATGGTGGCGCTGACAATATATTCCGTGTTGCCGTAGTAGGAGCTGGGCTTGATGGTGGCGATCTCGGCGCCGTTGGCGGAAACGGCGATGTGTTCATCTCCGTAGCGGTTTTTCTTGGTGGCGTAGGTAAACATGGGCGGTGGCCTCCTTGTAGATTTTTGGTTTGGTGTTTAGGCGGTGAGGGCGTCGCGCTGGGCGATGAGCGCGGCCAGCTCGGCGGTGTGGATGGTGCGGCGGTGCTGTTCAATACAGTTGTTCGCCGCCTGACAGACGCGCCGGCGCTGCTCGGCGTTGAGGTACGGCGCGGCGGTGCGGAGGGCGGCAGCGGCGGAGAGGAGCTGCTGACGCTCCTGCTCCGTGGCCGCAGTGTGGGTTTTTATCCGTGTGGGCATGGGGCCTCCTTTCTTCGTCAGGTGCGCCGCCGGGGCGCGGTGCGGTAGGCGGCGCCGTTCTTGGTCTCGCCCCGGTCGATCTTGCCGGTGTTCACAAGAGCGGTGAACATTTCGCGGATCACCTGCTCGGTGATGTCGCCGGTGCAATGGCCGTTCTGGCCGTCCAGGCGCTGGACGTGGAATTTGCTGATGACCACGGGCAGGGCGTTGTAGTCGAATTTATAGAGGTTGCGCCGGGGCGTTTTGAACGCCTCCAGCAGGGCGGCGTTGATGTCGCCGCGCTTGCTGTTCAGATACTCCCGGTACTGCTGCGCCGTCCAGTTGTAGGCGGTCTCGTAGATGTCGGTGGCGTAGTGCTGGAAGGTGCAGCCGTGTTCCAGCGCGGCGGAAACGGCGGGGATCAATTCCTCGGTAACGTAGCCGCTGACTTCCTGCGGGTGGATATAAAGGGAGCTGTTCCCGTTGGTGACGGTGGCACCGTTGCCGTTCCGGTACGGCTCTTTGATGGTCCAGCCCTCGGCGGCGAACAGGCCCAGAATGTCACTATAGAAATTCTCGGTCTTGTCCTGGTCCATTCCCTTGCCCCATACATAACCGGAGTTCAGGCGGAAATAGACGTGCTTATAGGGGGTATCGTCGCGCTGTTCGCTGTTTTCCTGACGGCGCTGTTCGGCGTAGGCTTCCAGCTCGTCCAGGCTGTGGCGGATGGCGGAAATGGCGTTGGTAGCGGTGTCGCTGGTGGGGTCGCCGGTGATAACGTCTTTCAAAACGGCGGCATTGGCGGCGATGGCGTCGCAGTGGGTGCGGGCGGCTGCCGCCTCCGGGATGGGATACTTGATGGTGGACATGGTGATTTCTCCTTTCGTTGTTCAGATAATGGCGGAAACGTCAACGCCTATGAGTCGGCCTAATGCCTGGGCGGCGTCCGTATAGGTGGAAAATTCTGCGTCGGTGTCGTACTCGGTGGCGGACGTCTCGAAAACCGTCTCGGCCAAAATCGCGTTGAAGTCGGGGCTGTTGATGATCTCCGCGTCCCAGTCGTACAGCTCGCACAGCAAGTCGCGCTCGCGCCCGTCCAAGTCGTTGTCGAGATAGACAAAACCGTGGGCGACGCGGAACAGACCGGCGCCGTATTGGTTTACCTGTGCCAGCTCAAAGACGTTGTGGCCGTGTTCCGGCGCCTGGCGGCGGTATTGGGCACAGTCGGGATCGGTGCATATCCAGTTTTTGCTTTCGGTGTTCATGCGGTTTCCTCCTTCCTGTTCAGATGGTAGCGTTTTCGCGGATCACTGGAAAATATAAGCGATACCTTCAGAGAATTTTCTGCTGGACTGTCCCCACTTGAATTGATATAAAGAACTGTCTCCGTTCAAATTCCAATTAAGGGTTTCTTTCATGTCCGCGGTGTTAAGGAATTGCAATATTCCACGCTCTTTTATCTGTTCGGCTCCCCAATAATTATTTGTCCTGTTATCAAAAACAGAAATTGTATTGATAAGCCCGGAGCAGCGGTCACTTTCTACAGTTATAACGAGTTTTGCCTTGTGCAAAATTTTTCTCCTCATGGTGTTCCTCCTTTCCGGGGAGGCGGTGCGCCTCCCCTGTTCGGTTTAGTCGGGCTGTTCAGTCACGGGGTGTTCCCATGTGCTGTCGTGGTGAAAGACGAAATACAGGTGTTCGCCGTAGTTCTCGATGGTGTCCGGGGTGCGGGTCAGGCCGTGGCGGGCGGCGGTGTCGATCACTCCCTGGCGCAGGGCGCGAAGGTCGCGGAAATAGTTTCTGTTCACAACAGGGATGTCGAATTTCACCAGCAGGATCACCTGCTCCATGTGGTCATAAAATCCATCGAGATCAAATTCCACCTTGACGGCGCCGGGGAGGGTCAGCAGGTCGCGCTGCAGCGCGGCGCACTGTTCAGAGATACCGAAGCGGGCGGCGGTGGCGGATGTGCGGTCGTTCATTTTGTTTCCTTTCTGCCCTCGTGACCTCCGGGGCGGGCTGTTCGTGGTGGGGATGTGGATTTTTTTAGTCGGGCTGTTCGGGATTTTCGCCGCGCTTCCAGCGACGGAACACCGCCAGGGCGTTTGCCTCGTCGCGGCGGTGCAGCTCCTGAAGGAAAAACCGTGCAACATCCAATTTTTCCGCGTCGGTGGGGCTGATGGCGAAAACAGCACGTTCAATCTGTTCATCCGTCAGCATTTGCACCGATTCCAGAATGTCGGCGAAGTCCTGGCGGGCCTGTTCCTGCTCCTGCTGTGCCTGTTCAGCCTTGCGGCGCTGGTATTCTTCCAGCCAGGGCGCGGGCATGACGGAGACCACGCGCCCGCCCTCGGTGTACTGTTCCAGCAGGTCGGCCACGGCGACGATGGCCGCGCCGGTCTCCTTGTCCTCGTCGGTGGGCTTGCCGCTGCCAAAATTGCCCTTGTCGCGCAGGAACGCGCCAAAGCTGCGAATGTGGGCAATGAGTCCGCCCTCGTTGTCGCCCAGGTCATAGCGGCCTTTATATGTGTCCTGCTCGCCGTTGGCGTCGGTGTAGGTGATGGAAAAGCTGGTTTTGTCATAGCCGCGTTCCTGACCGGCGGAAATTTTTTCGTCCAGCGTCTTGAAAATGATCTCGGCGGCGGCGACGGAGAATTTCATACCATCATCAAAAGCGCCGTTTTCGCTCCATTCCACGGTGACGACCGGGGCGCCGTCCTTGATGGGGTGTGCGGCGGCGGTCTGTTCGATGAAAGCGCGGTTTTCGTTGCGGGTGCGGATGGCCTTTTCCCGGCGTTCCAGCTGTTCGGCGTGTTCACGCGCCAGCCGCGCCGACTCGGCGGCGGTGTTCATCTCGTGGACGGCTTCCACGTCGGCGGCGGTTGGGTGGCCTTTGGGCAGGGTGGCCAGCTCGGCGGCGTTGCGGTCAAGCTGTGCCTGCCGCCGGTCGATCTCGGCGCGGATGTCCTCCGGCTTGCGCCAGTTGTAGCGGCCCGGCTGCTGGGCGTCCTGGGCGTCCTGTTCCAGCTTGGCGATATACTCAGGTTCGCCGCGCATGGCGGATTTGAGTGCGGCGGCGCGGGCGTACTTATAGAGGGGGTGCGCCGGGGTCAGGGTGGCGCTGTCGCTGTCGAAATAGTCCGTGTAAAGGTCGGTTTCGTTCTTAACCTTGAACATATCGCGGGGAAGGTCGGCATAATCGCGTGCGCTTATTGTCACGCTGTCGCTTTTGCTGTCGGTGAAGTAGAAGCAGCGGATCAGCTTCCCGCCGTTTACCTTGATTCCGTTCCAGAAAAAGCGGATGGATTCGGTTTTGTTGGTGTTCATTTTGTGTTCCTCCTGTTGTGTAGTCTGTTCCCCGTGTCAAGGGAACGAATTTACTTTTCTCGATGGGGTGGAGCTGGTGCGCCCAACTCCCCAGAGGCGGCGCGGCGGCTGTTCAGCGTTTGCGGGGCTGGTCGATCCGGTCCAGCAGGCGAACAAAAAGCGCCGCCAGGGTGGCGGCGCCGGTGGCGGTGACGATGTAGGAAAAAACGGTCATAGGGCGGCGGCCTCCTTTCTGTAGATTTTCCAGTTTTCGCAAGTGGTCATTGTGCGGCTGCCCGGTAAAACGGTATCGCAATATAAGCCGGTTTCGACCGTGCGAAACTCGCAGCGATCCAGATATAAGAGGCTGTTTTCGTTGGCCTGTTCTTCTGTGAGTGCGTAGGGACGCAGACAGCAGACAACGGCGCCGAAGTGGGCGAAATACTTGCCGGGGGCGGCGTTCTTGGCGGTCAGCTCCGGCAGCACGTCGGCGCAGGTCGCGCCGCGCAGAAAATGCGCCTCGATGTATGCGGGGCGCTGGGCCTCCGGGATGGCGGGCAGGTTGTGCAAGTGGTGGCGGGCAAGCTGGGCGGCCTGCTCCTTTGTGGCCTCGTGCCAGGGGGTGAAACGTCCCCGGATTTCGATTTTCTCTTGCATGGTGTTTTCCTTTCCGCCCGGTTTCGGGCATGAAAAAAGCGCTCCCGGAAAATCTCCGGGGGCGCTGTTCGTGTTTTGCCCCGCATTTTTCCGGGGCTGCTGTTCAGGTGGTGGGGGTGATCTGCTCCGACTGTTCCGCCGGGGCGGGCTGTTCCGCGGTCATCGTCTGGCCGTCCGGCAGGTGGAAGGACACCGAAAAGCCACAGCCCAGGGCGGCGGCAATGGCGGCCAGATCGGACACGCTCCAATTATCGCGGCCCAGCTTCTGGGCGATATTCGGCCCGCTTGTGTTTAGACGGCGTGCAAGTTCTCTTGCAGAAAGTCCTTGCTCAAGAAGAACGTGCCGCAGCAGTTTTGAAACCTGCATTCTGTATCACCTCTTTCCGGGCGGCCTGCTTATAGTCTACCGGCAGGCGGCCAATTTGTGCACAGTGTAAACGATTTTGTTAATTTTGTCAAGTCTCACAATAGCAACGATAATTATTTGGTTAATTTGCCGATTTACAATGATAAGATATGCGCTTATAATGATAATTACAAAGTTACCACAAAACAACACTTTTTGAGGCCGACAGGCCGGAAAGGACACACGAAATGAAAAAGTATTTCAACGTAAGTTTCCAGTACAGCGAAAGCGTTTATTGCGCCAACATCGCACACGCCGAGAGCGCCGAGGCCGTGGAGGCGCACTATTCCGCAAAATATGAGTGGTGCAAGGTCTCCGAGGCCACCGCCGCCGACGTGGAGGAAGCCAAGCGGAAAGGAAAGCCGATTGTTGAAATCGAGACCCCCAAAAAGCCCAAGGCAACACAGAAGAAGCACGAGAGCAAGACCGCATGGAGCACCGCCCACGCCTGGGCCATCGTTGACGAGCTTTTCCCCGGCGACTACACCCGCGACGACAACAACAGCGAGCGGGCCGGGTATCCCATTTTTAGGGCCACCAGCGAGGGAAGCCGGGCCTATATCTGCGACCTGAACAGCAGCCTTGAAATCAACTACGACGACGGCAGCACCCAGCGGATCAACATCCGCCCCGAGGTATTGGAGGCCGAGCACCAGCAGGCGCGGGAGCTGGAAAACCTGACCGACAAGATTACATGGTACCAAGGCGAGCTTAACAAGGAGACCGAGCAGCGGAAGAAAGCCGAGGAAGCCCGCGCCCTGGCACAAGGAGAGCTTGAGGACGCGCGGGAGGCGCTGGCCGACGCGGAAGCCGAGCGGGACGACCTGGCCAAGAGCGTGGAAAACGCCTTGCAACACGCCGAGGACATGGAAGCAGAAGCCCAGAAACTGGCCGCCGAGGTCTTGAGATTGAAAGCGCGGCTTTTCGACCTGATGGAGGCCCAGCAGGGCCGGACAGCGTGAGGGGGTGAGAAAATGAAAGTAACTTACATTGAGCGCCGTTTTCTTGATAAATACCGCTGCATTGACACGGAACGAACCTTTAACGCGCTTTCTTCTTTCCAGCAAGGCGGCCTTACATACTTCAAAACCGACCGCTTCAACGTCCGCGTAATTGAAACGCAATCCATCAAATCTATACAGGAGGGTTAAACCATGAACGAGAACACCAAGACCGCCCGCGCCGAGTGGGAGAGCATGAGCGGGGAGCAACAGTATAACGCGCTTGTGGCGATGGCCTGGACCGTGCGCCGGAAGGCAGAGGCCCGCAACCAGACCGGCGCCGCATGGATCGAGACAGAGGACGACGCGCAGACCGTAGCCGCCGACGCCTGGACTCGGATGGGCGCCGCGCTGGATCGTAACGAGACCCAGGACGCGCCCGCGCCGCTGGCGGTGATCCTGTACCGGGCAGCAGCCCAGGCCGCGCACAGCATAAGCAGGGCCGAGCAGAGACACGCCCGCGCCATATCCGCCACCATTGACGACGACGGCGCCGAGCGCTGGCAGATCGACACCGAGGCCGGGACGGACTGCGACGCGATAGCACCCAGCCCAGAGGCCGCCGCGATCCTGCGGGAGAGCGTGGAGAGTGTCGCCCGGGATCAGGTGGACCGCGTAGCGCTGACCATGACCGCCCGCGGGTACACTACGGCAGAGATAGCCGCCGCGCTGATGGTTGACCGGTCCACCATTTCCCGCCGCCTTTACGCCATGCGCGACCGCTACCACGCGCAGAAGGACAACGCCCAGGACTAACCACGGACGCGCCCAGCAGGGCGCAGGAAGGAGACAAGACACCATGACGACCAACAACACCACCAGCCCGGGAACCCTGTACAACATCGCCCCAGAGGGCAAAGCGCAGCTATACACCGCCGCGGAGATCAGAGCCGCAGCAGCGGACGGCCTGCAAATCTGGCTTGACGTGGGCCGCCGCTGGCCCCGCGTCCCGTGCCGCCTGGCCGCCACCGTGCGCGGATGGGTAACGGCAGCGGGGGAACACGGCGCAATATATCAGGCGTGGGCCGGAGACTTCCACGGCAGCCCCAGCCCCGCCGAGATCGTCACCGCCTGACCCAGAACAGACAACCGAAGAAGCCCAAACCAGCACCGCCAGGACGGAACCAAAACCGCCCCGGCGGTGCCAATTTTATGCCCGTGTAGATTTTTGACAATGCCACCGCAAATATAGAAATCGAACAGAAACGCCCCGCCACGCTTTCCGGGAGTTGAGGGAATGCCCCGACACCGACCCCCAGAGAAAAACGCCGTCAGCAGCCCCGCAGAGGGCAAAGAAACGGGAAAGACCGCCGCCAGCCCTTACGCGTGCGCGCGCGTTTATTCCGGGCGCGGTTGAAAACAGTATAAAACAGTATCATATACAACCACCCCCAGCAGAGCAGAAACGAGCACCAAAAACCCCAGCGGGACCCCCGAAGCATGAGAACACCAGAGCAGAACGGAGACCACCAGCGGGAAGCACTGACCGGAAGAAAAGAGCAGCGGCGAGGGGAGGGAAGGAGAGTCGCCCGGCGGCCTATGTTCCGGGCCGAACAGCGAACAGACGGCGACCGGCAGCGGCGGCAATCCCCGGCCCCCATGCCGTGACCATCCAGCAGACGGCAGCAGACGCAGACCGAGGACGGCCAAAACCGGCGGAAATCGTCAAATCAGAGGCCGAAAGCGGGCGAAATGCATTAGAACTTGCAAAAACAGAAACATTTGTTTACATATTAGAACAATATGGAAAGGAAAGCCCCCCGGCGGCGGGCGTATTTCCTGCAAAATCCGGCGGAAATGGACGGCACCGGCACCCGCTGACCACCACCGGCACCACCTGACCACCACCAGGACGGCAACCCGGGGGAGGTTTACAAACCGGAAGGGCAAAGCCTTTTCTCCCTGCTACGCAACTCTCCCCCCCGCTCCCATGTTCCCCACTCCGGCACACCAATCCGCGTTTCTCAAGCAAGTTACCGGCAAGTTAGGGGTAGGGGGGGTGGTTTTGAAACCGGGTCGAAAAAACGAAACGGTCAAAAGGTCAAGGTCGAAAAATAAAAATTTCGGCGGGCGCAAGCGCCATATATGTGAGGGGAAGGTACGGCCTTTGTGCGGCGGTGGTGCGATGGTGGCGGCATGGTGTTGACACGGATGTTATATGGGGGTGAAAAAGTTTTTATGCTTCCCTTGACACGGCGATTAGACTACCGGTTGCCAAAGGGCCGGGAGCAAGTGGCCGGCAAGTTAGATTGAGGGAGTGCTTTGGATATGGTGGTAGACATTTTGGAGACTGATAAGAAGTACAGCGTGATTTACGCGGATCCTCCGTGGACGTTCAAAACGTACAGTGCAAAGGGCAAGGAGAAGAAGTCTGCGGAAGCGCATTACCGCTGCATGAGAAAAGAGGACATACAGGCGCTGCCGGTGCAGAACATAGCGGCGGAGGACTGCGTACTGTTTCTGTGGGTGACTATGCCTTGTTTGGAGGAAGGCTTGGAGCTGATCCGTAAGTGGGGCTTTACCTACAAGACCTGCGCGTTTACATGGGTAAAGCAGAACAGGAAGTCGGACGGGCTGTTTTGGGGCCTGGGTTTCTGGACCAGGGCCAACGCGGAGCTGTGCCTGCTGGCGACAAAGGGCAAGCCGAAGCGTGTGAGCAAGGGCGTACACAGTGTGGTGCTGAGCCACGTGCGGGAGCACAGCAGGAAGCCGGATGAGGTGAGAGACCGGATCGTGGAACTGATGGGAGATATACCCCGCATCGAGCTGTTTGCCAGACAACAGGTGGACGGCTGGGACTGCTGGGGTGACGAGGTATAAGGAGGGATGAAAATGAGAAAAGAAATTAGCTTTGATGAGTTGAAAGAACTACTGTTGTACCGGAAGATCGTGGCGTGGGACGCGGAGCATATCGAACTGGATACCGGGTTGAAACTGCGGGTTGAGATGACGGACTGGGACTGCTGCGCAAGGGTCGAATCGAAGTTCTCGGAGGTAAAACTGGACGCCGCGATTACTGCGGTATCGGACATAGAATATGAACCGTGGGAAGATTATGACACCTATGGATGCAAGGCGCGAGTGACGATTATGCACAACCGCAATGCTATTTGTATGATCGAGTCCAACGCTGATGGGGGCAATGGGGGATACTACTTCTCCATCGCGTCTTTTATCGTTACTCTGCCCGTGAACGCAGCAGAGGCGGAATGTGAGTTCGTTAGGAGCTACCACGGCAGGGAGGATGTGTAACCGTGACTATGCGGAGGATGGGAGATGTGGCGACGGACGTCCTGCTGGACGAAGTGCTGGGTGGCAGGGTAGATGAAATGCTGCTGGACAGGGACGCGAACCTCGGCGCCCTGCTTCGGCTGCGTCGGCACTTCCCGAAAGCGGCGCTGAAATTGACGGACGATCAGTGGATGTACCTGAGCGAGATGTACGATGGTGGCATGAGCGTGACGGAGATCGCAGCGGTGCACGACGTAAATAAGAGCACGGTCAGCCGGAGCGTGAACCGTGCGAAAAAGACTTTGCAGGACTATCTACAGTTCTGCCTGTGATGAAAGTGGGAACGAGATACATGGGACGGATAAACCGGCCGCTGACGAATGAAGCGGCGAAGAAACTGATGGCGCTGGACGTGCAGGACAAGGAGATACTGACCTACGAAAAGCTGGACGAGTGGTACACCGCATGGGGCGGACAGTGCTACGTCAGCTTCTCCGGCGGCAAGGACAGCACGGTGCTGGCGTATCTGGCGGCGCGGTACCTGTCGAGTTTTAGGACACCGCCGTGGGAGCTGAACTTGGTGTTTGTGAACACTGGGTTGGAGTACCCGGAGATACAGAAGTTCGTCAATGAGTACGCCGACTGGCTGCGGAGGGAGTTTCCCCGCGTGACCATCAACCTTTACCGTCTGCGCCCGAAGATGAACATTCGGCAGGTGGTGACGAAGTATGGGTACAGCATTATCGGTAAAGACGTAGCGCACCGAATAGAAACTGCGCGGCGTTCACCAGATAGCCGAAGTATGAAGCTATTGCGTGGGGAAGTCTTACGCACCGATGGGGGAAAGAGCATATACAACTGCGAAAAGTGGGAGTATTTGCTTTCAGCTCCATTTCTCATATCAGACAAGTGTTGTGAAATTATGAAAAAGTTTCCATCAAAAAGCTATGAGCACCGAGCGGACGTCAAACCCACGACGGCAACAATGGCGGAGGAAAGTCTTTTGCGGATGCAAAAATGGCGCGAAACTGGCTGCAACGCCTTTGAAGGAAAGCGCCCCTTATCTAAGCCCATGAGTTTCTGGGCGGAGCAGGATGTACTGCGGTTTATCGTGGAGCGTGGGCTACCCTACGCCAGCGTGTACGGCGACATCGTAGCCAGCGACGGCGAGAACGACTACGGCGCGACGCTGATCGACTGCAATCTGCACTGCACGGGATGCCAACGCACGGGCTGCATGTTCTGTGGATTTGGAAGTCATCTCGAAAAAGGCACAAACCGATTTGAACGCATGAAGCTGACGCACCCGAAGCACTATGCGTTCTGCATCGGCGGTGGTGCGTTTGACACGGATGGGCTGTGGAAGCCTACCAAAGACGGCCTCGGTTATGCGCGGGTGCTGGACTACATCGGAGTGAGGTATTGACATGGGCAAGCAGCATTTGAGCAGGGACGACCGCATCTTTATGCGGGGCAAGCTGCAAGGCACACGGGAGAACATGGACATGGTGGCAATGGTGCTGATGGACAAATGCGGCTGGCACGTCTTAGAGGAGACATCGGACAGCCGGGACACCAACAGCATCGCGTATCTGTACGAGTGCCTGGAGAAACTGGCGCAGGAGATAAACGAAGGCCGCATCAAGCGGAAGCACATCAAGGACGTGCTGAAGGACGAGTGCGGCGTTGTGTTTGGAGATTGAGATATGAATGGAGAAGTTATGTTTTCCAGCGATAGGAATTTCTGGGAAACGCCGCAAAAGCTGTTTAACGAGCTGGACGCGGAGTTTCACTTCACGCTGGACGCTGCCGCCAGTGATGAAAACCACAAGTGCGCGCGGTATTTCACGCAAAGCGATGATGGTTTGCGGCAAAATTGGGAGGGCGAAACGGTGTTTTGTAACCCGCCATACGGGAGCAAGGAAACCGGACTGTGGACGGAGAAGTGTTACCGCGAAGGACAGAAACCAGGGACAACGGTGGTGCTTCTGATCCCCGCCCGGACAGACCGTGCCAGCTTCCACGACTATATTCTGGGCAAGGCAGAGATCCGCTTCCTGCGTGGTAGGCTGAAGTTTGAGCTGGACGGAAAGCCGATGGGGACGGCGCCGTTTCCCAGCATGACTGCCATTTGGCGAGGAGGAATGACATGACAAGAGACGAGATCGTGACCGCGCTGCGGTGCTGCGCTGAAAAAGCGGGATGTAACGAATGCCCGATTGGACTTGACGACCCAGACTGCATTGAAAAAATGGCACGACCCGCCGCTGACCTAATCGATAACCAGCAGCGGCACATAGAGGCACTGATGAAAGCCAACGACAGCCTGAAGGACGCCATTGCACGGCGGGATAAGCAGATAGAGGACATGAAGCAGGGCATGGCACAGCTGGCAAAGGCTGTGGCGGTGAAGGAGGAGCAGAGTGAACTGCACGCCATGAACAACGAGCTATGCCAATACTGCGGGAAGTACAAACACGCACACGAGGGCGCCTGTTACGGGTGCAGATGGAGGGAAATGTGATGAACAACAATTCTAACGCACTGGGCGGTCTTGGTGGAACGCTGCTGCAAATCGCATTTATTGTACTGAAGCTATGCGGTGTTATCAACTGGTCGTGGCTGTGGGTGCTGTCACCCATGTGGATCGGATTTGCGCTGTGGCTGCTGGCTGTGGTGATTTTTTCCATCGTAAAAGCGAAGGAATGGAGGGATGATGAATGAGCCGTTTTACTGAAACTGCTGTGGGAAGCACGGGATATGTGGCCGCGCAGGGTTATGCACCGCCGAAGGGGAACACGGTGGAGACCAGCGGATATAGCTCCGCAGACATTTGCGGATACCGCCTGCCATGTGGACTGTGCCTGATGATGGAAAAGCCGTGCCCCATGCAGCGGGTGACACACAACGAAGTGACGTGCTCAAACACGGAGGAAGAGTAAATGGATGCTGTGAAGTTTATCGAGGAGCGGAACAGAATGTGCGGCACCATGAGTGAGGTGTGGGGCGTTGATGCGGCGCAAATTGTGAAGAACACCGAAGAATGGGCTGCTGCACATCCGCGAAAGACGCGAAAGAGCGTTTTTCTGGAGCGGTATCCTAATGCCCAAGTTGTCGCTGACACTGACATACCTTGTGTATACCCGTGCGATATAGAACAGGGTATGAAGGACGTTAACTACTGTGAGAGCCTATCTTGTTATGACTGCCGCCGCGAGTTCTGGATGCAGGAGGTGCAGTGATGGAAAATTTGTTGCAAAACATTGCCAGCGGGCTGTGGATCGTGTTGGGCGTGTACTTTTTCTTCGGACTGAGAAAGTGGAACAAGCGGTTCAGTGAGTTGTATGACGAGCTGAAAGAGGGCATGAACGAATGAGCAAGGCCGTTATGATAAGCATTCGCCCGAAGTGGTGCGAGAAAATCATCATTGGCAGAAAAACTATGGAATTGCGTAAGTCCGTGCCGAAACTGGAGGTACCGTTTAAGTGCTATATCTACTGCACAAGTGGTCATCCGTATATCTCCGTAAAGGGTGGAAATCTGGACAGGGATACCGTCCGGACCAATACGGTCGGCAGATGCAACGGCAAGGTTATCGGCGAGTTTGTGTGCGACTACATCCTACAACGATGTGAGATGGCAAATGCAGACATTGCCGAACAGCAATCCTGTGTTCGCCGCGAAGATATCTATTTCAAATATTCCGAAGAGGGAAAACACTATATTTACGGCTGGCACATCTCCGAACTGAAAATCTACGATACGCCGAAGGATCTGGACGAGTTTACTTTTCTGCGTGAAACGAAATTTGGCTCAGAGCCAGTGACGATCAAGCGCCCGCCCCAGAGCTGGTGCTATGTGGAGGAGCAGAGATGAACGAACGACTGACGAAGCGCGACACCGATGGACAGGCAATGATGGACTGCCAGAAGTGCAAAGCGGATTGGACGGGTAAGCATGGTAAGCCGATGGTTGACTGCACCGCGCTGTACTGCCGCAATCGCCTCAAGGATCGCATCGCCGCCTACGAGGACACGGGGCTGACACCGGAGGAAGTGTCTGAGTTGATTAAAGACTGGAGCGACCTTTGCACTGTTGTTGGGGAGTGCGGTGGGATCGATATGATACGAGAAATCTGCAATGCAGGCAAAGAGAAAAGATTGGTGGTACTTCCATTCAGGGTGGGTGCCAAGGTATATACGATCTTTTGCGGTGAGGTCGTAGAGAAAACCGCTATCGAGTTCAGAGTGAACGGATTTTCAAAGCCGGGAGTGAGCGCGGTTCTGGCTACGGACACCCTTGCGCCGGCTATCACGCCGCTGCGGTTTGCCATTGGTCGAACCGTATTCCTCACCCGCGAGGAGGCGGAGAAAGCGCTGAAGGAGGTCGAGCAGAAATGATATACACCTTTCATGCGGGAGATTATGTGAGGTTGGAACATGCCGATGGCACATCATCTAAAACGCTTACCGGATATGTGTTTTCTTACCAGAGGCCAGGGCGGCTTCACAGCTTCATTTTCAAGTGGGACGATGGGACGCAGACGGGCTGGAGTGGCAATATAGAGGATCTGCCGAAGAATTTTACTCGCATTGGCAAGTACGATTTTGCGTGGCTAAGAGCGGTCAGGGATTGCGGATATGCGGAAAAGGATGAGCTCGACAAGATGAGCTCCACGAAACTGTTGATGATGCCGGAGTACCTGCGCGAGGGAGACTTTGTGGAAACTGTGGATGGCCGGGTGGGGTACATCAAGAGCATCTGCCGGTGTGAGAAATGCCGGGAGCGTGGGTTCTATGAGTCGATCGTACATTTTACGGACGGTGAGGAGGACTGCATCACCAAGTACGAGGCGGAAAACGGCTTCAAGGGCTATAAGCGCATCGGACGGTGGGAGAACGCAAGCGAAGTACAAAAAGCACAAAAGGTGAAAGAGATTGAGTTCCTGCCCGAAAGTTGGATGGACACTCCCGAAAAGCGCAAGATCAATGAGCTTGTAGACGCCGTAAATGAACTGCGAAAGGAGAAGCAGAAATGACGGAACGAAAGGTGCTGATCGTCCGCGTGAAGGGCGGTATGCAGATAGCGCAGGGCGTAACCAACCATATCATAGAGGGGCTGGTGCGGGGCGTGCTGGTGCTGCCGGAGGAGGTCACGTCCTACGCGGTTGAGGAGTTCCCTGCGCTGGGCGTGGAGAATGAGGACACCATCTATACGGTCGCACCGGAGGGCGTACCGGCGATAAAAATACTCAACAAGGACGATATACTTCCCATTGGCGCGTTTGTGCAGGTACAGGAGGAAAGCGAACAGCGCGATGAAAGCGAAGCCCAGCCAGACCCAGCACCGCAGCCGACCGAACCCGCCACGCCGTTTAAGCCAAAGGGCTCGATGGCGGAGATCAAGCGGAAGGTTTTTATACGGCTGCAAGCCTACCAGCAGAGAACAAAATTGGGCTGGGCGCAGAGAGTGTCCGACGCTACCGGCGGCAAGGTAGCCCCTGACGTGGTGCGGCTTGGCCTGCTGGAGGCGCGGGACATCGGTGTTGACCGCTGGAAACTCATCGGAAAGGCGCTGGACAAACTGGAGGAGGAAATGGAGAAATGAAAATCTACATAGCTGGAAGGATCACGGGAAACCCGAACTATAAGGCACAGTTCAAGGCTACGGCGGCTATGCTTCAGGAAAATGGGCACACCGTCCTGAACCCGGCAGAGCTTCCGGAGGGTATGAAGCCGGCCGACTATATGCGTATATGCTTTGCCATGCTGGAGAGCGCGGACGTGGTGCTTTTTCAGAGCGGATGGGCGGCAAGCAGGGGCGTACGGCTGGAGTACGATTACGCACGGTACATCGGGAAGAACATTGTCGCCACAGATAGTAGTGCTCGTAATATCCCCGAAGATGTGCTCCGCGCGGTCGTCAGCATGGAACACTGGATGCGCAACAAAGAGAGCGCACATGGATAAGGCCATCTGGACGGTTTGCACTGCCAAACTGTGCCCCAAGTGCATCAAGGAGATGGAGGCGGAGTACATCGTGTACCTGACACACGAGCAGCAGAGAAACCGCATGAAGGACATAGCCATACACGGATACTGCGACCGCTGCCACGAGGAAAGCTTTATGCTGCGGGTGCGGCAGTACACCATGAATGGCAGGACACTGCGGGCGAAGGGGCTGGATAAAAAGTGGAGGGAGTATTTGGGATGATAAAGAACAGCGGAACAGGCGGAGCAGGTGGAGTTGGTCCGGCATACATCGCTAATGGTGGTGCCGGCTGCGAGCCTGGATCCGGTGTATGTACGCCCGGTTCAGGAGGCTCCGGTGGAAATGGACGATTTATCTGGTGCCGCACAGAGGACGACCGTATGGTGTTTTGGCAGAGAGTTGCGGAGGGCATAATCAAAGCAAAGATTGAAAGGCATACTCCACAGGCGTGTTGCCTAAAGCATAATCTGAGACTTATTCAAGACCACGGAACGGAGATCTACCACAAGTGTTATGTGTGCGGTAGAGACTGGACGGAGCCTGTGTTTAAGGATGGAATGACCTTCGATGAGTATATCAACTCCCCGGCGTCAAAAACGCTGGGGACAAGAATCGTGACTATGTGAGGAGAAAAGCATAATGGGAACTGGTTTGGGAATCCTTGTCGGTATCGTTTTGGCTTGCGGATTTGCCGCATTTCTTGCCCTTATTTCAAAAGACAATGGGAGAGGCTATCAGCCCAACAAGCCCTTGGACGGTCCTCCCCCCAACAAGGGGAACTGCATACAAAAACTACCTGATGACAAGAAGCGACATAAGGCGGCGCTGATGATACAGACCGGAGATTTCCGCAAACCGGAACGAGTTATCGGCCTCGTCTATGGGGAGGACGCAGCTATGTGGCACGCCCATATCTTCAAGACCTGCTGTGGCGCGGAATATTTCACTGACACCGGGGAACTCGCTGGTGTTGTTATTCTGCCGAAGGAGGACGAGCAGTGAACCAGTACAACAGAAAACCCAGCGGGAAACTGGAGGTATGTCCCCACTGCGGAAGAGACAGCGGGGAGCGCAAAATCGGTATTTATGTGCCGGAACGGTACTATGTGCGCTGCGCGAGCTGTGGGTTCACCTTGTCTGGGTGGAGCCAGAGTGCCGCTACGGCAAGCTGGAACAGACTGAGTAAGAAGGTGAGGGCATGAAAAGCAAATGCTGTGTTGGCTGCAAATGGCACGAGGAATGGACGTGGGCGTGCTTCAACGGGGACAGCCCGTATTGCGCCGATTTTGTAAACTGCGGGTGTCCGCTATACGAGGAGAAGGAAACCAATGACAAGAAGGGAACAGATAGTCTATAAAACAATGAGCGAGAACATTGCCCGTGCTGGGGAGTTCGGATTATGCCCCGGACCGTTCGTGGCCATGCGTGCAGAGTACCGGCGCGTTGTGCGTCGGGAGCAGACGCACTTCCTGTTGGAGTTCATGCTGCTGGCGCTGTTGATTTTTGCGCTGATCGCCCCGTGGAGAGCCAGCGCGGACACGCCGCACACCGTCCTACGGGTGGAGTGGGGCGAAGATGTTGACAGCCATGATACAATCGTAGAAGAGGATCCCGATGAGTCGGAACGCATACTGGAAGCCGTCAAGGCCAAAAGCAACGTGTTGGAGGACTGCATCGTCACCGGCTACTGCGCCGACTGCGTTGAGAAGTACGCACACATGAACCAGGACGAGTTCGGCCGTGTGTTGACCGCCAGCGGCCAGTGGGTGTACCCAGGCTCCTGTGTGGCGACCGACCCGGACGTGATACCGACCGGCAGCACAGTCATCATCGGAGACAAGACATACATCGCCCTGGACGTGGGCGTAATAGGAAAACACGTTGACATACTGATGACCCATGAGGAGGCCGCCGTGGCGGGAGCCAGAAGAGAAACGGTGTGGTGGTGTGATGAGTGAAACCCTATATATTATATAATGTATTTTTACATTATTCGACAAGTGGCGTGATATGCTGAGATGATTTGTAAGTATGCAATTTTACACACGAAAATGCACACGGATTTCAAAAGTGCTGTGGCACAGCGGGATTATAAGGAAAAGTGAGCGTTCGAATCCTTCTCCCGCTGCCATGGAGCCTTACTTTTGAACCATTGCATGGTGTCGGAAGTAAGGCTTTTTTCTATACTGAGGAATGAGAGTTGGATCGAGGTGCGTGATGAAGAAAGAAAGGCTTGTTGCAGCCCCGCATACCTTTATGCTATCGGTATTGTTGATGATCAGTATCCCGGCAGCATACGCGATTATGCTGATTTCCCATCAAGAATCCATCGGAGCATTCCTGCGAGTTCCGGGTGCGCTGCAAGTGACACTTCTCGTTGCGGTTATCTATCTTGCGCTGCTGGTGACGCTTTTTTGTACGCGTTACCAGTGGGCCGCTGTTGCTGAAATATGTGAAGATCGGATAGTATTTTGGGCACTGTTTACGCACAGGACTTTTTACTATGGCGATATGCATCATATTGGCATTGACTATGGCTTATTGGACGGCAGGAAGCAGTTTTGGATGTATTTCAGTAAAACCCCAATTCCTGCAATGTATTATCACCGGATCAATCGGATGAAGCCGTCAAGGAGTTTTATGCGTGTGCAGTATTGCAAAAAGACTTATGAAAGGCTGGTGGCAAATACGCCGCCGCAAATCAGCAATCAGCTTCGAAAGTGTTATTCGACGATACGGCTGCACGATTTGGATAAGAAAGAGTAACACGGTATTCGCCGCAGGTCGGTAAAGAGCACCCGCCTGGTGCGTTTGCAGGCGGTATTGCTGTCCGATATGAAAAAGCCCCGCCCATCGGGCGGGGCTTGCTGCGTCAGCCGTGGGAGAGGGGAGCGCTCAGCGCTCAGGATCCCATTTGGGAGAGGTGGGATCCTTGACCGGCTGGGCCGCAGCGGGAGAAGGAAGCAGGTCGGATGCGGTGAAGTACTTCTTCAGGGGCTTGTACGCCACGGCAAAGACCAAAAGGGTGATAGCGATGTTGGGGAGCATGTACGCCAGATTGTACAGCAGGGAGTAGAACCAGGGGCTGTGCATAGTCATGCCGAAGAAGGTCTCGGGCATGTATTCCGCCCAAACGGTGGCGCCCACCACATAGTGCACCAGGAAGCGGGAAAAGCCGGCGATCAGAGTGCCGGTGAACACGCCGCTCTTGCGGCGGGCCACCAGACCGGCCAGACCCAGGACGGTGAAGGCCACCAGGTAGTCGCCGACGATGGACTGCCAGCCAATGGCGAAGCCGCCGTCAAACATGAACTGCAGAACGCCGAAGGCGAAGCCGCCCAGCAGACCGGCGCCGAGGCCCCAGCGAACGGCATACAGCACCAGGGGGATCATGGACAGGACGACGCTGCCGCCCCAGGGCATCTCCCACAGCTTCAGGTAGCTGAGTATCTGCGCAACGGCCACCAGCACGGCGCCTTCGCACAGGGCGCGGACTCTCATGTGACTTTTCATAATAATTTGTACCTCCAAAAACAAAATTCCCGCATGGCGAGCCATGCAGGCGTCGCAATGCGGAAATCCGAAAATCGATATGATCGCATTCCTACGCCGGCATTACCCGGATCAGGTTCGAGGGACCGGACGGCGTTACGTCACATCTCAGCCAGCTTGCGCCAGCGCCCCTTGGATTGTGGAACGATTGTAGCACGGCGGGTGGAGGATGTCAAGTGGCTTGTGGGTAACGGAGAGATAAATTCCGCTTATGAGAGAACGATTATTATAGAAGTGGAAAAAAGGCGTTGACAAAAGGCACAGTGTATGGTAGTCTAACAAAGCTGTCCGGGAGGGCAGAGCGCGTGTAAAGCGAGTCAATGAAAAATGTCTAAAAAAGGTAAAATAGTAGTTGACAAGATGGCAGACATGTGCTAAGATAATGACTGTTCCGCGGTTATGGGACGTGTACCTTGTAAATTAAACAACGAACGAAACGAAAAGCACCAGACGGGAGCACATTGTAAGATGTGCAACTGAGAACTTGGCGGAGCCGGGTTAAGTCAATTACCGGCAAAGCTAAGTATAAAAAGTTTTTGAAGCTATGACAAATAGCTCTGTAAAGATTTAAGCGGCTACGGTCGTTTGGATACAATTTATAGAGAGTTTGATCCTGGCTCAGGACGAACGCTGGCGGCGTGCTTAACACATGCAAGTCGAACGAGAATCTGTGGAAAGAGGATTCGTCCAATTGAAGCAGAGGACAGTGGCGGACGGGTGAGTAACGCGTGAGGAACCTGCCTTTCAGAGGGGGACAACAGTTGGAAACGACTGCTAATACCGCATGACACATAGGTGTCGCATGGCACTTATGTCAAAGATTTATCGCTGAAAGATGGCCTCGCGTCTGATTAGCTAGTTGGTGAGGTAACGGCCCACCAAGGCGACGATCAGTAGCCGGACTGAGAGGTTGAACGGCCACATTGGGACTGAGATACGGCCCAGACTCCTACGGGAGGCAGCAGTGGGGAATATTGGGCAATGGGCGCAAGCCTGACCCAGCAACGCCGCGTGAAGGAAGAAGGCTTTCGGGTTGTAAACTTCTTTTGTCAGGGACGAGTAGAAGACGGTACCTGACGAATAAGCCACGGCTAACTACGTGCCAGCAGCCGCGGTAATACGTAGGTGGCAAGCGTT